>Ga0182736_1000173_pt1 | contig 127328 bp, 119 predicted proteins | sample eDN5th30CKraftBY_FD_128882 | JGI IMG/M metagenome (GOLD analysis project Ga0182736, IMG submission 128882) | Enriched backyard soil microbial communities from Emeryville, California, USA - eDNA 5th pass 30_C Kraft BY (version 2) (version 2) | ecosystem: Environmental > Terrestrial > Soil >... | reverse complement strand
GGAGACCGACTTCAGAATGTCCGATGAATTCTACCGCATGAAGCGACTGCCGCCCTATGTCATCGCCGAAGTCAACGGCATGCGGGCAGCGGCGCGAGCGGCAGGCGAGGACATTATCGATCTCGGCATGGGCAATCCCGATCTGCCCCCTCCCCAGCATGTCATCGACAAATTGTGCGAAGTGGCGATGAAGCCCGAAGCCCATGGCTATTCCCAGTCCAAGGGCATTCCCGGCCTGCGCAAGGCCCAGGCCAACTATTATGGCCGCCGCTTCGGAGTCGATGTCGACCCGGAGACGGAAGTGGTCGTCACCATGGGCAGCAAGGAAGGCCTCGCCAGCCTCGCCACCGCGATCACCGCGCCGGGCGATGTCGTGCTCGCGCCCAATCCGAGCTACCCCATCCACATGTTCGGCTTCATCATCGCCGGGGCGACCATCCGCTCCGTGCCGACGACGCCGGACGAGCATTATTGGGCATCGCTCGATCGGGCGATGGCCTTCACCGTGCCGCGCCCGAGCGTGCTGGTCGTCGGCTATCCGAGCAACCCGACCGCCGAGACGGTGGACCTGGCCTTCTACGAACGACTGGTCGCCTGGGCGAAGGAAAATCAGGTGTGGGTCCTCTCCGACCTCGCCTATTCCGAGCTTTATTATGACGGCAACCCGACGCCCTCCATCCTGCAGGTGCCCGGCGCCAAGGATGTCGCCGTCGAGTTCACCTCGCTCTCCAAAACCTATTCGATGGCCGGCTGGCGCATCGGCTTCGCGGTCGGCAACAAGAAGCTGATCGCGGCGCTGACGCGGGTGAAGAGCTACCTCGATTACGGCGCTTTCACGCCCATTCAGGCCGCCGCCTGCGCCGCCCTCAACGGCCCGCAGGATATCGTCGCGCAGAATCGCGAACTCTATCACAAGCGCCGCGACGTGCTGGTCGAGAGCTTCGGCCGGGCGGGCTGGGAGATTCCCGCCCCCAAGGCGAGCATGTTCGCCTGGGCGCCGCTGCCGCCCGCGCTCAAGGAGATGGGCAGCCTCGAATTCTCCAAGCAATTGCTCACCCATGCCAAGGTCGCGGTCGCCCCCGGCGTTGGCTATGGCGAGGATGGCGAGGGCTATGTCCGCATCGCCATGGTGGAGAATGAGCAGCGCCTGCGGCAGGCCGCGCGCAACGTGAAGCGTTACCTCCAGTCAATGGGCGTCAACACGCCGGTGACCAAAGGCGTGGCGTGAATCCGCTCGGCGCGCTGGCGGATACAGAACTCAGCCTCGTCGCGCACACCATCCAGCTGGCCGTGGCGCCGGTGTTCCTGCTTGCGGGCATCGGCGCCTTTCTCAATGTGTGCGCCGGGCGCCTCGCGCGGGTGATCGACCGCGCCCGCGTGCTGGAAAAGCTGGTCCCCCAGTCTCACGGCGCCGAGCATGAGCGGCTGATCGACGAACTGCGCATCCTGGACAAGCGGATCGCGGTGGTGAACTGGGCGATCTTCCTCTCGGTGCTGGCTGCCTTGCTGACCAGCGCCGTGGTGGTGCTGCTGTTCGCCTCCTATCTGGCGGAAGTGAATCTCGGCACATTGGTCGCGCTGCTGTTCATGGGCTCGATGCTGTCGATCGGCGCCGGTTTCGCCATCTTCCTGATCGAAACGCGGCTGGGCTCGCGCGTCATCCATATCCGCAACGAAATCCTCTATCATCAGGCGGATGGCGACGAAAAGGGCGGATAAGGCTCCCGGAACAAGCCAGCCGTGGCGGCCTGCGGCCGCCTGCGCCAAAATCAGCTGAGCCAGACATGAGAGGGGCCGCCCGGCCCCCGAAGGCGCCGTGCGGCCCATCAAACATGGTCAGCGGCCGGAAATGCCGCCACCCGAGGATTTACGCCGCGTCCCGCCTCTCATTCATGAGAGGCCCCGCGCGACCCGCCACCCGATCTTAGTGACAGGCTCCCCGAACGGACTTGACCGACCCCATTGCTGAACCATGAGACATCGGATCACCTCCTTTCGCTTGCGTTGAAACAACTTCGCCAGCTGGTGGCTCAAAGCCTTTCCCGGCGACATGGGGACTGTCAGCCATTCCGCGCGCAGGAACAAGACTTGTAATTTTCTTTTTTGGAATCATACTCCTGCGTCCGCCCAAAACAGGCGCACCCTCATCAACCGGAGAAATTTCCTTCGGCATGACGATCCAGGCACTGGTAAACGCAGCTGTTCCCGCCCCTTGCCCGGCTTCAGGCAGATAGCGACGCCCCACTGCTCGCTCCACACAGACGCGACCCGCCGGAGCGCCGCGCCCACGACCCGGCCATAGCGCGGTCGCGAACAGGAGGACGCAGCGCGCCTGCCCGGATGTTGCTGCGGCCCATCCATGCCGCGCTCACAGCCGGCCTGCGTCGTGCAGGGCAGCCTCGAAGCCTAGCCCCGGCAATCCTCGATCACGCGCACCAGTTCAGCCCAGACGGGCACGATCAGCCGGGGGGCGCCCGCCGTTTCGAGCGAGATCCGCCCCCGCGAATAGGCGATCCAGTCAAAGCCGGGATCGCTGGCCGGACGGGTGACAGACAGGGCGGCCCCCGCCACCTGTGCATCGGCGGCCCATTGCAGCGCGCCATAGCTCGTGCGGATCGTCAGAGCCGAACCGGTGCCCAGCCCCGCCCCTTGCAGCGTGATCCGGCGTGTCGCGGCTGCGCAGCGCATGGTCAGCAGCGGCGCACGCCCCGCAACGCCGAAGCGCGCGATGCTGTCCCCGCCGGACGGACCATAGCTCCAGTCGCCGGGCGCGGCGGGCGCTTCCTCCCAGGATTGATCAGGCACCACCGGTGGCGGCGCGGGCGGCGGTGGCGGTGCGGGCACTGGCGCGGGTGCCGGCGGCTCCACGCGCGGCACGGCCTGACAGCCGGCCAGCGCGAGCAGCGCCAAAAGCGACACAGCCGCAACGGGACCCAACCCCGCCCTTGCCGGCGCGCCCTTGTTCGTCCGGGTCATGCTCAAGGCCGCGTCTGGCCGGTTCCGCGCACAACCCATTTATAGGTCGTCAGCCCCTCCAGCGCGACCGGGCCGCGCGCGTGCAGGCGACCGGTCGAAATGCCGATCTCGGCGCCCAGGCCGAACTCGCCGCCATCGGCGAACTGGGTTGATGCATTCCACATGACGATGGCGCTGTCGCACTGGTTGAGGAAATGCTCGGCCGCTGCGGCATCCTGTGTGATGATCGCGTCGGTATGGTGGCTGCTATGCGCCGCGATATGCGCCAGCGCGTCATCCAGCCCGTCGACGACGCGCACCGCCACGATCGCATCGAGATATTCGGTATCCCAGTCGCTCGCCTGCGCCGGCTCGACACGCGGGTCGAGCGCCATCACGGCGGTATCGCCGCGCACCTCGCAATCCGCATCGAGCAGCGCCTCCACCAGCGCCTGCGGCGCGGCATAGCCCCGGTCGATCAGCAGCGTCTCGGTCGCGCCGCAAATGCCGGTGCGGCGCATCTTGGCGTTGACCACGATATCGCGCGCCATCTGCGCATCGGCAGCGGCATGGACATAGCTGTGGCAGATGCCGTCCAGATGGGCGAGCACGGGCACCCGCGCCTCTTCCTGAACCCGCGCCACCAGGCCCTTACCGCCACGCGGGATGATGATGTCGATCAGCCCCACCGCGCGCAGCATGGCACCCACGGCAGCGCGGTCCGTCACCGGCACGAGTTGCACGGCATCGGCCGGCAGCCCGGCCTGCGTGATGCCGCGCACCATCGCGGCATGGATCGCGCGGTTGCTCTCGATCGCCTCCGAGCCGCCACGCAGGATCACCGCATTGCCCGAGCGCAGGCCGAGCGCGGCGGCATCCGCCGTCACATTGGGCCGGCTCTCATAGATGATGCCGATCACGCCGAGCGGCACCCGCACCCGCTGGAGCTTGAGGCCGTTGGGCCGCGCCGACTCGTCGATGATCTGGCCGACCGGGTCCGCGAGCGTCGCCACCTGCGCCACCGCATCGGCCACCGCCGCGATGCGCGCTTCGTCCAGCCGCAACCGGTCGAGCATGGCGGTGGACAGGCCATTGGCGGCGCCGCGCTCCATATCGGCGCGATTGGCGGCGATGATCTTGTCCGCCCCCTCGCGCAGCGCCGCAGCGGCTGCGAGCAGCGCCTCGGCCTTGCGCTCGCTTGGCACCAGCGCCATCTCCGCCGCGGCACGGCGCGCACGCCCGCCCATGGTGGCAATCAGCATCTCCGGCGTTTGGGTTAGGTCGTTCATCGAAAAATCGGTCCTGTCGCGCGAGGGACGAATCCCATAGCATGGGCCGTGAGACAGGCAAATGCCGGCAACCCGATCGCGCCACAGGGCGTTTCCAATTTTGACCGATCACACCGGAGACACGCCATGACCCCCGGATATATCCGCCTTGCCCCCCTGCTGCTGGCCCTCGTCCTGACCGCCTGCAACAGCGAACCCGCCCCGGACAATCAGGGCCGGATGACCGAGAATGAGGCCGATGCAGCGCTTGATGCGGCACTCAACGCCGTCGACGACAGCGCCACCATCGATCCGCAATATGAGGGCACGCTCGTCCCACCCGCGCCGGGCGAGCCCGGCGGCCTCCCTGATGACCGCACCCCGCTCAATGAAAGCGCCGCGCGTGATCCGGCCAGCGTCGAGGCCTCCGGCGCGACGATCGAGCGCTGGGGGCAGGCGCTGGGCGAAGGGCGCTATGGCGACGCCTATCGGCTCTGGCGCGATCATGGCCGGCAAAGCGGCATGACCGAAGCGCAGTTCGTGGAAACCTACCGCCGTTATGCGGATATTCGCGTGCTGGTCGGCCGGCCACAAACCGGCGGCACGCAGACGGCGCGCGTCCCCGTCCAGCTTTACGGGCGGCTGCGCGAGGGCGGCAAGCCGTTCAACCTCTCCGGCATGATGACGCTGGCGCGAAATCCCGCCGGCCAGAAGGGCGAGCCGGGCCAGACGCCCTGGCTGATCGCCGCTGCCGATTTGCAGCCGCTTGGCACAGTGCAAATCGCGCGCGAAGGCGCCGGGACCGCCGCCGCGCGCATTCCCGCCGCATTCCAGGGCAATTGGTCGGCCTCGCGCGCCAGTTGCGGCAAGCCGGGCGATGATATGCGGCTCGCCGTGCAGGGCGACAGCCTCATTTATTATGAGAGCGTCGGGCAGGTCACCGCCATGCAGAAACTGGGCGATGACCGCATCCACATCACGGCGGATTATAATGGCGAGGGCGATCACTGGTCGGACAGCGCCACGCTGGCGCTCAGTGAGGGCGGCAACAGACTGACGATCGGCAAGACGAGCCGCGTGCGCTGCCCGAACTAGCGTCAGGCCCCCACAGCGTCCAAGCATCGGCGGCGCACGGAGCCGGGCAGCCGATCGAGACAAAGCGCCTGCGACAAAGCGCCTGCTGGCCATCGACGGTTCGCCCGGCCATGGGCAGGGCGTGCGCTGCCCCCGCTGCCGGGCCGCTTATCCGGCGCGCTGGGCGCCGGGCACCCACAGGATATCATCCGCGCCATTGCCATTGAGCGCGCGAGCCAGCACGAACAACAGGTCGGAGAGCCGGTTGAGATAGGACAGTGCCGCCGGATTGATCGTCACCATGCCACTGGCGGTGATGGCTGCGCGCTCCGCCCGGCGGGCGGCCGCACGCGCGACATGGACGCGCGCTGCCGCCTCGCTTCCGCCCGGCAGGATGAAGCTGCGCAGCGGCGGGATCGGCTCGTTGAGCGCGTCGATGGTCGCCTCCAGCCGCGCGACCTGCGCCGGCACGATGCGCAGGACCATCTGCGAAGGCGTGAAATCCGCGCCCGGCGTTGCCAGATCGGCGCCCAGATCGAACAGATCATTCTGGATCGTCTGGAGCAGCCGGGCTTCCTCGCGCTCCGCCATCGCGGCGACCGCAAGGCCGAGCAGGCTGTTCAGCTCGTCAACGTCGCCAATCGCGACCATGCGCGGATGATCTTTTGGCAGGCGCGCGCCATCGACCAGGCCGGTGGTGCCGTCATCGCCGGTGCGGGTATAGATGCGGTTGAGACGGACCATGGCCCGGCCGCCCGCTTATTTGCTGCCGTGCATCAACAGCAGCACCGCCACGATCAGGATCGCCAGCGCCTGCATCATGATGCGGCCCATCATCATCTTGTTCTGCTTCAGGCTGGACTGGCTGGGACCATTGGTGCCGCTCTTCAAATCTTCCTCGGTGGCCTTGAGGAACATGACGATGCCGCGCACCAGATAGACGGCAGCGCCGATCGCGGCGGCGACACAGAGAATGGCGAGAATGACAGTGCCCATGGCGGGAACTCCTTTTGGCAGCGATACGGGCTTTGCCGCGATGTAGGCTCAGCCAGGCCCGATGCCAACCGGAAAGCGGCCAGCGCGCAGATCATCGGCCAGTTGCGGGCCAGCGACGCCGTGCGCCCGCAGCTCGGCCAGAGCGAGCCCGGCCGCACGCTTCGCCAGCCGCTGGCCCGCCCCGTCAACCACCAGGGCATGATGCCGGTAATGCGGCGTCGGCAGGCCGAGCAGCGCCTGCAAGGTGCGGTGCGCGTGGGTGGAGGCGATCATGTCCCGCCCACGCACCACGTCGGTCACGCCCTGCGCGGCATCGTCGACCACAACGGCGAGATGATAGCTGGCCGGCCGGTCGCGCCCCTTGATGATGAGGTCGCCCAGCGCCAGCGGGTCGACCGGCACGGTGCCCGCCGTCTCATCCCGCCAGACCAGCGGCCCGGTGCGGGCGAGCGCCGCGGCCATATCCAGCCGCCAGCTCGGCAGCAACCCCTGCGCGAGTCGGTCCGCCCGCTCATCCGGCGAGAGGGCGCGACAGGTGCCCGGATAGAGCGGCCCGTCCACGCCATGGGGCGCATGCAGGCTCGCGGCGATCTCCCGCGAGATGTCGCCACGCGTGCAGAAGCAGGGATAGGCCATGCCGAGCGCCTGGAGCTGCGCCAGCGCCGCCTGATAGGCCGGTTGCCGCTGCGACTGGATGAGTAGCCCGTCCCAGCTGATGCCAAGCCAGCGCAGATCCTCGTAAATGCCCTCGGTAAACGCCGCCCGGCAGCGGGCGGCGTCCGTATCCTCGATCCGCAGCAGGAAGCGCCCGCCATGGTTGCGCGCCAGATCATGGGACAGGAGCGCGCTATAGCCATGGCCGACATGCAGCCGCCCGGTCGGACTGGGGGCAAAGCGGGTCACAAGATGCGGTGTGGCGGCCATCTGGCTCATAGGGTTCTTGACGCGGTCCCATCAATCCGGTGTCATAGCAACGTCACGGTTCTATCCGATGGATCGCGGCGGAACCGTGAGGGGCCGACCAACGTCATGTATCATCCCGATCTTATTCGTCACGTGGATAACTGCCCGGCACTGGTCTTAAATGCCGATTATACGCCGCTATCCTATTATCCCCTGAGCCTCTGGCCGTGGCAGACGGCCATCAAGGCCGTGTTTCTCGAGCGAGTCGACATTGTCGAATGCTATGATCGGGAGGTGCATTCGCCCAGCATGCAGATGCGCATTCCCTCGGTCATCGCGCTCAAACAATATGTGCGGCCCAGCGAGCACCCCGCCTTCACCCGCTTCAACCTGTTCCTGCGCGATAAGTTCACCTGCCTCTATTGCGGCTCCCTGAAAGATCTCACCTTCGATCATGTCGTCCCGCGCCGTTCGGGCGGGCGCACGACGTGGGAGAATGTCGCCACCGCCTGCGCGCCGTGCAACCTGCGCAAGGGCGGCCGCACGCCGCGAGAGGCCAACATGCCCCTGCGCGAGCAGCCGATCCGCCCCACAACCTGGCAGTTGCAGGATCGCGGCCGCGCCTTCCCGCCCAACCATCTCCATGAAAGCTGGCGCGACTGGCTCTACTGGGACGTCGAACTGCTCGCCTGATGCGATGCGCGCCCCTTGCGCGCGCCGCGTCACCCGCTAATAACCCGCCGATGGATCGCATCGTCATTCGCGGCGGCAAGCCGCTCTCCGGCAAACTCCCCATCTCCGGCGCCAAGAACGCGGCGCTGACGCTGCTGCCGTGCACGCTGCTGACGGAGGAACCCGTCACGCTGCGCAACCTGCCGCGGCTGGCCGATGTCGACAGTTTCGGCCATCTGCTCAACCAGCTCGGCGTCTCGACCATGACGGAGGGCTCGCGGCAGGAGGATTTCGGCCGGGTGATGACCCTGCGCGCCAGCCGCGTCACCTCCACCACCGCGCCTTATGACATCGTCCGCAAGATGCGCGCCTCCATCGTCGTGCTCGGCCCGCTGCTCGCCCGCGCGGGTGAGGCGACCGTCTCGCTGCCCGGCGGCTGCGCCATCGGCAACCGGCCGATCGACTTCCATCTGCAGGCCTTCCAGACGCTGGGCGCCACGATCGAGATGAGCAATGGCTATGTCCGCGCGCTGGCGCCGGACGGCGGCCTCAAAGGTGCGCTCATCGCTTTCCCCTTCCCGTCTGTCGGCGCCACCGAAAACGCCCTCATGGCCGCCTCCCTCGCGCGGGGCGAGACGATCATCGAGAACGCCGCGCGCGAGCCGGAGATTGTCGACCTGTGCAACCTGCTCACCGAGATGGGCAGCGAGATTGAGGGCATCGGCACCGACCGGCTGGTCATCCACGGCAAGGAGCGTCTCTACGGCGCCACCTACAAGGTGATGTCCGACCGCATCGAGGCCGGCAGCTACGCCTGCGCGGCGGCGATCACCGGCGGCGAACTGGAGCTGATCGGCGCGGACGCGGACGACATGCACGTCATCCTCAAGGGTCTGCGCGAGGCCGGCGTCCATATCGAGCCGACGAAGCAGGGCATCAAGATCGCCGCCAACGGCAAGCTCAAGCCCCTCACCCTCTCGACCGCGCCGCACCCCGGCTTCCCCACCGACATGCAGGCGCAGTTCATGGCGATGCTGGCGCTGGCGGACGGCGCGAGCGTGCTCACCGAGACGATCTTCGAGAATCGCTACATGCACGTACCCGAACTGGCCCGCATGGGCGCGGACATCACGGTGAACGGCCGCACCGCCGTCGTGCGCGGCGTCAGGGAGCTGACCGGCGCCCCGGTGATGGCCACGGACCTGCGCGCCTCGATGAGCCTCATCCTCGCTGGTCTGGCCGCCAAGGGCGAGACGGTGGTCAACCGCGTCTACCACCTCGATCGGGGTTACGAGCGGCTGGAAGAGAAGCTCTCGGCCGTGGGCGCGGATATCGAGCGGGATAGCGACGGGTAAGTGAGCACCGCCCTCACCGGTTTCGACCCAAAGCGCAAGCATTGGTCCAACGTCGAGCTGCTACACGAGACCGTCACAAACCCGAACATCCATATTCGCGGCACACGCAGCTATTATAGCAACGCCTGGACCGGCTCGTTCGAGGACAGCGTCGTGCGCTATCATTATGGCGACGCCTATAGCCTTGGCGCATGGAAGCCGCAGTGGCCCATCGACCAGCTCTATATCGGCGATCAAGTCTGCATCGGCGCCGAAGCCGTTATCCTGATGGGCGGCAACCACACGCACCGGACGGACTGGTTCAGTCTTTACCCATTCCCCGAGGTCATGGTCGATGCCTATGTCGGCAAGGGCGACACGGTCATCGGGGACGGTGCATGGATCGGTTTGCGAGCCATGATCCTGCCCGGCGTGACAATTGGCGAAGGGGCGATTGTCGCATCGGGCGCGATCGTCACGAAAAATGTTCCACCCTATACCATCGTGGCGGGCAACCCGGCGGCGCCCGTTCGCAAGCGCTTCTCCGACGCCACGACAGAGGGGCTGTTGTCATTGGGTATCTACCAATGGGACACGGCCAAGTTCGAAGCCTTGAAAATGTTGCTCTGTGCCGACGATCTTGCAGCCCTCGTCAGCGCGGCAAAAGCCTATGACGACGAGCACAACCAGAGCGGCTGAACGCCTGAGCCTGCTTCTTCCGATCCCGACAACAGGTGCTTTGTCGCCAAACCGGTCTATGATGCGCCATTCCTCCTCCGCACCGGAAGCGCGCCATGACCGTCTCATCCTCCCGCAAGACCCATATCGGCCCCCATGCGCTGCATCCCGAGACGCAGATGCTCAACTATGGCTATGATCCCGCCCTCTCGGAAGGCGCGGTCAAGCCGCCGGTGTTTCTCACCTCCACCTTCGTCTTCACCTCGGCCGAGGAGGGGCGCGACTTCTTCGATTATGTCTCGGGCCGCAAGGTGCCGCCGGCGGGCCAGGAATCCGGCCTCGTCTATTCGCGCTTCAACCATCCCAACAGCGAGATCGTCGAGGATCGGCTGGCGGTCTATGAACAGGCCGAGGCCTGCGTGCTGTTCGGCTCCGGCATGGCGGCGATCACCACCAGCCTGCTGGCCTATCTGCGCCCCGGCGATGTCGTGCTGCACTCCCAGCCGCTCTATGGCGGCACCGAGACGCTGCTCGGCAACACCCTCTCCGGCTTCGGCATCGCCTCGGTCGGCTTCACCAACGGCGTCGACCGGGCGAGCATCGAGGCAGCCGCCGACATCGCGCAGGCGCAGGGCAAGGTGCGCGTCATCCTCATCGAAACGCCGGCCAACCCCACCAACGGCATTGTCGACATCGCGCTCATCCGGCAGGTGGCCGAGGCGATCGGGGAAACGCAGGGCGGCGAGCGCCCGCTGATCCTGTGCGACAACACGTTGCTCGGCCCGATCTTCCAGCGCCCGCTCGCCCATGGCGCGGATATCGCGCTCTATTCGCTCACCAAATATGTCGGCGGCCATTCGGACCTGATCGCCGGGGCCGCGCTCGGCGCGCGCGAACTGATGCGCCCGGTCCGCGCGCTGCGCAGCGCCATCGGCACCCAGCTTGATGCGAACAGCTGCTGGATGCTCGGCCGCAGCCTTGAAACGCTCGCCCTGCGCATGGAGCGCGCCAATGCCAATGCCGCCGCCATCTGCGCCTGGCTGCGCGACCATCCCAAGGTGACGGCCGTGCATTATCTGCCGTTCAGCGAGCCGGACAGCCCGACCTGCCGCACCTATCACGCGCAATGCACCGGCGCGGGATCGACCTTCTCGTTCGATATTGCGGGAGGCGAGCCGGCCGCCTTCCGCTTCCTCAACGCGCTGCGCATCGTCAAGCTGGCGGTGAGCCTTGGCGGCACGGAGTCGCTCGCCAGTCATCCGGCGACGACAACCCACAGCGGCGTGGCAGCCGATGTGCGCGAGCGGATCGGCGTGCTGTCCTCCACCATTCGCCTCTCGATCGGCATCGAGCATGTGGACGATCTGATCGCCGATCTGGAACTGGCGCTGGCCGCGGCCTGATCGGCTGGAGCAAAGTGCCCGCTTGCCGGTCGCTGGTGCGAGCAAGCCATGGATGATGCGGCGGCATCCGGGTTGCCGAGCTCGATCGCCATCGGGGAGCGGACGCCCGTCATCGCCATCATCGGGCCCTTGCCGGCTATCAGCCTGCCCGGGATCACGGCGTTTGATCCGGCGTCACCATGCGCACAGGCCAGCCCTTTCCCAGCGCTAATCCTGCACCGTATCCACCTCGCCCGGTGCGATCCGTCAACGCGATACCGGCCTCCCGCGCCGCCACCTCTTGCCAAGCCGGATAGCTGCCGTCATGTCGGTGCCATGCTCTCGCTTATCTCGATCCTGATCGGTTGCGTCGCGCTGCTGCTCGCAATCCCGGCCTTCATCCCGCTTCTCGGCTGGGCCAACTGGCTGGTCGTGCCGATCGCGCTGTGTGGCGCACTGGTCGGCCAGTTCGCACAGGGCAAGGGCGCGCGGAACTTCTGCTTCATCGTCGCGGCGCTGGCCATGGCGCGGCTCTGGCTAGGTGGCGGCTTCATTTGAGCCGCGCCCCCGCCGCAAGCCCGGTGGACGCCGCTGCGGCCCAGCAGCGCGCCGGGCTGCTTGCGGGGCTCGGCGCCTATGCCCTGTGGGGCCTGCTGCCGATCTATTTCAAGCTGCTTGGCGGCGTTTCCGCGCTGGAACTGGTCGCGCACCGCATCGTCTGGTCGGTCCTGTTCCTCGTTTTCGTGCTGGCTGGCTACCGGCTTTGGCCCGCCCTCCTGCGAGCCTGCCGCCAACCGCGCCTTATCGGGGCGCTGGCACTCAGCTCGCTGTTCATCGCGGCGAACTGGACCGTCTATATGTGGGCGATCGAGAGCGACCATATTCTCGCCGGCAGCCTGGGCTATTTCCTCAACCCGCTGGTCAATGTGCTGCTGGGCACTCTGATCCTCAAGGAGACGCTGCGGCGCGGCCAGTTCATCGCGGTGCTGATCGCCGGAGCCGGGGTCGCCATCCTCGCGGCGGGGGAATGGCAGACATTGTGGATCAGCCTCACCCTTGCGGTGAGTTTCGGCTTTTACGGCCTGATCCGCAAAGTGACGCCCGTCGACCCCGCCGTCGGCCTTGCCGTCGAGACCGTCATCCTCGCCCTGCCGGCACTGGCCTATCTCTACTGGCTGTCCGATCAGGGCACGCTGATGTTCGGCCATGGCTGGCTGCTCACGCTGGGCCTCATCGGCACCGGCGCCATCACCTCGGTCCCGCTGATGCTCTTCGCCCGCGCCGCTCGGTCGCTGACCCTCATCACGCTGGGCGTCATGCAATATATCGCGCCGTCCATTCAGTTCTTCATCGGCATCCTGCTCTATCACGAGACGCTCAGCCCGGAGCGCTGGGCCAGCTTCATGCTGATCTGGGTCGCCCTCGCCCTGTTCGTTTGGGACAGCCTGCGCGGGCGCCGCTCCGCCCGCCCGTGAGCACCGGCGCGCGCGGGATTTCCCTCCGGTCGCAAAAGCCTCTAAAGGCCCACGGGTGACCAATCCCCCCGTGACCAGCCCCGCCATCCCCGCCTCCTCCACGCCCCGGCGCCATGCCGATCGGCCGCTCTACGCCATCATGCTGCGGCTGCTCGCCATGATGATGCTGGCGACGACCTATGCCATCGGCAAGCTGCTGATCGATCGCGGCGCCAATCTGGTAGAGATCCTCTTCTACCGGCAGCTCTTCGCCTTCCCCATCGCGGCGATCGGTGCGCTGGCCACTATCGGTCTCGCGATCATGCCCCGCGCACCGCTGCGCACCCACGCGACCCGCACCACGCTGGGCCTGGTCGGCATGGTGTTCAATTTCGGCGCGGTCGCGCTGCTGCCGCTGGCCGAGGCGACCTCGATCGGCTTCACCATGCCGATTTTCGCCACCATCCTCTCCGCGCTGCTGCTCAAGGAACGCACCGGCATCCATCGCTGGGGCGCGGTGATCCTCGGCTTTGTCGGCGTCGTCATCATGGCGCGGCCGGACAGCGCCAATTTCGCCTCCCTCGGTCTGCTCGTCGCGCTGACCGGGGCGTTCATCACCGCGCTGGTCGCCATCGTGCTGCGCGATCTGGGCCGGATCGACGACGCGCCGGTCATCGTCTTCTGGTTCACCCTGCTCTCGCTGCCGCCCATGGGCCTGCTCATGCTCTGGTTCGCACAGCCACATGATCTGGTAAGCTGGCTGCTGCTGATTGGTCTGGGCGCCTCGGGCGGCGCCGCGCAATTGCTGATGACCGCCTCGCTCAAATGGGGACCGGTGTCGATCGTCATCCCCATGGACTACAGCCAGATGATCTGGGCGATCTGGGCGGGCTGGCTGCTCTGGGCCAGCTGGCCGCAGCCTTCCACCTGGGCCGGTGCCGCGCTGATCGCGTTGAGCGGCCTTTACATCGCCTGGCGCGAGCATCTGCGGCGCGGCGCCGTGATGGTCAGCCCGGAAGAGGATCGCGCCGGAAGATCAGGCTGAGATTATTGGCGGGCATGTCGACGATTCGCGCCAGTGCAAGCCCTTCCGATTGCGCCGCGCCCGCCACATCATGCACCCAGCGCAGGCCCCAGTCCGGATCGCGGGCCCGCAGCGACTCGTCAAAGGCGCTGTTGCTCGGTGCGGTCAGCATCCCCTCACGCAGAAACGGCCCATAGAGGCACAGCGGCGCCCCCGCCGGCAGCAGCCGCGCCGCGCCGCGCAACAAGCCCAGCGTTGCCGCCCAGGGGCTGATATGCACCATGTTGATGCACAGCACCGCATCCGCCTTGCTGATCGGCCAGGCATCGGGCTCGGCCGCATCGATCCGCAGCGGCGGCGCGAGATTGTCCAGCCTCGCCTCATCCGCCCACATGGTGATGGAGCGCAACGCGGCAGGATCGGGATCGCTCGGCAGCCAGCGCAGGGCCGGCAGCGCGCGCGCGAAATGGACCACATGCTCGCCCGATCCGCTGGCAATCTCCAACACCATGCCGGCAGGCGGCAACTCCGCGCGCAGCACCGCGAGGATGGCCTCGCGATTGCGCACCGTCGCCGGGGCATGGCGCTTGTCCTGCTCGCCCGGGGCCTCGCCGGGCAGCCATGGCCGGGGGCCGTCCGTCACGTCGCGTCGCCCGTTTGCACCGCCATCGTCGCATTTGCCTGAGCCATCCGGGTCATCTCCTGTGTCCGCCGGGATAACGCCTGTTCACGGCCGGGGCTCCCGCATTTGTGGGCATGTCCGGCCAGTCTATCAGGCCGGACGTCCCGAACCATCATCCAGCCGCCCGCCGAAAATCCGGCGATGCGCCTGCTCGGCGAAGCGGTCGGTCATGCCGGCAATATAGTCCGCAATATGGCGACTGCGACCGGGTTCCTCGACCGGGCAGTCAGCATCCCACCCCGCATCCATCAGGCCGATATCGTCCCGATAGGCCGCGAACAAATCGCTCACGATGATATGCGCTCGCTCCGCCGCAGCCAGCTGCAACGGGTGATGATAGAGATTGGCATACATGAAGCGCTTGAGCGCCCGCTCCTCGTCCCGCATCGGTGCGGAGAAGGCGCAGACCGCCTGCCCGGCCGCGCGGATGGCGCTCACCTCGGCCTGTTCCAGCCCCAACGCCGCCAGATTGGCGCGCGTCGTCGCCAGCAGATCATTGACCATGACGCCGATCTGCTCGCGCACCAGTTCGCGCATCAGCCGCGCCGCGGGCACATCGGGATAGCGCGTGCGCACCCGCTCCCAGCAACGCCGCACAAGGGGGACCTCCAATATCTGCTCCAGCGTCAGGATGCCGGCGCGCAGCCCATCGTCGATATCATGATTGTCATAGGCGATATCGTCCGCCAGCGCGGCGACCTGCGCCTCCAGCGACGCCCAACTCGCGAGATCCAGCGGGAAGGCTGCGTCCACGGCCCGCATCGCCCAGTTGGGCGCGGTGACCGGGCCATTATGTTTGGCCAGCCCCTCCAGCATCTCCCAGCTGAGATTGAGACCGGGAAAGGTCGGGTAAGCGATTTCAAGCCGGGTCAGCGTGCGCAGGCAATGGGCATTGTGATCAAACCCGCCATGCGCCGCCATCGCCGCTTGCAGCGCATCCTCGCCGGCATGGCCAAACGGCGGATGGCCGATATCATGGGCGAGACACAGCGCCTCGGTCAGATCCTCGTTGAGGCCCAGTTCCCGCGCGATGGTGCGGCCGATCTGCGCGACTTCCAGGCTGTGGGTCAGGCGCACGCGATAATGGTCGCCGTCCGGCGCCACGAACACCTGCGTCTTGTGGCGCAGCCGCCGGAAGCTGATCGAGTGGATGATCCGGTCGCGATCACGCTGGAAGATGTTGCGCGGCCCGCGCACTTCGCCCCGCCCCTCGACATGGAGCCGCCCCCGGCTCTGCGCCGGGTGACAGGCATAAGAGGCGAGCGCGCTCACTTGCCGCCGATCTTCGCGATTTCCTCGCCCGCCTCGCTCTGCCAGACGAATGCGTCGCCACCGGCCTTGGCGATCTTGCTCACCGCTGCGCGTGCATCCTCGATCTTCTTGTAGGGGCCGACCAGCAGGCGCCGCGTCGCGCCCCACTCGGCCGTCCAGCCGGTCTCGTCGCTGATCGCATCGCTGTAGCTGCGGCGCAGGCGACGCAGGTCGAAGGCCAGCGCGTCGACATTCTTGCCCGTGGCGATCTGCACCCAGATGCGCGCCGGATTGGCGGCCAGCTTCGCCTTGCGTTCGGCCTCGGCCTTGCGCGCGGCCTCGGCCTTCGCCTTGGCTTCCGCCTCCTCTTTTGCCTTGGCGGCGGCGACTTCCGTCGCCTTGCGTCGCTGTTCCTGAATACGGGCGACCGCCGCCATATCAGCCACCACGGCGGCGTTCTGGCGCTCCTGCGCGGGCACGCTCAAGCCGGACAACCGATCGGCCAGCGAAGGCGGCGGTGGAGGCGGGGGCACCGGCGCGGCGGGCGGATCGGATGCCGGCACTGACGCGGCCGGCGGCGGCGCAGCGACCGGCGCGGGGCTGGTCGCCGGCGCGCGCGCCGCAGGGGGCGGCACGGGAACGGCCGGCGCCGGTGCGGGAGCGGCCGGCACCGGCTGCACCACGGGTTGCCGTAGCGGTGGTTGCGCCGGCTGAGCCGCCGGCGGCGCGGGCACGCTCGCGGCGAGCGTGGCGGGCGCTGCAACGGCAGGCGCTGGCTGACTGGCCGCAGTCGCGACAGCCGCTGCTCCGCGCGCCGCCTTTGGCTGGCGCGGCGCGGCCTTGGTCCGGCTATTGCGGGTCGATCGGCTGTTACGGCTGGGCTCGCGCTCTTCCTTCACCGCCGCGACCTGGACCTCGCGTGGCTGCCGCGCCGGGTCAGGCGCCGCGAGCCGCAGCACATTGCTTGGAAACTCGCCATAATGGGCAGCGGCGGCCTTCTGCGCCGCGGTGAGCAGCGGCAGGCGCTGCATATAGGGATCGAGCGCATCGGCGAGGCCCTTGGGCATGACCGTCTGGGTGATCTTGCGCGCATCGTCCATGCGGCCGTTCATCGCGAAGATGAACGCGCGCAACCGCCATGCCTCGCGATCTCCTCCCGTCAGCACCGGCTGGAGCTGGCTCTCCGCTTCATTGACGTTGCCCGAAATACCCAGCGAGGTGGCATAGCGCAGCCGCGCCTGCTGATCGTTCGGATCGGCCGCCAGCGCCGCGAGATAATCACGTTGCGCCTTGGCCTGCTGCCCGGTCAGATCATAAGCGAGGCCCCGCTCGGCCAGATGGCCCTGCGCGGATTCGCCCAGCGCCTGCGCGGCATCGAAATTCACCGCCGCCTCGGCCGGCTGCTTGAGCGCGATCTGCACGATGGCGAGGCCGAGCTTGGCCTTGCCAAGATTGGGATTGACCAGATTGGCGCGGGTATAAAAGCCGTTGGCCGCCTGCACATCGCCCAGATCGAGCGCCGCCTGCCCGGCGCCGAGCAAGGCATTGGCATCACGCGGATTGCGCGAGAGCAACGCCAGATTGCGGTTGAGCGAATCGACCGCAGCGGCGGACGGTGTCGCCTGCACCACTTCGCCCGGCCGGGTCTGGGCCGGAGCGGTCGCAGCCATGGCCATGGCCAGCGAGAAGGCCAGAATCCAGCGCGTCCGTTTGATCAACTTACTACCCTTTTGGCCGGCGAGCGCCAGGATGGCGCCCGCCCGGCTCAACAATTACTGATTATTCTGGCGATTGAGGAAGCGCGGCACTTCAAAGCCGCTACGGCCACGCCCGGCGTCATCTTCCTCTTCTTCATTGCGCGCCTGACCGCGGGCGAGCTGCGACATGCGCTCGAACAGCGTGCCCCCGCCCGCCTTGGCCTGCTCGGCCACCGGCTCGGGCGGCTCGACCACGAGCGGCGGCTCCGGCGTCACCGCATTGTCGAGCACCAGCTCATCCTCGCCGGCAAGGTCATCAAACCGAGCGGCGAAACGCGCCGGATCATAAGATGGAGCCGGCGACGCTGCCGGTTCGGGCGCTGGCACGACCAGCGGCGGCACCGGCTGCACGCCGGCATCCTGCGCACCAAGGTCCAGCGTGTCGGCCATACGCGGCGCGGCCGCTGGCGCGGACTGCGACAGGCTCGCCGGCGCCGTTACCGTCGCCGGACGCGCCACACCCGCGCCCATCTCACCAAGCCGGAACGGCTGGCTCGCGGGCTGGCTGGCGCTGCTCTCGATATCGATGCCGGTGGCGACGACCGAAACGCGAATCTTGCCATTGAGATGCTCGTTGAACGCCGAGCCCCAGATGATGTTCGCGTCCGGATCGACCAGTTCGCGAATGTGATTGGCAGCCTCGTCCACTTCCATCAGGCGCATATCCTCGCCGCCGACGATCGAGACGATGACGCCCTTGGCGCCGCGCATCGAGACACCGTCGAGCAGCGGATTGGCGATCGCCTTCTCGGCCGCCTGCAGCGCCCGGCCATCACCGTCCGCCTCGCCGGTGCCCATCATCGCCTTGCCCATCTCGCCCATCACGGAGCGCACGTCGGCAAAGTCGAGGTTGATGAGGCCGGGCATGACCATCAGGTCGGTGATGCCGCGCACGCCCTGCTGGAGCACCTCGTCGGCCATCTCGAACGCTTCCTTGAAGGTCGTGTTCGGGTTGGCGATCAGGAACAGATTCTGGTTGGGGATGACGATCAGCGTATCGACATGCTTTTGCAGTTCCTCGATGCCGCTATCGGCCGAGCGCATGCGCCGCGATCCCTCGAAGGTAAACGGCTTGGTCACCACGCCGACGGTGAGGATGCCCTTGTCGCGCGCGGCCTTGGCGATCACCGGCGCCGCGCCCGTGCCCGTGCCGCCGCCCATGCCGGCAGCGATGAAGCACATATGCACGCCTTCCAGCGCTTCCTGCACTTCGGCGATCGTCTCTTCCGCCGCTGCACGGCCGATATCAGGCCGCGAGCCTGCGCCCAGCCCCTCGGTGATGCGCGGGCCAAGCTGGATGCGCAGCTCGGCAGGCGAGGCGTTGAGCGCCTGCGCATCCGTATTGGCGACGACGAAATCGACGCCCCCGACAGATGCATGGATCATGTTCGCGATGGCATTGCCGCCGGCGCCCCCGACCCCGATGACGGTAATACGCGGCCTCAGTTCGTCCACATGGGGCGGACCGATTTCAATGCTCATCAACAAATCTCCTCCGGGCGCAGCGCAGCGCCATCATCTGAGCGATTCATGCACCAGTTATTCGGCCAGTTCACGCTCTTTTTAACCGTTCATCCACAATATGTCGCGTCCCGACTAGTAACCTGTGCGCAAAGCGGCGATCAACCGCTGAACCATGGCCGAACCGCGCGCGCGATGCACGCTCTGCTCGCCCATCGGCCGCACCAGCAAATCCTCCCGCGCCTGCGCGGCATAGAGCGCCAGCCCGGTCAATGTCGCAAAGGCGGGGCCGCGATGCGCCTCGGGCAGCGCCTCCAGCACGCGCGGGCGACCGATGCGCACCGCCCGGCCGAGCGCCGTCTGCGCATAGTCGGCCATGCCCTTGAGTTCGGCGCCGCCGCCGGTCAGCACCACCTGCCGGCCGACGGGCGAGTGGAAGCCCATCTCGTCCAGCGCTTTGGACACTTCGCTCATCAGCCGGTTGAGCCGCTCGCAGATCACGCCGACCAGTTCGGCCCGCGTGACCCGCCGCGTCTCGGCCTGCTCCGCGCCGCTGGCCGCCGGCGCAATCTCGATAATCTCGCGGAAATCGCGGCGCGACTGCATCGCCGAGCCGTAAAAGCACTTCATCCGCTCGGCCTGGCTGCGGCGGATGCCGAAGGCCGAGGCGATATCGTCGGTAATATCCGCAGCGCCGATGGGGATCGAGCGCAGCCCGACCAGCGAGCCGCCGATATGCAGCGAGACATTGGTCACGCCCGCGCCCAGTTCGACCAGCGCCACGCCCAGATCACGCTCCTCGTCGGAGAGGCAGGAAATCGCGGTCGCAACCGGCGCGGCGACAATGGTGTGCACGTCGAGATAGGCGCCGCGCACGCTCGTCTCCAGATTGCGCAGCGGCGCGCCATCGGCCAGCACGACATGGATATCCACACCCAGCTGATCGGCATGGAGGCCGAGCGGCCGGGCCACGCCGCGCATGCCGTCAATGGTATAGAGCGTCGGGTGGGCCTGCAGGATCACCCGCCCTTCCGGATCGATCCGCTCGCGCGCGCGGTCATACAGCGCATCGACATCGGCCTGCTCGATGCGCCGGCCGCCAATGCTCATCTCGACCGGCTCGACCTTGCTCTCGATGCTGCCGCCCGAGAAGCTGAGCACCACCTTCTCGATATTGGTGCCGGCCACTTTCTCGGCCTGCTCCACCGTCTCGCGCACGGCTAGTTCGGTGCGCTCCATGTCGATGACGAAACCGCGCCGCACGCCCCGGCTCTCGCGCTGGCCGGTGCCGAGCACGGCGAGCGTGCCATCCTCCTGCCGCCGCGCGATGAGGGCGGAGACTTTCCAGCTGCCAATGTCGATGGCGGTAATGAGACCGTCCGTGCGCCCTGCTGCCATGGGCTCAGCCTTCCGTCGCGGGGCTGGCGGCGGGCTTGGGCGCATCCGTGGTCACCACGGTCTGGACGGTCGCCGCGCTCACCGTCGGCGCATTGCCCTGCCCTTGTCCCGGCGGCAGGCGCAGCACGAACCGGCTCGGATCGCGCATGTCGAACCGCAGCACGCCCCGGCCGAGCAGCCGGTCGACGCCATCCATCCGCGCGAAATTGACGAGCGCGGCCGCCGCTTCCGCCTCGCCCTCCGGCAGCAGCAATTGCTCACCGGACTGGAAGCGCAGATCCCAGCGGCGACTGCCGACCCATGTCGCGCCGGCCAGCATCGGCTTGAGCGCCGGCGCGGCATCCATCAGGCGGGAGAGCGCATGGGTCTGGCGATTGGCGTCCGGCCCCACCACCAGCGGCAGATCGGGCAGATTGTCCGCCGCGATCGGGCCCAGCTCCACCCCGCCGGCATCGACCAGGCTGAGCATGCCATCATGCTGCCACACCGCTGCCGGCTGCCGCTCGACGACATCGACCACCAGCGTATCGGGCAGGCGGCGCGAAACCCGCGCCTCCTTCACCCAGCCGAGCGTCATCACATCGGCGCGCAGCCTGGCAAGATCGACCGAGAGCATCGAGCGATCGACATAGCGCACCGCGATGCTGGAGACCGGCATCTCGTCCATGCGCTCCAGCCCCAGCACCTCGATCCGGGCGACCTGAAAGCCCGCACGGCCGGCGAGCTGGCTGACCTCCGCGCCGACCATGGCCGGCAGGCCGAAGAAGCGCGCCGCCAGCCAGACCAGAGCGATGACGATGAACGCGATGATCCACGTCAGCAGCGCCGAGATTTGTGCCGGGCTGAGCGGCACATGATCGAGCAGCCGGTCGAGCAGGCCGCGCCGCCGCGCCTTGCGCCGCCGCGCACCGCCCACGTCCATGCGGCTGCCCCGCCCGGACCCGCGCTTGATCGTTGCCGAACTCATGCCGCTGCCCCTTTTTGCACACCGCGTGCCGCCAGGGCGTCCGCGATGATCGTCTCGACCAGCTCACCATAGCTCATCCCGAGATATTTTGCCTGTTCGGGCACGAGGCTGAGCGGGGTCATCCCCGGCTGGGTGTTCACCTCGAGCAGAAACAGGCCGTCGCGCCCCTGCTCGTCATCCCAGCGGAAGTCGGATCGCGACGTGCCCTTGCAGCCGAGCAGCCGGTGCGCCTCCAGCGCGATGGCCATCATCGCTTCGGCAATCTCCGCCGGCACATCGGCCGGGCAGATATGGTCGGTCATGCCGTCGGTATATTTGGCGTCGAAATCGTAAAAGCCGCTCTTGGGCTTGAGTTCGGTCACCGCCAGCGCCCGGTCGCCCAGCACGGCAACGGTCAGCTCGCGCCCGCGAATGAAAGGCTCGGCAAGCAGTTCGTCAAACAACTGCCATGGCCCCACCACGTCGCGACCAATGGGATGGCCATAATTGCCCTCCGCCGTGACGATGGCGACGCCCACCGACGAGCCCTCATTCACCGGCTTGAGCACATAGGGGCGCGGCAGCGGATCGGCGGCAAACAGCGTTTCGGATCGCACCATCCGCCCGCCCGGCATCGGGATGCCATGGGGCACGAGATGCTGCTTGGTCAGCTGCTTGTCGATCGCGATGACCGAGGTGGCGAGGCCACTATGGGTATAGGGGAAGCCCATGATGTCCATCAGCCCCTGCACCGTGCCATCCTCGCCCGGCACACCGTGCAGCGCATTGAACACCACATCCGGCGCGGCGGCGATCAGCTTGGCCGGCAGATCGCGCCCCTGCGCCGCCGTCGCCCCCAGATCGACGGGAATGGCGACATGCCCGCGCGCTTCCAGCGCCTGCACGATGCCCGCGCCGCTCGAGAGCGAGACGGAGCGCTCGGCCGACCAGCCGCCCATCAGCACGGCGACGCGCCACGGCCCCGCGCTCATGCCCCGGCTCCCTCGGCCTGAGGATCGGCGGCCGGGCGCCCGACCCGGCGGATTTCCCACTCCAGCGTGATGCCGCTATGCGCCTTCACCCGCCGGCGCACTTCCTCGCCTAGCGCCTCGATATCGGCACTGGTGGCGTCCCCATTGTTGATGACGAAATTGGTGTGCTTCTCGCTCACCTGCGCGCCGCCCAGCGCCAGCCCCCGGCAACCCGCGCCATCGACCAGCGCCCAGGCCTTTTCGCCCGGCGGATTCTGGAAGGTGGAGCCGCCGGTCTTGCTGCGCAGCGGCTGGCTCGCCTCGCGCTCGGCGGAGATGCGGTCCATCTCGACCTGGATCGTCTCGGGCGCCTGCGGATAACCGCGAAACGTCGCCGAGACGACCACCGCGCCTTCCGGCAGCATCGAGTGGCGATAGGCAAAGCCCAGCGCCGTCAGCGGCTGGCGTACCCGCTCGCCCGAGCGCAGCACGATATCCGCCTCGACGAAAATATCCTTCACCTCGCGGCCATAGGCGCCGCCGTTCATGCGCACGAACCCGCCGACCGTGCCGGGGATCGAGCGCAGAAACTCCAGCCCGCCAATGCCCGCATCGCGCGCCGCGGAGGAGACGAGAATGCCCGACGCGCCGCCGCCGCAGCGCAGCGTCACCTCATCCACCGGCTCGACCTGCGCAAATGCCTTGCCGAGCCGCACGACCACACCCGGCACGCCGCCATCGCGCACGATCAGGTTGGAGCCCAGCCCCAGCGCCATCACCGGCACGGCGGGGTCCAGCGCGGCGAGAAAGTCCGCCAGATCATCGGCATCGCGCGGCTCGAACAGCCAGTCCGCCGCGCCGCCGGTCTTGAACCAGACGAGCGGCGCCAGCGGTGCACCCGCCGTCAGCCGGCCGCGCACCGGCGGCATCGCCATATCCATGAAACCATCCTTGTCGGTCGGCACGTTCATCAGGACCGCCCGCTCCAATATTTGAACCAGCGGTCCATCATGTCCGCCTGCGCCTTGCCGGCACGGTTGACGGCCTCGCCCATGTCCAGCGCGGCCTGGCCGATATCGGCCTGCCGGCTGGCGGCATCGAGCATCGAGCGGGCCATGTCGACGCCCTTGCCCTGCGCCTTGATCATGCGCTCCTGCATCTCAAGGCCAATGTGCATCAATTCCCACATTGCACGGTCTCCCCGGCTGGCGTCACGGCGGCAATGCCATCGGCAAGGCCCGCCGCCCATTTGGTGATATCGCCCGCGCCAAGGCAGACGATCATGTCATCAGCGCGGATATCGGCGGCAAGCGCAGTCGCCAGCGCATCGGGCCCGGATATCGTCTGCGCGGCGCGGTGGCCCCGGCGCTTGAGGCCCGCGACCAGCGCGGCGGCGTCCACGCCCTCGATCGGCGCCTCGCCCGCGGCATAGACCGGCGCGACATAGACCTCGTCCGCATCATTGAAGGCCTGCTGGAAATCATCCATCAGGTCGCGCAGCCGGGTGAAGCGATGCGGCTGGACGACGGCGATCACCCGCCCCTTCACCCCTTCCCGCGCGGCCGCCAGCACGGCGCGGATCTCGACGGGATGATGGCCATAATCGTCGATGATCGTCGCATGGCCGCCATCCACCGCAATCTCGCCCACTCTGGTGAAGCGCCGCTTGACGCCGCCAAAGCTGGCAAAGCCGGACTGGATGGTGGCATCCGGGATGCCCATGTTCAGCGCCACGCCGATCGCCGCCATGGCATTGAGCACATTGTGCCGCCCCGGCATCGGCATGGTGATGCCCTCGATCCGGCGCACCGAGCCGTCCCGCTCGCGGATCTGCACGTCGAAGCGATTGCCGCCGGGGATCGGCCGGACATTCTCGCCGCGAATATCGGCCTGCGCGGAGAAGCCATAGGTCACAATCCGCCGGTCCTGCACGCGCGGCAGGATCGCCTGCACCTCGGGATGGTCGAGGCAGAGCATCGCCGCGCCATAGAAAGGCACATTCTCCACGAACTCGACAAAGGCGTCCTTCACCCGGTCGAACGAGCCATAATGTTCAAGATGCTCGGGGTCGATATTGGTGACCACCGCCAGCGTGCCGTCGAGCCGCAGGAAGCTGCCGTCGCTCTCGTCGGCCTCCACCACCATCCAGTCGCTGCTGCCCAGCCGCGCGTTGGAGCCATAGCTGTTGATGATGCCGCCATTGATCACGGTCGGGTCGATCCCGCCTGCATCGAGCAGCGCGGCGACCATCGAGGTCGTCGTCGTCTTGCCATGCGTGCCCGCCACCGCGACGGTGGATTTGAGCCGCATCAGCTCGGCCAGCATCTCGGCGCGGCGGATCACCGGCACGCGCCGCTCCAGCGCCAGATCGACCTCGGGATTGCCGCGCCGGATCGCGGTGGAGGTGACGACCACCGCGGCATCGCCCAGATTCTCCGGCCGGTGGCCGATCATCACCTTGATGCCCAGATCGCGCAGATGCTGGATGACATAGCCCTCGGCCATGTCCGATCCCTGCACGCTATAGCCCATATTATGCATCACCTCGGCGATGCCGGACATGCCGATGCCGCCAATGCCGATGAAGTGGATCGTGCCGATATCGGTCGCAACGCCCCTCATGCGCCGGCTCCCGCCAGGCCGGAGAGCGGCACATCACGCCGCACCCGCACCGTGTCGATGGTCTGCGGCGCGGGGCCGAAGCTCTCGATCAGGTCGGCCATGTCCCGCGCGGCATCGGGGAACCCGCCCGCTCTGGCGCGCGCCGCCGCATTCTGGAGGGCGCCGGGTTCCATGGCGAGTTTCTGCATCTGCTTGGCAAGCTCCGAGGGCGTGAAATTGGGTTGTGGGATCATCCGCGCGCCGCCGTTCCTGGCCATGTCGCGCGCATTCCAGGTCTGGTGGTCATCGGTCGCGATGGGCAGCGGCACGAGGATGGCGGGCCGCCCGGCGACAGTCAGCTCCGCAATGGTCGAGGCGCCGGCGCGCGCGATGACGAGGTGAGACCAGCCCAGCTTGGTCGGCATATCCTCGATATAGGTGGCAAGGTCGGCCGGGATTTCCATGTCCGCATAGAAAGCCCGCACCTGCTCGATATCCTCCGGGCGGCATTGCTGCGTCACCTGCAAGCGGCGGCGCAAGCTGACCGGCAATGCGGCCAGCCCCTGCGGCACCACTTGCGAGAGCACGCTCGCCCCCAGCGACCCGCCGGTCACCAGCAGCCGCAGCACGCTCTCGTCGGAAAACACCGGAAACGGCTCGTCGCGCAGCGCCAGCACGCTTTCCCGCACCGGATTGCCGATGAGATGGACCTTCTCCAGATGGCGCGGCGGGAGCCGGCGCACATCGGCATAAGCGGTGGCGATGGCCGAGACGCGCCCGGCGACGAGGCGATTGACCCGCCCCAGCACGGCATTCTGCTCGTGGATGACGGTCGGGATCTTCTCGGCAAAGGCGCCAAGCAAGGCCGGCAGCGCCGGATAGCCGCCAAAACCGACCACGGCGGAAGGCTCGAACGTCTCATAAAGCCGCCGCGCCATCGCCCGCCCCTCGCGGATCGCCTTGATGCCCTTCATCCAGCCGCGCACGCCGCCGGTCAGCCGGCCGGCGGGCAGCACATGGGTCTGCACATCCTCGAACAGGCCGGGGATTTTCATCCCCCGCTCATCCGTGACCAGCGCGACGCGGTGGCCGCGCGCCATCAATTCCTGCGCGACGGCATGGGCCGGCACCATGTGCCCGCCCGTTCCGCCTGCTGCCAGCACATAGTGCCGGAAAATGCTCATCGACCGCTCCACGTCACCACATAGGGAGATCGCGCCATATAGGGGTTGCGCCGGGTGAACGCCAGCAGCAGCCCGACCCCGCCGCACAGCGCGATCATCGAGGAGCCGCCATAGCTGATGAACGGCAATGTCATGCCCTTGGAGGGGAAGATATGGATGTTCACGCCGATATTGATGATCGCCTGAAAGCCCATCGCCATGACGAGGCCGGAGGTGGCGAGGATGACAAATGGATCATCCTCATCCAGCAGCCGCAACAGCACGCGCACCACGATGGCCAGATAGACCATGGCGATGGCGACGCACGCGATGAGGCCGAATTCCTCGCCGATCACCGAGAAGATATAGTCGGTATGCGCCTCGGGCAGGTTGAACTTGGCGGTGCCGCCGCCCGGCCCCACGCCGGTGAGGCCGCCATGGGTGATGGTGGACAGCGCCAGTTGCACCTGATCCGGCCCCTCCGCCACATCGCGCACCGGGAACAGGAAGGCATCGATCCGGTCGCGCCCGTTCTCGTAGAAGAGATACATCAGCACGAACAGCCCGAGCACCGCCACGAACACCGCCGAGAGCACGCGGATCGAGGCGCCGCCGACCAGCAGCAACCCCGCCCAGCAGGCGCAGAAAATCACCGTCTGGCCGAAATCCGGCTGGCGCATGAGCAGCAGCGCGACAATGCCCGTCAGCATCGCGGTGAGCGGGATCACCGGCAGCGAGGCATCGCGCGCGCGCAGCGAGAGCAGCCAGGCGATGCTCACCACGAAGGCCGGCTTGAGAAATTCGGACGGCTGGAAGCGGAACCAGCCGACCCCCAGCCAGCGCGTCGCGCCGTTGACGCTGGTGCCGATCATCGGGACGAGCACCAGCAGCAGCGAGAAGAGGATCGCCAGCGCCACCGCGAGCCGGCGCGCCTGCACGCGCGGCAACATGCTGACGACGATCATCACCGGAATGCCCAGCGCGATCCACATCAGCTGGCGGTAGAAATAATAAAGCGGGGTCAGCGTCTGGTCGGTGCTGGAGAGCTTGGCCGCCGCCACCGGCGAGGCCGCCGCCACGGCAACCAGGCCGATGGCGATCAGCACCACGATCAGGCCGAGCAGCACCCGGTCGATTTCCCAGAACCAGATGGCCAGCGCCGTCCGCTCGCGCGGCATCGGCTTGCGCGCGCGCGCGCGCAGCGGCGAGAGCGCCATGTCCAGCAGCGGGTCCGGCTTGACCGGTGGCGGCGCGCCACCGTCGATCAGCGTGATGTCATTCTCGCCATCGCCGGTCATATGCCCTCTCCCGCCCAGTCCGGGTTGCGCAGCGCCGCCACCGCCGCCGTGAACGCCTCACCGCGCGCCTCGAAATCGCGAAACTGGTCGAAGGAGGCGCAGGCCGGCGAGAACAGCACGACATCCCCCGGTCGCGCATTCGCCGCCGCTTGCGACACGGCGGTGACGAGCAGTTCGGATTCGCTGACCGGCACGCCCGCTTTCCCCAGCAGCCGCGCAAATAGCGGCCCGGCCTCCCCAATCGTGTAGGCATGGGCGATATTGGCGAAGCCGGAGGCGCATTCGTCCAGATTGTCGGCCTTGGGCAGTCCGCCCAAAATCCAGTGGATGCGCGGCCGCCCGTCCACCGGCGGCCATGCGGCCAGCGCCGGCGCGGTCGAGGCGGCGTTGGTCGCCTTGCTGTCGTTCACATAGAGCACGCCCTCATGCTCGCCCACCGCCTGCATGCGGTGCGGCAGGCTGGCATAGCTCGCCAGCGCCGCCTCGACGCTGGCCGGCGCGATGCCCAGCGCCTCGGCCACGGCGCGCGCGACGGCAACATTCTGCGCATTATGCGGCCCGGGCAGCGCCGGCCAACGCGCCTGCGCGGCGGGATCGACCGAGCGGGCCGAGACCAGCCGTGCGTGGGGCAGCTGCGCCGCGATACCGCGCGTCACCGCGTCGTCCATGGCGATCACGGCGGCATGGGCGGGCGACTGCATCGCGAACAGCCGCGCCTTGGAGGCGACATAGCCCTCGAACCCGTCATAGCGGTCCAGATGGTCCGGCGTGATGTTGAGCAGCACCGCCACGTCGCAATCGAGGCTGAAAGTGAGGTCGATCTGGTAGCTGGAGAGTTCCAGCACATAGACGCCGCCCGCCGGCAGCGGCTCCTGCCCGAGGATCGGCAGGCCGATATTGCCGCCCATGCGCGTCGGCAGGCCAGCCACCTCGATCATATGGTGGATCAGCGCCGTGGTCGTCGATTTGCCATTGGTGCCGGTGATGCCGATCACCCGGTGCGGCGGCAGGGTCGGCCGCGCGAGCGCGAACAGCTCGATATCGCCAATGATCGGCACGCCCGCCGCCCGCGCCCGCGCGGCAATGGGGTGGCGGTTCAGGGGCACGCCCGGCGAGACGATGATCGCGTCCAGCCCGGCAAGGTCGATCTCCAGCGGATCGCCCAGCACGGCCTTGCCGGCGACCTTGGCCCGCGCATCCTCGCGCTGGTCCCACGCGATCACATGGGCGCCGCTCGCGCTGAGCGTCTCCACCGTGGCGAGACCGGAGCGGGCGAGCCCCAGCACCGCATAACGTTTACCGGCAAAGGCGTCCGAGACGATCATCGCAGCTTCAACGTCGCCAGACCGGCCAGCGCGAGCACGAAGCTGATGATCCAGAAGCGGATGACCACCGTCGACTCCGCCCAGCCCAATTGCTCGAAATGATGGTGGATCGGCGCCATCTTGAACACCCGCTTGCCGGTGCGCTTGTAGAAGAACACCTGGATGATGACGGACAGCGCCTCGACCACGAACAGCCCGCCGACCACCGCCAGCACGATCTCATGATGCGTCGCCACGGCGATCACGCCGATGGTGCCGCCCAGCGCGAGGCTGCCGGTATCGCCCATGAACACGGCGGCCGGCGGCGCATTATACCAGAGGAAGGCCAGACAGGCGCCGACGATCGCCCCGCACAGGATGATGAGATCGCCCGCGCCGGGCACATGGGGAATGCCCAGATAGGTCGCATAGTCCGCGCGCCCCACCAGATAGGCGAACGCCATGAAGGTCATGCAGGCGATGATCACGGGCATGGAGGCCAGGCCGTCGAGCCCGTCGGTCAGGTTCACCGAGTTGCCGAAGGCGACGATCACGAACGCGCCGAAGAGATAATAGAGCGGCCCCAGATCGAGCGCGCCGCCGCTCCAGAACGGCAGATAGAGCAAGGTGCCATTATGGCTGACGATGAGCCAGGTGGCGAAGCCGGCAATGGCGAATTCGACCAGCAGGCGCATGCGGGCGGAGAGCCCCTTGTGGCTCGCCTTGGTCACCTTGTCATAATCGTCCATGAAGCCGATCGCGCCGAAACCCAGCGTCACGATGAGGCAGGCCCACAGATAGATGGACGCCAGGTTCATCCACAGCAGCACGGAGATCATCAGCGCGGTCAGGATCATGAGGCCGCCCATGGTCGGCGTGCCGCGCTTGGCGAGGTGGGTCTTGGGCCCGTCCTCGCGGATCGGCTGCCCCCGGCCCTGCCGCACGCGCAGCCAGCCGATGAATCTCGGCCCGATGACGAGGCCGATGACCAGCGCCGTGATGATCGCCGCGCCCGCCCGGAAGGTGAGATAGCGGAACAGGTTCAGCACGCCCGGAAAATTGAGCTGCTCGGCAAGCCAGTACAGCATCAGACCACCTCGTCCGTCGCCAGCCGATCGACCAGCTTCGACAAGCCGATGCTGTTCGATCCCTTGACCAATATGACATCGCCATCAGCCAGGCGATCCGGCACGAGGTCCAGCACGTCGTTCACATCCTTCACTCGTTCCACGCTCACCTCTCCAGCCAGCGCATCGGCCAGCGGCGCCATTTCCTCGCCGACCAGGATCGCGAGCGCGACCCCGGCGGCCTTCACCGCGCCCGCCAGCCCGCCATGCAGACTGTCCGACAGAGCGCCCAGTTCCTTCATCGCACCCAGCACCGCGATCTTGCGGCGGCCCGGCTCCTCGCCCAGCTGCGCCAGCGTCGCGGCCATGGAGGCGGGGTTGGCATTATAGGCCTCGTCGATCAGCAGCGCCTTGCCACCATCGCCCGTGCGGATGCGGCGGCGTGCACCGCGCCCGGGCAGGCCGGTCATCTCCGCCAGCGCGAGCCCGGCTTGCGCGACATCGCCGCCCACCGCCTCAACGCTCGCCAGCACGGCCAGCGCATTGCTGACCCAGTGCCGCCCCGGCAGGCCCAGCGTGAAGCCGAGCCGCGCATGGGTCAGTTGCGCCGTGAGCAATGGGCGGCCGCCCGTCCCCACGCCTTCCTCGATGATGCGCACATCCGCGCCTTCGCCAAGGCCGAAGGAGATGACCTCGCCGGCATGGCGGCACGCGGCATCACGCAGCAGCGGAAAATGCGGCGAGTCATAGGGAATGATCGCCACGCCGCCCTCGGTCAGCCCCTCGAAAATCTCCGCCTTGGCTTCCGCGATCTTCGCTTCGCTGCCGAAATATTCGATATGCGCCGGCGCGATGGTGGTGATGACGGCGACATGCGGGCGCACCAGATGCGTGAGCGCGCGCAGTTCGCCCTCATGGTTCATGCCCATCTCGAAGATGCCGTAGCGCGTGGCCGCCGGCATCCGTGCGAGGCTGAGCGGCACGCCGACATGATTGTTATAGCTTTTGAGCGAACGGTGCGCCGCGCCGAAGCTCATCCGGTTGAACACCTTGAACAAGGCTTCCTTGGTGCCGGTCTTGCCGGCCGATCCGGTGACGCCGATGATCCGCCCGCTCGTGCGCGCCCGCGCCGCCGCACCGAGATCCTCCAGCGCCTTCATGCTGTCCGCCACGCGGATGACCGGCCCGTCGACGTCGCGCTCGGCGATGATGCCCGCTGCCCCGGCGGCGAGCGCGCGGGGAATGAAATCATGCCCGTCCGACCGCTCGCCACGCAAGGCGATGAACAGGTCGCCCGGCAGCACTTCCCGGCTGTCAAACGCCACGCCGCTCGCGTCGAAGGGCATCGATGCCACCCCGCCTGTGGCCTGCGCAATCGCGTCGGAGGTCCACAGCGGCGTCATGCGGCGCAGTCCCGCGCCACGGTGACGTCGTCAAACGGCAGCACCCGGTCGCCGATGATCTGACCCTGCTCATGCCCCTTGCCGGCGAGCAACACGATATCGTCCGGCCCGGCCTCGGCAATCGCGGCGGCGATGGCATCGCGCCGTCCGCCAATCTCCCGGGCGCCGGATGCGCCAGCCATGATCGCGGCGCGGATGCCCGCCGGATCTTCACTGCGCGGATTATCATCGGTCACGATCACCAGATCGCTCAGTTCACTGGCGACCTGCCCCATCAGCGGGCGCTTGCCGGTATCACGATCGCCCCCCGCGCCGAACATGGTGATGAGGCGCCCCTGCGTATGCGGCCGCAACGCCTCGATGGCGGCACGCAGCCCGTCCGGCGTATGCGCATAATCGACATAGACCGGCGCCCCGGTCCGCGTGATGACGGCCCGCTCGAGCCGCCCGCGCACCGGCTGCACCCGCCCCAGCAGCCCGAGGACGCGCTCGATCGCACCGCCCGTCGCCAGCACCAGCGCAGCGGCCATCAGCGCATTGGCGGCCTGATAGGCGCCGATCAGCGGCAGTTCCACCTTATGAGCCGTGCCCGCCGCTTCGACCACCAGCGTCTGGCCGAGCTGGGTCGGCGTGCGCGCGACGAGGCGCAGCGTCTCGCCTTGTTCGCCCACGCTCAGCACCTTGAGCCCGCGCAGCAGCGCCAGCTCGATCACATCGCCCGAGCGCGCATCGTCCGCCCAGACGACCGCCGCGCCATCGCTCGCCACCACTTCGGAAAAGAGCCGCATCTTGGCGGTGAAATATAGCTCCATCGTGCCGTGATAATCGAGATGGTCGCGTGACAGATTGGTGAACGCACCCGCCACGACCGGCAGCCCCTCGCTGCGATATTGCGCAAGGCCATGGCTGGAGGCCTCATAGGCGACGTGGGTCACCCCCTCTTTGGCCAGACCCGCCATGTTGGACAGGAACGTCACAATGTCCGGGCTGGTCAGGCCGGTCGAGACCTGATCGACCGATGTGGTGACCCCCAGCGTGCCGATGGAGGCGGAATTTTCGCCCATCATCCGCCACAGCTGGCGCGTCAGCTCGACGGTGGAGGTCTTGCCGTTGGTGCCGGTCACCGCCACCACCGTCGGCGGGAAGGGCGCATAATAGCGCGCGGCGAGCTGGGCGAATGTCCGGCGCGGCTCCTCGCTGGCGATATGCACCGCGCCCGCGACCGTGGCGCCGGGCCGGGCCACCACCGCGATGGCGCCGGCGGCGATGGCGGCGGGGATATAATCCTCGCCATTCACCCGCAGCCCCTCGAACGCGCCGAAGATGGTGCCCGGCGCGACCTTGCGGTGATCAATGGCAAAGCCGGTCACGGCCGGATCATCGCCCATGCGCATGGCGGCCGGGGCGAGCGCGGAAAGACGCATCATTCCGTCTCCTCATTCACCGGCAGCAGCCCCGTCAGTTCGGAAATGTCGACATCCCGATTGGCCTCGGGATAGACGCCAAGCAGCGGCCCCACGCGCGAGATGAACGCCTTGACCACCGGCGCGGCGGTATAGGCGGCCGTGCGGATGCCGGGATAGCGCGCGCTGCCCTGCGGCTCGTCCATCATCACGATCAGCACATAACGCGGATTCTCCATCGGGAAGGCCGAGGCGAAGGTGGAGACCAGCGAGCGGCGGGCATAGCCGCCATCCTTGGGCTTTTCCGCCGTCCCGGTCTTGCCGCCGACCCGGTAGCCTTCCGAATTCGCGTTGCGCCCGGTGCCCGTCGTCACGATCATCCGCAGCAGCTGGCGCATCCGCGCGCTCGTCGCCTCGGTGAAGACGCGGCGCGATTCGATCGTCTCGCCCGGCTTGCGCTTGAGCACCGTCGCGGGATGCCACACCCCGCCATTGACGAGCGCGGCATAAGCGCTGGCCAGATGCATCGGCGTCACCGCGATGCCATGGCCATAGGCCGTCGTCATCACCGTGGTGCGATACCAGGTGCGCGGAAACAAGGTGCCCGCCTGCTCGCGCAGCTCGATGCTCGCCGGCCGGTCAAACTCCAGCGCGCGATAGAATTTTTTGAGCGGCTCCGCGCCCATTTCATCGGCAATGCGCGCGGTGACGATATTGCTGCTGTGCAAGAGCGCTTCCGGCACGGTCAGCCAGCGGCCAAGTGCGTGATCATCGCGAATGGTGAAGCCGCCTACCGCGAGCGGCGCCGTCGCGTCATAGCGCTTGCTCATGCTGGTGATGACGCCAGCATCCATGGCGATGGCGAAGGACAGCGGCTTGAACGCCGAGCCCAGCTCATAGCGCGCCTGCACCACGCGGTTGCAGCGCGGCGACATGTCGCAGGTGATCTGGCCCGGCCGCCATTTGCCATCGCGCCCCTGCACGGGCGGTGGCGCGGGGACGGGCTCCAGCCGGTTAGGATTGAAGGTCGGCAGCGAGGCCATCGCAATCACTTCACCGGTCTGCGAGTCGAGCAGCAGACCGACCGCGCCCTTGGCGTTCTGCTCCGCCATGCCGCGCGCCAGTTCATCCTCCAGCGCGCCCTGCACGCGCGCATCGATGGAAAGTTCGAGCGGCGTGCCGCGCATCGACTCGTCGAGCAGCCGCTCGTCAAACGCGCGCTCCACACCCATCGCGCCATGACCATCGCGATTGGTAAAGCCGAGAAGGTGCGCCGCCAGCGTGCGCTGCGGATAGAGCCGCTCGGGCTCGCGCGGGAACTCGATGCCGATCTCGCCCAGCGCATTCACCGCCGCCACTTCACGCGGCACGGCGCGAACGCGCAGATAGGCCCATTGCGGGCCGGACGTCAGCTTCTTGTAGAAGGCCGCCGCCGGCTCGTCCGGGAAAATCTCGTGCAGTTTGGTGGCCAACTCCTGCGGATCGCCCAGCAGCCGGTCGCGCCGCACGGCGATGGCATAGCCCTCGATATTGCGGGCCAGCGGAATGCCGTTGCGATCGAAGATATCCGCGCGATGGGGCACCGGCATGGGGCTGGCGGAGCGCACGCTCTGCGCGCCGGCCGCGACGCCCATCCAGATCATCCGGCTCGCCATCGCGACCGAGACTGCCACGAAAATCAGCAACAAGAGCATGACCCGGCCATGGGCGATCGTGACCAGATCAACCGGCTCCTTGCTACTGTTCCGCGGTTCCGGCCGCGCAATGATGGTTGCCATTAACGTCCCTTGCCGTCGCTGCCGATCACCTTGCCGCCCGGCGCGGAGTTGCCCGCGCCTGAGCCTCCCAGAAGCTTTTCGTCAAGCTGTGCGAGACGAGCCGTTTTTCGGTCCGTCGTAACCGGTTCACGCACCGGCGCTGCGCGCTTCTCGGCGCTGCTCGCCCTGGCGGTGACGTCCTTTGTCGTGCTGGCTGTGAGCGGTGCGGCGATAGGCACCGAAACCGTAGCGGAACCCGGCGCCGGCTCTGCTGCCGACGCCGTGCGGATGAGCGCAAATTCGGAATTTTCCCGCGCCGCCGGGGTCGTGTTTTCTCCGTCAGCGGACGCGGCGGCCGCAACGGCGGTGGGCACCGTCGGCGTCGCCATCGCGGTCATCACCGGCGGCGGCGCATAGCCGGCACCCGCCGGGGCGATGCGGTCGAGATTCGCCAGCGCCCGCTCATTGGGGAGATATTGATCCGGCGCGGGCACATAGAGCCGCAGGTCGCTCTGGTTCCACGCGGCGAGCTGGCGCATGCTGGCACGGGCGCCGAACTCCGCCTCCAGATAACGGATATCCGAGCGCGTCCAGCGGATCTGGTCGATGAGATGCCGCACCTCGTTGCGTTCCGTCGCCACGCGCAGGCTGATGAGATAGGCCAGCAGCGCGCCAGTCGCGACGAGCAGGATCCACATGATGCTTTGCAGCCGCTTGATGGCGATCATGACCGCTCTCCCACATGAAAGGCCGAGGCGACGGCGTCGGTGCGCACGGCGCTGCGCAGGGTTGCCGAGCGCGCGCGCGGATTAAGCCCGATCTCCGCGTCGCCGGGGCGGACGGCGCGGGCGGGCTTGTGAAATGTCGGCACCACGCGCGGCCCGGCATCGGGGCGGTGGCGTGATCCGCCCGCCTCCTGACCGCTGCGCGCCCGCAGGAAATTCTTGACGATGCGATCCTCAAGGCTGTGGAACGTCACCACCGCGAGCCGTCCGCCCGGCCGCAGCACGGCCTGCGCCGCGTTCAGCCCGCGGGTCAGCGCGTCCAGCTCGCCGTTCAGATAGATGCGGATCGCCTGGAAGGTGCGCGTCGCCGGATCGGTCTTGTCGCCCGGCCGCTTGCCCAGCGCACGATGCACCGCGCCGACCAGATCGCCCGTCGTCACCAGCGGCCGCGCCGCCACGATCGCGCGCGCCACCCGGCGGGACTGACGCTCCTCGCCATAAATATAGAGAATATCCGCCAGTTCGCCTTCGTCGATCCGGTTGAGCAGCTCGGCTGCGGTCTCGCCGCTCTGGCTCATCCGCATATCGAGCGGCGCATCGGGGAAGCGGAAGGCAAAGCCGCGCCGGGGCCGGTCGAGATGCATGGACGAGACGCCGATATCCAGCGCCACCCCGTCCACCTGATCGATGCCGGCCGCCGCCAGCAGCGTGTCCATCTCGCCGAAATTGCCGCGCACCAGCGTGATCGCGCCGTTGCTGGCGGCCACCACCGCCTGCCCTTCGCTGATCGCATCGGGGTCCTGATCGATCGCGAAAACGCGCGCGCCGGCCGCCGCCATGGCCCGGCTGTAGCCGCCGGCGCCAAACGTCCCGTCGACATGACGCTCATCCGGCGCGATGGCCAGGGCATCCAGCACCTCGGCGAGCAGCACGGGGCGGTGCGGCTCGACGGGCGACGTGGATGAGACGGGCGCGGCGCTCATGCCTTGCCCTCCCGCTTGACCTTGAGATCTTCGAGAAACGCCTCGCATGCCTCGATGGCGACGAGGTTTTTCTTGTTCTCCGCCAGATAGCGCGCCGGATCCCACAGCTGCACCAGCCGCCCGGCGCCGATCATGAAGATGCCGTCGCTGATCCCGTAAATGCGGCGATAGGCCGGCGGCAGGGTGAAGCGGCCGCCGGAATCGATGGAGGCGGGCTGGATCGAGCCCCAGAAGTCGCCATCGGCCTCTTCCTCGTCGAAATCCTCGCCGCGCTCCATCGCGATGCGCGATTTCTCATCGAATTTGCGCTGGAAATATTCGACCTGCTGGCCACCGAACAGCGAGACATATTTGCGGTCGGAATCGGCGCGGATCATCATCTGGCCGGGGTCGGAGCAGTGCTTGTCGAGCACGGAGCGGAAGGCAATGGGCAACGCAAAGCGCCCCTTGCCATCAAGGGCGCTTGCTCCATGCCCCATGAACACAGCCGACGACACCAACCAGGCTCCCTGCCCTGGGCGCACGCCTCCCGCGCTCCGATAAGCACATGCTCACCGGCTGTTTGCCTCGCAGCGGATACGAGCGCCCCATCAAGCGCGCAGTGTTACCATCAAGCGCCTGTTCCGCAAAGGGCCAAGTTTGGGAAAAGTGGGGAAAGATGGGACAGGCTTGGGAAGTTTAGGCCAGATCCACTTTAGTTTCAGACTTGTTTCTCTTTTGATCCTGTTTCGTTTCGAAATTTGACCGGGATGGTGTGGGACGGCGCGCCACCAGCCCCGCGACCATCGCCAGCGCAAGCAACAGCGCAAGCGCGAAGCGCAGACTTTGAAGCAGGGCGGCGCGATCTGCCAGCCATGTGCCGTGCCAGGCGAATCGAGGAAGCACGCCGCGCAGCCAGCCATCGAGCAGGTCCACGGAATCGCTGGTCCACGCGCCGCGATTTTCCGGGTCCTGTGGATCAAGCGTCCAGAGCGGATCGGCAATCCAGTCGGCATCGGCCACGAGCAGCGCCATGCCCCGTCCAACCCGGCAATGCGCAACCAGCCCCTCGTCGCGCAACACGCAGGCCGCCGCCTCGTCGCCGCCCGTTTGCGCCGTGAAGCGCGAAGCGCCGGAAAGCTGCATCAGCCCACCGGTCGAGAGCCACCGGCGCTCGACCGCATCATCGCCGCTCGCCGGCCCCGCCGGCTCCAGGCGCAGCCCCCAATGGCTCAGCAATGGATCGAGCAGGCTGGTCAGGGGCGCCCGCGCCGGATGCGCGAGCGGGCGATGATCCGGCCAGTGAAGCAGCGGATCGGCCAGGATCACCGCGCGCCCGCCACCGCGCACCCAGCCATCCAGCGCGACCAGTTCCACCGGCGCGAGCCGGCGCGGCTGGATAAGCAGCAGGGCATCCAGACCGCTGAGGCCGCCCGCATCCAGCGCATCGAGAGCCATGGGACGGAAACGCGCCTCCAGCATCTGCCAGAGCGGCGAGCGCAGCCCGATCGCCTCGGCCGGCGCCAGCCCCTGCGCAGCGCCCAGCGGCACGCCCTGCAACGGTATCGCCGCCATGACCCCGATCGCCGGCCGGTCCATCGGCGCGTTCTTCACGCCAGACCATGCCGTCATGCCATGGGGCGCCAGCGCCGCCCCGCCCAGCAACGCGACCATCGCCAGCCCGCGCGCCGTTGGCCGCAGCGACAGCGCCTGAGCGCTGCCGACCGTCACCAGCGCCAGCCCGGCACCGAGCAATGCGGTCGCCAGCCACGGCCGCCCGGGTCCGGCGAGCAGGCAAAAGACCATGGCCGGCATGGCCGCAAGCGCCCAGCACAGGACGATCTCGAGCCTCCGTGCCGGCCCGCCGCGTCGTGATGCCAGCAGCAGGATCAGGACGATCGCCACTGCACCGGGCAGCATCCAGTCGAGCGGATCAATCCAGCCCGTATGCAAGGGCGTGCCCGCCAGTCCGAGCAGCAACGCCGCGCCGGCAACAAGCAATTGGACCATGGATGATCGCAGGACACGCCCCGCAGCGGCGCCGCGCGCCGGAGCCGATGACCGCCCCCTCATTCAGCGGGCCTTGTTCTTGCGAGGCGCGCAGGCAGCCGCACCGGCCGGCGAGCGCATGCCGGTCTCATGTCGAGCCATCCTTAACCGGACAATGATCAGGGCGCCGGCGAGACTTGCTGGCCATCCCGATCCTGATCCATCCGCTGGCGCAGCCGCGGATCAGGTTCGAGATCGGGCACGGAAGGGGGCGCGACCGGCGCCGCGCTGTCTGCCGTCGGCGTCACACCAAGATCGGCAAGCGGCTCGTTCGTCGTTGCCGGAAGAGCGGTGGCCGTCGCATTGGTGACGCCGGCAATGCCCTGCTCGATCGCGGCCGCCGTCGCCTCGCTGGCGGAATCCTTGCGGGCGCTGTCGATCACGAGATTGGCAAGGGTGACCACAAGCAGCACGGTCGCCAGCCCGACCAGACCGATCTGGATGCGCTGCAACCCTTCGCGATGCGTTCGCAAGTCGGTTTTCCGGGCCGTCGTCCGTCTCCTTGCCGCCCGCAACGCTGCGGACCGGTGCGGCACTAGTTTGCCAGCCAGGGCAGAGGCGTCAAGCCCTTGGAGACAAGCCAGTCGCGATTATACAGGGTGGAAAGATAGCGCAGACCCGTATCGGCCAGAATGGTGACGACCCGGCTGCCCGGCCCCAGATGCTTGCCCAGCGCCACCGCACCGGCGACGTTAATGCCACTGGAGAGCCCCAGGCACAGCCCCTCCTCGCCCAGCAGCCGCTCGACCCAGTGCAGCCCCTCGGCGTCCGAGATGCGGAACTGCGTATCGATCGGCGCGCCATCAAGATTGGCGGTGATGCGGTTCTGGCCGATTCCTTCCGCGACGGAACTGCCCTCCGCCTTGAGCTCGCCATGGGCATAATAATTATAAAGCGCCGCGCCAAACGGATCGGTCAGCGCGATGGTGACGCTCTCGTCCTTCTGCTTGAGGCCAAGCCCCACGCCGGCAATGGTGCCGCCGGTGCCCGCCGCGCAGGTGAAGCCGTCGATCCGGCCTTCCATCTGCGCCCAGATCTCTTCCGCCGTGCCCAGAATATGCGCGCGGCGATTGGCGATATTGTCGAACTGGTTGGCCCAGATGGCATTGGGCGTTTCTTCCGCGATCCGCCGCGACGTGTGCACGAAATGACCGGGATTGGAGAAGGGCGCTGCCGGCACCGTCACCAGTTCCGCGCCTAGGGCGCGCAGCGTGTCCATCTTCTCGCGGCTCTGCGTCTCGGGCATCACGATGATGGACTTATAGCCCTTCGCGTTGGCGACGAGCGCGATGCCGATGCCGGTATTGCCCGCCGTGCCTTCCACGATGGTGCCGCCCGGCTGGAGCAGCCCCTTCGCCTCGGCATCCTCCACAATGTAGAGCGCCGCGCGATCCTTCACCGATGCGCCGGGATTGGTGAATTCGCACTTGGCGAAGATTTCTGCGCCGCTGGCCTGGGACGGGCCCGCAAGGCGAACCATGGGAGTGTTCCCGATCAACGAGAGCGTATTGCTATGAACGGTCATGATCACAAGACCTAGGACGCTGCGGGCAGAACGGCAAGCAAGGAGATATAAGCAGAGGATAAAGCGCAGATTGCGCTACATGCGATGCCCCGCCGCCAGACGGCCCGGCCCGCCCTGGTCCCTCAGTCCGCCTTGACCAGCGCCTTTTCACGCGCGGCGCGCCGATCCGTGAACCAGATGGCGATCAGCGACAATTCGTAAAGCAGGCACAGCGGAATGGCGAGCATGAGCTGCGAAATCACATCCGGGGGCGTGAGCACGGCCGCCACCGCCACCGCGCCCACAATGACATAGCGCCGCGCATTGACGAGTTGCGTGCGGCTGACAATGCCCGCGCGGTTGAGCAGCATCACCAGCACCGGCAGCAGGAAGCTGACGCCAAAGGCGAGGATGAACTGCATGACCAGCCCCAGATAGCTGTCGATGCTCGGCAGCGCCTCCACTTCCACGCCGCCCGTATAGCCCTGAAAATTCAGGAAGAAGTGAAATGCCGTCGGCATCACCAGATAATAGGCAAAGGCCGCGCCGCTCACGAACAGCACCGGGGTGGCAAGCAGGAAGGGCAGCAGCGCCTTCTTCTCCTTGGAGTAGAGACCCGGCGCGATGAAGGCCCAGAGCTGGTTGGCGGTGATCGGGAAGGAGATGAAGAAGGCGCCGAACATGGCCACCTTGAGCTGCACGAAAAACGCCTCGTAAAGCTTGGTATAGACGAGCCGGCCCGGCACATCGCCAAAGCCTTTCTTCAGCGGCTCGACAAGGAACCCGAGGATCACATCCGCAAAATAGAAGCAGACGGCGCCCGACACCAGCAGCGCGGCGACCGAGATCAGCAGCCTTCTGCGCAGTTCGATCAGATGGTCGAGCAGCGGCGCCTTGGATTCGTCAATATCCCTCATGAACCGGACGAGCCCCCTCGCGCCTCATCCGGCGCCCCATCAAGCGGCAGGCTCGGCTGATCCGTTCTGGCGGCCGTGCTCCCGATCTCCTCAGATGATGCAGACATGGGCGCCGCATCCGCAAGCGCGTCCGTCGCTACGCCATCAACCGATGGCTCCCCCTCGGGCGAGGGCGATGGCGCGGCCGCCGCGATCGGCTGGCCCGTCTCATCGGTCAGCGGCGTCATCACGCCGTCCAGCTCCGGAAGCGCCGTGGCCGCCATGATCCGCTCATTTTCCCTGGCCCACTGTTTCTGCAGCTCTTCAAGCTCGGCCTCGCGGATCATCGCGTCCACGCCGGTGCGGAAATGCCGGGCCATGCCCTTCGCCTTCCCGATCACCTGGCCGATCTTGTAGAGCGCGCGTGGCAAATCCTTCGGGCCAATGACGACAACCGCCACCACCACAATCAGCAGTAGCTCCGAGGGACCTACATCAAACATCTCGCGCCACCCGTCTTGTCAGCCGTCCGCTTTTTCAGCCGGATAGTCCTCAGCCTTCAAGCTTCTGTTCATCGCGCGTCGCGCTTTGCTCGGGCACCTGACCGGGGCGCTGCTCGATGCGCTGGGCCGGCTTGGCCGCCGTCGCAACATCGTCGTCATCCTCGGCGAGCCCCTTCTTGAAGCTCTTGATACCCTTGGCGACATCGCCCATCAATCCGGAGATGCGGCCACCGCCGAACAAGAGCACAATGACCAGGACCAGCAGGACCCAGTGGATTGGGGAACCGAAACCCATTTGAAAACTCTCCTGTAAGCCTTGTCTAACTAGGCTCAGTGCATCGATTCCGCAATGGCATGCGGAAGCAATTTCTGCCGGCGGCGCGATCGCGCCGCCCCTCGCGAAGCCCTATAACGACCAAGCTTACATTAATATGACGCGACCGCCACGGACGCCGCTCACGCGCTGTCTTCCTCATCGTCTTCCGGCTCGTCCGCCAGCGCCAGCAGCGTCTGCGCATCATGGGCTTCCATGGCCAGATCAATCGGCTCAAGAAGCCCGGCGGCGCGCAAATCGTCGATGCCGGGCAGGTCGCGCCGGCTGGCAAGGCCGAAATGGCTGAGAAAATCGGGCGTCGTCGCATAGATGAGCGGCCGCCCCGGCACCTCGCGTCGGCCGGCGGGGCGCACCCAGCCCGCTTCCATCAGCACGTCGAGCGTGCCGCGCGCCACCTGCACGCCGCGAATCGCCTCGATCTCGGCGCGGCTCACCGGCTCGTGATAGGCGATGATCGCCAGCGTCTCGACCCCGGCGCGGGAGAGTTTGCGCGGCTCCTCGCGCTCCCGGCGCAGGATATGGGCCAGATCGCCCGCGGTCTGGAAATGCCAGCGCCCCCCGCGCTGGACCAGCTCGATGCCGCGCCCGGCATAACGCTCCGCCAGCGCTGCCAGATGCGCCATCACGCCTCCCTCCAGCCCGGCATGGCGGGCGATCTGCTCCGGCGTCAGCGGCCCCTCGGCGGCAAACAGCACCGCCTCGACCAGCCGCTCCGGGGCGTCCGGGGCGTCCGGGGTCATCGCCCGCTCCCCGCGCGCAGATAGAGGGGCGCAAAGATCGCCTCCTGGCTCAACTCTACCCGCCCCTGCCGCGCCAGTTCCAGCGCCGCGACGAAGCTGCTTGCCAGCGCCGAGCGGCGCAAATGCGGATCGGCATGGTCCGGCAGGAAGCTACGCAGTTCCGCCCAGTCGATCTGCGCACCGATCAACCGGGCGACCCGCTCGATCGCCTCATCCAGCGTCATCACCGCCCGGCGCTGCACGACATGAAAGCGCGGCGCGGTGCGCGCCTTCATCTGGCCATAGGCCGCGATCAGCTCGAACAGGCTCACCTGCCATGCAATCGCGCGCGGGCGGTGCAAACCCTCCGGCGCAGGGCGCACGAATACATCCCGCCCGAGCCGGTCGCGCGCCAGCAGCCGCGCGCCCGCCTCGCGCATCGCCTCCAGCCGTTGCAGGCGCAGATGCAGCCGCAGCGCCAGTTCCTCGGGCGAGGGATCGGGCTGCGCCTCCTTGGGCAGCAACAGGCCGGACTTGAGATAGGCCAGCCATGCCGCCATCACGAGGTAATCGGCCGCCAGTTCCAGCCGCAATTCGGCCGCTTCCTCGATGAAGCGCAGATATTGCTCGACCAGCGCGAGGATGGAGATTTCCCGCAAATCGACTTTCTGGCTGCGGGCCAGCGCAAGCAACAGATCGAGCGGCCCTTCCCAGCTCTCCACCTGCACGGTGAGGATCGCCTCGTCCGGCACGCGGCGCACCGGCGCGGCCCAGTCGTCGGCCAGCAGCATCTGTTCGGCCTCGCGCGCCTCGCCGATCCCGGCGGCCTGGCGCAGGCCGTTGCTCATGCCACGGCTCTGGCCAGCAGCGCATCGCGGGTCGCCAGCGCCCGCTCGATCGGCCATTCGGCGTCCGGCCCGGCGCTGATCGTCGCCATCGCCCGGTCGAGCCGCTCGCGCGAGGCCGCGTTCATCTCCGGCAGGCGCGCGGCAATGGCGGTCATCTCGTCCATCCGCCCCCAGCAATTGAGCGCCAGATCGCAGCCCGCCGCGACCACGCCGGCCGCCAGCTCATCCGCCGCGCCATGAAGCGCCTTCATGTCGAGATCATCGGACATGAGCAGACCATCAAAGCCGATCTCCCCCCGGATGATATCCCCGATCACCCGCGGCGAGAGGCTGGCGGGGCGCTCGGCATCCCAGGCGGTATAGACAATATGCGCGGTCATGCCGACCGGCGCCCGGCGGAGCGTGCGGAATGGCGCGATATCCAGCGCCAGCTCCTCTGCGCTCGCCGTCACGGTGGGCAATGCATGGTGGCTGTCGACCAGCGCGCGGCCATGGCCCGGCATATGCTTGACGATGCCGACCACACCGCCATCGCGCAGCCCGTCCAGCGTCGCCCGGCCCAGCGCGGCGACCCGCATCGGCTCATCGCCATAGGCCCGGTCGCCGACGATATCGCTTGCGCCTGCCTGTTGCACGTCCAGCACCGGCGCGGCATTGGCGGTGATCCCCACCTGCGCCAGCATCGCGCCCAGCGCCCGGGCATTGCAGCGCGCCGCCTCGATCATGCTGGAGGGCGCGGTGTCATACAGCGCGGCGAACTGCCCCGCCGCCGGAAAGGCCGGCCAGTGCGGCGGGCGCATCCGCGCGACCCGGCCGCCTTCCTGATCGATCATGATGAACAGATCGTCCCGCCCGGCGATCTCGCGCAGGCTATCGGTCAACGCCCGCAGCTGCGCCGGATCGCGGATGTTGCGGCCGAAGAGGATATAGCCCGCCGGATCGCAGGCGCGCAGCAGCGCGCGCTCCTCGTCGCTCACCGTCTCGCCAGCCAGACCGAAGATCACGGGTTTCATGGCAGGCTCAGCGCACCACCATGCAGCTTTCGCCGGCCACCCGCAGCTTGCCGCAGGTCTCGCCGGCATCGGCCGCCGAGGCCACGATCACCCGCAGGCGAAACAGCGTCTTGCCGCCGGTCTCGACCGGCTCGACATAATGGCTGAGCGGCGCCAGATAATCGAACCGGGCGGAGGATTTCTTCCACACGCTCTCCGCCAGCGCCTTCGATCCGAACGCGCCGAGCTGGATGCGCGGCCCCTCGCTCGCCACCGGCGCCGCTGCCGCCACCACCTTGCGCGGTTCGGCCGCGACGGTCTTCACCGCCGCCACCACCGTCGGCTTGGCCGCTGCCGGTTTCGGCGCCTCGGCCGCCTTCACGGTCGCGGGCGTGAGATCGGTGCGCGGCGCTTCAGGCACCTGACTGGCATCGATCCGGCTCACCGCCTCCCGGCCCTCGCTCGCATCGAACGCGGCGTCACCCTCGCCGTCAAACGCCTTGGCGTCGGCGGCGGTGGCCGGCACCTTATAGTCCGGGCCGTCCGCCGCGATCAGCCTTGCCTCGCTGCCATCGCCGCCGGCATCATTGCTCTTGAGCCAATAACCGCCGCCAACGACCACGCCGAGCAGCACCAGCCCGAGCAGGATGAGGAGCAAGAGCCGGGCCAGCGGCACGCCCTCGGCTTCGCCCTCGTCGCTGGCCGGTTCCAGCCATGGCAGGCGATCGTCATCGTCCAGATTGAAGCCGTCGCTCTGCTGCCCCGCCATCAGTTCATCTCCTCCAGCGCGGCCACCCCCATCAGTGCCAGGCCATTCCTGATAACCTGCCCGATTCCCGCGCTCAAGAAAAGTCGCGCCGATGTCGCGGCGGCATCGCCCGGCACGATCACGCGGCGGTCGGGATGATCATTGCCGATATTCCACCAGCCATGGAAATCCGCCGCCAGATCATAGAGGAAGAAGGCGATGCGGTGCGGCTCGCGCGCGCTCGCCGCCGCCTCGACGATGCGCGGGAAGTTCGCCAGCTGACGGATGAGCGCCAGTTCCTCGGCGCCCAGTCGCGAGAGATCCGGCTCGGGCAGCCCGTCGGGGAAATGCTCCGCCGCGCGCCGGCCGAGCGAGGCAATCCGCGCATGGGCATATTGCACATAGAAGACCGGATTATCCTTCGATGCCTCGACGACCTTGGCGAAGTCGAAATCCATCTGCGCATCGGCCTTGCGCGTCAGCATGGTGAAGCGCACGACATCCTTGCCGACCTCCTCCACCACATCGGCCAGCGTCACGAAATTGCCCGAGCGCTTGCTCATCTTCACCGGCTCGCCGTCGCGCAGCAGCCGCACCATCTGCACCAGCTTGACGTCGAAGGGCATGGTGCCGCCCGTCAGCGCGGCGACGGCCGCCTTGATGCGCTTGACCGTGCCGGCATGGTCCGCGCCCCAGATGTCGATGAGCATGTCCGCGCTCTGCGCCTTCTGCGCATGATAGGCCAGATCGGTGCCGAAATAGGTCAGCCCACCATCGGACTTGCGCACCGGCCGGTCGCTGTCGTCACCAAAGGCGGTGGCGCGGAACAGCGTCATCTCGGTCGGCTCCCAGTCATCCGGCAGCTCGCCCTTGGGCGGCTCCAGCGTGCCCTGATAGATCAGCCCTTCCGCCTCCAGCCGGGCGAGCGCGGCATCGACCTTGCCCTCGCGCTGCACCGCCGCCTCGGAGGCGAACACGTCATGATGGATGCCGAGCAGCGCCAGATCGGCGCGGATCATGTCCATCATCGCGGCGACCGCCTTCTCGCGGAACAGGTCGAGCCAGTCACTCTCCGGCGCGCCCACATAACGATCGCCAAATTCTGCAGCCAGCGCCTGCCCGATCGGCACCAGATAATCGCCGGGATAAAAGCCCTCGGGAATCTCGCCGATGGCCTCGCCCAGCGCCTCGCGGTAGCGCAGCTGGACCGAGCGGGCGAGCGTCTGCACCTGCGCGCCGGCGTCGTTGATATAATATTCGCGGGTGACGGCATAACCGCCAAATTCCAGCAGCGTCGCCAGCGCGTCGCCCACCACCGCGCCCCGGCAATGGCCCATATGCATGGGGCCGGTCGGGTTGGCCGAGACATATTCGACATTCACCCGGCGGCCCGCCCCCGTGGCGGAGCGGCCATAATCCGCGCCCTGCACATGCACCGCGCGCAGTTCGCCTTCCCATGAGTGAGGCACCAGCCGCATGTTGAGGAAGCCGGGCCCGGCAATCTCGACCGTCGCGACTTCCGGCATTTCGCGCAGGCGCGAGGCGATGCCCTCGGCCAGCGCGCGCGGGTTGGTGCGGGCCGGCCTGGCGAGCACCATCGCGGCGTTGGTGGCCATGTCGCCATGGCTGGCGTCGCGCGGCGGCTCGACGGTGACGGACCGGCGATCGAGCCCGGCCGGCAGTTCGCCGGCCTGCTCCATATCGTCCAGCAGGCCGTCAAGGGCGGCGGCAATGAATGCGAAAATACTCATGGGACTGCTATCCTGTCATCGTCGGCGGCCCGGCGACAAGAGGGCTGCGGTCGTCCGGCCGCCGGAAACGGGGTGCTTCAGCGGGTGATGTTGTAGCGCAACTGGTCGTTGGTCAGGTTGAACCCCACGAGCAGCTCGAAGCTGCTTCGCTGGATCGCTTCCTTGACCTCCGGCCGGGCGAGCGGATCGAGCGCGGCGTCGGCATCGCCGGACTTGCGCGGGCGGGTGATCATCTGCTCGACATCGCGCGGCAAGGTTGCAGCGGCCCGATCCACATAGGCCGAGGCCGAGCCCTGGGCATGGGCGCGCAAGGCGCCCTCGGCAAAGACGAGCCGCACCGTGGCCACACGCTTGGCGACCACTTGCGTGGCGCCGCGCACCACCGTCGAGAAGACCGGCAGATCAACCTCACGTGCAGCGCCCGCATCGCGGCGCAACGCGTTCACCGTGTAGGTCACCTGCGTGAAGATGTCCTTGTCCATCGTCTGGCAGGTCGAGCGCACGTCGGTCAGGGTCGCAACGATGTCGATCGCGTCCGCCGTGTGGCTGGATGCCGGATCGAACAGGGTGACGTCCCCGGTCTGGGCGGGCACGCCGACACTGGGGCAAGCCGAGCGGAACTGGATGATCCCCTGCCCCGCCGCATCGATATCGCCGCGCTTGGCGCAGCCCGCGACCAGAGCCAGCACGGCTCCCAGGACGGCAATTTTTGGCGCAGCGGCAATCCGCACGATAGTCCCGATCCTTCCGTATCGGGCACCTGCGGGGCACCCGGCTTTATATCAGTCCGCGCTTCTTAGTCATCGCGCTGCGGAGGCGCAACCGAAAGGAAGCGCCTTTCCCTCGCGGCCTCATCGCCCTAAAGGACTGGGCATGGCCGCTTCCCTAACGACCGACAGCAACAGCGCGCACCCCGCCAGCCGGCGCCCGCTGCATGTGCTCATCGCCGCCCCGCGTGGTTTTTGCGCGGGCGTGGACCGTGCGATCACCATCGTGGAACGGGCGCTCCAGAAATATGGCGCGCCGGTTTATGTGCGCCACGAGATCGTCCACAACCGCTTCGTGGTGGACAATCTGCGCGACAAGGGCGCGGTGTTCGTCGATGAACTGGACGAAGTTCCGGACGGGCGGCCGGTCGTCTTCTCCGCCCATGGCGTGCCCAAGCTGGTGCCCGCCAATGCGCAGGCGCGCGGCCTCGATTATCTGGACGCGACCTGCCCGCTCGTCTCCAAGGTCCACCGGCAGGCCGAGCGGCTGGTGCTCGCCGGGCGGCATATCCTCTTCATCGGCCATGCCAATCATCCCGAGGTGATCGGCACCTTCGGCCAGGTGCCCGATGGCGCAATGACCCTGCTCCAGACCGAGGCGGATGCGGAGAGCTACGAGCCAGCCGCCGGCCAGACGCTCGCCTTCCTCACCCAGACCACCCTGTCTGTCGATGATACCGCCGCGATGGTGGCGATCCTCCAGCGCCGCTTCCCGGACATCACCGCGCCGCGCACCGACGATATCTGCTATGCCACCTCCAACCGGCAGGAAGCCGCCAAGGCGATTGCCGCCCGCGCCGACGCCGTGCTCGTCATCGGCGCGCCCAACAGCTCCAACTCGCTGCGCCTCGTCGAGGTCGCCGAGCGCGCCGGCACGCGGGCCCAGCTCATCCAGACCGCTGCGGAAATCGACTTTGACTGGCTGGACGGCGTCACCACCCTCGGCGTCACCGCCGGTGCCAGCGCGCCGGAAATTCTCGTGCGCGGCGTGATGGACAAGCTCGCCCAGCGCTTCACCGTGACGGAGGAAGCCGTCACCACGGCGACCGAGGTCATGTCCTTCAAGCTCCCCCGCGGGCTGGAGACGGTCTGAACATCCATGGCAGTCTATACCCAGGTACCGGCCGAGATACTGGCGGCCTTCCTCGAACGTTATGATGTCGGCACGCTGCTCGCGGCCAAGGGCATCGCCGAGGGCGTCGAGAACAGCAATTATCTGGTCGACACGACCGGCGCGGACGGCAAGGGCGCGCGCTTCATCCTCACCCTCTATGAAAAGCGCGTCGATGTGGCGGACCTGCCCTTCTTCATGGCGCTGCTCGATCATGTCGGCGAGCGCGGCTGCCCGGTGCCCCGCTTCATTCCGGATCGGCAAGGGCAGTGCCTGCAAACATTGTGCGATCGCCCCGCCTGCCTCATCGAGTTTCTGAGTGGCGTCTCGGTCACCCGCCCCACCCCCGCGCAGGCCCATGCCGCCGGCGGCGCGCTGGGCGATCTCCACCGCGCGGTGGAAGACTTCTCCGGCACCCGCCCCAATGCGCTTGGCCCGGATGGCTGGCACCGCCTCGCGGATGCCTGCGGCGACAGTCTGGACAGCATCGCCCCCGGCCTGCATGCCCGCGTGCGGCAGGAGCTGGCGTTTCTGGATGCGCACTGGCCCACCACGCTCGATCACAGCGTCATCCATGCCGATCTGTTCCCGGACAATGTGCTGATGCAGGGCGACAGCGTCGGCGGCCTCATCGACTTCTATTTCAGTTGCACGGATATCCGCGCCTATGATGTCGCCATCACCCATGGCGCATGGTGCTTCTCGCCCGATGGCGTGGAGTTTCACGATGATGTCGGCCATGCCCTCGTCGCCGGCTACCGCGCCCATCACGGCCTGACCGACGCGGAATATGAAGCGCTCCCCATTCTCGCCCGTGGCGCGGCGCTGCGCTTCCTGCTCACCCGCGCCTATGACTGGATCAATACGCCGGCCACCGCATTGGTCACCCGCAAGGACCCGCTCGCCTATCTGCGCCGGCTGGAGGCCTATGCCACCGCCGCGCCGCACGCGCTGTTCGGACCGCCCGCATGACAGGCCCGGACAAGATCGAACTCTTCACCGATGGCGCCTGCAAGGGCAATCCCGGCCCCGGCGGCTGGGGCGCGCTCCTGCGCTTCAAGGGCCATGAAAAGGAACTGTCCGGTGGCGAGGCGCACACCACCAACAACCGCATGGAGCTGATGGCCGCTATCGAGGGCCTCAAGGCCATCACCCGTCCCAGCCAGGTCGTCCTGTCGACCGACAGCAATTATGTGAAGGACGGCATCACCAAGTGGATTTTCGGCTGGCAGCGCAATGGCTGGCGCACGGCGGACAAGAAGCCGGTCAAGAATGCCGATCTCTGGCAGGATCTGCTCGCCGCCACCAAGGCCCACAGCATCGAGTGGAAATGGGTGAAGGGCCATAGCGGCCACGCGGACAATGAACGCGCCGACCAGCTGGCGAGCGACGCGGCCGAAGCAGCCCGGCGCTCGGCCTGATCGAGCGGACAGCACGGCAGGGCCCTTCCGCCCACTGACTGGCTCAGCCGCCGTGCCAGCCTTCCACCACCGTCCCCTTTCATGTCGAGCGACGTCGAGACATGGAGCGCGGCGTGTCTCAACCTCTCTGGACACCAACGGCCGTTGGGAGCCCCGCAGACGGGCGGCAACCTGACGCCCCGCCTCTTTGACTCAGCCCCGCCCCGGCGCGATAGGGATGGTCCATGCTCAAACCGCTCTATTTCGCCGCCGGGGTGCTGGCCGTTCTGCTGGGCGTCATCGGCATCGCGTTGCCGCTGCTGCCGACCGTGCCCTTCTTCATCCTCGCGGCCTTTTGCTTCGCGCGCAGCAGCCCGGCGCTGGAGCGCAAATTGCTCGCCTCCCCCCGCTTCGGCCCGGCCATCATGTCATGGCGCACGCGCGGGGCGATCAGCCGGCGGGGCAAGCGGGCCGCCACGCTCGCGTTCGCCTTCAGCATCGCGCTCTCGCTGATCCTCGCGCCATGGCCATGGCCGCTCGCCACCATCGCCGCCGCGCTGGTCTTCGGCACATGGCTCTGGCGCCGGCCCGAATAGAAAACCGCCCCCTCCAGCGATGGCCGGAGGGGGCGGCTTGTTGAAAGGTCAGGCCGCTTCCGCCTGCGCCTCGGCAGGCGCAAGGCGGATCATATAATCGAAGGCGGACAATGCGGCTGTCGAGCCCTGCCCCATCGAGATCACGATCTGCTTATACGGCACGGTCGTGCAATCCCCGGCGGCAAAGATGCCCGGCTGGGTCGTCTGCGCCCGCGCATCCACCTCGATCTCACCGCGCGCACTCAGCGTAATCGCGTCGGTCAGCCACTCGGTGTTGGGCACGAGGCCAATCTGCACGAACACGCCTTCCAGCTCGACCCGATGCGCTTCATCACTGTTGCGGTCCTTGTAGGTCAGGCCGGTCACCTTCTCGCCGTCGCCATGCACTTCGCTCGTCAGGGCCGAGGTGATGATGGTGACGTTGGGCAGGCTGCGCAGCTTGCGCTGGAGCACTTCGTCGGCGCGCATCTGGCTGTCATATTCGATCAGCGTGACATGGCTCACCAGCCCCGCCAGATCGATCGCCGCCTCGACGCCGCTATTGCCGCCGCCGATCACCGCCACGCGCTTGCCCTTGAACAAGGGGCCATCGCAGTGCGGGCAATAAGCCACGCCCTTGTTGCGATACTGCTCCTCGCCCGGCACGTTCATCTGCCGCCAGCGCGCGCCGGTCGCGAGGATCACGGACTTTGCCCGCAGCGTCGCGCCGCTTTCCAGCTCGACCTGCGCATAGCCGCCCGGCTGCGCGGCCGGCACCAGCTTGCTCGCCCGCTGGAGGTTCATGATGTCGACATCATAATCCTTCACATGCTGTTCCAGCGCCGCGGCCAGCTTGGGCCCTTCGGTGTGCGATACGGAGATGAAATTCTCGATGCTCATCGTATCGAGCACCTGCCCGCCGAACCGCTCGGCGACCACGCCGGTGCGGATGCCCTTGCGCGCGGCATAGATCGCCGCCGCCGCGCCCGCCGGCCCACCGCCGACCACGAGCACGTCGAACGGCTCCTTGGCGGCGATCTTCTCGGCGGCCCGCGCCACTGCGCCGGTGTCCAGCTTGGCGAGGATCTGCTCGACATCCATGCGGCCCGATTCGAACGGCTCGCCGTTCAGATAGACGGACGGCACGGCCATCACCCCACGTGCCTCGACCTCGTCCTTGAATAGGGCGCCGTCAATCGACACGTGGCGGATGCGCGGATTGATCACGCTCATCAGGTTGAGCGCCTGCACCACATCCGGGCAATTCTGGCAGCTCAGCGAGAAATAGGTCTCGAAAGTGTAATCGCCGTCGAGCGCCTTGATCTGCGCGATCACGTCGTCATCCACCTTGGGCGGATGGCCACCGACCTGCAACAGCGCAAGCACGAGCGAGGTGAATTCATGGCCGAGCGGAATGCCGGCAAAGCGCACGCCGATCTCGGTGCCGGTGCGGCGGATGAGGAAACTCGGGCGGCGGGCATCGTCCGCGTCCGGGGCGAGCGTCACCAGGTCGCTCAAGCCCGCAATTTCCTCCAGAAGCTGGCGCAGCTCCGAACCCTTGGCGCTATCGTCGAGCGACGGCACCAGTTCGATCGGCTGCCTGATATTGGCCATATAGGCCTGCAACTGGGTCTTGATATTGTTATCCAGCATGAAGGGCTCCGTTGAGGGACAGGAAAAAGGGTCGGGCGGGGAAGTCCCGGAGCCCCGAAGGGCCCCGGAACCGCGGGAGATCGCTTAGATCTTGCCGACCAGGTCGAGCGAAGGCGCGAGGGTCTTCTCGCCTTCTTCCCACTTGGCGGGGCAAACCTCGCCGGGGTGGCTCACCCAGTACTGCAGCGCCTTGATCTTGCGCAGCAGCTCGGCAGCGTTGCGGCCAACGCCTTCCGGCGTGATCTCGACCAGCTGGATGACGCCGTCCGGATCGACCACGAACGTGCCGCGATCGGCCAGGCCGACGCCTTCACGCAGGATCTCGAAATTGTTCGAGATGCTGTGGTTCTGGTCGCCCAGCATGTAGTAATTGATCTTGCCGATGGCGGCCGACGTGTCATGCCAGGCCTTGTGGCTGAAATGCGTGTCGGTGGAGACCGAATAGACTTCCACGCCCATCTTCTGGAGCGTCGGGTAGATGTCGGCCAGATCCTCAAGCTCGGTCGGGCAAACAAAGGTGAAGTCGGCGGGGTAGAAGAAGAAGACCGCCCACTTGCCCTTCACATCGGCGTCGGTCACGTCGACGAACTTGCCCTGCTTATAGGCAGTGGCGGAAAACGGCTTCATAGGGGTGTTAACAAGGCTCATATCTGCTCCTGCGTTGATTGACGCACTGCACATAGCCCCTATGGCCACATTGTCAAAATTGATTAAACCGGCCCCAATGATCGCTTTTAACGATCAGATGCTGTTTCTCACGCGTGCTGCTGGAAATTTTAGCCCATATATTCATGCCGTTCGCCCGCTATCGCGACGTTATACGCCTGCGCGCGCCCGACGCCGCGCGGCGAGCCATGCGGCCCGGATGGCGCCGGCGGGCACGGGTCGCGCCCAGCCGATCCTGCGGTGCAGCAATCGGCCGGGCGAGCGGATCGTCCGGCGAGCGCTATTCGCCCCCCTCTGCCTTGAGCAGATCCTTTGCCTGCTGGTTGACGAAGGCGCGGATGCCTTCGGCTTCTTCCGGTTTCAGATAATCCGCGAAGCTCGCCATGCCATTCTGGGCCAGAGCGCCCTTCATGACCACCTGCTGCCAGCCATCCTTATCCTTGAGCAGCGCCGAGCGTCGCAGGTCCGGATTGACCGGGCCGTTGTGGCAGATCGTGCAATACATATAATAATATTTATTGCCGGTCGCGATCTGCGCGGGCGTGAACCGCTCATTGCTCGGGTCCGGCTTGGCCAGCGGCACCGGCGTATAAGGCGGCAGCTGTCCCTTGCCGCCAATCTTGAAGGCCACGATCAGCCCGTTGGGCATCTTGCGCTTTTCCCACGGGGATTCCGTCGCCATGCCCATCGAGCCGCCATAGCCGGCCATCACGGCGACATATTGCTCGCCCTTGACGCGGTAGGTGATCGGCCCGGCCATGATGCCGCGATGGGTCTGGAAGGACCACAGCTTCTTGCCCTTGTCAGCGCTATAGGCCTCGAAATCGCCATGCGCCGTGCCCTCGAAGACGAGATTGCCGCCGGTTGCCAGCGTGCCGCCATTCCATGGCCAATCCCGCTTCACTTCCCAGACGATTTTCTGCGCAACGGGATCATAGGCGACCAGATTGCCCTTGATCATCGCAGCGAGCGCCTTGCGGCGCCCCTCCACCGTATCCGGCAGGCCCGGCATGGCCGGCGGATCGAGGAAGGAGACGCCGGTGTTCCAACGGCCCGGATGCACCTCGTAAGGGGTCTGATCGGCATAGGCGATGGCATGGACCATGGCTGGAATATAGACGAGCCCGGTCTTGGGCGAGTAGCTCATCGGCATCCACGCATGCGCCCCGATGCCGGATGGGTAGATAAGCGCCGGGCCATCGGTGAAGCGGGCATTGGGCTTCTCGATCGGCCGGCCGGTCTTCAGGTCAATGCCTTCCGCCCAGTTTTGCGGCGCATAGGGCTTGGCGGAGATGAGCTTGCCGTTGGTCCGGTCGATCACATAGAAAAAGGCGTTTTTCGGCGCCTGCATCAGCACCTTGCGGGGTTTTCCGTCGATCGTCAGGTCTGCCAGCATGATCTGCTGCGTGGCGGTAAAGTCCCATGTCTCACCGGGATTGACCTGATAATGCCACTTATATTTGCCCGTATCGGGATCGACCGAGACAATCGAGGACAGGAAGAGATTATCGCCCTTCCCTTCCGAACGGCGCTTCTGGTTCCAGGGTGAGCCATTGCCCACGCCGATGAGCAGCTGGTTCAGTTCCTGATCGTAAACCACCGAATCCCAGACGGTGCCGCCGCCGCCCAGCTCCCAATATTTATTGCCGAACCATGTCTTGCGCGCGATCTTCTCCAACGGCTCGTCGGAGGCCGCGCCGTCCGGTCCGGCGGCCGGATTGCCGGGCACGGTATAGAAGCGCCACACCAGCTTGCCGGTGTTGGCATCATAGGCCGAGACATAGCCGCGCACGCCCAGTTCCGCGCCGCTATTGCCGATGATGACCTTGTCGCGCACCACGCGCGGCGCCATGGTGATGGTATAGGGCTGCTTCTGGTCGACGGTGACGACCTCCCAGACCTTGTCGCCATTGCGCGCATCGAGCGCGATCAGCCGGCCGTCGATCGTGCCGACATAGACACGGCCTTTCCACACGGCGACACCGCGATTGACGACATCGCAGCAGGCATGAACGCCCTTGGAGCCGTCATTGTTCGGGTCGAACTGCCACAGGACCTTGCCCGTCGCCGCATCCACCGCGATCACCTTGGACCAGGCGGTGGAGGTATACATGACGCCATCGACCACGATCGGCGTGGCTTCCTGCCCGCGCGACGTATCCAGTTCGACCGCCCAGGCGAGGCTCAGCTGGCCGACATTGCCGTCGTTGATCTGGGTCAGGTCGGAGTAGCGTTGCTCGGCATAGGTCCGGCCATAGGCCAGCCAGTTGTCCTGATCGCTCGCCGCATTGTCGAGGCGGGCCTGGTCGACCTGCGCGACTCCCTGCGGGCTTGTCTCCTCCTTGCCCGCGCCGCAACCGACCAGTGCCAGCGCGCCCAGCGCCGTGATTGCGAACCCCGCAGCCTGTTTCCTCATCCTCTCAGCCTCCTATGCGCATTTTTTTCGGCCCTCGCGGGCGCAGCTCGTCATCATCACTATCAGTCGCAGGATTGTCACCGGAAGAAAAGGGGACCGCTCGCCAGGAGCAGTCCCCGATCCCGTCCGTTTTCCGGGTCAGAATTTGAACGTGGCGCCCATGTAAAAACGGCGCCCGTTCAGATCATAGAAATAGGCGTTGAACGGATTGGCGCCCACGCCATTCGCCAGCCCGCCGGGGGTGGGATTATACTCGGTGATCGGCGGGGCTTTATCGAACAGATTGTCGACACCCCAGCGAATCGTGGCATCCTGCGTGATCGCAAACGAGCCGCTCAGGTTGAACAGATCATAAGCGGGCGCACCGATGAACGGCGTCGTGGGTGTCGATGGATAGGCGATCGACTTGGCCGATGGCAGGTGCTGCCATTGCAGCGACACCGTTACCGGGCCGAGAGAATAGCCAAATGTATTCAACATCTTCCACCGGAATGAGCCGGGATTGAGCCCATTTTCGGCGATAGCGCCATTGCCGGCCGGGCCAAGGGTTCCGGCATATTCGACCAGTTGCCCCGCAGCACCGGCCGAGGCCGGCAACGGAGCGGATTTCAGCGTGAGCAGATAGTTGAAGACCGTGTTCAGGCTGAACGTGCCCGGCCCGGCCGGGAAGGCCCAGTCAAGCTGCACGTCGATGCCCTCGGTGCGGAAGCGGCCATTGTTGAGGAACGTCACCTCCACATTGCCGAGCGCGCCATCCCCGGCGACACGGCCGATCGCCTGGCAGAATGGCGATGCGGCCGCGGTCGTCGGGTCCGTGGTGATGGCCGGGTTGAACGTTGGGTCGAAGCATTCCCGCTGCGCCGTATCGAGCGTGAGCGGACCGATCGCATCATCCACCTTGATGTTATAATAGTCGACCGACAGTTGCAGACGGCGGAACAGATCGCTCGACGACGGTGAACTGATCACCGCGCCCAACGTCCATGTCTTCGCCTTCTCCGGCTTCACATTGCTGTTGCCGACCAGCGTCGGGAAGGCGAATGCCGGACCTTCCGCCGCATAGAATTGCGGGTTGGAATAGAAGATGTCCGCCGTGTTGGCGATCTGCTTGTCCATGAGGATACGGCAGACCGCGAGCACGTTCGCCGCGTTCGAGTTGGCGGCCGGGTTTGCCGACCAGCCCAGCGCGTTGTTGGTGCGGCAGACGTCACCGCCGCCGGCGGCGGTAAAGGTCTGCTGCGGCGCGAGGTAGAGTTCGGCGATATTGGGCGCCCGCACCGCCTTGTTGAAGCCACCCCGGATGCGCAGCCAATCGGTCATCTGCCAATCGCCCATCGCCTTCCAGGTAAAGCTGTTTCCGGTCGTGTTGTAGTGCGACGTGCGCGCGCCGACGTTCAGCTCAAGCCGCTTCACGAAGGGCAGGTCACGCAGCAGCGGGATCAGCAATTCCCCGTAAAATTCGTCGACCTTGATCAGACCATCTGAATCGCCGCTGGGGTAGATGCCGATCGTCTGGTCGAGGAAGGACCGTCCCTGACTGGTCAGCGTGTCGTTGAGGAACTCGTAGCGATTCTGGCGGTGGCTGGCGCCGACAGAGGCGCGAAGCTGCCCGGCGGGCAGATCCAGCAAGGCGCCCTGCGCGTTCCCCTCAAAGACGGTCTGCTGCATGACCGCGCGGTTTTTCAGGTCCGCGGATACCGCGTCGATACAATCCTGCGAAATTGGCGCGGCCTTGTCGAACGGATTGAAACCGCTCGTGCAGGACGCCTGCGCCGCACCGAAGCCGCCGAACAGCGGGTTGCCCTGCGCCTGGAAGCCGGCCCCCCAATCAGGGCTGGAAACCACTGCCCGGAAGCGTTCGAGCGAGGCAGTGCCGGTGATGAGCGCGCTGGTCTCGGATTCGCCTTGCGATCCATAGACTTCCCACGTCCAGTCCGTGCCGGGCACTTTGCCCTGGAAACCCGCCACCACATTATAGGTGAACACGTCCGTGCGCGCTTCGCGGTTGGCATAGTTCATATAATAAGTGAGCTGCCAGTCGCAGGTTGCGCCCGATCCCGCGGCCCCCGGCACGGCATTGGGGTCGCAGTGCAGCGTATCGAGCAGATCCGGCGTGCTGCCGACTGGGATGACCCGGCTGTCCAGTATCGCTCGCAACTCCGGCGGCACCGGATTGGATGCCGGGACGATCGCCGCCCAGCCGTTCACCGAAGGCGACGGCTGCTGGACCGTTCTCGTCTGCACCCGCGTGAACGTCGCCTGCGCAAAGGCGCCGATCCAGTCGTTGATTTCATAATTGCCGCGCGCATAGATATTGTAGCGATTGAGCGGCAAGGTCACGAGATCGTCGAGGAAGTTCTGCGCCAGCGTGCCGTCCACCAGCTTCTTCCACTTGAGGCCGGTCAGATCCTCATTGAAACGCGAGACGCCACCGGGCGGACTTTGAAAGAAGCCGGTGAAGGCCGTGCCGTCCGTATTGAAATACAGGCGGTTCCCCGTCGCCACGGCGCCCGCGCCGAACAACGCGTCCATCGACGCCTGGCTGGGATTGATGTTGCCAAAAGGCTGGAATCCCGAGAAGTCCGGGAAGAATTCCGTGCCCACAAAGCGCGGGTCTTTCCAGGATTCACGGAACCATGGCCGGTCGATCCGCAAGGCGCTCTGCCGGTCATTCATCGCGACACCGATGGTGATGTTACCACGATCATCCGCGAAGTTCGTGCCCATGATGCCGCTCAGCGTGAATTCGCGGCCATCACCCCGCTGCGAAATGCCGATCTGGCCATCGAGCTGCAGGCCCTGAAAATTCTTCTTCAGGATGAAGTTCACCACGCCGCCCACGGCATCCGCGCCGTAAGTGGCCGAGGCACCGCCGGTGATGATCTCCACACGCTCAACCACGGCAGCGGGAATGGTGTTGATATCCACCACGCCCAGCGCGTTGGCGGGCGTTGCCCGGCGGCCATCGACCAGCACGAGATTGCGGTTGGTCCCCAGATTGCGCAGCGAGACGGTCGCGGCGCCCGGCGTGCTGGTCGCGGTCGGTTGGATATCGCCGCCCAGCGCCGGCGTCTGCACCGGCGTGAAGGCTGGCAGTTTATTGAGGTTGGTCTCGATCGCGGACGTCGACGAATTTTGCAGCAGGTCTTGCCCGGCCGTGACGATCGGGCTGTTCGCTTCATAATCCGGCCGCGCGATACGCGAGCCGGTGACGACAATCGTCTGCTCCTGATCGGTCGAGGCCTGCGACGCATTGCCTTGCGCCTGGGCAGCGGCAGGAACGAACATCATGACAGTTAACGCACTGGAGCAGGCAAGGATTGCGCGCACGCCGTTAGGGCATGGTTTCAAGGACATCGTCTCTCTCCCTATCAAGTCAGACACCTGGTGCGACCAGACCAACTCGACCGGACAGAACCCATGTTCTATCGTCTATTCTCGGGGCTGCATGAACCATGCATCCATCCGGAAAGCGGGCGCCCGATAATTAACTACCATGCTAGTTTATTACAAGCGCAACCCAATGCGCCTTCCACTCATGTCGCGTTTCCTTTGCACCCTGATACATGTTTGCCACGTCGACCGTGCGGTCAAGGTTCGAGCAGCTCCGCGTCGTTCATGATCGCGGCCGGATCGGCCGTCACCGCGTCGATCTGCGCCAGCGCAAGCGGCAGGCGCTGGGTCAGGAAATAATTCGCAACCACCCGTCTGGCGCGCAAATGCGGCCGGCCGTCGCCCGCTGCCAGCGCCATATCGGCACGCTCGGCCTGCAACCCCAGCAGCCAGCCGCCCACCACGCCGCCACACAGGGCCAGAAACGGGCTCGCCGCCGCCCCCAGCCCGGCCTGATCATGCGCGAGCATGGCCACGCGCGCCTGCCCGAGTCGATCCAGCGCCACCATCATGGCCGCGCGTGCCGGGCTCTCGCGCCAGCCCGCGACATCCTGCGCCATCTCCGCCTCCAGCGCCGCCATCGCCGCGCCCTTGTCGAGACGCAGCTTGCGGCCGGCCAGATCCATTGCCTGAATGCCGTTGGTGCCCTCATAAATGGCCGCGATCCGCGCATCGCGATAATGGCGGGCCACCCCGGTTTCCTCGATATAACCCGCACCGCCATGCACCTGAATGGCAAGGCTCGTCACCTCGATGCCGATGTCGGTGGCCCATGCCTTGCTGATCGGCGTCAGCAGATCCGCCCGCCGCTGCCAATAAGCGCGCCGGACGGCATCCGGCGCCCGGTGCGCGCGGTCGACGGCGGCGGCGTTGGCATAGACGAGCGCCCGCGCCGCTTGCGTGAGGGCCGCCATCGTCATCAGCATGCGACGCACATCGGGATGCGCCACGATCGGCCCTGACTGGATGCGCTCGGCAGCATAGGCCCGCGCCGCCTGCCAGGCCCGCTCGGCCATGGCGACGCCCTGCACGCCGACATTGATGCGGGCATGGTTCATCATGGTGAACATCGCCGCGAGCCCGCCATGCGGCTCGCCGACGAGCCAGCCGATGCACGCCCCCGCCTCGCCCAGCGCCATAGTGCAGGTGGGCGAGGCATGGATGCCCATCTTATGCTCGATCGCCACGCAGTGAATATCGTTGCGCGGACCGGGCCTTCCGGCCGCATCGAGCAGATATTTGGGCACCAGAAACAGACTGATCCCCTTCGACCCCGCCGGCGCATCCGGCAGCCGTGCGAGCACGAAATGGAGAATATTCTCCGCCAGATCATGCTCGCCCCAGGTGATGAAGATCTTCTGCCCGCGCAGGCGGTAGCTGCCGTCTCCCGCCGGCATTGCGCTGGTCCGCAGCGCGCCCACGTCAGACCCCGCCTGCGGCTCGGTGAGGAGCATCGTGCCGGTCCACTGGCCAGACACCAGCTGCGGCAGATAGCGCGCCTTCATCGCCGCATCGCCATGTGCCTGCAAGGCTTCGATCGCGCTCAGGCTCAGCATCGGGCAGAGCGAGAAAGCCATGTTGGCGGCCGTAAACTGCTCCTGCACCGCCACCGAGAGCAGGAAGGGCAGGCCTTGCCCCCCATGGGCCGGGTCGGCGGCAAGGCCGTTCCACCCCGCCGCCACATAATCGCGATAAACCTCGGCAAAGCCGGCCGGCAGCGTCACCTTGCCATCGCACAGCCGCGCGCCGTCCCGGTCACCCACCGCATCGAGCGGCGCAAAGCCCTGCTCGGCCAGCCGCGCGGATTCCGCGAGAATCTGCCCGGCCAGCTCGGGCGTCAGATCCGCAAACTCCGGCAACGCCGCCAGATCGGCAACGGTCTCCAGCGCAAACAACTGCTCGTCAATCGGTGCGCGATAGTCCGCCATGCCATGCTCTCCGGTTCCGTTCGCCAGACTGTATCGCGGAACAGCGGCGGGGAGTAGAGCTTGCCGGTTGCGGCGCGGTCACGGAGACATGACGGGCATGGGGGCGCTCGTCACGCCCGACAGAGCCCCTACTATATGACGGCGCCAAACATCGCGCGGACGCCCGGAAGTTTCCTTCCGAACGCCCGCGCCCCCCTTAGAGCATGCGCCTTATTGCCTCGCGAGATGCCTGCCGAAGAAAGGCAAGGTGACATCACGGATACGCATGGCGACCTTGTCCGCATGGCCGCCATCGAACACGGCCCAGTCATGCTTGATGCCGAAGCGATCGAGCAGTTGGTGCATCTCGGTATCGTCCTTGATCAGCCCGTCCTTGTCGCCGACTTCGAGACCGATCGCCTGATAGCTCTTCAGCGCCGGGACATATTGCGCCACCATCGCATTGGGCGCGTTGGCGGCCCACTCCGCCACCACCTCAGGCTGGGCGACGCCATCCTTGGTCAGCCAGTCGAAATAATAAGGCGGATTTTGCGGATTGGGCGACCAGGCCGCGGCGGATGCCAGCGCGGCGCGCGTGCCGAAGTCGGACTTCAGCCGCTCCTCCATCGACATCGCCTCAATCTTCGCGTCCTGCACCGGATCGACCTGCCGTGCCGACAGGCAGCAGGGGCTGAGCGCATAGATGCTGGAATAGAGGCCCGGATATTTCATCGCGATGCGCAACGTGCCGTAGCCACCCATGGAGTGACCGGCCAGCCCGCGCGAGGCCGGCTTGGCCAGTGTGCGGTAATGGGAGTCGATATAGCTGACGAGATCCTTCGTGACGAAGCCCTCGAAATCGCCCGAAGTCGGCGAACTGGACCACATGCCGCCCGAAAATTTCGTCTTGCCGGCATCCGGCACCACGAGGATCAGCTCATTGCCCTTGGCGGCGGCATCCGTCACCGCCTCGCCAAACTTGGCATAGGTGTCATATTGCACGACATCGAAGAAATAGCCGTGGAGGAAATAGACGACCGGATAGCGCTTGTTCGGAGCCGACTTGTAATTGGGCGGCAGGAACACCAGCACGTCGCGATCGGCGCTGTTGCCTTCCAGATTGCCTTCCATCGACGGTGAATGGACCGCGATCTTTTCCAGCAGGGCCTCGCCGGCGGCCTGAGCCGGCGCCGCTGCCATCAGGCCGGCCGCGACCAGCCCGGTGGCGAGCCGCCCAATATGTTGCAAGACGGGCATCAGATACATCCTCCTGATTTTATTTCTTTTATCTCATCCGGCGACACGCCGCGCGAACGAGAGAGGGGGATGCGGCCACCGCCGTCCGCGTCTGCGGTGAAGAGCGAATGGCGACTGGATTCCCCCCCTTCAACGACTCGCACCGGCGCCCCCCTATAGACTTTGTCAACCAACCTTACGGAGCCCGAACCGCCTTGCCAAGTGCAGTCGGGCCAGCCTTGCCGGAGCTTGCCGGAGCCACAGCTTGTCTCATCCGTGCCAAGGCTTGTTCCCCCGCCCGCCAGCGCCTAGATTGATGCCATGGCCCAGTCCGTCCCGCATTCTCATAAACATCATGAGCCCACCGGCTCCCAGCTCGCCCACGCCGCCCGGAGCGCGCTGGAGGGCGCCGGCGAACAGTGGACCGACATGCGCAGCGACATTTTCGCGGTGCTCGCCGCGGAAGACAAGCCGACCTCGGCCTATGATATCGCCGACAAGGTCTCGCAGCGGCGCGGCAAGCGCGTGGCGCCGAACAGCGTCTACCGCATTCTCGACCTGTTCGTGACGAACAACATCGCGCAACGGGTCGAAAGCGCCAATGCCTATATCGCCAACGCGCATCCCGGCTGCATGCATGACTGTATTTTTCTGGTCTGCAAGACCTGCGGTGAGGCCACCCATATCGATGACGACGCCCTGACCGGTCAGGTGCGGGACATTGCCCGGCAACAGCATTTCACCGCCGACCGGCCGATCATCGAGGTGCTCGGCACCTGCGCCAAATGCGCCTGACCGGTCGCTAGCGCCCTTTGCCGAAAATCCGCGTGTAGCGGGCAAGCAGCAGGATGACGCTGGGCCAGGCCATCGCGTTCCAGATATCCTGCCAGTGCGCGGGCCAGTGGACGGTGCCGTGCCGGGCAAGCGTATCGCGCACATCCCAGGCCTCGCCCAAAAGGACGACCGCCAGCACCACCAGCCATGGTTTCCATTGGGTTGCCCGCCAGCGAAACAGCAGCATGGCCCCAAAGAACAGGATCAGCGCGACATGGATGTGCAGCGCGTCCCTGGCGAGATGCGTATGGGCCGCCAGCGCCAGCTTGGATTGCTGGAACCATGTCATCTGCGCCGTCCCTTCACGCACAATCTCCGTTCATCATAAGGCCGATGCCCCCGGTCATTGATCCCGACCGCCCGAATGAGCGCCATTTCATGGCGGCAACGGACGAAGTTTGTTCGACATTTGCCGGGAAGCACATTAGGTTCAGGACATGATGGACCAGCCCGAAACGCCCCTGCTCGACCAGGTGCGCGATCCAGCCGAACTGCGCAAGCTCGCACCAGACCAGCTCCGCCAACTTGCCGACGAACTGCGCGCCGAGGTCATTTCCGCCGTCGGCGTCACCGGCGGCCATCTCGGCTCCGGCCTTGGCGTGGTCGAGCTGACCACCGCGATTCATTATGTGTTCGACACGCCGCAGGACAAGCTGGTCTGGGACGTGGGGCATCAATGCTACCCGCACAAGATCCTCACCGGCCGGCGCGACCGCATCCGCACGCTGCGGGCGCCCGGCGGCCTGTCCGGTTTCACCCGGCGCGCGGAAAGCGAGTATGACCCGTTCGGCGCGGCACACAGCTCCACCTCGATCAGCGCGGCGGTCGGCTTCGCCATCGCCAACAAGCTGGCCGACCAGCCGGGCAAGGCGATCGCGGTGATCGGCGATGGCGCCATGTCCGCCGGCATGGCCTATGAGGCGATGAACAATGCGGAAGCCGCCGGCAACCGCCTGATCGTCATCCTCAACGATAATGACATGTCGATCGCGCCCCCGGTGGGCGGGCTGTCGGCCTATCTCGCCCGGCTCGTCTCCAGCCGCGAGTTTCTCGGCCTGCGCGACATGCTGCGGCGCGTCGCCCGCAAGCTCCCCCGTCCGCTCCACCACGCCGCCCGCAAGACCGACGAGTTCGCACGCGGCATGGCGATGGGCGGCACGCTATTCGAGGAGCTGGGCTTCTATTATGTCGGCCCGGTCGACGGCCATAATCTCGACCAGCTGATCCCCGTGCTCGAAAATGTCCGCGACATGGCGGACGGCCCCGTGCTCGTCCATGTCGTCACGCAGAAGGGCAAGGGCTATGCCCCGGCCGAGGCGGCCGCCGACAAATATCATGGCGTGCAACAGTTCAACGTCATCACCGGCGAGCAGGCCAAGGCGCCGGCCGGTCCGCCCAGCTACACGAACGTGTTCGCCGGCGCGCTGATCGCCGAGGCCGCGCAGGACGACAAGATCGTCGCGATCACCGCCGCCATGCCATCCGGCACCGGCCTCGACAAATTCGCCAGCGCCTATCCCGAGCGCAGCTTCGATGTCGGCATTGCCGAGCAGCATGCCGTCACCTTTGCAGCGGGTCTGGCCGCGCAGGGGATGCGGCCGTTTTGCGCCATTTATTCCACCTTCCTGCAACGCGCCTATGATCAGGTCGTGCATGATGTGGCGATCCAGAATCTGCCCGTCCGCTTCGCCATCGACCGTGCCGGCCTTGTCGGCGCGGATGGCGCGACCCATGCCGGCAGTTTCGATATCACCTATCTCGCCACCCTGCCCAACATGGTGGTGATGGCGGCCGCGGACGAAGCGGAACTCGTCCATATGGTCCACACCGCCGCCTGCCATGACGAGGGGCCGATCGCGCTGCGCTATCCGCGCGGCAACGGCCTGGGCCTCGCCCTGCCGGCCACGCCGGAGCGGCTGGCGATCGGCAAGGGCCGTATCGTGCGCGAGGGCAAGAAGGTCGCCATTCTCTCGCTCGGCACGCGGCTGGAGGAAGCGCTCAAGGCCGCCGATGCGCTCGATGCGCGCGGCCTCTCCACCACCGTTGCCGACCTGCGCTTCGCCAAGCCTCTCGATCAGGCGCTGATCCGCAAGCTGCTCACCACCCATGAGGTGGCGGTGACCATCGAGGAAGGCGCGATTGGCGGCCTGGGCGCCCATGTCCTCACGCTCGCCAGCGATGAAGGGCTGATCGACGGTGGCCTCAAGCTGCGCACCATGCGCCTGCCGGATATGTTTCAGGATCAGAACAAGCCCGACAAGCAATATGACGAGGCGCGCCTCAACGCGCCGCATATCGTCGAGACGGTCCTTGCCGCCCTGCGTCACAACAGCACGGGCATGGACGAGGCCGGCGCGCGGGCGTGAGCGCCATGGGCGCCTGCCTTTGCGGGCGTGGCGCTCACCGGATGGATTGCACCTCGCTGGTGGCTGGGCCTGCCGCAACGTCCAGCGGCTGCCAGCCTCCCGACCGGCAAGGTCGCGCGATGCGTGCGGCGTTGCGCTGGCGAATGATGGCGTGGACGCCGATATTGCGGTGGATCGCCTCAGCCGGCCGCGCCGAACGCATATGACAGGATGAAGGACGACGGCCTCGACCTGAAGAGATGGAGAATGTTGTGGATGAGCTTGTCCCCCGCCCCACAATTCGCAAGCTGGAGAGGCTCCCGGATGATGCAGGGATGACACCGGCCTCGCTCGCGACTGTCCTCACGCAGCGATGCCCACATATGTCAGAGCGGCGCATATCATGACCGGCACCATCCGCACCGGCATTGGTGGCTGGACCTTCGAGCCATGGCGCGGCCCCTTCTACCCGGCCGACCTGCCCAAGGCGCAGGAACTGGACTATGCCGTCCGCCATCTCGGCACGATCGAGATCAACGGCACCTATTATCGCACGCAAAGCCCGGCAACCTTCGCCAAATGGCGCGCCGCGGCGCCGCCGGGCTTCGTCTATGCCGTCAAGGCGCTGCGCTATGCGGTGATGAAGAAGAAGCTGGCCGAGGCGGACGAGTCGATCGCCCGCTTCCTCCACTCGGGCCTTACCGAACTGGGTGACACGCTCGGCCCGATCCTCTGGCAATTCATGGAGACGCGGCACTTCGACCCGGATGACATCGCCGCCTTTCTCGCCATGCTGCCCGACCGCCTCGATGGCGTCGCGCTGCGGCATGTGATCGAAGTGCGCCATGAGAGCTTCGCCTGCCCGGCCTTCGTCAGTCTCGCCCGCGCGCATGGCGTCGGCATCGTCGTCGCCGATCACCCGACACACCCGATGATCGCGGACCCCACCGCCGATTTCATCTATGCGCGGCTGATGCAGAGCCGCGCAGACGTCCCCACCGGCTATGATGATGCCGGGCTGGATCATTGGGCCGCCATCATGCAGCAATGGGCCGAGGGCAAGCAGCCGGACGGCCTCCCCTACATCGCCGACACACCGGCAGACGGCAAGCCGCGTGACGTCTTCGCCTATTTTATCAGCGGCGCAAAGGTGCATAATCCGGCGGCGGCAACGGCCCTGGCGGAGCGGTTGCCTGCTACCGGATAAAGCGTGCGCCAACCGACGCCCGCAGCCGCACGAGGCTCCGGTGGCTTACTGCCCCGGTGCCACGCGCGCTGTCTCGCCATCGCCTTCCGGTGCGGCGATGATGTCCTGCGTGGTCTTGCCCTTGTCGACGATCTCCGTCTTCGGGTCACTCACCGACGAGCGAATGCCCGGATCGGCCACCGACCGCCCGGCCTGACTGAGCGCCGAGGTCTCGCTGGCGCTGCGCTGCGCGGGGCCGCCGAACATGGCTTCCAGCGCATCCTTCTGGAGCGTGCTCTGCTGGGCGGTGGCCGCCGCCGTGCCCGGCATGGGCGGCACCAGCGCGAAATCGGGCGGGATGACCAGCGGCGGCTGACGGGAAACGGCCATCTCGTCCGGCCGATCGCGGTTGAACAGATTGGCGCTGCCGCAGGCCGAGAGCATCGCGATGCCGACAAGCGCCAGCGGAAGGCGGGTGGGTGAACGCATCTTAACGTGACTCCTTGGCTGCGGTCTTTTCGCGCAGCAACAGCGCCCGCGCAAGCAGGATGAGGACGCCAATGGTGATTGCGGCGTCGGCGAGGTTGAAAATCAGGAAGGGCCGCCATTCTCCGATGTGAAGATCGGCATAATCAATGACATAGCCCAGGCGCGCGCGGTCGATAATATTACCGATCGCGCCGCCAAGCACGAGGGCGAGCGCGATGGCGTCGTCGCGGGCGCGCTCGCGCCACAGCCAGAAGCCGACGAACGTGGCGATTCCCAGGGTCATCGCCACCAGCACCCAGCGCATCACGTCCGTCTCGGCGTAGAAGAAGCCCATCGAAACGCCGCGATTCTCCGTCCATGTGAGGTTGAAGAAGGACGTGATCTCGATGCCATGACGCCCATGGGACGCCAGCTGGAGCGGGTAGGTCACGAGATACTTGAAGAGCTGATCAAAGATCAGGATGCCACCGGCAATGACGAAGCCCAGCCGGCGATGAAAATGCCGGGGGACCGCGCCGATATCCGCCGGGGCCGAGGCCGTATCCATATCCGCCATATCGCTCATGCCAAAATCGTCTCGCAACGGCCGCACAATGCGCCGTCCTGCGCCACATCGGGCAGGTGGCGCCAGCAGCGCCCGCATTTGTGATGCGCGGTGGGGGTGACGGCGGGCATCGCCAGACCATCCTCCTGCGTCACGCTCGCCACGATGCTCACCTCCGCGAAATCGACATTGGCGGGCACGTCGGCCATGCGCACATCCGCCTCCAGACTGGACCGCACGATCTTCTCGCGCCGCAGCGGCTCAATGGCCTGCGTCACCTGATCGCGCGATGAACGGATCGTCGCCCAGCGCTCGCCCAGCGCATCGTCACGCCAGCCGGCGTCCACCTCGGGCCATTCGAGCATATGCACGGAGGCATCCTCATCCGGATAGCGCGCCTGCCACACCTCTTCCGCGGTGAACGGAATGATCGGCGCGGCATAGCGCACCAGCGCGTGGAAGAGATGATCCAGCACGGTGCGATAGGCCCGGCGCTTCTCCGTCTCGCGGCCCGTCCCCGGATTGACGTCGCAATAGAGGCAGTCCTTGCGGATATCGAAGTAGAAGGCCGACAGGTCGTTATTGGCGAAGTCGTTGAGCGCGCGGGTGTAGCGCCCAAACTCCAGCCAGATCTCGCTGCCCTCGCCCTTGTCCACGATCGCGCGCAGCTCGGCATCCAGCTGCGCCAGCTTGTGCAGCATGGCGCGCTCCAGCTCCGGCATCGCGGCGACCGGCACCCGGTCTTCCGCGCGGAAATCAGCCAGCGCGCCCAGCATATAGCGGAAGGTGTTGCGCAGCTTGCGATAGGCGTCCGAGCTGCCCGCCAGCACTTCCTTGCCGATCCGCACATCGTCGAAATAGTCGGTCGAGGCGACCCACATGCGCAATATATCCGCGCCGCTCTCGCCCAGCACCTTCAAGGGATCGACGACATTGCCGAGGCTCTTGGACATCTTCCTGCCCTGCCCGTCGAGCGCGAAGCCATGGGTCAGCACCGCCTCATAAGGCGCCCGGCCACGCGTGCCGCAGCTCTCCAGCAGCGAGGACTGGAACCAGCCGCGATGCTGATCGGAACCCTCGATGTAGAGATCGGCGCGCACGCCCTCGCCATAGCGCGCCTCGACCACGAAGCTGTGCGTCGAGCCGCTGTCGAACCACACGTCGAGAATATCGTTGACGACCTCATAGTCCGCAAGGGCGTAATCCGGCCCCAGCAGCGCCTGATGATCCGCGCCGAACCAGGCATCCGCCCCGCCCAGCCTGAACGCATCGATGATCCGCGCATTCACCGCCGGATCGTTGAGATATTGCCCCGTCTTGCGCTCGACATAGAGCGCGATCGGCACGCCCCACGCGCGCTGGCGGGAGATCACCCAGTCCGGGCGATCCGCCACCATGGCGTGAATGCGGTTGCGCGCGCGCGCCGGCACCCAGCGTGTATGCTCGATGGCGTCGAGCGCGATCTGGCGCAGCGTCGCGCCATTGCCCTGCGCATGGCCGCGCGTATCGCCTTCCGCCCCCGCCTCGACCACGGCCAGCGGTGCGACATCCGCGCGCTGCCGGTCCATCGGGATGAACCATTGCGGTGTGCAGCGATAGATGATCCGCGCCTTGGAGCGCCACGAGTGCGGGTAGCTATGCTTGAGCTCACCGGCTGAAAGCAGCGCCCCGGCCGCGCTCAGGTCGGTCAGGATCGGGCCTTCCGGGCCATTGAACTTCACATTGATGACGCTGCCCTGCCCGCCCAGCCACAGCCAGTCGTCGCGATAGCGGCCATCATCGGTGACGGCGAAGACGGGGTCGATCCCCACTGCCTTGCACGCGATGAAGTCTTCCTCGCCATGGTCCGGCGCCATGTGGACAAGCCCCGTGCCGGCATCGATGGTGACATGCTCGGCCGCGATGAACGGCCGCGGGCGCGCAAAAAAGCCGCCAAGATGATGCATCGGATGGCGGGCGATGGTGCCGGCGAGCTGGGTGCCTGTAATCGTGCCCCCTGTCACGCTCAGTTCGTCCTTCAGGCGCTGACCAAATGCCTCGACCAGTTCCTTGGCGACAAGAAAACGCCGCCCGTCCAGCTGGGCCACCACATACTCAATCTCCGCCCCATAAGCGATCGCCTGATTGACCGGGATCGTCCACGGGGTCGTCGTCCAGATCACCGCATGGGCGCCGACCAGCTCGGGCGCACCCGGCGCCTCGACAATCTCGAACGCCAGATCAATCTGGGTCGAGATCACATCCTCATATTCGACCTCGGCCTCGGCCAGCGCGGTCTTCTCGACCGGCGACCACATCACCGGCTTGGCGCCGCGATAGAGCTGCCCCGTCTCGGCAAAGGTCAGCAATTCCTTGACGATCGCCGCCTCGGCCTCGAATTTCATGGTGAGATAGGGGTCTTCCCAATCGCCCATGATGCCCAGCCGCTTGAACTGCGCGCGCTGCACATCGACCCAGCGAGTCGCATAGGCCCGGCACTGGGCGCGGAATTCCTGCGGCGGGACCTCGTCCTTGTTCAGCTTCTTCTTGCGATATTCCTCCTCGATCTTCCATTCGATCGGGAGGCCATGGCAATCCCAGCCCGGCACATAGGGCGCATCTTTGCCCAGCAGGCTCTGGCTGCGCACGATGATGTCCTTGAGCACCTTGTTCATGGCGTGACCCATATGCAGGTCGCCATTCGCATAGGGCGGCCCATCATGCAGGATGAAGCGCTCGCGCCCCGCCCGCGCCGCGCGCAGCTTGCCGTAAAGGTCCATCTCCTCCCAGCGCGCGAGGATGGTGGGCTCCTTCTGCGCAAGGCCGGCCTTCATCGGAAAGTCGGTCTGCGGCAGGAAGACGGTGGACTTATAGTCAGGCTGATCGGTCATAGGTGCTGGCGTCTAGCAAAGACCGTCCGCCCTGAGTAGCCGCTGCGCGAACGCAAAAGCCACGGATCGACGGACAGGGCGTCCCTTCGATGCGGATTTTGGCCAGGCTCAGTCCCTACTCAACGCGAAACGGGTGGGAAAACAAGCGTCCGCCCCTACGCGAGCGCGAGCATCGGCGCAAGGATTGGACGTCACGGCGATCACCCCTGCCCCTCGACCAGCTGCTTGAGCGCCTTCATATCCCGATTGACCAGCTTGATATCGGCCGCGAACCGCTCGTCGGTCATGTCGGGCTGGCGATAGAGCGTCAGCACCACCTCGGCGCCCTCGCCATTGGCGACCACGCGCAGCGGCACATAGACCAGCTCACCCGCGCCGGTATCGACGCAATGGTCCATCACGCCGAAGATGTTGTGCGGCGTGAAATGGATGCGCACCGCGCCCTCCGGCCCCGTGGCCAGCCAGCTATCGCCATCCGGCCGCAAATCGACGTCCGAAAGCCCCGCCGCCCAAGTCGGGAAGAATGCCGGCTGCCAGATGCGCTCGTACAGCGCCTGCCAGTCCATGGCGATCGAGACAGAGAAGGTACGCGCGGGCAACATATTCGGGCTCCGATCCATGAATGAAACCGGGTGCTACAGGCAATGGCCGCGCTTGTCTGCCAGCACGCATGGACAAATTCAGCGCGCCCTGACAGCCACGACCGGTCGCGCCGCCTATCCGCTCGTTTTTGCCTTCTGATCGATCAGCACCGCCTGCTGCCATCGCCCGGGCGCCTTGTCGGTGCGGTGGATACAGCCAGCCCAGCAGCAGGGCCGCTTGCGCCCCTCCAGCAGCTCCTCACAGGTGCGCGCAATGCGGCGCTGGCGCGTCGCGGCCTGCTTCGCGTCCTCAACCCAGCAGATGAACTCATTGCGACCGAGCGGGGTCAGCCCTTCCCAAAGCCCCAGGATTTGCGGGTCCGCTTGCAAGGCGGCCTGAAGATCTTCTCCGGCTTCGTGGACAGTGCCATGGGGGAAAGCGCTTGCCATGAAACCTCCGTTTGACGCTGCCTGCCATGGCAACGTCCGATTTTGCGCGCTGGGCAACGAAATGTCCATCACCGGCCATGCCCGGACCGGCCGGGGCGCCGTGTCGGCCGTATCGCCGCGCGCGCTATGCGTGCAGGATCGCCCGCGCACGGATCACATCGGCGTCCATCTGCGTCACCAGCGCCTCAAGGCTGTCGAACTTCGCCTCGGCGCGCAGCCGCTCGATCAGTTCGACCTCGATCGTCTGGCCATAGAGGCTCTCGGAGAAATCGAACAAATAGCTTTCCAGCAGCTCCCGCGGCGGGTCGAAGGTCGGGCGGATGCCGAGATTGGCCGCGCCATCCAGCAGCCGGCCATCGGGCAGGCGCGCGCGGATCGCGTAGATGCCATAGGCCGGGCGCAGATAGGAGCCCATCTCCATATTGGCGGTGGGGAAGCCGATCTCCCGGCCGCGCTTGTCACCATGGATGACCTCGCCGGCGATGGCGAAGGGCCGGGTGAGCAGCCGCGCCGCCGTGGCGCAATCCCCCGCGACCAGTGCATCGCGTATGCGGCTGGAGGAAATCGCCTCGCCCGTCTCGTCGATCACCGGCGCAACGGCCAGCGTGTCCAGCCCGAGCGGCCGCCCGAGCTGCTCCAGCAGCGCCACGGTGCCGGCCCGCCCGCGGCCGAAGGTGAAGTCCCCGCCCGTCACCACCGCGCGCGCGCCATATTGCGCGACCAGCATATGGACGAAATCCTCGGCGCTGTGCGCGGCCAGTTCATGCGTGAAGTGGAAGACCAGCATCGCGTCCGCCCCCGCCGCCGCGAACAGCTGTTCGCGCTGATCGAGCGTGGTCAGCCGAAATGGCGCGGCATCCGGCACGAACAGGCGCACGGGATGCGGATCGAAGGTGGCGATGATCGCCGGGCGGCCCTCGCGCCGCGCCCAGGCGATGGCCTCGCCCGCCACGGCCTGATGCCCGGCATGAAAGCCATCGAAATTACCCAATGCAATGATCGCCCCGCGCAGATGCGCCGGCATGGGTTCATCGCTCGTGATCCGATCCATGGCGGGCGGCTATAGGCAGCGCGCGGGCGCGGCGCCAGCCCCGCTGATCGCGATGCGCGTCACGGCCGCACCAGCGTGACATAGCTATAGGCTGGCACATCCCCCTGCGCCGCCATGTCTTCCCGCGCCGCCTCGCGCCAGCGGGCCGGATCGGGCAGTGCAATATGGGCATCCCCGGCGGGCGTGAGATGCACCTGCGTCAACTCGATCCGGTCCGCCACCGGCTCGAACAGCCGATAGATTTCCGCGCCGCCAATCACCGAGAGCACCGGCCCGTCCGCCGCCGCGACTGCCGCCTCGACATCATGCACGATCTCGGCCCCCGCCGCCGTCCATGCGCGATCGCGGGTCAGCACGATATGGCGGCGGCCCGGCAGCAGGCCCGGCAGGCTGTCGAACGTCCTGCGACCCATCACCATCGGCGTGCCCATGGTCATCGCCTTGAAGCGCTTCTGCTCGCCGGGGATATGCCAGGGGATCACGCCATCCGCGCCAATCACGCCATTATCGGCCGCCGCCAGCAGCAGCACGATCTCGGGGCCCGCGCGCGTCATCCGCTCAGCCCTGCCCGGCGAAATGCAGCCGCGTCACATGGCCCATCTTGCGGCCGGGGCGCGCTTCATTCTTGCCATAAAGATGGAGGTGCGCGGTCTCGTCGGCAAGGATTCCGGCCCAGTCATTGGCCTGATCGCCGATCAGATTGTCCATCGTCGCCCCCGTTGCCGCCAGACCCGTAGCGCCCAGCGGCAGACCGCAAATCGCCCGGATGTGATTCTCGAACTGGCTGGCGATCGCCCCCTCGATGGTCCAGTGGCCACTATTATGCACACGCGGTGCCATCTCGTTGAAGATCGGGCCATCGGCGCTTGCAAAAAATTCCAGCGTCAGCACGCCGACATAATCGAGCGCCTCGGCCACTTTCGCGGCGATCGCCTGCGCAGCGGGCACCTGCGCCAGAATAGCAGCCGGCGCCGGCACGGTGGAGACCGCCAATATGCCCTCCACATGCACATTATGCGGCGCGTCCCAGAAGCGCACCGTGCCATCATGCCCGCGCACGAGGATCACGGAAAACTCGTGATCGAAACGCACAAAGCCTTCCAGCACCGCGCTCTGCCCGGCAATCTCCGCCCACGCCCGGTCCAGCGCCGCGGGCGTGGCATCCATGATCCGCGCCTGCCCCTTGCCATCATAGCCAAAGCGCGTGGTCTTGAGGATCGCCGGCGCGCCGACCTGCGCGATGGCCGCCGTCAGCCCGGCGCGGTCATCCACCGCCGCATAAGGCGCGGTGCGGCCGCCCAGATCGGTAACGAAGGCTTTTTCCGCCAGCCGGTCCTGCGCGATGCCGAGCGCGCGGGCATTGGGCTGCACATGGCCGAGGCCGGCGAGCAGCGCCACCGCGTCGCTCGGCACATTCTCGAATTCATAGGTGATGACATCGACCGCCTGCGCGAATCGCCCGAGCGCGGCGCCGTCATCATAGGCCGCCTGCATCCAGCCGCTCGCCACATCGGCCGCCGGACCGCTCGGCTCGGGCGCGAAGATATGGCTGCGATAACCCAGTTGCGCCGCCGCGATGGCGAGCATCCGGCCAAGCTGGCCACCACCGACAATGCCGATGGTGGACCCGGGTGGGATCATCTTCATACCGGACTGTCCGCCACGTCCTCGGTCTGCGCCGCGCGCCACGCCTCCAGCCGTCCGGCCAGCGCCGAATCGCCATTGGCGAGAATCGCGGCGGCCAGCAGTCCGGCGTTTTTGGCGCCCGCCTTGCCGATCGCCAGCGTGCCGACCGGGATTCCACCCGGCATCTGCACGATGGAAAGCAGGCTATCCATGCCCGACAAAGCGGCCGATTGCACCGGCACGCCGAGCACCGGCAGCCGCGTCATCGCCGCGACCATGCCCGGCAGATGCGCCGCGCCGCCCGCCCCGGCGATAATCACCTGCACGCCGCGTCCGGCCGCTTCCCTGGCATAAGTCACCAGCCGATCCGGTGTGCGGTGCGCCGAAACCACGCGACATTCATGCTCGATTTCAAGCACTTCCAGTATTTCGGCGGCATGTCGCATCGTGTCCCAGTCGGACTGCGAGCCCATGATCACTCCAACTTTCACCATGGCCTGCGCCCACCCCGTCCGCTCATTTTCAGCAAAGATCGACCCCGATCGCCCGCGTTGAAACCATTCTTTAAGCTCACCGCCAATAGAGATGACGCAATCACGGCACAACCGGGCAAAGCGGGTCATCCAGAGCCTGCCAGCGTTTTTGGGGCTGCACATCCGCCAACTTGGCCGTATAAGCCCGGCCATAAAGGGGTCTCCAACGGTCGCGCAAGGGAGGTAGAGCTTGACACGAGCAACTACCCGGGACGTCACGCGCGACGAATTCGGCACGGACGTTTCGGCACTGGAAGAAGAACTGATCGCGCTCCGCAAGGAAGTGCGGCTGCTCCAGCTTGCCAATGCCGAGCTTGAGCGGCTGGTCGTGCGCGACACGCTCACGCCGCTGTTCAACCGGCGGCACTTCATGGCCTGCCTGACCGAGCGGCTGAACCGGCTGGAGCGCTACGGGACACCGGCCGCCCTGCTGTTCATCGACCTCGACGGCCTCAAGCAGATCAACGACACATTCGGCCATGCCGCCGGCGATTATGCGCTGCTGCACATGGCTCGACTGCTGGCGAGCGCGATCCGCACGACCGACATTGCGGCACGAATCGGCGGGGACGAGTTCGCCCTCCTGCTCGATGGCCTCAGCGAACCGGAGGCCTCCCAGAAGGCCGCGCTGCTCTCCACCCTGATCAGCGAGACCGAATGCCGCTTCGGCGATGACCTTCTCCCCCTCTCCGCCTCGTTCGGCTGCACCGCGTTGCGTGTGGGAGACAGCGATTTCGCGCCGATTGCCCGCGCCGATGTCGCCATGTATGCGGCCAAACGGCGACTGGAGACGACGACCGGGCTGGCGGCGGCCAACTCGCCCTGACGGCAATAAAACCATCTATCTCATTGATAATAAATAATAAAAGCCCATGCCATCAACCAAAGCGACCGCCATTGCGCTCAATCCACGTCGCACCGGCCGATGCCAATTTACGCCATTCAATAGACCGCTAATGTCCGCTACCCAATTGGGCGCGTCAGCAGGGACATTGCGCGCAAACGAAAAGGATCAGAGCAATGCCGAACGATTTGCGCGCCGGCCCCGCCGAAGGGCGCTATGAGTATCCGGTCGAAGGGGGCACCGCCTTTGCCGACTATATCCGGCAAGGCGACATCTTGATCATCCCCTACACGCAAGTGCCCGATGCGCTACGGGGCCGGGGCGTCGGCGCGGCACTGGTCAAAGCGCTGCTCGATGAAGTGCGCGCACAAGGCATGAAAGTCGTGCCGCAATGCGGTTTCGTTGCCGCCTATATCCGCCGGCACCCCGCCATGCGCGATCTGCTGGCGGACGACTGAGGCGTCCCGCTGCCCGTCAACGCTCCGAGAGATAATAGCGATCGCGCGCCGTCAGGTCGTCCGCCAGATCATAGACGATCGGCTGGCCGGTCGGGATTTCAAGCGCGGTAATCTCGTCATCGGGAATGTTCGAGAGATGCTTCACCAGCGCGCGCAGCGAGTTGCCATGGGCGGAAATCAACACCCGCTTGCCGGCGCGCAGGTCGGGCGCGATCCGGCCCTCCCAATAAGGCAGCACGCGCGCGATCGTGTCCTTGAGGCTCTCGGTCGCCGGCACCGGGATGCCGGCATAGCGCCGGTCGCCCGCCAGATCGAACGCGCTGCCTGCCGCCAGCGGCGGAGGCGGCACATCAAAGCTGCGACGCCAGATCTTCACCTGATCATCGCCATGCTCGGCCGCTGTCTCCGCCTTGTTGAGGCCGGTCAGGCCGCCATAATGCCGCTCGTTGAGCCGCCAGTCCTTCTCGACCGGCAACCACAGCCGCTCCATCGCCTCCAGCGCCAGATTGAGCGTCTTGATCGCACGGGTTTGCAGCGAGGTGTAGCACTGGTCGAAATCCAGCCCTTTCGCCTTCAGCAACTGGCCCGCCGCCACCGCCTCGGCAGCGCCCTTTTCCGTCATGTCGACATCCCACCAGCCGGTGAAGCGATTTTCCAGATTCCAGGTGGACTGGCCATGGCGGATGAGAACGAGCGTCGGCATGGAATGAAAGGCTCCCGGGCTATGATCGACTGAGCGTCTGATAGCGCCATTTTCCGCCCGTGCAATCTCCTGGGCCTGCATACGCTCTGTGACGCTGCGCTGGCCATCGTTCTCGCCGATCGTCGTTCTTGGCGTATCTGCAAGCGAATCGGTCGCACTTCAGCGTGGAGCAAGCGCGAGCCCCGCGAATTCTCATCAGGCAAGGCGGCCACCGCTCCGCCGCTCTCTTGGCATGGATGCGCGATCCACTCATTCATCGCGCATCGCCGCGTCCGGTCGCCGACTTGTGAAAGCTGGGCCGATCCGCCATTGAAGCGCCCATCAGCTTGCAAGGGAGACGGTCCATGGCAATCACCAGACGCATCCACATCCATGATGGCCCCGGCGGCCCGTTTGAATCCATGTTCGTCGGCGATGCGGCAGCCGGCGCGCAGCCCGGTATTCTGCTCTTCCCGAACTTTTTCGGCGCCAAGGAATGGGACTTCGCCAAGGCGGAGACCCTTGCCGCACTCGGCTATAAGGTGCTGGTCGTCGACTATTATGGGCAGGGCAAGCGCGGCCATGACATGGAATCGTCCGGCAAGCTGCTGCATGCTTTCATGGCCGACCGCGCGGCGGTGAAGCAGCGCCTGCTCGACGCGCTCGCCGAACTGAAAGCACAGCCGGGGGTGGCGCCAGCCCGGCTCGGCGCAATCGGCTTTTGCGCCGGCGGCAAATGCGTGCTCGATCTCGCCCGCGCCGGCGGTGAGATCAAGGCCGGCGTCAGCTTCCACGGCGTCTATGACGCCCCGCCCTTCCCCAACGCGCCGATCACCGCCAGCCTGTTGATCTGCGATGGCTGGAACGACACGATCTGCCCGCCGGACGCCAAGGTCGCGCTGTGCAAGGAGCTGACCGAGGCGGATGTCGATTGGCAATTCGTGAGCTATGGCCGCACGGGTCACGCCTTCACCGCCAACGAGACACCGCTCAATGCCGATCGCAACTTCGGCTTCCAGCCCGATACCGACCGACGCAGCTGGCGTGCGATGACAGATTTTCTGGCAGATGCGCTGGGCTGACCACCGACCGCTTCCAGCAATGCCGGCGATCGGACGCGACTTTCGCGATCTGGTCGCGCGGCGGGGAGCGGACGGGCGGCCGGCTTCTCTCCGTAGAAAGCCCTGACCCGGCTGGACCGTGCGAGACCATTCCGCAGCGTGACTGGGGGTGTCCGGATGCCCGGCTCGCCGGACGCACCGCGCCCGGCCGCCAGGTTAGCGCCTAGATATCGTCCACCATCTCCGCCAGCATCGCGAGACAGTCGCGCGCCAGCTGGATCGAGCGCTCGGGACTCCAGCCCTGCTCCGGGTCGCGCAGATCGGCATTGTCCTTGAACGGCATCTCCAGCGTCATCGCCACCGCGCCGAAGCGCTCAGCAATCTGCGCCGTCGCCATCGAGAGATTGGCCTTGCCCGGCTGCCCCTCGGGATAGCCAAGCCGGGTCTGGAAATCCGGCGTGCGGATCGCCAGCGTATCACGGTAGCGGCGGAACAGCGCGAGCTGCGCCTCGGTCAGGCCCGGGATGCCCTCGAAACCGGCAAGGAACACCGCCGGGATCGCCTCGTCGCCATGCACGTCCATCGCGAAGGCCACGCCCGTCTCGTCCATTCGGTCCCGCACGCACAGGACCTCCGGCGAGCGCTCCGCACTGGGCGCATGCCATTCGCGATTGAGGTTGATACCGGCCGCATTGGTCCGCAAATGCCCACGGAACGACCCGTCCGGGTTCATATTCGGAACGATATGGAACCGGCAGGCGGCCAGCAGCTTGCGGGCATGGGGATTGGTCGGGTCGGTAAGCATGTCGAGCGCGCCCTCCATCCACCATTCCGCCATGCTCTCGCCGGGATGCTGCCGCGCGATGAGCCAGACCGGCTTGTCGCCCGCGCCGATTTCCAGACAGTCGATCGGCCGCCCGTCGAGGCTGAGACCAAGCTGGCGCAGGGTCACGCCCGCGGACGTCGCCGCCTGCGCCACCAGATCATGGTGCCGCTCCAGCGAATAAGGCGCGAAATAGGCGAACCAGGCCGCATTTCCGTGCAGCGTGTAGCGGATGGTCAGCGTGCCCCCATCGGCCTGCGGATCATAATGGGAGGGCGCGCGCCGCCAATGTTCGCGATCCTCCGAAACACACGCCTCATAGTCCGTCCAGCCGCCCGGATAGGCCGATGCGCCAAGCCCGGTGATGCGGAGCGTCAGCACCGTGCCGGCGGGCGCGGTCGCGCGGAAATGGAACCACTGGAAAAAATCGCTCTCATGATCCTTGCGGATCGAGAGGGTGGCGCTCGCGCCGGCAATCGCCTCAACAACGATATTGCCGCTGTCAAAGGCACTGGTGATCGCAAGCGCCGCCGCGCTGCCCTGGCTCTGATCTGTCATTTGACTGTGATAGTCACGCCGGAGGGTCCGGGAAAGTCCCTGAACAGCGCATCGGCGAGCTTGCCGGCGGCCAGGCCCGGCTGCGCCGCGGGCGTGCCTTCCTTCGCCTGCGTCTCGGCCCGGCCTTCCCAGATCGCGACGCTGTCATCAGACCGGCGCAACTGGACCTGCAGGCTTGTCGCCACCACGGATTTGGGTTTGCCAGACAGGTTGATCCCGATGCCAAGGCCCAGCCCGCTGCCATAGCTGCCGGTCGATCCGCCGACCCCCACACTCACGGGCGAGCGGCGCTGCTCCCCGGGCAGATAGACCTGTCGCTCGATGCCGATGACCGCCTCCAGCGCGCCCGCGCCACGCTCGCGCACGGTGAAGCCGGTGCGGGCCAGCGCGGCGCTCACCGCATTGGCAGTGGTGCGAAATTCAAGACTGTCGGCATCCGCCTTATTTGCCGGGACGATCGCGACACTCCCCTGCCGCGTCACTGCATCGCCGTGGAAGCGCGTCACGTCCACCGGGGCGATGGCCGTCGCGCAGCCACCCGCGAGCAAGAGCAAGGCGCCCGCCATGGCAAGCCGCATGGGGATTGACCGTTTCATGACACTCCGACTCCCTTGAACAACCACCCTGCCGAACCGGCTGCCTTCCATATGCCCAGACTGCGCCGGACAGATGCACGCGCGATGAACAGGAACGATATCAGCGCCCACGCCCTTGCGGCAATATCCGCCATCTCCGACTCGCGATTTGTCCGATCCGCCGCGAATCGATCGGCCTCCAGGCCCCATGAGCGGCCTTGGCAGGATGACGTTATTTTTTCGCGATCCGGCAATGGCGCCGCCACAAAGAGCCTGCCCCGCCTTGACTTTGCAGGCCCGCCCCCATAGACGCGCGGCTCCGGTTTTCCATAACCAACATGTTTTTTTGGACGCTCGATCATGAAGATCCGCAATTCGCTCAAGTCACTCAAGGAACGCCACCGGGATAACCGCGTGATTCGCCGCCGTGGGCGCACCTATGTGATCAACAAGACCCAGCGTCGCTTCAAGGCCCGTCAGGGCTGAGCACGCAGGGCGAGCGGCAACGCTCGACCGACGACATAGAAAACGCCCGGTCAACGCCTGACTGGGCGTTTTTGGCGTTACGTCAAAATCCACCAGCACGCGCCGATCGCTCATGACACCTACGGTTGGGCGGGCCTGTCTCTGCGTGCAACATTGGCGGGGATTGTTGATTCCGTCGGCCTCCCCCCTGCCGTCCGGCCCGGACAGCAGCCGGTAAGTCAGTCGCGCCGCCCCCACCCCGCCTGAAGCCCTTACCCGTGCGCAGACGGATGCCGCGCGATTTTGCAGCGCTCGCTTCATCGGGAATGCGTGCCAGCCAACCCGACTCAGCGACTCGCGCGATTGGCCTCCCCTGCCAATCGGTTGGCAGACGAGGCGCCGCCGCGCGGCAATGCCAGCGCCTGTCATGCCAGCGTCTGTCGCCTGAAATCACCGTGCCATCCAGGCCGTTGGCAAATAGCCGTGCGCGCCTCTCGCCTCCCACCGGATTTTGCGGCAGACTGCCTGCGCGATGGCGAAACGGCGGGCCTTACCCGCGCCAGGACGGCCGCCATCGCCGATATGGAAGGGAGCAAGGATGATGAACCGGTTCGAACAGGCCGTCTATGACTGCATGAAGCCAACAGAAGCGCTGCTGGCGCAAACCACCAACAAGCTGCACAGGAAAATCCTGCTCAACTTCTGGCGGCATGTGCACCTGGAAGGCGCCGGGCTTTACGACCAGATTTGCCGCGACGACATGATGGTCGCCCACCCGGTCTATCGCGTCACATGGGGCGCCAATCCGGCCGTGCTGGAAGGGCGCGATGCGGTGCTGGCCTTTTACAACAGCGTCGGCGATGTCGTGCTGTGGAATTCGGATGACCGGATCGCGGTGGCCGACTGGGGTGTGGCCGATGAGCTGACCTTCAACCTGCTCGGCCTGGGCGCCATCATGCAGGCGATCGGCTATAATGTGCCGGACCCGCATAAATTCTACCATGTCCAGAGCCGACAGGCGTTCATCTGGCCCTATGACAGCAATGCCAAACTGGCCGGTGAGCATCTCTATGAGGACAAGACGAGCCTCAAATGGGAAGAAGTGGACGAGAGCGAACTGACCACGCCGGCTCGCGTTCAGGCCATCCAGAAGGAACTGCTCGGCCAGCTTCACGACCGTTTCGGCGAGAATTTCTGGGTCTATGAAGCCGAGACGACAGCCGCCTGACCCGGACCACATGAACCGCTGCCGGGCTCAACCCGGGCCGGCAGCGGTTTGAGGGCGCCTGTTCAGACACTCTCAAGAGCGACGCGGGCGGAGGCACCCGCCCGGCAGACAGGCGACGACGGCGAGCCGGATCAGCCGCCGGTCAGCCATCCGGCCATGACCCGATGGTCACTCGCCATGGGCCTTCAGCTCGTCACCATGCACCGTGGAGACGTGGAGCACGTTGGTCGACCCCGGCGTACCGAAGGGAACGCCGGCAAGGATGATGATCTTGTCGCCGCCCGCCGCCACACCGGTGCGCAACGCCATGCGCTTGGCCTTGCCGATCATCTCCTCGAAGCTACCAATATCCTTGGTTCGCACCGCATGGACGCCCCACATGAAGCCCATCCGCCGGGCCGTGATTCCGCGCGGGGTCAGCGCGAGAATCGGCACCGAGGGCCGCTCGCGCGCGATCCGGCGCACCGTGCTTCCCGATGCGGTGAAGCACACGATCGCCTTGGCCGACACCGTGGTCGCCACGCTGTTGCACGCCTCCGCCAGCGCATCGGCGGTCGTGGGATCGGGCATGGTCTTGGTGAAGTGCAGCCGGTCGAGATAGCCCGGATCATGCTCCACGCTGTGGGCGATGCTGTCCATCATCGCCACCGCCTGCTCGGGCCAGTCGCCCGCCGCCGTCTCGGCCGAGAGCATCACCGCATCCGCGCCATCATAGACCGCCGTCGCCACGTCCGACACTTCGGCGCGGGTCGGCGTAGGCGACTTGATCATGGATTCGAGCATCTGCGTCGCCACCACTACCGGTTTGCCGAGGCGCCGGGCGGTTTCGACAATCTGCTTCTGGAGCGGCGGCACCGCCTGCGGCGGCAGCTCGACGCCCAGATCGCCGCGCGCGACCATCACCGCGTCCGCCATCTCCAAAATCTCGTCGAGTCGCGCGACGGCCGCCGGCTTCTCGATCTTCGCCAGCAACTGGCCGTGACCGCCCATCAGCCGGCGCGCCTCGGAGAGGTCCTCCGGCCGCTGGACAAAGGAGAGCGCGATCCAGTCGCATCCGGCGTCGATCGCAAAGGCCAGATCCCGCCGGTCCTTGTCGGTCAGCGCCGCCATCGGCAGCACCGCATCGGGCACGTTGACGCCCTTGCGCTCGGACAGGACCCCGCCGACCTCGACAATCGTCTCGATCACATCGTCGCTCACTGCCTGCACGCGCAGCACCAGCTTGCCATCGTCGAGCAGCAGGCGGCTTCCCTCATGCAGCGCCGCGAAAATCTCGGGATGCGGCAGGCAGACCCGCGTCTCGTCCCCCGCATCGGTATTGCGATCGAGCCGGAAGGCAGCGCCCACCTCCAGCATCACCGGCCCGGCGGCAAAGCTGCCGACCCGCAGCTTGGGCCCCTGCAAATCGGCCAGGATCGTGGTCGGCCGGCTATATTCCTTTTCCAGCGCGCGGATGATCGCGATATTGGCGGCGTGGCCTTCATGCACGCCATGGCTCATGTTCAGCCGGAAGGCGTCGGCACCGGCGAGGAACAGCTTGCTGATCATCTCCTTGCTGCTGCTGGCAGGCCCCAAAGTGGCGAGGATGCGAACCTTGCGGGAGCGGGGCGCGAACTTCTTCATATGCGGAAGCGACCTCTTGAGATGACGGCGACCATACCCACATCTGCATCGGCCGGGACGGCCCGCATGGGGCAGAGACAGGAGAAACATTCAATGACGATAGAGGCGCTTGATGACAAGACCGCGGCTGATGCTTTCCGCCATCTGGTCCGCCATTTGCGCCACCGCGCCGACGCCCAGAATGTCGATCTGATGGGCCTCGCCGGTTTCTGCCGCAATTGCCTCGCCGACTGGGTCGCGCAAGCCGACGGCCAGATGGACCGCGAAACCGCGCGCGAGATCATCTATGGCATGCCGTATGCGGCGTGGAAGGATGCGCACCAGACCGAGGCGACACCCGAGCAACTCGCCCGCATGAAGGAAAGCGTGGCGCGCAATGCACCGTGAGCGGGGCGATGTTGCCCATTTACAAAACATCCCGGCTCGGCTAGTGGGCCGCCCGATGTCCACGATGATCGCCACGCCGATTACCATTAAACCGACCTGCGTTTGCGGGGCGGTTCTGGGTGCGCGCACGGCCTGACGGCCCGAGTATCTGGATCACAAGCCCTGCGAAGCGCGGGGCCGACTTTCAAACCGAAAGCTGACCACCGCGTCTTTCCGCACACTGGAAGGAGACGTATTTCGATGGTTTCACGTTTTTCCCCTGACGCGCACGTCAATGTCGGCCTCGTCGGCGCCACCGGCCTTGTCGGCACGATGATGCGCCAGTTGCTCGCCGATCGGAATTTCCCGATCGGCACGCTGCGCCTGTTCGCGTCCGCCCGCTCGGCCGGCAAGACGGTCGACTGGCAGGGCGGGCAGATCACCATCGAGGATGCTGCGACGGCCGATTTCGCCGGGCTGGACATCGTCTTCTTCTCGGCGGGCGGGTCGACGTCCAAGGCGCTCGCTCCCAAGGCGGCGGCGGCCGGCGCAGTCGTGATCGACAACAGCTCCGCCTGGCGCGCCGATCCGGAGGTGCCGCTGGTCGTGTCCGAAGTGAACCCGGAGGCGCTGGCCAATCTGCCCAAGGGCATCATCGCCAACCCCAATTGCACCACCATGGCCGCCATGCCGGTGCTCAAGCCGCTGCACGCGCAAGCCGGCCTCAAGCGCCTCACCGTGTCGACCTATCAGGCCGTCTCGGGCGGCGGGCTTGAGGGCATCGACGTGCTGGCGCGGCAGATCGAGGCCGTCGGCGCCTCCAGCCGCGAGCTGGCGTTCGATGGCGGCGCGGCCTGCGTGCCGGCAGCGGAGAAGTGGGCGGTGCCGATCACCAACAACGTCGTGCCGCTCAACTATGTGCTGGATGAGGATGGCTATACCGAAGAGGAGCTGAAGCTGCGCGATGAGTCGCGCCGCATCCTCGACATTCCCGGCCTGCCCGTCTCGGGCACTTGCGTGCGCGTGCCCGTCTTCACCGGCCACTCGCTCTCGATCAATGCCGAGTTCGAACGGCCGATCGACGTGACGACCGCGCTCGAGCTGCTCGGCCAGGCGCCCGGCGTGGTGGTGAGCGCCGTGCCCAACCCGCTGGAGGCGACCGGCGCCGACCCGGTGTTCGTCGGCCGCGTCCGCCCGGACCCGACGGTGCCGCACGGCCTCGCGCTGTTCATAGCGAGCGACAATCTGCGCAAGGGCGCCGCGCTCAACGCGGTGCAGATCGCCGAAGTTCTCTGCGGCCGCGCATGATCTTTTGATGGCGGGCGACGCTCATCGGAGCGCCGCCCGCCATCAGCGCGCCTGCCTGTGCAGGGCTACATCCGGTTCCCGGGCGGGATCACCCACAGCCACCTTATCCGCCCCCTCAGTGCAGATGCCGCAGCTTGTCGGGATTGCGCATGATGTAAATCGCGCCGATCCGGTCATCGGCAATCTCGAAGGCCGTGGTCTGCAACTCGCCATCGGCCTCCAGCGTGACGAAGCCGGGCAAGCCGTTCACCAGGCAGCGGCGCACAAGCTGGGAACCATGTTTGCGATACAGCACGCCCAGCGCTTTATGGAGCTGCAATATCCGGCGCAGGCCGATCACCGGCTGCGGGGCGGCCGGGCGCTTACCGCCGCCATCGGCATGCATGCTGACATCTTCCGCCAGCAGTGCGCCCAGCGCGCTCATGTCGCCGCTGCGCGAAGCCGTGAAGAAGGCGCTGGCAATCTCCATGCCGCGCTGTTGTTCCAGCCGGAAGCGCGGCCGGGCATCGCGCACATGGCTTCGCGCCCGCGCCGCCAACTGACGACAGGCCCCCACGTCGCGGTCGATCGTCGTCGCCACTTCATCGAAGCTCAGGGCGAAGACGTCATGAAGAAGGAACGCCGCCCGCTCCAGCGGCGAAAGCCGCTCCAGCGCCAGCATCAACGGCAGCGTCACATCCTCCGCCGCCGCCTCGTCATCATCGAGGACGGGATCGGGTAGCCATGGGCCCACATAGGTCTCGCGCCGCGCCCGCGCGGACTTGAGGTGATCGAGGCACAGCCGCGTCACCGTGCGGCGCAGGAATGCTTCCGGTTCGCGCACCGCCGCCCGGTCGGCGCCCATCCAGCGGATGAACGCCTCCTGCACCGCATCCTCGGCATCGGCCACCGACCCGAGCATGCGATAGGCGACGCGCACGAGCCGGGGGCGCAGCGGGTCGAAGCTCGCCGCCGCATCCCCCTGCCCGCGCCCGTCCATCAGGCGGCCGCCTTTGCCGGCGTTTCGTTCCAGAGGCCAAAACCGGTCATGATGCGGTTCCACCCGTTGATGACATTGATGAGCAATGTGAGCTTCACCTGCTCCTCCTCACTGAAATGCGCCCGGAGCGCCGCGCGGTCCGCCTCGCTGGCATGGGCTTCGGACAGCCGCGTCAACGCATCCGTCCAGCCCAGCGCCGCCCGTTCGCGATCCGTATAGCATGGCGCCTCCCGCCAGGCCGACAACAGATAGAGGCGCTGTTCGGTCTCGCCGTGCCCGCGCGCCTCGATATTGTGCATGTTGATGCAACTGGCGCAGCCGTTGATCAGCGACGAGCGGGTTTTCACCAGTTCCACGAGGCTGCGCTCCAGGCTGCCATCCACCGCGATGGAGAGCCCCATCCAGCTTTTCATGAGGTGCGGCGCGGCGGCAAAGGGGTCGAGTTTGGCGGTCATGGTCATCGTCCTTCCTGTGATTGGTCCAGACAAGACGAGCGAGTGCGCCGCAATGTGACATGAATGGAAAAAATCGCAGGCCAAGCCCGTCGCTCCGGTCTAGACAGCCCCCCGGCCGGCTCGCTATCGCCGCCCTTCAAGACCATAGCACGGACCCCGAGGCGGACGAGCAGACCTCCCTGAAAGGGATCTGACCATCATTTTTTCACCGGCTGCATGCGGCCCGCTGCTTCGGGCCGTGCAGCCGCAGCAATATCTGGACAGGAGCTTTTGAACATGACTGAATCGGACTCGATGGGCGGCAAGGGGAATGTGACGGCGGATGAGCTGCGACTGCTCATTGAGCGCGCCGAGCGTCTCGAAGAAGAGAAGAAGGGCATTGCCGACGACATCAAGGACGTGATGGCCGAGGCCAAATCGCGCGGCTTCGACACCAAGGCGATTCGCAAGATCATGCAGATTCGCAAGAAGAAGAAAGAAGATTTCCAGGAAGAGGAAGCGATTCTGGAAACCTATATGGCCGCGCTCGGGATGCTTTGACCCGGTGACGGGGGCTGCTGCCGCCATCCGCTCAACGGACCGGGCCCGGCAGCCCCTGCCACACTCACCTAAACCGGCGCGTAGGCGATCCAGCGCCCGGCCAGCATGACGATGCACCACAGGATGATGAGCAACGCAGCGCCAATGCGGAACCCCGCACTCACGCGCAGCGTCCCGTCCCACTGGGCGATATGCCGCCACACGGCCGCCTGATACCAGTAGCTGAACAGCACTAGCAGCAGCACCAGACCAAGCTTGAGCCAGAACACCGCGTTGATCAGCGTGCGCGGCGGCTCGCCCACGACCATGCCAATGCCGGAAACGGCCAGCACCAGCACGGCCCACCAGACCCATGGCTGGAAACGCCTGAGCGTCTGCGTGAACGTCCGGCTCTGGCCGCTGAGACCAAGAATGCGCAGGTTGATCATCAGCACCGCGCCGAAAGCGGCGGCCAGCGCGAGAATATGCAGCGTCTGAATGATCGGGATGACCCAGAAATGCGTGCCGATCCACAGGCTGGGCGACGTCGCGGCGATCCCCAGTGCGATCTCGCTCAGCGGCGTGGAGCGCAACCACTCCGTGCCGGCAAACAACAAATCTCCCAGAGACATCGGCGTCACTCCCTCGCACAGGCTTGGCAGGTGAAGTCCGTTGCCATTATGCGCTATAAAAGCCGGTTACGTCGATCATTTTCGGCCCGGCCTTGGAGCGCGCTTCGGCCGCGGAGCCGCCTGAACCGCAACGCGGTCCAATCAGCGCCAGGCGCCATATCCTTCGACATGAGGAGCTCGGGCGGATAGACGCCAATGACTCGTTGCAGTGAGAGGAAAGCGGATGACGGATCAACCCTGGACCGGCAGCCAGCCGAGAAAGCATCTCGGCGCCCATGACGCCCTGCTGATTGTCGCGGCCTGAGCGATGACGGGACGCATCGCCATCATCACCGGCGCGGGCAGCGGCATTGGCCGCGCCGTCGCCATCACCCTTGCCGCCCGAGGCTATCGGCTGGTCCTCGCCGGCCGCCGCGCCGACGCGCTGGAGGAAAGTGCCGCGCTTGCGACCGGCGGCGAGCCCGCGCTCTGCGTACCCACCGACGTGACCGACGCGGCCTCCGTCGCCGCCTTGTTCGCGCGCGCGGTGGCCCAGTTCGGCCGGGTCGACCTGCTGTTCAACAATGCCGGTCTCAATGGCGGGCGCTTTCAGATCGAGGATATGGACCCCGCACAGTTCCGGCAGGTGGTCGACGTCAATCTGACCGGCGTGTTCCTCTGCCTGCAGGCCGCCTTCCGTGTGATGAAGGCCCAGCAGCCCCAAGGCGGGCGGATCATCAACAACGGCTCCATCTCCGCCTACAGCCCGCGCCCGGATACGGCCGCCTATTGCGCGAGCAAACATGGTGTTTCCGGCCTCACCAAGGCGGCCTCTCTGGAAGGGCGCAAATATGACATTGCGGCCGGCCAGATCGACATCGGCAATGCCGCCAGCGCCTTCTCCGAGCATTTCGCGCGCGGCGTGCCGCAGGCCGACGGAAGACTGGTCCCCGAGCCGGTGATGGACGCCTCGCTGGTGGGCGACGCGGTGGCCTATATGGACAGCCTGCCGCTTGACGCCAATATCTTCGAGCTGACGGTGATGCCTACCAAAATGCCCTTCATCGGGCGGGGCTGATCGGCAGGCCCGGCATGGCTGTCACCCTGCGCCCGGCGATCCCGTCCGACGCGGCCCGCTGCGCCGACATCTACCGGCCGTTCGTCACTGACAATTGGGTGAGTTTCGAAACACAGGCGCCTGATTCACGCGAGATGGCGCGGCGGATCGCCTGCTATGGCGATAGTCACGCATGGCTGGTGGCGCAGGAGGACGGCGCAGTGCTCGGCTATGCTTATGGCAGCCCGCACCGGGACAGGGCGGCCTATGCCACCTCGGTCGACGTCGCCATCTATGTCGACCCGGCGCACGCCCGCCGGGGCATCGGCCGGGCCCTTTACGCGGACTTCCTGCCCCGCCTTGCCGCGAAGGGAGCGCATGCGGCGTTTGCAGGCATTGCCCTGCCCAATCCCGGCAGCATCGCCCTTCATGAAGCAATGGGCTTCGCTCTGCTGGGCCTCTACCGCGAAGTCGGCTGGAAAATGGGCAGCTGGCGCGATGTAGGCTGGTGGCAGCGGATCTTGTGAACCGCTGCCCCACCCTTGCCGGCCGAATCAGCCCGCCTTGGCCACCCCGACCAGAGCCGGACGCAACAGCCGGTCCTTGATCATATAGCCGGCCTGCATTTCCTGCACGATGATGCCCGGCTCGGCCTCCCTGGTGGGGATCTCGATCATCGCCTGATGCCGATTGGGATCGAGCGGTTCGCCGAGCGACACCAGCTTCTCGATGCCATTGTTGCGGAACACGCTTTCCAGTTCCTTGCCGGTCGCCTCGATGCCGACCACCAGGCTCTTCATCGGTTCGCTCTCGCGCTGATCGGCGGGGATCGACTCCAGTGCCCGCGTCAGATTATCGGCGACGGAAAGGATATCCCGCGCAAAACCGGTCGCGGCATAGGTCCGCGCATCGGCCAGCTCCTTCTCAAGGCGGCGGCGCACATTCTGCGTGTCCGCCAGTGCGTAGAGGCGCTCCTGCTGCGCGGCGGCGAGTTGCTCCTCAAGCGCCATGATGCGCGCGGCGGCCTCATCGGTGCCAGCAGCCTGCTCGTCGATCACGGCCTCTGCCTGATCGGGGGCCGGGGTCTGGTTCTCGTCGTGGTTCTCGTCAGTCATGTTCTTCCGTCATTGCATCAATTTGGAAAGGGTTTGCGCCGTGAAGTCCACCATGGGGACGATCCGCGCATAGTTCAACCGAACCGGGCCGATTACGCCGACCACGCCGACCACGCGGCCGCCCGGCCCCCGGTAAGGGGCGGCTATGACCGAAGAACCGCTGAGGGAAAAGAGCTTGTTCTCCGATCCGATGAATATCTTGGTCGCCGCCCCGTCCCGTGCGCTGTCGAGCAGCCGGGCGATCTCGCCCTTGCCCTCGATCTCTTCCAGCAACTGCCGCACGCGCTCCAGATCCTCGGCGGCATGCGCATCAATGAGATTGGCCTGCCCGCGCACGATCAGCACCGGGCGATTCTCCGGATCGCGGCTCCAGGCGGCAAGACCGCTCGCGACAAGACTGCGCGCGGCGGCGTCCAGCGCATCGTGGCCATCGGCAATCTGCCGGGCGAGCAATTGCTGCGCCTCGACCAGCGTGCGCCCGGCGGCATGGACAGACAGATAATTGGCCGCCTCGATCAACATCGAGGTTGTGGCCCCCGGCGGCAGGTCGATCACCCGATTTTCGACACTGCCATCCACCCCGACCAGCACCGCGAGCGCCTGCGTGCTGGAAAGCGGCACGAAACCAAACTGCTTGAGCACGACATCGCGGTGAGGAACCATCACCAGCCCCGCGCAGGCGGACAGGCCGGACAGCAACGCCGTCGCCGTGCTGAGGGCGTTTTCGATCGGCCCCTCGCCCGTCAGCTGTCGTTCGATCGCGCGTTTGTCCTCGTCCAGCGGCTCGCTCGCCTGCATCATCGCATCGACAAACAGGCGCAGACCGCTGTCGGTCGGCATCCGCCCGGCCGACGTATGAGGCGCGGCCAGTAGTCCGGCTTCCTCCAGATCCTGCATGACGTTGCGAATGGAGGCTGGCGAGAGATTGAGCCCCGGCAACCGGCTGATCGTGCGCGACCCCACCGGCACGCCGTCATCCAGATAGGACTGGACGACAAGCCGGAAGATTTCGCGCGCGCGATCGCTCAGTTCATACAGCGCCGGTTGGGACATGGTTTCACTAAAATAGGGCCTGAACCGCCTTTCCTCAATGGCGACCAGCGCCCCAAGGCTTTTGCGATGTCTGATGCAGATAGCCATAGTCGGGCTCCACTGGTAGTCTATTGCCGCAATTGCTGGAACTTTCTTCCCGACAAATGCATCCCGGAAGAGGCGTGATGAAGAAGCGCGAAACTCGCATAGATATCATTCGCGGAGTAGCCATGCTGACTATTCTGCTGAATCACACAGCCATACCGCTTCGTGAAATTTACTTCTATAATGGACCTGTTATTCCGACCCTAACAGAATATGGATATTCGTCCGCCGCTTCCATTTTCGTTGCCATGTCCGGATATATGGTCGGAATGATCTATTTGAGGCGCCCCAACCCTATCCGATCTATTCTGGCTCGCGCCTGGCAACTCTACCTTATCAACATCAGCCTTCTCTGCACATTGGTCGCATTCGCCTATCTGTCCCCACCTGCCAATGACAGCTTCTGGGGATTACGGCCGATGATAGAGCCGCCTTATACAAGCATCATCAAATTCCTGACCCTTCTGGATGCACCGGCTTTCACCGATATTCTCCAACTTTATGTCGCGCTGATGCTGTTAGCCTCGATTGCCATCCTCATCATCCTGCGTTCCCCAGCTCTTCTTGCCGCCTGCTCGATCGGACTTTGGGCGGTCATGCAGATAGCGGGAGTGCTTCTTTCGCCGGAGGGCGCGCCACTGAGCAATGGCCATTCTCTCAATGTGCTTGCATGGCAACTGACGTTCTTCCTGCCGATGATCGCCGGCAAGGCGAAGCTGCACGAGCCGATATTCAAATGGTTTGAGCAGCACCTCAAGGCTGTGGTGGCGCTGTGGGGATTGCTCGCAATCGGTGCAATAGCTCATGAACTTCATGTGGAACGCATCCTGCCGGGCTTTTACTATCTCATCAACCGCCCGCTTAATTCACCGATCTGGGTGACCCATTCCCTGCTGGTTCTGGGTGCCTATATCGGCCTTGTGACCTGGCTTAGCCCGCACCTGCAACGCTGGCCCTTTCGCCTTCTGGCGAGTCTGGGACGGAATAGCCTCAATGTCTTCGCCGCCAGTATGCTGTTCATCTATCTTGCAACCCTGGGCTTCGGCTCGCTGGGCTTTGCAGGCTACCTCCTAAGCGTTGCCGCCGTCCTGTTTCCCTCTTTTTTGGTCGCGGCCTGGGGCGATCAAAGGAAACAGCAAAAATCGGTGCAACGCCTAGCTGCCCAGCCACAAGCTGACAGCCATGAGAATGCCTTGCACGCAGAGCGCGTTATCTCCTAGAGGCGGTGCATATTCCCTCTAGAAAGGCTCACCCCATCATGCGTCCATCCGGCCGTGCTCCCGACGAAATGCGCGCTATTGATATGGCACCGGGCTTCACCGTGCATGCCGAGGGGAGTTGCCTGGTCTCCTTCGGCGAGACGCGGGTGCTCTGCACCGCCAGCGTGGAAGAGCGCGTGCCACCCTTCCTGCGCGGCAAGGGTGAGGGCTGGGTAACGGCTGAATATGGCATGCTTCCCCGCGCCACCCACACGCGCAGCAGCCGTGAAGCAGCCAAGGGCAAGCAATCCGGCCGCACGCAGGAAATCCAGCGGCTGATCGGTCGCTCGCTGCGCACGGTGGTCGATATGAAACTGCTGGGCGAGCGCCAGATCACCATCGACTGCGACGTAATCCAGGCCGATGGCGGCACGCGCACGGCCAGCATCTCGGGCGCCTGGGTGGCGCTGCGCATCGCCATCGACAAGCTGCTCGCATCGGGCCAACTCACCAACGATCCGATCAAGGCCAAGGTCGCCGCCGTCTCCTGCGGCATCTACGAGGGCACACCGGTGCTCGACCTCGATTATATCGAGGACAGCAACGCCCATGCCGACGCGAACTTCGTGCTGCTCTCGGATGGGAACATCGCCGAAGTGCAGGCCACGGCGGAGGGCGCAACCTATGACGAGGAAGCGCTGCTGCGCCTGCTCCGCCTCGCCCGTATCGGCTGCACGACCATCTTCGCCGCGCAGGATCAGGCCACGGGGCGCTGACCCCATAAGCGCGAGGAGTTCGTCTTGACCCGCCCGCTCACTCCCGGCCGTCTCGTGATCGCCAGCCACAATGAGGGCAAGGTGCGCGAGATCACGGCGCTGCTTGGCCCCTATGGCATGGTGCCGGTCTCGGCCGGCTCCCTCGACCTGCCGGAGCCGGCCGAAACCGGCACGACGTTCGCCGAAAATGCCCGGATCAAGGCACTGGCCTCTGCCACCGCCACCGGCCTGCCCGCACTTGCGGACGATAGCGGACTGGAAGTGGCGGCGCTGGGCGGACGGCCGGGCGTCTACTCGGCGGATTGGGCCGAGCGGCAATGGTTCGAGGGCCCCAAGGGGCGCGACTGGTATCTGGCGATGGGCAAGGTCGAGGGCCTGCTCGCGCAGATCGGGCCGGATGCGGACCGATCGGCCGCCTTCGTCTGCACCCTCTGCCTCGCCTGGCCGGATGGCGAAACCGTTCTGTTCGAGGGGCGCGTCGAGGGCACGCTGGTCTGGCCTCCACGCGGGTCGCTGGGTTTTGGCTATGATCCGGTCTTCCAGCCGCTGGGCGCCGCGCTTACTTTCGCGGAAATGCCACCGGCTGAAAAGCATGCGATCAGCCATCGGGCACGCGCATTCGAGGTGTTCGTCGCCGCACTGTTCTAGCCGGGCGGCGCGCGCTTTCTCATCACAAATCTTCCCGTCGTTAACCGACTGGCATGTCACCTGCTGTAACGTGCGTCGCACGCCAGGGGACAGATCATCATGCCGACCAGCTTGCTCAACGAACATCGCGAGATCCTTTCGGCGGTCAACAAGCTGCTCGCCCTTGTGCGCCGGGAGCCGCGACCCGCCATGGATGAGGTCAGTGCATTACGCGCCCATATCGGCAGCTTGCTGCTGCGTCATATGCACAATGAGGAAGCCCTGATCATCGGGCCCCTCCTGGCCAGCGGCCGACTCGACGATCTGCCCGGCGGCGCCGCCGTGCTGGCCGAGGTCCGCGAGCTGCGCACAGTCTATTCCCGCCATGTCGGTCAATGGACGCCGCAGGCGATCAGCGCCGACTGGTCCGGCTATGTAGCCGCTGCGATTCATGTGGCCGCGCACATGCAAGCCATGTTCGCACGCGAGGAGCGGCATCTTCATCTGCCGGCGCGTCAATTGCTCGCCCCGACCGCCTCGCCACGCCCCGGCGCACAGGTCGGTCCCGGCGCAGGTTGACCGGCTGACTTTTTCGCGCGGGGCGCTATAGCGCGGGGATGATCCCGCCCCAGCCTCTTGCACTTTATATTCACTGGCCCTTCTGCGTCGCCAAATGCCCTTATTGCGATTTTAACAGCCATGTCCGCGAAACAGTCGATCAGGACCAGTGGCGCGCCGCCCTGCTGGCCGATCTTGCCCATGAGGCCGGGCTGCTGCCGGGGCGGGCGCTGGGCTCGATCTTCTTTGGTGGCGGCACCCCGTCGCTGATGCCGCCGGCCACCATCGCCGCGCTGATCGACGCGGCCGCCGGGCACTGGGCCTTCGCGCCCGATATCGAGATCAGCATGGAGGCCAACCCCAACAGCGCCGAGGCCGCCCGCTTCGCGCAAGCCGCCGCCGCCGGGGTCAACCGCCTCTCGCTTGGCTTGCAGGCGCTCGACGATGCCGCGCTGCGCTTCCTCGGTCGCGCGCATGATGTGCGCGAAGGCCTCGCCGCGCTGGATGCTGCCCAGCGCAGTGTCGACCGGGTGAGCATCGACCTCATCTATGCGCGGCCGGATCAAAGCCTCGCCGCCTGGGAGGCCGAGCTGCGCCGTGCGCTGGCTTTCGGCACCGGCCACCTCTCGCTCTACCAGCTCACCATCGAACCCGGCACGCGGTTCGAAACCGACGTTCGGCGCGGCAATTTCATCCCCGCCGACCCGAACCATGCCGCCGATCTCTACGAGCTGACCCAGGCGATGACGGGCATGGCGCGGCGCCCTGCCTATGAAATCTCCAATCATGCCTCACCGGGGCAGGAGAGCCGCCATAACCTCGCTTACTGGCGCTATGCCGATTATGCCGGCGTCGGTCCCGGTGCCCATGGCCGGCGCGGCGGCGTCGCCACGGTGCGCCACAAGAAGCCGGAAAACTGGCTGGCCGCCCTCGCCCGCAACGGCCACGGGCTGAGTGAAGAGCGCGATCTTGCGCCTGCGGAGCGCGCCGGCGAAGCCCTGATGATGGGGCTGCGGCTGGCCCAGGGCGTGGACCTGACCGATCTTGCCGCCCGCACCGGCGCGCCCCGCGATGCACTGGTCGACGAAGTCGCCATAGCCCGCCTCGTTGCGGGCGGCCTGCTGCATCGCACGGGCGAACGGATCGCGGTGACAGCGGCGGGGATGCTGCTGCTCGATGGCATTCTCGCAGAGATCGTCGCGATATAAGCCACGTCGCCGCCGCTTGCGGCCACGGCCCGCTTGTGGAACATCAAGCATGAAGGAGACCAACGTGGCGGATTCAGGCGTGCGGCACAGCCCTAATATTGCCTTGCTAATCGACGCGGATAATGCGCGTCCGGCCGATCTCGATGCGGTGCTGACCATTTTGGGCGACCTCGGCACGGTCAATGTCCGTCGGGCCTATGGCAACTGGAAGAAGCCCGGCCTCTCCGGCTGGTCCGCCATCGTGCTCCGCCACGCCATCGAGCCGCAACAGCAGTTCGACATCACCAAAGGCAAGAATGCGACCGACATGAAGATGACGATCGACGCCATGGATCTGCTTTATGCGGGCCATGTCGACGGCTTCGGCATCATGTCGAGCGACAGCGATTTCATGGCCATCGCCACCCGCATCCGCCAGAATGGCCTGCCTGTCTATGGCTTCGGCACGGACCGGACGCCAGAGGGGTTCCGGCAGGCCTGCACCCGCTTCATCGACGTGTCCGCGCTGGAAGCCGCGACCGAGCGCACCGACACGGCCCAGCCGCCACTGCCGGTCGATACCGAGCTGGTCGCCCTGTTCGCCGATGCCTGGAAAGCCTCGAAACGCGATGACCGCGGCTTCGCCAGCCTTGCCGAGATGGGCCAGCGTGTCGCCAACCGCTCCTCCTTCGATGCGCGCAGCTTCGGGTTTTCGCGCTTGTCCGATCTGGTGGAATCGCTGCCCAATTTCACCACCGAGCGGCGGGACAAAGGTGCGCTGTTCGTCCGGCGCGTGCGGTAGGCGCTCCCCTTCAAACGCCAAACTAGCTCGGTTCGGCCGCCCTGCCCATCAGAACCACAGCGCAATGACGTGCAACGTCACACCGACCAGCCCGCCGACCAATGTGCCGTTGATGCGGATATATTGGAGATCGCGACCCACCGCATTTTCCAGCCGGTCGGTCACCGTTCGCGCGTCCCATCCGCGCACCGTCTCGGACACCAGAGTGACGATGCCACTGCCATAGCGCGCCGCCGTGCCGGCCGCCACGCGGCGGGCAAAACGGTTGACGAGGCTCTTGAGCGCGGGATCGTCACGCAGCATCTCGCCAATCTGGCGCGTGGCGTCGCCCAGCCGGCCGGCCAGCATTGCATCAGGATCACGCGCGGCACGGAGCAATCCGGCGCGCGCCGCCTGCCAGAGCCCGTCCAGCCAATGCTGGATCGCAGGATTGGCGAGCATCTCATCGCGCACCCGCTCGACCCGCGCCTGCATCTCCGGACTGTTCTGGAGATCAAAAGCCAGCGCGGCCAGCCCTTCCTCGATCTTGATGCGCACACTGTGCCCAGGATCGTCCGCCGCTTCCTGCAACAGCTTGTCCAGCCCCTCGATGATCTTGGTCGCCAGCGTGGCATCCAGGCCAGTAAAGCGCATGATCGCGCCTGCCCGCTCATGCACCATCTGCTGAATGAGCGCGCTGTTCGCTTCCAGCGTGCGCGCACCCCAGCGGATGAGAGCATCCATCACCGGCTGGTGGCGGCCATCCTTCATCGCGGTATCCAGCACCTGCCCCAGCATCGGCGCGATGTTGATCTGGCCGATCCGCTGGACGAGCGCGCTCTTGACCATGCCGCCCAGCCGCTCGTCATCAAGCGCTTCCAGACTGTCCGCCAGCAATCGCGAGGCACCCCGTCGCAACCGGTCATCCCCGCCCGAGGGCGCGGCCAGAAGCCGGCCCGCCGCCCCCGCGACATCCAGCCGCGCCATCCGCCGCGCGACCACGGCTGGAGTGAGGAAATTATCGCGCAGGAAGCTCGCCAGCGTATCGCCAATGCGATCCTTGTTGCGCGGGATGATCGCGGTGTGCGGGATCGGCAGGCCGAGCGGATGGCGGAACAGCGCCGTCACCGCGAACCAATCGGCCAGCCCGCCGACCATCGCGGCTTCGGCAAAGGCGCGCACAAAGCCGATTGCGGGGTGCATGCCTTCCGTGCTGCGCGCGGCAATGTAGAGCGCCGCCATGACCACCAGCAGGCCGGTTGCGACGATCCGCATGCGTCGCGCGCCGTTTACCGCCAAACCGTTCATCGCTGCCTGTCGTCGCTCATGGTCTGCCCGTCATGCCGCCGGAGCGACGCCAACACAATATATGAGGGACAAGGGCTGAACGGCCGCTTTGGTTCCGGAGGTCCGCGCAACGCGGCAGGACCGGCCCGCGGCGGCCCGTCCTGCGCGTTTGCCAATGTCGCTATTCGGCGGGCAGGGTCGCGCTTTCCTCGCCCTTGCCGTCATAGGTCAGCACCTTGCGCCGCAACCACGGCCCGAGGCGCTTCTCCATGCCATCGGCAAGGCTGAACGCCGCCGGCACGATCGCCAGCGTCAGCAGCGTCGAGAGCACGAGGCCGCCGATCACCGTCACGCCCATGGGCGAGCGCCAGGCGCTGTCGCCGCTCAGGGAGAGTGCCGTCGGCACCATGCCCGCGGTCATCGCCACGGTGGTCATCACGATCGGCTGGGCGCGCTTGTGCCCGGCATCCATGATCGCCTCGAACTTGGGCACCCCGCGGTCCATTTCCTCCAGCGCGAAATCGATGAGCAGAATGGAGTTTTTGGCAACAATGCCGAGCAGCATCAGCAGCCCGATATACACGGGCAGCGAGATGGGCTGGCCAAGCAGCAGCAGGAATAGCAGCCCACCCAATGGCGCCAGCGCCAGCGAGCACATGTTCACCAATGGCGAGATGAAGCGCTTGTAGAGCAGCACCAGCACCGCGAAGACGAGCAGCACGCCCGAGCCCACGGCGATGATGAAGTTGACGATCAACTCCTGCTGCCAGCGATCACTGCCAACGGCCGCATTGGTCACGCCGGTGGGCAGGTTCTTCATCGTCGGAAGCTTCTGGATATCCTTCATCACCGGCCCCTTGATCGCCCCCTTGGCGAGATCGGCCCCGACGAAAATGCGGCGCTGCTGCGCATAACGCTGGATGGTCGTCGGCCCCGCGCCAAAGCTGATCTCGGCCACGCGGCTGAGCGGCACGGAACCGCCGGCCGACGTCTGCACCGGCAAATTCTCGATCGTCGAGATATCGCGACGGGAGGATTCGGGCAGCATCACGCGGATCGGCACCTGCCGGTCGGAGAGCGAGAATTTCGCGCTGTTCTGGTTGATGTCGCCCAGCGTCGCGATGCGGATCGTCTGGCTGAGCGCGGATGTCGTCACACCGAGCTGCGCGGCCAGCTCCAGCCGCGGCCGGATGATCAGTTCGGGCCGCTGCATATCGGCATTCACGCGCGGTGCCACCACATCCGGCAGCGTCTTCATTTCCTCGGCAAGCTTGGCGGCCGTCTGCTCCAATACCACCGGATCGGAACCGGACAGCATGACCGAAATATCGCGCCCCGTCCCTGCCCCGCCCTGCTGCGAGGCAAAGCTTACCCGCGCATCCGGGAAGGTGGCGAGCCGGGGAGCCAGCGCCCGCTCAAACTCGATGCTGGAGCGCTTGCGGTCCGGCTTCAGCGTGATGAAAATGCGGGCATTGCCTTCCTGCACCGTCTCCATCGCCATGTCGACATCCGGCTGACTCGCAATGAGCGCGCCAACGCTATCGGCCACCGCCTCGGTCTGCCGGAGCGTGGTGCCGGGCACCATCTCGATATTGATGCGGCTGAAGTCATTATCCTGATTCGGCTGGAACTGCTGCGGCATCGTCACGAGCAGGAGAACGGTCAGCCCAAAGGCGGCCAGGCCGATCAGCATCATCCAGAGCCGGTGGCCGAGCGACCAGCGCAACAGCCCCATATAGCGATCCATCAGCCAGCCTTCGCCATGCTTCTGCTCGCCATGATGCTCCAGGAAATAGGCGGCGACCAGCGGCGTGATCATGCGCGCCACAGCCAGGCTGATGAGCACGGAAATCACGACGGTGAAGCCGAAATTCTTGAAGAACTGCCCGGAAATGCCCGGCATGAGGCCGACCGGCAGGAACACCGCGACAATCGAGAAGGTGGTCGCGACGACCGCCAGCCCGATCTCGTCGGCCGCGTCGATGGACGCCTGATAGGCTGTCTTGCCCATGCGCATATGGCGCACGATATTCTCGATCTCCACGATCGCATCGTCCACCAGCACGCCGGCCACGAGGCCGAGCGCCAGCAACGAGAGCGAATTGAGGTTGAACCCCATCAGATCCATGAAGAAAAAGGTCGGGATCGCCGCCAGCGGGATGGCCAGCGCGCTGATCGCGGTTGCGCGCCAGTCGCGCAGGAAGATGAAGACCACGATGACCGCGAGCACAGCCCCCTCGACGATCGCATGCATCGAGCTGGAATATTGCGCCTTGGTATAGTTCACGCTGGTGAACAGCTGGCGAAACTGGATATCCGGATTTTCCTGATGCAGCTTGTCCAGCGTCTTGATCGCTTCATCATAGACGCTCACGTCCGAGGCACCCTTGGCGCGCTCCAGCGAGAAGGTGACAACCTGCTTGCCATTGGCCTTGGAGAGCCGGGTCTGTTCGCCATAGCCATCACGCACCGTGGCGATTTCGGACAGCAGTACCGAATGGCCATTCCCGAGCGAAATCTGCGTCTGGCCCAGATCATAGGCGTCCCTGGCATTACCCAGCACGCGCACCGACTGGCGCGATCCGGCAATCTCCGCCTGACCGCCGGCCGCATTAATATTGACCTGCCGCAGCGTCTGGTTGACCTGCGAGGCGGTGACGCCCAGCGACTGCATGCGCGCCGGGTCCAGAATGACGCGGATCTCGCGATCCACGCCGCCACCGCGGCTCACCCGCGCCATGCCGGGAATGCCGAGCAGCCGCTTGGCGACGGTATCATCGACATACCAGCTCAACTGCTCGATGGTCATGTCGGTCGCCTGCACGGCGAAAAAGGCGATTTCCGAGCCACTGACATCGACCTTCTGGACGAAGGGCTCAAGGATACCGTCCGGCAGATCGCTGCGAATCTGATCGACCGCATTCTTCACTTCCTGAACGGCGACATTGGGATCGATGCCGATCTGGAACTGCACGAATGTATCGCTGCCGCCCTCGCGCGCGGTCGAGGTGATCTCGTCAACGCCGTTGATCGCCCGCACCGCCGCCTCGACGCGCTGCGTGATCTGCGTCTCGATCTCGGTCGGCGCCGCGCCCGGCTGGGTGATCGAAATCTGGGCGGCCGGAAAGTCGATATCGGGATTGTCGACAATCGCCATCTTGTTGAACGCAACGATGCCGGCAAGCATCAGCGCAATGAAAATGACAAGCGGCGGCACCGGATTGCGGATGCTCCAGGCGGAAATATTGCGCATCTGCTCTGTCTGTCCTGCTTTACCTCAGCACCCGGCCATCGGTCCCGGCGGCCGGCGACGCTTAACTGTCGCTCTTCTCGATCTTGGCTTTCACGGTCTCACCGGGGTTGAGGAAGCCTCCCGCATAAAGCACGACCTTCTCATCACCCTTGAGCCCTTGCGTGATCGCCAGCCCACGGGCCGTGACGGCACCGGTCTTCACGTCCCGCCGCTCGACCTTGTCATTCTTGCCGACGATATAGACATAGCTGCCCCGCTGATCGCTCTGCACCGCCGATTCCGGCAGCACCGCCGCCTGCACCTTTTCCATCGCAATCTGTGCGTTGGCAAAGCCGCCGGGGCGCAGCGCCACATTATAGGGCACGGCAATCCGCACGATGCCTTGCCGGTTGGTCTGGTCGATCACCGGCGCAATCTGCCAGACATGCCCTTCAAAACTCTGCGTCATGCCCACAGGCGTGACCTGCGCAGCCGTGCCTTCCTTGAGGCCGGCCAACTCATTTTCGGAGAGCAGGGCTCGCATTTCCATCTCGCCGCCGCGCGCGATGCGGAACAGCGCGGTGCCACCAGCGCTCACCACCTGCCCCGGCTCGACCGCGCGCGTGAGCACCAGCCCGGCCTCGGGCGCGCGAATATCAAGCCGGCCGATCTGGGCGCGCTGCTGGTTGAGCTGCGCGATCGCCACATTGACCCGCGCCGCGGCAGCATCGCGTGTCGCGGTCTTCTGGTCGATATCGGCCTTGGAGACAAATCCGTCGCTGACCAGCGCCTTCGCCCGATCCAGATTATTCTGGGCCAGTTGCGCGTCGGCCCTGGCGACCTCGACCGAGGCGGCGAGCTGCGCGAGTTGCTGGGTCTGCACCGAGCGCTCGACGGTCGCCAGGATCTGGCCCTTGCTCACCCAGTCGCCCGGCTGGACATTGACGGCGACGACCCGCCCGCCCTCGCCCACCACGCCAACCGGCATGTCGACACGCGCGGCGAGCGACCCGGTGGCATTGGCCAGGCGCGTCACCGCTTCCTGTCCGGGAATCGCCACGGTGACCAGAGGGACCTGACTGACATTCGCGCCGCGATCCTTGCCGCCACCGAACATGCGGTAGGCCGTCGATGCCGCCAGCGCCAGCAGCACCAGAATCGCAACGCCGATCAGCAAGCGACGACGCTTGCGCCTCGTCTCGTCATTGATCGTCTGGTCAGTGGCCAGCGTGTCGTAATTCATGTTGCTTTCATAGTTCATGAGCTTCGCCACCCTGGCCGAAGGGCACCTTCCGGCGCCCGAGCTGTATTATCCGAATAAATCACTTGCAGCAAGTCGGATTCGGACCATCCTCCCATGCGCAATCGAGCTGCAATCCCACACCGCTAGCCTGTTACGGCGACCGCGTGATGACACGGCATTCGCCATGAACCAGCCCTGAAGCAAAGGGCCCGTCCTATCATCCCTCGCGCGCCGACGGGCAATCATGCGGCGGGTGGCGCTTTGCCGGGCCATGCCCGCTACTGTCAAATCATTTCAATTCTGCAAAGAACTGCCGTTATCCGCCATTTTTACAATCATGGCGCAAGGTGGGCCGTCCGGCAGGCAAGTAATCAGCGCCCCCATGACGCACACAGGCCGGTCATCGTGCATCCTCCGGGGCCCTTCTGCTGTGACGATATCATGCTTACCCTGCACAGCGGCATGGTATGCCGCGCATATTCATGGCAGGATCGAAACGCGCGACCACGGGAACCGGTCGACCCGGTGCACGTTGATCCCGCAACCGGAAGGGGAGTCTGAAACCATGGGTCAAATCATCAGCTTCATCGTCGTCGGCCTGATCGTCGGCATTCTCGCGCGCTTCTTCTACCCCGGCCCGGTGCCGCTTGGCGTGATCGGCACGATCCTGCTGGGCATTGGCGGCTCGTTCGTGGGCGGCTTCCTCTCGCGCCTCATCAGCCGTGGCGAGACGACTCCATTCGAGCCGGCCGGCCTGATCGGCTCGGTGATTGGCGGTATCGTCCTGATCTTTCTGGTCGGCCTGATCTGACACCGACTATTGCACGGCCCTGTATGCCGGCTACGGCAAGCGCACAGGGCCGGACCATAGCGGCAATGCGGCGACCTCGTCCCAGCTAATGTTCAGGCGGAACAGGCCGGTCAGCACATCATGATAGTCGGCCAGGGAGCCGATTGTCCGGGTCTCTGCCGCCCCGCCGCGATAGATCGTCAACGCGCCGTCCGTCATCGCCGCAAAACCATCGCGCAGCGCGATGCTGACGATCGAGGACATGATGAAGCGGGTGTCCGGCCGGGTCGAGGTCCAGTGATTGCACTGTTCCAGATCGATCGGCGCGACCGGCGCGAGATCGAAGCCATATTGGGGCTGCCAGTCGTCGTCCGCCACCGCGCCGCTCGCCATCACTCTGGCGGGAGCCGCCCGTTCGAGCAGCCATTGCCCGGCCAGGTCGCCAACCATGCCGGTCCGCCGCAACCGGTGCGCCGCGCCATCTTCGGTCCGCGCAGTCGCGCCATCGATGAGCGGCAGCGGCGGCACATAGCTGCCCCCAAAGCCGGCATCAGCGATCCACGGCTCGCCAGCCAAATCGACAAGCAGCAGCATATGGGTGCGCGGCGGCGTCAGGCCGGGCGCAGCGCCCAGCCGCACCCGCGCCAGCAACGGCCGATTGGTCAGGCCAAGGGCAGCGAGCATCTCGCCGAACAGCTGGTTCTGCTCGAAACAATAGCCGCCGCGCCCGCGCGTCACCAGCTTGTCGAAGACCGAGTCCGTATCGATACGGATAGGACGTCCGAGGCGAATATCGAGATTTTCAAACCCGATCATGCGCCGATGCGCCGCCTGAACGCATGCCAGCCCCGCCGGATCCGCGCTCGGTGCGCGATCAAGGCCAATGCGGTGAAGATAGGCGGACAGCTGATCGGATCGATTCATGATGTGCATCGCACTGGCATGTCACACCGCCGCCCTCAATCGCAAGCGGACACCGGCGCAAGGTCCGGCTACTCGTCCGCGCCCGGCCCAACGCAATAGAAGCAGAGCTTGTTGCCGTCGAGATCGCGCATATAGGCCGCGTAGAAAGCCTGACTGCCCGGCGCACCGCGCACGCCGGGGGCGCCCTCGTCTGCGCCGCCCAATTCCAGCGCTTTGGCATGGAGCGCGCGCACTCTGGCGCGGGTGCGCTGGCCGATGGCGATCATCACGCCGTTGCCGGGCGTGGCCGGTGCGCCATCGGCCGGCTTCGCCACCCCGAAAATTGGTTTGCTCCAGCTGCGCCCCCAGCCGGCCAAATGTGGCAACTCGATCAGGCGGGTGAGGCCCACGCTGCCAAACAGCGCATCATAGAAAGCCAGCGCCCTTGGCAGATCGTTGGTTCCCACTGTCGTATAACCGATCATGGATAGCGCTCCGATCCGACCGACGCCGCTACTTGAAACGGTTCAGCCGGGCGGCGTAGCGATACAGCCTCGGCGGCATCCAATCACGCAGAAAATGGTTCATCTGCACTCGACGATCGGCCTTGTCGCCGGTCTCCGGCCGGACCTTGAATACCGTCGTCCGCTCGGGGAGCCGGGCCACTCCCTCGGCAGGCGCCGTGTAATAATAGGTCGCGATCGACCGACGTGCGCGATCCGGCGGGCAGCGCACGGGATCCGGCTGCCCGTGGAAGCTGTCCAGCGCCGTATTGAACACGACGGCCCGACCGATCACCGGCAAGATTCGGTGGCAGCAATTCTCCATCTTCTGGTCCCACAATTGCAAGTCGCCACCATAGTCTTCCGGCCAGTCATCGTTCAGATAAATGAGCAGGTTGAGCCGGCGCTCAAGGTTCATGGTCTTGTGGATATTGAAATCGGCATGCACGCCCAGATGGCCGCCGCTCTTGGTCTCATGCAGCCCGCCGCCCATATAATAGGGGTCCGCGATCAGCCCCTTGATCCCGGTCATGGCCTGAAGGAAGCGCAGGACAGCCGGACTGTTCAGTTCGGTGACGAGATTGCGCAGCCGACGCCCCGGAATGTCCCGGGGCGGATACTGATATTTAAGACGCTCCTGATCGCGGTCGAAACAGGTCTTGCCCGCGCTGTCCGGAAAGTCACCGAGCAGCCCGCGCAGAAAGTCGACCGGCAGGAAATCGTCCATCACGATGTGCGGGAACGGTGCGGCATTCTGATAACGCTCGGCCAGCGCGGCACCGGCTGCCTTGCTCGCCTCGTCGTCGAAAGAGATATAGTCATCCTGTTCCGTCGGTGTCAGAATCGCCATTGTCGGTCGCGTCCCTCATGCAAGTGCGCTTTCTATCAGTGCACGCTCTGCGATACAAAAGCGGATAACAGGTAAAGGCGGGTTACGCCGATGCCTTCGCCAATCCCGCACGCCCCATTGCCGCCTGCCATCATCATCGCCATATCCGGCCCATGGCGATCCAGATCCGCACCAATCTCGCAGAGCCTGAAACCGGCACATCCTTCATTCCCCACCGCCCTGCCCGGCCGGACAAGGCGGAAGGCGGGCGGCCGTTTCAGCTCATATCCGATTATGAGCCGGCCGGCGACCAGCCGACGGCCATTGCCGAACTGGTCGAAAGCGCGCTGGCCGGCGAGCGCGATCAGGTGCTGCTCGGCGTCACCGGATCGGGCAAGACCTTCACCATGGCCAAGGTGATCGAGGCGGTGCAGCGCCCCGCGCTGATCCTCGCGCCCAACAAGATTCTTGCGGCGCAACTCTATGGCGAGTTCAAGAGCTTCTTCCCGGACAATGCGGTCGAATATTTCGTCAGCTATTATGATTATTACCAGCCCGAGGCCTATGTCGCCCGCTCGGACACCTATATCGAGAAGGAAAGCTCGGTAAACGAGGCGATCGACCGGATGCGCCACTCGGCCACCCGCGCGCTGCTGGAGCGCGATGACGTCATCATCGTCGCTTCCGTCTCCTGCCTCTACGGCATCGGCTCGGTCGAGACCTATTCGGCGATGACCTTCAGCCTCAAGAAGGGCGAGATGGTCGATCAGCGCGAGATCATCCGCAAGCTCGTTGCGCTGCAATATAAGCGCAACGACATGGCTTTCGCGCGCGGCAACTTCCGCGTGCGCGGCGATAATCTGGAGATTTTCCCCAGCCACTATGAGGATAACGCCTGGCGGGTGAGCTTCTTCGGCGACGAGATCGAGGAGATTGTCGAGTTCGATCCGCTGAGCGGCAAGAAGGCCGCCAGCCTCGATTATGTGAAGGTCTTCCCCAACAGCCACCACGTCACGCCCGGCCCCACCCTCAAGCAGGCGATGGAGGCGATCCGCCACGAGCTGACCGAGCGGCTCAAGGAGCTGGTCGAGGAAGGCAAGCTGCTCGAAGCCCAGCGGCTGGAGCAGCGCACCAATTTCGATCTGGAGATGATCGCGGCGACGGGCAGTTGCGCGGGCATCGAAAATTACAGCCGGTTCCTCACCGGCCGCCTGCCCGGCGAGCCGCCGCCGACCCTGTTCGAATATCTGCCGGAAAACGCGATCTTGTTCGTTGACGAGAGTCACCAGACGGTGCCGCAGATCAGCGCGATGGCGCGCGGCGACCATCGCCGCAAAGTGACGCTCGCCGAATATGGCTTCCGCCTGCCCAGTTGCATCGACAACCGGCCGCTGCGCTTCAACGAATGGGACGCGATGCGCCCGCAGACGGTCAGCGTCTCGGCCACGCCCGGCCCGTGGGAGATGGAGCAGACCGGCGGCGTCTTTGCCGAACAGGTGATCCGCCCCACCGGGCTCATCGACCCGCCGGTCGAGATCAAGCCGGTCGAGGATCAGGTGGACGACCTCATCAACGAGGCCCGGATCACGGCGGCCGCCGGCTATCGGACATTGGTGACCACGCTCACCAAGCGCATGGCGGAGGATCTGACCGAGTTCATGCACGAGGCCGGCCTCAAGGTGCGCTACATGCACAGCGACGTCGAGACACTGGAGCGCATCGAACTGATCCGCGACCTGCGGCTGGGCGTTTATGACGTGCTGGTCGGCATCAACCTGCTGCGCGAGGGGCTGGATATTCCGGAATGCGGCCTTGTCGGCATTCTCGATGCGGACAAGGAGGGCTTCCTGCGCTCGGAGACCAGCCTCATCCAGACCATTGGCCGCGCCGCGCGCAATGTCGACGGGCGGGTAATTCTATACGCCGACCGCATCACCGGCAGCATGGAGCGTGCGCTGAGCGAAACCGGACGGCGGCGCGAGAAGCAGGAAGCGTATAATCTCGCACATGGCATCACGCCGACGACGATCAGGCGCAACATCGGCGACATCATCGCCCATGTCTCCAACAAGGACAGCGTGCTGATCGAGACGGGCGATGAGGAGCGGCCGCACATGGTCGGCCATAATCTGCGCGCCTATATCGAGGAACTGGAGAAGAAGATGCGTGCCGCCGCCGCCGATCTCGAATTCGAGGAAGCCGGGCGCCTGCGCGACGAAATCCGCAAGCTCGAGGCCGAGGAACTGGGCCTGCCCGCCGACGAGCAGGTCACCGCCAGCGCCGGTCGCTATCAGGGCCGCTCGACCGAGGGCAAACCGGGCACGCGGAAAATGCGCTACGGCAAGACACAGCGCAAATTCGGGCGCTGAGGGTGGCGCGCCGCTGCCGCCCATGTCGGACGGAGCGTTTGAACGCATCGGGCAGGCCGGACACACGCGATACCCTTGAACCCTGTTCCCGCGCGGCTTATCGCAGCGCCAGCAACAGGAACCCCGACCCATGACCGTGACCATCCGCACCGCAGACCTGATCGAAAGCGTCGCCGACGCGCTCCAGTTCATCAGCTATTACCACCCGATGGATTATATCCGCGCGCTGGGCGAAGCCTATGAAGCCGAGCAGTCCCCCGCCGCGCGCGATGCGATCGCGCAGATTCTGACCAACAGCCGCATGTGCGCGGAGGGCCACCGGCCGATTTGTCAGGATACCGGTATCGTCAATGTGTTCGTCAAATGGGGCATGGACTGCCGGCTCGACGACACCTCGCGCTCGCTGCAACAGCTGGTCGATGAGGGCGTGCGCCGCGCCTATCTCCACCCGGAGAACAAGCTTCGCGCCTCGGTCCTCGCGGACCCCGCCTTCACCCGCCGCAACACCAAGGACAACACGCCCAGCGTGCTGCATGTCGAGATGGTGCCGGGCGCCACGGTGAGCATCGACGTCGCGGCCAAGGGCGGCGGCAGCGAGAACAAGTCCAAATTCAAGATGATGAACCCCAGCGACAATATCGTTGCATGGGTGCTGGAGATGATCCCGCAGATGGGCGCGGGCTGGTGCCCGCCCGGCATGCTCGGTATCGGCATTGGCGGCACGGCGGAGCATTGCATGCTGCTCGCCAAGCAGGCGCTGATGGAGCCGATCGACATGGGGCCGCTCAAGGCGCGCGGACCACAAAACGACATCGAGGCGCTGCGCATCGAGATTTTCGATGCGGTCAATGCGCTGGGCATCGGCGCGCAGGGGCTGGGCGGCCTCTCCACCATTCTCGACGTCAAGATCCTGGACGCGCCCTGCCACGCCGCCGGCAAGCCGGTCGCGATGATCCCCAATTGCGCCGCCACCCGCCATGCGCATGTGACGCTGGACGGCTCCGGCCCGGCCTATCTGGAAGCGCCGGACCTCACCGCTTGGCCCAAGGTCGACTGGGCGCCGGACAGTAGCGCGATCCGCGTCGATCTGGACGCGCTCACGCCCGCCATGGTGCAGAGCTGGAAGCAGGGCGACCGGCTATTGCTGAGCGGCAAGATGCTCACCGGCCGCGATGCCGCCCACAAGCGCATTCAGGACATGCTGGCCAGGGGCGAGGAGCTGCCCGTCGAGTTCAAGGGCCGGGTCATCTATTATGTCGGCCCGGTCGATCCGGTGGGCGAGGAGATTGTCGGCCCTGCCGGCCCAACCACGGCGACGCGCATGGACCAGTTCACCAGGATGATGCTGGAGCAGGGCCTGCTCGCCATGGTCGGCAAGGCCGAGCGCGGCGGACAAGCGGTCGATGCGATCCGCGATCATCAAAGCGCTTATCTGATGGCGGTCGGCGGGGCGGCCTATCTCGTGTCCCGCGCGATCAAGGGCAGCAAGGTCGTCGGCTTTGCGGACCTCGGCATGGAAGCGATCTACGAGTTCGAGGTGCAGGATTTCCCTGTCACCGTCGCGGTCGATGCGCAGGGCGAGAATGTCCACCATCTCGCCCCGCTGGTCTGGCGCGAGAAGATCGCGCGCGAAGGGTTGCTGGAAAAGGCATGACCGCCACCGCCGCGCCCCAGGGGACGCCCGGCAGCGAGGGAGGCGGGGCGTCCGCGCTCCGCTTCACGCCGCTGACGGCAGCCTCGCCGGCCCAGCGCGCGGCGTTCTTCGCAATCTATCATGAGGCGCTGCCGCCCAGCGAGCGCAAGGCCGATGACGACATATTGGTGCAAGCCGAGCGCGACGATGGCGTGCTCGAACTGGCGGAGCTGGACGGCGTGGCGGTGGGTTTCCTTATACTCTACCGCGCGCGGGCTCAGCCGATCGCGCTGCTCGAATATCTCGGTGTCGCCGCCAATGCCCGCAGCGGCGGCCTTGGCGCGCAGCTGTTCGCGCGCATCGCCGAGCTCTCGGCCGGCCGCACGCTGTTGATCGAAGTGGAGACCGACCGCGAGACCGACGCGCCGGACATCGATCAGCGCATCCGGCGCAAGCGCTTCTATGCACGGCAGGGCTGCCGGCAGCTTGCCCACCTCGCCTATGTCATGCCGCCGGTCGGCCCACAGGCCCCTCCGCCCATGGACCTGCTGGTGCTCACCGATCGTGCCCTGGTCGAGCGCACCACGCTCCAGGCGTGGCTCGACGATATTTATCGCCATGTCTATGATCAGCGGCAGGATGATCCGATGATCGCGCGCATGACGGACGGCCTGCCGGACCAGCTCGCCTTCCAGCCGATTTAGGACCGCGCCACTGCCTCTAATATTGCTGGAAGTTCAGCCGTAAGCCCGGCCGGGGCCAGCGGCACTTGAACAGCGTCCCGGTCGCCGATCCGGTGATCCACGCCGTGCGCATATCCGGCCCGCCAAAGCAGATATTGGTGGTGATCGGATCAGCCACCGGAACATGCTCATAAGCCCCGCTCATTGGATCGATCACGGTGATGCCGCCGTTGAACAGGGTCGCTACCGCCACCCGACCATCCGCCTCCACCGCAAGGCTGTCGAACCACTGCATGCCCGGCAGATTGACCGCCACCCGGCCGCTCTCATGCCCCTGTTGGGCAGGTGCTTCGCCCGGCGCGGTGAGATCGAGCGCCCAAAGCCGCTGCAGCAGCGAGTCCGCCCAATAGAGCGTCTTCTCATCCGGCGAGAGGCCGATACCGTTGGGCGAAATCTGCTCCGCGCGCAGCCGCCTGATCCGCGAGCCATCCGGCCGGGCATGATAGATGCCGCCAAGCCGCCGGTTCTCCCCATCCGAAAAGCCGAAGCAGGTGATCCACATGCCGCCCTGCCGATCGAACACGATATCATTGGGCGCATTGAGCGGCTTGCCATCGCAATGGTCATACAGCGTCGAGACCGCGCCGGTAGTCAGGTCAACCCGCTGGATGGAGCCACCCGCATAATGATCCGGCAGGCCAAGCTTGCCTTCCGCCTGCCACCCGTCCGGAAAGGTCAGCGCGCCGCCATTATTGACGACATAGGCCGCGCCGTCCGGGCCGATCGCCACGCCATTGGGACCGCCGCCAAGCTCCGCGACGATCGCCAGCGTGCCGTCCGGCTTCACCCGCGTCAGCGTCTGGCGCGCCATCTCCACGACCAACACCGAGCCATCCGCCATCGCGACCGGCCCCTCGGGAAACAACAATGCGTCGGTCACTCTCTCCAGCTCGATCATCATTCCCTCCTCTGCGGGTGGACCGGCGCGGGGTCGCCTAGTCGCGGACCCGGCCGATAAATGCCCAGGTGCAGATCATGCCCATCGCCCCGCAAAAGGCGATGCCGCAGGCCAGCGACAACGAACTGCCCGTGCTGAACTGGGCGAAGACCGCCACGATGATCCCGGCAATGGCCAGCTGGCCGAAGCCGAGCAGCGCCGAGGTCTGCCCGAGCGCGCGCGGATGGAGCGAGAGAGCGCCGGCCTGCATCTGCGGCTGCACCACGCCCCAGCCGAGCGTATAGATGATCTCCGGGATCACCAGCGCCGCCCAGGCGCCCGGCGCCAGCCAGGTCGCGATGATCATCGCCGTGACCGCCCCCAATTGGATAAGCGTGCCGATCCGCACCGTCGCTTCCAGCGAATGGGTGCGGATCATCCGGTTGGAGGCGATGCTGCCGAAGATGAATCCGATGGTCGAGAGCGCCAGCATGATCGCATAATGACCCGCGCTTTCCCCGAACCGCCCGACAATCACCTGCGGCGCAACCGAGGAAAAAACAAACAGCCCGCTATAGGCAAAGGCATTGCCGAACACGAAGGCCAGCAGCGCTTTCGATCGTGCCAGCGCGCCCAGCGATGCCGCGACCTTGCCCGGATGGAGCGGCAAGCGATGCGCACGGGGCAGCGTCTCGGGCAGGGTGCGCAGGCTGAGCAGCATGATGATGGCGACGACCAGGCCCATGCCGAAGAGCGGCGCGCGCCAGCCGAACAGCATGACCAGCCCACCGCTCAGCAAGGGCGCCAGCATCGGCACCGGGCCGTAGAGCGCACCGACCAGTGCCAGCGTGCGTGCCGCGTCCGTCCGGTCGAGCAGATCGCGCACGATCGTCCGCGCCAGCAGCACCACCGCCGCGCAGCCCAGCCCCTGCAAGGCCCGGGCAATCACCACCAAGGCGAAATCGCTCGCCGCTCCGCCCAGCAGGCTCGCTGCGATATACAGGACGAGACCGCCATAAATGACAGGCCGGCGCCCCACCGCATCCGCCAGCATGCCGCAGAACAGCTGCGCCGCGGCAAAAGCGATGACGAACGCACTCATCGCCACCGCCACATCGACACGGGGAATGGCAAGATCGCTTCCCAGCGCCGGCAGCAGCGGCGACATGCCTTCGATCGACATGGGCAGAATCGCGGTCAGCGCCGCGACGAGAAACAGCAGCGAACGCGGCAGCCGGTCGCCACCCGCGCTCGTCACGACGACGGACGCGACGGATGACGGCGCAAGGCCGCCGGCTTCGGCCAGCGGGCCGTCAGGACGCAATGCTTTGGGCAGAAATGGCTCCTATGCCTGACCGGGCTTATCGAGCTTGCCGAATTTCGCCTCGAACCCGTCGGCATCGCCACTGGCAAGAAATTTCGCCTGTTCGACCCAGTTATCGCGGACGATCCGGCCCTTGAAATTGCCCAGTTGCGCATCGACCAGCGCGATTTCACGATCACCCCAGCCGGCAATCTGGTCATAACGGGTGATGCCAAGCCCGGCGAGCAGGCCATTGAGCTTCGGCCCCAGCCCCTTGATCCGGCGCAGGTCATCCGGCTCGCCAGCTGCCGCCGGAACGCCGATATCGGTAAAGGCGATGCCGCCCGCCGCGGCACTGCCGCTCGCCATCAGTGCGGCGCTGTTGCGCTCCACGGCCCGCACGTCGCCGGGCGCCGCGCCACTTGCCGCCACATCGGCCGCCATCGCATCCTCGACCGTCTGCGCGACTTCCTCCGCCTTGTTGCGGATCGCCTCGCTCGCTGCGCCGATCGCCGTGACTGAACTGTCGACATGATGCCCCGCCGGGCGATCCGCGCGGCGCGAGCGCAGCAGCCAGATGACCAGAAAGGCAACGACAAGAGCGACAAGAATCAGGATGACAGGGGTGCTTCCCATGGGGACGTTCCTCGTGACGGTGTCGGCGCGGAATGCGGCCAGGCGGCGCCCGCCCGCAAGGCGCCCGAGCATAAGCGGCGCTCCGTCTTTCTTCAACACGCAATGGCGCCACCGTTCGCCACCCCTTCATCCACAGGAAAATTTTCCCATATATGTTTACGGGCTTGCGTTCCGGGAACGCCGCGAAACTCCACGCGTCGCGGCGATCGGGCCGGTCGCACGACCATGAATCGAGGCGTTTTATCGATGAAATGAAACCTTCACGGTCCAATTGTTCCTTGCATCGCCAGCCGGCTGTGGCACAATCGCTGGTGTTCAGACATGGCAAGCGACGCAACCACTTGTGCCACAACGCTACAGCAATCGCTGCGGCGCAGGGTTTTTCGACCCTTTTGCACCAGATGAGGCGGGGTTTGGCCAATGTGAACGAGTTTCAAATTTGTGGGGGCTTGAGCTATGGAGTTTCGGGATTTGCACGCGGAAGCAGCGGCGGACGCCACTCTGACCGGCGAGGCTGTCATCGACAGCGCCCGTGACAATGCGGCAGCGACAGAGCCGTCCGTAAAGCGCAAGGCAGGCGGCGGCTCGAACACCGTCGATGCGCGCCGGTTCGATGTTGTCACGGACCCGACGCGCGATGCGCTGCTGACCGAGTTCGGCAAGGAAACGCTGCAGGACCGCTATCTGCTGCCGGACGAGAGCTATCAGGATTTGTTCGCCCGCGTCGCCTCGGCCTATGCGGACGATCAGGCGCACGCCCAGCGGCTCTATGATTATATTTCGCGCCTGTGGTTCATGCCGGCAACGCCCGTGCTTTCCAATGGCGGCACCGGGCGCGGCCTGCCGATCAGCTGCTATCTCAACAGCGTGGATGACAGCCTGGAAGGCATCGTCAACACCTGGAACGAGAATGTCTGGCTGGCCTCGCGGGGCGGCGGCATCGGCACCTATTGGGGCAATGTGCGTGGCATTGGCGAGCCGGTCGGCCTCAATGGCAAGACCAGCGGCATCATCCCCTTCGTGCGGGTGATGGATTCGCTCACACTGGCTATTTCGCAGGGCTCGCTGCGGCGCGGCTCGGCGGCCTGTTACCTTGATGTCTCGCACCCCGAGATCGAAGAGTTTCTGGAGATCCGCAAGCCGTCGGGCGACTTCAACCGCAAGGCGCTCAACCTCCATCATGGCGTGCTGCTCACCGATGAGTTCATGGAAGCGGTGCGTGACGGCGCCGACTTCGATCTGCGGTCGCCCAAGGATGGCAGCGTGCGCGCCACCGTCGATGCCCGCAGCCTGTTCCAGAAGCTGGTCGAGACGCGCCTGGCCACCGGCGAGCCCTATATCGTGTTCAACGACACGGTGAACCGCATGATGCCCAAGCATCACCGCGATCTGGGCCTCAAGGTCTCGACCTCGAACCTGTGCTCGGAAATCACCCTGCCGACCGGCCGCGACCATCTGGGCAACGACCGCACCGCCGTCTGCTGCCTCTCCAGCGTCAATCTGGAAACATGGGACCAGTGGAACGGCGAAAAAGGCTTCATCGAGGATATCATGCGGTTCCTCGACAATGTGCTGCAGGACTATATCGACCGCGCGCCGGACGAAATGGCGCGCGCCAAATATAGCGCCGGGCGCGAGCGCTCGGTGGGCCTCGGTGTCATGGGCTTCCACAGCTTCATGCAGGCGCGTGGCATCCCGTTTGAAAGCGCGATGGCCAAGAGCTGGAACTTGCGGATGTTCAAGCATATCTCCGCGCAGGCCAATGAGGCCTCGATGGCGCTGGCGATCGAGCGCGGGCCCTGCCCGGACGCCGCCGATCAGGGTGTGATGGAGCGTTTCTCCTGCAAGATGGCGATCGCGCCGACCGCGTCGATCAGCATCATCTGCGGCGGCACCTCGGCCTGCATCGAGCCGATCCCGGCGAATATCTACACGCACAAGACGCTGTCCGGCAGCTTCATCGTGAAGAACCCGTATCTCGAAAAGATCCTGCAAGGGAAATCGAAGGATTCGACGAATGTCTGGAATTCGATCCTCGAAAAGGGCGGATCGGTGCAGCATCTCGATTTCCTCAGCCAGGAGGAGAAGGACACCTTCAAGACGAGCTTCGAGATCGACCAGCGCTGGCTCATCGAACTGGCCGCCGACCGCACGCCGTTCATCGATCAGGCACAGTCGCTCAACCTGTTCATCCCGGCGGATGTCGAGAAGTGGGATCTGCTGATGCTCCACTTCCGCGCATGGGAACTGGGCGTGAAGTCGCTCTATTATCTGCGCTCCAAGTCGATCCAGCGCGCTGGGTTCGCCGGCGGCGTCGAGGCGGACAACACGCCCGAGATGAAGAAGATCGAGCTGCCCAGCACCGACTATGACGAGTGCCTCGCCTGTCAGTAAAAAGGCGTTCAGCCACAGCATAAGAACAGAGGTGGCCCGGAAGCCAATTCCGGGCCACCTGCTGATCCGGATCACGGCGGCACTCGCAGCGGCCGGCCACCAATAAGAAGGGCGCCCCTGCAAGGACGCCCTTCTTATTGCGAAACGGCTGCCGAAGAGCGCTTAGAGGTCCGGCCCCGCCGCCTCGTCGCCCTTCACCGTCCAGGTCTGACCCTGGCTGACCAGCTTTTGCAGGTCCGGCGTCTTGCCGCGCGCGCCATGTTCATTCTGCGCCATCACCGCCTGCTCGAAGCTCACGGCCGGATCGTCATAAATGACGCCCAGCGCCATCGGGAACGGGCCCAGCGGCATCTCGACCAGCATATGGGCGACCGAGCGGTTGGCGACGTCATGGACGATCACGTCCGCCCCTTGCCAGTCGCCATCGACGACATCGACCACCTTGAGCGCCAGCGCCTCGCGATCCAGCGCAATGCCCTTGGCGCCCCTGGCGAACAGCATCGGCTTGCCATGCTCGACCCACAGCTGCCCTTCATCCGCATTCTTCTTCTCGGTAAAGTCGGCGAACACATCCTTGTTATAGACGATGCAGTTCTGGAAAATCTCCACGAAGGCCGCGCCCTTGTGATTATAGGCGGCGACCAGCACATCGGAGAGTTGCTTGGCGATATCATAGGCCCGCGCGATGAAACGTGCGCCCGAGCCCAGCGCGAAAGCGGCCGGGCGCGCGGGATGGTCCACCGACCCGAATGGCGTCGAGGGACTGCGCGTGCCCTCCCGGCTCGTCGGCGAATATTGCCCCTTGGTGAGGCCGTAAATCTCGTTGTTGAACAACAAGATCTGGCAATCGAGATTGCGGCGCAGGACGTGCATGGTGTGATTGCCGCCGATCGACAGGCCATCGCCATCGCCGGTGACGATCCACACATCAAGATCGGGATTGGCCAGCTTGACGCCCGTCGCCACCGCCGGCGCGCGGCCGTGGATGGTGTGGAAGCCATAGCTCTCGACATAATAGGGGAAGCGCGACGAGCAACCGATGCCGGAGACGAAGACCGTATTGGCCGGATCGGCGCCGAGGATCGGCAGCGTGCGCTGCACCGCCTTCAGGATCGCATAATCGCCACAACCGGGGCACCAGCGCACTTCCTGATCGGTTTCCCAGTCCTTGAGCGTGGTCTGCACGCGCGGCTTGGTGAGCGTGGCAATGTCGGTCATGCGAGCACCCCCTCGATGGCTGCCTCAATCTCCGCGATGCGGAAGGGTTGGCCGGACGTCTTGTTGAGCGGCTTGGCGTCGACCAGATACTGATCGCGCAGGAGCGTCTTGAGCTGCCCCGTGTTCATCTCCGGCACGAGAATATGCTCATAGCCCCGCAGCAGTTCGCCCAGATCCTCCGGCAGCGGCCAGATGTGGCGGATGTGAATATGCGCCACATCCAGCCCCTTGCGGCGCGCCCGACGCACGGCCTGATGGATCGGCCCGAAGGTCGAGCCCCAGCCGACCACCGCCAGCTTGCCACGCTCCTCGCCCTGCGCGACCTCTTGTCTGAGGCCTCGCGCGATGCCGAGAATCTTGTCGCGGCGCAGCTCCGTCATCGCCTGATGGTTGGCCGGCGCATAATTGATGTGGCCGGTGTCCACTTCCTTCTCGATGCCGCCGATGCGGTGCATCAGGTCCGGCGTGCCGGGCTTGATCCACGGGCGCGCCAGCTTCTCGTCACGCGAATAGGGTTTGAGACCTTCTTCCGGCAGCGCCGTCTGGAAGTTCGCCGGGAACGGCGCATAGCTGGCCATGTCCGGCACTTTCCAGGGCTCGGCGGCGTTGGCGATATAGCCATCGGTGAGCAGCATGACCGGCGTCATATACTGGATCGCGATGCGACAGGCCTCGATCGCGCAATCAAACGCATCGGTGGGCGAGCGCGCGGCGATGACCGGCATCGGCGCATCGCCATTGCGGCCGTAGACGGCCTGATAGAGATCGGACTGCTCGGTCTTGGTCGGCAGGCCGGTCGAGGGCCCGCCGCGCTGGGAATTCACGATCACCAGCGGCAGCTCGGTCATGATGGCGAGGCCCATCGCCTCGCCTTTCAGCGCAATGCCCGGGCCGGAGGAGGAGGTGACGCCGAGCGACCCGGCATAGCTCGCACCAATAGCACTGGCGATGGCCGCAATCTCGTCCTCCGCCTGGAAGGTAGTGACGCCATATTCCTTGAGGCGCGAGAGATGATGCAGGATCGCGCTCGCCGGGGTGATCGGATAACCGCCGAAGAACATCGGCAGCGAGGCCAGCTGCGCGCCGGCGACAAGACCAAGCGAAATCGCCTCCGCCCCGGTCACGGTGCGATACAGCCCTTCCGCGGCGGGCGCGGCCGGAATGTGCAGTTGCTTCATCGGCACGGCCAGTTCGGCCGTCTCGCCATAGGCATGGCCAGCGTTGAGCGCCGCGATATTCGCCTCGGCAATCTCCGGCAGTCTCGCAAACTTGCTCTTGAGCCAGTCGACGATCGGCTGGCGATCCCGGTCGAACAGCCAGAGCGCCAGCCCCAGCGTCCACATATTCTTGCAGCGCAGCGCTTCCTTGTTGCCAAGGCCGAAGGGCTTCACGCTCTCCAGCGTCAGCGCGGAAATGTCGAACGCCAGCAACTGCCAGCGCGAGAGACTGCCATCCTCGAGCGGATTGCGCTCATATTTCGCCTTGGCCAGATTGCGATCACCAAACTCGCCGGTGTCCGCGATGATGAGGCCGCCGGCTTTGAGGTCGCCCACATTGGTCTTGAGCGCGGCGGGGTTCATCGCGATCAATATGTCGGGCGAGTCCCCGGCCGTGGTGATGTCCGTCGAACCGAAATTGATCTGAAACGCCGAAACCCCGAACAGCGTGCCCTGCGGCGCCCGGATTTCCGCCGGGAAGTCAGGGAAGGTCGCCAGATCGTTACCAGATAGCGCGGTCGACAGGGTGAACTGCCCGCCCGTCAACTGCATGCCATCACCACTGTCGCCGGCAAAGCGGACGACGACAGCTTCAGGCGCGATATCCTGCGGAGCAAGTGGTGCAGTCGATGGGGTTGCGACAGTTGCCATGGCGAACTCGAATATTGCGGATACTTCTGCCCCTAGTCCTTCCAGCCGCGCCGATCAAAGTAGAAAAGCTGCGGCCCACCGAGCGCTGCCTTTTTTGCGCCCCCTTGTCAGCCCATGCTTGCGGGCGGCGAAATCGCGGCACATAGCCGGCCCCTGCCAACTGGACGAACGAGAGATTGATGCGAGACAAGGCCGACCTGCCCTACCGCCCATGCGTGGGCATCATGCTGGCGAACCGCCATGGCACGATCTTCGTCGGCCAGCGGATCGACGCCAAGGAAGGCGATGCCTGGCAGATGCCGCAAGGCGGTATCGATGCGGGTGAAACCCCCGAAGCCGCACTGATCCGTGAACTGGGTGAGGAAACCGGCATCGCGCCGCATCTGGTGGACGTGATCGCCCGCTCTGCCCACGAGCATCTCTATGATCTGCCGGACGAGCTGATCGGCAAGCTGTGGGGCGGCAAATATCGCGGGCAAGCGCAGCGCTGGTTCCTCGTGCGCTTCAAGGGCGAGGATAGCGACATCAACATCGCCACCCAGCATGCTGAATTCGACGCCTGGCGCTGGGCGGACGCCGACGAGCTTGTAGACCTGATCGTCCCCTTCAAGCGCCCCGTCTATCGCGAGGTGGTGCGCGAGTTTCGCGACCTGCTCTGAGCCACGCCGGACCCGGCCAATCATGGTTTCGCCATCATTAACTCATTAACCATGATTTAAGTTGAAACCGGACGGCAGCCATGGTGTTCCAGAGATATGGAGCCATGTCCCAATGAAGACGATCAAACGCCTCTTCACCATCAAGACCAAGTTCGAGGCCTTTCTGGCCATTTACGCACTTGGCCTCGGCGCTGCTGCGCGCGGCGTCCATTATCTTGAGCAATATCCCGGGATCGGCGGCAAGCTGCTCTTCCTCGCCTGCTGTAGCGCGGTCATGGTCGTGGGCGGCCTGATGATCGACGGCGTCGAACTCAAGCGGACCTACGGGGACTGAGTCGAGCGGTCGCCGCGCCGGCCCCGCGCAGTGCCACGCACGTCCGGGACAAGCGAAACTGCAAATTCCTCAATGCCGTGAAGCCCTGCCACGCCTGATCAATCGTGCGACGGCGGTTGATATCATATAATGATATCATTATCATCCCCCACCGTTCGGAGCTGCGGGGAGACCATGCGTGGTGCACGCGATCATCTATGATTTCGATGGCGTCATTGCGGATAGTGAAGTGCTCGCAAACCAGGTGCTCGCAGAGCGCATCACTGCGCTGGGCTTGCCGACGACACTGAATGATGCGCTGCGCCTGTATATGGGCAGGCGCTGGGCAGAGGCGATGAAACTGATCGAGCATGGCCTTGGGAAACCGCTTCCGATCAGTTTCTCAGCCGATTTGCATGCCGCGACCCTCGCACGCCTTCAGGCCGATCTGAAAGAGGTTCACGGCGCCACGGAATTCATCAAGCACTTCAAAACGCTGCCCCGGTGCATCGCGTCCTCCAGTTCGGCCAGCCGCCTGCAAGTCAGTCTGGAAGCCCTCAATCTCCGCGATATGTTTGACGGCAGGACATTCAGCGCGGATCTGGTCGCGCGAGGCAAGCCCTGTCCCGATATCTTCTTATATGCCGCGAAACAGATTGGCATTGCGCCATCGAAATGCGTGGTCATTGAAGATAGCCCGTCCGGTGTCCATGCCGCCAAAGCAGCCGGCATGACAGTGATAGGCCTTGGCGCAGCCTCGCATATCCGTGCCAGGCATTGCCAGCACTTGCTGGACGCCGGAGCAGACTATGCGACCACCTCCTGGGCCGATGCCCGCGCGTTTATGAACGGGCGGGCGGGAACCAGGCAGAACTAGCTGCCCCCAGCCACCGCCCAGACCGCCTCCACGTCAGATCACGCGAGCGCGGCCTGCGCAGACAGCGGCTCATAGCCATGCTGCCGGGCGACCGGCAGGCAGGTGACATGGCCGTTCCAGATATTGAGGCCGGCAAGCAGGTGCGGATCACGGCGCATGGCTTCCTTCCAGCCCAGATTGGCGATCGCCAGCGCATGGGGCAGCGTCATGTTGTTGAGCGCATAGGTCGATGTGCGCGCCACCGCGCCGGGCATGTTGCCCACGCAATAATGCACGATCCCGTCGACCATATAGGTCGGTTCCGCATGGGTCGTCGGCCGGCTGGTCTCGAAGCAGCCGCCCTGATCGATGGCGACATCGACCAGCACCGCGCCCGGCTTCATCGTGCCCAGCATCTCGCGCGAGACGAGCCGCGGCGCCGCCGCGCCGGGAATGAGCACCGCGCCGATCACCAGATCCGCCTCGGCCACGCTCTCGGCCACATTGCTGCGATTGGCGAAGCGGGTCTTGGCGCGCGCGCCGAAATGCAGATCGAGCCGCTCCAGCACCCCGGGATCGCGATCGAGAATGGTGACGTCCGCTCCCAGCCCTGCCGCCATATGCGCGGCATTGGACCCAACGACGCCGCCGCCGATCACTGCCACCTTGGCGGGCAATACGCCCGGCACGCCGCCGAGCAGCACACCGCGACCGCCATGGCCGGTCTCCAGCGCGGTCGCCCCCGCCTGAATGGACATGCGACCGGCCACCTGGCTCATCGGCTTGAGCAGCGGCAGGCCCCCGCTGGCATCGGTCACCGTCTCATAGGCAATGCAGGTGGCGCCGGATTGCACCAGATCGGCCGTCTGCGCCGCATCGGGGGCGAGGTGAAGATAGGCGTAGACAATCTGCCCCGGCCGCAGCATTGCGCGCTCCGCCGGCTGCGGCTCCTTGACCTTCACGATCATCTCGGCCCGCGCATAGATATCGGCAGCTGCCTCCACGATCTGCGCCCCGGCCGCTTCATAATCCGCATCCTGCGCACCGATACCCAGCCCGGCCCCGCTCTCGACAAGGACCACGTGCCCCTGCGCGACCAGCTCATAGGCGCTCTCCGGGGTCAGACCCACGCGATATTCGTGGTTCTTGATCTCCTTGACGGTGCCAACGAGCATAGCTTCACTCCTGCTTTTTCACGATTTCAGTCTGACGCACGGCCTGCTCGCAATCGAGCGACGCACCTTTCGTTAACGACGCTGTCCGGCATGGCAACCCGCCACAGGCTGTCGCTCGTTACACTTTATTGCGCCGCGTTCAAACGCCCGTGACCACCCGCATGACCAGGCGCCCCTCTCAGAGAAACAGCTTGCGGAAGCTCACCCGCACAGAGCGGCCGACAGGGTCCATATAGGCTGGGTGGTAAGCCAGCGGCACCAACCCGTTGCCATCCGTCACATGCTGGCGGGCATCAAACAGATTATCGATCGAGACCTGCAGACGCGCCCCGCGCAGGAACGGCACCTTCTCCACCAGCGACGGCATTTGCGAGAGGTTCGCGAACAACCGCACATTGACCGTGGCGAGATCGCCGAAGCGCAACTGGCTGGATGGCAGGTTGGCCGATCCGGTCACATGGGTCGCGCTTTTCCACTCGCTGGTCACCCGCAACCCATAGCCGCTCTGCGAGAAGCCGGCCTGCGCCTCCACTTCATGACGCGACGGCCCTGCACCGCCGCCCAGCGAATCGCCCCTCAGCAGATCGAGAACAGGCATGTTGGGGAGAAGCTGCGTCGTGCCCTGCAATGCAATCTCATGATAAAGCGACAAACTGAGCCGCCCGCCGCCTGCGCCGCCACCAGCACCGCCAAAGCGGGCACGGCCGCCACCGCCCGCCATGTCGCCACGCGGACCGCCGGGATTAGCGGCCTGTCCCGCCATGGCGCCAGGCGCTGGCCGGGCCCCTGCCTCCGCCGAAACCGCCGGTGTCGCTGGGCTGGCCTGCCCTGGCGCATTCGCCTCGCCCTGCGGACGCCGGCCGCCGGGGCCGTTCTCGGCAAAGCGTCGTTGGGCCGCCGCGCGCATCGCATCGATCTGGCTCTGCGGCGTTTTCAGGCGCTTGCTGACATTGAACCCCCAGCGCAGCGTATCGCGGGTCTGGTTGACGATATTGATGGGCCGCAGATCGACCTGCGTCAGATGCCCCTCGTCATCCCATTTGAACCGGTCGGGAAATGCGTCCCTCGTCGCTTGCGTGATGCCGGGGAAGGCGGCGATCCCCCCCTTCGTCAGCCGATGATTATAATTGATGCTGAAGCGGAGATCGGATTCCGCCAGCGGCGTGATGACCGCCCCGAGCCGCAGTGCCTGCGTGCGCGCCGCCTTCAGCCCCGGGCTGCCGCCGGTGATCGTCGTCACCAGCACCGTTTCGCCCAGTATATTGTCGAAAACCGGCACATTTTCGGTGAAGTCCTGCGGATCGCCCAGTTGCTGCGGCGTCGGCGCGATCTCGTCATCGCGGTAGGAGGCCGAGAGCCCGATGCCCTTGCGCGGCGTCCAGTTGAGGCCGCCGCCAAAGCTGCGCAATGTGCCTGCGTCGGAGAAATGATCGACCCCGGCATTGGCATTGACCGAGAGCCGGCCGAGACTGTCCGAGGCGCGGGAAACCGGCACATCGACGCTGACCGAGCCGCCGCCGCCCTGCCGCCCGATATGCTTGCCGGTGACGATGAGGTTGCGCTCCAGCATATTGTCCAGTTCCAGCGTCGACCCGCTGAGCCGGACTGTCGTGGACACATCGCCGGCCGGAAGACTGAACAGACTGCGATTATAGACGAAATCGAGATTGGCCGCATCGCTCCGGTTGCGCGAATCATCAGCCGCTCGCCCAATCAGAAAAGCCGCCGCCACGGGCAGGGTGGGGTCAGCAAGCGGATCACCGGCCGCCACCGCCGCCTCATAGGAGGAGAGATCGAACGGCCGCGCCGTGATGCCGCGCGATTCACTGCGCGTATAGCCCGCCGTCAGCGTCCATTGGCCCGCGCTGCGCTCCGCGTTGACAGTCAGGCCAAGGCTGCCGGTCTGCGTGCTGCTGGAGCGCCCCAGCGAGCCGATCCCATTGGCGAAAGGCTGGAAGCTGCTATCCAGCCCACCCGGCGCATAGGGCGATCCGCCCGGTAGGAACACGGATGGAAGCGCGAGACCGACATTTCTTTCGCTCAGGCTGGTGGTGCCCTCCGCGGTGATCGTCGCCTGTGTCCGCTCGGTGAGCGGCTTGTGATAGCTGCCATTGACGGTGAGCTGTTGCATGAACGGACGAAGTGTCCGCGCGCCGCTATCGGCTTCGGCAAGGCCGCGCTCGGTCTCGAACAGCCGGGCGGTGGAGGTGTAATCGGCGTTCAGATTGACCCGTTCGCCCCGCCGGATGGACAGGAAGCCGGCCTCGACCTCGCCGCTTTTGCCGCCGCCCGCTGTGGGAATGCGGCCGGTCAGCTCACCGGTAAAGGCGCGGAACCGCTGGCGCAGCACGATGTTCATCACGCGCCGATCAGAGCCATAGCCGTAGCGCAGGCCCACTTCCTCCGGCAGAATATCCACGCGGGCGATGGCCTCGGCGGGGATGGTCGCGATCTCGCGGAAGCTCGATATGCGCTTGCCTTCGAGCAGGGTCACGGGTGGCTGGCCGCTGGCGCTGCGCAGCTGCGGGCCCAGTTCGGTCAGCAAATCATTGATCGTCGAAATGCCGAGCGCGCGCACATCGGCCGCATTCAGTTGCTCCTCCGGCCGGATATCCCCCAGCACGGCGCCCCGTTCCCGCGCACCGGTGACGACGATTTCGTCGGCCACCTCTTCCAGCATGGCTTCGTCAATCTCCTCTTGCTGCTGGGCAAAGGCCGGCCCGCTCGCCAGCGCGGCAAAGGAAATTGAAGCCAGAAGAAACGCGGGAGCAGTACGGTTTGGAAGCATAGCACCCATCTTGAGAATTGATTGCAACAGGCCGATAGTCCATGGAGTCAACGGGCTGTCTGTCCGATGAACGAAATAGCCGGCACCGCAATACAAGCGGGCTGCATTCAAAAATATCACAGTCTGGCATGTTGAGATTGAGAACAGGCTCCGATAACCGGAACCGAACAACAAGCCGATCGGCAAGAGAGGATGCGCATGACGCTGGAAATTGAAGACAGGCTCGGCCTGCAGGACCTGATCGCAAATTATAGCTGGGCGCTCGATACGGGCGACGTCGACGCGCTGGTCGCCTGCTTCACGCCGGATGCACGGATGGTCGAGGAAGTGTTCGAGGACCCGGATATCTGGGAAGGCCATGAAGGCATTCGCGGCATCGCCGAACATTATCGCAATGCCCCCGGTTTTCCCGGCCGCCAGCATCATGTGACGCAGACCCAGTATCGCCCGCAATCCGATGGCTCGGTGCATATGCGCTCCTTCGCCTTCGTAACCGAATGCGACGGCGAGCCGCCCTATGTGCTGCGCTTTACCGGCTGGTATGATGACCATGCGGTAAAGAGCGCGGATGGCCGCTGGCTGTTCCACCGCCGCACCGTGCGCCTCTGGGATGGCGAAGTGCTCAAGAATTTCCCGGGCAAGGGCGAATGGGTCCCTCGCCAGCGCCCGCCCTCACTCATCATCAAACGCTAGGCCAGAATCCTACCGCCGGCGGCCAGCGCGTGACGGTCGTCGCGAGATGCCGGCCACCTGGTCGATCCCACGGAACGCATCGGCACCAAACCGCGCCAGCGTGCAGAGAGCCAGGCGCCGCTTGGCGGGGCCCCCTTGCCGGCCAAGCCCGTGATGGCACGCGCAAGGCTGCCTGGCGCCACCTCGGTCTTTTCATCCCCCGCGGACCTGCCGAGCACCAGCAGATACGACAATGCCGGGGTCCGCATGGGCCCCGGCATTGTCTTGTTGCGTCGCGACGAACCGGCGATCCGGTTCATTCGGGCGTCGGTCTCAGTCGCGCTTGGCGCGCGCTGCTGCGGCTGCGGCTGCCTCGGTCGTCGGGTTGCCGAGCGACAGCTCGCGACCATCGGGGAAGCTGATCTCAGCGGCGCTTGCACGCGTGTCTCCGTCACGGGCCCGGAAGGCCTGGACAGCAATCTTGGTGCCGGCCGGCAGCGAGTTCCGGTTCCAGCCACGACGCAGCAGCGCGCTGGGTGCACCGCCCTCGACGCGCCAGACCTCTTCCTTCTTGGTCTGCGGGTTTACCACCTTGATGTGGATCCAGCTGTGCGGATTCACCCACTCAAACTTCTGAACCTCACCTTCAAGCCGGATGGGCTTGTTCTGATCAAATTCTGCCGCGAACGAGTGGTGAGCGAGCACGGCGCCCGCTCCGCCAAACGCCAGCAGCGCGCCGGCCACGCCGGCATGCCAGATTTTCATACGCACGGTTTCGTCACTCCTTGTAGCTTTACTGCTTCTATACCCGGTTAGATTTCGCTTGTCTGAACGCCTTACTTCGGCGCGACCTGACCCTGATGAAGATCACCATAAAGCAGCTCTTCCGAGAACGGCACGCACCGGAAGTCCTGCAGCTCTGCATTAGCTTCCATGCGGCGATAAATCGGCATGCTCATCTTCCACGGCTGGGTGTAGGTATCCGGATCATCCACCGTCACTTCATAACGGATCAGGTTCGGCCCCTCAGGCGTGAAACGCTCGGTCACCGTCGCATGCGAAGAGATGTAGTTACCCGACCGGTCCAGCCAGGTCACGCCTTCATACAGTTCGCCACCCGGCGCCTTGATGTCACCCGGGCTGAGGCCGAGCGTGACGATCTTGAGCGTGTCGCCTTCCCATTCACCGAACGACGTGCCCATCCAGGTATCGATCGGCGGGATTTCGACGGGCTTCATGTGAACGATGCGGCTGGCCGAGGCATATTCATAGACGATGATGAGATCGTCCTTGTCACCCTGCACGATCTGGAACGGGTGATCCATATAGCTCGCGCGCGGGATGCCGGGCAGATAGCAGGCAGCTTCCGGGTCCCACATCGGCGTCTTGGCGCGATTCTCGTCACGCAGCTTGATTGCTTCCGGCTTGTAGGGAAGGCGGCCGCCCTCGACCACGCCCGGGCTGGCCGGAATGGCACCAATCGCGCCCAGCTTCTCCTGCGCGGCGGGAGCCGGTGCCGCGCTGTGTGGCTCCAGATTCCAGTTGGCGCCACTCATCGACTGCCAGATGCCGTTAAGATTCGGCTTGCCATCGATTTTTGCCGGCGCCTGCTGTCCCGCAGCCGCCTTCTGGGCCTTGCCGGCCTTCTGCGCCATCACGGGCGTAGCCCCCATAGCGAGCAGCGCAGCCGTCGCCATCAGTTTGAAAGTCATGTTCATCCCCGATAAATCCTCTCATTCAGACCGGAAATTATGGCAGTGCATAGACGACCAGCGTGCCGCCCCCGTTAATTGCAACATATTGCTTTCCGCTGCGCCCCCGATAGCTGATCGGATTCGCATTGGCACTATTGGCGAGGGTGGCCTCCCACAATTGCTGCCCCGTTGTGGCATCAAACGCACGGAAGCGCTTGTCGTTCGTCGCTCCGACAAACACCAGGCCGCCAGCCGTCACGCTGGGCCCGGCGCTGCCGGTATCTCCCTGTAGTTGCTTGCCCTCCGGCAGTCCTTCGACGAGGCCCAATGGCACCGCCCACGCGACCTCGCCGGTATTGGCATTGACGGCCGTGAGTCGCGCCCACGGGCCCTTGTAGCACGGCGCACCGGGACCGACACCCCGGCCATTCTCGTCATATTTCCCGCTGATCGGCGCGGTAAAGGAGAAAAATGGCCCCTTCCCGTCCACGCTGGCGCGGTCATAATCGCCCGGCACCGTCGCATCGAAGCTGTAGGACTTGCTGCCCGCAGGCACCTTCTCCGTCCAGCCGACCAGCGACGTATCATGCGCATTCACATAGACCATGCCAGTCGTGGGATCAGCCGCAGGGCCGCCCCAGTTCACGCCGCCGATACCACCGGGAAACTGGATCGTCGAGCGCGGCGGCGCCCCCTCTTCCTTATACATGAAGGGCGTGAACGGCCCCATGTTATAGAAGCCGCCAGCCTTGTCCCACATCGCCTGGCATGCGGCAGCATGCTCGGCCGTGGTATCCTCGGCGGTGACCATATCCTCCTTGGTCATCGACACCCTGCTGAGCGGCGGCGTCTTGACCGGGAAGGGCTGGGTCGGATGATAATATTCGCCCGGCACATCGCCCTTGGGCACCGGACGCTCCTCAACCTCGAACAGCGGCTTGCCGGTCTTGCGATCCAGCTCGAACACATAGCTGGTCTTGCCGACATGGAAGATGGCGGGATGCGTCTTGCCGTCGATCGTCACGTCGATCAGCGAGCCGGCGGTCGGCATGTCCGAGTCCCACAAATCATGATGGACGGTCTGGAAATGCCAGCGATACTTGCCGGTCTTCAGGTCCAGCGCCACGATCGAGTTGCCGAACAGGTTGGTGCCCGGGCGGCTGCCCCCCCAATAATTGGGCGAAGGCGAACTGAGGGGAATGAAGACGAGCTGATTCTTCTCATCCACCGGCGCAGAAAAAGCCCACATATTCGTGCCGGAGCGGCCCTTCCAGCCATCGCCCCAAGTGTCGTTATATTTCTGGCCGGCCTGCGGAACCGTCTGGAACTCCCACAGCTTCTTGCCGGTGCGCACATCAAAGGCGCGCGGGTTGCCGGGGTCGCCCACCGGATTTTCCAGCGTTGCCGCGCCGATCACCGCGACATCACCCGAAATGGTCGGCGTGCCGCCATAGCCGATGCCAACATCGACATAGCCATCCTTGCCAAAGCCCTTGACGGGCGTGCCGCTCGCCGCATCCAGCGCCAGCATGCGGGTGCCGAGCATCACCAGGATGCGGGCCGGCGTTTTCGCGTCGCCCGGCCAATAGCCCGCGCCGCGGGTCGAAAAGCCGCCCGGCCCGCGCGCGCCCGGCACCCGCGGTTCATTATGAACCCACAGCTCCTTGCCGGTATCGGCATCCAACGCCACGAAGCGGGGGCCTGCGGGAAAATACATGACGCCGTTCACCACCAGCGGAGACGCGGTGTTGAACGTCTTGAGCGGATATGACCAGGCCAGCGCCAGTTGCGACACGTTGGACCGATTAATCTGATCGAGCGGCGAATAGCGAGTCGAGGCCAGATCGCGGTTAAGCGTCCACCAGTCACCATCAGGAACGCCCGCCTGGACACCGGCCGCCGCCGTGAGCCCCAGGGCCACAGCCAGTCCAAATCCGCCCGGGAAACGCATAAACACCCTCCAAGAACATGCGACCAGCCACTGTGGCAAGGCAACGCCAAAGCCCGCGCCGCAACGTCCAATCTACAACCGTTACAGCAACCGTTAAATTTGACTATGTCCAGAATCAAGCGTTAGTTGTTTTTGACAACATCGTTTCCCTTCGGCTACCGGGTCCCTGGGAGAAGCCTTGATGTATTTTGGCGGGCGTTTACCAGAGGACGGGACAGCAGGCGGCATAACGGGCGATAGCGCCAGGCCGCTGCGGTCCGCTGCCGGACGGCTGGGCGCTTTGCCGTGACGGCGCTGCATGCAGGCGCTGGCATGACAGGCGGGCTTCGCTTAATCCGCTGTCACAGAATCGGGGAAACGGGGCAGGCGCGCGCATGAGGTTGCGCCCTGCCCCATTCAAGGGACACACAGTCTGATGTCTATAAGTGATCTGTTGTTTGCCTTTACGGAATGGCTGCGTGAGACGCAGCTGACGGAGGCTTCGCTTGCTATTTCGGATACGCCGATCAGTCTCTGGATCGGCACGCACTTCTG
>Ga0182736_1000172_pt1 | contig 127527 bp, 115 predicted proteins | sample eDN5th30CKraftBY_FD_128882 | JGI IMG/M metagenome (GOLD analysis project Ga0182736, IMG submission 128882) | Enriched backyard soil microbial communities from Emeryville, California, USA - eDNA 5th pass 30_C Kraft BY (version 2) (version 2) | ecosystem: Environmental > Terrestrial > Soil >... | reverse complement strand
CGTCGAGATCCAGATCCTGGCCGACGGCCAGCGCGGCGCGATCTGGCTGGGCGAGCGCGATTGCTCGATGCAGCGCCGCCACCAGAAGATCATCGAGGAAGCGCCGGCGCCGCACATCCCGCGCCGGCTGATCGACCGTATCGGCGATCGCTGCGCCGACGCCTGCCGCAAGATCGGCTATCGCGGCGCCGGGACGTTCGAGTTCCTGTACGAGAACAACGAGTTCTATTTCATCGAAATGAACACCCGCATCCAGGTCGAGCACCCGGTCACCGAGGCGATCACGGGTGTGGACCTGGTGCAGGAGCAGATCCGCATCGCCGCAGGCGAGAAGCTGCGGCTTCGCCAGCGCGACGTCGTGTTCCGCGGCCACGCCATCGAGTGCCGCATCAATGCCGAGGATCCGTTCCGCTTCACGCCCAGCCCGGGCCGCATCACCAACTGGCATGTTCCCGGGGGCCCTGGCATCCGTGTCGACTCGCATGTCTACAACGGCTACTTCGTGCCGCCCAACTACGACTCGATGATCGCCAAGGTCATCGCCTATGGCGATACGCGCGACCAGGCGCTGGCGCGCATGCGCATCGCCCTGTCGGAAATGGCGGTCGACGGCATTTCGACCAACATCGCGCTGCACCGCGAACTGCTCCAGGATGCCCGCTTCATCGAAGGCGGAACCAACATCCATTATCTGGAGCATCGCCTGTCCCAGCGTCCGGACTGAAGGTAGCGAGTCCGTCATGCGCGAACTGGTGTTCGATTGCCCCGAGCAACTGGCCGAGCCGCTGTCCGACGCGCTGCTGGAAGCCGGCGTGTTGTCGGTGTCGGTCGAGGATGCCGACTTCGGCACCGACGCCGAGCAGCCCTTGTTCGGCGAGCCCGGCCTCGAGCCGGAAACCCAGGCATGGTCGCGCAACCGCGTCGTGGCGCTGCTGCCCGATGGCGAGGATCCCGCCCAGTTGCTGGCGGTGGCCTGCGCGGCCTGCGGGATCGACGATCCGCCCGCCTGGCAGTTGCGCGAGGTGCCGGATGCCGACTGGGTCCGCCTGACCCAGTCGCAGTTCGAGCCGATCGAGGTCGACGCCCGCATCTGGATCGTGCCGACCTGGCACGAAGTGCCGGACCGGCCGGGCACCATCTCCCTGCGCCTGGATCCGGGCCTGGCCTTCGGTACCGGCAGCCATCCCACCACGCACCTGTGCCTGGCCTGGCTGGCGGGCAATCTGCGCGCCGGCAGCAGCGTGCTGGACTACGGCTGCGGTTCGGGCATCCTGGCGATCGCCGCGCGCAAGCTCGGCGCCGGCGAGACCGTGGGCATCGACATCGACCCGCAGGCGGTCCAGTCGGCCCAGGCCAATGCGGCGGCCAACGCGGTCGAGGTACTGGCCGGCCTGCCCGACGTGCGCCAGGGCTGGCGCGCCGACGTGGTGGTCGCCAACATCCTGTCCAATCCGCTCAAGGTGCTCGCGCCCATGCTGTGCGACCGGGTACTGCCCGGCGGCGACCTGATCCTGTCCGGCGTGCTCGAGCGGCAGGCCGACGAGGTTGCGCAGGCCTATGCGCCCTGGATCGCCATGAAGGTGTGGCGCGCGCTGGATGGCTGGGTCTGCCTGCACGGGCAGCGCCCCGCCTGACGGGCATCCGGCATGGTTCTCGCTACCCGCTGCCCCCAATGCGCCACGGCGTTCCGGGTCGCTCCCGACCAGATCAAGCTGCGCGGCGGCTGGGTGCGGTGCGGGGTTTGCAACGAAGTCTTCGATAGCAGCCAGAGCCTGATCGAGCTGGATCCGGCCGGAGGTTCGCCGCGTCCGGTGGCCGCGGGACCGGCAGCGATGCCCGAGGCGCCCGCCGCCGAACCCCATGTGCTGCGCCGGCGGGGAGAAGGCCTGGCCGCGACCGTGCAGGACGACGAGGACCTGGCGCCGGCATTGGCGTCCACGCCGCCTTCCCCGCCGGTCGTTACCGACAGCGAATCTGCCTCCCGCGACATGCCTGCCATCGACGCGCCGCCTGGAGCCGGCGCGTCGATGGCGGGTGAAACGGCGCCGGCGGTTTTCGCCGAATCCTTGCCCGGCCAGGATCTGCCTTCCGTCCTGCGGTCCCGTCGCCCCGAGCCGGTCGGCCTGCCGGGCGAGGCCGATGGCGGGCCGGATGCGGGTATTGCGCCCGCGGCGGACGTTTCCATCGTGGGCGAGTCGCGTGTCCGCGCGCAGGGGGCGAGCGTGGAAGCGGCGCCGGGTTTCCTCGATGGCGAGACCCGGCGGCGCTGGCGGCGCGCCCAGTGGCTGTGGGGGCTGGCCGCGCTGGTCGCGCTGCTGATCCTGCTGGCGCAGGCGGCCTGGATCTTCCGGGCCGAGATCGCGACCCGCGTGCCCGCGTTGCGTCCCGTCATGGAGCAACTGTGCCAGCGGCTGCAGTGCACCGTGGGCTATCCCCGGGCGCCCGAACTGCTGGTGATCGAATCATCGTCGGTCGAGCCCTGGTCGCCCGAGTCGCCGGGATTCGCGCCGCCCATCGCCGATGAGCCCGAACCGGCGCCGGGTGAGTCTTCCGAGGTCGTCCTGCCGACGCGCCAGCTGGCGCTGCGGATGGTGTTGCGCAACCGCGCGGCGTTCCCGCAGTCCTGGCCCGCCATCGAGCTGTCGCTGATGGACTTGTCCGACACCGTGGCCGCCCGCCGGGTGCTGCTGCCGTCGGTTTATCTGTCGCCCCGCGATTTCGCCCAGCCGCTGGGGCCGCTCGAAGAGCGGGTCCTGCGGATTCCCATCGAAACCATCGACGCCCACGCCACCGGCTACCGCGTCGCCATCTTCTATCCGTGACCGCCATGGCCTATCCCGAAACCGCTCCCGTCATCATCTGCGGCTCCGTTGCGTTCGATACGATCATGGTGTTCGAAGGCAAGTTCCAGGAGCACATCCTGCCGGAGCAGGTCCACGCGCTCAGCGTCTCCTTCCTCGTGCCTTCCATGCGCAAGGAGTACGGTGGTTGCGCGGGAAATATCGCCTACAACATGCGGCTGCTGGGCGGCACGCCCGTGCCGGTGGCGACCGTGGGCGAGGACGCGGGCGACTATCTGCGCCGCATGCGCGAGCAGGGCACCAACGTCGACTGGGTCAAGGTCGTGCCGGAGACCTTCACCGCGCAGTGCTTCATCACGACAGACCTGGCGGACAACCAGATCACCGCCTTCCACCCCGGGGCCATGTCGGCGGCGGCCACCAATGACCTGACCGGAGCGCCGGGCGTCTGGGGCATCGTCGCGCCCGACGCCAAGGACGGCATGTTCGCGCATGCCCGGCGGCTGCACGCGCAGGGCATCCCCTTCATCTTCGACCTGGGCCAGGCCATGCCGCTGTTCAGCGGCGAGGACCTGGAGGAAATGCTGGCGCTCGCGCAGGTGCTGACGGTCAATGACTACGAGGCCCATGTGGTCGAGCAGCGTACCGGCCGCAGCATGGCCGACATCGCCGCCGGCTTGCAGGCCGCCATCGTCACCCGGGGCGAGAAAGGCTCGACGCTGCTGACCGGCGGCCAGGAGATCCGGATCGATCCCGTCAAGGCGGAAGCCGTGGTCGATCCGACGGGGTGCGGCGATGCCTATCGGGCCGGCCTGCTGTACGGGCTGACGCTGGGATGGCGCTGGGAGGACTGCTGCAAGCTGGCCAGCCTGATGGGGGCCATCAAGATCGCTTGCCGGGGCCCGCAGAACCACCAGATCAGCCGCGAGGAGATCTCGGCGCGCCTGGAGCGCGGCTACGGGCTCTCGCTGCCGCAGGGCTGAAGCGGGGCCGCCGCGGTCATGGTTTGAAACAACCTTGGCGGGCTCGGACAGGCGCCGGCGGGCTGGCGGGCGAACCGACAGGGTATAAATTCAGTCCTAGACCCTGTCGTTTCATTCCAAGAAGAGGGCGCTGCGGCGTTTCTCCGCTTTTCCACCAGGATGGTTCTATGAATCCAAGCAATTCGTCTCTTTCCCAGGTTGCCGGACGCGGGCGTGTCCTGGCCGTGGCCGCCGCGCTGTCCGCGCTGGCGCTGCTGGCCGGATGTGCGACGGGCAGCAACTCGGCATCGGTCTATGACCGGAACCAGGCGCAGCGCGAGCAAGTGGTGCGCATGGGCACGGTGGAGTCGGTGCGGCGCGTCACCATCGACCGCGGCCAGACCGGTGTCGGCACGGCGGGCGGCGCCATTGTCGGCGGCGTGGCGGGCAGCAGCATCGGCGGGGGCCGCGGCCAGATCATCACATCGGTGCTGGGCGCGATCGCCGGCGGCATCGCCGGGCAGGCGGTGGAAGGCGGGATGTCCAAGCGCGACGGCCTGGAAATCACCGTTCGTTTCGAAAACGGAGAACTGCGCTCCATCGTGCAGGAAGCCGACGAGATGTTCTATGTCGGGGATCGGGTGCGCGTGCTGAGCGGCACCGGCGCGACCCGCGTCACGCATCTCTAGACAGGCGCCCGCCGCCATGCGGCGGCGCCGCGTCGATGCCGGGGCGGGCCTTGCTGCCCGCCGGGGCTTACAGTCCGAAGATGGGCAGTCCTATCCGCGACAGCACCATCAGCGCGACCTGCGTGAACAGGAACAGGACCAACGGCGATAGATCCAGCCCCCCCAGGGAAGGCATGAAACGCCGGATGGGATCCAGCAGCGGAGCCGTCAGCGCCTGGAGGACAGGCATGGCCGGTGCGTTGGGGTTCACCCATGACAGGATCACCATCAGCAACGTGACCCACATCACGAGGTTGACGGCCCACTTCAGCATCAGCATCAGCGAGATCCACAGCCCCTCCGGCAGCATGGACAGCGGATTGCCTCCCGCGATCAGCATTACCGCCGTCAGGTAGATCAGCGCCGTCAGCCAGGCCGCCACCAGACTGGCCCAATCCACGCCCCCGCGCCCGCCCAGCACCCGCCGCAGCGGGATCACCAGCCAGTCCGTCACCTGGAACACCGTTCGCGAAATGGGGTTGTACGGTGGCATCCGCGCGAATTGCAGCCACAACCGCAGCAGCAGCACGGCCCCGTAAAGGGTGAAAACGACGTTGAGTAGAAAACGGGCGATATCGCCAACCATGAGAACTCCGAGTGCCTGCACGATTTATTCAGCAGGCTGTAAGAAAAAGATTATAGCTCCCTGCATAAGTCTCCCACAGACCCAGGATGCGGTGGATCCGGCTCCGCCGGTCCACCCGCATCGCCCCTTGGGGGGCGCGCGAAGCGCGTAGGGGGGCCACAAAAAACCCCGCCAAAGCTTGCACTCTGGCGGGGTTTGAATCAGAGCGCAAGGCGCTCCGATTAGGGCTTACGGGCGGCTGCCCGTAGGGAAGGGCCAAGCGGCTGCGGGGTTGAGCGCCGTTTTCGCGCCCGGAGCGGCCGCGGTGGACGGCGCAGGGGCAGGCTTTTTGGCAGCAGGCTTCTTGGGAGCGGCCTTCTTGGCCGGAGCCTTCTTCGCAGCGGGCTTCTTGGCAGCGGTAGCCTTCTTGGCCGCGACCTTCTTCACCGCAGCTTTCTTGGCCGGGGCCTTCTTGGCCGCGACCTTCTTCACTGCGGCTTTCTTGGCCGGGGCCTTCTTGGCTGCAACCTTCTTCACCGCGGCTTTCTTGGCCGGAGCCTTTTTCGCCGGGGCCTTCTTGGCTGCGACCTTCTTCACTGCGGCTTTCTTGGCCGGGGCCTTCTTGGCCGCAACCTTCTTCACCGCGGCTTTCTTGGCCGGAGCCTTCTTCGCCGCAACCTTCTTCACTGCCGCCTTCTTGGCCGGGGCTTTCTTCGCCGGGGCCTTCTTGGCTACCGCTTTCTTCGCGGCCTTTTTGGCTGTCGCCATGGTCTGCTCCTTTACGAGACGTTCAGGGACCCAGAACACACGAACCCGCTCGGACCATCCTCACGGGCTATTCATCGGCGCAAGCCCTGCTGTTGAACAACACCTCAACAGCGGAATCAGTTTGCGCTAATGAATGCTTTACACAGCCATTCGACATACCCCGCAACCAGTGCGACCCATGTCGAATGACTTGGCAGGCGGTTTTCCCGCCTGCCGGATGACACCCCCGTTTGCCCGGCCGCCGCTGCTTCGTCTTCGACAAAGCAACATGCGCAGGGGCCGGATGGTGCGCCGGGCGAGGGGGCCTGCCCCACGCGCCGCGTCTGAACTCATCCGGGCCCTGCCGGGCGCCCAAGGGCGCCTGATCCTGTCTACGTGCGGTCTAGTCCCAGCTCAGCGCCCCGCCGGTCTGGTATTCGATCACACGCGTTTCAAAGAAATTGCGTTCTTTCTTCAAGTCGATCATCTCCGCCATCCACGGGAAGGGATTCTCTTCCTGCGGGAACAGCGGCTCGATACCGATCTGCTGGCAGCGGCGGTTGGCGATGAAGCGCAGATACGATTTGAACATCGGCGCATTCAGGCCCAGCACGCCACGCGGCATGGTGTCTTCGGCGTAAGCGTATTCGAGTTCGACCGCTTTGCGGAAGAGGCCGCGGATGTCTTCGCGGAATTCCGGCGTCCACAGGTGCGGGTTCTCGAGCTTGATCGTGTTGATGAGGTCGATGCCGAAATTGCAATGCATGGACTCGTCCCGCAGGATGTACATGTATTGCTCGGCGGCGCCGGTCATCTTGTTCTGCCGGCCCAGCGCCAGGATCTGGGTGAAGCCGACGTAGAAGAACAGGCCTTCCATCAGGCACGCGAAGACGATCAGCGACTTCAGCAGGGTCTGGTCGGCCTCCGGCGTGCCCGTCTTGAAGTTCGGGTCGGCGATGGCGTCGATGAAGGGGATCAGGAACTCGTCCTTGGCGCGGATGGACGGAACTTCATTGTAGGCATTGAAGATTTCCGACTCGTCCAGGTCCAGGCTCTCGACGATGTACTGGTAGGCGTGGGTGTGGATCGCTTCCTCGAAGGCCTGGCGCAGCAGGAACTGCCGGCACTCCGGGGCGGTGATGTGGCGATACGTGCCCAGCACGATGTTGTTCGCGGCGAGCGAGTCGGCCGTGACGAAGAAGCCCAGGTTGCGCTTGATGATGCGGCGCTCGTCCTCGGTCAGGCCCTCGGGGTTCTTCCACAGCGCGATGTCGCGCGACATGTTGATTTCCTGCGGCATCCAGTGGTTGGCGCAGGTGGCCAGGTACTTTTCCCAAGCCCATTTGTATTTGAACGGGACCAGCTGGTTGACGTCCGTCTGGCCGTTGATGATGCGTTTGTCCGCGATGTTGACGCGGCTCGAGGAGGCGCCGGCGGACGCGGCAGCGCCCGAGGCCAGCGCGACCTCGTCGAACGCCCCGGCGTGTTCGCGCGGGGCGGCGGCGCCCGCCGGCTGCAGGGCCGGCGTGGCGGAGGGGGTGGATACTTCTTCGTCCCAAGACAACATAGATCGACTCCGGTGTTCAGCGGGGGTTATTGGCAGGCTTCGCACTCTTCGAAGCCGGGGTCACCCGGCTTCATGGTGCATACCGCCCCGACGATTTCCGGTTCCGGAAGGTTGGTGCCCGACGCGGACATTCCCGCATTGGACGATGCCGTGGGCACGGCGTTCAATTCGCCGCCGCGTCCCGTCGATTTTTCAGCGCTGGTCGCACCCAGCGTGCGCAGGTAGTAGGTGGTCTTCAGGCCGCGCTGCCAAGCCAGCTTGTACGTTTCGTCCAGCTTCTTGCCCGACGCGCCCGCCATATAGATATTGAGCGATTGCGACTGGTCGATCCACTTCTGGCGGCGCGCCGCGCATTCCACGAGCCAGCGGGGCTCTACCTCGAAGGCCGTCGCGTACAGCTTGCGCAGCTCGGGAGGTACCCGGTCGATCTTGGCGAGACTGCCATCGAAGTACTTCAGGTCCGCGATCATCACCTCGTCCCACAGCCCGAGCTTCTTGAGATCACGCACCAGGTAATCGTTGACGATCGTGAATTCGCCGGAGAGATTCGATTTGACGTACAAGTTCTGATAAGTCGGTTCAATGCACGCAGATACACCAATGATATTGGAAATCGTCGCCGTCGGGGCAATAGCGATGCAGTTGGAATTGCGCATGCCGTGCAGTTTGATGCGCTCGCGCAACGCATTCCAGTCCAGCGACGCGCTTTCATCGATGTCGACGTAGCCGCCGCGCTCTTCGCGCAGCAGCTTGATGGAGTCCTGCGGAAGAATGCCGCGGTCCCACAGCGAGCCTTCGAACGACGAGTAGCGGCCGCGTTCTTCGGCCAGTTCGGTCGAGGCGAGGTAGGCGTAGTAGCACACCGCTTCCATCGAGCGATCGGCGAAGTCGATGGCGGCATCCGACGCGTAGGGCACGCGCATGATGTGCAGCGCGTCCTGGAAGCCCATGATGCCCATGCCGACGGGACGGTGGCGCAGGTTGGAGTTGCGGGCCTTGTCGACGGCGTAATAGTTGATGTCGATCACGTTGTCGAGCATGCGCATGGCGATGTGGACCGTGTTGCGCAGCTTGTCGTGGTCGAGCTCGACCGTGCCATCGGCGTTGGTCTTCAGGTGGGCGACCAGGTTGACCGAGCCGAGGTTGCAGACCGCGATCTCGGACTCGTTGGTGTTCAGCGTGATCTCGGTGCACAGGTTGGAGCTGTGGACGACGCCGACGTGCTGCTGGGGCGAGCGGATGTTGCAAGGATCCTTGAACGTGATCCACGGATGGCCGGTCTCGAACAGCATCGACAGCATCTTGCGCCATAGCGACGTGGCCGGGATCTTCTTGAACAGTTTCAGTTCGCCGCTGGCGACCTTGGCTTCATAGCCCAGGTAGGCCTTCTCGAATTCCTTGCCCACCTTGTCGTGCAGGTCGGGGCAGTCGGACGGGGAGAACAGGGTCCATTCGGCGTTGTCCATGACCCGCTTCATGAACAGGTCGGGAATCCAGTTGGCCGTGTTCATGTCGTGCGTGCGGCGGCGTTCGTCGCCGGTGTTCTTGCGCAGCTCGAGGAACTCCTCGATGTCCAGGTGCCAGGTTTCGAGGTACGTGCACACGGCGCCCTTGCGCTTGCCGCCCTGGTTGACCGCCACGGCGGTGTCGTTCACCACTTTCAGGAAGGGGACGACGCCCTGGCTTTCGCCGTTGGTGCCCTTGATGTGGCTGCGCAGCGCGCGCACGGGGGTCCAGTCGTTGCCCAGGCCGCCGGCGTACTTGGCCAGCAGCGCGTTTTCCTTGATGGCGTCGTAGATGCTTTCCAGGCTGTCGGCCACCGTGGTCAGGTAGCACGACGACAGCTGCGAGTGCAGGGTGCCGGCGTTGAACAGGGTCGGCGTCGAGCTCATGAAGTCGAACGACGACAGGATGTTGTAGAACTCGATGGCGCGGGCTTCGCGATCGGCTTCCTCCAGGGCCAGGCCCATCGCGACGCGCATGAAGAAGGCCTGCGGCAGCTCGATGCGGGCGCCCTTGATGTGCAGGAAGTAGCGGTCGTACAGGGTCTGCAGGCCCAGGTAGGTGAACTGCAGGTCGCGGGTGTCCTTCAGCGCCGCGCCCAGGCGGGCGAGGTCGTAGGTGGCCAGCTTGGCGTCCAGCAGGCCGCCTTCGATGCCGCGGGCGATGAACTGCGGGAAATATTCGGCGTAGCGCGTGGCCATGGCGGCTTGTTCGACTTCTTCGCCCAGCACTTCCTTGCGGATGGTGTGCAGCAGGAGGCGTGCCGTGACCGTGCTGTAGGCCGGGTCCTTCTCCAATTGCGAGCGGGCGGCCAGGATGGCGGACTTGAAGATCTCGTCGGTGGAGACGCCGTCGTACAGGTTCTTGACGGTTTCCTTGAAGATGCCCTCGGCCGAGGCGAATTCTTCCAGGCCCGAGCACGCGGCCTGGATGATGGCCTGCAGGTGCTGCGGGTCGAGCGGGATGCGCAGGCCGTTCTCGGTGACGTGCACGATCGCCTGGTTGGACGAGGTGTGCATCAGCGCGCGCTGCTGGGCGCGCTTTTCGCGGTACAGCACGTAGGCGCGGGCGACGTCATGCTCGCCGGAGCGCATCAGCGCCAGCTCGACCTGGTCCTGGATGTCTTCGATATGGACGGTGCCGCCGCTGGGCTGGCGCCGGATCAGGGCGTGGACGACCTGTTTGGTCAGGCCTTCGACGAGCTCGCGCACACGCGCGGAAGCAGCGCCCTGGCCGCCGTTGACGGCCAGGAAGGCCTTGGTCAGCGCGATGGAAATCTTGCCGGGTTCGAATCCGACCACGGCGCCGTTGCGCCGGATGACCTTGTGGTCGGAATACGCGGTCTGGCCGGCTTCGGTCTGTGCGGGCTTGGAAGCTAGCGGCGCAGCGGTCGATTGGGCCGAGGGAGTCGAGAGTTGCATAAGGCCTCCTGGATGCATGAAGGCGCGGGATGCCGCGCCGGTACTCGGTGTTCTGGGATTTGCAGCGAAATAATTCTGGATTACAAGGGCGTCAGGCCGCGCCGGAGCGCGGCTTGGGGCCTAACGACGAAATGCGGGACGGCTCGTGCCGTCGCACATCCGGGCTGGTATGGATAAGCCATGTTTTCCCCCTCCCTTGCAGCACGGACACTACATCTAGTGGTGTGTGACCGGCGAGGCACTAATTCTAGGGGGGTGCTGATTGTACGGCAAGTGTCAAAATGTTGCTGGCGGAAAGAATCCGGCGCTCGCATAGGTAATTCGGGCTCTATTTATTAGACAGCTAGCAACCATGCGTGTTTCACGCGGAAAGGTGCACGAGGCACGCTTGAAATGCGGCGTTTGCAGCGCGTGGAACAGAGCGGGTGCGGGTTGAGCCTGGGCGGGCCGGGGTTGGCGAGGGCGAGATTCTACAGGAGGGGCGGTGGCGGCCCGGCCCCCGGGTGCCCCGGGCACGGCCTGTGGCGGCGTGGGGTGGGTCAGGGGGCGGGCGGGGCGGTTTCGGGGGGGAGGGCGGTCCAGCCGGTTTCGCGGCCGTAGCGGGCCCAGTCGAAGGCCGGGCCGGGGTCGGTCTTGCGGCCGGGGGCGATGTGTTCGTGCCCGCGGACGGCTTCGAGGGGGTGGCGGGCGCGCAGGGCGGGGGTGAGCCAGGCCAGGGCGCGGTACTGGGCGTCGGTGAAGGGCAGGGTGTCGCAGCCTTCGAGTTCGATGCCGATGGAGAAGTCGTTGCAGCGTTCGCGGCCGGCGTGGCAGGAGACGCCGGCGTGCCAGGCGCGTTGGCCGGTGCTGGCGAACTGGACGATGGCGCCGGCGCGGTCGATCAGGAAGTGGGCCGAGACTTTCAGGCCGCGCAGGCAGTCGAACCAGGGATGGGCGTCGCAGTCGAGGGTGTTGGTGAACAGGGCTTCGACGTAGGGGCCGCCGAACTCGCCGGGCGGCAGGCTGATGTTGTGCAGGACCAGCAGCGAGATCTCGGTGCCGGGCGGCCGTTCGTCGGTGTTGGGGGAGGGGACGCGGCGCACGGCGGGGTGGTCGATCCAGCCACCGTCGTCCAGCCGCGCTTCCGGGGTCATTTGCCCGGCCCCTTCAACGAGTGGGCCAGGCTGCAATAGTTATAGCCTTTGCGCCGCACGGCCTCGGAGGGGGGCAGATGGATGCCGCAGTGGGCGCAGCGCACCATGCCGTCGGCGGGGAAGCGGCTGGCGTCGACGCGGCGCGATTGGCGGCGGTGGCCCTTGACGGCGCTGCGGGCGGCGATGCGGGCCACGAGCAGCGCGACCACGATGACGAACACCCAGAAAAGTAGCTTGCCCATGGAGGAAAGGGATCCTATCGGAGGCGCGTGCTAGCGGCGCAGGATGATCTCGAGCACGAACCGGGTGCCGGTGTAGGCCAGCAACAGGAAGGCGAAGCCGACCAGCGTCCAGCGCAGCGCGATGCGTCCGCGCCAGCCCCAGACCTGGCGGCCCAGCAGCAGCAGGCCGAAGGTCAGCCACGAGAGCAGCGTGAAGACGGTCTTGTGGTCCAGGGGCAGGGCGGTGCCCGACAGCGATTCGGAAATGACGATGCCGGTGAGGACGGCCAGGGTCAACAGCACGAAACCGATCCAGATCAGCCGGAACAGCAGGCGTTCGAGCATCAGCAGGGGCGGCACGGCGTCGAACAGGCGGGCGTAGACCCGGGCCGAATGGCGGGGCTGGGGCGGGTTGCTGGCCGAGATGTCGTGCAGGCGCCGGTCGGCCGAGGCCATCAGCAGCGCATGCAGGGCGGCGATGGTGATCATGCTGTAGGCGGCCAGCGCGATGGCCAGGTGCACGCGCAGCCAGCCGCTGTCGGCGTGGGCGATGATGCGTCCCTCGGGAAAGACGACGGGCAGCACGGTGCCGATCACGCCCAGCGGCATCAGCCAGAGCCGCAGGCCGTCGATCGCGACCCACAGGCTCTCGGCCCAGAATACGACCAGGCCCAGCCACAGCGCGGCCGAGATCCCCAGCGCGAAGCCCAGTTTCAGGTTGCCGTCGCCCAGCATGGCCTGCTGGACCGCGAGGCCGTGCACGACCAGCACCAGCGCCAGCCCCAGGCGCTCGGCGGAGCCGGCCCGGGGTTCGGGGTGCGACGAGACGGCTCGCCACGCGAGTACCGTCAACAAGGCGTAACCGGCCGCGGCCAGTGCGTGCAATACAATTCCCATATCCATGGAAGTGTAAGCGAATCCTATTCATGCTCGATAACCTTACCGCTCGCCTGTCGCGCGTCGTCAAGACCCTGAAGGGTGAAGCGCGCCTGACCGAGGCGAATACGCAGGAAATGCTGCGCGAAGTCCGTCTGGCGCTGCTCGAAGCCGACGTGTCCCTGCCGGTCGTGCGCGAGTTCGTTGCGCGGGTCAAGGAAAAGGCGCTGGGCGAGGACGTCACGGGCAGCCTGACGCCGGGCCAGGCCCTGGTGGGAGTGGTCCACAAGGAGCTGACTTCCCTCATGGGGGGGGACCTCGGGCCCCACGCGAGCGAGTTGTCGCTGGCCCAGCAGCCTCCCGCCGTGATCCTGATGGCGGGCCTGCAGGGGTCGGGCAAGACCACCACCACCGGCAAGCTGGCCCGCTGGCTGGCCGAGGGCGGCCATGTCCAGAACGGCCGCAAGACGGGCAAGAAGAAAGTGCTGGTGGTCAGCGCCGACGTCTACCGCCCCGCCGCCATCGAGCAGTTGAAGACCGTGGCCGCGCAGGCCGGCGTCGATTTTCTGCCTTCGTCCACCGACCAGGCGCCCGAGGCCATTGCCCGCAACGCGCTCGACCATGCGCGCAAGCACCATTACGACGTGCTGATCGTCGATACGGCCGGCCGGCTGGGCATCGACGAAGCGCTGATGAACGAGATCCGCGCGCTGCATGCCCTGCTCGATCCGATCGAGACCCTGTTCGTGGTCGACGCGATGCTGGGCCAGGACGCGGTCAACGTCGCCAAGGCCTTCAACGACGCCCTGCCGCTGACCGGCGTGGTCCTGACCAAGCTGGACGGCGATGCGCGCGGCGGCGCCGCGCTGTCGGTGCGCCACGTGACCGGCAAGCCGCTCAAGTTCGTCGGCGTGTCCGAGAAGCTGTCCGGCCTCGAGCCCTTCCATCCCGAACGCATGGCGCAACGGGTGCTGGGCATGGGCGACATCCTGTCGCTGGTCGAGGAAGCCCAGCGCGCGATCGACGTCGACGAGGCGCAGAAGCTGGCCGCCAAGCTCAAGTCGGGCGACAAGTTCGACCTGAACGATTTCCGCGCCCAGATCGCGCAGATGAAGAACCTGGGCGACATGGGCTCGCTGTTGGAGAAGCTGCCGGCGCAGTTCTCGCAGGCGGCTTCGCAAATAGACAGCAAGCAGGCCGGCAAGCAGATCCGCCGCATGGAAGGCATCCTGAACTCCATGACCGAGCTCGAACGCGCCAAGCCCGAGCTGATCAAGGCCTCGCGCAAGCGCCGCATCGCCACCGGCGCCGGCGTGCAGGTGCAGGAGGTCAACCGCATGCTGTCGCAGTTCGAGCAGATGCAGGCCATGATGAAGCAGATGAAGAAGGGTGGCATGGCCAAGATGATGCGCGCCATGGGCGGCATGAAGGCGCTGCGCGGCATGAAGGGCTTGCCTGGACTCAAGTAAAGCCCCGACAATCCCGGTTCCGTGGTCCCGTCTCCAGGAACGATGAGCGTAGCTCCGCAGCCAGGCCGTCTAGTGTGGGATGCCGCAACCGGTGCCGGCCGCCTGTTGGTCGAAGGCGACTGGACGCTGGCGGCCTTCGAGGCCCTGCGCCGCGAGGTCGCCCGGTTCGATGCGGGCGACCAGGTGCGCGCGCTGGACCTCAGCCGGCTGGGCGCGCTGGATACCGCGGGCGCATCGCTGCTGGTCGACCTGCTGGGCGCCGAGCGCCTGCCCGGGCTGCTGGCCGCCGGTCCCCAGGTGGATGCCTCGCGCCGCGCGCTGCTCGACACCATCATCCGCGCCCAGGGCGCGGTCCAGCGGTGCAAGCCGCCCGAGCCGCCTGCGCCGCTGGCCGAACTGCTGTGCCACGTGGGCGAGGCCGCCGAGCAGTTCTGGAAGCACGCCGTGGGCCTGTGCGGGTTCATCGGCCTGACGCTCGAGAGCCTGGGCCGGTCGCTGGTGCGCCCACGCTCGTGGCGGATCACGGCCACCGTCGCGCAGATCGAGCAGGTCGGGCTGAATGCCGTTCCCATCGTCGCCTTGCTGACCTTCCTGGTCGGCGCCGTCGTGGCTTTCCTGGGCGCGACGGTGCTGCGGGACTTCGGCGCCACCCTTTATACGATCAATCTGGTCGGGTTTGCCTTTCTGCGCGAATTCGCCGTGTTGCTGACCGCCATCCTGATGGCGGGCCGGACGGCCAGCGCCTTTACCGCGCAGATCGGCTCGATGAAGGCCAACGAGGAGATCGACGCCATCCGGGCGCTCGGCCTGGACCCCATCAACATGCTGGTGCTGCCGCGCGTGCTGGCGATGCTGGTGTCGCTGCCCCTCCTGACCTTCATGTCCATGCTGACCGGCATCGCGGGCGGCATGGTGGTGTGCGCCTGGAGCCTGGACATTCCGCCGTCGCTGTTCCTGTCCACGTTGCGCGAGAGCCTGGACGTGCGGCACTTCTATGTCGGCATCGTCAAGGCGCCCATCCTGGCCTTCATCATCGCCGTGATCGGTTGCCTGGAAGGCTTCAAGGTCAGCGGCAGCGCCCAGTCCGTGGGCGAGCACACCACCTCCAGCGTCGTGCAGGCGATCTTCGTGGTGATCCTGATCGACGCGCTGGCGGCGCTGTTCTTCATGGAGATGGGATGGTGACGGCCGACGAACCCATCGTGCGCGTGCGCGGGCTGGTCAACCGTTTCGGGACCCAGACCGTGCACGAGGGGCTGGACCTGGACATCCACCGGGGCGAGATCCTGGGCGTGGTGGGCGGTTCGGGCTCGGGCAAGTCGGTGCTGCTGCGCTCCATCGTCGGGCTGCGGCGGCCGACCGCGGGCAGCGTGCAGGTGTTCGGCCAGGTGCTGGACGAGCTGTCTCCCGAGATGCGTTCGCGCCAGGAACGGCGGATGGGCGTGCTGTTCCAGCGCGGCGCGCTGTTCTCCTCGCTGTCGGTGACCGAGAACGCCGCGCTGCCGCTGATCGAGCACGCGGGACTGGCCCGGCCCGAGGCCGAGCGGCTGGCGCGGCTCAAGCTGGCGCTGGCGGGCCTGCCGGTCGAGGCCGGCGCCAAGTCCCCGGCCTCGCTGTCGGGCGGCATGGTCAAGCGGGCGGCGCTGGCGCGCGCCCTGGCGCTGGACCCCGATCTGTTGTTCCTGGACGAGCCCACGGCGGGACTGGACCCGATCGGCGCGGCGGCCTTCGACGAACTGATCCGCACCCTGAGAGATGCGCTGGGGCTGACCGTGTTCCTGGTCACGCACGATCTGGACACGCTCTACGCCATCTGCGACCGGGTGGCGGTGCTGTCGCAGCGCAAGGTGCTGGTGGTGGACCGGCTGGAAGTGGTGGAGCGGGTCGACGATCCGTGGGTGCAGGAATATTTCCAGGGGCCGCGCGGACGCGCGGCGTCGCGGGCGGCCGAACGGTCGCGCAAGGAGGAGTAGATGGAAACCCGGGCGCATCATGTCGTGATCGGCCTGTTCCTCGTCATTGCCGTGACGGGGGCCCTGCTGTTCGCGTTGTGGCTGGCCAAGAGCCATTCGGACGCCAGCGTGGCGCAGTTCGACGTCGAGTTCAACGAGGCGGTCAACGGCCTGTCCGAGGGCAGCGCCGTCATGTACAGCGGGATCAAGGTCGGCGACGTGGCGCGGTTGCGGCTCGATCCCGTGGATCCCCGCAAGGTGGTGGCGCGGATACGGATCGCCAGCGACGTGCCGGTCAAGGAGGATACGGTGGCGCGCCTGCGCCTGACCGGCGTCACGGGTACCTCGGTGATCCAGCTCGGCAGCGGCACGCCGGAAAGTCCGCGTCTCCTGCCCAAGGGCGACAAGGTGCCGGTCATCGTGGCCCTGCCGTCGCCGATCACCCAGTTGCTGGCGGGCGGGGAGGACCTGATGCTGAACGTCAACGAAATGGTCGCCAGCGCGCGCCAGATCATGTCGCCCGAGAACGCCCGGCAGATCAGCAGCATCCTGGAGCACCTCGAGCAAAGCACGGCCGAGCTGGCCGCGCAGCGGGAAAGTTTCGCGAAGCTGGGCGGACAACTGGGAGAGATCGGCCGGCAGACGTCCGAGGCGCTGGCCAGGGCCAACTCGCTGATGACGCATGCCGACGAACTGGTGGGTTCGCAGGGGAAGGACACCATGCAGAGCGCGCAGCAGGCCATGACGTCGCTGGCTCGCGCCAGCGATAGCATCGACCGCCTGGTGCAGGAGAACAGCGGCGCGCTGGGCAGCGGCGCCCAGAGCCTGGGCGAGCTGGGCGGCGCGCTGCGAGAGATGCAGGCGACGATGGCGTCGCTGCGGGCCATCACCCGCCGCCTCGAGGACAACCCGGCCGACTACCTGCTGGGCCGCGAACAACCCAAGGAGTTCACCCCATGAGAGGCGCGCGCGCAATCATCCGTTGGGCGGGCATGTCGCTGGCGGTGCTGGCTTCGGCCTGCACGCTGTTGCCGGAACAGAAAACGGTCGACATCTATCGCCTGCCGTCCGCGCAGGCGGCGGTTTCCCCGCCGGGCAAGGCCCAGGCCTGGTCGCTGCGCATTCGCAGCCCGCACGCCAATACCACGCTGGACAGCGCTCGCATCGCGGTCATCGTCCAGGGGGACCGCCTCAGCACCTATGGCGGGGCGCGCTGGACCGACGCGCCGCCGGTGCTGCTGCGCGCCCGCCTGGCCGAGGCGTTCAGGCTGGACGGCTGCGTCGCATCGGTATCGACCACCGCCAGCAATGTGCGCGCGGACCTGGAACTGGACAGCGATCTGCGCGCCTTCCAGAGCGAATATCGCGGTGCCGTGCCCTACGCGGTGGTCAGCCTGGATGCCCGGCTGATCTCGACCGCGACGCGGCGCGTGGTGGCCTCGCGCAGCTTCGAGGTCGCGCAACCTGCCGAGGGCGTCGAAGTGCCGGCCGTGGTGTCGGCCTTCGGCCTGGCCAGCGATGCGCTGGCCGGCCAGGTGGTCCAGTGGGTGGTGGAGCAGGGGGCCCGGGCTCAGTCCAGCAAGTCGGAGTAGTCGCCCCGTTCGTAGCCCTCTACCGCCTTCCAGGGCAGCACGGCCGGCGCGGGCGCCGCCGTCACCGTGATCCGGTTGACCGACAGGCCGTGCGGCCCGCGGGTCTCGACACGGCGGGCGTATTGTCCCTTCATGTCCCAGTCCACGGTGATCATCGATTCGCCGCGTGCCAGGCGATAGCGCTGCACACCCTTGGCGGGTGCGCCGTCCGGCTGCATGCGCTTCAGGCTGGCCGGATCCACCACCCCGTAGGTGATGTCCCAGGAGCCGTTGTAGCCGACGTTGCCGTAGTTGGCTTCGTCGATGTCGAGCACCTTGCGCTGCTTGCGCAGCACCATGCGTACGGCCACCTTGCCGGCGGTATCCCGCTGCAGCCACAGGGGCGAGCCCACCGTGTCGGCATGGGAATGGCCGGCGTGCGGTTCCGGGCCGCCCTGTTCATGCGCGTCGTGGCCGTGTTCGTCGCTGGCGCGCAGCGCGGCGGGGAAATCCCGCTCGATCCAGACCGAGCCCGCGCGGCGCACCATCAGGTCGGTGTAGCGGCTTTCCCGCTGCACGCCGTCGCGGCCGGTGGACGAGGCGTAGCGCTCGATGCGCAGATTCAGGTCGGGCGCCGCCTGGGCCGGCTGCGCCGTCGCCTTTTGAGCGACGGCGGGGCCCAGGGGCAGCAGTGCCGCGAGGCACCATGCCATCCGTTTCATCGCAGACTCCCGCCCGTGTATCACAGACCGGCCGCTTCGCGGACCTTGCCGAACACCTTGGTGTTGTCCAGCGTGCCCTTGAAGATCTTCGAGCCGGCTCCGCCCGCGAACAGCATCACGTCGCCCCCGCCGTGGGTCTCGGCGCCGGGCGTGCCCAGGACGATGCCCACTTCCTGCAGGAAGTTGTCGTCGAAGGTGTCGACGCCGCTCAGGTCCTCGCGCGAGGTGCCGCGGGCCGGCGCGATCCAGGGCTTGTTGCCGTCTTCGGGGTTGACCTGGCTGGAGCCGCTGGCGTTGGGACGGCCGCCGTTGCCGAACACCAGGGTGGTGTAGGGCTTGCCGTCGGCCGCCAGGGCGGTCTTGTTGTCGCTGTAGCCCTTGACCGTGCCCAGGATGGGGTTGCCGATCTTGGGGTAGCCGTTGAACGCGATGGCGTGGTCATGGTCGGCCGTGACCACCACCAGCGTGTTCTTCAGGCCCGGATCCTTCTTCTCCATGAAGTCCAGCGCGGTCTGGATGGCGGTGTCGAAGGCCAGGGTGTCTTCCAGCGCGCGCTTGGCATTGGTGCCGTGCAGGGCGTGGTCGATGCGGCCGCCTTCCACCATCAGGAAGAAGCCTTTGTCGTTCTTGCTGAGCACGCCCAGCGCCTTCTCGGTCATTTCGGCCAGGCTGGGCTGGTCGTAGCCCAGGGCCGGCTTGACGCGGTCCAGTTCGTAGGCCATTTCGCTTTGCGAGAACAGGCCCAGCAGCTTGGTGGTGGAGCCGACGTTCAGCGCGCGCAGCTTGGTGCCGGTGTCGACGTAGGCATAGCCCTTGGCCTGGAAGGCCGAGACCAGATTGACGTCGTCGGTGCGCTTGCTGCTGGGGTTGACGGACTTGGGCAGGTAGTTGCGCTGTCCGCCGCCCATCAGTACGTCGATGCCGTCGAGCAGCTTGGCGTTGTAGCGCGCATGGCCGGGCGTGGATTGCTCGGCGATGGTGTTGTAGGCATTGCGGTTGCAGACGTGGGCGTAGGTCGCGGCCGGCGTGGCGTGGCCGACGCGGGTGGTCGAGACGGCGCCGACCGAGCGGCCCTTGGCCTTGGACAGCTCCAGCAGCGTCTCGGCGGGCGTGCCGTTGGTGGCGGGGCAGGTGGTGTCTTCGCCGTTGATGTATTGGCTGCCCGAGGCGTCCACCGCCGTCGTGTCGGACGACATGGAGATCACTTCGTTGCGCATCTTCACGCCGGTCATGTAGGCCGCCATGGAGGGCGCGCTGTCGGTGGTCTGGCCGTCCAGCGAGAAGGTCTTGACGCGCGCGGCGTAGGGCAGCGACTGCATCGTCAGCTTGGCGCGCTCGGAGCTGGTCAGCGAGCCGGGCTTGGCGGCGAGCTGCTTTTCGCCCTTGTAGATGCGCGCGGCCGTCACGGTGACCGGGCCCATGCCGTCGCCGAGGAAGAAGATGACGTTCTTGGCTTCGCTCGCGGCGTGGGCGAAGTTGGCGCCCGCCAGCAGCGGCAGGGCGAGCAGGGCGGCAAGGCGGGTCTTGCGGAGATTGCGGTTCATGGTCGTATCCTTAGGCTGTATCGGTCGATGTGCGGATCCGTCGTCCATCAAAGCTCGACCGCCTTGCGGATCAGGCCGAATACGTCGGTATTCGTGATCACGCCCGAGAACTGGTCGGCGCCCAGGCCGGTGGCACCCAGGAATACGTCGGCGCCGCCGTGCGTTTCCGAATCGCTGGCCGGGTCCATCGGGATCACGGCTTCCTGCAGGTAGTTCTTGTCTTCCAGCGCGGTGTCGTCGATCGGGCCGCGGGCAGCCAGGCGCTTGGGACCGTTGCCGAAGCCGATGATGGTGTACGGGTTGCCGTCCACGTCCTTGCTCGGCGTGGCGGGGCCGACATAATTCTTGACCAGGCCCAGCACGCCGGGCTTGCCCGGCTCGGTCTTGCCGGTGCGCGCGGCGTAGCCGTTCATCTGCAGCGTGTGGTCGTGGTCGGCGGTAACGACGATCAGCGTGTTCTTCAGGCCCGGATCGGCCTTCTGCATCTTGTCCAGCGCCAGCTTGATGGCGTCGTCGAAGGCCACCGTGTCCTGCAGCGCGCGGCGCGCGTTGGTGGCGTGCAGGGCGTGGTCGATGCGGCCGCCTTCCACCATCAGGAAGAAGCCCTTCTTTTTCGCGGCCAGCGCGTCGATCGCCTTGCCGGTCATCTCGGCCAGGCTGGGTTCCTTGGAGGCATCGCGGTCCAGGTCATAGGCCATGTGGCCCTTCGTGAAGAGGCCGGCGATCCGGGTGCCGTCCACGGGCAGCTTGTCGAAGTCGGCCTTGTTCGCGGCGTAGCTGTACTTGGCCTTCAGCTCGGTGACGAGATTGCGCTTGTCGTTGCGCTTGCCGCCGTCTTCCTTGGGGACGAAGTAGTCCGTGCCGCCGCCGAAGATCACGTCCACGCCATCGCCCAGGCGGGCGTTGAAGCCGGCGCCGCCGGGCACCAGGGCCGCGGCGATGGTGTTTTCGGCATCGCGGTGGCAGACGTGGGAATAGGTGGCGGCGGGCGTCGCGTGCGTGATGCGGGTGGTGGTGACCACGCCCGTGCCGTAGCCCTTGGCCTTCATCAGTTCGAGCAGGGTGTCGACCGGAGCGCCGTTGCCGCTCGGGCAGGTGGCGTCGTAGTTCGTGTGGTACGGCTTGCCGCTGGCGTCGGCGGCCTTGGTGGCGGCGCTCATGGACACCACCTCGTTGTTCATCTTCACGCCCGTCATGTAGGCGGACATGGACGGCGCGCTGTCCGTCACCTGGGCGTCGTTCGAGTAGGTGTGGACGAACGCCGTTTCCGGCAGGGTGTCGATGGTCAGGCTGCCGTCTTCGCCGACCTTGTAGATGCGGGCGGCGGTCAGCGTCGTGATGCCCATGCCGTCGCCCAGGAAGAACAGGACGTTCTTGGGTGTCTGAACTACGGGCGGCGTCGTGCCGTTGTTGTCGTCATCGCTGGAACATGCCGTGACCAGGCAGGTCACGGCCAGAGCGCACAGAGTTGTCTTGGCGCGGATCATAGAGGTTCTCCCCAGTAACCAGCCGCGAAGTCTGGGGGGGGAACATTTCACCATGATGAAAGACGGTGGCCGGATTCCGATGCAGGCCTCGTGCCGCCGGGATTGTGAGCGCCCCTGTTTGTGGATACTATCAACTATATGGTTGACGTAATCAATCATATGCAGGCGCCCGCCAGTGGCGCCGATGACCGTATAGCCAAGGAGACGTTCAATGATCATTCTGGAAAAGGTGGGGCGCAGGGTCGGCGGGGTGTTCTGCGTGGTGGCCGCGGCGTGGGCCGGAGGGGATGTCCGGGCCGCCGAGCCGCCCGCGGCGGGATTTCCAGGACGTACGGTCCAGGTGATCGTGCCCTATCCGCCGGGCGGCCTGACCGACGGGCTGGTCAGGCAACTGGCGGCCGAGCTGGGCCAGGCATGGAAGCAGAGCGTGGTCGTCGAAAACCGGGGCGGTGGCGGCACGACCATCGGCACGGCGCAGGTGGCCCGCGCCCAGCCGGATGGTCACACCTTGCTGTTCACGAGTACGGGCCTGGTCACCAACCAGATCCTGATGAAGTCGCTGCCCTACGAGGCGGATGCCCTGTCGCCGGTGGCGATGGGCGGTACCGCGCCCAATGTGCTCTACGTGCGGCCGGGCCTGCCCGTCCAGTCGGTGGCCGAGCTGGTCGCCTATGCGAAGGCGCGGCCAGGCGAGGTGAAGTTCGCCTCGACCGGGAACGGCTCGAGCCCGCACCTCACCGCCGAGCTGCTCGCGTCCCGCGCGGGCATTTCCATTCTGCACGTGCCCTACAAGGGGGCGGGGCCGGCCCTGACCGATCTGCTGGCGGGCCATGTCGATGCGATGTTCCACTTCCCCGCTTCGCTGTCCCTGGCCAGGCAGGGCAAGCTGCGGGCGCTGGCGGTGGCCGCGGACGAGCGCCTGGCCGATGCGCCGGACCTGCCCACGGTGGTGCAGGCCGGCGTGCCGGGCGTGGTGTCGGGGAGCTGGTTCGGGTTTTTCGCGCCGTCCGCGACGCCGGCGGCGATCCAGGACAAGATCCATCGCGACGTGGCGCAGGCCTTGCAGGCGCCGGCGGTGCGGCGCTACATGCAGGAGTCGGGACTGGTGTCCCCGCCCATGTCGCGCGCCCAGTTCTCGGCATTCATCGCCCACGAGCGCGACAAATGGGCCGAGGTCGTCCGGACGCGCAACATCCGGCTGGAATAGCCGGGGTCGGTCGGCTTGGCGTCAACAGGCCTCTGGATGGCCAGGGATGCCAGGGGCGGCGTTCTTGACCCGTCCTTGGCGGGCGGAGCGGATCGCCCCGCCCGCCAAGGACTACGGCGGTGATGAATGGCGGCTCGAGTTAGGCCAGCCGGGCCAGCGTGGCGGCCAGCGCTTCGCCCACGGGGATCTTGGCGGCGGCCTCGTCGCGGCGTCCCTGCAGTTCGATCAGCCCGTCCTTCAGGCCGCGGTCGCCGATGGTGACGCGGACCGGCACGCCGATCAGTTCCCAGTCGGCGAACATCACGCCGGGGCGCTCGTCGCGGTCGTCCAGGATCGCGTCGACGCCTGCTTCCTTCAGGCCTTCGTAGAGCTTGGTCGCGGCCTCGCGCACGGCTTCGCTCTTGCCCCAGCCCACCGGGCAGACGACCACTTCGAACGGCGCCAGCGCGCGTGGCCAGATGATGCCGCGCCCGTCGTGGTGTTGCTCGATCGCGGCGCCCAGCAGGCGCGTGACGCCTATGCCGTAGCAGCCCATCTGCAGCAGCGCGGGTTTGCCGGTCTCGTCCAGGTAGGTGGCCTTGAGCGCCTCGGAATACTTGGTGCCCAGGAAGAACACGTGGCCGACTTCGATCCCGCGCTGGATCGCCAGCGGGCCGCTGCCATCGGGCGACGGGTCGCCGTCGACGACGTTGCGCAGGTCGGCCACCAGGTCGGGCTCGGGCAGGTCGCGTCCCCAGTTCACCCCCACGTAGTGGTGGTCGGCCTGGTTGGCGCCCGTGACGAAGTCGTGCAGATTGGCCACGGTGCGGTCGGCCACGACTTTGACGGGCTTGGCGGTGCCCACGGGTCCGATGAAGCCGGGCACGCAGCCGAAGTGCTCGACGATCTCGGCATCGGTGGCGAAGCGGTAGCCATGGTCCAGGCCGGGGATCTTGCTGGCCTTGATCTCGTTCAGTTCATGGTCGGCGCGCAGCAGCAGCAGCCAGATCTGGACCGGCTTGCCGGCCTCTTGCGGCTCGACCGCCAGCGCGAGGGATTTCACGTGGCTGGCCAGCGGCAGGCCCAGCAGCTCGGCCACGGCCTCGCACTTGGTGGCGCCGGGAGTGGGGGCCTTCTCCAGCGCCCGGCCGGGCGCCGCGCGCCGGGCGACCAGGCAGGGCGCCTCGGCCAGCTCGATGTTGGCGGCGTACTGGGTGGAGGGGTTGTAGACGATGAGGTCCTCGCCGGTGTCGGCGATGACCTGGAATTCATGGCTGCGCGTGCCGCCGATGGAGCCGGTGTCGGCCGCCACGGCGCGGAAGGTCAGGCCCATGCGGGCGAAGATGCGCATGTACGCGTCGTACATGGCGTCGTAGCTCTTCTGGGCGCCGGCTTCGTCGCGGTCGAAGGAGTAGGCGTCCTTCATCGTGAACTCGCGGCCCCGCATGACGCCGAAGCGCGGCCGGCGCTCGTCGCGGAACTTGGTCTGGATGTGGTAGAAATTCTTGGGAAGCTGGCGCCAGCTGTGGATCTCGTTGCGGGCGATGTCGGTGATGACTTCCTCCGAGGTGGGCTGCAGCACGAAATCGCGGCCGTGGCGGTCTTTCATGCGCAGCAGCTCGGGACCGTACTGTTCCCAGCGGCCTGATTCCATCCACAGCTCGGCGGGCTGCACGACCGGCATCAGCAGCTCGAGCGCGCCGGCGCGGTTCATTTCCTCGCGGATGATGGCCTCGACCTTGCGGATGACCCGCAGGCCGATGGGCATGTAGCTGTAGATGCCGCCGGCCAGCTTGCGGATCATGCCCGCGCGGGTCATGAGCTGGTGGCTGACGATCTCGGCGTCGGACGGTGCTTCCTTGAGGGTGCCGATATGGAACTGCGATGCGCGCATTGCGGTGCTCACGTGGGTGGATACGAGTTTGGCCCCCTGGGCCTATAATTGACTCAATTGTATGAGAATCGCTGGGGTGGCTCATGCTGGATCGTGAAGGTTACCGTCCCAACGTCGGCATCATCCTCGTCAACCAGAAGAACGAGGTCTTCTGGGGCAAGCGCGTCAACGAACATTCCTGGCAATTTCCGCAGGGCGGCATCAAGCATGGTGAAAGCCCTGTCCAGGCGATGTTCCGCGAGCTCCACGAAGAAGTGGGCCTGCGGCCCGAGCATGTCCGCATTTTGGGTAGAACACGCGACTGGTTGCGCTATAACGTGCCCGATCACTTCGTCAGGCGTGAATGGCGCGGGCACTACAAAGGGCAGAAGCAGATCTGGTTCCTGCTTCGCATGCAGGGACGCGACTGCGATGTCTGCCTGCGCGCCTCGTCGCATCCGGAATTCGACGCGTGGCGCTGGAGTTCCTATTGGGTCCCGCTGGAGTCGGTCATCGAATTCAAGCGCGACGTGTATACGCTGGCCTTGAACGAGCTTGCGGTCGTGCTCTTCCGCCGGAACCACGAGACCCGGTACCTGCGCCAGCACATCGGTTCGCATCGGCGCGGCCAGGGCGAACCACAGGCGTCCCTGTCCAGGGAAGCGCCCGAGGCCTGAACGCCCGCCGCGACCCTCGCTCCGGGCGTTCGGGTATCGTGTCGGGTGCAACCTGTATAGGGAAAACATTTATGCATAGTCAGTACGCCGGGATGCGCCCGGCGCGGCCCGTCCGCCGGGCCGTGCGTGCCGCGGCCTGGGCCGGCGCGGGATGCCTGGCCCTGTTTCTCGCCGCCTGCGGCAGCCAGCCGCGGGGCGAAGGCAACTACCTGCTGGACGACATCGATGCCCAGCGCACCCTGCCCGACGCGGGATGGGAAGCGCTGAAGGCGGAACTCCCGCCGGTGCCCACCGAGGCCGACGTGCTGCCGGTCGAAGGCCTGTCGCGCAACGAACGTTTCCGTTTCGGCGTGGATCCGCGCTCCATCCAGATCGCCCCGGGCCTGATCGTGCGCTATACGCTGCGTGCCGTGAGCGATATGGGGGCGGAGAACATTTCGTATGAGTCGGTCCGCTGTGGAACGCGGGAGTGGCGCACGGTGGCCCTGTACCGGCCGGGGGCCGGCTGGCAGCGCCCGGTGCACGACGAGTGGCGTCCGCTGCTGCCCAATACGATCCAGCATCTGCTGCGCAACGGCGTGCTCTGCTCGGGTGGCGGCCCGGCCGGCGCCAAGGCGTCGGACCTGGTCTATCGCGTGCGTCATTGGGACCGCTATGCCGACGCCATGGCGGGCCGCAATACGCAGTAGAGGTCCGCACCGGTACAAACAAAAACGCACAGCCAGGGCTGTGCGTTTTGCGTGCCTGGCTACAGGCTTGTCGACCAGATCAATGGTCGGGGCGAGAGGATTCGAACCTCCGACTCCTGCGTCCCGAACGCAGTACTCTACCAGGCTGAGCTACGCCCCGACTTGTCGGTCCGGCCTACCGGATACGGGCTGAACAACTTGCCCGGCAGGCCGTTTTTCTTTCAGCGATCTCGGTTGATCGCGAAAGCGCAGAATTCTAGCAGAGAATCGCGGAAAGCGGAAACGGGGTAGCTGGAAATCGCCGCGACCGCCGCATCGGCCTCGGCCTGGGCCCGGGCGCGGGTGTAATCCAGGGCGTCCGACTCCCGGATGGCGGCGGCGACCGCGGCGAAGTCGCCCTCGCCGTTTTCGATGGCGGTGCGTACCAGCGCCTGCTGTGCCGGCGTGCCGACGTCCAGCAGGCGGATCAGCGGTAGCGTGGGCTTGCCCTCGCGCAGATCGTCGCCCAGGTTCTTGCCCAGCGCCTCGGCCTCGCCGCTGTAGTCGAGCACGTCGTCGATCAATTGGAAGGCCGTGCCGGCGCGTCGGCCGTACTCCGCCGCCGCGGCCTCTTGCGCGGGCGAGGCGCCCGCCAGCACCGCGGCGAGCTGGGACGAGGCCTCGAACAGCCGGGCGGTCTTGTAGCGCACCACCTGCAGGTAGCGTTCCTCGGTCACCAGCGGGTCGTGCACGTTGAGCAGTTGCAGCACCTCGCCCTCGGCGATGACGTTGGTGGCGTCGGCCAGGATCTGCATGACGCGGACCGAGCCGGTCTCGACCATCATCTGGAACGAGCGGGAATGCAGGAAATCGCCCACCAGCACGCTGGCGGCGTTGCCGAAGACGGCATTGGCCGTGGCGCGGCCCCGCCGCAGCGCCGACTCGTCGACCACGTCGTCATGCAGCAGCGTGGCCGTATGGATGAATTCCACGACCGCGGCCAGCAGGTGATGTTGCTGCCCCTCGTATCCCAGCGCCCGGGCGACCATCAGCAGCAGGGCGGGGCGCATCCTCTTGCCGCCCGCGCCGATGATGTAGTCGGCGATGGTGCGGATGAGCGGGACGTCGGAGTCGAGTCGTGCCCGGATGACGGCGTCGACGCGCTGCATGTCGTCGGCGATGGGGGCGAACAGGGTCGGCAGGCTCAAGAGGAATCCGTGGGTAGGCTGGCCGTTTCCGGCCAGATTTGCAACAAAAGCCGAGATGCAACAACCGGCGGCAGAGTGACAGGGCCCGCGTGCGGGCGGGGGCGCCCGAAAGCGCCGTGGCAACCAAATTATACCGGGGCTGTGCGCGGGGCGAGGGCGGGATTGACGTTCCGGCACAACTCCGGTTATAGTCTATGGTTCGACCCCCATTGGGGGTTGAAGCTTTGAACAACCCAAGAGGTCATCCCATGTACGCGGTCATAAAAACCGGCGGAAAGCAGTATCGCGTTGCCGCTGGCGAAAAACTGAAGATAGAACAGATACCGGCAGACATTGGGCAAGAGATCACGCTGGACCAGGTCCTGGCAGTGGGCGAAGGCGATCAACTCAAGATCGGCGCGCCTCTTCTGTCCGGTGCCGTGGTCACGGCCAAGGTTCTTGCACACGGTCGCCACGACAAGGTCCGCATTTTCAAGATGCGTCGGCGCAAGCACTACCAGAAGCGCCAAGGCCACCGTCAAAACTACACCGAAATCCAGATCGGCACCATTTCCGCCTGATCGGAGCCCGGCGCGGCCGGGCACCGGAATGTAGGCAAGAATCGGTAACGAACAAGCAGGAGTGCAAACATGGCACAGAAAAAGGGCGGCGGTTCCACACGGAACGGCCGCGACTCAGAAGCGAAACGCCTGGGCGTCAAGGCCTACGGCGGTGAGTTGATCCCGGCTGGCTCGATCATCGTGCGCCAGCGCGGCACCCGTTTCCACCCCGGCGTCAACGTCGGCGTGGGCAAGGACCACACCCTGTTCGCGCTGGTCGACGGCCGGGTGCAGTTCGCGGTCAAGGGCGCCCTGCGCAAGCATACCGTCTCGATCGATCCTGTGTAGTAGACCCCCTACGCGCTGACGCGCGCCCGGCATGGTGAGCCCCCAGCCGCTACGCGGCAGCCCCCCGAGGGGGCCGGGGCCCGCCTTGGGGCGGCCCGGCGCCGGGCCCCGAGGGGCGGCACGGGCGGACTGGCGGAGCCAGATCCGCTGTGCCCCAGATATGGGCTCGGCTTCGTAGGGTAGGGTATGTGGTTGCGGGGCGCTTTGGCGCCCTGGAAAAAATAGTGCCGCTGCGCGATGTTACGCGTGGGGGCTTTTTTTTATGATCGCACTAGTATCAGTGCTTGTACGATCATTTCTCTTGAGTCTTTGAAACCCCGCCGCCGCACCTCCCGGGATGCGGTGGATCCGGCTTTGCCGGTCCACCCGCATCGCCCCCTGGGGGGCGCGCGAAGCGCGTAGGGGGGGGCATGAAATTCGTCGACGAAGCCACCATCGAAGTGATTGCCGGCAAGGGCGGCAATGGCGTGGCGAGCTTTCGCCGCGAGAAATTCATCCCCTTTGGCGGACCCGATGGCGGGGATGGCGGGCGGGGCGGCAGTGTGTATGCCGTGGCCGACCGCAACATCAATACGCTGATCGACTACCGTTACGCCCGCCTGCATCGCGCCCAGGGCGGCGAGCAGGGCAGCGGTTCCGACCGCTATGGCGCCGGCGGCAGCGACATCACGCTGCGCATGCCGGTAGGGACCATGGTGTACGACGCCGAGACCAACGAGCTGCTGTTCGACCTGGCCACGCATGGCCAGAAGGTCGTGCTGGCGGCCGGGGGCAACGGCGGCCTGGGCAACCTGCACTTCAAGTCCAGCACCAACCGCGCGCCTCGGCAGTTCACCCAGGGGCGCCCCGGCGAACAGCGCAAGCTGCGGCTGGAGTTGAAGGTGCTGGCCGACGTCGGCCTGCTGGGCATGCCCAATGCCGGCAAGTCCACGCTGATCCGCAAGCTGTCGAACGCCCGGCCCAAGGTGGCCGACTACCCGTTCACCACCTTGCATCCGAATCTGGGCGTGGTGCGCACCGACGCTGAACGCAGCTTCGTGATCGCCGACATTCCGGGGCTGATCGAGGGCGCGTCCGAGGGCGCCGGACTGGGGCACCAGTTCCTGCGCCACCTGTCGCGCACGCGCCTGCTGCTGCATCTGGTGGATGTGGCGCCGATGGATCCCACGGTGGATCCCGTGCGCGAGGCGCGCGCCATTGTCGAGGAACTGCGCCGCTATGATCCGGCCCTGTATGAGAAGCCGCGCTGGCTGGTGCTCAACAAGGTCGACATGGTGGACGATCCGCAGGGCCTGAAAGAGGCGTTCTGCCTGGAGTTCGGGTGGGACGGTCCGGTATTCTGCATTTCCGCGCTGGCTGGCGACGGTACCCAGGACCTGGCCTGGGCCGTTCAGAACTGGCTGGATGAGCAACGCGAGGCCGAACAGGCTTTCGACGAAGACCGGCGCTTCGTGGCCGCCCCGGAACCCGCGCCCAAGCCGGCGCTTCCCCGCCGCCGCTCCCCGCGCCGCGCGCCGGCCGATGGCGGCGATGCGGGAGCCCAGACGCCCGAGGATGCGCCTGACTCCGACGGTGGCGATGCCGGCGGGGAGGGGGGCGACGGCGGTGGCGATGGCGATTGAATTCCACGATATCCTGCTGATCGATTCCTTGTCTTAATTCGCTTCTCGGCGTTCGATGAATAGCACTTCCGTGATCGCCGCCGCCCGGCGGCTCGTGATCAAAGTAGGCTCCTCGCTGGTCACCGACGAGGGCCGCGGCCTGGATCGGCGGGCGCTGCTGCGCTGGGCCGGACAGATCGCGTACCTGCGCGCACTGGGCAAGGAAGTCGTCCTGGTGTCCAGCGGCGCCATCGCGGAAGGCATGCTGCGCCTGGGCTGGGAAAAACGGCCCACCCTGGTGCCCGAACTGCAGGCGGCCGCGGCGGTGGGCCAGATGGGCCTGGCGCAGGCCTACGAAAGCGTGTTCGCCGAGCATGCGCTGCATACCGCGCAGATCCTGCTCACCCACGAAGACCTGTCGGACCGCACGCGCTACCTGAACGCGCGGTCGACGCTGTTCACGCTGCTGCGCCTGGGCGTCGTGCCCATCATCAACGAGAACGACACGGTGGTCACCGACGAGATCAAGTTCGGCGACAACGATACCCTGGGCGCGCTCGTGACCAATCTGATCGAGGCGGACGCGCTGATCATCCTGACGGACCAGGCGGGGCTGTACTCGGCCGATCCGCGCAGGAATCCCGACGCGAAGTTCGTATCCCACGCGCGCGCGGGCGATCCCGAGCTGGAGTCCATGGCCGGCGGCGCCGGCAGCAGCCTGGGCAAGGGCGGCATGCTGACCAAGATCCTGGCCGCCAAGCGGGCGGCGGGAAGCGGTGCGCATACGGTGATCGCGTCGGGCCGCGAGCCGGAGGTACTGGTGCGGCTGGCGGACGGGACCTGCATCGGCACCGAGCTGCGCGCTTCGCTGCCGCTGCTGTCGGCGCGCAAGCAGTGGATCGCCGATCATCTGCAACTGCGCGGCCGTGTCACGGTCGACGAAGGCGCGGCTTTGGCGCTGACCCGCGACCACAAGAGCCTGCTATCCATAGGCGTGACGGCGGTCGAGGGCGAGTTCGACCGCGGCGACGTCGTGGCCTGCGTGGATGCGTCCGGCAAGGAGCTGGCGCGCGGGCTCATCAATTATTCTTCCGGCGCCACCCGCCGCATCATGCGCCAGCCGTCGAGCCAGATCGAGGTGTTGCTGGGCAGCATGGAAGAACCCGAGCTCATGCACCGGGACAACATGGTCATCCGCTGACCGCGATTCCCGTATTTCGACGGCAACAATCGAGGCGAGGGGGCGATGTTCCGATGGACGTCGCCCCTTCTGTCCTGTTATTTTGTGTACGCTGTACACATTTGTCGTCTCCTTCCATTCCGCCATGTCGCGCGCCGGCGCGAGGAGTTCATCCGTGAATGTCGACCTCGACCGCCGCAAGCGTTGGCTGGCCTTGATGGTGCTGTGCCTGGGCGTGTTGATGATCGTGCTGGACACGACCATCGTCAACGTCGCGCTGCCCTCCATCCGCGACGACCTGAAGTTCTCCGAGACCGCCCTGGTCTGGGTGGTCAATGCCTACATGCTGACCTTCGGCGGCTTCCTGCTGCTGGGCGGGCGGCTGGGCGACCTGTACGGGCACCGGCGGCTGTTCGTCGCCGGCATCGCGCTGTTCACCCTGGCCTCGCTGGCCTGCGGGCTGGCCCAGTCCCAGGCCCTGCTGGTGGCGGCGCGGGCGGTGCAGGGCCTGGGCGGCGCGGTGGTCTCCGCGGTCGCGCTGTCGCTGATCATGACGCTGTTCCCCGGGCAGGAGGACCGTGCCAAGGCCATGGGGGTCTACGGCTTCGTCTGCGCGGGGGGCGGCAGCATAGGGGTGCTGCTGGGGGGGCTCCTGACCAGCGTGCTCAGCTGGCATTGGATTTTCCTGGTCAACCTGCCCATAGGCGCGGCCGTCTACGGCCTGTGCATGACGCTGCTGCCGGCGAAGGGCGGGCAGCCTGGCGAGCGGCTGGACCTGGCCGGCGCGGCGACGATCACCGCCTCGTTGATGCTGGCGGTGTATGCCGTGGTCAATGGCAATGAACGCGGCTGGACCTCGTTCCATACGCTGGGCATGCTGGGCGCCGCCGCCGTCCTGCTGGCGGCCTTCCTGGTCATCGAGGCCCGGGTGCGCGCGCCGCTGATGCCGCTGGGGCTGTTCCGGCTGCGCAACGTGGCCACGGCCAACGCGGCGGGCGTGCTGTGGGCCGCCGCCATGTTCGCCGCCTTCTTCATTTCCGCGCTGTACCTGCAGGTGGTGTTGGGCTACAGCCCGATGCAGGTGGGACTGGCCTTCCTGCCGGCCAACATCATCATGGCGGTGTTCTCGCTTGGCCTGTCGGCCCGGCTGGTGATGCGCTTCGGCATTCGCGCGCCCCTGGCCTGCGGGCTGGCGCTGGCATCGGTGGGGCTGGCGCTGTTCGCGCGGGCGCCGATCCAGGGCGAGTTCCTGATCGACGTGTTGCCGGCCATGTCGCTGCTGGGCCTGGGCGCGGGCATCGCGTTCAACCCCATGCTGCTGGCGGCCATGAACGACGTGGACCCCCGCGATGCCGGGCTGGCCTCGGGGGTGGTGAACACCTCGTTCATGATGGGCGGCGCGCTGGGCCTGGCCGTGCTGGCCAGCCTGGCGGCGGCGCGGACGAACGTCCTGCTGGGGCGGGGCGCCGCCGAGGCCGCCGCGCTGGGCGGTGGCTACCAGCTGGCCTTCGCCCTGGGGGCCGCCTGCGGCGCGGTGGCCGCGGTCCTGTGCGCGATGCTGCTGCGCCCGCCCGCGGCGCAGCGGGCGGCCGATTCGACGCCAGCGGCCTAGGTCCTGCCCGAAGGGGCCCACTCAAACGCATCCCTGACTGTGTTGCGAATGGCCGCCGGGGTCCGGCCGGGCCAGGTGCGCGCGGGCGGCGCTCGCGCTACCATCTGCCTGCGTCCTGGCCGACGCGTCCACGCAACGCAGGTTTCACCAGGTTTCCTCCGTATGCGCTACATCCTTTCGCTGGACCAGGGCACGACCAGTTCGCGGGCCCTGTTGATCGATCATGCCGGGCAGGTCGTCGCGGTCGCCCAGAAGGAGTTCCCCCAGTTGTTCCCCCGTCCGGGCTGGGTCGAGCACGACCCCGAGGACATCTGGGCGTCGCAGTTGGCCGTCGCCCGGGCCTGCCTGGCGCGGGCGCCCACGTCGCTCGTGGGCAATGGCTATTCGCGCGCCCCGGCCATCGCCATCGGCATCACGAACCAGCGCGAGACCACGGTGCTGTGGGATCGCATCACCGGCAAGCCGGTGGCCCACGCCATTGTCTGGCAGGATCGCCGCACGGCCGAGCGCTGCGACCAGTTGCGCCGGGAAGGTCTGGAGGCGCTGATCCAGCGCAAGACCGGGCTGGTGCTGGATGCCTATTTCTCCGCCACCAAGCTGCAATGGCTGCTGGACCACGTGCCGGGCGCCCGGCAGCGTGCGCGCAACGGCGAACTGGCGTTCGGCACCGTCGATGCCTGGCTGATCTGGAAGCTGACCAATGGCCGCGTGCACGCGACCGATGCCAGCAATGCCTCGCGCACGCTGCTGTTCGACATCCATCGCATGGCCTGGGACGAGGAACTGCTGGACCTGTTCGACATCCCGGCCAGCGTGCTGCCCGCCGTGGTGCCGTCGTGCGCGGTGCTGGGCGAGACCGACCCCGATCTGTTCGGCGCGGCGGTGCCGATCGCGGGCGTGGCGGGTGACCAGCAGGCGGCCACGTTCGGGCAGGCCTGCTTCGAGCCCGGCATGGTCAAGAACACCTATGGCACCGGCTGCTTCATGCTCATGAATACCGGCACCGTCCCGATGCCCAGCCACAACAAGCTGGTGGCCACGGTCGGCTGGCAGGGGCCGGCCGCGGCCGATCCCACCACGCGCACCGCCTATTGCCTGGAGGCGTCGGTGTTCATGGCGGGCGCCACCATCCAGTGGCTGCGCGACGGCCTGAAGATGATCGCCAGCGCGCCCGAGGTCGAGCCGCTGGCCGCCAGCGTGGCCGACTCGGGCGACGTTTACCTGGTGCCGGCCTTCACCGGGCTGGGCGCGCCCGATTGGGACGCCTATGCGCGCGGCACGCTGATCGGCCTGACGCGCGGTACGACCCGTGCCCACATCGCCCGCGCGGCGCTGGAGTCGATCGCGCTGCAGGCCACCGATGCGCTGACCGCGATGATGGGGGATTCCAGCCTGGCCATCCGGGAACTGCGGGTGGATGGCGGCGCCTGCGGCAACGACCTGTTGATGCAGATGCAGGCCGATTTCCTGGGCGTGCCCGTGGTGCGGCCCCAGGTCACCGAGACCACGGCCCTGGGCGCGGCCTATCTGGCGGGCCTGGCCGCGGGGTTCTGGAGCGACGGGGCGGAGGTCGCCTCGCAGTGGGAACTGGACCGGCGCTTCGAACCCTCGATGCCCGAGCCCGCGCGCCGTGCCAAGGTCGAGCGCTGGCGCGAAGCCGTCGCGCGCGCCCGCGCCTGGGCCCGGCCCTGATGGCGTCCACGCAGGCCCCCCTGCCTACCGACCGCGCCGGACTGCTTGCCCGCCTGGCCGACGCCCGCGACTACGACGTGGCGGTGATAGGCGGCGGCGCCACCGGCCTGGGGGTTGCGCTGGATGCGGCCACCCGGGGCCTGCGCGTGGTGCTGGTGGAAGCCCACGACTTCGCCAAGGGCACCTCCTCGCGCGCGACCAAGCTCGTGCACGGCGGCGTGCGCTACCTGGAGCAGCGCAATTTCCCGCTGGTGCGCGAGGCCCTGCGCGAACGGCAGATCCTGCTGCGCAATGCGCCTCACCTGGCTCAGCCGCTGCCTTTCGTCGTGCCTGCCTACCGTTTCTGGGAAAGGCCCTACTACGGCGCGGGCCTGGTCCTGTATGACGTCCTGGCCGGCAAGGCGGGCCTGGGGCGCACGCGCTGGCTGGACGCGAGAGAGGTCGTGGCTCGGCAGCCCGGCTTGCGGACGCAGGGGCTGCGCGGCGGCATCGAGTACTGGGACGGCCAGTTCGACGACGCCCGGCTGGCGATCGCGCTGGCGCGTACCGCGGCGCGCGAGGGGGCGCTGCTGGTCAATCATTGCGCGGCGGTCGGCCTGATCCGCGAGCAGGGCAGGGTGGCCGGCGTGCGCTGCGAAGACCGCGAGACGGGCCGCTCGTATGCCCTGCGGGCGGCATGCGTGGTGAATGCCGCGGGCATCTGGGTCGACGCCGTGCGGCGTCTGGATGCCCGCGCGGAAGGTGCCGGGGAAACGATCCTGTTCAGCCAGGGCGCGCACGTCGTCGTGGCGCGCGATTTCCTGCCCGGGGACCGGGCGCTGCTGGTCCCCCGCACGCGCGACGGCAGGGTGTTGTTCGCGCTGCCGTGGATGGGCAAGACCGTCATTGGCACCACCGACACTCCGCGCCCCAGCCTGGAGCTGGAGCCGCGTCCGCTGGCCGAAGAGGTCGATTTCCTGCTGGGCGAGGCGGGGCGCTACCTGGCGCGCGCGCCGGGCGCGGAGGATGTCTCCAGCGCCTGGGCGGGCCTGCGCCCGCTGGTCCGGCCGCCCGGACCCGCCAGTACCAAGGATGTCAGCCGTGAACACATGGTGCACGTCGAGGCCGATGGGCTGGTCACCGTGGCGGGCGGCAAGTGGACGACGTATCGCGCGATGGCCCAGGATACGCTGGACACCTGCCTGGATGCCGGGCTGTTGACGTCCGCCGGCCGCTGCGTGACGGCGGATCATCCCCTGGTGGGCGCCGAGGCCGGCAGGCACCGCATCGGCGATGCCCCCGGGCTATGGGAGTATGGCAGCGAACAGGACGCCGTGTGTGCCCTGCCGGGCGCGGACCGCGAGCTGGGCGGAGGCCTGACCGAGGCGATGGTGCGTTTCGCCGCGCGCCACGAGTATGCGCGCACGGTCGAAGACGTGCTGGCCCGCCGCTCGCGCCTGCTGTTCCTGGACGCGCGTCAGGCGCGCGATCTGGCGGGCGAGGTCGGAAGGCTGCTGACCGAGGAGACCGGCGCCGATGCGGGCGCGGAGGCTTTCCGTGACCTGGCGGGCAGTTACTTGCGCTGGCCGGCCGAGGCTTCCTCGTCGGGCACCACCAGTTTTTCCAGGTAGGCCAGGTCCTCGCGCAGCAGCCGCAAGGATTCTTTCACGTCGGGCACCCGCGCCCGGCGCGACTCGTCGCGCCGCAGGGCATGGATGGCCATGTCGGCGATGGCCTCGGCCACTTCCTGCTGGCCGAGGCGTCCATTGGGCTTGAACCACCATGCCGTCCAGTTGCACATGCCGATCAGTCCGAAGGCCGCCACGTGGGGGTCGGCCATGCGGAAATGGCCGAGCTGGATGCCGCGCTCGATGATGCCGCTGAAATCCGCCAGCACGCTGCGGCGGGCCGTATGCATGGAAGCGCGCTGCCGCTGCGTGAGGTCCGATTCGTTACGGTCGGCCACGCGGAATTCGGCCGGGCGCGACAGGATGAGGTTGGCGTAGTCGGTGACCAGCTCCCGCAGGGCCTCGGCCGGATCGCGGTCCTGGCGGGAAACGGCGGCATTGGCCAGTTCCCGGGCCGAGGTCAGGATTTCCTCGGTCAGCGCCCGCAGGATCGCGTCCTTGTTCTTGAAGTAGTAGTAGACGGCGGTACGGCTCAGGCCTAGCGATTCGGCGATGTCCTGCATGCTGGTGCCGCCCGTGCCGCGTTCGATGAAGAGCTTGGCCGCGGCGTCCAGGATGGCGCCGCGCAGGACTTCCCCTTTCATCGTTGCCTTGGTGGGAAGCTCGTTCACGGATAGGGACTTTCCAGGATATGAGGCCGGAGCGGGTGCCGGCCCAGGAGCCGATTATGGCATGTCGAAACCCCGTCTTCCCAGGGAAAATGGGTATGTCCATGAACATTTTTGACACTGGTGTCTGAATTTCTACGCGTATTGACAGTTAAGTCAAAAAATAGTCGAATGTGACAAAAGACGGTTGCAGCAGCCGTCCGCGTCATCAGGAGACCCATCGTGAGCATCGGCGCCAACGCCCCCCAGCACGTCACCGCAGGCTTCTTGAACACCGACTGGAACCCCCGCGATCTTCCGGCCGGCGCCTCCACCCGCAACGTCGTCCTGCGCACCGACGACGATGCCGCCACCATCGGCTCGCTCTATCTGCCCGCAGGACCCCGGCCCCGCACCGTGGTGTGCGTGATGCACCCGCGGGAATTCATGGCCTGCCACTACCTCATCCCCGACATCGTCGGCGCCGGCTACGCCGCCTGGTCGCAGGGCGCGCGTTCGGTGGGCAACGACCTGCGCCTGGAGCACGAGACCGCGCTGCACGACGTGGCCGCCGGCCTTGCCTTCCTGCGCGGGCAGGGGTTCGACCACATCGTGCTGCTGGGCAACTCGGGCGGCGCCGGCCTGTACTCCTTCTATGTCCAGCAGTCGTCGCTGCCGGCCGCCGAGCGCATCGTCCGTACGCCGGGAGGCAAGCCTTCCGGCCTGGCCGGGCTGGCCATGCCCCAGGTCCAGGGATTGGTGCTGGTGGGACCGCATCCGGGGCAGGGCGCGCTGTTGATGAACTGCATCGATCCTTCGGTGCTGGATGAAGGTGACGCGCTGTCGGTCGATCCCACCCTGGATCCGCTGAATCCCGACAATGGCTACCGTCCCGGCGGGCAGGCGCGCTACGCACCCGGATTCGTCGCGCGCTACCGGCAGGCCCAGCGCGCCCGCGTCGAGCGGCTGGACGCGCTGGCGCGCCAGTCGATCGCGCGGCGGCTGGACGCGCGCAAGGCGCTCAAGGGCCGCGAGGATGCCTCCCAGGCCGAGCGCCGCGTGGCCGCCCATACGCCCGTGATGACGGTCTGGCGCACCGATGCCGACCTGCGCTGCCTGGATCTCGGCCTGGATCCGTCGGATCGGCATCCTGGTTCGCTATGGGGCCGCGACCCCTATGCCTCGAACTACGGCGCCGTCGGCTTCGCGCGCTTCTGCACCCCCGAGAGCTGGCTGTCGACCTGGTCCGGCCTGTCGTCCAACGCCAGCCTGGCCGCCGCCGCGGGCGCCATCGCCCAGCCCACCCTGGTCATCGAATACACGGGCGACCAGGCCTGCTTCCCGGGCGACGTGCGTACCATCCACGACGCCCTGGCCACCACCGACAAGCGCCATCTGCGGGTGCGCGGCGACCACCATGGCCGCGCGCTGGCCGAGGGCGAGGAGCCCGGGCGCCACGAGGCTGGCCGCCAACTGGCCGCCTGGCTGCGCGAGCGTTTCGCGCATTGACCATCATCCATATGCAAGGGGAAACGACATGAGCAGCAGCCCGAACGCCAGCGCCACGCTGGAAGGCAAGACCGCCGGGACCGCTTCCGCGACGCCGTCCGCCCACGGGCTCGCGCTGCGGGGCGTCGACCACACCGCGCGGCCCACCTGGAAACTGCGCGAGACCGTGGCGTTCTATCGGGACATCCTGGGCCTGCCGCTGATCCACGTGATCTCCGCGCGCGGCTGGGGGCCGGCCACGCACCCGGACTTCCTGCATTTTTTCTTCGATAGCGGGAAGGGCAGCACCATCGCCTTTTTCTATTACCTGGGCTCGGAGCCGCCCGCGGCCATGCGCGACCGCCCGGCCATGGCGCCCGTGCCCGACGACCACGTGTTCGACGCCACCCATACCGCGTGGCTGGTCGAGGGGCAGGACGAACTGCGCGCCTGGAAGAAGAAGCTGGAGGATGCCGGCCTGCAGGTGTCGGTCGAGACGACCCACGAGGTGATCGAGTCGATCTACGTGCGCGATCCCAACGGCTATTTCATCGAGTTCACCCGCAAGCTTCGTCCGTTGACCGAGGTGGATGCCCTGGACGGGCGGTTGACGCTGCAGGCCGCGCTCGAAGCCGAGGACGCGGCCCGGGCCGGACAGCGGCGCGTGTCGGACATTGCCGAGATCTGGTCGCGCAAGGCCCGGCTGGTGGCCGGGCACGTGCGGTCCGGCGATGCGCGGCCATCGCCGGCGGTGCGCATCTACGTGCCCCGCGTGCGCGAGTTCGCCGCCATCGTCGACGATGCGCGCGGCCGCGTCGATTGCCGCGTCGAGACCCTGGGCGACTACGACCGCATCGAGAGCGACGGTCCCATCGAGTTTCGCCGCAGGACGCTGGGACTCAAGCCCGCCATCTGGTATGGCCTGTTCACCGGCGGCGTGCAGGGCCGCATAGAAACGCTGGACCGGGATTGCGTCCGTATCGTTCCGGAATGAATCCCACCCCCTACACCCTTCGGGCGCCCCCTCAAGGGGGCGGCGCTGGCGGACCGGCAAGGCCGGATCCGCTGCGCCCTGGATCGGAGCGCGGATCGAGCCGCGATGGAGATCTGGAGAGACTGACATATCGGAGGAGGAGACCACCATGCAAGACATACGGCACCCGATAGAAGGGGTCATCTACCATCCGGCCGAGCGTGCCGCGTCCTACCTGGACGGCGGGGCGTGGATGCGGTCTTCGGTGGGCGATGCCTTGCGCGCCACCGCGCGGCGCCTGCCAGGCAAGGCGGCGTTCATCACCGACGAAGGCAGCCTGAGCTTCCAGGAACTGGACGAGCAGTCCGAACGGCTGGGGGCGGCGCTGCTGGAGATCGGCCTGGCGCCCGGCGATCGCGCCATCTTCCAGATGGGCACCACGCTGGAGACGGTGCTGGCGCTGGCGGCCTGCTACAAGGCGGGGGTCGTGCCCGTCTGTTCGCTGCCCCAGCACCGCGAGCTGGAAATCGGCCAGTTGATCCGGCAGACGCAGGCGCGGGGATATTTCGTGCAGGCTGATTTCCATCCCAGCTTCGACCTGGCCGCCTTTGCCCGCAAGATGGCCGAGGGCAGCCAGACGCTGCGCCACCTGATCGTCGCCCGCGGCCCGGCGGGCGAGGGCGGGGCGTCGCTGCGCGGGCTGATCGAGGGCATGCCGCTGGAAGCCGCGCGCAAGCGCCTGGCCGAGGCGCCGCCGGGACTGGGCGACGTGCTCAGCTTCCAGCTGTCGGGCGGCACGACCGGCGTGCCCAAGGTCATTCCCCGCTTCCATGGCGAGTACCTCGGACATTCGCTGGCCTGCGCCGGCATGTACAAGCTGACCGAGGCCGACCGCTACATGTGGGCCTTGCCGCTGTTGCACAACGCAGCCCAGGTATACGTGCTGATGCCGGTGTTCGCCATGGGCGCGTCCGCCGTGCTCATGCCGCGCGTCGAGCTGGCCAGGATGCTGGAATTGATCGAACTGCACCGGGTCACCCATGCGGTGTCCATCGGTCCCATCGCGCCGCAGATGATGACCTACCCGGACCTGGCCCGCCACGACCTGGCATCGTTGCGCCTGTTCATCACCATGAGCCGCGCCGACCGCCTCGAGGCGCACCTGGGCGTGCCGTGCTCGAACCTGTTCGGTATCACCGAAGGCCTGCTGCTGGGATCGCCCGCCGACGCGCCGATCTCCCGGCGCCACCAGACCCAGGGCTGCTCCGGCTGCCCGCAGGACGAGCTGCGGCTGCTGGAGCCCGATTCGGAAAAGCCGGTGGCGCCTGGACAGATGGGCGAACTGTGTTTTCGCGGGCCCTCCACGCTGCCCGGCTTCTACAACGCGCCGGAGGCCAACACCCAGGCCTATACCTCGGACGGTTTCTATCGCACCGGCGACATGATGACCGCCCACGTGGTGGACGGCGTCACCTGCTATACCTTCGAAGGCCGGCTGCGCGACAACATCAACCGCGGCGGCGAGAAGATCGGCTGCGAAGAGGTGGAAGGGCTGGTGGGCGCGCATCCGGCCGTGGCCGAGGCGCGGCTGGTGGCCATGCCGGACCCCGTCTACGGCGAGAAGGGCTGCATCTACATCGTGCCGCGTCCCGGACAGGCCGCCCCGCGGGTCAGGGAGCTGGCGGACTTCCTGGTCGCCCAGGGCCTGGCCAAATACAAGTGTCCGGAGCGGGTCGAAGTGATCGACGCCTTTCCGGTGACCAAGGTCGGCAAGCTGGACAAGCCCGCGCTCAAGCGCATGATCGCCGAGAAGCTGGCGGCCGAGACCGGCGCGGACGGCCAGGATCCCGCAACCGGGAGGCCGGCATGACCAGCACCGAATACGTGCTCTCGACCACTCCCTTCGTCGTGCGCCGCCGCGTCAAATGGGGCGACTGCGACCCGGCCGGCGTGGTCTACACCGTGACCTTCGGCGAATACGTCATCTCCGCCGTCGAACTCTTCTACGGCATGCTGTTCGGTTCGACTCCCCAGCGTATCAAGGACGAGTTCGGCTTCGGTACGCCCAGCCGCGCGCTGTCCTTCGATTTCCGCACGTCGCTGTGGCCGGACGACGAGATCGACATCCGCGTCGCCGTCGCGGACATCCGCACGCAGACCTATGTGCTGGACCTGACCGCCACCACGGCCACCGGCCAGATTGCCTTCGTCTCCAGGCTGACCCCCATCTGCGTTCCGCGCGGCGAGCGCCGGGCCATTCCCGTGCCCGACGTGCTGCGCGACGCCTTGACCTCTTATCAGGCCGCCTGCGGCGCAGCCGCGACGGCAGGGAGCCTTGCATCATGAAAATCGCCGTCATCGGAGCCGGTCCCGCCGGCCTGTACTTCTCGCTGCTGGCCAAGAAGCACGATCCGTCCCACCAGATCCAGGTCTACGAACAGAACCCCGCCGGCGCCACCTACGGCTGGGGCGTCGTGTTCTCGGACGTCGGCCTGTCCTTCCTGCAAGAGGCCGATCCCGCGTTCTTCAAGGCCTTCGTGGCCCACCACGAACGCTGCGACTACATGGAGATCGTCCATCGCGGCACCCACGTCCAGGTCCATGGCAACCACTTCTCGCGCACCGCCCGCATCGACATGCTGCGCGTGCTGGAAGACGCCTGCCGGCGCGAGGGCGTCAAGATCGAATACAACCGCCGGATCGACGACGTGTCCGTGCTGGCCGGGGAAGTGGACCTGGTGGTGGCGGCCGACGGTGGCAACAGCGCCGTGCGCAGGCAATTCGCCGACCGGTTCCAGCCCAGCTTCGAGAAGCGGCGCAACAAATTCGCCTGGTACGGCACCCGCCAGCGCTTCCACCCGGTCTCGCTCATCTTCCGCGAGACGCCGCACGGCGTGTTCATCGCCCACAGCTACCAGTACAGCCCCGAGTTGAGCACCTTCCTGGTCGAGGTCGACCCCGACACCTGGCAGCGCGCCGGCCTGCACGAAGCGAGCGAGGACGATAGCCGCCGCTACTGCGCCGATGTCTTCCGCCCCGAGCTGGGCGGCAACGAGCTGCTGACCAACCGCTCGCTCTGGTTCGAGGCCAATATCGTCCGCAACGAACAATGGACCCACCGCAACATCGTCCTCCTGGGCGATGCGCTGCGCACCGTGCACTTTTCGCTGGGGTCGGGCACGCGCATGGCCATGCAGGACGCCATCGCCCTGCACCAGGGGCTGGTCCGCCATCCCGGCGACCTCCCGGCCGCCTTCGCCGCCTTCGAGACCCAGCGCCGGCCCGCCTCATCCAGCTTCCAGAGCGCCGCGGCGCGCAGCCTGGACTGGTACGAGAACGTCGCCGACAAGATGCACCTGGACCCGGTTTCGTTCGCCTACGACTACATGCGGCGCACCGGCCAGGTCAGCCACGACGACCTGAAACTGCGCGACCCGCATTTCGCGTCCGCGTGCGAGGCGCTGTCCTGCCACCAACGCGCGCCCGCGCCCGCCTGATTTCCACGCCAACGAAACAAACCACGAGGAGACACCATGAAAACCATCCTGCGCGGCGCCGCCGCCCTGCTCCTGGTCCTGGGCGCCGGCCAAGCCGCTGCCCAGGCCCCCGCCTACCCCGCCAAGCCCGTGCGGGTCGTCCTGCCCTACTCGGTGGGCAGCGGTCCCGACGCCGTCACCCGCCTGGTCGGCGAAAAACTGTCCAAGACCTGGGGCCAGCCCCTCATCGTCGAGAACAAGCCCGGCGCCAACGGCTGGCTGGCCATCGGCGACGTCAAGCGCGCCGCGCCCGACGGCCTGTCCCTGGTCGTGGTCGACAACACGCACATGACGCTGCACCCGCACCTGTACAAGAAACTGCCCTTCGACCCGGTCGCCGACTTCGAGCCGGCCTCGCCCGTCTACACCACCAACTTCTTCATCGTCGTCTCGGCCAAGTCGCCCTGGAACAACGTCGCCGACCTCATCGCCGACGCCAAGGCCAAGGGCGGCAACCAGACCTACGGCACCTGGGGCCTGGGCAGCGTCGCCCACATAGGCGCCTCCATGTTCCAGACCCAGACCGGCACCCACATGACCCACGTGCCGTTCAAGGAACTGCCGCAGCTCTATACCGCCGTCGCCACCGGCGAAGTCGACTGGGCCTTCGGCACCGCCGCCACCGTGGCCCAGCTCTACCAGGCCAAGAAGGTCAAGCTGCTGGCCCTGGCCGCGCCCAGGCGCCTGGCCTTGTATGGCGGCATTCCCACCGTCTCGGAGGCCGGCGGCCCCGCCAACTTCGAACTCAAGACCTGGGTCGCCCTGTTCGCGCCCAAGGGCACCCCCAAGGCCGCCATCGACGCCATCAACAACGGCGTCGCCAAGGCCGTGGCCGAGCCCGACGTGCGCAAACAATTCGACACCTTCGGCTTCGAAGCCTGGCCCGCCTCGGCCGCCGACCTGGCCCAGGCCGTCAAGGCCGACACCCAGCGCTTCGAATCCGTCGTCAAGCTCGCCAACATCACCCTCGACTGAACCCGCGCAGGAAACGCCATGACATCCCGCCTCTATCGCATCGGCCAGATCGTCCCCAGCTCCAACACCACCATGGAGACGGAAATCCCCGCCATGCTGCGTGCCCGCGAGGCCATCCGGCCCGAACGCTTCACCTTCCATTCCAGCCGCATGCGCATGCACAAGGTCACCAAGGAAGAACTCGAGGCCATGAACCGCGAAGGCCTGCGCTGCGCCGCCGAACTGGCCGACGCCCGCGTGGATGTCATGAGCACCGCCTGCCTGGTGGCCATCATGGCCATGGGCCTGGGCTACCACCGCCAGACCGAACGCGAGCTGACCGAGGTCGCGCGCGCCAACCACTGCGACGCGCCCGTCATGACCTCGGCCGGCGCGCTGGTCGAGGGGCTGCACCGGCTGGGCGCCAAACGCATTTCGCTTATGGCTCCCTACATGCGCCCGCTGACCGACCTCGTCGTGAAGTACATCGAGAACGAGGGCATCGAGGTGATCGACGCCAAGTGCTTCGAAATCCCCGATAACCTGGAGGTCGGCCGGCGCGATCCCATGCGGCTGGTGGAGGACGTGAAGACGCTGAACACGCGCGGCGTCGACGCCGTGGTGCTGTCGGCGTGCGTGCAGATGCCGTCGCTGCCGGCGATCCAGGTGGTGCAGGACAGGCTGGAGGTGCCGGTGGTGTCGACGGCGGTGTGTACGGTCAGGGGGATGCTGGAGAGATTGGGGCTGGAGGCGGTGGCGCCGGGGGCGGGGGCGTTGCTGGCGGGGTAGGGGCGGTCAGGGCTCGTAGCCGTTCGGGTTCCGGGATTGCCAGCGCCAGCCGTCGGCGCACATGTCTTCGAGGGTGCGGGTGGCTTTCCAGCCGAGCAGGGTCTCGGCGGTGGAGGGGTCGGCCCAGCATTCGGCGATGTCGCCCGGGCGGCGGGGGTGGAATTCGTAGGGTATCTGCCGGCCGCAGATCGTACCGAAAGTGTGCAGCAGCTCCAGCACGCTGGTGCCACGGCCCGTACCCAGGTTGATCGCGACAAAGCCGCCGGTCGTTCCCTGTGCGTGCTCCAGCGCCTTGACGTGGCCGACGGCCAGGTCCACGACATGGATGTAGTCGCGTACCCCGGTTCCATCCGCAGTGGGGTAGTCCTTGCCGAAGATGTTCAGGTGCGGGCGCTTGCCGATGGCAACCTGGGTGATGAATGGAAAAAGATTGTTGGGTATGCCCTGGGGCGCCTCACCCAGCATTCCACTGGGATGGGCGCCGATGGGATTGAAATATCGCAGACAGATGGCTCGCCGCTCGGGATGCGCCACGCACCAGTCTCGCAGGATCTGTTCCACCATGGCCTTGGTCTGGCCATACGGATTCACCGGCGCGATCGGATGACCTTCGGTGTACGGCTGTTCGCGCGGAACACCGTAAACCGTCGCGGACGAACTGAAGACGATGGTGCGGACCTGCGCCCGGTCCATCGCCTGGAGCAGTGTCAGCGTGCCGGTGACATTGGTCTGGTAGTACGCTAGAGGCGCGGCGACGGACTCGCCCACGGCTTTCAGGCCGGCGAAGTGCACCACCCCCTGGATGGGGATTCCGCGTGCCGAGGCCTGGCGGAACACCGTATCCAGCAGGGCGCCATCTCTGACGTCACCTTCGACTACCTCGAGCGCATGGCCGGTCAGCGATTCGATGCGCTTGAGCGCATGTACCGAACCGTTCGAGAAATCATCGAGGACGATCGGGCGATAGCCCGCCTGGATGAGTTCGATCAGGGTATGGGGGCCGATGTAGCCGGCACCGCCTGTGACGAGCAGGGACGGGCTGGAAGCTCGCTGCAAGGAGTGACCTCGAAGGCTGGATGACATGACGCTCACCATACCGGACGGGCGCGTGGGCATTGTAACGAAAAGCGCGGGTATTCCCGTGGATGAGCGGGATAGCCGGGTTAAACTGCGGCTTCGCCGTTGGCCGGCACCGTGTCGGGCTTTTTCTTCGTCTTCTAGGACTACTGCCAGATGGGTCTTGTTCCAATCATCCTCTCCGGAGGCAAGGGTACGCGCCTGTGGCCGGTGTCTCGGGAACTGCATCCCAAGCCGTTCATTCGTCTGGCGGATGGCGAAAGCTTTCTCCAAAAGGCGTATCGGCGGGCCATCGGGCTGGACGGCGTTTCCCGGGTCGTCACGGTCACCAACCGGGTGCTGTCGTTCAAGACGATGGACGAATACCGGGCCCTGGGACAACCCCAGATCGAATGCGGGATGCTCCTCGAGCCCGAGGGGCGCAATACCGCGCCCGCCTTCGCGGCCGCGGTAGCCGCGGTCTCCCGGCGGTTCGGGGCGCAGGAAGTGTTGCTGTTCCTTACCGCTGATCACCTGATCCAGGATTTTCCCGCGTTCAAGCAAGCCGTTGAGCAAGCGACTCGATTGGCGGAAGCTGGCAGGATCGTGACCTTCGGGATTCGCCCCGAGTCTCCGGAGACCGGGTACGGCTATATCGAGGCCTCCGGGACGGATGTGCTGCGATTCGTGGAAAAACCGTCGCTCGACCGTGCGCAGGAGTTTCTCGCCAGCGGCCGTTATCTGTGGAACTCCGGCATGTTCTGTGTGCGCGCGGACGTGGCGGAGGAAGAATTGAAGCAGCATGCCCCCGATGCCTGGCAGGCCGCCGAGCAGAGCCTGGCGGCAGGGCGCACGCTGGAGGGCCAGCACGAATGGCAAATCATGCTGGACGAGAAGGCCTTTGCCCAGGCGCCCGACATTTCCGTGGACCATGCCCTCATGGAAAAGACGGGGCGGGCTTCGGTCGTGCCTTGCGACATCGGCTGGAGCGACATCGGTTCCTGGGCCGCGTTCGGCAATCTGTTCCCGAGTGATGGCAAGGGAAACCAGGTCGACGGCGACGTCATCGCGGTCGATACCGAGAACTGCTATGTCCATAGCGACGCCCGGGTGATCGGTGCGATAGGCCTCAAGGACCTCGTCATCGTCGATACGCCCGACGCCCTGCTGGTCGCCCGCAAGGACAAATTGCAGGACATCAAGAGCGTCGTGGCCCAGCTCAAGGAGCGGGGCGATGACGCCTACCAGATCCATCGTACCGTTCATCGACCCTGGGGCACCTATACGGTCCTGGAGGAGGCCGAGCGCTTCAAGATCAAGCGCATCGTCGTGCATGCCGGGCAATCGCTCTCGTTGCAGATGCACCATCATCGAAGCGAACACTGGATCGTGGTGAGCGGCGTTGCGCGCGTCACCAACGGCGATGACACATTCCTGGTGAACAGCAATGAATCCACCTATATTCCAGCCGGCCACAAGCATCGGCTGGAAAATCCGGGCATCATCGATCTCGTGATGATCGAGGTACAGAGCGGCGAATACCTGGGAGAGGACGATATCGTCCGGTTTGCCGACATCTACGGCCGCAATTGATTACTCGTTTATCTCGAATACTCGTCAAGGTTCCAAATGTTTTTTCATAGCATGCGGCATGAGCTCGTCGAGACGGTCCGCAAGCCTCACCTATGGGCGCTGCTCGCCTGGTACGACATCAAGCAGCGTTATCGACGCTCGGTGCTTGGCCCGTTCTGGTTCACGATCAGCACCGCGATCCTGATCGGTACGCTGGGCCTGTTGTGGGCCACGCTTTTCAAGATGAACCTGCACGAATATCTGCCGTATTTCGCGGCAGGCAACGTGATCTGGACTTTCATCGCCATGCAGTTGAACGAGGCGACGACGGGCTTCACCCAGTTCGAAAGCCTCATCAAGCAGACGCGGCTGCCCTATCCGTCCTATGTGTTGCGGCTGCTCTGCCGGAACTTCATCATCTTCCTCCACAACTTCATCATCGTCATCCTGGTGGTGACCTTCGTGGGCAATGGCTGGGGCTGGGTGTCCCTGCTTGCCATCCCGGGTTTTCTCTGTCTGGCCGCCATCACGCTGAATGTGTCGTTCATCTTCGCCATCATCTGCACCCGGTATCGGGACATGATTCCAGTCGTGCAGAATCTGGTCACGGTCGCCTACTTCCTGACGCCCATCATGTGGCAGTCCAGCACGCTTCCTCCCCAGCATCAATGGGTTGCCCAGCTCAATCCGGTCAGCCATCTGCTCGATGTGGCCCGCATGCCGCTGCTGGGCGAAGTCCCGTCCATGGTGAACTGGATGACGGCCCTGGGGCTGTGGTTGGTATCCGCGGGATGCGCGTGCTGGCTGTTTGCGCGTACGCGGCATCGTGTCGCTTATTGGATCTAGCATGTCAGTACATATTCGTGCCGAAAACCTGTCGGTCGAATTCCCGATCTACAACGCCTCGCACCGCTCGCTGAAGAAAGCGATCATCAGCGCGAGCACGGGGGGCCGGATTGCATCGGACGCCAGCCATCGGGTCTCCGTCCGCGCCATCGATGGCTTGAACCTCGACATTCGTCCGGGGGACCGGATCGGACTGCTCGGGCACAACGGCGCCGGCAAGACGACCTTGCTGCGGGTCCTGTCGGGGGTCTACCCGCCGTCATCCGGCTCGCTTTCCGTCCAGGGAAGAGTGGTGGCGCTTACCGATATCGCCTTGGGCATCGATGGCGAATCCACGGGGTTCGAGAACATCGTGCTGCGGGGCGTCATCATGGGGCTGACCCCTCGGGAAATCGCGGAAAAAATGGACGAGATCGCCGAGTTCAGCGAGCTTGGTGAATACCTCAACATGCCGGTCAGGACGTATTCCAGCGGCATGCAACTGCGGCTGGCCTTCTCGGTGTCGACCTGCATGAGCGCCGATATCGTTCTGATGGACGAGTGGCTGTCGGTGGGCGATGCGCAATTCAATGCCAAGGCCTCGCAGCGGCTGGAGTCCATCGTGGCGAAATCGTCCATCCTCGTGATCGCATCGCACGACCGTGGCACCGTCGAGCGGCTGTGCAATCGCACGCTTACGCTCGAACACGGCCGCGTCGTGGAACAGACCTAGGCGGACGGGCGCCCGCAGGTCTCAGGCGGGGGCTCGCATGTGCTCGAGGTAGTAGGCTTCCAGCCGTTCTACCATCAGGTCGGCGGTATAGTCGGTTTCGTATTTTCGCCGTGCGGCCCGGGACAGGGCCGCACGCAGCGGCGCATCCTCGATGGCGAGTTTCAGGGCCGCTGCCAGGGCCTGGGCGTTTCCGGGTGCGAAAAGCAGTCCGTTTTCGCCGTCGGTGATGATTTCCTTCACGCCACCCACGTCCGGCCCGATAACCGTCTTTGCGAAGACGGCCGCCTCGACAAAAATCAGGCCGAAAGATTCGTACCGGCTCGGTGCGACGAAGATATCGCAGGCTTGGTAGGCGCGTTCCAGTGCCTCGGCCGATATCGGGCCCGCAAAACGGATCCGATCCAGCCAGAGGGCGCCGGCATGCCGGGATTCGAAGTCGCCCTTGTAGTCTTTTTCCCCGGCAACGGGCCGGTTTTCGCCCACCAGGGTGAAAGTCAGCCCGGGATGGGCGGACGCCAGGCCTGGAATCGCTTCCAGCAGCAGGTCGATGCCCTTGCGGTACTCGAAGCGGCCGACATACAGCACGTTGAGCCGGTCCGTGGGAACGGTGGGGGCCGAAGCCTGGCAGGCATCGCCCAGGCCGTGCGGGACGACTGTCGCCCCGGTTGTCGCCAGGCCGTAGCAGTCCTGGATGTCCGCCAGCACGGAATGGCTGTTGGCCAGCAAGGGAATCCCGCTGCGCAGGACCTGTCGTTCGGCGGCGACCATCTTATCCACCAGCGTCGAGCGTATCGTCGCATTGCGCTGCCATTCCGGTTTGTGCGGCAGGGCCAGACCGTAGGTGGTATGCAGACTCATTACCGTCTTGAAACGGCCGCTCGTGGCGCAGGCCAAGCCTTCCACGTCCCAGATGGGGAAGGAGACCAGGTCGAGGCCGCGGTGCGCGGCAATGCGCAGCGCCTCGTTGTAGACCGCGTAGCAGCCTGCGCGGATGTCGTCGGGCAGGTCGGGCAGGGACGGGTTCGTCTGTGTCGTGAACCTTGGGGCCGAAATCCGGTGCACCCATACGTTGTTCACCACGTCCACGGTGGGATCCTGCCCCTCCGCCGCGCGAGTGATGACGGTCACCTCATGGCCGCGCCGGGCCAGGCCTTCGGCAACCAGCCGTGTCCAGACCGCGATGCCCCCCACGGCCTCACCCAGATACTCCCGGGAAACCAGCGCGAGCCTGAGCCTGTCCGTGGGTGGCAGCAGAGGTGGGAAGGCCTTGAACGGCAGAGGGGCGGGGGAACGGTATCGGGCCAGGGTATGCTGGCCGTCCGGGTGCTTCGCGGCATCTTCCATGCCGTCCGCCACCCCTTTCTCCAGTTCCTGGACGAGGCGGTCGCGGGTGGTCGCGTCGATCTTGCCTGCCAGGTGCAGCGTGCGCATGTCGCCGCTCGTCTCCGCCTGGTATGCCGCGACGCGCTGTCTGGCGGCGGCCTCTTCGCCAGGCAGCGCGAATTTCATGCAGAAATACGCCTTGCTCCGAGCGGGATAGTACAAGCTGGTCGGCAGCCGTTCTGCATTGCGCAAATGACTGGCTGCATACTTGTGCAGCACTTGTGCCGCGCCTGCCATCTCGAGGCCGTAGCCCGCTTCGACCACCCTCAGGCAGACGTCGGTTTCGTCCAGAAAATAGGCATATTCTTCATCGAAGCCACCGATTTCCTCCAGCACCGAGCGGCGGAAGCTGGAGTTGCAGCCGGTCAGGCTGAAATACCGGCGGGTGCCGGGGCGATGGACCGCACCCGCGGCCTCGGGACTGGGGAAGCCTTGGTTGTCGCCATAGCGGTCGCACACCACGACCTGGGCCTGGAACAGGAGGCCGGTGTGGTTGCGGATGAAACCGCCTACTCCGCCTACATCCGGCGCGCGGTATCCGCGCGCGAGCTTGTCCAGCCAGTCGGGTTCCGGGATGCCGTCGTCATCCAGGAATGCCACGATGTCGCCGGACGCCTGGGCGATGCCGATGTTCCGTGCCTTGGAAAGGTTGGTGATGTCGCAATGCGCCAGTTTGATGTCCGGCAGGTACGCGGCCAGCATCTCTTCCGAACCGTCGGTGCAAGGCCCCAGCACCACCACGACTTCGAAGTCGGGGTATCGCAGATACCTGAGAGCATCGAGGGTGACGCGTAACGCCTCTTTCCGGTTGTAGGTACAGATGACAACCGATGCTTTCACCGAGGGCGCTCCACGTCTTGTCGCCCGGAGCCGGTCTGCGCCGGCGCATCGTCGGTTTTCGAGGCAAGCTGCGCCTTCAGCTGGGCGAGCTGCGTGCGCAGGTCGTCCTGTTCGCGTTTCAGGTCGACGATGCCGGCTCGCAGGGAATTGATGTCTTCCAGCAGATACATCTGGCTGCGGCTATAACGCAACCATGAATGCATCCGCTTGGCCGTGCGGTGGATGCCGGGCGTGACCAGGCCCGAGCGCAGGCAGGCTCGATAGGTTTTTTCGAGGATCTGGATCATTTCGAGATTTATCTAAGACGCCTGAGCAGGCGAACCGCTTTTCCGGCGATCGTGCGCGCAGCCGTCAGGGCAGGGCCGGCGATGGGCAGATCATACAGGCGCAGGTACATTTTCCAAATGCGATAGCCCTTGGAGAGCTGGAAGTCCAGCGGCTCGAAGGGGGCCGTGCGCAAGGCGTCGAGACCGGCACGCTGGTCGGCTTCTTCGGCGTATTTGAGCAGCCGTTTTCGGAGATGCTGGATTTCCTCCTGCAGGGCCCGTATTTCTTCATCGCGGGGCGCAGGGCATGCGGACGGAGAGTGAGACATGGAATTGAGGATCATCGTTACGATAGCGTAAGTCCGTTCAACTACCCGTTGACGCAAAAATCGAAGCGACGCGTCGACGGTGCGTTTCCTCCGAATGCCGTTCTTCAATCAGGCGATGGGCATTGCGGATAAGAGGCAGCGGTTGGATGCTGCCGTTGGCAATGGCGGCCAGGGCATCGGCGTAGTGTGAGATCAGGACTTCATCGTCCGCGTCATGGGCAATGAGGACGCCGGTCTCGGAGCTGATGGCTTCCCGCAGGCCGCCCACGTCGGGCGCGACTACAAGCATGCTACAGGAAAGGGCCTCCAACACCACGTTGGGGAGCCCATCGTAGGACGATGTGTACAGGAACAGGTCATACTCGCCGTGGGGAAGGCTGCCGAATCCCCGGAATGGTCCTCGATGGCGGACAGGTCCGTCACGGCCTATTCCCGCAGGCATGGGGTAGCCGAATACCGAGCTTCCGTACATGTCTATGGATGCCTTCACCCCACGTTCCTCCAGCCTTTGCGAGATCCTGGGGACCAGGTCGGGCCGTTTCTGGGTATCGATGCGAGAAGCCCACAGGATCCGCAAAGGCCCGGAGCCGGGTGAGTACGGCAGCCGTGCGATTGATTCCGCCGGGGGCGGTACCGGGGCATAGATCGTTTCGGCCTTTGCCGGCGCCAGATGCATCATTTTTTCCAGATCGTGGAGGATCCGAGCATGGTCGGATATGACCCAGCTTATTCCGGGCAAAGCCTCCGAAAGGAAGTTTAGCGAACTGCCGTAGGTGAAGTGTAATTGCTGGTGGGATAGCGTTTCCGCACAGAAATAGTAGTAGGCAATGGGGTTGTCCGGAAGGGCACGGTAATAGCGGAGCAGGAAGTCGACGGCAAAGTCGGCGCCGCTTGTATGGAGCCGCGCGCGGGGGGCGGATGATTGGATGATGCGCAGCAGGAGCGTGCCGAGGTTCTGGACGCCATGCCTGTCCGCCAGTTTCCGCAGATCGAGGAAGTCGATATTGGCGGGTAGCTGGTCAACGCCCTCGTGGTTCTCGAAGTTCCCTCCCGTCATGATCAGAATACGTTTTGCCACGTTCGTGGCAAGCAGCGATTTCAGGACTTCCAAGAGGTACTTCTCGGCGCCGCCATTCGATAGGAAGGGCAGGAGGACGACATCGTCGTAAATGCCGCCGTTCAGTTTCTGGAGTGCTTCGAAATAAGCAGAAGCTAGATCAAGGGACTGTTGATAGGGCCAGCCGACGTTGGCTCCCATAGGCATGTACTTCAGATGTTCGTAATCGATGCCTGGTTCGATCCGGTTTGCCGCATACAGCAGTTCGAGAAAAATCCGGGAGTTCATGCAGTACAGCCGCGTGCCTTCCGGAGCATATTTCGGAGCCTTGGGCACTGGTTGGGCGGTGTTATGGACGGCCCGCAATCCCTTCAGGAAATGATCAGCTGAAAAATATCGGGAGTAAGGACACAGCTTGTCGTGTCCTTCCTGAGCCATGATGCTGGTCGAACGCTGGCGATAGAAAAGAATGGTGTTGGCCGCCGTGTGGAACTCATATCCGGCGGCAATGGCTTCGCAGTTGAAATGCCAATCTTCGTAGGCAAAAAAGCGAGTTTTCTTTGTGTCGACGTACTGGATGTCTCGTGCGAGTTCCCGGGGGAAAAAGACTCTGGAGCAAAATGGGTGGAGTCCGAAAAAAGCGAGCTTGGAAACCCGGTCCGTGCCAAAGTACTGCCACAGATGGTAGCGAGTGCCAAAGGCGTAAAGAAATTCAGGGACGATGATGGCCCGCGGATTCCGCTCTGCTTCCTCCATCATTGCCGAAAAAAAATTGAACGAAACAAGATCGTCGCCATCCGCGGTGGCAATGTATCGGCCTCGTGACGCCGCAATGCCTGAATTGCGTGCAGGGCCGAGCGAACCGTGCGATACCTCGATGAAGCAAACCTGGTCGATCCCGCTGAAATCCATGGCCGTGGTTCTGGCCGCGGTTTCCCGGGTAGCGTTGTCCAGCACGATGACGAGCTCAATGCTCAATCCGTCGGCGCGCGCGTAGGCCACGGCTTCGCGCAGGGACGCAACCGTCCGGTCAAGGAAGCGTGCCTCGTCATGAAGGTTGAGTACGATCGAGATGTCGATGCTGGGCAGGGCAGGGGAAGACAATGGGGATTCCCGCGAGTGGATTCGGCTTGTCGGAGACGGCGGCGGAGGAAGGACTCCCCCCGCCGCCGTCTCCTGCCGCGAGGCACATGAGTGTGATTATCCTGCATGTCGTGGACATGCCGCGGGCTTGGCTTCACTGCGATGAACGCCAAGCCTTGGCAAACCGGTGAATAGATCACTCGGTATCACGTGGATAGCAGGGATATTGTGAAGCGAACTGGCAATGGAGTCGATGCAGTGTGCGACAAAAGGTGAGCGTCATTTTGCCGGGAACCGGTTTCATCTGGAGGGATCACGGCTGACAACCCCTCATTGCAAGATGTGAGTGCTTACAAGATACCATCGGTTTCGATACGCATGCCAATGGGGAGATCGAGCGGGCCGGTTCTCATAGAAGACGCCTGATATTTCCGATGAGCCGTCCGGATCTTGTTCTGGCCCGGCGAAGCAAGCGGTATACGAAGTTTTCGGGTTGTCGGGGTTGGATGATGGTTTCGCCAACTTCCTGTGGCGGAGTGGTGACGAGTGCCTTGACGGGAAGCATCGTGCCGCTGTCTTCGATGCGCGCGGCCAAGCTGAACAATATGTTGGCATCGAGACGCGATATGCCATCGATACTGTGTACGAGGCGGCGGCGCTTCAGGAAAGAGCTTGTTGCCGTCGTCCCGTCGCCGCTGGGATCGGGAGCGAGGTGCCCCGGCAGGGGAATCAGCGAGAAGCGTTTCTCTTTCCATGCAAGCCGGGTATAGGCTGCCAATACTTCCCAGTTGTCCGGGTCCATGTCATTCCAGCCTCCCGAGTCCCGCAATGCCGACGTTCGAACCATCGCGCTGGCGGCCATGTACTGGTTTTCCTTGAGTGCCAGAACCCGCGCTTCCGGAATGCCCAAAGGCTTCCACGACCTGCTTTCCGCGGGCCGGCCGCCTGAACGGGGAAAGGCTGAGGTGTCGGCTGAGTTCACGGCGAAGCCGGTGGCGGCGATCAATGCCGGGTCGGTGGACAGCGCGTTCCAGCCATCCTCCAGCGTGCGGGGTAAAAGTGCCGCGCCGTCATCCAGAAAGAAGGCGAACTCGGTCTGGACCTGCCGCAGGCCGGTGTCGCGTGGTCCGAGCTTGCCGGCCGCGCGCAGATGCAGGCTGATGTTCAGATCTGCGTGCTTTTCGTCCCGTGCCCACGCATCCAGGGCTGCATCGGACGGCTCGTCGGACCTGCCGTCGATCAGGATGACCTGGGAGGGTTTCAGCCGCGAGCGGCGAACGGATCGTATGAATTCGTCCAACTGATCGAGTGACCGGTTGCCGGCGAAGGCCACCACGGCGACCGCCGGCGATGGCAGCGCTATCGAACGCGGCCACTCGAGGCTGTGTGGCGGAACATCCTTCCGCCCCCACCACGCATTGACTTCACGCTGCCGCCGCCGGAGACGGTCGCGCGTGCAGTCCACCTGGACCTGATGTTCAGCCGGTCGGAGCCGCAGGACATCTTCGATCTTGCGAGCCAGGGCATGGGGCGTCGGATCGCAGAAAAAGCGCGAGACATAGTCCGGGTTGTCCGCGACCTCGACCACTCCGCCCGTGTTGTAGGCGATGACACGCGCGCCAAGCAGCAACTGCTCCAGCACGACGTAGGAAAAACTCTCCCCCCGCGATGGAACGACGAACAAGGTGTCTTCGAGATGCCCGCTGATGTATTCCAGCAATCGCTGGTGCGAGAGGTGGGTCCAGCTGTAGCTGGCGAGGCTGCCCAAAGTCGCCGCGTCTTCGTCGGAGGGGGCGCCGGGTGCCAGCGAGACGATCTCCTGTATCTGCCCCGGGGCGAGGAGTGCCAGTGCCCGGACGAAATCAGGCCATCCTTTCAACTGTAGGTATTTGCCGATGAAAGCGATGCGTTTCACGGCCGAGAAGCCAACCTGACGAGCTTCCGGCAGCAACGATAGATCAAACGGCAGGCGGACGATGGTCTGGTTGGCGACCTGATAGCCGTACTCCTGCTGCATCAGATGCTGGCCCAGATACCTGGAAGGGGCGTAGCAGCTATCCGCATGCTTGAAGATATAACTGTCCCTGATCGCCAGCGATGCTTCGAAGGGGGTGTAGTTCATCGCGGCTTCATCGCGGAAGCCGTATTTCAGGTAGTCGATGGCGCCGTGCATGAAAATGCGCAAGTGCAGCCAGGACGGAAGCATGCCCGTGTGTTTGGCCTGCACGATGCGGAACAGGATGGACTGGTAGTCCTGGGCTTCCACCAGCGTCACGTTGGGCAGCAGGTACAAGGCGTTGCGCAACACTTCCAGCGAATCGTGCCCGATGTGAAAATCTTCGAACCTGACGTCCGCGAGCGATCGAGGGGCCAATGTCAGGCGGTCCAGATCGAGGGGCTCGGCCCTGGCGTCGCACATCAAGACGGCGACCCTTGGATCCAGGAGCTTGATGTTCCGGACATAGGTGCCGATTCCGCCGGCGGGCCCGAGTCCCGCATCCTCGGTGGTCAGGAGCAGCCAGTCCGCCCCGGCCAGCCGTCCGTCCCAACCGAGATCTTCCAGATAGGCGGCATAGCCTTCAAGAGTAAGTGTGGTGGCCATCCAGCCGCCGTCGCCGGGCTGGGCGGCAAGGCCGCTGGCAGCGAGAAAGCCGGAGAACGCGTCTCGCGACCAATGCCTGAATCGACCGGGGGCGTCGTCGTGGACGAACATGATCGTGCCGTTGCGCGAAAGGCAGACACGTTTCAGCGCCGCAAGAAGCGGCCGAGGGTCGGCAAGATCTGACAGGAACCGCGAACCGAGGACCCAAAGTGTGTCGTGTTGGTCGTATGCCCGGACGAACGCGTCGACCTGGCCACTCCAGTTGTCCACGAGCCAGTCGGCTGGCAGGGATCCTGTCGCGAAGGCCTCCAGGGGACGCTGAATGCCGGTCTGGTCGAGACATGGTTCAGACAAGGTGCCCAGGACGACGGCGGAGCGGCAGGTCGAACTGCGGAGTGTTTCTCGGAGCCGATCCGCATCGATGGGGCAGGAGTGGTCAGCGGAGACGTCCGGCGCCGATAGCGGGACGGGGCGTGCGCCAAACTCGGAAAACGCACTGGTCAGATGCAGATTCATCTTTCTTCCGCGGGTCCGTTCGATTCTTTGGCAAGCTGGCCGTGCCCCCAAGGTGCTCGCAGGGGGCTCGCGATCCGGGGATTGTAGGGGGAGTTCGGGACGAAACGATGGCGGCCACTACCCGAGTGACATTCGAGGAATCGGCGCAACGGCGATGAAGGTGTTGCGGGCCGTCCTTGTTGCCCTTCTTACCTCCCCCCGGCGACTGGCCTCCGTCCAAACAACCTCACCACCCACTGCCCGAAATCATCCACGAACAAAAACACCACCGGTATCACCAGCAAACTTAAGAACGTGGACGTGATCAACCCCCCCAGCACCGCGATCGCCATCGGCGACCGGAAGCTCGGATCCGCGGCTCCGTAGCCGATCGCGATCGGCAGCATCCCCGCGCCCATCGCCATGGTGGTCATGATGATGGGCCGCGCCCGCTTGTGGCAGGCGTCGATCAGGGCATCCCAGCGGCTCATGCCCGGCACCGCCGGCCGCACGTCGGTGGCGGGGTGGCCGCGCCGCGCCAGGATGGCGTATTCGACGAGCAGGATGGAGTTCTTGGTGGCGATGCCCATCAGCATGACCAGTCCGATCAGCGAGGGCATGGAGAAGCTCTTGTGCGCGATGAGCAGGCCGACGAAGGCGCCCCCCAGCGACAGCGGCAAGGCGGCCAGGATGGTGACGGGGTGCAGGAAGTGCTTGAACAGCAGTACCAGCACGACGTAGATGCAGAGCACGCCGGTCAGCATGGCCAGGCCGAAGCTCTGGAACAGTTCGCCCATGACTTCGGCGTCGCCCACGGTGGCCTGGCGCACGCCGGGCGGCAGGTTCTTGAGGGTGGGCAGGTCGGCCACGCGCTGCGCGACGTCGCCCAGGTCCATGCCGGCCAGCTCGATCTCGAAGTTGATGTTGCGCGAGCGGTCGTAGCGGTCGATGACGGACGGTCCGGCCGAGAAGTCCAGGGTGGCGACCTGTTCGAGCAGGACGGGGCCGCGGGTGCCGGGCACGGACAGGCGGCCGAGCAGGGACAGGTCTTCGCGCGCGGCTTCGTCCAGGCGCACGACGATGGGGACCTGGCGCTGCGACAGGTTGAGCTTGGGCAGCGAGATGTCGTAGTCGCCAACGGTGGCGATGCGCAGGGTGTCGGCGATGGCGCTGCTGGTGACGCCCAGGTCGGCGGCGCGGGCGAAGTCGGGGCGCACGGCGATTTCGGGGCGGATGAGGCTGGCGGTGGACGAGATGTTGCCCAGGCCCGGGATGGTGCGTAGTTCCTTGGAGACGGCCAGGGCTGCCTGGTTGAGCGCGTTGGGGTCGTCGCCGGTCAGCACGAGCACGTATTTGTTGTTGGAGCCGCCCAGGCCGACGCGGCTGCGCATGCCGGGGATCTCGTCCAGGGCTGCGCGCATGTCCTCTTCGATGCCTTGTTTCTTGGGCCGGTCTTCGCGCGGGTCGAGCTGGATGGTCAGGGTGGCCTTGCGGACTTCCGCCGCGCCGGCCATGGAGAAGGGGTCGCCGCCGGCGGTGCCGCCGCCGATGGTGGTGTAGACGCTGCGCACGTGCGGAACCTTGGCCAGCCGCAGGCGCGCGAGCTCGGCGGTGTCCAGGGTCTGGGCCAGGGTGGAGCCGGGCGGCAGTTCGACCATGACCTGGGTCTGGGAGTTGTCGTCGGCGGGCATGAAGCCGGCGGGCAGCAGCGGGATCATGCCTATCGACAGGATGAAGAACACGGCGGCGCCCAGCACGGTCAGCCAGCGGTGGCGCAGGCAGGCGGCGACCCAGCGCATGTAGGTCTGCAGCCAGCGGGGCTCCTTGCCCGCGTGCACGATGGGCTTGAGCAGGTAGGCGGCCATCATGGGCGTGAGCACGCGCGCGACGATGAGCGAGGCGAACACGGCCAGCGAGGCGGTCCAGCCGAATTGCTTGAAGAAGCGTCCGGCCACGCCGCTCATGAAGGCGGTGGGCAGGAAGACGGCGATCAGGGTGAAGGTGGTGGCGACCACGGCCAGTCCGATCTCGTCGGCGGCCTCCATGGCGGCCTGGTAGGGGGTCTTGCCCATGCGCAGGTGGCGCACGATGTTCTCGACCTCGACGATGGCGTCGTCCACCAGGATGCCGATGACCAGGGACAGCGCCAGCAGGGTGATGACGTTGATCGAGAATCCCAGGAGGTACATGCCGGCGAAGGCGGGAATGACCGACAGCGGCAGCGCGACGGCGGAGATGAGCGTGGCGCGCCAGTCGCGCAGGAACAGCCAGACGACCAGCACCGCCAGCAGCGCGCCTTCGTACAAGAGGCGCATGGAGCCGTCGTATTCTTCCTGGACCGGCGTGACGAAGTTGAAGGATTCGGTGATCCGCAGGTCGGCGTGCCGGGCCTTGAGTTCGTCCAGCGCGCGCTGCACGCCCGCGGCCACGTCGAGTTCGCTGGCGCCGCGGCTGCGGGCGACCTCGAAGCCGACGACGGGCTGGCCGTCGAGCAGGGCGGCGGAGCGGCGTTCGGCGATGGTGTCGGTCACGGTGGCGACGTCGGACAGCCGGATCGGCCGGCCGTCGCTCAGGACCAGCCGCAGGCCGGCGAGTTCTTCGGCGGTGCCCACGGTGGCCAGGGTGCGCACGGGCTGTTCGGCGTCGCCGATGTCGGTGCGGCCGCCGGAGCTTTCGCGCTGCACCTGGCGCAGTTGGCGCGAGATGTCGGCGGCGGAGGCGCCCAGGGCCTGCAGGCGCTGGGGATCGAGCGCGATGCGTATCTCGCGGGTCACGCCGCCCACGCGGTTGACCGCGCCCACGCCGGGCACGTTCAGCAGTCTGCGCGCGACGTCGTTGTCGACCAGCCACGACAGGGCTTCGTCGTCCATGCTGGCCGCGCGCACGGTGAAGGCCAGCACGGGCTGGCCGGCCAAGTCGACCTTGTTGATGATGGGGTCGCGCAGGTCGGCGGGCATGTCGGCGCGCACGCGCGAGACGGCCGAGCGCACGTCGTCCACCGCTTCCTGCAGGGGTTTCTCCAGTTCGAACTCGGCGGTCAGGCTGACGCTGCCGTCCTGGATCTTGGTGTAGACGTGCTTGAGGCCTTGCAAGGTGGCGATGGAGTTCTCCAGCTTGCGGGCGACGTCGTTTTCCAGTTGGCCGGGCGAGGCCCCGGGCAGCGAGGCCGTGACCATGACCATGGGCAGGTCGATGTCGGGGAAGTTCTGGACCTTCATGGCACTGAACGACAGCAGGCCGGCGAAGGTCAGCAGCACGAACAGCATGACCGACGGAATGGGGTTGCGTATGGACCAGGTCGAGACGTTCATCGCGTCGGCTCTCAGCGCGTCACGGCGGTGGCGGGGGTGGCGGCGGGAGCGGGCGTGTCGACCACGCGCACCACGTCGCCGTCGGTCAGGAAGCCGGCGCCGCGCACGGCGACGCGGTCGGTGGGCGCGAGGCCGTCCAGGACCTCGACCCGGTCGCCGTCCCGCCGGCCGACCTGGATCTTGCGCTGGGCCACCCGGTTGTCCGCGCCCACGACGAAGACGTAGTTGAAGGCTTCGCGCATGACCACGGCCTGCTGCGGCACGGTCAGGCCCTGCGCCGCGCCCAGTTCGAACTCGCCGCGCGCGAACATGCCGGCCTTGGCCGAGGAGCCTGGCGCGCCGGCGCCGGGCAGGTCGACGTAGACCAGGGTGTTGCGGGTCTGCGGATCGACGGTGGGACCGACGGTGCGGACCTTGCCCCGCAGGCGTTCGCCGCTGGCCGCGACGATGGTGACGGGGTCGCCCACGCGCACGCGGCCGACCTCGGCCGAGGTGACCTCGCCGCGCCATTCCAGGCGGCCCTTGCGGATCATGCGGAAGAGTTCCGTGCCGGCGCCGACGACGGCGCCCACCGTGGCGGTGCGCGACGAGATGATGCCGCTGTCGGGGGCGCGGACCTGGGTGAATCTAAGCCGCAGTTCTTGCGCGGCCAGGCTGGCGCGGGCGGATTCCACGCGTGCCTGGGCGGTCTGGCCGCCGGTCATGTACTGGTTGATCTGCGACTCGCTCAAGGCGCCGGAGGCTTTCAGGGATTGGGCCCGCTCGGCGTTGGCGCGCGCCTCGGCGGCGCTGGCCTCGGCCTCGGCCAGCGCGGCGCGGGCCTGGGCGATGTCCGCGCGCACGGTCTCCTGGGCGAAGGTGGCCAGTACCTGGCCGGCCTTGACGGTATCGCCCACGTTGACCAGCACGTCCTGCAGGCGCAGGCCGCCGATCTCGGCGCCCAGGCTGGCTTCCTGCCAGGCCATGATGTTGCCGTTGGCCTGCAGGGCCACGCGCAGGGATTGCATCCGCGGCTGGGCGACCGTGACGGTCAAGGCCGGCCGGACGGCCGGCGTGGCGCCGGAGTCGGCGGCCCGCAGGGTGGGGGCGAGGAAGGCGCCGGCCAGGATGGCGCCGAGCACGGCGGCGGCGATGAGAGGGCGTAGCGGCATGGACGGGATCATGGTTGGGGTGGGGCCGGGGCCTGGAGAGGCCCTGCGGCGATGCGGTTCGTGGGGCGTTCCGTCAGGAGGGATGGGTGGCCGGCGCGGTGGAGGCGGCTGGCGGCGCGTCCGGCGGCACGGGCGCTTCCTGCCGCCAGCCGCCGCCCGCCGCGCGGTAGAGCGCGATCCAGGCCGCCATGCGCTCGCGCTCCAGCGCGGACTGGGTGGTGCGCGCCGTCAGCAGCATGCGCCGCGACTCCTCCAGTTCCAGCAGGCTGGCCAGGCCGCCGCGATAGCGCTGCTCGGTGGCCTCGAACGAAGCCTGGTAGCCCTCGACCGCGGCGCGCGCGTCGGTGGTGCGCGCGGCCGTGCTTTCCAGGTTGACCAGGGCTTCTTCCACTTCGCGCACGGCTTGCCGGGCCGTGGCCCGGTACTGGGTGACGGCTTCGTCGTAGCGGGCCTGCGCGGCGTCGATATCGGCGCGGCGCCGGCCGCCGTCGAACAGCGGCAGCGTCACCGCCAGCGGACCGATGGACCAGGTCGAGACGTCGACGTTCGTGCCGCGCGCCCTGAACGTGGCCGCGCCCACGCTGCCGGCCAGGGTCAGGCGCGGGTAGCGCCTGGCCTGCGCGCTGCCGACCTCGGCGCTGGCCGCCGCCACGTTGCGGTCGGCGTTGAACAGGTCGGGGCGCTGCGCCAGCACGGCGGCGGGCAGGTGGTCGATGGCGAACAGGGTGTCGGACGGCGGTTGCGCCGGCGCGGCCAGGCGGGCGCGCAGCGCGGGCTCGTCCAGTGCCGTCAGCGCCACCAGGGCCTTGACGCTGATGTCGCACAAGGCGCGCTGCTGGCGGGCGCGGGCGGCGGCTTCGGCGCTGCTGGCGCGCGCCAGCGCGGCGTTGGCGGTGGACTGGAAGCCCGCGCGCATGGCGAGGTCGGTCAGGCGCGCGCTTTCCGCGCGCGAGGCCGCGTCCGATTCCTGGATGGCGAGTTCGCGGCGGCAGCTCCGGAAATTGTTCAATTCGTTGGCCACTTCGGCGGCAACCGAGATGCGCGCGTCGTGCCACTGCGCCTGCGCGCCTTCCAGGCGGGCCTGGGCGGCGTCGCGCGTGGCTGAATTGGCGCCGAACAGGTCGATCTCCCAGGACGCCTGCAGGCCGGCCTGGTTCTGCGTGGCGATACCGCCGGCGATCTGGGAAAAGCCCCGGCTGGTCTGGGCCGTGGCGTCCAGCGTGGGCCCCAGCGCGGCGCCGGCCGACATGCGGGTGGCCCGGGCCTGCAGGAAGCGCGAGCGCGCGGTGCCCACGGTCGGGCTGGCCGCCTGCGCGGCTTCGATCAGGCCGGGCAGGGCCGGGTCGCCGGCCTGCTGCCACCATTCCAGCAGGCGCTGCTGGCTGGAGTGGTGGGGCAGGGTGGGTTCGGCGGTGGCGGGCAGCGGCGCCTGCCACCCGCCCGGCGCGGCCAGCGGCACGGACGGCGCCGGCGGTTGCAGGCTGCAACCTGCCGCCAGCAGCAGCGGGGCCAGGCCCGGCAGGCGGGGGCGCGGGAATGAAAAATGGAAGGGTTTGATGCGAGCGAGAGACATGCCGGGAGGCGGATGCCGGCGGGATCGCCGTCGGTCCGCACAGTCAGGGTGCATGAACGACTCGATAGCGTAATCGAAAAGGTATTAGGAAATCGTGAATATCGAGAATATTTCTCGATACGGAAGGGGCTCGACGGCGCATCGCGGGGCGGGCGGGACGCCCGCCCCCGGGACCTACCGGGACAGCGATGCCAGGTCGTAGCCCGCCACGCGCTTGTAGCCGTTGGAGATGGCGGCCAGCTCTTCCTGGCTGATGACGTCGTCGATGTGCCGGAAGGGACGGTCGCCCGTGCGCTCGTAGACTTCCTTCAGGATGGCGTCGGGAGGCGTCTTGCGGTTGGTCAGCACGATGTCCGTCGTCGCGGGGCGGCGCAGGGCTTCGTACTGCGCCAACGCGGCCGGCACGTCCGGTTCCGCGGCCAGCGCGGCGGCCAGGGCGCGCGCGTCCAGGATGGCCTGGCCCGCGCCGTTCGAGCCGCGCGGCACCATCGGGTGCGCCGCGTCGCCCAGCAGGGTGACCCGGCCCTGCGTCCACCAGGGCAGCGGATCCTGGTCCACCATGGGGAATTCCAGCAGGGTATCCGCGGCCCGGATCATCGCCGGCACGTCCAGCCAGTCGAAGCGCCAGTCCTCGAAGACGCCGATGAAATCCTCCAGCCGTCCGCGCCGGTTCCAGTCGCGCCGCTCGTAGCGGGGCGTCGTCACCTCGGCCACCCAGTTGATCAACTGCAGTCCATCGCCGTCCAGGGCGTTGCGGATGGGGTAGATGACCATCTTGCCGGGCGTCAACCAGCCGCCCCGGACGTAGGTCGCGCCGTCGAAATAGGGCTTCCAGCGGGTGACGCCGCGCCACATGTTGACGCCGGAATAGACCGGCTCGCCTTCGCCGGGATGCAACTGCTTGCGGATCACCGAGTGCAGCCCGTCGCAGGCGATCAGCGCATCGGCCGTGCGGGGCGCCAGGGGATTGCCCACGGGATCGACGAACGAGGCGGTGACGCCGCCGGGCGTCTGCGTGAAGCCGGTGCAGCGATGGCCGGCGACGATGCGGTCCGGACCCAGGCGCTCGCGGCAGGCCTCCAGCAGGATCATCTGCAGGTCGCCGCGGTGGACCTGGAACTGCGGCCACGCGTAGCCCGCCTGCCTGCCGGTCGGCTCGGAATAGACATGCTGACCGAAGCGGTTGAAGAAGGTGGTGGCGGTGGTGGTGACGGCCACGCGCGCCAGGGCTTCGTTCAGGCCGAGCTCGCCCAGGACCCGGGTCGAGTGCGGCAGCAGGCTCACGCCCACGCCCAGCGCCTGGATTGCCGGCGCGGCTTCGAAGACCCGGGCGGCGATGCCCGCCTTGTGCAAGGACAGCGCCAGGGTCAGGCCGCCTATGCCGCCGCCCACGATCATGACTTCCATGAAGACTCCTCTTGGTGTTGTAGGGTATCCGTGTCTACTGGGACGAGAGGCCGGCCTGCCGGATGACGCCGGCCCAGCGCTTCAGGTCGTCGCGCGTCAGCCGGGCGAGATCGTCCGGCGTGCCGCCGCTGGGCTGCAGGCCTTGCATGGACAGGCTCTTGACGACGTCAGGCATCTTCAGGATCTGCGCGACTTCGGCGTTCACCTTGGCGACGATGGAAGGCGGGGTGCCGGCGGGCAGGTAGAGGCCGTACCACATGTCGACGTCGACATCGGCGATGCCGGAGGCCTCGGCCAGCGAGGGAATGTCGGGCGTGACGGCGGTGCGATGCGTCCCGCCGGCGGCAAGCATCTGCATCTTGCCGGCGCGGGCGAATTGCAGCGCCTGGTGGACGGGAACGAAGGCCAGGTCCACCTGGCCCGACAGCACGTCGTTGACCAGTCCCCCCGAGCCCTTGTAGGGCACGTGGACCACGTCGATGCCGGCGCGCTGCTTGACCAGCTCCATAGCCAGGTGATGCGGCGTGCCGGTGCCGGGCGAGCCGTAGTTGAGCTTGTGCGGTTGCTTCCTGGCCAGTTCGATCAACTGGGGCACCGATTTGGCGGGGAAATCCGGGCGGGTCACGAGGGCGAGGCTGCCGATGGCGATGGGCATCACCGGCGCGAAGTCCTTCACCGGGTCGAAGGTGACGCCCTGCATGAAGCTCGGCGTCATGATGATGGTGTTGGCCGTCATCAGGTAGGTGTAGCCGTCGGGCGCGGCCCGCGCGGCCATCTCGGTGCCGATGTTGCCGCTGGCGCCGGGACGGTTCTCGACCACCGCGGCGGACTGCCAGGCCTCGGACAGCTTCTGGCCGATGGTCCGGCCTAGCACGTCGATGCCGCCGCCGGCGGAGAAGGGCACGATGATGCGGATGGAGCGTGTGGGATAGGGCTCGTCCGCCTGGGCCGCGCAGGCGACCAGCGCCAGCAACCAGGCACTACAGAACGAACGAGGGGAGAAGCAGCGGCGGGTGGGCATATCGACCTCTCTGGTGGGACAGGAACGATCGCCATTCAATACGAGCTTTATACGCGAGTGAAATATGAATAAAGTATGAATTGATCAGGTATCTGCATCAATGCACCGATATGAACATCTCCCACCGCCAGCTCAAGGCCTTCCTGCTGCTGGCCCAGCAGCGGAATTTCTCCCGGGCGGCCGAACAACTGCACATCGCCCAGTCGGGCCTGAGCCTGATGATCCGGGAACTGGAGGGGCAACTGGGTTTCCGCCTGTTCGACCGCACCACGCGGCAGGTCACGCTCACGCAGTTCGGCGCCGAGTTCCGTACCGTGGCCGAGCAGAACGTCAAACGGATCGAAGAGATCGTGGAACAGGTGGGAAAGTCGGCGCAGCGCGCCAATACCACGCTGTCGGTCGGCGCGCCGCCGCTGACCTGTTCCTACCTGCTGCCTCCGGTCGTGGCGGCATTCGAGCAGCGCCACCCGGGCGTGCGGCTCACCATCGTGGACACCGACCTGTCTTCCGTGTCCAGCATGGTGCGCGCGGGGCACCTGGACATCGGACTGGGCATGTTCATCAAGGCGGCGCCGGGGCTGTTGCGGCAGCCGTTGTTCCATTTTTCGCTGGTGGCGGCCAGCGCCGCGCCCAAGTTCCAGCTGGCCCGGTCGCCCCGTCCGTGGAGCGCGCTGGCGGGTGGGCACTTCATCAACCTGCCGTTCGACAATCCCCTGCAGCAATTGATCGACAAGAACCTGACCCTGGCCGGCCACGATGGCCCGCCGCGCTTCGTGGTCAATTTCATCGAAACCCAGATCGGCCTGGCCGAGGCCGGGCGCGGTATCGCCATCCTGCCCTCGACCGCCGTTCCCGCCTGCCGGGGGCGCGGCATCCGGCTCGAACCCCTGGGGGCGCCGCTGATCGAGCTCGAGTTCTACGAGTTGCGCGACCGCGGGCGCGAGTTGCCGCCGTGCGCCGACGATTTCTGCGATTTGCTCAAGCGTTCCATTCCCCGCGCGGTGCGTGGCGGATAGGGCGGAGCGCGCAAAAGAAAACCCCGGGCCGTTTCCGGTCCGGGGTTTTTCCAGCATGCGCCCAGGGGGTTCTGGGCGCATGCGAGAGCGCCCGGGGGCGCTCCCGCTGCCGACTTAGAACATGTGACGCAGGCCGACGCCGAACTGGCGGGTGGTCTTGTCGCCGGTCGTGACGGCGCTGCCGTAGTGACCAACGTTGTCCATGTTGCTGAAGAAGGCGTAGGCGTTGGTGCGACGCGACAGCGGATAGGTGTAGCCGACGCTGAAGCCCTCGATGTCCCAGTCCTTGGCCTTCTGGTACGAACCGAACAGCGAGCCGGAGCCGACGGGCGCCGAGGCGCCGACCATGTACGACAGGGTCTTCTTGGCGAAGCGGCCGTTCCAGCCCGGGATGTCGCCAACGTTGACCGCGACGTTGCGCTGGTCGGCGATGGCAGCGTGCAGCTTGACCACGCCGAAGTCATAGGTACCGCCCAACTGGGTCGAGCGGCCGACGTTGCCGCCGGTCGCGGGTTCGACCTGGTCATAGGTCAGGGCGACTTCGACGGGGCCGTTGGCATAGCGCAGGCCCGAGGTGATGGCGCGGTTGTTGGTGCCGGAAACCGGGGTTTCGTTGGTCGAGCGGTTGAAGCTGTAACCGACGGCGGCCTGCAAGCCGTTCCAGGTCGGCGAGAAATACATCACGCTGTTGCTGTTGCGGATCTGGTTGGCGGCGATGAAGGTCGAGCCCATGCCGGCCTGACGGAAAGTCGTGCCGAACGGATCGATGTTGGTGAAGAATTGCGAGCCCAGGATGAACTGGCGGCCCAGGCGGATCTCGCCCAGCGTGTTGGACGACAGGCCCACCCACGATTGGCGGTTGAACAGGCCCGACTGCGACGAGGTGCCGTCGTCGGCGTTGATGCCGGCTTCCAGCAGGAAGTTGGCTTTCAGGCCGTTGCCCAGGTCTTCCGTGCCGCGCAGGCCGAAACGGGATTCGCTTTGCAGGCCGCTATCCAGCGCGTTGCGGGCCTTCAGGCCTTCGGTCTTGGAATACAGGTAGCCCATATCCATGATGCCGTACAGGGTGACCGAGCTTTGCGCGTGCGCGGTACCAGCCATGCCGGCCAGAACGGCGGCAGCGATCAACGTCTTTTTCATCGAAACATCTCCATGATTGATCTGGTTGTCGCGGCAGGCGGGGGGTGCGAGGCGCCGGATGGAATGCGCGGATCCATCGTCGGGTATCCGCTTGCTGCGGGAAAACCAGAGCTTCCCGATGGGAAGTTGGTCATATTGCAGCAAAGAATGCGGGTTACTACCAAGTTCGAAGGCTCATGAGGGCCGGGTTTTTACTTATTCTTACGGCTTTTGTTGTTTCCGCGCAAAAAACCAACAAAAACGCCCGTCCCCAGGCGAGCCGGGGACGGGGAAACACTCACTGCTGAAGTAAGCACTTCGAAACATGGGCCGGAGTGCGCTCCGGGCCATGTTGGAACAGGGCTTAGAACTTGTGCTGCAGGCCGATGGCGATTTCGCGCTTGTCGCCCAGGGCCTTGTTGTCCGTGCGGACGATCACGTCGGTGTACTGGTTGAACAGGGCGTAGATCGTGGTGCGCTTGGACAGCGTGTAGTTGTAGCCGATGGCGTAGCCGTTGATGGCGGAGTCGGCGCGGCCGGCGTTGATGTTGGCCTTGTCGTTGCGCTGGTAGGTGGCGAACACGGAGTGCGCGCCGAACGGCACGGTCACGCCCAGCAGGTACGAGTTTTCCTTCTTGGCGCTCGACTTGTAGCCCGAGTTCTGCAGGCGGCCGTAGCCGGCGTGCAGTTTGGCCATGCCGAAGTCGTAGGTGGCGCCCAGCTGGATGTTCTTCAGGTCGGAACCGCCCACGCCCGAACCGGGGGCCAGGTCGGCTGCATTCTTTTGTTCGTAGGTCAGGACGGCCAGCAGGGGGCCGCTCTGGTAGCGCAGGCCCAGCGAGTAGACCGAGTTATCGGCATCGTTGCCGGCGGTTTCGCTGGCGTTGGCGTTGAAGCTGTAGCCGGCGCCGACCTGGAAGCCGCTGAACTTGGGCGACAGGTAGAACGCGCTGTTGCTGACGCGGTCATCCACGCCGTTCACGTTGAAGACGGTCTTGCTCTGGGCTTGCGAGTAGGCGTTGCCGAAGGGGTTGATGGCGCCGCGGAACCAGTTGAAGCCCAGGGTGTCCTGGCGGCCCAGGCGGACTTCACCGAAGTTGCCCGACACGCCCACCCAGGCGGCGCGGTCGAACAGCTGGCCGTTGGCGCTCTGGATGCCGGTGTCGGCCTTGAAGCCGCTTTCCAGCTGGAAGTTGGCCTTCAGGCCGTTGCCCAGGTCTTCCACGCCACGCAGGCCGAAGCGCGAGCTGCCGGCGATGCCGCTGTCCAGCCCGTTAACGGCGGATTGGCCGTCCTGCTTGCTGTTCATGAATCCCATGTCGACGATACCGTACAGCGTCACGCTCTGGGCTTGCGCGGTGCCGGCGAAGCCGGCCAGCAGCGCGGCGGCGATAAGGGTCTTTTTCAATTGAGAACTCCAGATGGATTTGTGATGGGGCACGAGGATGTTGCTCAGGTGCTCGGACGAGAGGATGACGACCCAACATGAGGCGAAAATGACAACGGGGTTGCCTCGCGTTCGATGTTGTCCGAGAACAACGAATCGGGGATTGCCTATACTGGAATCTGTTCGTGTCGCTGTCCGGCCGTGTCCGGACCGGAGGTCGCAAATGTCGGGAACCGCATCCTTTCGCCGTATTTCCCTGCTGGATCGGGTGCTATCCGAGGCGGATCGCGCCGTGCGCGTGCTGACGGGCTCGGTGTCGGCGCAGCGTCCGAATCCGGCGGGCCGCCTGTCCGCCGCTGCCGACGATTCGTCCGGAGAGGCCGGGGGCCCGGCATTGACGGAGTCCGAGCGCAAGCACGCCGCCGGCCTGATGCGGGTCAATCATGTGGGGGAAGTCTGCGCCCAGGCCCTGTACCGGGGGCAGGCGCTGGTCTGCGACCAGCCGGATACGCGCCAGGTGTTCCTGGACGCGGCGGCCGAGGAGACCGATCACCTGGCCTGGCTGGACGATCGTCTGCGTGAACTGCGGTCGCACACCAGCTTGTTGAATCCGTTCTGGTATGCGGGGGCCTTCGGCCTGGGCATGTTGGCGGGCAGGGCGGGCGATGCCTGGAACCTGGGCTTCATGGCGGAAACCGAGCGGCAGGTGGAGCGCCACCTGGACGGGCACCTGGGGACATTGCCGGCCAACGATGCGCGTTCGCGCGCCATCGTCGAACGCATGGCCGCCGACGAGCGCCAGCACCGGGTGGTGGCGGAGCAGCGGGGCGGGGCCGAGCTGCCCGCGCCGGTGCGGGCGGCGATGCGGTGCGGGTCGAAGGTCATGACCTCTACCGCCTACTATCTCTGAGCCCCTTCAGTCGGCTTCGACGATCTCCACCGACCAGGTCAGTTCCGCCGTCTTTTCCAGCATGGCCGAGGCCGAGCAATACTTTTCGTGGGAAAGCTGCACCGCCCGTTCCACCGCGGCGGACGGAAGGTTCTTGCCCGTGACCGTGAAGGCGAAATGGATCTTGGTGAAGACCTTGGGGTCCGTGTCGGCCCGCTCGGCCTTGAGCGCCACCGTGCAGCCGCGCACGGCGTGCCGACCGCGCTTCAGGATCAGCACGACGTCGTAGGCCGTGCATCCGCCGGTGCCGGCCAGCACCAGCTCCATCGGCCGGGGCGCGAGGTTGTTGCCCCCGCCATCCGGCGCGCCGTCCATGACCGCGACGTGCCCGCTGCCCGTCTGGGCGGTGAACAGCATGCCCTGGGGGCCGCCCCAGCTTACGATGCATTCCATGATATTCCTCGTGCTGCGATAGAAAGTTGGCGTATGGGCACGATGATAGCGGGTGGGAGGCGGGTTTCGCGGCCATCCGGGAAGCTGGTCATGTTGCGGCGCAGCGAAAGCTGCGACAAATGGTCGCGCCCCCTGGGTGGGTGGTTCCTGGCCCCGGATTTTTGCCATCCGGATTGCGGAGCGCTTGAGTGGTTTGTATGTAAGTATTTGATTTGAATGGATTTTTAAATCCGCGTTCACATGGGTTTTTGTACGTAAGCAACAACCCTTAGAGGTTCTTGCATCGCACAAAACATCTCTCTATAATTGACCCAACAGATGTCGCTTTGTATGTCGACACGGCCTCGGGCCCCTCGGCATCGTCGGATAGCCCCGCAAAGCCCATCTACCGGTGTCTCCTCCACCCTCCTCCTTTGGTGGATTAGCCCGAAGCCGCAAGGCTTCGGGCTTTTTTTTGCCTGTTGGAAGCGCGGGCCGGCATGTCCGCGGTTGCTGCCTTGCATCAAAATGCAGAGAAAATACGTAGCGATCCATGGCCGGGCAGGGGTGGTGGCGTCAGAAAAGACCTGGAGATGTGTATGAAGTTGCGGCTGAAGTTCTTATAACATATTGATGTATAAAGAATTTTTGCCTGTTGAAATTTGAAACCGTATTGTGGATGCAGGATGGAAAAAAATCTTGCAATGCACAAACCGCTTTCCTATAATGGATTCAACGGATGTCGCTTTGTATGCCGACACGGCCTCAGGCCCCTCGGCATCGTCGGATAGCCCCGCAAAGCCCATTCACCGGTGTCTCCTCCACCCTCCTCCTTTGGTGGATTAGCCCGAAGCCGCAAGGCTTCGGGCTTTTTTTTGCCTCGTGGCGCGGACGAGGTCAGCGCATCATGGTGCCGCCGCCTTGCATCAGCGCGCCATAGCGCTGCATCAGGGCGGGATCCTGCTGGACGGCGGCGTTGATGGCGTTGAATTCCCGGACGGTCAGGCCTTCGCTCCAGATTGCCTGGGCCTTGCGGCCGTTGGCCTCGTTGAAGGTGGCGTTGGTGGGCTCGCCTGCCGGCGTGGCGGCGGCCGCCCCGGTGTCCGGCGAGATCGCGTTGACTTTCCGGGCGGCGTTGGCGAAGCGTTGCAACTGGCTATCGGTGACCGACTGCGGCGACATCGCCGAGGCCTGCTGGGCGGGCATGTCACGCTGGGGCGCCGCGCATGCCGCCAGTCCCGCGGCCACGGCGCCAGCGGCCAGCATTGTCTGGATCGTTTTCATCGGACGGACCTCCATAGGGCTTTGTGAACGGACTAGTGTCCGCTCTTGCGCCGCGCCGGGATCTTTTCTTATGTATGGATGTTTATCAAAGCATGAAGCGCGGACAGGGCATCACAGGGGAAGCGGGCGTTGGCGTCGGATATGGTTACAGGTGGTCCGGGTGGATTCTGGCGGCCTCGGCGCGAGGTCAGGTAGTCTTTGACTTGACGGGCTGATCCGCGTTATCATCTTCCTCTTGCCCTTTTTCCGTACCTGCAGCTCACAATGCCGGGGCGGGATCGGGGTGATGCGCCGTCAGGGAAGCCCACAGGGGGCTTCTACGGGCACCAGATATGTCACAGAGATCATCATGAAAACCTTCGTTGCGAAACCGCATGAAGTGACGCGTGACTGGTACGTGATTGACGCCAAGGGCAAAGTCCTAGGTCGTGTGGCCAGCGAAGTCGCACACCGTTTGCGCGGTAAACACAAGCCTGAATTCACGCCTCACGTCGATACCGGCGACTACATCGTCATCATCAACGCCGCCGATATCGTCGTCACCGGCAATAAGGCGCAAGACAAGCGCTACTACCGCCACTCGGGCTATCCCGGCGGTATCACCGAAACCACGTTCCTGAAGATGCAGCAGCGTTTTCCTGGTCGTGCGATCCAGAAGGCCGTCAAGGGCATGCTGCCCAAGGGTCCCCTGGGCTACGCCATGATCAAGAAGCTGAAGGTGTACGCAGGATCCGAACATCCGCACACCGCCCAGCAGCCCAAGCTGCTGGACATCTGAGGAGCCGCGCATGATCGGTAACTGGAATTATGGAACCGGCCGCCGCAAGACCTCGGTAGCGCGCGTGTTCCTGAAGAAGGGCTCGGGCAAGATCACCGTCAACGGCAAGCCCGTGGACGAGTACTTCGCTCGCGAGACCGGCCGCATGATCGTTCGCCAGCCGCTGGAACTGACCGGCCACCTGGAAAGCTTCGACTTCCACGTCAACGTCGACGGTGGCGGCGTGACCGGGCAGGCCGGCGCGGTGCGCCACGGCATCACCCGCGCGCTGATCGACTACGACGCGACGCTCAAGCCCGCGCTGTCGCAGGCCGGCTTCGTCACTCGCGATGCCCGCGAGGTCGAGCGCAAGAAGGTCGGTCTGCACAAGGCGCGACGTCGCAAGCAGTTCAGCAAGCGCTGATCGGCTTCGATCCCCCTCGTCCCGTTCCGGCCCCGGCCGGCGGGCGAGACAAGAAAGGCCGCAGCGATGCGGCCTTTTTTTTGCCTCGGGAGGCGCTCCTGCCAGCAGGCCGTCACATCGATGCCGGCGGGCGTGGGGTATTCTTACTCTCATCATCTGTCGTCGGGCACCGTCCCGCTTTCCCGGGCCGGGAGGCGCAAGGGACTCCAGGAGATTGCAATGGCCAAGATCAAAGTAGGTATCGTCGGCGGCACGGGCTACACCGGTGTCGAGCTGCTGCGCCTGTTGTCGCAGCATCCGCACGCGGAACTGACGGCGATCACCTCGCGCAAGGAAGATGGCATGCCGGTGGCCGACATGTACTCCAACCTGCGCGGCAAGGTGGACCTGGCGTTCTCGTCGCCCGACAAGGCGCGGCTGCCCGAATGCGACGTGGTGTTCTTCGCGACGCCCCATGGCGTGGCCATGGCGCAGGCGCAGGAACTACTGGCCGCGGGGGTCAAGATCATCGACCTGGCCGCCGATTTCCGGCTGCAGGATCTGGCTTCGTTCGAGAAGTGGTACAAGATGCCGCACGCCTGCCCCGACGTGCTGCGCGAATCGGTCTATGGCCTGGTCGAGCTGAACCGCGAGAAGATCCGCGGCGCGCGGGTCGTGGGCAATCCCGGCTGCTACCCGACCACCGTGCTGCTGGGCCTGGCGCCCTTGCTCGAAGGCCGGGCCGGCGCGTCGCCGCTGGTGGATGCGTCCACGCTCATCGCCGACTGCAAGTCGGGGGTCACCGGCGCCGGACGCAAGGCCGAGCTGCATATCCTGTTCTCGGAAGCCAGCGATAACTTCAAGGCCTATGGCGTGTCGGGCCACCGCCATCATCCCGAGATCGTCGAGCACCTGCAGTCCCTGCACGGCGGGCCTGTCGGACTGACCTTCGTGCCGCACCTGACGCCGATGGTGCGCGGCATGCACTCGACCATCTATGCCCGCATCGATTCCAGGGCGCGCGGCGTCGATTTCCAGAAGCTGTTCGAGCAGCGCTACGCCGATGAGCCGTTCGTCGATGTGATGCCCGCCGGCAGCACGCCCGAGACCCGTTCGGTGCGGGCCTCCAACATGATCCGGATCGCCGTGCACCGGCCGGGCAACGGCGACCAGCTGGTCGTGCTGGTGGTGCAGGACAACCTGGTGAAGGGTGCATCCGGCCAGGCCGTGCAGAACATGAACCTGATGTTCGGCTTGCCCGAGGATGCCGGGCTCGGCCAAGTGGCGGTGCTGCCCTGATGAAGCGGCGGCCGCTGTTTCCGGCGCTGGTGCCGCGCAGGTTGCGGCGCGGCGCGGCGCCGGGCGCGCGGACCGACGAGTCGGTGTTGCCGGCGGCTTCGCCGTGGCGGGTCGTGGTCCTGGTGCTGCTGCTGGCGCTGGGCGCGGCCCTGGGGACGGGGCTGTACGAGTCGGCGCGGCGGGTGTTCGGCGGGCCGCAGGTCTCGGCCTCCGAGCTGGCGCAGTTGCGCGCAGAAAACCAGCGCCTGATCGCCGACAACGAGCGTTTGCAGGGCAGTCTCGCGGCCTCGGAAAGCCGCCTGGAAATCGAACGCGCGGCCAAGGAGCAGTTCGCGGTCGATTTGCGGGCCGCGCAGAAGGAAATGGGCGACATGCGCAATGACCTGGCTTTTTTCGACCAGCTCATTCCCATGGATCCGCGCCAGGCCCAGGTCAATATCCGGTCGGCGGAGCTGGAGCGGCAGGGCGAGTTGCTGCGCTATCGGGTCTTGCTGATGCGTGGCGGGCGGCCTTCGGGCGAATTCAGCGGGCGCTTGCAGTTCTCGGCGTCCGGCGTGCGCGCGGGCGCGGTGGCCACGGTGGAACTCCATCCGTTCTCGGTTCCGGCCGAGGCGGGCGACGGCGAAGCCGCCCCGGTGGTGGCCCCGCCGGTGGCCGATCCACTGGTATTGCGGTTCAGGCAGTATCAGCGGGCCGAGGGTTCGCTGGCGGTCCCGGCGGGTTTCGTGGTGCGCAGTGTTACCGTGCGGGTGGTCGAGGGAGGCGTGGTGCGTTCGCAAAGTACCGTCAACCTGCCGGCTTGAGGCGGCGGGCTTGAACCTTGGCGGTGTGCCCGCATCTAAGCGGTATGGCCGCCGACGGGGCGGGCAGGCGCCGTCTTGTAGTGTCCCTGGCGGCGCAAGGGTTGAAATCAGGCGCCAATAGCGGTTGAATTACCCATTAACCAGACGATTTACAGCGCATGCGCGGCACGGGCCGTGCCCACGCGCAGGCAAGGAGCAGTCATGAACGCAGCAGTGGAACAAGCCAGCCTCGAAGCCCCTCCGATGGGCCTCGTCTTCACCGATGCAGCGGCCGCCAAGGTCAAGGAGCTGATCGACGAAGAAGGCAATTCGGCGCTCAAGCTGCGCGTCTTCGTGCAGGGCGGCGGCTGTTCCGGCTTCCAGTACGGCTTCACGTTCGATGAAGACGTCAACGAGGACGACACGCAACTGGACAAGAACGGCGTGCAATTGCTGATCGACTCCATGAGCTTCCAGTACCTGGCCGGCGCCGAGATCGACTACAAGGAAGGCCTGGAAGGCGCGCAGTTCGTCATCAAGAACCCGAACGCAACCTCCACCTGCGGCTGCGGGTCGTCGTTTTCGGTCTAGGTCCAGGCGCCGGGGCCCCCGACACGGGGCCGCGGCCGCTTCGTCCTCTCCTCCAGGGCGCCCTCGCGCAAGCCAGGGCGCTTTTTGCCGCCGGGCCGCCCCAGGGCAAAAAGCGCCCCCTTGGGGGGCAGCGCCGCCGCGTAGCTGCAAGCGTGGGGGTCATTTCCGTTTCCGTTCCACCCCTTCCTTGACCGGCCCGCCCGGCGCGCTTCATGGCTCTCATCGCTCTGACCGACATCGAACTGGCCTATGGCCACGTCCCTCTCCTGCATCGCGCCAACTTTTCGGTGGAGGCCGGTGAGCGGGTGGGGCTGATCGGCCGCAACGGCACCGGCAAATCGTCGCTGCTCAAGTTGCTGGATGGCCGCTCCGTGCCGGATGACGGCTCGATCTCGCGCCAGGACGGACTGAAGGTCGCCACGGTGGAGCAGGAGCCGGTGTTCGACGAGTCGGGCACCGTGTTCGACGCCGTCAGCGAGGGCCTGGCGAAAGGGCGCGATCTGCTGCGTGCCTACCAGCGCCTGACCCACGACCTGGCGGAGGCGACCGGCGGGGCGGACCACGACGCGCTCCTGGCCCGGCTGCAATCCTTGCAGGCGGACCTGGAGGCCCACGATGGCTGGACGGTGCAGGCCCGTGTCGAGGCCACGCTGGTCCGGCTGAACCTGCCGGCCGATGCACCGGTGGCGGGATTGTCGGGCGGCACGCGCAAGCGGGTGGCGCTCGCCCGGGCGCTGCTGGGCGATCCCGACCTGTTGTTGCTGGATGAGCCGACCAACCACCTGGACTTCCAGGCCATCGCCTGGCTCGAGGAGTTGCTGAAGGCCTTTCCCGGCAGCATCGTCTTCATCACCCATGATCGCCGTTTCCTGGATGCGGTCGCCACCCGCATCGTCGAACTCGATCGCGGCGAGCTCGCCAGCTTCCCGGGCGCGTTCTCCACCTACCAGGCGCGCAAGGCCGAGATGCTGGAGGCCGAACGGCTGGAGCAGGCGCGCTTCGACAAGCTCCTGGCCCAGGAAGAGGTATGGATACGCAAGGGCGTCGAGGCGCGCCGCACCCGCAGCGTCGGGCGGGTCAAGCGGCTGGAGCAGTTGCGCGTGCAGCGGGCCGAGCGGCGCGAGCGCATGGGCAAGGTCACGATCGACGTGGCCGAGGGGCAGCGTTCGGGCAAGCTGGTGGCCGAACTGACCGAGGTGTCGAAGTCGTTCGGCGACAGGGCGGTCATCCGGTCGTTCTCGACCACGGTCATACGCGGCGACCGCATCGGCCTGATCGGACCCAACGGCGCGGGCAAGACCACGCTGCTCAAGCTCATCCTGGGCGAATTGGCGCCCGACACCGGCTCGGTCCGGCAGGGCACGAACCTGTCCGTGGCCTACTTCGACCAGATGCGCAGCCAACTGGACGAGGACATGGCCCTGGCCGATGTCATCAGCCCGGGCAGCGAGTGGATAGAGATCAACGGCCAGCGCAAGCACGTGATGAGCTACCTGGGCGACTTCCTGTTCGCGCCCGAGCGGGCGCGTTCGCCGGTCAAGAGCCTGTCGGGAGGGGAGCGCGCCCGGTTGCTGCTGGCGCGGCTGTTCGCGCGGCCGGCCAACGTGCTGGTGCTGGACGAACCCACCAACGATCTCGACATCGAGACGCTGGAGCTGCTGGAGGAGCTGTTGCAGGACTACTCGGGGACGGTTTTTCTCGTCAGCCACGATCGTATGTTCCTGGACAACGTCGTGACGCAGACCATCGCCTACGAGGGCGACGCGCGCTGGCGCGACTACGTGGGCGGCTACGACGACTGGGCAACGCAGCGGGCCAGGGCCGATGAAGCGAAGCCGGCCGTGGCCAGGCCCGTGCGTGAAGCCGTTCGCGACGCGCCCCCCGTTCCCGCGCCTGCGATGTCGGTGCCGGCCAAGCCCGGCCGCTCGCGGCTGAGCTCCTGGGAAGCGAAGGAACTGGACGGCCTGCCCGAGGCCATCGCCGCCCTGGAGGCCGAGCAGCAGGAGCTGACGGGCAAGCTGGCCGACGGATCGATCTACCGCGACGATCCGGCCGGCGCGGCCGCGATCCAGCAGCGCCTGACGGAGATCGAGGACGAGCTCATGGCCAGGCTCGAACGCTGGGAACTGCTCGAAAGCAAGCGGGGCTGATTCCGCGGGGCGGTCAGCGGCCCGTGGCCGTGCCCGCGGGCCGCGCGACCAGTTTCATGGCCTGCCGGATCGCCGTGGGTTCGTAGGTGGGGTCGATGTTTCCCATCACCGTCAGCGCGATGCGGGACAACTGCCGGCTCATGATCTGGATCGCCCGGTCCTGGTCCCGCGCCGCGTAGGCGTCGACCAGGGCGCTGTGTTCTTCTTCCGACGCCAGCCAGGAATACGGCTGCTGCCGCCCCATGAACGACTTGCGGGCGCGTTCGGAGTTGGTGCGGCAATTCTCGTAGGCGGTAACGATGTGGTCGCCCGCGTGCATGATCAGCAACTTGTGGAACTCGATGTGCCGGTGTGCCCAGTCGCCCGCCGGCTGGCTGCCGTTCATGGCCTCGAGCGCCGCGCGGATGCGCGCGATGTCTTCCGCGTCCAGGCGCGGCACGGTCAGAGAGATGCCCAGGCAGGCCATCAGCAGCCACATGGCGTAGACCGAATCGATTTCCTCGGGCGTGATGGGGACGACCCGGATCCTGTGCTGGAAATTGACCTCGACCAGGCCTTCCGCCTGGAGCATGCGCAGCGCCTCCCGCACCGGGGTGCGGCTGACGTTCAACCGCTTGGCGATATGCACCTGGTTCAGCATGGATCCGGCCGGGATGCTGCCGTTCAGGATGTCGTGGCGCAGACGTTCGTAGACGTCGTGCAGGTCCCCGCGCGAGGCGCGAGGCTGGGCGGGCGGCGGCTGGGGCGGTCCGGCAAGGGGGCCGTCCTGGCTGCTCTGGTGCAGCGCCGCGTCGCTGCCGGTCGAGTCGTGGGTCACTGAGTCACCCTGTGAGTCCGATGATGCCTGGAGAAAGTCTTGATGCGCTTGTGCCTCAGACAGTATCACATCTGTAAAATCGCAAAAATGTATTCATTTTTATAATCGAGCGGACTTTAAATGCTCGGATAACGCCGTTTTACGTAGGATTTTTCGGTGTTAACCCTATATTAATGATAAAAATGTATCCTTTTTTTGAAGTTGATGTAATCTTAGTGCATCCATTTCAAGGGGGTGGCGATGAGCGCAGCGGGGGTCTTACGCGAAGCGTGGCGGGCCGGGAAACCGGTGTTCGGCGGCTGGGCGGTCCTGCCTACGCCGTTTTCCGTGGAGTTGATCGCGCAGCAAGGCGTGGGTTATGTCTGCGTCGACCAGCAGCATGGCCTGATCGACTATGCACAGACGCTGGACATGTATCGCGCCGCCGAAGGGCGGGGCGTCGTGCCGTTCACGCGCGTGCCGGCCAACGAGGGCTGGATGATCGGCAAGGCGCTGGACGCGGGCGCCCAGGGCGTCATCGTGCCGCTGGTCAACTCCCGCGAGGAAGCCGCCGCGGCCGTCCGGGCCTGCCGCTATCCGCCCACGGGAATACGGTCCTATGGCCCCATCCGCGCCGCGCTGGTCAGTGCCACGCGCGACACGCAGGCCCTGGGCAACGCCGTGCTGTGCTTCGTCATGGTGGAGACCCGCGAGGCGCTGGACAACATTGACGAGATCGCTTCCACGCCGGGCCTGGACGGCATCTACATCGGCCCCGCCGACCTGGCTCTGGGGCTGGGCCTGCCGCCGGACCTGGACAAGACCGAAGCAGAGCATGTCGCCGCGGTCGAGCGGATCTTCCAGGCCTGCCGCCGGCACGGCATCGTCGCCGGGATCCAGTGCGCCACGGGGGTGTCCGGGCGCGCCTATGCCGAACGTGGCTTTGGCCTGATCACCGTCATCAAGGACTCCGCCTTGCTGCAGGCCGGCGCGCGCCAGGAAATCCGCGCGGCGCTGGGCGAGGCGCAAGGGGCCGCCAAGGCCCAGGGCTACACCTGACCCCGGCATTGGTCCGGATTCTTGGAGAAAGGCAGTGACAACGACTTCCGATCGCATGCTGCAGGCCCTGGCCGCGTTTTCCCGGCACGCGGCGCTGGACTGTGGCGCACCGGTGGAGCGCGCGGTGAAGGCCGCGCTGCTGGATACGCTGGCCGTCGCGCTGGGCGCGCTGACGCATCCCGCCGCGGTGGCGGCCCGGCGATACGCGCGCCATGCCATCGTGGCCCGGGGGGCGACGATATGGGGAACGGGCGAATGCGTCACCGCCGAGGCCGCGGCGCTGGTGAACGGCGTGCCGTTGCGGGCCTATGACTACAACGACCTGTACATCGGTAAATCGGGCGGCCATCCCAGCGACATGATCCCGGGGCTGATGGCCCTGGCGCAGTGGCGTGGCATCGACGGCAAACGGCTGATCGGCGCCATCGCGCTGGGCTACGAGGTCGCGGTGGCGTTGTTCGACAACCTGCGCCTGCGCAACGGCGGCCTGGACTATCCGAATATCGTGGCCATTGCCTGCACGTGCGCGGCGGCCCGCATGCTGGATCTGTCGGAAGAGCAGACCGCCGATGCCTTGGCGATCACCGTGATTCCCCATGCCGCCAGCCTGGAGGTCGAGTCCAACGACCTGAACCGGCGCGGCGACCTGACCATGTGGAAGCGGTTCAACGGCAGCGACGCCGTCAGGCAGTCGGTGTATGCCTGCCTGCTGGCGGAGGCGGGCGCGGAAGGCGCGGTCCGGCCGTTCGAGGGCAAATACGGTTTCCTGGCCCGACTCGAACTGGCCGACGAAGACCGCGAGGCGCTGCTGCGCCGCCTCGACCCCTCGCAGCCCCTGTCGGCCGTCGAACGGGTGACCTACAAGCTGTGGCCGGTCGGATCGCGCGGGCAGAGCGCCATCCAGGCCGCGCTGGAGGCGCGCCGCCGGATTCCCGATCCCGCGCGGATCGCCGGCATCCGCGTGCGGGCGGACGAGGGCGTGTACGACCACCTGGTCAGCCAGCGTGCGGACCCGTGGCATCCCGTGTCGCGCGAGACGGCCGACCATTCGCTGCCTTGCATCGTCGCGATGGCGTTGCTCGACGGCCGGGTGGACACGGGCACTTTCGACAAGGAGCGGGTCATGCGCCCCGACGTGCGGACGTTGCTCAACGACCGGCTCGTGGCCGAACCGGCCGCCGAACTGAGCGGCGGGGCGGCCGCGGGATTCCTGGCCCGGGTGGAAGTCACGCTCGACAACGGCGAGGTGATCGTCGGCGAGGCGGGCCCGCCGCCTGGACACCGGCTCAAGCCTTTCTCCGACGCCGACTTCGAGGAAAAACTGCGTGTCAACGTCGAGCCTGTCATGGGCGCGCAGCGCACGCGGGACATCCTGGAAGCGGTCCGGACGCTGGATGCGGCGGCCAGCCTCCAGCCCCTGTGCGGCCTGTTGGGCGCCGGTGCGAAGGGGGTGGAGGCGCCATGATGTCTGGCGTGGTCATCGTCGGTGGCGGCCATGCGGGCGCACGCTGCGCCCATGCCCTGCGCCAGGCGGGATATGCCGGACCGGTCACGCTGCTGGGCGACGAGGGCGTCGAGCCCTATGAGCGGCCGCCGCTGTCCAAGTCGTTCCTGCTGGATGATGGCCGTCTGGCGCCGATCGCCCAGGCGGCCAGCTATGCGGCCGCCGGCATCGCCCTGCGGCCGTCGGCGCGGGCGATCGCCATCGATCCGGCAAAGCAAAGCGTGGATCTCGCCGACGGTGCGTCCATCGGCTATCGCCATCTGGTGCTGGCGACCGGTTCCGTGGCGCGGATGCCGGCCTTCGCCGGCCTGGAGCGGGGTGACGTGCTGGCCCTGCGCAACGCGGCGGACGCCGCGCGTCTCAGGGAAGCGCTGCGCCCCGGGCGGCGCGTGCTGCTGATCGGAGGCGGCTTCGTGGGGTTGGAAGTCGCCGCGTCCGCGACCCGCCTGGGGTGCCGCGTGACGGTGGTGGAAAAACAGCCGAGGCTGTTGCCGCGCGCCGTCAGCGCATGGGCGGCCGAACGCGTGCTTGCGTTGCATGCGGGGCAGGGCGTGGCGGTGCAACTGGGCCGGGCGCCCGTGGACATCGTTCGCGCGGGGGCGGCCTTCCGGTACGTATTGGACGATGGCTCGCAGGGCGAGGCGGACGTCGTGCTGGCCGGCATGGGGGCGATGCCCGACGTGGCGCTGGCCGAGCGCGCGGGCCTGGCCATGAATCCGCCGCCCGTGCATGGCGTCCTGGTGGACGCGGCGTGCCGGACGTCGGCGGAAGGCATCTATGCGATCGGCGACATCGCCGCGCCGCGCGATGCGAGCGGCGCGGGCCGGGTCCGCCTGGAGTCCTGGGAGAACGCCGAGCGCCAGGCCGCGCGGGCAGCCGCCGCCATCGCGCGGGCCGAGCAGGGGGACGGGCCGTTGCCGGCAGCGTCCGCCGCCGACGAGGCGCCGTGGTTCTGGACGGACCAGTTCGACATGAATCTGCAAATCGTGGGCTGGCCGGCGGGCGCCGCCACGCACGTCGCGCGAGAGACCGGCGCGGGCAGGGCGGTGTGTTTCCATTTCGACGCGGCGGGCGTGCTGGTCGGCGCGGAGCTGTTCAACAGCGGCCGGGACCGCCGCATCGTGCGACAGCTCGTGGCCGCCGGCGGGGGGGTGAACGCCGCGGACCTGGCGGACCCGGCGGTGCCGCTGGCAACGGCGCTGCGCAGTGCCCAGCAGCGCGGTCCGGCCGCGGCGCCGGGCAACCCGTAATCATCGACGGAGCTTTCATGGTCTGGTACCAGACGATCAAGTTCGAGGACGTACCCGAGGGCGATGCCGTCCCGGTGTGCGTCGAGGGCGAGCCCCTCGCGCTGTACAAGCTGGACGGCCGCGTGCACGCCACGCACGACATCTGCACGCACGCGAAAGCGCACCTGTCGGAAGGATTCGTCAGCGGCGATTGCGTGGAGTGCCCCTTGCACGAGGGCGTGTTCCATATTCCCACCGGCCGCCCGGTTTCGGGCCCGGTCAGCATTCCGATCCAGGTGTATCCGGTACGTATCGAGGAAGGCATGGTGCTGGTCGACGTGCCTCCCTCGGGCTGACGCCCGGGCCGGCGTTCTGCAGCAAGGCGCCCCGGCCCCCCGGGGGGCGCCGCCGCGTGGCGGCAAGCGCGGGGGAGCATCCTCGGTGTTCGTCCATATCTTGGGAGAATCAAATGCGTATCACGTCGTGTGCTGTGCTCCTGGCCTTTGGCTGCGTATCGACCGCCGCGGCAGCGGCCGACGCGGCGGTCGATTTCCCGTCCAAACCCCTGCGCTTCATCGTTCCCTTCACCCCGGGAACCGGCATGGACAACATCGCCAGGCTGGTCGGCGAAAAGTTGTTCGAAAGCTGGAAGCAACCCGTCATCGTGGAAAACAAGACCGGCCTGGCCGGCCACCTGGGGGCTGAACAGGTGGCGCGCGCGGCGCCGGACGGCTACACGCTGGTGGTGACCGCCAGCAATCTCGTCATCACTTCGATCCTGTATCCCTCGCCGACCTTCAATCCGATGAAGGATTTGACACCGGTGATGATCGCGGCGCGCGGCACCAATTCGCTGGCGGTGAATCCCGGCAAGGGCTATCGGACGATGGCCGACCTGGTGGCCGCGGCCAAGGCCAATCCCGGCAAGATCAATTTCGCGTCCGCGGGCGTGGGGTCGCCGTCGCACATCCTGCTGGCCGAGTTCGAGGACGCCACGAACACCTCGTTCCTGCACGTGCCCTACAAAGGCACGGCGCCCGGCGTCAACGATGTGATCGCGGGACACGTGGACGCCATGTTCGTCGCCACCCATACGCTGCGGCCCTTCATCGAGTCCGGCCAGTTGCGCAACCTGGGCGTGTCGAGTTCCGAGCGCCAGCGCAGCGCGCCCGGCGTGCCGTCGTTCGCCGAACTGGGGATCACCCCGGGCATGCCGGCCTGGTACGGCTTCCTGGCGCCCAAGGGAACGCCGGCCGCCGTCATCGACAAGCTCAACAAGGAGATGACGCGCATCCTGGAGCTGCCCGACGTCAAGTCGGCCCTGGAGAAGACCGGGCTGGACGTGAAGCCGTCCTCGCCCCAGGCGCTGCAGGAGCTGATGAACATGCAGCTCGCCCGTTTCACCGACATCATCCGCAAGAACAACATCACGGCCAACTGAGCCGGACGGCAGGAGACTGTGATGGATGAGACGTTCAAGTCCGACCCGCCCGGCGATGCCGCGGAGTTCGCCGGCTCCGCCGTCGTCCTGGTGGGCGGCGCCCTGGGGTCGGGCCCCGAACTGCTGCGGGCGTTCGCCGCGCGCGGCGCCAAGGTCGTGGTCGGCGTGACGCCGGCCGAGGACGCCGCCCATGCGGCGGCGGTGGCGCGCGCCTACGGCGTGGCATGCGTGCCCGTGGACACGGACGACGAGACCGAGGTCGAGCGCTTCTTCGACGCCTGCATGTCGCAATTGGGCGGGTTGGACATTCTCGTGAACGTGGCCGCGCCGGTCAGCACCGCGGATGCGCTGGATATCCACGCGGCCCGCTACCGGGACGTGATCGCGCGGGAGCTGGTGGGCCCCATCCTGTGCATCCAGGCCGCGGCGCGCCGCATGAAGGAACGCGGCGGCGGGCGCATCGTGTCGTTCTCCTCGATGTCCGGCAAGACCGGCGTGCATCGGCACGTGGCTCCCTATGCGGCGGCGAAGGGCGGGTTGATCGCCTATTCGCGGGTGATGGCGGCAGAACTGGCGCCATACGGCGTGACGGTCAATGTGATCGCCACGTCCCTGTTCGACGTGCAGGTGGCGGGAGCGAGCGAGTCGCGCATGCAGGAAGTGATCAAGGGCATTCCCGTCGGCCGCGTGGGCCGGTCCATCGAGGCGGCGCACGCGGTGTTCTACCTGGCTTCGCGCCATGGCGCGTATGTGACGGGCGAAACGCTGAACCTGTCGGGTGGCAGGTTCATGGATTAGTGGTTGGAGGATAGGAATCGATATGTCTGCGATGTTTGCAAGAGAGCATGGAGGCGAGGAGGCCGGCCTGGATCCGTCGTCGCTGATCTGGCAGGACGAACGCCATTTTCGCGTTCACACGCGCGCCTATACCGATCAGGCGGTATTCGACGCCGAGATGGCGCGCATCTTCTCCAAGGTCTGGGTCTATGTCGGCCACGAAAGCGAGATCCCCAACCCGGGCGATTTCAAGACGGCCTACATCGGGACGCAGCCCGTCATCGTCTCGCGGGCGGCCGATGGCAGCGTGCACGTGCTGGTCAATCGCTGCGTGCACCGCGGCGCGGTGATCGCGCGCGAGAGCCGCGGCACGGTCCGCGATTTCACCTGCCCCTACCACGGCTGGGTCTTCGGTCTGGATGGCAAGCTGCTGGCGGTGTCCGAGCGCAACGATTCGGGCGGCTATGCCCCTGATTTCGACGCCCCCGAGGGCCTGCACCGGGTACCGAAGGTCGATGCCTATCGCGGGCTGATCTTCGCCAACCTGGATCCGGATGCCGTCGACCTGGACACCTATCTGGGGCGGGCCAAGAAGACCATCGACCGAAAATTCGGCCGCTCGCCGGCGGGGCGCATCGCGTTGCGCGGCAAGCCGTTCGTCATGCGCTACCAGGGAAACTGGAAATTCCAGATCGAGAACATCGTCGACGCCTACCACTTCCTGCATACGCACAAGGGCTTCGTGGCCCTGCAGGCCAAGTACGGCGAAAGCACCGGCGACTATGGCGCGCACAAGGGCGGGTCGGCCAAGGCCATGCGCCAGATCCGTTTCAAGGGAGCAAGCTGGGCGCTGCGCCACGGCCATGCCCAACTGGAGAATTCCGGCACGGCCGATCCCGAGGCCTTGCTGAGCGGGCCGCACAGCGCCTACTACGAAGCCCTGCGGGACATTCATGGCGAGGAGGAGTTCGCGTTCGTGGTCGGACGCATGTCGGGCACGATCTTCCCCAACCTCGGCCTCATCCACCAGCAGATCCGCACCTGGCGACCCATCGCGCCGGACCTGACCGAGGTCACCATCTATTTCTACGATCTGGTCGATGCGCCGCGCGAATTCAACGACGGCTGGATGCGCAGCCAGGAACGCTTCTACGGACCGGCGGGCCACGGCATGGCCGATGACGTGGACATCTTCGCGCGCAACCAGCAGGGGCTGGCCGGGAGCGCGGTCGACTGGCTGGTGCTGGAGCGCGGCCTGCAAACGGACGAAAAACTGGCCAGCGGCGACATCAAGGGCCTGCCGGCCAGCGAGGCGCCCCAGCGTGCGCTGTGGCTGGCGTGGAAGCAACTGATGGCGCGACGCTGAGGAGACCCGCCGCATGCATTTCCCCACTACATTGAGCCGCACGGATGCGGAAACCCTGCTGATACACGAAGCGGACCTGCTCGACACCCGCCAACTCGACGACTGGCTCAAGCTCTTCACCGAGGACGGCCTGTACTGGATCCCGCTCGATCCGGCCGAAGAGCCGGGCCAGAACGCTGCCATCGTCCACGACGACACGCTGCGGCGGGAAGAGCGGGTCTATCACCTGCTGAACGTGGAGTTTCCCGCGCAGTCACCGCCGTCGCGCACCGTGCATCTGATCGGCAACGTGCGCGTGCAGGAGCACGAAGAAGGCTTTCTGGTGAAGTCCAACCAGGTGGTCTACGAGATGCGCACCGGCGACAGCGCGCAGGTCGGCATCGGCGAGGTCCAGCCGCTGGTGACGATGATGGAGCACATCTGCCGTCCGACCGCCGAGGGTATGCGGATCGTCCGCAAGACCATCACGTTGATGAACCACGATGCGTGGCTGGGCAATCTGACCTTCCTGCTTTGACGCGGGCGCCTACCCGCCGCCGTCCCGCTGCTGGCGGGCGGCCGGCGCGGCGGGACCATCGTCCAGGCCCAATTCACTGAGTATCTCCGCCGTGTGCTGTCCGAGTCCCGGCGCGCCCCGCCGGTACGACGGCGGCGTGGCGCTCCAGCGCGCGGGAAAGCCCGGCATGCGCAGATTGCCTTGCGTGGGGTGTGGCGCGGAGATGAAGAAATCCACCGCAGCCAGATGCGGATCGTTCATCAGGCCGGCAATGTCGCGCACCGGAGCCGCCGGCACTTCCGCCTCCCCCAGCAGCGCCAGCCAGCGCGCGGTGGTGTCGCTGGCGAACAGCTCCCGCAACTGGAGGTCGACGGCCCGCGCCTCGCGGGCGCGCGCGGCGCGGGTGGCGAACGAAGGGTGGGCCAGCAGATCGGCCCGGCCCGCCGCCTCGAGGAACTTGCGCCACTGGCGATCGGTGTTGATGGCGGCGCACAGATGGCCGTCCGCCGTGCGGAAGTAGGTGCGCTGGCCATTCAGGTAACGGTCGTATCCGGGCGCCGACTCCGGCGGATCGAAGACGCTGCCTATCATGTGGTCGGCCAGCACCAGTTGCGCGATCACTTCGAACATCGGGATTTCGAGCTTCTGCCCCGTGCCGTCCCGGGCGACGGCGGCCAGCGCGGCGCTGACGCAGAACGCGGCATACAGCCCGGCGTAACGGTCGGCCAGAGGAAACGGACACGACTGCGGCATGCCGTCGCGTTCCCGCGCCCGGGCGGAGGCCAGGCCGGTCATCGCCTGGATCACTTCGTCGAACGCCGGCCGTCCGGCGTAGGGGCCGTCCTCGCCGAAGCCGGTGCAGCTCACGTAGACCGCCCGGGGATTCACACGCCTGACGCTGTCGTAGTCCAGGCCCAGGCGTTCCAGCGCCTGCGGACGCATGTTGCTGACGAAGACGTCGCACCAGGCGATCAGCCGCTCCAGCACCTGACGTGTTGCCTCCTGCTTCAGGTCCAGCGCCATGCTGCGTTTGTTGCGGTTCAACTGCAGGAAGGACGGACCCATGTCGTTCGTGCGGCGCGGCCCCACGGCCCGCATGGGGTCGCCTTCCGGCGATTCCAGCTTGATGACGTCGGCGCCGTGGTCGGCCAGCATCTGGGTGCAGAAGGGGCCCAGGATGACCCAGGTCAGGTCCAGGACCTTGACGCCGGCCAGCGGGCCGCTGCGCGGCGTATCTGCGAGTGTCACGAATGTCTCCTGCGTCGGATGCGGGGTCAGGGTCTGCCCAAGGTGAGGAAGCGCGTGCGCGCCGCCTGGAACTCGTCTTCCAGCCAATCCACGACCTGCGCGACCGGTGCGATATCCCGCACGGCACCCAGCCCCTGGCCTGCCGACCAGACGTCCTTCCACCGCCGGGTTTCCTTGCTGCGGCCGCTGTCGTAGACGCGCTCCCTGGGCGAGGGCAGGTTGGCCGGATCCAGGCCGCACTGCACCAGCGAGGGCACCAGCCAGGAAGCCGGCGTGCCGGTGATGGCGTCGCTGACGAGCAGGTCGCCGATGCCGCAGGCGGCGACCATGCGCTTGTGCGCCTCGGCGGCGATGCTTTCCTCGGTCGCCAGGAAGCGGGTGCCCATGTAGACGAAGTCCGCGCCGGCGGCCAGCGCTCCGGCGATGCCCCAGCCGTCCGCGATGCCGCCGCCGGCGACGATGTAGCCGTCGAAGCAGGCGCGGACCGCGGACACGAAGGCGAACGGCGACAGTTGGCCAGTATGTCCGCCCGCGCCGGCGCAGACGCAGACCAGCCCGTCCACCCCGGCGTCGGCGGCCTTGCGCGCCAGCCGCAGGTCGATGACGTCGGCGAACACCAGGCCGCCGTAGCCGTGCACGGTTTCCATGACCGGCCGCGGGCTGCCCAGCGAGGTGATGACGATGGGCGGGCGGAAGCGGCGGACCTGTTCCAGGTCGCCGGGCAGCCGGGTATTGGTCGAGTGCGTGATCAGGTTCGCCGCCCAGGGCAGCGCGCCGGACGCGCCATGGGAACCCAGGGCGTCGCTGATCTGGCGCAGCCAGTCGCCGTAGTCCTCGCTGGTACGGACGTTGTTGTTGGGAAAGGCGCCGATGATGCCGGCCCGGGCGGCGGCGATGACCAGTTCCGGGCCGGACACCAGGAACATGGGGGCGGCGAATACCGGCAGACGTAGACCTGCGAGGAAGCTCATGGTGCTCCTGGACTGGTGCGCCCGGGCCGTGGATCGCCCCGGTCTGGTCAGGGTGGGTGGCGATAAAAATGTATGTATTTTATTGTTGTAGGTCAAGATTTATCGGGAGATTCTAGGTTATTCACCTAGAGTCCGGTTCAAAATATAAAAATAAGTGTATGCATTTTTAGGGATGCACGCAGATCGTCCAAGGACGGTACCGTCAGCAGGAGGGAGCCAGGGGGAAGGAGCCGCCAAGGGGCGGCGGGAGGCGGACGCCTACGCGGGGTAGTAGGCGCCCAGCACGCGGGGGCCGGCCGCGCCGGTCACGGCGGGCAGGTTGCCGGGCAGGCCCGCGACATGGCGATGCGCCAGCCAGGCGAAGGCCAGCGCTTCCATCTGCTGGGCCGGCACGCCCGCGTCGTCGCTGGGCGCCACGGGGCAGGGCAACGCGGCGGCCAGGGCCCGCATCAGGCCGCCGTTGCGCGCGCCGCCGCCGCAGACCCAGACCTGTTCGCAGGCGGGCAGTCGGAGGCGGATTTCCCGTGCCACCGTTTCGACAGTCAGGGCCTGCAGCGTGGCCTGTACGTCGGCCGCGGCCGGCGCGCCGTGGCGGGCCTGCCAGGCCTGCAGGCGCTGGTCCAGCCACGCGGCGTTGAACAGGTCGCGTCCCGTGGACTTGGGCGGCGGCGCCGCCAGCCACGGTTCGGAGGCGACCAGCTCCGCCAGCAGGTCCGGCCGCGGTGTGCCGGAGGCCGCGTAGCGGCCGTCTTCATCGTAGTCCCGGCCGGTGTGACGGGCGCACCAGGCGTCCAGCAGCAGGTTGGCGGGACCGGTGTCGTAGCCTACGACGCCACCGGGCGACAGCAGCGTGACGTTGGCGATGCCCCCCAGGTTGATCACGGCACGTGGCCGGTCGGTGCCGAACACCGCCGCGTGGAAGGCCGGCGCGAGTGGGGCGCCATGGCCGCCGGCGGCCAGGTCGCGGCTGCGCAGGTCGGCCACGACCGCGATGCCGGTCAGCTCGGCCAGCCGGGCGGGCGCGTTCAATTGCACGGTGTAGCAGGCATCGGGGCGGTGGCGGATGGTCTGCCCGTGGGCGCCGATGGCGCGGACCTGCGCGGCTTCCAGGCCGGTTCGCGCCCGCAGCGCGGCGACGACCCGGGCATAGAGATCCGCCAGGGCCAGGGCGGCCTGCGACATCCGGTGGATTTCGTCCGGGCCCGGTGTGTTCAGGGCAAGCAGTTCGGCCCGCAGGTCCGGCGGCATGGCGGCGTCGGCGTGCGCGAGGATGCGGGGCCGGCCGTCGGTGAACACGGCGGCCACGCCATCGACGCCGTCCAGGCTGGTTCCCGACATCAGGCCGATGTACGGTTCCGCTCCGGACATGGCGGGCGCCTTACTGGCTGGCCAGCGACGTGTCGCCCGCCGGCATGCTGTAGTCCTTCAACTGGGCGAGCAGCGACATCTGGTGGCGCAGGGGATCGGTCTGCTGGTTGAACAGGGCCAGGCCGCGGGCAGTGAGTTCGGGGGCCTGGGGCAGGGCGACCGTGAGCGGATCGACCGGCTTGCCGGCGATGCGGAACTCGTAGTGCAGGTGCGGGCCGGTGGCCCAGCCGGTGGAGCCGACGCGGCCGATGAACTGGCCCTGGCCGACCCGGGAGCCCTTGGACAGGCCCGGCGCGAATGCGCTCATGTGGGCGTACAGCGTGGAGTACTGGCCGTGGTGGCGGACGACGACCACGTTGCCGTAGCCGTTCTGCTTGCCGATGAAGTCGATGGTGCCGTCGGCGGTGCTGCGGATGGGCGTGCCGGTGGGCGCGCCGTAGTCCACGCCCTTGTGCTCGCGCCAGGTCTTCAGGATCGGGTGGAAGCGGCGGGAGAAACCCGATGTGACACGGGTGAACTCCATGGGCGTGCGCAGGAAGGCCTTGCGCAGGCTCTTGCCGTCGAAGGAGTAGTAGCCGCCGCTGACGCCGGGCTGCTGGTCGAACCAGATGGCCTGGTGGGGCGTGCCCTTGTTGACGAATTCGAGCGCGATGACCTTGCCGGCCCGCACGTAGTTGCCCTGGTGCGTATAGGTTTCATAGACCACGTTGAAGTGGTCGCCGCGGCGCAGGTCGCGGTGGAAGTCGATGTCGCCCGACAGGATCTCGGCGATCTGGGTGGCGACGCTGTCGGGGATGTCGGCGGCGTCGGTGGCGCCGAACAGCGAGCTGTAGATCTCGCCGTGGGCGATGCGGGTCTCGCGTTCGGTGTCGAGTTGCACGTCGCGGGCCGACAGGCCCTGCGCCGAGCGTTCGATCTGCAGCATGCGCGAGACGACCTTGTCCCCGGATTCGGCGCCCGGCGTGTGGATGTAGCGCAGCCAGCGGACCTCGCCCAGCGCGTCGGTGGACGCCTGGACCACGCGGCCGGGATAGAGCTGGTAGAAGCTGCGGGCCTCGGGCGAGGTGCGGATGAAGCGTTCGAGCTCGGGGTCGTCCACGCCCAGGCGGTTCAGCAGCGTGGCGACCGAGTCGCCGCGCTGGACGCGTTCCTCGCGGATGAAGTCCGGCGCCCTGGCTTCCTGCTGCGCGACCTGTTCGGACAGGTCCGGCAGGGCCAGGGACTCGATGATGCGGGTCGTGGGCAGGGTGGAGGCGTCCGGCGCCAGCGGCGCGACGCCGATGGCGGCGGCGGTGACGAACAGGCCGGCGGCGCCGGTGCCGACGACGATGCGGCGTTTCAGCGGCGACGAGGTGATGGTGAGGGTGGCGGGGTGGGAGGTGATGCGGGAGAGGGTTTGTCGCACCGCTGCGGCGATGCGCTTGAGCATCGCGCCGGCGATGCCGGAAAACTGACGATTCATGCGGCCTGGCCCCTGGGGTCGGTTGGGCTAGAATTGCTCCGGAGTGCGGGTCCGGAACGCGGCGTGTCTCGGGTTCCGTTGTATTGACGCAACTTCGTTGCGATGCACAAATAGCGTCGCTGGGCTCGATTCATGAACCGAACCCGCGCCTTCATATTTGTAACAACGGGATATCACCGAAACGGGCCGAGTATATAGAAACTCCCCGGGGCCTGCCAATACGATTGTTTACACTTGACACACTTTCCAGAGCAGTTCGCGCCATGACCGAAACGAAACCCGACTCGTCCGTATCTCTTCCCTCTGGCACGCCCGGGGCGGCGGCGACATATCCGGTTACACCGGAGGTCGAACGGGACCTGGCGATCGTCCGGCGCGGCTGCGACGAACTGCTGGTCGAGGCGGAGTTCGCGCGCAAGCTGGCCCGCAGCCGGGCCACGGGCGTGCCGCTGCGCATCAAGCTCGGCCTGGATCCCACCGCGCCCGACATCCACCTGGGCCACACGGTCGTCCTGAACAAGATGCGCCAGTTGCAGGAGCTCGGCCACACGGTCATTTTCCTGATCGGCGACTTCACGTCGATGATCGGCGACCCCAGCGGCCGCAACGCCACCCGCCCGCCGCTGACGCGCGAGCAGATCGAGGCCAACGCCAAGACCTACTACGCCCAGGCCAGCCTGGTGCTCGACCCCGCCCGCACCGAAGTCCGCTACAACTCGGAATGGTGCGACCCGCTGGGCGCGCGCGGCATGATCCAGCTGGCCTCGCGCTACACCGTGGCCCGCATGCTGGAGCGCGAGGACTTCACCAAGCGCTTCAAGGGCGGCGTGCCCATCTCGGTCCACGAGTTCCTGTACCCCCTGATGCAGGGCTACGACTCGGTGGCGCTGAAATCGGATCTGGAACTGGGCGGCACCGACCAGAAATTCAACTTGCTGGTGGGACGCGAGCTGCAGAAGGAATATGGCCAGGAGCCCCAGTGCATCCTGACCATGCCGCTTCTTGAAGGGACGGACGGCGTCGAGAAGATGTCCAAGTCCAAGAACAACTACATCGGTATCTCCGAGACGCCCGAGTCGATGTTCGGCAAGCTCATGTCGATCTCCGACACGCTGATGTGGCGCTACTACGAGCTGCTGTCGTTCCGGTCGCTGGAGGAGATCGCCGGCCTGAGGCGCGAGGCCGAGGCCGGCCGCAACCCGCGCGATATCAAGGTGCTGCTGGCCCAGGAAATCGTTACGCGTTTTCATTCCGCCGCCGCGGCCGAACAGGCCCTGGCCGACTTCGAGGCCCGTTTCAAGCAAAAGGCCATCCCCGACCAGATGCCCGAGGTTGCGCTCGCGGGGGCGCCCCTGGGCATCCTGCAGGTGCTGCGCGAAGCGGGGCTGTGCGCCTCGGCCTCCGAGGCGCAGCGCAACATCGAGCAGGGGGGCGTGCGCATCGATTCGGCCAAGGTCGAGGACAAGGGCCTGAAGCTGGATGCGGGCACCTACGTCATACAAGTTGGTAAACGAAAGTTCGCCCGCGTCACGGTACGATGAAGGGGCAGGCCGGGTAGACGATTTTTAGGAGTATCGCGATGAAGCTCTGGAGCAATTCCTTCATGGATGGCGAACCCATCCCCATGCGTTATGCCTTCGGCAAGATCGACCCCAAGACCCAGGTGACGCTGTCCGACAACGTCAATCCCCACCTGGCCTGGGGCGACGTACCCGCGGGCACGCAATCGTTCGCGATCACCTGCCATGACTACGATGTGCCAAGTAAGGGCGATGACGTCAACCAGGCCGGCAAGCAGGTGCCGGCCAGCCTGCCGCGCGTGGACTTTTTCCATTGGGTGCTGGTGGACGTGCCCGCCGCCAAGACCGAGATCGAGGAAGGCGAGTTCTGCAACGGCGTGACGCCGCGCGGCAAGGCCGGTCCGATGGCGCCCGGCGACACCCGCCAGGGCGTCAACGACTACACCGGGTGGTTCGCGGCCGACCATGACATGAGCGGCGACTACTACGGCTACGATGGCCCGTGCCCGCCGTGGAACGATTCCATCGTCCACCACTACGTGTTCACCGTGTATGCGCTGGATGTGCCCAGGGCCGAGGTCGACGGCAAGTTCACGGGGGGCGACGTGCGTCGCGCGATCGACAAGCACGTGCTGGGGCAGGCGGCCATCACGGGTACCTATACCCTGAATCCGGCCCTGGCGCCGCGGCGGATCGCGCCCAATGACTGAGCTCTGGTTGATCCGTCACGGCGAAACCGAATGGAACCGCTTGCGCCGGGTGCAGGGGACGCTGGACATCGGCCTGAACGCGCTCGGCCGGGCCCAGGCCGAGCAGGTCGCCGCCCGCTTCCGGCCCGCGCGCGACCGCGTGCGCGCCGTCTACAGCAGCGACCTGGCGCGGGCCCACGATACCGCCCGGCCCACGGCCGACCGGCTGGGGCTGGACGTGCGGCTCGATGCCGGCCTGCGCGAACGCAAGTACGGTGTATTCGAAGGGCTCAGCTTCGACGAACTGGCCGAGCGCCATCCTCAGGCCGCGGTGGCGGTGCGCGAACGGCATCCGGACTACGAACTCGATGGCGGCGAGTCGCTGCGCCAGTTCCATCTGCGGGTGGTGGACACGCTGGGCCGCATCGCCGCCGCCCACGTCGGAGAACGCGTGCTGGTGTTCACGCACAGTGGCGTGCTGGACACCGCCTATCGCCATGCCGAAGGGCTGTCGCTGCGGGCCGAACGCCGGCACACGCTGCACAACGTCAGCATCAATCGCCTGCTGGTCGAGGACTCGGGCTGGCGGGTGGAGGGCTGGGGCGACGTGGCCCATCTGGACGGCGCGGACCAGGACGCCTGGGAAGAGCCGGCGGACGCGGCCTAGCGGCTGGCGCCCGCCTACCGCCGTGGACCTCAAGCAACTCGAATATTTCGTGAGTGTGGCCGACCTGGGCGGTTTCACGCGGGCCTCCATCGCGCTCGATATCGCCCAGCCCGCGCTCAGCCGGCAAGTGCGCCAGCTCGAAATCGAGCTTGGGCAAAGCCTGCTCCGGCGGACCGGGCGCGGGGTAGTGCCCACCGAAGCGGGGAAGATGCTGCTTGAACACGGGCGAGGCATCCTGCACCAGGTCGCGCGTACCCGCGAGGAACTGGGGCGGTTGCGGGGCGCCCTGGCCGGCCGGGTGGCGATCGGCCTGCCGCCGCGTTTCGCCAAGATGCTGACGGTGCCGTTGACGCGTGCCGTACGGGCGCAGTTGCCGGAGGCGGCGCTGTCCATTTCCGAAGGGCTTTCGACCGGCCTGCAGGAATCCCTGCAAAGCGGCCGGCTGGACGTCGCGCTACTGTACAACCCGGCGCCGTCGCCAGACATCGACAGCGTCGTGCTGCTGGAGGAAGACTTCTACCTGGTTACCCGCCGCGAGGGGCGGGCGCGCCAGTCGATCAGCGTGCGCGAACTGGCCGACCAGCCCCTGGTGATTCCGACCCGGCCCAACACCATACGCATGCTGGTCGAGGCCGAACTGGCCAACATCGGGCTGCATCCGCGCATCGCCATGGAGATAGACGGGGTGGCGGCCATGCTCGACCTGGTGGCCGAAGGCGTGGGCGCCGCGGTGCTGTCGGTCAACGCCGTGCGCACGTCCGGCCGCGAGGAAGTGTTCCGCGCGGTACCCATCGTCAAGCCGCGCCTGCGCAGCAAGCTGGCGCTGGCGGTCAGCGCGCAGCGGCCCGCCACGCGCACGCAGCAGGCCATGCAGGACATCATCCGCGAACTGGTGCTGGGCCTGCGCATGTAGCGGCGCGCGCCCGGCGCAGCCATTCCAGCCCGGCCGAGGTGCCGCCCGGCCGTTCGCCCAGCCGGGGATGGTATTCGCAGCCGATCCAGCCGTCGTAGCCCAGTTCGTCCATCAGGCCGAACAGATAGGGATAGTTGATCTCGCCGGTATCCGGTTCGTGGCGGTCCGGCACGCCCGCGATCTGCACGTGGCCGATATGCCCGGTGGGCAGGTAGCGGCGCAGCCGGGCGGCCAGGTCGCCTTCCACGATCTGGCAGTGATAGAGATCCATCTGGATCTTCAGGTGGGGCGAGCCCACTTCGCGGACGATCTCGTGGGCCTGCTCCTGGCGGGTCAGGAAGAAGCCGGGCACGTCGCGGGGGTTGATCGGCTCGATCAGCACCGTGCGCCCCTGGCGTGCGGCCAGGTCCGCGGCCCAGGCGAGGTTCTCTACATAGGTCGCGTGCAGCGGCACGGGATCCGCCTGCGCGGGCACCCGGCCGGGCATGACGTGCAGGCTGCCGCAATCGAGCGCCGCGGCATAGTCCAGCGCGCGCAGGAAGCTGTCGCGGAATTCGCGCCGCCGGCCGGGCAGGCAGGCGATCCCGCGTTCCTCCGGGTGCGACCGGGGCGTGGCGTTGAAGAACACCAGGCGCAGGCCATGGTCGCGCAGGCGGGCCGCCAGGTCCCCGGCGGGATGGTCGTAGGGGAAAAAGAACTCGACCGCCGTGAATCCGTCCCGCATCGCGCAACCGAACCGCTCCAGGAAGGGGCGGTCGGGATAAAGCATCGAGAGATTGGCGGCGAAGCGCGGCATGGTCGGTTGCTCCGTGGGGCGTTCAGACCGGGGTCAGGACCTGTCCGGTGCGGAAGTAGGCGTCCAGGTTGTCGCATACCAGCCCTTCCATGTCGGCGCGCGATTCGCGCGTGAAGCCGGCGATGTGCGACAGCGCGACGACTTGGTCTGTCTCCAGCAGGGCCGGGGGCACGTCGGGCTCGTGTTCGAACACGTCCAGGCCCGCGCCGCCCAGGCGGCCTTCCTGCAAGGCCCGGACCAGCGCCGGCTCGTCTACCACGCTGCCGCGCGCGATGTTGACCAGGATACCTCGCGGGCCGAGCGCCGCCATGACGTCGGCGTTCACCAGATGGCGGGTGGCGGGGCCGCCAGGGCAGGCCACGACCAGGAAGTCGGCCCATCGGGCCAGTTCCACCAGTGAAGGTTCGTGTTCGTACGGGGAGCCCGCGACCGGCCGGCGCGTGTGGTAGCGCACCGCCATGTCGAAGCCGGCGGCGCGGCGCGCGACGGCCTGGCCGATGCCACCGAAGCCCAGCAGCCCCATGTTCTTGCCGTGGACGCGCGTCATCAGCGGACGCTGGCCGGTCTTCCAGCCGCCGGCCCGCACGAAGCGGTCGGTCGTGGAAATGCCGCGCGCCACGTCGATCGCCAGGCCCATGGCCAGGTCGGCGACGCAGCCGTCCAGGACGCGCGGCGTGTTGCTGATCTGCATGCCGAGACGCCTGGCGGTCTCGACGTCGATCTTGTCGTAGCCCACGCCGAAGTTGACGATGACGCGGGCATGGGGCACGGCGTTCAGGATGTCGGCGCCACAGGCATCGCGCACGTGCACGGCGATGCCTTCGAATGCGGGGCCGTGTTCGGCCAGGAAGGCGGCGCGATCGGGCTGCTTCCACAGCGGGGCGATGTCGTAGTCGCGCGCCAGTCGCTCATCGGCGGGGGCGGTGATGGGGCCGATCTGCAGGATGCGGTGTTTCATCGTAGGGACTCCTGGCGTCAATCGCGATAGCTCGTGTCGCGGCGGTCCAGCATACGCAGCAGCGCCGGCCATTCGCGTTCGCCGTGGGGGGGGTGGGTGCCGTCCGGATTGGGCGTGGGGGCGTGGCGCAGTTGCTGGTAGGCGCGCTCGGCCACGGCCGGCGCCGGCATGTGCAGGGGACTGCCGGCCGACAGCGTCAGCAACTGCGTCTGGCACGCCCGTTCGAGCCGCTGCATGTTGACGAAGGCCTCGGCCACGGTCCTGCCTATCGCCAACAGCCCGTGATTGCGCAGGATCATGACGTCGTGGCTGGCCAGGTTGGCGGCCAGCCGCTGGCGCTCGGCCACGTCCACCGCCACGCCTTCGAAGTCGTGGTAGCCCACGCCGCCAGCGAAGCGCATCGCGGTCTGGTTCAGCGGCAGCAGGCCGCATTGCAGGGCCGACACCGCCATGCCGGCGGGCGTGTGGGTATGCAGGACGCAGGCCACGTCCGGCCGCGCGCCGTGGATGGCGCTGTGGATCACGTAGCCGGGCAGGTTGATCGTGTACTGCGCATTGGGGTTGTGGATCACCTTGCCCGCCAGGTCGACCTTGATCAGGCATGACGCCGTGATTTCCTCGTACATCATGCCGAACGGGTTGATCAGGAAATGCTCGTCGTCGCCCGGGACCCGCGCCGAGATGTGGTTGAGGATCATGTCGCTCATGCCGAACAGATCTATCAGCCGGTAGCACGCGGCCAGGTCTATCCTCGTCCGTCTTTCCGCGTCGGTGATGGCGGCGGTTTCTTGCGGCGCCGAAGGCGCCGTACTGCGGTTCGTCATGACGGTTCCGTTGGTGTGGTCGGGTTTCATTGTTTCTCGATGCCGGCTTCTTCGATGACGACTCGCCACTTGGCGGCGTCCTTGCGGAAGACCTCCTTGAGCGCCTCCGGCGTGCTGCCGCGCGGCTCTATGCCCAGCGCGATAAAGCGCTGGCGCACGTCCGGCGATTGCAGGGCCTTGCCGATTTCCTGGTTGAGCTTGCGCACCACGGCGGGTGGCGTGCCGGCGGGGGCGACGATGCCGTTCCAGGAGTCCGATTCGTACCTGGCCAGGGCCGGGATGCCGCTTTCCGCGATCGTGGGCACGTCGGGCAGGAACCCTATCCGCGTGGAGCCCGTGGTCGCGATGGCCCGCAGTGAGCCCCCGCGGATCTGGCCCAGCGCGCCGGTGACGGTTTCCATCCCCACCTGGACATTGCGGCCGCGCAGCGCGGCGATGACGTCGCCGGTGGACTTGAACGGGACGATGGGGACGTCCAGTCCCGCCATGGTCGCGAACAGGCGCGCGGACAGGTGCTGGGCGCTGCCGACGCTGATCGTGCCGATGTTGAAATGCGCCGGATCCCGGCGGGCGGCGGCGACGACGTCGTCGACGGTCTTGAGCGGACTGTCCTTGTCGGCCACCAGCAGGAAATGGAAGGTGCCGATGGTGGAGATCATCGAGAAGCTGTCCACCGGGTCGTAGGGCAGCGACTTGAACAGGTAGGGGCTGAACGCGTTCTGTCCGCTGACCAGCAGCAGGGTGTAGCCGTCCGGCGCGGCGCGGGCGACCATCGAGGCCGCCGTGATGCCGCCAGCGCCGGGCGCGTTCTCGACCACGACGCTCTGGCCCAGCGACTCGGCCATTTTCTGCGCCAGGGTCCGGACCACGGTGTCGCCCAGTCCGCCCGGGCCGAAGCCGACGACGATCTTGACCGGTTTCTGCGGGAAGGCCTGCGGCCACGCGGCCGGCGAGGCCAGGAGGGTGGCGAGCGCGAGCAGCAGCGGGGAAAGGAAGCCGCGCCGGAGCGGGCGATGGTGGCGGTCCATGATGTCTCCTGGTAGTCCGGCAGTGTCGTCCTGCCTGGAGGAGCATTGTGGTCAGGCGCGGCGCCGCCCGATACCGCTTTCGATGGACAGCTGTTATGCCGTTTTGATATGGCTGGGACGGGTCTAGGGGTTTCCGCCGTCAGGCCGGTCCAGGGCGATCGGCTATGCTTGATCCCCGCTTTTCACGCACCTCCCAGACATGACGATCTCCACTTCCCGCACCGTTTCCCGCTCCACCCGCCGCCGCCTGCTGGCCGCCGTGCCCGCCCTCGGCATGGCTGCCGTCGCCGCGCCCAACGCCTGGGCGCAGGGCCGCAAGCGGGTGACCCGCATCATCGTGCCGTTCGCGCCGGGCGGCGGGAACGACGTGTTCGCGCGCCAGCTCGCGTTCAGCCTGAACGCGATGACCCAGAAGGATGTCATCGTCGAGAACAAGCCGGGGGCCGGCGGCAATCTCGGCACGGAACTGGTGGTGCGCGCCGCGGCCGACAGCAACACCTTCCTGCTCGGCCACACGGGTACGATCGCCATCAATCCCGCGCTCTACAAGAACCTGGCGTTCAACGCCTCCACGGATCTGCAGCCGGTCGCGATGTTCGCGTCGTCGGCCTTGCTGCTGGTGGTGCCGGCCGCCTCGCCCGTCAAGACCGTCGCGCAACTGGCCGACGCGCTCAAGGCCAAGAATGCCGACCTGGCCTATGCGTCCAGCGGCGCCGGCACGGGCGGCCACCTGACGGCGGAAATGTTCCTGCACGCCCTGGGGGCGCGCGCCGTCCATGCGCCGTACAAGGGCACGGCGCCGGCGCTGGCCGACGTGGCTGGCGGCCAGGTGGATTTCAGCTTCAGCGTGATCCCGGCCGCCATGGCGCTGGTCAAGGCGGGCAAGCTGCGGGCGCTGGCCGTCACGAGCGCGAAGCGGCTGGCCCTGTTGCCGGACGTGCCGACCGTGGCCGAGTCCGGTGTCCCCGCGCTGGCCGGGTTCGAGAGCACGCTTACCTACGGCATCCTGGCCCCCAAGGGCGTGCCGCAGGCGGACGTGGCGCAACTCGGCGCCGAGATCCTGAAGGCGGCCTCCACGCCCGAATTCCAGTCCAAGCTCGGCATCGAAGGCGCCGAGCCGCTGCTGGGCGGCGCGGCCGACTATGCCCGCAAGGTCCAGGAAGAAAGCCGCAAGTGGTCCGAGGTGGTGAAGTTCTCGGGGGCGTCGGTCTAGGGCCTGTTCCCGGCAGGCCGCCTAGGCTTCCGCTCAGACCGGGTTCAGTACCTGCCCGGTGCGGAAAAAGGCATCCAGGTTGTCGCACACGCGGGCTTCCATGTCCGCCCGCGATTCGCGGGTGAAGCCGGCGATGTGCGACACCGCCACCACGTTGTCCATTTCCAGCAGGGCCTGGGGCACGTCGGGCTCGTTCTCGAACACGTCCAGGCCGGCGCCGCCCAGGCGGCCTTCCTGCAAGGCCCGGACCAACGCGGCCTCGTCCACCACGCTGCCGCGCGCGATGTTCACCAGGATGCCGGACGGCCCCAGCGCCTCCAGGATTTCCGCGTTCACCAGATGGCGGGTGGCGGCGCCGCCGGGGCAGGCCACGACCAGGAAATCGGCCCATCGGGCCAGTTCGGCCAGCGACGGTTCGTGCTGGTGCGGGGAGCCCGCGACCGGCCGGCGCGTGTGGTAGCGCACCGCCATGTCGAAGCCGGCGGCGCGCCGGCCGATGGCCTGGCCGATGCCGCCGAAGCCCAGCAGGCCCATGTTCTTGCCGTGGACCCGGGTCATCAGCGGGCGCTGGCCCGTTTTCCAGCCACCGGCCCGCACGAAGCGGGTGGCGACGGAGATGCCGCGCGCCGCGTCGATCGCCAGGCCCATGGCCAGGTCGGCGACACAGCCGTCCAGCACTTCCGGCGTGTTGCTGATCTGCATGCCCTGGCGCTTGGCGGTATCGATGTCTATCCGGTCGTAGCCCACGCCGAAATTGGCGATGACGCGGGCATTGGGGAGGGCCTTCAGGATCTCGGCGCCGCAGGCGTCCCGCACGTGGATCGCGATGCCTTCGAATCCGGCGCCGTGCGCGGCCAGGAAGGCGGCGGGATCCGTCTGTTTCCACAGCGGCGCGATGTCGTAGTCGCGTGCCAGGCGGGTGTCGACGGCGGGTGTGATGGAGGCTATCTGCAGGATGCGGTGCGTCATCGGGGAAAGTCCTGGAGGTCGGTTGTCGATCACGGTCAGGCCGCCACGATAGCCCATGTCGCGCCGCCGCGCAGACCCGCGCCATGGCGCACCAGTCTGGGGTAAACTAGCCGCTGCCTTCACCCTGCGTAACTGGCGACTCTAGGCCCCGGGCCTAGGTGGGTTTACCACAAGGAAGCGCAGGGTTTTCGGCGGTTCGGTTCGTCCCATCCGGGGCGCGGCCGCGCCGCCCGCCGTTCGCCTGGGCAGCCGTTAGGCAGATTCGTAGATCGCGTCACGCCGTCTTTCGTTTCGGCTGCCCTGCCGCGCAGGCGCAGCAGGGCGATGTGGCGCGGTTTCCGTCATATCGGCTGGCCGTCGCGTTGAACTCGCCGGTTGGCCTCGTTCTGCACAGGAAGCAAACCGTCATGTTCGACCGCAACGTCACCATCGCCCAGGCCGATCCCGAACTCTGGTCCGCCATCGAGCTGGAAAACCAGCGCCAGGAACAGCACATCGAGCTGATCGCCTCGGAAAACTACGCCAGCCCCGCCGTCATGCAGGCCCAGGGCACGCAGCTCACCAACAAGTATGCCGAAGGCTATCCCGGCAAGCGCTATTACGGCGGCTGCGAGTTCGTCGACATCGTCGAACAGCTGGCCATCGACCGCGCCAAGCAGATCTTCGGCGCCGATGCCGTGAACGTGCAGCCCAACTCGGGCTCGCAGGCCAACCAGGGCGTGTACATGGCCGTGCTCAAGCCCGGCGACACCGTGCTGGGCATGAGCCTGGCCGAGGGCGGCCACCTGACGCACGGCTCGCCCGTCAATGCCTCGGGCAAGCTGTACAACTTCCTGTCCTACGGCCTGGACGCCCGGGAAGAAATCGATTACGACCAGGTCGCGCGCCTGGCCGCCGAGCACAAGCCCAAGCTGATCGTGGCCGGCGCCTCTGCCTATGCGCTGCGCATCGACTTCGCCCGGTTCGCCGAGATCGCCAAGGCCAACGGCGCGCTGTTCATGGTGGACATCGCCCACTACGCCGGCCTGGTCGCCGGCGGCGCCTATCCCAACCCGGTCCCGCACGCCGATTTCGTCACCTCGACCACCCACAAGTCGCTGCGCGGCCCGCGCGGCGGCCTGATCATGTGCAAGGCCGAGTTCGAGAAGGCCGTCAATTCGGCCATCTTCCCGGGCATCCAGGGCGGTCCGCTGGAGCACGTCATCGCCGCCAAGGCGGTGGCCTTCAAGGAAGCGCTGGATCCCTCGTTCAAGCAGTACGCCGCCCAGGTCGTGGCCAACGCCAAGGTGATGGCCGAGACGCTGGTCGAGCGCGGCCTGCGCATCGTGTCGGGGCGTACCGAAAGCCACGTCATGCTGGTGGACCTGCGCGCCAAGGGCATCACCGGCAAGGACGCCGAACTGGCCCTGGGCCAGGCCCACATCACGGTCAACAAGAACGCCATCCCGAACGATCCGGAAAAGCCCTTCGTGACCAGCGGCGTGCGTGTCGGTTCGCCGGCCATGACCACCCGCGGCTTCAAGGAAGACGAGGCCCGCCTGACCGCCAACCTCATCGCCGACGTGCTGGACAATCCGCGCGACGAGGCCAACATCGCGGCCGTGCGCGAGCGCGTCAACGCCCTGACCGCCAAGTTCCCGGTCTACGGCGGATAGTAGGGCCCACCCCCTACGCCCTTCGGGCGCCCCCTCGAGGGGGCGGCGCTGGCGGACCGGCGGAGCCGGATCCGCGGCGCCCTGGAGGGGAGGGGCTAGGTTGCAGAGGATCGAGGACCACACATGAAGTGTCCTTTCTGTCGCCATGACGACACCCAGGTGATGGACACCCGGGTGCTGGAAGAGGGCAGCGCCATTCGCCGGCGCCGCCGTTGCACGCAGTGCGACCGGCGTTTCACCACCTACGAGCGGGTGGAGCTGTCGCTGCCGGCGGTGGTCAAGCGCAATGGCAGCCGGTCCGAGTACGACCAGGGCAAGCTGCGCGGCAGCCTGATGCTGGCGCTGCGCAAGCGGGCCGTCAGCGCCGACGCGGTGGAAGCCGCCGTCACCCGCATCGAGGAAGCCCTGATGACCAGCGGCCTGCGCGAGGTACCGTCCGAGCGCGTGGGCGAACTGGTCATGCAGGAGCTCAAGAAGCTCGACAAGATCGCCTATATCCGCTTTGCCTCGGTCTACAAGAGCTTCGAGGACGTGGACGAATTCACCGATGTCGTGCGCGAGATCCAGGGGCCGCGGCCCCCCGCCGCGAAGTCCTGACTCCCGATGAGCGCCGATATCGCCGAACGTCCCGAGGATGCCGCCTGGATGAGGCGGGCGTTGTCGCTCGCCGAGAGCGTCCTGTACACGACCTCGCCGAATCCGCGCGTGGGTTGCGTCATCGTGCGCGACGGCCAGGTCCTGGGCGAGGGGGCGACCCAGCCCGTGGGCGGGCCGCATGCCGAGGTCCGGGCGCTGCGCGACGCGCAGGCGCGCGGCCTGTCGGTGGCAGGCGCCACCGTCTACGTCACGCTCGAACCGTGCAGCCACCATGGCCGCACGCCGCCTTGCGTCGACGCGCTCGTCGCGGCCGCGCCGGCACGGGTCGTGGTGGCCATGGGCGATCCCAATCCGCGCGTCAACGGCGAAGGCCTGGCGCGGCTGCGTGCCGCGGGCATCGCCGTTACCGCCGGCGTGTGCCTGGACGAGGCGCTGGCGCTGAACGTCGGTTTCGTTTCCCGCATGAGCCGGGGCACGCCCTGGCTCTGGGCCAAGATGGCGGCGTCGCTGGATGGGCGCAGCGCGCTGCCCAACGGCAAGTCGCAATGGATCACCGGCGAGGCCGCGCGCGCCGACGGCCATCATTGGCGCGCGCGCAGTTGCGCGGTGCTGACCGGCATCGGCACCGTGCTGGCCGACGATCCGCGCCTGGACGTGCGTCACGTCGCGACCACGCGCCCGCCGCGCAAGATCGTGCTGGATACGCATCTGCGCATGCCGGCCGACGCGCGCCTGTTCGATGGCGCGGAAACCTGGATCTTCACGGCGCGCGAGGATGTCGGCCGCGCCGCCGAGCTGGCGGCGCGCAACGCGCGGGTCATCTGCCTGCCGGACGTGGACGGCCGCGTCGACCTGCCCGGCGTCATGCGCTGGCTGGGGCAGCACGACATCAACGAAGTCCATGCCGAGGCCGGCGCGATGCTGACCGGCGCCTTGCTGCAGGCCGGCTGCGTGGACGAACTGCTGGTCTACATGGCGCCCATGCTGCTGGGCGAGGGCGCCGGCATGGCGCGTCTGCCGCTGATCGAGGACCTGGATCAGGCGCGCCGTTTCCATTTCGTGGACGTGCGCGGGCTGGGTCCGGATGTCCGGCTGCGAGCACAGGATCCGCGGCGGCTGGCGGCCGCGCGCGCGGCCGTCACGCCGGCGCGGCGGGCCTGATCCGCCACGCTCAGGGGGCCGTCCGGCTACCCAGCGTGCGCGACAATTCGGCGGCTTCCCGCACCACCATTTCCCCGAATTCCTCGATGCGGTCGGCGGGCAGCCGCGCGCCGGGGCCGAACACGCCCAGCGAGCCCGCCACCTGGCCGCTGCGATCGAAGAACGGCGCGGCGATGGCCACCGCGCCCTGTATCAGTTCGTCCTTGCTGACGGCATAACCCCGCCGCTTCACCATGTCCAGGTCCTCGGCCGGCCGCGCGATGTCCAGGCCGCGCTCGGCCGCGTAGCGTCGCCGGTCTGCGTCGCCTTGTCCGATGCTGGCCAGGATGGCCCGGCCGCTGGCACCCACCGAGATGCGTTCGCGATAGCCGATGCCGCGCTTGAAGCTCAAGGGCTGGGGACTGGGCAGTTCGGCGATGCAGAGCCGGTCGCCGCCTTGCAGCACGAACAGGGCGACCGTCTCGCCCGTCTGCTCGCGCAGCCGCTGCATCGGCAGCGCCGCCAGCGCGCTCAGGTCCAGGCTGGACGTCCAGACATGGGCCAGTTGGCCCACCGAAGGGCCCAGGCGGAATTTTTGCGGATCGCCTTCCGACACCACGAAGCCGCATTGCTCCAGTGTGTACAGCAGGCGGTACAGCGTGGGCCGGCTCAGGTCCACGCGCTTGAGCAACTGCCCCACCGTCAGCTCGTAGTCCGTGGCCGTGAAGGCCAGCAGGATCTCCAGGGCCCGGTCCACGGCCCGCACGCTTTCGCCTGGTTTCTCGGTTTCCGCCACGCCTTTCCTCGTTCGTCTCTGTCCATCGAGCTCGACATCGTAGCCGAGCCGCCACCGGGTTCCGTTGCCGCCTGCCCGTTGACAATCCGCTTTATGTCCGTAGAATGGACTTAATTATCACAGAACGGACATATCCTGTTGAAGGAAGTGGAGTCATGAACAAGGAAACCTCGGAAATCCTGGTGCGCACGGGCCCGGGCACGCCCATGGGCAATCTGCTGCGTCGCTATTGGGTTCCCATCCTGAAATCGAGCGAGGTCGCCGAGCCCGACTGTCCGCCGGTGCGCGTGCAGATCATGGGCGAGAAGCTGCTGGCGTTCCGCGACAGCAGCGGGCAAGTGGGGCTGATCGACGAGTTCTGTTCGCATCGCGGCGTGTCGTTGTACTTCGGCCGCAACGAAGAGGACGGCATCCGCTGCGCCTACCACGGCCTGAAATTCAACCGCCTGGGTGCATGCGTGGACGTGCCGTCGGCGCCGCAAAGCTGCGGCCGCATGGGCATCAAGGCCTATCCGTGCATCGAGCGCGGTTCCCTCGTCTGGGCCTACATGGGGCCGCCCGAGACGCAGCCCAGCCTGCCCGAGGTCGAATGGTGCGGCCTGCCGGAAAGCCACATCTACGTGTCCAAGCGGCTGCAGGAATCCAACTACCTGCAGGCCATGGAAGGCGGGATCGACACCAGCCACGTGTCGTACGTGCACCGCTACGAGGTCGACGTCGATCCGCTGCACCAGGGCACCAAGGCCAACGATTACATCAAGGCCGACGGCAACGTCGTGTTCGACATTGAAAAGAACCCGTTCGGCCTGTCGCTGTACGGCCGCCGCAACGGCGAACCCGACTCGTACTACTGGCGTGTCACCCAGTGGCTGTTCCCGTGGTTCACCCTGATCCCGCCGTTCGGCGACCATGCCCTGGGCGGCCACGTCTGGGTGCCCATCGACGATCACAACTGCTGGGCCTGGAGCATCAACTTCCATCCGGGCAAGCCGCTGTCCGGGCAGGAGCGCGCGGACCTGGACGCGGGCAAGGGCATCCACGCGCCCTGTGATCCCGTCACCTTCCGCCCGCTGGCCAACAAGGACAACGACTACCTGATCGACCGCGTGGCGCAGAGAGAGAAGCGCGCCTACAGCGGCGTGTTCGGTTTCGCCATGCAGGATGCGTCGCTGCAGGAAAGCATGGGCCCCATCCAGGACCACGAGGCCGAACGGTTGTTGCCCACGGACCGCGCCATCGTCATGGCGCGCCGCATGCTGCACGAAGCCGCCGTGGGCCTGGCCAACGGTGCCGAGCCGCCGGCGCTGGACGGCGCGGCGCAGCGCGTGCGCGCCGCCGGCGTCCTGCTGGACCGTGCCGCCGATCCGATGGAGTGGGCCAAGAAACACCTGGCGGACGGCCTGGACGAGCCGGTCTACAGCGTGTAGCCATGCGGCCCGGGCTTCGCCCGGCCGCTTCGAGAACGAGAGGGTAAGGAGACTTTCATGCATGCATTGCTACGCAAGGCGGCCTGTGCGCTGGCCGTCTGTTCCATGGCGCAGGCGGCCGCGGCCGCCGGGGAATGGGCGCCCACCAAGCCGGTGCGCATCATCGTGCCCATCGTCGGCAGCACCAACGACGTGCTGGGGCGGCTGGTGGCGTCCAAGCTCGAAGGCATACTCGGGCAACCCGTCATCGTCGAGAACAAGCCGGGCGCCGGCGGCAACATCGGCGCCGACCTGGTGGCCAAGTCGCCGCCGGACGGCTACACGCTGCTGGTGGGCTACAACGGCCCGATCGCCATCAACAAGACGCTGTTCGACAACATGCCCTACGATCCCGTCACCGATCTGGCGCCGATCACGCTCGCGGTCAGTTCGCCGCAATATCTGGTGATCAATCCCGGGTTGCCGGTCAAGAGCGTGGCCGACCTGGTGGCCTGGTCCAAGGCCCATCCGGGCAAGCTGTCCTACGGATCGGTGGCCACCGGCAGCGCCTCGCACCTGACCATGGAAATGCTGAACGAGGCCGCCGGGCTGGGCGCCACGCACGTCCCCTATCGCGGCGCGTCGCCGGCGCTGGTAGACCTGGTGGCGGGCAATGTGCAGGCGGCGTTCATGGTGCCCGGCAACGTCCAGCAGTACGTGAAGGAAGGGCGGCTCAGGCTGTTGGCCTCGACCGGGGAGAAGCGTTTCTCCAGTACCCCCGACATTCCGACCATGATCGAGTCGGGCTATCCCCATTTCGTCGCCACGTCCTGGATCGGCTTTCTGGCGCCGGCCGGCACGCCGCGTCCCATCATCGATCGCTACAACAAGGAGATCGTGAAGATCCTGCGCATGCCCGACGTGCAGCAGAAGCTGCGCGACATGGAGTTCGAGGTCGTGGCCAACACGCCTGAACAGTTCGGCGCGTGGATACGGACCGAAGTGGAGCGCTGGGGCAAGGTCATCAAGGCCACTGGCGCGAAGGCGGGATGAGCCATGGCCAGACTTGCCGAACGCAGGGCCCTGATCACCGGCGGCGCCGCGGGCATAGGCGCCGCCATCGCGCGGGTCTTCTGCCAGGAAGGCTCGGCGGTGCTGCTGGTGGACCGCGATGCCGACGCGCTGGCGCGCACCGCCGCGGCGCTGCGCGAACAGCATCCGGAGGCCCGGGTCGAATGCCTGGCCGCCGACGTGGCCGACGAGGAGGCGGCATGGAATGCGGCCGAGTTGGCCCGGCGGACCTGGGGCGGGCTGGACGTCCTGGTCTGCAACGCGGCCATGCGCAACTACTCGCCCCTGGCCGAGGCGCGGCCCGAGGAATGGCGCGCCATGGTGGACGTCAACCTGGTCGGCACGGCCAACTACTGCCGTGCCGCGTTGCCCGCGCTGCGCGAGTCGGGCAGGGGCAGCCTGGTGATCGTGTCGTCGTGCTACGCAGTGACGGGCCGGGCGGGCATGGGTATCTACGACGCGACCAAGGCCGGCCTGCTGGCGATGACCCGCACGCTGGCGTTCGAGGAAGCGCCGCACGGCGTGCGCGTCAACGCCGTGTGCCCGGGCTCGACGCTGACCGAGTTCCACGTGGGCCGGGCCCAGGCGCGCGGCAAGGCGATCGAACAGCTCAGGGGCGAGCGCAGCGATACGTCCCTGCTGGGGCGCTGGGCGGCGCCCGAGGAGATCGCCTGGCCAGTGCTGTGGCTGGCTTCGGACGAGGCCTCGTTCATGACCGGGACCCACGTGCTGGTCGATGGCGGTCTGTCGGCGATGTGATGCGCAAGATGCGCACTACCGGCCCATTTTCTTTATCATGTCCCCCATGAGACGGGGCCGGTGCGGGGGTGACCGGTCCCGCCGCAATGGTCAGGGGGGACGGGATCCGTGCATGTGTCGACGTCCGGGGGCGAGAGATTTCGCCCAGAGGGTGGTGAGCAACGGCGGCGCAGGGTGGGCGGGGCAGTGGCCTGGCTGGCCCTCGTCCTGCACGCGGGCGCGGCGGCCCAGGCGCTGCCCGCCCTGAGCTTCCAGGCGGCGCAGCAGCAGGTGCTGGCGCGGTCCGACAAGCTGGGCGCGGCGCGGGCGGCGGTCGAAAGCAAGGAACTCCAGCTGGAAGGCGTGCGCAACCTGGGGGGACCCTCGCTCAGCGTCTCGGCCTCTCATATCCGCTACGAAGCCAACGCCAATCTCAGCCTGTCCGGGCTGAACAACATCGGTATTCCGCTGCCCCTGCCTTCCAACGTGGAGTTGGAACGGCGCGGCTTTTTGACCAACAAATCCCTGATCGGCATCTGGCCGCTCTATCTGGGCGGGGCGACCGACGCGGCGCGCGGCCTGGTCCATGCCCAGGCCGACGAAGCGCGCGCGGACGCGACCCAGGCCGGCTACGAGGTGCAGACCACGCTGGCCAAGCGCTACTTCGCCGCGCAACTCGCCGCCCGCGCCTGGGACCTGCGCCGCGAGGCCCTGCGCGCCATCGGCGAACACGACCGCGCGGCCGAGCGCATGATGGCCGAAGGCACCATTGCCCGTGTCGAGCGGTTGCAGGCCCGCGTCGCGCTGGAGGATGCGCGGCGCGAGGAGCGCAAGGCGCAGGATACGCTCGAACTGGCGCAGGTCGCCCTGGGGCGGACACTGCGGATGGAGGAGGCCGTGCGGCCGTCGACGCCGCTGTTCATCCTGACCCGGTCGATCGAACCGCTGTCGTATTTCCTGGATGCCGCGATGCGCGGCCATCCCGCGTTGGGCAAGGTCGCGGCCAAGGAAGAACAGGCGCGGCAATTGCACGCGGTGGAGACCGCCACGCGCCGGCCGCAGGTGTTCGCGTTCGGCGGGCACCAGATCCGCAGCGAGAACGGCAGCTGGCTGGTGGGGGTGGGCGTGCGCTGGACGCTGTGGGACTCGCTGGATCGGCCGTCGCTGGACGCCGCCAGCGACAAGACCATCCTCCAGGCCCAACTGACCGAGGCCCAGGCGCGGCAGGACATCAGCCTGCTGGTGGAAAGCAAATGGCGCGCGGTGGACCAGGCGCGCCGCCAGTTCCTGGCGACCGGCGCCAGCGTGGAGCTGGCCGACGAGGTGGTGCGCCTGCGCGCCAGCGGCCTGCGCGAAGGCGTCAGTACCGCCACCGACCTGATCGACGCCGAGACCAACCGCGCCAAGGTACAGACCGAAAGGGCGCAGGCCGCCTACGACTACATCCAGTCCCTGGCCGAATTGCTGGAGGCCAGCGGGCTGGGCGGCGAGCTGGCGCGCTACATCGAACGGGCGGACGTGCGCCTGCCGCTGGCGGCCGTGGTCGCCGACCCTGCCCGCGGCCCCTGACGACAACGAGACCGAACTGCCATGAGCGCAAAAAAATCCACTCTCGCCCTTGCCGTCGCCGGCGTGCTGGTGCTGGCCGTCGTCGCCTATGGCTTCTGGCGCGCGTCGCGGCCCGCGCCCGAGCAGTTCCAGGGCTACATGGAGGCGCAGGAAACCGACATCGCCGCCAAGATCTCGGCGCGCGTGGCCGAGGTGGCGGTGAAGGAAGGCGACCGGGTGGCGCGTGGTTCGCTGCTGGTGCGGCTGGACAGTCCCGAGGTCGCGGCCAAGATGGCCCAGGCTCAGGGGGCGCTGGCGGCGGCGCAGGCGGTCCAGGCCAAGGCCGACCGCGGCGCCCGCCCGCAAGAGATCACGATGGCGCAACTGAACTGGCAGCGTGCGCAGGCGGCGGCCGACCTGGCCGAGGTCTCGTTCCGCCGCGTGGACAATCTCGCGCGCGAAGGGCTGGTGGCCGAGCAGAAGCGCGATGAAGCGCGCGCCAACTACCACGCCTCGCGCGATGCGGCGCTGGCGGCGCGGGCGCAGTACCAGCTCGCGCTGGACGGCGCGCGGCCCGAGGACAAGGCGGCCGCGGCGGGCCAGGCCCGGCAGGTGGCCGGCGCGCTGGCCGAGGTCGAGGCGGCCGAGGCCGAGGTCAATCTGAAAAGCCCCGTGGCCGGCGAGATCACCAAGGTCTATGCCAAGGTCGGCGAACTGTCGCCGCAGGGCGTGGCGGTGGCCACCGTGGTCGATCTGGCCGATCAGTGGGTCGCCATCAACGTGCGCGAGGACAGGCTCTCGCGCTTTGCCGTCGGGTCGAGCTTCGAGGCCGAACTGCCGGCGCTGGACAAGCGCCGCGCGAGTTTCAAGGTCTACTACGTGGCCGTGCTGCCCGACTTCGCCACCTGGCGCACGACCCGCGCCAGCCAGGGTTTCGATGTCCGGACCTTCGAGGTCCGGGCCCGTCCGGAGGCGCCGATAGACGGGGCGCGGCCGGGCATGAGCGTGCTGGTCAGGTGACGGCATGAGCGCGGCCGCCGGGCCTTCCCCGCATACGGGCGGCAAGTCCGCGAAGCGGGAGGTGCCGTCCGGCGTATTCCGGCGCGCGGCGGGCCGGGAGGCCGCCTGGCTGCGGCGGCATCCGCGCGAACTGGCCATGATCAGCTGGGTGCCGCTGCTGGCCGTGCTGCTGCTGTGGTGGATGTTCTCGGCGGGCATCCCCACGCGCCTGCCCATCGCCATCGTGGACGATGACCATTCGGCCCTGTCGCGCCAGCTCGCGCGCATGCTGGAGGCGGCGCCGGGCCTGCGCATCGCGCGGCGCGACGCCAGCCTGGCCGAGGCGCGGGCCGGCATGGAGCGGGGCGACATCTACGCGGTGGTGGCGATCGAGCGCGACTTCTCGCGCGACATCAAGCGCGGGGCGAGCGGCCACGTCACGCTGTACCACAACGCCCAGTTCTATACGGTGTCGGGCCTGGTCCTGCGCGACGTGCAGACCGTGGCCATGACGCTGTCGGCCGGTGTCGAGATGGCGGCGCGCATTCGCCGGGGCGAGCCGGCGCAGGCGGTGGCGGTCAGTTCCGAACCGATCCGGCCCAGTTCGCTGGCCTTGTTCAACCCCAGCCTGAACTACGAACAATTCCTGGCTGCCGCGCTGATTCCGGCGCTGCTGCACATCCTGGGCATGACGGCGGGCGCCTGGGCCGTGGGCCGGGAGATCCGCGACCGCACGGTGGGCGCCTGGCTCGCGGCCGCCACGGGTGCCGGGACGGATCCCGCCGGCGGCGTGTGCATCGCGGCGGGGCCGGCGCTGGCCGCGCTGGCCGGCAAGCTCGCGTGGCCGTGGGCGGGATTGTCCGCCGTGGGGCTGGCGGCGCTGCTGTGGCTGACCTGGGGCCGGGGCTGGCATCCGCCCGGCAGCCTGCCCTGGGTGGCCGTGGCCCTGGCGGCCTTCATCGCGCTGTCGATCACGATGGGCGCGGTCGCGGCGCTGGCGACCCGGTCCCTGCGCACCGCGCTGTCGCTGGCCGGCGTCGTGACGGCGCCGGCTTTCGCCTTCAGCGGCATGGGTTTCCCGCTGGCAGCCATGCCGGCCGGCGCGCGCGCCTGGGCGTTGGCGCTGCCCTATACGCACTACATCCGGCTGCAGGTGGAGCAGTTGCAGATGGGGGCGCCCCTGGGCCATTCCCTGCCGACTTTCGTGCTGATGCCGGTGGGCGCGGTGCTGCTCGCGTTGGCGGCCGCCTGGCTGCTGCGCGGGGTGGCCGCCGAGCCCGCGCGCTGGGGAGGCCGCTGATGGCCGCGCGTGGCTGCGCCGCCGCCTGGCGGGACACCCTGGCGGAACTGCTGCGCGACAAGGGCGCGCTGCTGCTGATCGTGCTGGCGCCGGTGTTCTACGGATTCTTCTATCCGTGGCCCTATGCCACCGAAGTCCTGCAACGCGTGCCGGTGGCCATCGTGGACCTGGACCATTCCAGCCTCTCGCGACAGATCGTGCGCTACGCCGATGCCAGCCCGGACCTGCGCGTGGCGATGGTGACCGGGGACGAAGAGTCGGCCCGGCAGGCGATGTGGCGCGGCGAGATCGAAGGCTATGCGCTGCTGACCCGGGACCTCAGGCGCAACGTGCTGCGCGGCCGGCCGGCGCCGGTGGTGGTCAGCACCAACGGCAGCTACGCGCTCTACAACAAGGCAGTGATGACCGGCTTCACGGCGGTCATCGGCACGGTGTCGGCCGGGGTCGAGATCGCGCAGCGTACCGCGCGTGGCCAGGGGCGGGCCCAGGCCATGGCCGGCCGCAGCCCGGTCGGCGTCAGCGCCGTCGCCCTCTACAACCCCACCGGCGGCTATGGCAGTTACGTGGTGCCGGCGGTGGCGCTGATCATCATGCAGCAGACGCTGCTGATGGGCATCGCGATGCTGGCCGGCACCTGGGCCGAGGCCGGCCGCCTGCGGGCGCCGGCCTCGGTCTGGCTGGGGCGCGTGCTGGCTTTCTCCACCGCCGGCCTGTTCGCGGGGCTGGTCTACTTCGGCTGGATATTCTGGCTGCAGGACTACCCGCGCGGAGGCAATCCACTGGGGGCGCTGGTGCTGCTGCTGTGCTATGCCCCGGCGGTGAGCGTGGCGGGGGCGCTGCTGGGCGCCTGGCTCAAGGACCGCGAGCAGGCGTTGCAGGTGTGGCTGTTCACGTCGCTGCCCATTGCCTTCCTGTCCGGCTTCGCGTGGCCGGTGGAAAGCCTACCGCCCGTGCTGCAGGCGGTGCGCTGGATCTTTCCCAGCACCGCTGGCATCGATGCCTCGCTCAGGCTGAACCAGATGGGAGCCCCGCTGGCCGACGTGGCGGGATCGCTGTCGTGGCTGGCGGCCTGGGCGCTGGCGGGTTTCGCCGCGCTGGCCTGGTGGATGCGTCCCCGGGACCCGGGGACGCTCCGTGGGGACGTCAGATCTGCGTGATGAACTTGGTCACGAGATAGCCGTCGAAGGTCTCGACACCGCCTTCGCTGCCTATGCCCGAGTCCTTCACGCCGCCGAAGGGCGTCTCGGCCAGGGCGACGCCGAAGTGGTTGATGTTGACCATCCCGGCTTCCAGTCCGTTGGACACGGCGGTCGCGGTCTTCAGCGAGTTCGTGAACACGTAGGAAGCCAGGCCGAATGGCAGGCTGTTGGCGCGCTTGAGCACTTCCTCGGTGGTCTTGAAGCGTGTGACCGGGGCGATGGGGCCGAAGGGTTCCTCGGTCATCAGCTTGGAATCGTCGGGGATGTCGGTCACGACCGCGGGCGAGAAGAAATTGCCTTTTTCGCCCATGCGCGAGCCGCCCGTCACGATACGGCCGCCGCGCTGGCTGGCGTCGTCCAGGAAGGTTTCCATGGCCATCAGCCGCCGCTCGTGGGCCAGCGGCCCCATTTCCACGCCCTTGCCCAGGCCGTCGCCGACCTTGATGGAGGCGATGGTATCGGCGAAGCGCGCCACGAACTTGTCATAGGCCTTTTCCTGGACGTAGAAGCGGGTGGGCGATATGCACACCTGGCCGGCGTTGCGGACCTTCATGCGCGCCAGCATCTCGGCGGCGGGTTCGACGTCGGCGTCGTCGAAGACCAGCACCGGGGAGTGGCCGCCCAGTTCCATGGTGGTGCGCTTCATGTGGGCGCCGGCCAGCGCCGCCAGCTGCTTGCCCACCGGCACCGAACCGGTGAACGAGATCTTGCGCACGATGGGCGATTCGATCAGGTAGGAGGAGATCTCGCTGGGCACGCCCCAGACGATGTTCAGCACGCCCGGGGGCAGGCCGGCGTCATGGAACAGCTGGGCCATGGCCACCACCGCGCTGGGCGTGTCTTCCGGGCCCTTCAGGATGATGGTGCAGCCGGCGGCGATGGCCGCGGAGACCTTGCGGATGGCCTGGTTGAACGGGAAGTTCCAGGGTGTGAACGCGGCGCAGACGCCGACCGGCTCGCGCACCACGAACTGGCGCACGGCGGGGTTGCGGGGTGGGATCACGCGGCCGTAGATGCGGCGGCATTCCTCGGCGTGCCATTCGGCATGCTCGGAGCAGGTCATGATCTCGGCCACGGCCTCGGCCAGCGGCTTGCCCTGGTCCAGCGTCAGGTTGCGCCCGATTTCCTGGGCCCGCTCGCGGGCCAGTTCGGCCACCTTGCGCAGGATGCGCGAACGCTCCAGCGGCGAGGTTTTTTTCCAGCTTTCGAAGGCCCGCTGGGCCGAGGCCAGGGCGCGGTCGAGATCCGCGCGCGAGGCGTGCGGCAGCTTGCCGAGCACTTCCTGGGTGGCGGGGTTGACGACGTCCTGCTCGCGGCGACCGCCGCCTTGGATGAATTCGCCGTCGATGTAGAGGGCGAGGTCCTGATACATGCCAGTCTCCTGAGGTCGGAGTCCGGGACGTTCCGGACTCCGGAAGCGAAAAGCAACCCCGTAGACTAGCATGAGACGAGAGCCGGGAGGGCCGGCCCGGCGGCAGGCCCCGTGCAGTCGGGCAAGCGGTGCGCCGTCGGGCGCTACATGATGGCCGGCTTGTCCACGTGCGCCGCGCGGGCGCCTTCGGCGGCCAGCTCGGCCGGCAGGGCTTCGTTCCACAGGCGTGCGATGTAGCGGTCGCCGGTCCGGCCGGTCGAGGCGTCCGAGCACAGCCAGAGAATGCCGCGCCGCATGATGGCGGCGGGCAGCAGGTTGCCGTCGGCGCCCTTCCGGTTGGGGCCGGCTGGCAGGAAGTCGGTGTCGGCCGCGCCGCCCGGCAGGTAGACGTTCACGTCCACGCCGGTGCCCGCGAGGTCCTGGGCCCAGATGCGCGAAGCGGCTTCCAGCGCGGCCTTGCTGGGGCCGTAGGGCGAATATCCGCGACGGACCATGGTCACGTCGCTGGTCGAGATGTTGATGATCTTGCCGAAGCCCTGGGCCACCATCAGCGGCGCGGCGGCGCGCGCCATGTTGAAGGCGCCGTTGAGGTTGGTGTCGACGATGGCTCGCCAGGCCTGCGGGTCGGTCTGCCAGAAGCGCGCGGGCTCGGTGGTGAAGGTGTCGCTGATGGCGCCCATGCCGAGGCCGGCATTGTTCACCAGCACGTGCAGCGCGCCGAAATGGTCGCGGATCTCGGCGACCGCGCGCGAGCAGTGCTCGAAGCGCGTGACGTCGGCGACGATGGCGAACATGCGCCCGCCGCCGGCGGTGGCCTGGGCCTGGGCCATGGTTTCGTGCATGGCGTCCGACGCGTGGGCGCCGGTGATCGCCACCCGGGCGCCGGCCGCCACCAGCGCCAACGCCATTTCACGCCCCAGCCCGCGCGTGCCGCCGGTCACCAGTACGACGCGGTCGCGCAGGGATGCCGTGTAGTCTGCCGTCATGACGCTTGCTCCCGGGAAAACGTGGCCGCACCGGCCGGATGCCCGTCCCGGGCCGCGCATTCCACAGTGTAGCCCCTTGCCGGCCGGCCGGGCGGCGATCATCGGCGCTGCGCCGCGCCGCCCGCCCCGGGGGGCGGGCGTGGACTATCATGACGCCCTGAGAATGACGTGGAGTGGCAACGACGATGGACAACGTCGATCTGGACGTCCTGCGGCGCCTGGCCCAGTGGCGGCGGGAGGGGCACAAGGTCGTGCTGGGCACGGTGACGCGCACCTGGGGCTCGGCGCCCAGGCCCATCGGCGCGATGGTGGCCGTGCGCGGCGACGGCTCGATCGCCGGCTCGGTGTCGGGCGGCTGCATCGAGGACGACCTGTCGGACAAGGCGCGCGCGGGCGCCTGGCCCACGGACGTGCCCAGCGTGGTGCGCTACGGGGTTTCCGCCGACGAGGCCACGCGCTTCGGCCTGCCCTGTGGGGGCACGCTGGAGCTGGTCCTGGAGCCGGTGGCCGATCATAGCGGGGTGGAAGATCTCCTGGACGAACTGAGCCAGGGCCGCCGGGTACTGCGCCGGTTGGACCTGGCCACCGGCCGCGCCGCGCTGGAGCCCGCCAGCGACCGGGCCGACACGCTGTCGCTGACCGCCTCGGAACTGGCCGCCATCCACGGACCGAGCTGGCGCCTGCTGATCATCGGGGCGGGGCAGATGTCGCAGTACCTGGCGCAGATGGCGCTGGCGCTGGACTACGAGGTCATCGTCTGCGATCCGCGCGAGGAGTACTCGCAGGGCTGGGAGGTGCCGGGCGCCAGGCTGGTGGCCACCATGCCCGATGACACCGTGACCGAGATGCGCCCCGACCGCCACACGGCCATCGTCGCGCTCACGCACGATCCCAAGCTGGATGACCTGGCGCTGCTGGAGGCGCTCAAGTCCGAGGCGTTCTACATCGGCGCCATCGGTTCGCGGGCCAACCAGGCCAGGCGCCGCGAGCGGCTGGTGGAGTTCGACCTGACCCGGGACGAGGTGGCCCGCCTGCACGGTCCGGTGGGCCTGCGCATCGGCGCGCGCACGCCGCCCGAGATCGCGGTGGCCATCCTGGCCCACATGACGGCCGAACGCTACGGGTTCCATAAACTCGAATTCGAGGCGCCTGCCGCCGACGCGTAAACTATCGCGCCTTGTCGTTTTCCGGATCTTCCGCCGTGTCCGCCGTCGTCAATATCGCCGCCTACCGTTTCCTGTCCCTGGACGACCTGCCCGCGCTGCAAGCGGCGGCGCGGGACCGGGCGCAGGCGTGCGGCCTGAAGGGCACGGTGCTGCTGGCGCAGGAAGGCATCAACCTGTTCCTGGCCGGCGCGCGCCACGGCATCGATGCCTGGCTGGACTGGCTGCGCCACGGTCCGGCTTTCGGCGGGCGGCTGGCCGATATCGAGGTCAAGGAAAGCCTGTCCGCCCAGGTGCCATTCCGCAAGTTGCTGGTGAAGATCAAGCGCGAGATCATCCGCATGGACCATCCGGCCATCCGGCCCGAGGCGGGGCGGGCGCCGGCGGTCGAGGCCCGTACCCTGGCCCGCTGGCTGCGGCAGGGCCGCGACGATGACGGCCGGGAGGTCGTCATGCTGGACACCCGCAATGCCTTCGAGGTGGACCACGGCACTTTCCACGGCGCGATCGACTGGCGGATTTCCCGCTTCACGCAGTTCCCGGCCGCCGTGCAGGCGCACCGGGACGAACTGGCGGGCAAGACCGTGGTGAGCTTCTGCACCGGCGGCATCCGCTGCGAGAAGGCGGCCATCTACATGGCGCAGGCCGGCATCGAGCACATCTACCAGCTCGACGGCGGCATCCTGAAGTACTTCGAGGAAACCGGCGGGGAAGGCTACGACGGCGAGTGCTTCGTGTTCGACGGGCGCGAGTCGCTGGACCCGGCCCTGACACCCCGGCTGGACGGGCGGGACGACCCGTCTCCGGCGTCGTAGGCCGGGGCGCGCGCCGGTCCCCGAATTGTCCCGGCATCCGGGTAAAATACCCGGTTTCCCCGTACCGGCCCGACAGCTTGCGCCGCCGGTACAGCCACGCAACCCGCGCGCCGGACGATCCTCATGTCTGCATTCATTTCTCCCGTTCCCGCTCCCGGCGGTTCTTCGGCCATTTCCTCGGTACCGGAAATCGTGGCCGAGCTGCGCGCCGGCCGCATGGTCATCCTGGTCGACGAGGAAGACCGCGAGAACGAAGGCGACCTCGTCATGGCGGCCGAGTTCGTCACGCCGGAGGCCATCAATTTCATGGCCCGCTACGGCCGCGGCCTGATCTGCCTGACGCTGACCGAGGAACGCTGCCGCCAGCTCAGCCTGCCGCTCATGGTTTCCGCCAACGGTACCAAGCACGGCACCAATTTCACCGTTTCCATCGAGGCCGCCCAGGGCGTCACGACCGGCATCTCGGCCGCCGACCGCGCCCGCACCGTGCAGGCCGCCGTGGCGCGCGAAGCCAGGCCTTCCGACCTGGTGCAGCCCGGCCACATCTTCCCGCTGAAGGCGGCGCGTGGCGGCGTGCTGGCGCGCGCCGGCCACACCGAGGCCGGCTGCGACCTGACCGCCATGGCCGGGCTGACGCCCGCCTCGGTCATCTGCGAAGTGCTCAAGGACGACGGGTCCATGGCGCGGCTGCCCGATCTGATCGAGTTCTCGCGCCAGCATGACATCAAGATCGGCACCATCGCCGACCTGATCCAGTACCGCAGCGAGCACGAGTCGCTGGTGCAGCGGGTGGCCGAACGGCCGATCCAGACGGCGCACGGCGTCTTCCGCGCCGTGATGTACCGCGATACGCCCAGCGGCGCGCCCCACCTCGCGCTGATCCATGGCGACATCCATCCCGAGCGAGAAACCCTGGTGCGCGTGCACGAGCCCACCTCGCTGCTCGACGTGCTGGAAGTGGCGCGCAGCACACACAGCTGGAGCGTGCCCAGCGCCCTCGAAGCCATTTCCCAGGCCGGATCCGGCGTGGTCATCCTGCTCAACTGCGACGGCACGGCCAGCGATCTGGCGGCCGAGTTCCAGCAGTTGATCGACCAGGACCGCACCGGCGCGGCCTGCGGCGACGCGCCGCCCCGCATGGATCTGCGCACCTATGGCATAGGCGCGCAGATCCTGAAGGACCTGAACGTCGGCAACATGAAGCTGCTGGCGCGGCCGGTCCGCATGCCCAGCATGACCGGCTTCTCCCTTACCGTGACCGGCTACGATGCCGGCCATGACCAACCCCCCACCAAGGACGGCGCCCTATCATGAACCCCTATACCATGACTCCTGATCTGAATGGCGAAGGGCTGCATATCTGCATCGTGCGCTCCCGCTTCAACGAAAACATCGGCGAACAGCAATTGCAGGCCTGCCTGGAAGAGCTCGGCAAGCTGGGCGTGGATGAACGCGACATCATGGTCGTGTCGGTACCCGGTGCGCTGGAGCTGGGCGTGACCCTGGCCCAGCTCGCCCATACCGGCGAGTTCGACGGACTGATCGCGCTCGGCGCGGTGATCCGCGGCGAGACCTACCACTTCGAGGTGGTCAGCAATGAAAGCGCGGCCGCCATCAGCCGGGTCGCGCTCGAGACCGGCATTCCCGTCGCCAACGGCGTGCTCACCACGGAAACGGAAGAGCAGGCCCTGGAGCGTGCCGCGACCAAGGGCCGCGATTGCGCCCAGACCGCCGTCGAGATGGCCAATCTGCTGGCCACCCTCGAACCCGAGGAGGAAGACGACGAGGACGAGGACGACGAAGACTTCGACGACGAGGAAGAACAGGATGACTGAGGCCAGCCGCCAGAACGCGCGCAGCGCGCGGCGCCGCGCGCGCGAGTTCGCCCTGCAAGGGGTGTACGAGTGGCTGCTCAAGGGGGGCGATGCCGGCGAGATGGGCGAGATCGATGCCCACATGCAGGACGGCGAGGGTTTCGCCGATGCCGACCTGGGCCACTACAAGGCGCTGCTGTACGGCGCCGCTCGCGACGCGGCCCCGCTGCGCGAGCGCTTCGCGCCCTTCCTCGACCGCAAGGTCGAGGAGCTGTCGCCGGTCGAGCACGGCATCCTGCTGATCGGCACCTACGAACTGCTGAACCACGTCGAGATCCCGTACAAGGTCGTCATCAACGAAGCCGTCGAACTGGCCAAGTCGTTTGGCGGCACCGATGGCTTCAAGTTCGTCAACGGCGTGCTGGACAAGCTCGCGGCCGAAGTGCGCGCCGCCGAAATCCAGGCCGCCGGCCGCCGGGCCTGAAATGGACCCCACCCCTCACGCCCTGGCCAGTACCGCCCAGGGCGTCGCCACGGGCCGCGCGGGGTGGCTTGCCCTTCCGGTCCGCCGGCGCCGTCCCCTTGAGGGGGCGCCCGTAGGGCGCAGGGAGTGGGCCTGACCATGGCCGGAGGCGAATTCGATCTCATCCGCCGGCATTTCACCCGCGCGGCGCCGGCAGGCATGCTGGGAGTGGGCGACGATTGCGCGTTGCTCGCGCCGTCGGCCGAGGCCACGGCGGTCAGTACCGACCTGCTGGTGGAGGGCCGGCACTTCTTTCCCGACGTCGATCCGCGTGCGCTGGGGCACAAGTCGCTGGCGGTGAATCTGTCCGACCTGGCCGCCATGGGCGCGAAACCGACTGCCTTCGTGCTGGGGCTGGCGCTGCCGCGCGTGGACGACGCGTGGCTGTCGGCTTTCGCTGGCGGCCTGTTCGCGCTGGCCGACGCCCAGGGTTGCCCCCTGGTCGGGGGCGACACCACGCGCAGCGACGCCGGTACGACCCTTTCCATCACCATCTTCGGCACCGTGCCCGCCCAGGCGGCGCTGCGGCGTTCGGGCGCCCGGCCGGGCGACGACCTCTGGGTGTCGGGCACGCTGGGCGATGCCGACCTGGCCCTGCGCCTGCTGCTGGGCGAACCGGAGGTCCCGGTGGCGGACCGGGCGGCCGTGCTGGCGGTGACCCGCCGCGCGCTCGAATGGCCCGAGCCGCGCGTGGCGCTGGGACTGGCGCTGCGTGGCCTGGCCAGCGCGGCGATCGATATCTCGGACGGCCTGCTGCAAGACGTTGGCCACGTCCTGGCCGCCAGCGGGTGCGGCGCGCGGCTGTGCGCCGACGACGTGCCGGTATCGTCCGCCGTGGCGGCCCTGCCGGCCGGCTGGCGCCGGCGTTGCGCGCTGGGCGGCGGCGATGCCTACGAATTGTGCTTTACCGCACCGCCGGAAGCCCGCGCCCGCGTCGCCGAGGCGGCCGCGCGGGCGGGCGTGGCGGTCACGCGCATCGGCACGGCGCAGGCCGGGGCCGGCCTGCACGTGGTGGACGCCGACGGCACGCCGGTGCCGGACCTGCCGCGCGCGGGCTTCGATCATTTCCCGCCGGCGGCCGGTCCGGCGGCGGGGTACTTGCCTGAGACATCATGACCGACATTTCCTCCACCGGCACGGGGCCGGTGCGTCCCAGCTTCTCCTGGATGCGCGCGCGCCCGTGGCGGACCATCGCCTTCGGCCTGGGCAGCGGTCTCATCCGTCCCGCGCCGGGAACCTGGGGGACGCTGCTGGCCTGGGTGTTGTGGCAGCCCTTGACGTTGGTGCTGGGCGCGCCGATGCATCAGGCCATTTTCCTGGTGGCGGCGTTTGTCGTGGGTATCTGGGCCTGTGGCAGAACGGGCCGCGACCTCGGCGTGCCCGACCATGGCGGCATGGTGTGGGACGAGATGGTCGCGTTCTGGACCGTGCTGTGGCTGATCCCGGACGCCCTGGTGCCGCAGGCTTTCGGCTTCCTGCTGTTTCGCCTGTTCGACATCCTCAAGCCTCCCCCCATCGGCCATTTCGACCGCCGGCTCAAGAACGGCCTGGGGGTGATGTGGGACGACATGATCGCCGCGTTCTACGCGCTCTTGGTCTGCGCGCTGTACTGGCGTATCGTCAACTAAATCAATCCCAGGGGACGGCTTCCGACCGGGCTGACGATCGCCATTCCTGGCCGGCCTGGCGGTGCCCCGGGATGCGGTGGATCCGGCCTTGCCGGCGCACCCGCATCGCCCCCTGGGGGGCGCGTCAGCGCGTAGCGAGGAGCATCATATGTTCGACCAGGAGTCGCTGGATCTATCGGTTGCCTTGGGCGAGGTACTGCAACCGGCCGGCTGGATGCTGGCCGCCGCCGAGTCCTGCACCGGCGGGCTGGTGGCGGGGCTGGTGACCGCCGTCGCGGGATCGAGCGCCTGGTTCGACCGCGGCTTCGTCACCTATACCAATGCGGCCAAGGTGGCCGAGCTGGGGGTGCGGGAAGATACGCTGGCCGCCCACGGCGCGGTCAGCGAACAGACCGCGGGCGAGATGGCGGCCGGGGCGCTGAAGGCGGCGGGCGCGCAGATGGCGGTGTCGACCACCGGGATCGCCGGACCCGGCGGCGCCACGCCGGGCAAGCCGGTCGGCATGGTGTGCTTCGGCTGGGCGTGGATGGCTCCCGAGGGGGTGCGGGTGCGCACGGCCACGCACCTGCTGGGCGGCGATCGCACCGCCGTGCGCCTGCAGGCAGTGAAGATCGCGCTGCGCGGCGTGCTGGCGGCGCAGGCGCTCGCGGCCGGGCCGCTTCAGAACGAGTAGGCCACGCCCACGCTGCCGAAAGCGGCGGTCTTGCGCTCGACGATGGGGCTGTCGGCCGCGTCGCCCATCAGGGTCCGCGCGCCCAGCAGCGTGATGATGCGCCACTGCTGGTTCAGCCGGTAGGTCCAGAGCGCATAGGCCGAGCCCGAGCTCAGGCCCGACGACGGACGGTAGGGCGCAAGCCCCGCGCCACTGTGCGCGGATTGGTCGGGCGTCACGCCGAACCAGGTCTGCATGTGGTCGCGGTTGCTCCATTCCAGGCTGGCGCCGACTTGCAGATGGTGCTTGCCGCCTTGCCAGAGGGCATACGAACCGCCCAGGGCCAGGGTGCCGCCATAGCCGCTCTTGGCCGCCTGTGTGTACGATAGCGATGCGCGCCACCGGCCGGGCGTCCATTCGGCGAATACGCCGTACTGGCCATGGACATCGAGATCACCCAGGCCAGCCAGCCTGTCCGACCGGTTTTCCTTGCGGCCCAGGCCGATGCCGACGCGGGCGCCCACGCTCAGGCCGGGCGCGATTTCCGTCTTCAGTCCCAGCCCGGGCAGGCCCTGGCTGTTCGAGATGAAGAAGGGGCCGCGCTGGAAATTGAGGATGGGCGCGGGCAGGAGGCGATAGTCGTCCGCACCGGGATAGGACGGGATGACGGCGATGCCGCCGCCCACGAGGTCCTGCCCGACGGCGGGCTGCATGGCGCCCAGCAGAAAGCAGAGGCAGAGGCTGCGCGGGTCCTGGATCATGTGGCGGGCTCCTGGAACCTGCCGCCGAGGGCGGTTCCCAATGGGGATGTGTGAGGGCGGCGGCCAGCCCGGCCCGGGCATGAGCGCGAGCCAGCCGCCAGCGCGCATTCTGGGCGGGGCGGTTTAAGAACTTTTTAAAACCGGGCGACGATACTGGCCCGTGCCGGCGGAGCGCCGTCTTGCGCGCCGTGTGTTCGAACCACTGGGAAACCGATCTTGCGCATCCTGCTCGTAGAAGACGACGCCATGCTTGCCGATGCACTCGTCACCGCGCTGGGCCAGCACGACACCGTGGTCGAGTGGGCCGGCGACGCCACCGCGGCGCGGCTGGCGCTGGTCGACCACGACTATGCGGCGGTCCTGCTGGACCTGGGGCTGCCCGGCGGCTCCGGGCTGGGCGTATTGGCCGCCATGCGCGGTCGCTACGATACGACGCCGGTCATCATCATGACCGCGCGCGACCGCCTGAGCGACCGCATCGGCGGGCTGGACGCGGGGGCCGACGACTACCTGGTCAAGCCGTTCCAGGTCGACGAGCTGCAGGCCAGGCTGCGCGCGGTGCTGCGCCGCAGCCTGGGGCGCGTGGCCCCGGTGATGCGCAGCGGCGACGTCGAACTCGATCCCGCCTCGCGCGCGGTCGCCTGCCGCGGCCAGCCGGTCGCGCTCAGCACGCACGAATACCGGACGCTGCTGGCGCTGATGGAAAGGACGGGCAAGGCCTTGTCCCGCACGGCGCTGGAAGAGGCGGTCTACGGCAGCGATGGCGTGATCGAGAGCAACACCGTGGCGGTCTACGTCCATCAATTGCGCCGCAAGCTGGGCGAGGACCTGATCGAGACCGTGCACGGCTACGGCTACCGGCTGCGGGAAGGGCGATGAGATCGCTGCGCTCGCGCCTGCTGACGGGCATCGTCGCGACCATGCTGCTGACCTGGGCCGGATTGTTCCTGTGGTATCGGGCCGAAGTCACGCGCGAGTGGAGCGGGGAGTGGGATGCCACCCTGCGCGAGGTGGCGCACTTGACCCTGCTGTCACTGCCTGTCGGACTCGAGAACAGCATCGCGGACGGCGGGTTTTCGCTGCCGGGCGAGCAGCGGCTGGATACGTCCCAGCTCCAGATGACCTTCCAGGTCTGGAACCTGGCGACCCGCCGCAGCGTGCTGCATTCCCCGACCGCGCCCGGCCAGCCCATCGTGCCGGACATGCGCGAAGGCTATGCCACCATCATGGTGGGCGGCGAGCCCTGGCGCGTCTATGCCGTTTCGGATGCCAGCGGACGGATACAGGTGCAGGTGGGCAAGCCGCAATCCTTGCTGCGCAAGGAACTGCAAGACCGACTTACCCGCGGGCTGCTGTTCGTGGGCTTCCTGGCCTGCGTGCTGGCCTGCGTCGTCGGCTGCGTGGTCCAGTGGTCGGTCTTTCCCGTCACGCGGCTGTCGCGCCGTATCCTGCAGAGGCGCCCTACCGATCTGCAGCCGCTGCCGGCCAGGGAACTGCCGGTGGAGCTGCGTCCGCTGGTGGAGTCGTTCAACGGCCTGCTCGGACGGTTGGACGAGGCCATGCAGAACGAGCGGCGCTTCCTGGTCGATGCCGCGCACGAGTTGCGCACGCCGCTCGCGGTCCTGACGGTGCAGACCGAGAATGCCCTGCGGTGCCAGGACCCCGTGCAACTGCGCGCCGAGCTCGACAAACTGCTGGCGACCACCCAGCGCAGCGCGCGGCTGTCCGAACAACTGCTGGACATGGCGCGGCTGGATGCCAATGGCTTCGGCGAGGACGACGTCGAATTGCACACGGTCGTGTCGGTGATCGCGCGGGACTTCGAGACCAGCGCCGCTGAGCGCGGCCAGCGCATCAGCCTGGACGCGGAAGTCTGCCTGGTGCGCGGCCGGGTCGATCCGCTCGGCATCCTGGTGCGCAATCTGGTCGATAACGCGGTGCGCTACGGCGGCCGCAACGCGCACATCGCCGTGGCCTGCCGTTCCGAGGCGGACAGCGTGCTGCTGACGGTGGCCGACGATGGCCCCGGCGTGCCTGAATCCGAGTACCGGCGCATCTTCGATCGCTTCTACCGCGTGGCGGGGACCACGGAACGCGGCAGCGGCATCGGCCTGTCGCTGGTGGCGCAGATCGCCGAGTCGCACGCGGCCTCCATCCAGGTGGGCGCCGGGCTGTACGGACGCGGCCTGCGCGTGCACATACGATTCCCGTCGGCGCCGGTGGCCTGAGCGGCCGCCTCGTTCATGTCCGGGGCGCGGCGCGCCGGGTTTCGTCCGCCTGGGCCTCGGCCAGTATCCAGTCGCGGAACGTGCACAGGTGCGTGTCGTATTGCAGCCGTTCGGGATAGATCAGGTAGAAGGCGTTGTCGATGGGGACGCGCAGGCCGAAGGGCGCGACCAGCCGGCCGGCCGCCAGGTCTTCGGCCACCAGCGCATGCTGCCCCATGGCCACGCCCAGCCCTTCCAGCGCGGCCTGGTAGGCCAGGCTGACGCTTTCGAAGGTCAGCCCCCGGTCCGGGTCGATGTCGCTCGCGCCCGCGGCCTTCAGCCAGGTTGGCCAATAATCCGGCCGCGCCACCGATTGCAGCAGCGTGTGCTGAGCCAGGTCGCGCGGGTGGGCGAGCGGGGCGCGGCCTTCCAGCAGCCTGGGGCTGCAGACCGGCAGCAGGTCGATGCCGACCAGGAAACGGGAGATCACGCCGGGCCAGTCGCCGCGGCCCATGCGGATGGCGACGTCGGCGTCGTGTTCGGTGAAGTCCACCGGCTTGAGCGACGTGGTGAAGATGGCGTCGCGGCCCGGATGGGCGCCGTGGAACGCCGGCAGGCGCGGCACCAGCCAGCGCATCGCGAAGGTCATCGGGCACCAGATGTGGAGCGGCTTGTCGCGCACCCCCTGCATGGCGCGCTGGGTGGCCTCGCCGATGCTGTCGAACACGTCGTTCAGGTCGTCCAGGTAGCGCCGGCCCACGGCGGTCAGGCGCACTTCGCGGTTGACCCGCTCGAACAGCCGGGCCCCCAGGAATTCTTCAAGCACCATGACCTGCCGGCTGACGGCGCCGGGCGTGACGTGCAGTTCGCGCGCGGCGCGCGTGAAGCTCAGGTGGCGCGCCGCCACCTCGAAGGTGCGCAGCGGATTGAGCGGGGGCAGGCGAGTGGCCATTGTCGTGAGTAAAAGTCAATGATATTGACTATAAATCGATTGATGCTTAATGGGAAATCGATGAGAATTTTTCACATATGAAGACCGCCGCCGCGGATAGGCCGCAGGCGGCGGCACGCCTCATTCTTCACGGAGACCACACATGACCAAGACGCTGCTGGGCAAGATCGCCCCCGAACGGGTGAAGAGCCTCGACATCGAACGCCCGCCCCAGGATTTGATCGAGGGATTCAAGGCCCTGGGCGACGCCTCCGGCATCGTGTCGGACGTCATGGACCACCTGGGCATCGCCGGGACGCTGCCCGGCTCGCTGCTTCGGCCCACCATTCCGGGCGCCACCATCGTCGGCCCGGCCATGACCCTGCGCAATACGGTCATGACCGGCCACCCCGTCGACAACGCGCGCGCCCATCGCAATGGCATGGCCGAGATCGAGGCCCACAACATCGCGGAGCAAGGCGACGTGCTGGTGATCGAGGGCGTGCCGGGGCTGTCGAACATGGGCGGCATCTCGGCCCAGGTGGCCAAGCGCCAGGGCGAGATCGGCGCCATCGTGTCGGGCGGGGTGCGCGACGTGGCGCACTCGCGCCGCGTCGGCTTCCCGGTCTGGGCCACGGAGGTCTCGCCCATCACCGGCAAGTGGCGCATCGAGACGATCGAGATCAACGGCCCGGTCCAGATCGAAGGCATACGCGTCAATCCGGGCGACCTCGTGGTGGCCGACGATACCGGCGTCTGCTTCATCCCCCGGGACCGTGCCCGCGAAGTGCTGGAGCTGTCGCGCAAGCGCGCCGCCGCGGAGGATGCGCGCTGCGATGCCATCGACCGCGGTATCGCGATCCGCGACCTGCCGTCGGCCAGCTGAGCCGCGCCGCCGGCGGTATCGCGCCGGCGACCCCGCCGCCCCGGCCACGGCCGGGCGGCCATCACGGAGACCAACGTGCAAAGACATTCCTTCCCGCGCGGGGGGCTGGCGCTCGCCTGCGCCGCCGTCGCCACCCTGTCCGGCGCTGGCGCCTGGGCCGCGCAGGACTATCCCGCCCAGCCCATCCGGCTGATCGTGCCCTTCGCGCCCGGCGGCGGCACCGACATGATCGCGCGCGTCGTCGGCAAGAAGCTGGGCGAGCGGCTCGGACAGCCCGTCATCGTGGACAACCGCCCCGGCGCCAGCGGCATCATCGGTGCCGAGACGGTGGCCCGCTCCGCCCCGGACGGCTACACGCTGCTGATGGCCACCACCGCCATCAGCTCGAACGGCAGCCTGTACAACACGATTTCGTATGACCTGAAGAAAGACTTCGCGCCGGTTTCGCAACTGGCCAACGCGCCCGCCGTGCTGGTGGTGAATCCCGGCCTGCCGGTGGCCTCGTTGCAGGAACTGATCCGATATGCGCGCGAGCGGCCGGGCCAGGTCAACTATGCTTCCTACGGGGTGGGCACGGCGCCTCATCTGGTGGCCGAACTGTTCCAGCAGAGCAGCGGCACCCAGCTTTATCACGTGCCTTACAAGGGCGGCGGTCCCGCCGTGCTGGCGACGTTGTCGGGCGAGACCCGGCTGCTGTTCCCCAGCCTGGTGCCGGTGATGAACCACATCCGCAACGGCAAGCTGCGGGCGCTGGCCGTGGCCTCGGACAAGCGCTCCCCCAGCCTGCCCGAGGTGCCCACCTTCCGCGAAGCGGGCATGGAGTTCGAGACCGGGACCTGGTTCGGCATCGTGGCGCGTGGCGGTACGCCGGCTCCCATCGTGGCGCGGCTGCACAAGGAGATCGTCGCGCTGCTGGGCGACGCGGACGTGCGCAAATCGATCTCGGACGAAGGCGCCGAGGTCGTGCCCAGCCCCACGCCCGCGGCGTTCGGCAAGCTGATCCAGGCCGAGGCCGAGCGCTGGGCCAAGGTGGTCCGCACCGCCGACATCAAGATCGAGAAGTGACGAGGGGGCCGCGTCCGCTGGTGGCGGGCGGGGCGGCGCCTGGGGCCCGTTCCCGGCCTGCGCGAGGCTTTTTTTAGCGGGAGCTGGCCCTAGGCTGAATCGACATTGATGTTCTTGACCCGGTCTTGTCCGGGGGGCGGGCGGGGCGCAGCGAAGCCGGTCCCGCTGCGCGGGACTTCCCGGTGGGGACAGGGTGGACGGGGCGGGCGCAGAACTCGGGCGGGAACAGTCCCCCGGACTGTTCCTAAGGCCGCCCTCAAACAGCTGCGCCCTTGCTTCCCCGTCCACCCTGTCCCCACCGGCGGCTCCGAATGCGCCCCG
>Ga0182736_1000171_pt1 | contig 127928 bp, 108 predicted proteins | sample eDN5th30CKraftBY_FD_128882 | JGI IMG/M metagenome (GOLD analysis project Ga0182736, IMG submission 128882) | Enriched backyard soil microbial communities from Emeryville, California, USA - eDNA 5th pass 30_C Kraft BY (version 2) (version 2) | ecosystem: Environmental > Terrestrial > Soil >... | reverse complement strand
TTCAACCTCTACTTCTGCCACCACAAAGTGGCGCTGATCGACCTGGCCGGCGGCCCTGACGGGTAGGGCCAATGTGTAACCTATGTCCTGATACATCTGTTACCCATGTATCCAGTCCATACAGCACGCAAGAGAAAGTGACCCGCTCGCCTGGAGGCGAGCGGAAAAAGGCAGGCATGCCGCCCACCTACGAAGCAAACACCCGCCGATCGCGCGCACCCCCGATGCGACCCATCGACGAGTATGGCCCTGCGGACCGGTCGCTACGACAAGATCCGCTCGCGGGAGCGAGCCGAAAACGGGCACGGATGCCGCCCACCGACGAAGGCAAATCTCGCCGACCAGCGAGCCCGGCCGATCCGAAATGGTGGCGCGCGCCGCGCTCACGCAAACCCTCACTCGCACGCACGCGCGTCCCAACGAGCCGCCAACATCGATGCCCCCGTGTTCACCGGGACATCGGATGACCCCACACACCGTCTGACGGCGCGCGACGCGACCTCAGGCCGCGGCGCGCCCGCGCGCCGGCGAGCGCCAGGCCGTCAGCAGATCGTCCTGGCGCTTCAGCGCATCGGCGAGGTGGCGCTCCTTGACGTGTCCGTAGCCGCGGATCAGCTCCGGCACGCTCGCGATGTCGACTGCGAGGGCGTGGTTGTCGCGGTCCAGGCCTGCCAGCAGCTCGTCGACCTGGCGGTAGTAGTCCTCGATCAGGCGGCGCTCCATCCTGCGCTCGGCGGTGCGGCCGAACGGGTCGAGCACGCTGCCGCGCAGGCCCTTGAACCTGGCCAGCACGCGGAACGCCTTGAACACCCACGGGCCGTACTCGGCCTTGCGCAGATGGCCCTCGGCGTCCTTCTTCGCGAGCAGCGGCGGCGCCAGATGGAAGTGCAGCTTGTAGTCGCCGTCGAAGGTGTCGCGGATGCGCCGCTCGAAATCGCCGCTGGTGTAGAGGCGGGCGACCTCGTACTCGTCCTTGTAGGCCATCAGCTTGAACGCGTAGCGCGCAACGGCTTCGGTCAGTGCGGTCTGGCCCGGCGTGCGCGCCGCTTCGGCCTTGCGCACGGTCTCGACCAGGTCCGCGTAGCGGCGTGCGTAGGCGGCGTTCTGGTAGTCGGTCAGGAACGCGATGCGGCGTGCGATCCGCTCGTCGAGGCCGCCGCTCAGGCTGGCGTCGTCGAGTGCATCGGCACCGGTCACGACCGGCGCGGTCACGGGACGCGTCGGCAGCGCCAGCGGGATCGCGCCGGACGGCAGATGCGGCTTGACGCCGGCGGCGGCGCGCACGCGCGCAGAATCGTGCGCGCCCATGCGGCCCCAGTTGAACGCGGCCTTGTTCATCTCGATCGCCGCGCCGTTGAGCTCGATCGCGCGCATCAGCGCATCGTGGCCGACCGGCACCCAGCCCTTCTGCCAGGCGTAGCCGAGCATGAACAGATTGGCCGCGATCGTGTCGCCGAGCAGGGCGGTCGCCAGATCGGTCGCGTCGACGAGCTCCGGCGAGGCGCCGTCGAGCGCGAGGCTGACCGCGTCGATGATCTTCTGCGCCGGGAACTTGAGGTCCGGCTTGGTCGTGAACGTGCCCGGCATCGCCTCGTAGGTGTTCAGCACGACGTTGGAACGGCCGGCGCGGATCTTCGACAGCGCCCAGTAGTCGTTGACGACGACCATGTCGCAGCCGAGCACGAGGTCGGCCTCGCCGGCGGCGATGCGCACGGCATGGATGTCGCCGGGCGTCTTCGCGATGCGCAGGTGGCAGGTGACCGCGCCGCCCTTCTGGGCCAGACCGGTCTGGTCGAGCACGGTGCTGCCCTTGCCCTCCAGATGCGCGGCCATGCCGATCAGCGCGCCGATCGTGACCACGCCGGTGCCGCCGATGCCGGTGACCAGCACGTTCCACGGCCGGACCAGGTCGGTCGCGAAGGCCGGCATCGGCAGCGCATCGAAGTCGACGGCATCGGCCGAGCCCTTGCGCTTCTTGAGGCCGCCGCCGTGCACGGTCACGAAGCTCGGGCAGAAGCCCTTCACGCACGAGTAGTCCTTGTTGCAGCCGGACTGGTCGATCTCGCGCTTGCGGCCGTATTCGGTGTCCTTCGGCAGCACCGACACGCAGAACGACTTCACGCCGCAGTCGCCGCAGCCCTCGCAGACCAGCGAGTTGATGAAGACGCGCTTCTTCGGATCCTCGAGCTTGCCGCGCTTGCGGCGGCGGCGCTTCTCGGTCGCGCAGGTCTGGTCGTAGATCAGGATCGACACGCCCTTGATCTCGCGCAGGCGCTTCTGCACCGCGTCGAGCTCGTCGCGATGCACGAACTCCACGCCGCTCGGGAAGATCTCCGGGCGCGACCACTTGGCGATGTCGTCGGAGACGACGACGATCGTCTGCACGCCCTCGGCGCGCATCTGATGGGCGATGTCCGGCACCGTCAGCGTGCCGTCGACCGGCTGGCCGCCGGTCATCGCGACCGCGTCGTTGTAGAGGATCTTGTAGGTGATGTTGACCTTGGCGGCGATCGCCTGGCGGATCGCCAGCGAGCCGGAATGGAAATAGGTGCCGTCGCCGAGGTTCTGGAACACGTGCTGGGTTTCGGTGAACGGCGCCTGCCCGCACCAGGTCACGCCTTCGCCGCCCATATGCGAGAACGTGTCGGTGCGGCGGTCCATCCAGGTGACCATGTAGTGGCAGCCGATGCCGCCGTGCGCGCGCGAGCCTTCCGGCACCGCCGTGGAGGTGTTGTGCGGGCAGCCCGAGCAGTAGTGCGCGGCGCGCGGGAAGTTCGCGCGCGGCAGCGTCAGCTCCTGCTCCTTGGCCTCGATCCAGGCCACGCGCGAGCGGATCGCCTCGCTCGTGAAGAAGCGCGCGAGGCGGCGCGCGATCACCAGCGCGATCATCGCCGGCGTCAGCTCGCCGGTGCTCGGCAGCACCCAGCGGCCTTCCTCGTCGTACTTGCCGACGACGCTGGGGCGCGTCGGCCAGTTGTACATGTATTCCTTCATCTGCGACTCGATGAACGAGCGCTTCTCCTCGACGACGATGACGTCCTCGAGGCCGGCCGCGAAGTCGCGGATGCCGATCGGCTCGAGCGGCCAGGTCATGCCGATCTTGTAGACGCGGATGCCGATCTCACGCGCGTCGCGCTCGCTGATGCCGAGGTATTCCAGCGCCTGCAGCACGTCCAGATAGCTCTTGCCCGTGGTCACGATGCCGAGGCGCGCCTTCGGCGAATCGAGCACGACCTTGTCGATGCGGTTGGCACGCGCGAACGCGCAGGCCGCGTCGACCGCGTACTGGTGCAGGCGCATTTCCTGGTTCAGCGGCGGATCGGGCCAGCGGATGTTGAGACCGCCATCGGGCAGCACGAAATCGGTCGGCAGCACGATGTCGAGCTGGTGCGGATTGACGTTGACGCTGGCGCTGGACTCGACGGTCTCGGCGATCGTCTTGAAGCCGACCCAGCGGCCGGTGAAGCGTGACATCGCCCAGCCGAGCATGCCCATGTCGAGGATGTCCTGGACGCCGGCCGGGTTGAGGATCGGCATCATCGCCGAGACGAACTCCAGCTCCGAGCCGTGCGGCAGCGTCGAGGAGCGGCAGGCGTGGTCGTCGGCGGCCAATGCGAGCACGCCGCCGTGGCGCGAGGTGCCGGCCGCGTTGCCGTGCTTGAAGACGTCGCCGCAGCGGTCGACGCCGGGACCCTTGCCGTACCACATCGCGAACACGCCATCGACCTTCGCGCCCGGGAACAGATTGGTCTGCTGCGTGCCCCAGACCATCGTCGCGCCGAGATCCTCGTTGAGGCCCGGCGTGAACTCGATCGCCGAGGCCTTGAGGTGCTTGCGCGCCTTCCACAGCTCCAGGTCGAAACCGCCCAGCGGCGAGCCGCGATAGCCGGAGATGAAACCGGCGGTGTTGAGGCCGGCGGCGCGGTCGCGCATCTGCTGCATCAGCGGCAGGCGCACCAGCGCCTGGACGCCGGACAGATAGATGCGGCCTTCGCTGCGCGTGTACTTGTGCTCGAGCGTGTACTCGCGATCGACGATCGGCGCGGGAACGGACATGGGAGACCTGGCAGGCGGCTAGGGATGGGCACGGAAATTGTAGCAGCGGCCCTTTCCGGCCAAGTCGCGGCGGCGGGAATCAATCGGCGAAGTGCGCGCGCACAATCGCGGCCGCCGCCGCGGGTCCGGGCGCGCCTTGCGGGCTGGCGGATGCCGTTCGGCCGGCCCCGGATGCGGCCGGATCGGTGCGCGTCCTGCGCCGGGCGGACCATGCGGTCCGCCCTCGCGCATGCGGCGTGTCGCCGGTTCGAGCCGGAGCGGCCGGCTCCGCGATGCGCCTTCAGATCACCTCGATGCCGGCCGCGCGCAGCAGCCGGCAGACCGCGATCAGCGGCAGGCCGATCAGCGCGGTCGGATCGTCGCTGCCGATGCGCTCGAACAGCGCGATGCCCAGGCCTTCGCATTTGAAGCTGCCGGCGCAGTCGAGCGGCTGTTCGCGCGCGACGTAGGCGGCGATCGTCTCGGCCGACAGCGGACGGAACACGACCTCGGTGCGGTCGACGGCGGCATGCTCGACCGCATCACGGCCGCGCCGGTCGATCAGGCAGACCGCGGTATGGAACAGCACCGACGCGCCGCTGCACGCGGCCAGCTGGGCGCGTGCGGTCGCCGTGTCGCCGGGCTTGCCGAGCACGAGGCCGTCGCGATCGGCGACCTGGTCCGAGCCGATCACGATCGCGCCGGGCGTGCGCGCGGCGACCGCGCGAGCCTTCTCGGCGGCCAGCCGGCGTGCCAGATCGGCCGGTGCCTCGCCGGCCTGTCGTGTTTCGTCGACGTCCGGCGCGAGGCAGCGCAGGCGCGGCGCGATGCGGCCGAGCAGCTCGCGCCGGTAGCGCGAGGTCGAGGCCAGCACGAGGTCGACCTCGCCGAGCTTCACGGAGCAGTCCCGCCCGCGGCGCCGAGCGCATCGCGCAGATCGGCACTGGCGTCGTCGAGCTGGTCGATGCGGTGCCGCAGGTCGGCCAGCGACCGCGCCAGCGCCGCGTCGGCCGCTTCGAGCTCGTCGATCGTGGCGCGCGCGGCCTGCTCGCGCAGCCACAGCCGGTGCGCGAGCAGGTCGCGCAGCGCCGCGTCGATCGGCGCGCCGGGCAGGGCGGACGGGGAATCCTCGCCGGCCGCGGCGACCAGGCCGGGCACGGCGGCCAGGCGCCGGCGGCAGGTCTGCAGGCCTTCCTCGAACGCGTCGGCGCGGTCTAGGATGCTGCGCAGCACGCGCGCGCGGCGCGCCTGGCGACGCCCGATCCAGATCGCCGCGATCAGCGAGGCGCCGGCCACGCAGGCGACGATCATGAGGAGATTCATGGGCTTGGCTCCGCGCCGAGGGAGCCGGGCAGTGTGCCCGAGGCGGCGCTTCCGGGCAATTTGGGTTGACTTTGCAGGGGGGCGCACCTAGTATCGCGCGCCCTATGTCAGCCGCCCTGCCCGAAACCGTGGATGCCTGGCGCATGGTGCAGGGGCAGCGTGCGTTTCAGGGGCGTTTGCCGCTGGCGGGCTTTGCGCGGCTGTCCGACAGCCTGGCCGATGCCGACGGCGACGTCGCCTACGACCTGGAGTTCGGGCGCGACGCGTACGGGATCGCGTTTCTGCGCCTGCACGTCGACGCCGGTCTGCCGCTGATCTGTCAGCGCACGCTGGAGCGTTTCGTGCAGCCGGTCACGATCGATCAGCGGCTGGGGCTGATCAGCAAGGAGCAGGACGAGGCGGGATTGCCCGAAGGCTACGAACCGCTGCTGATCGCCGACGGCCAGCTGATCCCGGCCGACGTGATCGAGGACGAATTGATATTGACGCTGCCGGTCGTCCCGGTGAGCCCGGGCGCACCGCTCGAGTTCACCACCGGCACCGACGAGCCTGACGAGACCGAACGCGAGAATCCGTTCGCGGTGCTCGCCCGGCTCAAGCACGATTAGCGGTACCTTGAGATTCCATCGGAGAAAGTGTCATGGCAGTTGCCAAGAGTCGCAAAACCCCGTCGCGTCGCGGCATGCGCCGTGCCCACGATTCGCTCACCGCCAAGCAGTTGGCCACCGATCCGACGTCGGGCGAGGTGCACATCCGCCATCACGTCACCAAGGACGGCTACTACCGCGGCAAGAAGGTGATCGACACCCGTTCGTCGGTTCGCACCGAGGACTGATCGGTCCCTTTCGCCGGACGCGCGCAGGCGCGTCCGGCCGGCACCCGGCGGGAACGGGCCGAGCGGCGCCGTTCCCGCATCTTTTTTGCCGGTAGGCGCTGCGGCGATCGGACAGCCCTGCGTCGGCCCACGACACGCAGCCAGCTGCAGAAGGGGTTGATTCTGATCCACTCACGCATCGCGGGTACCGGCAGCTACCTGCCGGACAAGGTCCTGACCAACGCCGACCTCGAACGGCTCGTCGAAACCAGCGACGAGTGGATCGTCTCGCGCACCGGCATTCGCGAGCGGCACATCGCCGCCGACGGCGAGACGACCGGCGATCTGGCGCTGCACGCGGCGCGCCGCGCGCTCGAGGCGGCCGGCGTCGCGGCGACCGAGATCGACCTGATCGTGCTCGGCACGACCACGCCCGATCTGGTCTTTCCGTCGACCGCCTGCCTGCTGCAGCATCGGCTCGGCGCGAACGGCTGCATGGCCTTCGACGTCAATGCCGCCTGCAGCGGCTTCATGTACGCGCTCGGCATCGCCGACAAGTTCATCCGCTCGGGCACCGTCAGGACGGCCCTGGTCGTCGGCTCCGAGACGCTGTCGCGGATGACCGACTGGACCGACCGCCAGACCTGCGTCCTGTTCGGCGACGGCGCCGGCGCGGTCGTGCTGAAGGCCTCCGACGAGGCCGGCATCCTGTCCACGCATCTGCACGCCGACGGCGGCCACAAGGACCTCCTGTACGGGCCGGTCGGCGTGTCGACCGGCTTTCGCGCCGAGGAGCCCAACTGCGGCGTCACGATCCGCATGAGCGGCAACGAGGTGTTCAAGGTCGCGGTCAAGACGCTCGACCGCGTCGTCGACGAGACGCTCGAGGCCAACCGGCTCGACAAGAGCGCGATCGACTGGCTGATTCCGCATCAGGCCAATCTGCGCATCATCCAGGCCACCGCCAAGCGGCTGGACATGCCGATGGATCGCGTGATCGTCACGGTCGACAAGCACGGCAATACCTCGTCCGGTTCGGTGCCGCTGGCGCTGGACTATGCGGTACGCTCCGGTAAGGTCCAGCGCGGCCAGCTGCTGCTGCTGGAGGCGTTCGGCGGCGGCTTCACCTGGGGTTCGGCGCTGATCCGCTACTAGCCGCTTCCGGTGCCGCCGTCGACGACGGTCTGCCGGTCGCGGCCGGATCGCGCCGATGGTCGGTCCGGGCGGAGATCGTTCGCAGTACAGGTACGACTGCGTGCGCACGGCCGGTCGCCGTGCTTCGATCGGATCCGGGCAGGGAGCCCGTCTCGCCACTCATCGTCTGAGCGCCTGCCGAGCGCGGAGGGATTCCATGGCTCAACGTCTGCTGCTCGACGGCCGCGCGGTCTGGCTCAAGCGCTATGCGCACCGGCGCCGGCGTCTCGCGCATCGCGCGCTCGATTTCACGGCGCGCCAGCTCGATCTGGAACCGCTGCGGCCCGACCGCGTCGACTCGGCCGAGGAGGCACAGCGCATCGAGGCCCGCCGCCTCGGTGAACTGGCCGACCGCGGCCTGCGCGTGCCGTCCGTGTTGGCCGACGGTGCCGGCGTGCTGCTGCTGAGCGACGTCGGCGCCTCGCTGTCGCTGCGCCTGCGCGAGCTCGTCGACCGGCCCTTCGCGGTCGATCGTCTCGTCGCCGGTGCGGTCGACGCGATCGCCCAGGCGCACCGGCGCGGCGTCTATCTCGGCCAGCCGCTGCCGCGCAATCTCACCGTCGATGCCGACGGCTACGGCTTCATCGACTTCGAGGAAGACCCCGGCCGCGTGATGTCGCTCGACGGCGCGCAGGCGCGCGACTGGCTGCTGTTCGCCTCGGGCGTCGCGCGCCGCTACGATGCACGCGAGCCGCAGGCGCTGGCGACGCTGCTGGCGACCGGCCTGGATCGTGCACGCGAGCCGGTGATCGGGCAGCTGAGCCATGCCGCGCAGCGGCTGCATTTCCTCGAACGCCTGACCCGCCCGTTCGGATCGCGCGCCCGCGCGCTCGGGGCGGCGGTCGCCTCGCTGCGCCATGCGCTCGGCCTGCTGACGCTGACGGCGCTGGTGCTGCTGGTGGACTATCTGCCGGACCGCGATTTCGACCTGTTCGGCCTTTCCTTCCTGATCGACTATCTGACATGACCGCAACCGCTTCCGCACTCGCATTCGTCTTTCCCGGCCAGGGCTCGCAGTCGCTCGGCATGCTGGCCGAGCTGGCCGAGATGCACGCCCAGGTGCGCCAGACCTTCGTCGAGGCTTCCGACGGTGCCGGCGTGGACCTGTGGGCGCTGTCGCAGGGCGGGCCGGAGGAGATGCTCGGCCGTACCGAGTACACGCAGCCGGCGCTGCTCGCCGCCGGCGTCGCGGTCTGGCGCGTCTGGCTGGCCGCCGGCGGCGCGCGGCCGGCACAGCTGGCCGGCCACAGCCTCGGCGAGTACACGGCCCTGGTCGCCGCCGGCGCGATCGGCCTGCACGATGCGGCGCATCTGGTGCGGATCCGCGGCCAGGCGATGCAGGCCGCCGCGCCGGCCGGCGCCGGTGCGATGGCGGCCGTGCTCGGCGCCGAGGACGCACTGGTCGAGGAGGTCTGCCAGGCCGTCTCGGGCGAGACCGTCGTCGTCCCGGCCAACTACAACTCGCCGGGCCAGATCGTGATCGGCGGCCACGTCGCGGCGGTCGACGCGGCGCTTGCGCAGCTCGCCGAACGCGGCGTGCGCAAGGCGGTCAAGCTCGCCGTCAGCGTGCCCTCGCACACGCCGCTGATGCGCGAGGCCGCCAATCGGCTGGCCGAGGCGATCGGCGCCTACGTCTGGCGCGAACCGGCGATCCCGGTCGTGCAGAACGTCGACGCCAAGGTCCACGCCGGCCTGCCGGAGATCCGCGACGCGCTGGTGCGCCAGCTCTACCTGCCGGTACGCTGGACCGGTTGCGTGCAGGCGCTGGCCGCGGCCGGCGCGACGCGCGTGGCCGAGTGCGGCCCCGGCAAGGTGCTGACCGGCCTGGTCAAGCGCGTCGACAAGTCGCTCGACGTCCGGCCGCTCGGCACGCCGGGCGAGTTCGAGACGGCGCGCGAAGCCTGGGCCTGATCCTCTTCTTCTACAGCGAGACTTCCGCATGAGTGCAATCCTCGAGGGCGAGATCGCCCTGGTCACCGGTGCTAGCCGCGGCATCGGCGCGGCGATCGCCGCGGAGCTGGCGAGCCTCGGCGCCGTCGTGATCGGCACCGCGACCAGCCAGGCCGGCGCAGAGGCGATCGGCGAACGGCTGGCGGCGTCCGGTGGCGCCGGCCGCGTGCTCGACGTCACCGATGCGGCCGCGGTCGACGCGCTGATCGAGGAGATTGGCAAGACCTTCGGCGCGCCGTCGATCCTCGTCAACAACGCCGGCATCACGCGCGACCAGCTGCTGATGCGCATGCGCGAGGAGGACTGGCAGGCGATCATCGACACCAATCTGAGCTCGGTCTTCCGGACCTCGCGCGCGGTGCTGCGCGGCATGATGAAGGCGCGCAAAGGCCGCATCATCTCGATCGCCTCGGTGATCGGCCTGACCGGCAATCCGGGGCAGGCCAACTACGCGGCGGCCAAGGCCGGCATCATCGCGTTCTCCAAGTCGCTCGCGCGCGAGATCGGCTCGCGCGGGATCACCGTCAACGTCGTCGCGCCGGGCTTCATCGACACCGACATGACGCGCGTGCTGCCCGAGGAGCAGAAGAAGGCCCTGATCGGCCAGATCGCGCTCGGGCGCCTCGGCGAGCCGGCCGACATCGCGCGCGCGGTGGCATTCCTGGCCTCGCCGGCGGCGGCCTACATCACCGGCGAAACCCTGCACGTCAACGGCGGCATGTACATGCCGTGACCGGGCGCCGCGGCCGCGACCGGACCGCTTGAAAAGCGGCCGGTCCGGCGCCATCGCGGACCGGCGCACACGCCCGGGGCGGTTGCTGGCGACCCTCCGGACGTTCCACTACAATGCGCCCGACTTCGAGCCACGCTGCGCCACCCGGTGCGGCGGTCGGACAAACCGCAAGAATCCCACCGGGAGGAAGAGAACCCATGAGCACCATCGAAGAACGCGTCAAGAAAATCGTCGTCGAACAGCTGGGTGTGAAGGAAGACGAGGTCACGCCGAACGCGTCGTTCGTTGACGATCTCGGCGCCGATTCGCTCGACACCGTGGAGCTGGTGATGGCGCTCGAGGAAGAGTTCGAGTGCGAGATTCCGGACGAGGAAGCCGAGAAGATCACCACCGTCCAGCAGGCGGTCGATTACGTGAAGGCGCACGTCAAGGCCTGATCGGCCCGCCCAAGCGTCGAAAAGAGCTGCGCCCGCGAGGCGCAGCTCTCGTTTTGAGGGTCGCAATCGCTACGCTCGCGTACGGTCGCCCCCGCCATCGAAAGGTATTCGCATGACCAAGCGTCGCGTCGTCGTCACCGGACTCGGACTGCTCAGCCCCGTCGGCAACGACGTACCCACCGCCTGGCGCAACGTGCTGGACGGCGTGAGCGGCATCGGCCCGATCACGCATTTCGACGCCAGCACGTTCCCGACGCGGATCGCCGGCGAGATCCGCGACTTCGATCCGTCCACGGTGATTCCGCCGAAGGACGTCAAGAAGATGGATCCGTTCATCCACTACGGCGTCGCGGCCTCGATCCAGGCGCTGGCCGATGCGGGACTGGTCCCGCACGAGCACGATGCCGAGCGCATCGGCGTGGCGATCGGCGCCGGCATCGGCGGCATCCACACGATCGAGCGCACCTCGATCACGTATCACGAGAGCGGCCAGCGCAAGATCTCGCCGTTCTTCGTGCCGAGCTCGATCATCAACATGGCCTCCGGCCAGCTGTCGATCATGCTCGGCCTGAAGGGCCCGAACATCGCCTGCGTGACCGCCTGCACGACCGCCACGCACAACATCGGCCTGGCGATGCGCATGATCCAGTACGGCGACGCCGACGTGATGATCGCCGGCGGCGCCGAGTACGCGACGACCGGCACCGCGGTCGGCGGCTTCTGCTCGGCGCGCGCGATGTCCACGCGCAACGACGAGCCGACGCGCGCGAGCCGTCCGTGGGACCGCGGCCGCGACGGCTTCGTGCTGTCCGACGGCGCCGGCGTGCTGGTCATCGAGGAGTACGAGCACGCCGTCAGGCGCGGCGCGCGGATCTACTGCGAGCTGGCCGGCTACGGCATGAGCGGCGACGCCTACCACATGACCTCGCCGCCCGAGGACGGCAACGGCGCGCGCCGCTCGATGCAGATCGCGATCGCCGACGCCGGCCTCAATCCGGACCAGATCCAGTACATCAACGCACACGCCACCTCGACCGGCGTCGGCGACGTCGCCGAGGTCGCCGCGATCAAGGCCTGCTTCGGCGATCACGCCGGCAAGCTGATGGTCAGCTCGACCAAGTCGATGACCGGCCATCTGCTCGGCGCGGCCGGCGGCGTCGAGGCGATCTTCTCGATCCTCGCGCTGCGCGACAACGTCGTGCCGCCGACGATCAATCTGGACGATCCGGACGAGGGCTGCGATCTGGACTTCGTGCCGCATACGGCGCGCGAGAGCCGGCTCGAGGTCGTGCTGTCCAATTCGTTCGGGTTCGGCGGCACCAACGGCACCCTGGCGTTCCGGCGCGTTTGACCCGCGTCCGGCTCAGCCTGACCGGCCGGCGCGACCTGCTCGCGCTGGCGGCGGCTCATCCCGAGCGCTATCCGGGCCTGCTCGAGAGCGCGGCGCGCGGCGGCGACCGGCCGCGCTACGACATCCTGTTCGCGCATCCGCAGTCGGCGCTGCAGCTGGACGCCGACGGCCGCGTGCGCGATGGTGAAGGCCGTGCGCTCGAAGGCGATTTCCTCGACCTGCTCGACGCGCATCACGCCGAGGCGCGCGAGGAGGCCGATGCCGGCCACGGTCTGCCGTTCGGCGGCGGCTGGCTGGTCTATCTCGGCTACGAGTACGCCGGCCACGTCGAGCCGCGGCTGCGCCTGCCGACCGCCGACGACGGCCTGCCGGTCGCGCTGGCGCTGCGCTGTCCGGCCGCGATCGTCGTCGATCACGCCGAGGACCGCACGATCCTGATCGCCGAGTCCGGACATGCCGACCTGGTCGAGTCGATGGCGCGCGACCTGGCCGACGCGCCGGCGTTCGACGCGGCCCTGCCGGCACGCATCGCGATCGACGAGGACGCGCCGCAGCGCTTCCTCGACGGCGTCGCGCGGATCGGCGACTACCTCGCCGCCGGCGACGTGTTCCAGGTCAACCTCTCGCGCGGCTGGCAGGCGCGCTTTGCCGCGCCGGTCGCGCCGGCCGCCTTGCACGCGGCGCTGCGCCGGGCCAATCCGGCGCCGTACGCGGCGTTGCTGCAGTGGCGCGGCGCGGCCGTGGTCAGCTCTTCGCCGGAGCGTCTGGTCGAGGTGCGCGGCGATCGCGTGCAGACGCGGCCGATCGCCGGTACGCGACCGCGCCTGGCCGGCGAGGACGAGGCCGGCCGCGTGCGCGAGCTGGTCGGCCATCCGAAGGAGCGCGCCGAACACGTCATGCTGATCGATCTGGAACGCAACGACCTCGGTCGCATCTGCGTGCCCGGCAGCGTCGTCGTCGACGAGCTGATGACGGTCGAGAGCTACGCGCACGTGCATCACATCGTCTCCAACGTCGCCGGCCGGCTGCGCGGCGGGGTCTCGCCGGGAGCGGTGCTGCGCGCGGTGTTTCCGGGCGGCACGATCACCGGCTGTCCGAAGGTGCGCTGCATGGAGATCATCGCCGAGCTCGAAGGCCGCGGCCGCGGCGCGTACACCGGTTCGATCGGCTATCTCGACCGCGGCGGCGCGATGGATTTCAACATCCTGATCCGCACCCTGGTCGCCTCGGGCGAGTCGGTGCGCTGGCGCGCCGGTGCCGGCATCGTCTTCGATTCGCAGGCCGGCGCCGAGCTCGAGGAGACGCGCGCGAAGGCACGCGGCCTGCTGCGCGCGCTCGGGGACGCGCCGTGATCGCGCACACGCGCGTCGATGGCCGCGCCTCGGCCGTGGTCGACGTCGCCGATCGAGGCCTCAATTACGGCGACGGCCTGTTCGAGACGATCCTGTTCGTCGACGGCCACGCGCCGCTGTGGACGCGTCATCTGGCGCGGCTGCGCGCCGGCTGCGAACGGCTGCGCATCGTGCCGCCCGAGGACGCCGCGCTGGCCGCCGACTGCGCCGCGGTCGGCGCCGACCTGTCGCGTGCGGTGGTCCGCGTCACGGTCACGCGCGGCAGCGGCCCGCGCGGCTACGCGCCGCCGTCGCCGGCCGCCTCGACGCGGATCGTCACGGCCGCCGCCGAGCCGGTGCTGCCGCGCGATTGGTACCGCGAGGGAATCCGGGTACGCTTCTGCGAGACCCGTCTGGCGCTGCAGCCGCAGCTGGCCGGACTCAAGCATCTGAACCGTCTCGAGCAGGTGCTCGCACGCGCCGAGTGGGACGATTCCGCCATTGCCGAGGGCATCGTGTTCGACACCGAAGGGCGCGTCATCGGCGCGACCGCCGCCAATGTGTTCCTGGTCCGCGACGGCGTCGTCGCGACGCCGCGCCTGGACCGCTGCGGCGTCGCCGGCGTGATGCGCGAGGAGCTGATCGCGCGGCTCGGCGAGGTCCGGATACGCGACGTCGAGGCCGGCGAGCTGCTCGACGCCGACGAGGTGTTCCTCAGCAACGCCGTGCGCGGCGTGCTCTGGGTCGGCGAGCTCGGCGGCCGCCGCTGGCGCCCCGGTCCGGTCGCCACGCGCCTGATCGCCGATCTGCACGCGGCCGGCTTCGGAGCCGCGGCATGAGCGCGCCGCGCCGGACGATCGCGGTCGACTCGCCGAGCCGCGGCCGCGCAGGCATCGGCCGCCTGCTCGGCCTCGCCGTGCTGGCGCTGCTGCTCGCGGCGGCCGCGCTCGCGTTCGCGGCCTGGCGCGACTATCGCCATTTCGCCGACGCGCCGCTGGCGCTCGAGGCCGACGCGACGCTCGACATCGCGCGCGGCACCTCGTACCGGCAGATCGTGCGCACGCTGCGCCGCGAGGGCTATACGCGCGCGGGGCCGTTCTACTGGCGCCTGCTCGATCGCGAGATGGGCGTCGCCGGCCGGCTGCATGCCGGAGAGTACGCGCTGCCGGTCGGCATCACGCCGCGCCGGCTGCTCGCCAAGATGGCGGCCGGCGACGTGCTGCAGCACCAGTTCACGATCGTCGACGGCTGGACGTTCCGGCAGCTGCGCGTCGCGCTCGCGCAGGAGACCGGCCTGCGCCAGACGCTGACGACCGCCAGCGACGAGGAGATCGCCGCGCAGCTCGGCCTCGCCGACGTCGGCGCCGAGGGCTGCTGCCTGCCCGAGACCTACGCCTGGATCAAGGGCGAGTCGGACCTGGACGTGCTGCGCCGCGCCGCCGCGGCGATGCGCAGGACGCTCGAGGAGCTGTGGGCCGCGCGCGCGCCCGACCTGCCGCTGAACTCGCCGTACGAGGCGCTGATCCTGGCCTCGATCGTCGAGAAGGAGACCGGCATCGCCAGCGAGCGTGCCGAGGTCGCCGGCGTGTTCGTCCGGCGGCTGCGCATCGGCATGCGGCTGCAGACCGATCCGACCGTGATCTATGGCCTCGGCGAGGGCTATACCGGCCGGCTGCGCCGGCGCGATCTCGACGGCGACACGCCCTACAACACCTATACGCGCGCCGGCCTGCCGCCGACGCCGATCGCGCTGCCGGGCCGCGCGGCGATCGCCGCGACGCTGGCGCCGGCCGGCGGCGACGCGCTGTACTTCGTCGCCTACGGCGACGGCAGCGGCCGCCACGAGTTCTCGGCGACGCTGGCCGAGCACAACCGCGCGGTCGCGCGCTATCTGGAGCGGCTGCGCCGATGAGGGGCCGGCTGATCACGCTCGAGGGCGGCGAGGGCGCCGGCAAGAGCACGGTGCTGGCGACCGTGCGCGAGCGGCTCGTCGCGCACGGTCTGGACGTCGTCGTCACGCGCGAGCCCGGCGGCACGCCGCTCGGCGAGGCGGTGCGCGCGCTCGTGCTCGATCCGGCCTACGGCCCGGTCTGCGCCGAGAGCGAGCTGCTGCTGATGTTCGCGGCGCGCGCGCAGCTGGTGCGCAGCGTGATCGAGCCGGCGCTGGCGGCCGGACGCTGGGTGCTCAGCGACCGCTATACCGACGCCAGCTACGCCTACCAGGGCGGCGGCCGCGGCCAGCCGACTGCGCGGATCGCCGAGCTCGAGGGCTGGGCGGCCGGCGTGCGGCCGGACCTGACCCTGCTGCTCGACCTGCCGGTCGCGCAGGGGCTGGCGCGTGCCGGCAGCCGCGCCGCGGCCGACCGCATCGAGGCCGAGCGCGACGACTTCTTCGAGCGCGTGCGCGCGGCGTACCGCACACGCGCGGCCGCCGAGCCGCAGCGTTTTCGCGTGATCGACGCCGCCGCCGAGCTCGAGACGGTGCAGGCCGCGGTGACGGCGGCGATCGACGCCTATCTCGCCGCGCAGGACCGCCGGTGAGCGCGACGATCGCGCCGTGGCTCGCGCCGGCCTGGCAGCGCCTCGGCGAGGCGCTGCGCAGCGGGCGCCTGCACCATGCGCTGCTGATCGCCGGTCCGGCCGGCCTCGGCAAGCGCGCGCTGGCCGAGGCTCTGGTCGCCGCGGCGCTGTGCCAGCAGCGGACCGAGGCCGGCGCCTGCGGTGTCTGCCGCGCGTGCCGGCTGCTGGCTGCCGGTACGCATCCGGACCGCGCCCACGTCAGCTTCGCCGAGCGCGACGACGGCAAGCTGCGCAGCGAGCTGACGATCGAGCAGATCCGCACGCTGTCGGCACGCCTGGCCTTGTCGAGCCAGTTCGGCGGCCTGCAGCTGGCGATCATCGAGCCGGCCGAGGCGATGAACGTCAGCGCCGCCAACGCGTTGCTGAAGACGCTCGAGGAGCCGGCGTCCGACACGATCATGATCCTGATCGCCGATCAGGCCGCGCGCCTGCCGGCGACGATCCGCAGCCGCTGCCAGCGCATCGACGTCGCGCTGCCGCCCGAGCGCCAGGCACTGGACTGGCTGCGCGCACACGGCCTGAACGAGGCCGCGGCCGCCCAGGCGCTCGCGGCCGCGGCCGGCAATCCCGGTCTCGCGCTGGCCTGGAGCGGCGACGGACGGCTCGAACTCGGCGCGGCCTGCGCCGGCGACCTGAGCGCGCTGTCCGGCGGCCGCGCCACGGCGATGCAGGTCGCCGAGCGCTGGGCGGCCGATCGTCCGGCCGACCGGCTCTGGTTCGCCGCGGTGCTCGCCGACGAGGAGGCGCAGCGGCTCGCGCTCGGCGAGCGCGGCCGCTTCGGCTTGACCGCCATCGACGAAATCCCGAAGCTAGCCGCGTGGTTCGCGAAGGCCAACCAGGCGCGCCGGCTGCTCGACACGCCGCTGCGGCCGGAGCTGGTCCTGCTCGAGGTGTTGCGCGCCTGGCCGGCGGCCGGGCAGGGCGAGAGGAGAATCTGACGATGTCCACCCCGCTATCCGGCGGCATGCCGCGCCAGGGCATCCTGTCGCTGGCGATCAAGGACAAGGGCGCGCTCTACAACGCCTACATGCCGTTCGTGAAGGGCGGCGGTCTGTTCGTGCCGACCACCAAGCGCTACAGCCTCGGCGACGAGGTCTTCATCCTGCTCTCGCTGATGGACGACCCGGACCGCCTGCCGGTCGCCGGCAAGGTCGTGTGGATCACGCCGCCGGGCGCGCAGGGCAACCGAGCGGCCGGCATCGGCGTGCAGTTCAGCGATTCGAGCGACGGCGAGATCGTGCGCACCAAGATCGAAACGATCCTCGCCGGCATCCTGACCCAGGAACGGCCGACCCACACCATGTGAGGCCGGCACGGATGCGCCGCGCGCGCGCCTGATCCGATCGCCGCCGCTTTCGCGCACGATCGTGCCGGACTTCGTGAAATCGCGCGTATAGTCTCGGCGCAGACCTGCGGGTGATCCGACCTGCAGCGGGCGTGGCACCTCCAGTACGGATGACGCGGAGACCGGTCGTGTTCAGACGTTGGCTGCTCGGAATCCTGGCCGTCGTGGCGTTCGCCGTCGTCGGGCTGTTCGTGATCGCCTGGCGGCCGTCGATCGCGCCGATCGAGCCGCCGGTCGCGGGGTCGTTTCCGCCCGAGCGCGTCGCGCGCGGCGCGGTCCTGGCCGGTGCCGGCTACTGCGCGACCTGCCATACCGCCCGCGGCGGCGCACGCTACGCCGGCGGCTATCCGATGGCGACCGCGTTCGGCACGATCCATTCGACCAACATCACGCCCGATCCGGACACCGGCATCGGCCGCTGGTCCGAAGCCGCCTTCGTGCGCGCGATGCGCAGCGGCGTCGCGCGCGACGGCAGCCATCTGTTTCCGGCGTTTCCGTTCGACCATTTCACGAAGGTCACCGATCAGGACCTCGGCGATCTCTACGCGTTCCTGATGAGCCAGCCGCCGGTCGCGGCGCCGCCGCGCGAGAACACGGTGCCGTTTCCGCTCGACGTGCGCGCGCTGCAGGCCGGCTGGAAGCTGCTGTTCCTGCGCAAGGGCGTGTTCGAACCCGATCCGGCACGCAGCGAGGCCTGGAACCGCGGCGCCTATCTGGCCGAGGGACTCAGCCATTGCGGTGCCTGCCATACGCCGCGCAATGCGGTCGGTGCCGAGCGGCGCAGCGCCGCCTATGCCGGCGCGCTCGTCGACGGCTGGGAGGCGCCGCCGCTGACCGCGGCCAACCCGGCGCCGGTACCGTGGAACGAGGATGCGCTGTACGCGTACCTGCGCAGCGGCGTCAGTGCGCTGCACGGCAGTGCGGCCGGCTCGATGTCCGAGGTCGTCCACGACGGCCTGTCCAAGCTGCCCGACGCCGACATCCGCGCCTTGGCGGTCTACTTCGCCGAGGTCTCCGGCGCGGCCGCGCGCGCCGATCGCGGCGATGCGGCGGTCACCGCCGCGCTCGCGGCCTCCGGTCAGGCGCCGTCCTCGGCATCGGACGCCGGCGCCGAGCTGTATCGCGCGGCCTGCGCGTCGTGCCACTACAACCGCGCGCCGGCGCCGCTGGCGGCCCGTCCGGAGCTGGCCCTGGTCAGCGCGCTCGGCAGCGACGATCCGACCAATCTGATCCGCGTCGTGCTCGAAGGCATCGGCGTCGAGGAAGGCATGCCGGGCGTGCTGATGCCGCCGTTCGCGCATCTTCGCGACGCCGAGCTCGCCGCGCTCGCGGCGTATCTGCGCCGCACGCGTACCACCCGCCCGCCGTGGCCGGATCTGGAGGCGAAGATCGCCGAGGTCCGCCGTCACGCCGCCGGCACCTGACCGTCCTTTCGAGCGGAGCCGCCGCGATGACCAGCCTGACGATCAACGAACGCGAGGTGACCGTCACCAGCGGCGAGGACACGCCGCTGCTGTGGGTGATCCGCGACGAGCTCGGCCTGACCGGCACCAAGTTCGGCTGCGGCATCGGCCTGTGCGGCGCCTGCACGGTCCACGTCGACGGCCGGGCGATCCGCTCGTGCATCACGCCGGTCGCGGCGGTCGCCGGCACACGTATCACGACGATCGAGGGACTCGATCCGGCCGGCGCGCATCCGCTGCAGAAGGCCTGGATCGCGACGCAGGCGCCGCAGTGCGGCTACTGCCAGTCCGGCCAGATCATGCAGGCCGCGACGCTGCTCAAGGATTTTCCCGAGCCGACCGATCGCGACATCGACGCGGTGATGGGCGGCAACCTGTGCCGCTGCATGGCCTACGTGCGGATCCGCAAGGCGATCCATCTGGCCGCGGCCGAACTCAAGGAGCGCGAGTGATGGCCGGCCTGCGCTTTCCAGCGAACCCCGACGCGCCGGCGTCGGCGGCGCGCCGCGGCTTTCTGATCGGCGCGGCCGGTGCCGGCTTCGTGCTGGCGTTCGCGCGGCCCGGCCGCGTCTTCGCCGATCCGGCCGAGGCGATCGCCGCGTCCGCGTACGAGCCGAACCTGTGGTGCCGCATCGACGCCGACGGCATCGTCACGGTCAACATCATCCGCGCCGAGATGGGCCAGCACGTCGGCACCGCGCTGGCGCGGATCCTTGCCGACGAACTCGAGGCCGACTGGGCCGACGTGCGCATCGACCACGTCGACAGCGACCCCAAGTGGGGCCTGATGGTGACCGGCGGCAGCTGGTCGGTCTGGCAGAGCTTCCCGCTGCTGAGCCAGGCCGGCGCGGCCGCGCGCACCGCGTTGATCGAGGAGGGCGCCAGGCTGCTCGGCGTCGCGCCGTCGGCGTGCACCGCGCGCGCCAGCACGGTCAGCGCCGGCGGCCGTTCGATCCGCTACGCCGAGATCGTCCGTCGCGGCGATCTGAGCCGGCAGTACAGCGCCGACGAACTGAAGGCCATGCCGCTCAAGCCGGCATCCGAGCGCCGTCTGGTCGGCCGCGACACGCAGGCGATCGACATTCCCGACAAGACCGACGGCAAGGCCATCTACGGCATCGACGCACGCGTGGCGGGCATGCTCTACGCGCGGCCGAAGCTGCCGCCGACGCGCAACGGATCGAAGGTGCTGTCGATCGACGATGCCGCCGCCAAGTCGATCCCGGGCTACCACAGCGCGCTGGCGCTGGACGATCCGTCCGGCACCGTGCCGGGCTGGGTCATGGTGTTCGCCGACTCCTACGCCGCGGCGATCCGTGCCGCCGATCAGGTGCAGGTGCGCTGGGACAGCGACGACACCGCGCAGGTGTCCGAGCAGCAGATCCTCGACCACGGCGCGAAACTGATCGCCGATCCGGCCGCCGGCGCGCGCGTGTTCGACGACGCCGGCGTCGAGGACGCATTCGCGCAGGCCGCCTCGGTGCTCGAGCACACCTACACGACCGCCAGCGTGCTGCATTTCCAGCTCGAGCCGGTCAACGCGCTGGCGTTCGAGAAGGACGGCCGCTGGGAGATCCACACCGGCAACCAGTGGCAGTCGCTGATCCTGCCGACGCTGGCCAAGGCGCTCGGCGTCGGCGAGGACGCGGTCGTCATGCGGACCTATCTGCTCGGCGGCGGTTTTGGCCGCCGCCTCAACGGTGACTATGCGGTGCCGGCCGCGCTGGCGGCCAAGGCGCTCGGCCGGCCGGTCAAGATGGTCCTCACGCGCGCCGACGACGCACGCTTCGATTCGTTCCGATCGCCGTCGATCCAGCGCGTGCGCATGGCCTTCGACGCGGCCGGCGCGGTGACCGCGATGCAGCACGACGCCTGCGCCGGCTGGCCGACCGAGGTCATGGTGCCGGCGTTCATGCCCAAGGGCGCCAACGGCGTCGCCTACGATCCGTTCGCGATCGCCGGTGCCGACAGCTGGTACGGCGTCGGCGCGCAGCGCGTGCGCGCGCTGTCGAACGATCTGGCCAACCGCGCGTTCCGGCCCGGCTGGCTGCGCTCGGTCGGACCGGGCTGGACCAACTGGGCGTCCGAATGCTTCATCGACGAGGCCGCGCATGCACTCGGCGTCGATCCGGTCGCGTTCCGGCTGCGCCTGCTCGACGGCAAGGGCCGCAATGCCGGCAGCGCCCCCAATGCGGTCGGCGGCGCGCTGCGCCTGGCCGCGGTGATCCGGCGCGCGGCCGAGAAGGCCGGATGGGGCGGCACGCTGCCGGCCGACACCGGCCTGGGCATCGCCGCGACGTTCGGTCAGGAGCGCGACATGCCGACCTGGACCGCCTGCGTCGCACGCGTGCGCGTCGACCGCGCCAGCGGCATCGTCGTCGCCGAGCGCCTGACCCTGGTCGTCGACGCCGGCACGATCGTGCATCCCGACGGTGCACTCGCGCAGATGGAGGGCGCGGCGCTGTGGGGCCTGAGCATGGCGCTGCACGAGGGCACGCGCTTCGTCGACGGCCAGGTGCGCGACACCAATCTCGACACCTACACGCCGCTGCGGATCGGCGATGTGCCGGCGCTGGACATCGAGTTCGTCGCCAGCACCGAGGCCGCGGTCGGGCTCGGCGAGCCGGCGACCACGGTGGTCGCGCCGGCGATCGGCAATGCGCTGTTCGCGGCGGTCGGCGCGCGCGTGCGCGATCTGCCGATCCGCCCCGACGCGGTGCGCGCGGCGCTGGAGCAGAAGTCCGCCTGACCGTCGCGGCCAGCATGCGCTGGTGCGGCGCACGATTTGCGCGTACACTGAACGGGTTTGCTGCACCGGCTGCCCGTTTTCCCCGGTACGCCCGCCTCTCCAGGCTTCGAGCCGCGCTCGAATCATCTGCCTGAGACGGCTTCACTCCGCACGTCTTTCGCTGCGCAAACCCGACGGCCCGGTCCGGTCCGTCCGACAATGAGTCACTTGCTCGCAGCGCGGTTTCATGGGAACGCTCCGGGTCGCAGAACGGAGTATGTCGATGTCTTTCGAAAACCTTGGGCTGATGCCCGAGCTGGCGCGTGCGCTCGCCGAACAGGGCTACACGCAGCCGACCCCGATCCAGACCGAAGCGGTGCCGCTCGCGCTGGCCGGCCACGACCTGATGGGCGGTGCGCAGACCGGCACCGGCAAGACCGCCGCGTTCGCGCTGCCGCTGCTGCAGCGGCTCGCGCAGCTGCCGCCGGCCGGCGGTCCGCGCCGTCCGCGCGCGCTGGTGCTGACGCCGACGCGCGAGCTGGCCGTGCAGGTGCACGACAGCCTGCGCAAGTACGGCAAGTACCTGCGCCTGGCCAGCACGACGATCTATGGCGGCGCCGGCATGCAGCCGCAGATCGATGCGCTGCGCCGCGGCGTCGACGTGCTGGTCGCGACGCCGGGCCGCCTGATCGACCACATGGAGCGGCGCAGCGTCGATCTCTCGCAGATCCGCATGCTGGTGCTCGACGAGGCCGACCGCATGCTCGACATGGGCTTCCTCGCGGCGATCAAGCGCATCCTCGGCAAGCTGCCGGCCGAGCGCCAGACGCTGCTGTTCTCGGCGACGTTCGAAGACGCGATCAAGAAGCTCGCGATGGAGTTCCTGCGCGAGCCGCGCGAGGTGCAGATCGCCGCGCGCAACACGGTTGCCAGCACGGTCGCGCATCGCGTGCATCCGGTCGACGCGGTGCGCAAGCGCGATCTGCTGGTCGACATCCTGTCGGCGCGCTGGCAGGAGCAGGTCCTCGTGTTCGGCCGCACCAAGCACGGCTGCAACCGCCTGGCCGAGCAGCTCGCCAAGTCCGGCATCGAGTCGGTCGCGATCCACGGCAACAAGAGCCAGGCGCAGCGCCTGCGCGCGCTCGGCGACTTCAAGTCCGGCAAGGCGCGCGTGCTGGTCGCCACCGACGTCGCCGCGCGCGGCCTGGACATTCCGCAGCTGCCGCTGGTGATCAACTTCGATCTGCCGATGGTCGCCGAGGACTACGTGCACCGGATCGGCCGCACCGGCCGTGCCGGCGCCAGCGGCGAGGCGATCTCGCTGGTCGCACCGGACGAGTCGGAGCTGCTGCGCGCGATCCGGCGCATGCTCAAGAACGAGCTGGAGATCGCCGAGGTCGAGGGCTACGCGCCGAGCCGTCCGCTCGATCTGGAAGGCCGCGGCGGCGCTGCGCAGCGCCCAGGCGGCCAGCGTCCCGGCGGCGCACGTCCGGCCAAGCGCTCGCGGCGTTCGCGCGGCGGCGGTGGCGGCGGCGCGGCCAAGCCGCAGGCGCATGCCGGCCACAAGAAGCACGGCGGCGGGCGCAGCGACGGTTCGCGGCGCGGCAGCGGTACCGCGCGCTGAGCGAACGCCTGTGGTCGGGCCGCCGCGCCTGCGTCGGCCCGAGCGGCACCGCGACTCGCCGGTTGCGATTGGAAAGGCGGCCTCGCGGCCGCCTTTTTGCTGCCGGTTCGCCATCCACGCCACGTCGCGGTACGCACATGCATGCGGCACCCGCGTGGCGTAGCAGGGTGATGCGGCCGTGGCCGCCAGTCGACGGTTTCGGAGCGAGCCCGCGCGCGATCCCGCGTCCCGGGTGGCCGTGGCTCAGGACGCCGCGAGACGCGCCAGCGCCTGCTCGCGATCGAGTCCCTGTACGCGCAGGTTGTAGTAGTGCTGGCAGTCGGCCGAGAAGCTGACGCGGTTGGCCGGCGGCAGCCGGGCCAGCAGCGTCAACAGCGATACGGCATCCTCGTCGAGGCCTTCCTCGGCGAGCATCGTCTGCAGCTGCACGGCGCGGTTGGCGATCATGCGCGGACTTTCGCGGTAGCGCCCGGCGGCGGTCTGCAGCAAGGCGGTCACCGCCTCGGGCGTCGTGCCGCTCGCGCGGGCCCGATCGGGCAGGTGCGCGATCAGCCACGGGCCGGGCGGCGCCGCGTCGTGGGCGCCGAGCCACGTCTTCGATTGGGCCGGTTCGGCCGCGGCGCCCGGCGTCGGCGCGGCCCGCGGCGGCGGCGCTTCCTCGGCGCAGGCGATCAGCATGCAGGCCAGCACGGCGAGCACGGTCGGACGCAGGCGATTCATCGCGATACCCTCCGAGTGGGGCGGGCCCGCGCAGCGACCCGTTCGCGAAGACCCTAACCCGATCGCGTACCGCGCACCAGCGCCGCCGCGGCTGCGCATGGCCGCGCGATCGGCGCGGGATGCCGCCGCGCCGGCCGCCGATACGTCGATGTGATCCGATCGGACGATATCGCTTGGATTTTCATCGATCGTCCGCATACTCTGGCGATCGCCGCGGATCGCGATGACCGTCGTGCCGCGACGCGTCGCCGATGACGCCGAACGCGCGCCTCGTACGGACCAATCAGGGAGAGCCCATGCCCCATCACACGCCGCTGATCGCCACGATCGTCGCCGGCATCGTCCTCGCGTTCGCGTTCGGCATGGTCGCGCAGCGGCTCAGGCTGTCTCCGCTCTTCGGTTATCTCGTCGCCGGCATCTGCGTCGGCCCGTTCACGCCCGGCTTCGTCGCCGACGCCGGCCTCGCGCACGAGCTCTCGGAGATCGGCGTGATCCTGCTGATGTTCGGCGTCGGTCTGCATTTCTCGCTCGGCGACCTCCTGTCGGTCCGCAAGATCGCGATACCGGGCGCGATCGTGCAGATCACGATCGCGACCGGACTGGGCATGCTGCTGGCCTGGGTGCTCGGCTGGACCGTCGGCGCCGGCCTGATCTTCGGCATCTGTCTGTCGGTCGCCAGTACCGTCGTGCTGCTGCGCGCGCTCGAGGAGCGCCGCCTGCTCGAGACGATGCGCGGCCGCATCGCGATCGGCTGGCTGATCGTCGAGGACCTCGTCACGGTGCTGGTGCTGGTCATGCTGCCGGCGGTCTCGGGCCTGCTCGGCGGCAAGGTCGAGGAGGGCGTCGCCAACGATACCGCCAGCATCCTCGCCGCGCTCGGCTGGACGATGGCCAAGGTGACGCTGTTCATCGTGCTGATGTTCGCGGTCGGCCGCCGCGTGATCCCATGGGCGCTCGAGCGCACCGCCGCGGTCGGCTCGCGCGAGCTGTTCACGCTGGCGATCCTGGCGATCTCGCTCGGCGTCGCCTACATGTCCTCGGCCTTGTTCGACGTCTCCTTCGCGCTCGGCGCGTTCCTGGCCGGCGTCGTGCTCAACGAGTCCAAGCTCAGCCACGAGGCCGCCAACGATTCGCTGCCGATGCGCGACGCGTTCGCGGTGCTGTTCTTCGTCTCGGTCGGCATGCTGTTCGATCCGAAGATCCTGATCGAGCAGCCGATCGCCGTGCTGGCGACGTTCCTGATCATCACGGTCGGCAAGTCGCTCGGCGCCTTGTTCATCGTGCGCGCGTTCGGCCATCCGCTGCAGACCAGCCTGACGATCGCGACCGCGCTCGCGCAGATCGGCGAGTTCTCGTTCATCCTGGCCGCGCTCGGCGTCAGCCTCGGCCTGCTCAGCGAGGACGGACGCAATCTGATCCTCGCCAGCGCGCTGCTGTCGATCATCGTCAACCCGATGCTGTTCGTCGCGCTGGACCGCTGGACCGCGCGGCGCGACGCCGAGAAGAACGCGGCCAAGGCGGCCAAGGCCGCCGAGGCGCAGGCCGAATCCGATCGCGCGGCCGCTGCGGCCGACGACGACTTCCTGCCCGATCGCGCGCTGATCCCCGCGCGCGACCACATCATCCTGATCGGCTTCGGCCGCGTCGGCTCGCGCGTCGGCAAGGCGCTGCACGAGCGCGACATTCCGCTGGTGCTGATCGAGTCCGATCGCGACGACTGCGTCGCCGCGCGCGGCCTCGGCATCCCGTGCATCCTCGGCAACGCGGTCGCGCCGCAAGTGCTGGCCGATGCGAACCTGTCGACGGCCCTGGTGCTGCTGGTCGCGATCCCGCAGACGCTCGAGGCCGGCCCGATCATCCGCCAGGCACGCGAGGTCAATCCGGCGCTGGCGATCCTCGCGCGCGCGCATTCGGACGAGGAGGTCGCCTATCTGCTCAAGGCCGGCGCCGACGCGACGATCATGGGCGAGAGCGAGATCGCGCGCAGCATGTGCGACTCGGTCGAATCGCTGATCCGCCTCGCGCCGCGGCTGCAGAACGGCGGCTCCGCCGACGATCCGTCGTTGCCGGAACCGAACAGTCCACAGGCGGCCTGAAGGCCGCAGCGTGCCCGCCGCCGCGTGCGGGATCCGGGGTTCTCGTCGAATTCAGCCGCCCGCCCCGATGATCGGTTCGGGATCGTCCGTCGAGGCGTACGGTTCCGCATTTCTCCATCGAGGACGTCGGGACATGAGTGCAACCGATCCGCGCCGGCAGCCCGCGCCGGGTTATCCGAACGAGAATCCCAAGCCGCGCCCGCATCCGCCGAAGGGGCCCGGAGAAGGACGCCCCGACGAGCCGCAGAACGATCCGGACAAGAAGCCCGGGCGCGGCAACGGGTAGCGGCGTCCCGGTGACCGACAGCCGGCGTCCTTCCGCCATCGGAAACGTCCGGCAGTGCAAGGGCCCTCTGCGGGCGCGCCATCTCCCTGCCGGCCGCGCGGTGACTGCCTGGCGCGTGTGACCCGCGCGAGGCGTATCGCTTCGGTCATTCGGACGTGCGCTCAACCCGCGATCCACGTCAGCTGCCCGAGGCGTCGGCGGTCACGCATGGGGATTGTCGATACCGGTCCGGTCCGATCCGGTGCCTGCCGGCGCCGTACACGGCCGGCGAAGTGACGTCACCAGGGGGCAGCTGCAGGGTAGCCGACTATCGGCGCCGGTCGCGTTCGGCCGATAATGCGCGCCCCTCGCCGTGGTCGCCGCGCGCGACGGATTTCCGTACCGCCGCGGCGCTCGATGCCGGGCACCGACCCGGACGCCGCCATGCTGCTGATGATCGACAACTACGACAGCTTCACCTTCAATCTCGTCCAGTATCTCGGCGAGCTCGGGCAGGAGGTCAAGGTCGTGCGCAACGACGAGCTGACGGTCGAGGCGATCGCGGCGCTGCAGCCCTCGCACATCGTGATCTCGCCGGGGCCGTGCACGCCGAACGAGGCCGGCGTGTCGCTGCAGGTGCTCGCCGAGCTGGCCGGGCGCGTGCCGATCTTCGGCGTCTGCCTCGGCCACCAGTCGATCGGCCAGGCCTTCGGCGGCCGCGTGGTCAGGGCAGGGCGGATCATGCACGGCAAGACCTCGATGATCCATCACGAGGGCCGGGGCGTGTTCCGCGGCCTGCCCAATCCGTTCGAGGCGACGCGCTACCACTCCCTCGTCGTCGAGCGCGACACGCTGCCGGACTGCCTGGAGGTCACGGCCTGGACCGTCGACGAGAACGGCGACCGCGACGAGATCATGGGTCTGCGCCATCGATCGCTCGACGTCGAGGGCGTGCAGTTCCATCCCGAATCGATCCTGACCCAGCACGGCCATGCGCTGCTCGGCAACTTCCTGAGCGCCTGAGCCGGCGCCGCGGCCGCGCCGCTCGACCCGAGCCGCCGCGATCGTCCGCCGCTAGCGGTCGATCACGAATTGGACGGCCAAACCCGGCTCGATCGCATCGCGGGCTTGTGTCGCGCCGACAAGATGGTAGGTTCTCAGCCACGCGCCCGTGCCGGCGCGCTCCACGGATCATCGATGCCCATCACTCCGCAACAGGCCCTGCAGCGCGCGATCGAGCATCGCGAGATCTTTCACGACGAGATGATCGACCTGATGCGGCAGATCATGCGCGGGGAGGTCTCGCCGGCGATGACGGCCGCGATCCTGACCGGCCTGCGCGTCAAGAAGGAAACCGTCGGCGAGATCACCGCCGCGGCCGAGGTCATGCGCGAGCTCGCCGCGCCGGTGAAGATCCGGGCGCCCGAGCACTTCGTCGACATCGTCGGCACCGGCGGCGACGGCGGCCACAGCTTCAACATCTCCACCGCCGCGATGTTCGTCGCGGCGGCCGCCGGCGCGCGCGTCGCCAAGCACGGCAACCGCAGCGTGTCGTCCAAGTCCGGCAGCGCCGACGTGCTCGAGGCGCTCGGCGCGGCGATCGAGCTGACGCCGGCGCAGGTCGCGAACTGCATCGCCGAGGTCGGCATCGGCTTCATGTACGCGCCGACGCATCATCCGGCGATGAAGGCGGTCGCACCGGTGCGGCGCGAGATGGGCGTGCGCACGATCTTCAACATCCTCGGGCCGCTGACCAATCCGGCCGGCGCGCCGAACGTGCTGATGGGCGTGTTCCATCCGGATCTGGTCGGCATCCAGGTCCGCGTGCTGCAGCGGCTCGGCGCGCGCCATGCGCTGGTGGTCTGGGGCAAGGACGGCATCGACGAGATCTCGCTCGGTGGCGCGACCCTGGTCGGCGAGCTGCGCGACGGCGTCGTGCGCGAGTACGAGATCCACCCGGAGGAGTTCGGCTTCGCGATGGCGTCGGGCCGGCAGCTGCGCGTCGCCGACGCGGCCGAGTCGCGCGAGCGCGTGCTCGAGGCGCTGGCCGACGTGCCCGGCGCGGTCCGCGACATCGTCGCGTTCAACGCCGGTGCGGCGCTGTACGCGGCCGACGTGGCCGAATCGATATCCGAAGGCATAATCCTCGCACGGCAGGCCCTGGCGAGCGGCGCGGCGCGCGCCCGGCTCGATCAGTTCGTGTCGACGACCCGACGCATCGCCGAAGGAGGTTGAATGAGTGACGTCCTGCAACGCATCCTCGCGCGCAAGGTCGAGGAGATCGCCGAGCGCAGCGCGCGCGTGCCGCTGGCCGAACTGTCGGCGCGCATCGCCGATCTGCCCGACACGCGCGGCTTCGCGACGGCGATCGAGGCCGCGATCGAGGACGGCCGTCCGGCCGTCATCGCCGAGGTCAAGAAGGCCAGCCCGAGCCAGGGCGTGATCCGGCCCGACTTCGATCCCGCCGCGATCGCGCGCAGCTACGCGGCCGGCGGCGCGACCTGCCTGTCGGTGCTGACCGACGCGGACTTCTTCCAGGGCAGCGAGACCTATCTGCAGCAGGCACGCGCGGCCTGCGAGCTGCCGGTGCTGCGCAAGGACTTCACGATCGACCCGTACCAGGTCTACGAGGCGCGTGCGATCGGCGCGGACTGCATCCTGCTGATCGCCGCCGCGCTCGACGACGCGGCGCTGCTCGAGCTGTGCCTGCTCGCGGCCGATCTCGATCTGGACGTGCTGGTCGAGGTGCACGACGGCGAGGAGCTCGAGCGGGCGCTCGGCGTGCCGGCGCCGCTGATCGGCATCAACAACCGCAATCTGCGCACGTTCGAGGTCTCGCTGAACACCTCGGTCGATCTGCGCGACCTGGTGCCGTACGACCGCCTGCTGGTCGCCGAGAGCGGCATCCGCACGCTCGAGGACGTCGCGCGCCTGCGCGATGCCGGCATCGACGCGTTCCTGGTCGGCGAGAGCTTCATGCGCGCGGTCGATCCCGGCCACGAGCTGGCGCGTCTGTTCTCGCTGGAATGAGCGCCGTGGCACCGGGGGCGGATGCGGACGATCGCTCGATCCGGATCGAGCCGTTCCGGCCCGAATGGGCCGAGGCGTTTCGCCGTCTGAATCTGCAGTGGCTCGAGCGTCATTTCAGCGTCGAGCCGGCCGACGTGCGCGTGCTGGCCGAGCCGAAGTCGCAGGTGATCGACGCCGGCGGCGAGATCCTGTTCGCCCTCGATGCGACCGGCGCGGTGGTCGGCACCTGCGCTCTGCTGGCCGGGCCGGACGGCACATTCGAACTGTCGAAGATGAGCGTCGAGGAGGCGCGCCACGGTCAGGGCATCGGCACGCGGCTGATCGAAGCGGCGATTGCGGCGTTCCGCCGTCGCGGCGGGCGGCGGCTGTTCCTCGAGTCCAGCAGCCGGCTGGCGCCGGCGCTGCATCTGTACCGGCGCAACGGCTTCGTGCAGCAGGCGCCGCCGCACGAGTCGCACTACCGGCGCGCGGATGTCTACATGGTCTGGCGCCCCGCCGGGGCGGAGCGCTGAGGCCGGCCGCTCAGCGCGTGCCGAGCACCACGATCGTCTTGCCGGACACCGTGATCATGCCCTGTTCCTCGAGCTGCTTGAGGACGCGGCCGACCATCTCGCGCGAGCAGCCGACGATCCGGCTGATCTCCTGGCGCGAGATGCGGATCTGCGTACCGAGCGGGTGCGACATCGCGTCCGGCTCGTCGGTCAGGTCGATCAGCGTCTTGGCGACGCGGCCGGTGACGTCCATGAAAGCCAGGCGGCTGACCTTGCGATTGGTGTGCAGCAGGCGGTTGGTCAGCTGCGAGCCGATCGCGAACAGGATCTTCGGGCATTCCTCGCGCAGCGGGCCCTCGAACAGGCTGAACATGCGCTCGTAGCCGATCTCGGCGAACTCGCACGGCGTGCGCGTGCGCACCAGCACCTCGCGCCGCGGCGTCTCGACGAACAGGCCCATCTCGCCGATGAACTCGCCGCGGTTCAGATAGGCGAGGATCAGCTCGCGGCCTTCCTCGTCCTCCGAGGAAATCGTCAGCGAACCTTCGATGATGTAGTAGAGGATGTTGGCGGTGTCGCCGGGGCGGACGATGACGGTCTTGCTGGGGTAGCGTCGTCGGTGGCAGGCACTGAGGAAGCGCTCCATCGCAGCGCGGTCGGGGGTGAGGAACGGCGGGGCCTGGACCCGGGAAACGTTGCGCTGGAGGTTGTATTTGAAGTCGGCCGCGTTCACGTGATTGGATCTCCCCTGCACATGGCATCCGGATGCGTCACCGGGCGTGACGCATGGTTCCCCACGCGTCTGCGAGTCACGCCACAGTACGGTGCTGCGTCATCTTACATGGAGGAAACCGATTGTGGCAGTCGTCACTCATAATTCACCGAGGCGATGTTTCGCCTTCGATTCGATTGGGACATAATCCGCGGCCTCGCCGAGGCAGCGCCGACCCACGTCGACGTCCGAAGCGGGACGAGGGCGGTCGGCGGCCGAGGTCGCGCACCGCGATCCGACGGGTTCAGTTTTTCGGCGACAGCCCCGCGGGCTGGTCGCATCACGATGAGGTGACGGTGGTGGTCAAGCCCATTCCGAGGCTGCGGCTGCAGGGTTTCAACAACCTGACCAAGGCGCTCAGTTTCAACATCTACGACATCTGCTACGCGGTGTCCGAAGACCAGCGCCAGCGCTACATCGAGTACATCGATGAAGCCTACGACGCCGATCGCCTGACCAAGATCCTCACCAACGTCGCCGACATCATCGGCGCGAACATCCTCAACGTCGCGCGCCAGGACTACGATCCGCAGGGCGCGAGCGTGACGATCCTGATCTCCGAGCATCCGATCGTCGAGAAGCTCGGCAAGGACGTGATCTCCGACGCGGTCGTGGCGCATCTGGACAAGAGCCACATCACGGTCCACACCTATCCGGAGACGCATCCGCACAACGGCATCGCGACGTTCCGCGCCGACATCGACGTGGCGACCTGCGGCGTGATCTCGCCGCTGAAGGCGCTGAACTACCTGATCGACAGCTTCGAGTCGGACATCGTGATCATGGACTACCGCGTGCGCGGCTTCACGCGCGACGTCAAGGGCCGCAAGCACTTCATCGATCACAAGATCAATTCGGTGCAGGAGTACCTGGCGCGGCACATCCGCCACAAGTACGAGATGTTCGACGTCAACGTCTATCAGGAGAACATCTTCCACACGAAGATGCACATCAAGGACTTCGACCTCGACACCTATCTGTTCGAGGCCAACGCCGACGACCTCTCGTTCAAGGAGCGCCAGCGCATCGAGTCGCTGCTCAAGCGCGAGATCGAGGAACTGTTCCACGGCCGCAACCTGGTCTGAGCGTTTTGCACGGCGGCACGATCGGACGGCCCGCTTCTTGGCGGGCCGTTCTGCTTTCGGACGTCGGCATGTGCAAAGGGTGGGGCCGTTCGGCGCCTGGTCGCGACGGATCGAGCGTTCGTGGCGGGCGCACGAGTGGACGGTGATGGCGCAACTCGCGTCGGCTCGGCGCACGGCAGGTCCGTTACGACCGGATCGATGCGTCGGGCACGGCCGATCGAGACGGACCGGAGTACCTCCGACCGGGCGCGGTCGATCCGGGCTCGATCGGGGCCGGATTCGATCAGCCGGGCTCGAACGCTTCGAGTTCGCTCGGCTGGGTTCGATCAGCTGGCGTTCGATCGGCTCGAGTCGATCAGCTCGGTTTCGATCAGCTCGGGTTGGATCAGCTCGGGTTCGATCAGCGAATCCGATCAGATCCGGTAGGCGACCGTGCGCATCAGCTGGGCCGCGGCGCGCATGATCAGCGGCAACGGCGCCGGCAGCGGTGCCGCGCCGGCCGCCTGCGCATGGTCGGCATGGCGCGCCTCGTCCTCCTTCATCCGGCTGACGATCGCGCGGCTGCGCGCGTCGGCGGAGGGCAGGGCGTCCAGATGACCGGCGAGATGGGCCTCGACCTGGCGCTCGGTCTCGACGACGAAGCCCAGGCTCAGCCGGTCGCCGATCAGGCCGGCACCGGCGCCGATGAGCCAGGCGCCGCCGTACCAGAGCGGATTGAGCAGGCTCGGGCGGCTGTCGAGCTCGCGCAGGCGCGCGCCGCACCAGGCCAGGTGATCGGTCTCCTCGGCGGCGGCGGCCATCAGGTGACGGCGCAGGTCCTCGCTGCGCGCGACTGCGGCCTGGCCGACGTAGAGTGCCTGTGCGCAGACCTCGCCGACGTGGTTGATCCGCATCAGACCGGCCGCATGGCGCCGGTCGGTCTCCTCGAGTGGCGCATCGGGCACCGCCTCGGCCGGCGACGGACGTGCGGCGGCCGGCTCGGGTTCCGAGACGGTCGACAGCGCGCGTTCGACGGCCACCAGCAGGCGGTCGGTGATCGACAGCGATGCGGTCACGATGGGCGGCTCCGTCGAAATCGGGGCGGCCAGTCTACCGTCCGTGGCCGTGAACCGCGCCCGGCGCCGCGCGCGGCATCGAAAAAAAGCCGGCGGCGCCGCTCAAAAGGACTTCCGGATGTGCAAGAATGCCGCCCCCGCCGGGAGGGGCGCCGATTGCGCTCGATGGCTTGCGCAATTCAGCGTTCGCCCCTATAATCCCGCGTCTTTATTTTCTGGACCAGCCCGTAACCCGGGCGATCAAGGTGTTTCCGATGAAAACGATCAGCGCCAAGCCCGAAACCGTGCAGCGCGACTGGTATGTGGTCGACGCTACCAACAAGACGCTCGGCCGCCTCTGCTCAGAACTCGCAACCCGCCTGCGCGGCAAGCACAAGCCGATCTACACGCCGCACGTGGACACCGGTGACTACCTGGTCGTGATCAACGCCGAGAAGATCGCGGTGACCGGCAAGAAGCTCACCGACAAGAACTACCATCGCTTCACCGGCTACATCGGCAACCTCAAGACGACCTCGCTCAAGGACATGCTCGCCCGTCATCCGGAGCGCGTGATCGAGATCGGCGTCAAGGGCATGCTGCCGAAGAATCCGCTCGGCCGCGCGATGTTCCGCAAGCTCAAGGTCTATGCCGGTGCCGAGCACCCGCATACGGCCCAGCAGCCGCAGACCCTGGATCTCTGAGGCGCCGTCCTCGCAGGAGCCCGCCCGTCGCGGTGCGGGCCTCACACGTACGCTAGGTTTCCCATACATGGCTATTGAGCAAAACTACGGTACCGGTCGTCGCAAGTCCTCCGCCGCGCGGGTCTTCCTGCGCAAGGGCAGCGGCAGCATCGTCGTCAACGGCAAGACGCTCGACCAGTTCTTCGGTCGCGAGACGGCCCGCATGATCGTGCGCCAGCCGCTCGAACTGGTGCAGGCCACCGACAAGTTCGACGTGCTCGTCACGGTCGCCGGCGGCGGCACCACCGGCCAGGCCGGCGCGATCCGCCTCGGCATCGCCCGCGCGCTGGTCGAGTACGACGAGACGCTGAAGTCGCCGCTGCGCAAGGCCGGTTTCATGACCCGTGACGCCCGCGAAGTCGAGCGCAAGAAGGTCGGCCTGCACAAGGCGCGTCGCGCGACCCAGTACTCCAAGCGTTAAGCACGGAACGCCCGCCGGCCTTGCCGGCGGCCGATTCCAGGCCGTCAGAACGGTGGTTCGTCCACCGTGGCCCCCGGTTCTTGGGAGATCGTCTAATGGTAGGACAACGGACTCTGACTCCGTTTATCTAGGTTCGAATCCTAGTCTCCCAGCCACTTCAAAGCCCCTGCTTCGGCGGGGGCTTTTTTTGTTTCAGCGATCGCAAAGCGGTGGCTGTTGCACACAACCCGATCTTGAGCGGTACCAGCGGCGCGTGACTAGTCTGCTGCCGTCAATCAGCCGACGTCATCGATCTGCATGTCCGCTTTCGGCTAGAAGCCGCCGGTCGGGGTGGCACTCTAGCTCGGCAGCTCTTATTCTGACGGGCGAGTGGCACACGGGAAGGTAAGCAATGCAGTTGATTCGTCATCGTCAGCCGCGGCCTGGACCTGAAAGCGCCTTGGTTAACAGGTTCCTGGAGCATTTCCCGCTCACGCCGATGGGGTCGCGCAGATTGACGGTCTTTCAGGAGCCGAAACTCACCTCGGGCTTGCCTGATCTTGTCGCCGCCCTCTGGGACGAGCCGACCGCGATGCGATGGACCACAACGCGGACTGTGCTACCCACACAGGCCGTTCGCTTAGCGCACCTCATGTTGCTACTCGGTGCACAGACCGCGGAACGGCTTGCGGCTGTCTTTCAGAGCAAGGTCAACAAGCTTTTGACGTGTTTGCTCGCCGCCGAGGTGGTCACCGAGCGAGGGGGGCTGTGGTCCGTGGTCCCGCCAAGAACCTCGTTTGCCGTTCGCCGCCTGGTCGCATTCGAGGCGAAGATTTCCGATTGGCGCGGGGCAATCGAACAAGCCGCGTTGAACCGGTGGTTCGCGTGCGAATCCTATGTCCTGCTGCCGCACCAGCCGCGCAATAGCGATATGCTCACACTGGCGGCACAAGCCAACGTCGGTGTATGGATCGTAGGGCAACGACGTCCACTCCTGCCGAGCCGCATTGAGACCGGGCGCCAGCCGATGTCCTATGCCTCGTGGTTGTTTAACGAATGGGTCTGGCGCCACGCACTGACTGCAACGGCACCCGCGAAGGAGACGCCCGATGGTTACAACGGCCTGGGTAGCGAGCCAGTTTCCGGAGCTATCGGCGATTACCGAATACCCGCACGGAGGTCAGAAGTGGGTGTTCGGAGCGACACATCACCACGACGGCGCAGTGGTGATCAAGTTAATCAAGCCAGACACGAATGCCGACCGTGTGCAGCGTGAAATCCTTGCCGTCACCCAAGTCAGATCGCCACGCATCCCGACCATCTTCGAACAAGGTTCACTGAAGGCTGTTGCTGGCGTTGGCGATGTGGTCTGGATTCGCGAGCAGCGAGTCGACGGAGAAAACGTTCGCCAGGTGCTCGCACGTGGGCCCTTGGGTCCTGCCGAGGTACTGCGCCTAGGCCAGCACGTGCTGGAAGCTTTGACGGACGTCGCGCAGGCGCGAATCGTGCACCGCGATGTCAAGCCCGAGAACATCATGCGTGCGACTGATGGCACGTATTGGCTGCTGGATTTCGGCATCGCTCGACACCTCGAGCTCACGTCCCTTACCGCAACTGCTGCACTGAGTGGCCCCGGTACGCTTGGATACGCGCCGCCGGAACAGTTCCGCAACCAAAAGCGCGAACTAGACGAGCGGGCGGACCTCTTCGCACTCGCGGTCACCTTGGTCGAGTCTCTAACCGGCACGCATCCGTATCGCGAAGGCGCGCGCGACCGGCCCGAGGTGCTGAGACGCATCGAACAAGCGCCGCTCCCTGTTCCTGTCATCGCATGGGATGCGACAGGAAAACTGTTCGATCTCCTTACTGCGATGGGCCAACGGCGTAAAGATTGTCGGCCACGAGGAGCCGCAGAGGCCCTGACGTGGATCAAAGAAATCCCAATGCCTGCAGCGGCATGAAGTCGTGGACGTGGCCCTTCATGCAGCGATGCATGTCGCCCACTGGAATATCCAGGGCGCCTGGGCGCCGCGGAGGAACATGATGGAACTGCAACTGCAATTCGGCTTCGGAATGATGGACCATTCGCGATCCATGATCGATGCCTGGAATGGGGGCACTGTGGTGCTGAGTCCACGAGACCTTAGCGCCGTCCAACTCGAACGGCTCGCTGGCGATGTCACGTCGTTGCCGAATGGAAGGGTCTTGCTTGATCCGCAGTTTTATTTGCCTCACGCCGACCACGAGCGACTAACGTCACACGACTATTGGCCTGCTAGCTACGACACTAATGACTTCTGGTCGGGCGCCGAACTGCGGCAGCTCATTGCGAAACTATCTGATCTGAATCGCAAGCTCGCCTGCGAGGCTTTCATCCTGCCATCGCTGTTTGCGGAAAGGGTTGATGAAGACTGGCTTGCCCAGCAGAAAGTCATCATCGACGAGGCGCAGGATTCATGCGACCGGCCTCTGTTCGCTACCGTTGCGCTTGGCGCCGACGCCGTGAAGTCAGACGAGAGCATCGACGAAGTGCTCGCTGCAGCGGAGACGTGGAGTGTCGCCGGCGTTTATCTAGTCTGCGAGCACCCGAAGGGTGAGTACCTACTCACCGATCCGACTTGGCTCTCGAATGTCCTGGACCTTGTGGCCGGATTCCGGCTCAAAGGGAAGTCGGTCATTGTCGGCTATTGCAACCATCAAATGCTTGCTTTGGCTTGTGTTGGCGCAAACGCGATCGCTTCAGGTACCTGGATGAACGTGCGCTCCTTCCCGCCGGCGAAGTTCCGCGCGCAGTACGAAGAAGAGATTAAGCAACGGGCGATCTGGTACTACTGCCCGCAAGCCCTATCCGAGTACAAGGTGCCCTTCCTCGACATTGCAAAAAAGCAAGGCGTGCTGGCGCAACTGCGAGCTCCTGAGGAGTTGGGTAGCACTTACGCCGATACGCTCTTTTCCGGCGTTCAGCCCACAGCCGTGAACTGGGCCGAGCAAAGTGCGTTTCGGCACTACCTCCAGTGTCTTCGAGCGCAGGCGACAGGAGCTCGGCTCGACTCATTCGATGCAACCGCCGACGCTCACGAACGCGCGTTGGATTCGGCTGAGGCGCTGCTGGAGTTGCTGCATCGAGTTGGTGTGCGGGGCCAGCTTCGCGATTTCGCGAACGCTATCGACGTCAACCGCGCGGCACTGAATGTCATCAGGTCATCTCGAGGTCCGATGTTGCGACGCAACTGGGCTGCCATTTAAGTCCGCATCGGGAGCGGCTGCCGGGGGACATGCTGAGCGTCCGTTTTGGGTCGGAAGCGGTCCTTCGGCGATTGTCAGCCCTTCCTCTGTGATCAGCAGCAGCGCGCTTGAACTCCGCGATGTGATCTAGCTGGATCTGACCAGCCAGCCCTGTTTGCTTGTCAATCAACCACTTTAGGGAACTCAGCGTTGCCTTGGGCATGCAGACAGTGGACCCCGCCAGCAGACCTGGTCGTGTGCAACAGCTACCGCTTTGCGTCAGCGGTATCGATTGGCGCGAACGCCAATCCTTCGCTCCACGGCGCAGCTTGGAAGTGCGTATTGCGCTCGACGGGCGGTCATATTTCGGCCTACGCCGATACGCGATAGCAGCAAGCTCGCGGTATCGATTCGGGAATGTAATGGCCGGCAGCGGATGCCGCTGATCGCCACCGATCATCACCCGACCGCAACGCCGCGACAGCGCGCGCGGCGCAGCCCGCGCCAGGTCTCCTCGAGTATCGGCACCAGAGCCAGCGCGATCGCCGCGCTGGCGAGGATCGCGATCGACGTCGGCAATGGCTCGGCCTTCGTCCGCAGCGTCCAGTCCGGCTGCCAGCTGCCGCTGCCGAACCAGGCCTCGGCGAATGCGAGTGCGGCGGCGATCAGCGGCAGCACGTTCATGAAGCCGTGGACCTGCTGCTCGGTCGCCGAGATCAGCCGGTGCCGCTGCGCATGCCGCGTGTCCCACCATGCGGTCGCCTGATGCGCGAACGCGCCTGCCAGCACGAGCAGCAGGATTGCGTAATTGAGTTCGAGCCACAGCGCGGCCCAGGCCGGCAGCGCGATCTGCGCCCACTCGGCGATGTGCAGCAGCGACTCGGGCCAGCCGGCGTTGTCCTCGATCGCGGCGCGTCGGTGCAACAGATAATCGACGGCGCCGGCGAGCAGCCAGGCCGGCAGGATCACACCGAGCAGGACCGCGCCGACGGCATTCATTCGGTCGCTTCGTCGTCGCCGAGCGTCGCCGGATCGATCGGCGCGAGGCCGCTGGCGGCGGGGCCGTTCAACACCGCGCCGTTGGCGGCTTCGAAGCGCGAGCCGTGACACGGGCAGTCCCAGCTGCGCTCGGCGCGGTTCCAGCGCACGACGCAGCCCAGATGCGGGCAGCGCGCCGAGTGCGCGTGCAGCGTGCCGTGTCCGTCGCGATGGACCGCGCACAGCTGCAGGCCGCGCCGCACGATGCGGCCCTCGCCGCGCGCGATCGTCTCGACGCCGCCGGCATCGGTCGGCGCGATCCAGTCGTGGTACTGCCAAGCGACGTTGGCGTTCTCCTTGACCCATTCGCGGCCGAACTGCTTGCGCGACGGATCGTAGACGGTACGCCACGGATGGTCCTCGCCATCGACCAGGGCCGCGATCAGCGGGCCGGCCAGCGTGCCGTGCGTGATGCCGTTGCCCGAATCGCCGGTCACGACGTAGACGTTGCGCGCGCCGATGTCGCGTCCGATGTAGGCCAGGCCGTCGGCCGGCTCGATGATCTGTCCCGACCAGCTGCGCCGCAGCGCGCCGAGCCCTAGCAGATGCGCGCGCGCCCAGGCTTCCAGCTCGCGGAACGGCGCTTCGTCCGGCTCGCGCTGGCCGACCTTGTGGTCGGCTCCGCCGATCAGCAGCAGATCGGCGCCGCCGGCGCCGTCGATCCAGCGCAGATAGTGGTACGGATCGCCGCTGTCCCAGAACAGCGCGTCCGGCAGCAGGTCGCGCGGCGCTTCGAACGCGAGCAGGAACGAGCGGTACGGCGCCTGCTTGGTGTGATATGCGACGCGGCGGTGGAACGGCACGTTGGTGCAGACGACCACGGCGCGGCAGTCCACGTGCGGGCCCTCTGACGTGATCACGCGGCACGCGTCGCCGTCCTCGACCGATACCGCCTCGGCGCGGAACACGCGTCCGCCGTCGTCGCGGATCGCGCGTTCGAGACCGCGCACGTAGGCCAGCGGATCGATGCGGGCTTGATCCGGAAAGCGCAGCGCGCGTCCGCCGTCGATCCGCAGCGCCGCTACGCGGTCGGCATGGACCTCCACGCCGAGCCGCCGCGCGGCCGCGGCTTCGCGTTCGAGCAGATCCTGCGCGCTCGACGGCGCGCGCAGCAGATAGCCCTCGACACGCGTGAAGCCGGTCGCCTCGTCGCTCCAACGTTCGATCAGGTCGACCGCGGCGCGATGGCTCTGCACGGCCAGCCGCGCGCCTTCCTCGCCGTGCTGATCCTCCAGCGCGCAGAGCCGGTCGTCGAGCGCGAACGAGACATGCGCGCTGCTGCGTCCGGTCTCGCCGGCGCCGACGCCGCGGCGGTCGAGGATCACGACGTCGTGGCCGGCCTCGCGCAGGCAGCGTGCGACGGTCAGCCCGGCGATGCCGGCGCCGATCACGCAGACGTCGGTGCGTATGTCACGGTCGAGCCGGTACAGGCGGTGCTTCGAAGCGGATCGATCCGCCCACAGACTGTCGAGTCGCGCGGTCATCTGGCCTCCTGATACGAATCGGAGATGCCTCGCCGCGTCAGCGCCGCCGGAGGCTCCGGCTCTGCATGCTCGGCCGATGCGAGTGAACACGCCGAGAATCCGGCGGCGGTGTGCGCGCTGCGTTCACGATGCGATCGGGATGGTCGGCCGACGACCTCGATCGTGCGGCGCGCGTCGCACACCGGTCGTGCGCGCGGTGCCGCAGACGCGCGCCGGCTCCGCCGCGAGCCTGCAGGCCTGCGCACCGACGCAAGGCGATTTCGGGTCGATCGTGCGTACGCCGTCGTCGAGTGTTTCGATCGCGCCGCGCGGGTGGGGCAGTGGCGTTCAGCGGCGCTTGTGCGAGCAGCGGCAAGATCGTGCGTCGATTCCGATCGCTGACGATCCCGCCATGGCCGTTCCGACCCGCAACCGCAAGCGTGCCCGCAGCCGCACCGCCGGCCACGGCGACAACGGTACCGCCGACCGCGACAATCCCAGCCGCGGCCGCCGCGACAAAAGCGGCAAAGGCGGCAAAGGCCGTATCAGGCTTTCCGGGCATCATTCGATCTTCGATCGCTTCGCGACCGTCGCCACGCATGCGGCCGGCTCGCCGTGGACGTTCAGCGGCGCCGTGGCGATCGTGCTGGTCTGGGCCGCGCTCGGTCCGTTCGTCGGATACTCCGAGGTCTGGCAGCTCGTCATCAATACCAGCACGACGATCATCACGTTCCTGATGGTGTTCCTGATCCAGCGCTCGCAGAACAAGGACAGCGCGGCGATCCATCTGAAGCTCAACGAGCTGCTGGCCTCGGACCGCAACGCCAGCAACCGGCTGGTCGCGGTCGAGGATCTGGACGAGGACGATCTGCGCCGGCTCGCCGCGTTCTACGAGCGCCTGGCCGAACTCGCCGAGCGCGAGCGTGGTATCAAGGAGTCGCACTCGCTCGACGAGGCCGATGCCTCGCATGCGCGCAAGCATCGTTGAACGCATCGTCCCAGTCCGGGCGCTCGGCGACTCCCAGGCACCGCGACGTCAGTCCACCCGGACCGAACGCGCCGCGCGTGTGCTCCAGACCAGCACGGCCGCCAGCGCCAGCGCGCAGGCGCTGGCCGCCCACAGCGCGGCCAGACCGATCCGCGCCTGCGTCCAGGCGCCGAGGACGGCGCCGGCGACCAGGGCCGCCCAGTGCATCAGGTACGGCCACCAGGCCAGCGGATCCTCGCCTCGCGTCGCGTCGGCGAGTAGCTGGCCGATCCGGACCAGGGTGCCGGTCATGTAGGTCAGGCCTACCGGAAAGCCGCCGATCGGCGCGAACACCGCGTTGACGGCGCCCATCGCCGCGGTCGCGCCGAACGTCGCGGCCAGCGGCGCGCCGGCATGGTCGAGCAGGGCCGCGCCGGCCAGCAGCAGACCGACCAGGGCCATCACGCGCGCCTGCGCGGTGCGCGGCCGGCTGTGATGCGCGAGCCAGAAGCCGGCGAAGACGCCGGCGACGAACGCGGCGATCAGCGCGAGCGCGATGCCGGCCAGCGGCGAGCCTTCGGCGATCGCGACGCCGAGCCGTGTCGAGTTGCCGCTCATGAACGAGACGAAGAAGCCGCCCAGCGTCAGGAAGCCGACCGCGTCGATGTAGCCGGCCAGCGCGGACAGGGCGGCGGCGAACGCGCGGGCGCGCACGGTGTGTCGGATCACGAGCAATCCCCGGAAACGGTGCGGCGCAGTGAGGTCCGCAGCTGCATTCTGGCGCGCTTCACGCGCGGAGGCGAGCGAGCCGACGTTCACGCCATGCGCATACGAGTCAGCGCGTGTTGCGCGGCAGCAGGCACAGTAGGCGCCGGATTCGGCGAGGAGTCATTCGATGCATCAGAACGGCAATGAGGATACGGCTCCGGATACCGCGCTGGCGATCGCCCGCGCGCGCTGCCGGCTCTACGCGCTGGCCGCTCGCTGCGCAGTCGACGATACGCTCGCGGCGGCTTGGCGCGATGCCGAAAGGCAGGCCCGGCGCCATGTCGAGCGCCTCGGTATCGGCCGCGACGGCATGCCCGAACCGGCCGAGCCGGCGGCCTGGACCTGCCTGATCGAGGCGATGGACCTGGCGCTGCAGAACGGCGATCGGGCCGCCGCGCAGCTGGTCGCGCAGGAATGCATCGCGGTCGCCGAGGCGCATGCGGCCGCCGCGCAGCGGCCGCCGACGGCACGCCATCGCGACGATCGCCGCGCAGCAGGCTTCGCAGGCGACGTCGCGATCGGACAGGTGCAGCCGGCGTGACACCGCTGGAGCGCGGCGCAGTCGGTGTGCCGCGCGAGCGCCCCCTGCGTGAAGTGCTTGTGCAGTCCGATTCGTACCGACCGATGGGAATCGATTCAACCGACGGAGACCACGCATGACCAAGCTCGACAAACCCCTGCGACGCGAACTGGAGATCGACGGCACCGCCTATACGCTGGTCGTCGATGCGGACGGGCTCAAGCTGACCGGGAAGGGAAAGCGCAACGGCACCGCGCTGTCGTGGAAGGCGATCGTCAGCGGCGACGCCGGCCTCGCGGCGGCGCTGCGCGCCTCGACCGACGCCTGAGCAGTGCGACGCAAGAGCGCGCGGCGCGTCAGCCGGCGCGCCGCGCGGTCTTGCGTGTGGCGGTCTTCTTGGCGGCCGTCTTCTTGGCCGCCGCGCGCTTGGCGGCCTTGCGCGGTGCCGGTGCGGCCTTGGCCGGTGTGCGCTTCTCGGTCTGGATGCTCTTCTTGAGCAGCGCCATGAAGTCCACAACGTTGGTCGTCGCATCTTCGGGCGCCTCCGGCTCGTCGACCGGCTTGACGACGCCCTTGCTCTTCATGCGCTTCTCGATGACCTTGGTCAGGCGTGCTCGGAACTCGTCCTTGTACCGATCGGGCTGCCACTCGGCGCTCATCGACTCGATCAGCTGGGCCGCCATGTCCATCTCGGCCTTGCTGATGCGGAACGAGGCCAGCCCGCCGCTCGGAAACGCATACTCGCTGGCCGGCACCAGCTCCTGCGGATAGCGCAGCAGATTCAGCAGCAGCGCATCGTCCTGCGGCAGTACCGCGCAGAGGTACTCGCGCGTGCGGATCACGACGCGACCGATGCCGACCCGGCCGGTCTTCTTGAGCGTCTCGCGCAGCAGCACATAGCCCTTCTCGGCCTTCTTGCCGGGCACCAGGTAGTAGGGCTTCTCGAAGAACTGCGGCGACAGCGCGTCGCGCTCGATGAAGGATTCGATGTCGATCGATTCGTGGCTTTCCGGCGCGGCCGACTTGATGTCCTCCGGCTCGAGCACGACGTAGCTGCCCTTGTCGTATTCGAACGCCTTGACGATGTCCTTCCACGGCACCTCGGCGCCGGTGTCGGCGTTGACGCGCTCGTAGCGGATCGGCTTGTTGTCGCGCGCATCGAGCATGCGGAAGTGCAGGTCGATCCGGCGCTCGCCGGTCATCAGCGAGATCGGCACGTTCAGCAGGCCGAATGACAGGGTTCCGGTCCAGATCGGACGTGCCATAGAGGATCCTCGGGCGGTGCGGAAAGGGAAGGGCCTCTCGTAGCAGGCAGGCGCTGAATCGATCGCAACCGAACGCGTTCGCCGGCTCATGTGCTGATGCTCGATCGCGATCGGGCTGTGCGGGACGAACTTTCCGCAGCCGCGCAAATTCTCCGCATCCACAGCCGGGGAGCGCGTCGAGCGCGCCTTGCGGCCGGCATGGTGCCTGCACCTACTCCTGGGCCGGCGTCCGCCGGCCATCGGAGCGAGCGTCATGGGCAACCAGCAGAACCAGAATCCGAATCAGAACCAGAACCCGAACCAGGATCAGCAGAAGCGCACCGGACAGGACGATCAGAACCGCAAGCAGCCGGCGCCGGGCGAGCGCGAGCAGCAGGGTCGCCAGGACCAGGACACCGGACGCGGCGGCCAGCAGCGCTGAGCGAGCCCGATCGAACGGCCGGGCGCGGACTCGCCCCGGCCGTTCGTGCGTCGCACACCGACGGCCGGGCCGGCTGTGCTTTCTTCATCTCACGCATGACACCTCGCCCGCGACGCGAGCCCGGTCGCGGTGGCGCGCGGCCTCAGACCGCATCGCGCCCACGCACGCCGACCTTCGGCCGCGTACGGCGCAGATCGATGCGCGCCTCGAACACCTGGGCCGGCATCGGCCGGCCGTACCGATAGCCCTGGCCCTCGCTGCAGCCGGCATCGATCAGCAGCCGTTCCTGCTCGGCGGTCTCCACGCCCTCGGCGACCACGCCCATGCCGAGCCGCTCGCCCAGATGCAGCACCGCATCGACGATCGCGGCATCGCGCGGATCGCTCGCCATCGTGCGCACGAAGGTCTGGTCGATCTTGAGCCGGTCCAGCGGCAGCGTCTTGAGCAGGCCGAGCGACGCGTAGCCGGTGCCGAAATCGTCGAGCGCGACGCCGACGCCGGCATCGCGCAAAGCGCGCACCGCGCCGAGCAGCTTCGGATCGTTGCGCACCGCGATCGTTTCGGTGATCTCCAGCTCGAGCATCGGCGGCGGCAGCGCGTGTTCGGCCAGCGCGCCGATTACCGCGTCGGCCAGGTCGCCGGTATGCAACTGCGCCGCGAACAGGTTGATGCCGAGCCGGAACGGCGGATGGCCCTGGTCGCGCCAGTGCGCGGCCTGGCGCAGCGCCGCATCGATCGTCCAATGACCGACCGCCGCGGCCAGCGGCATCTTGTCGAGCACGTCGAGAAACGCGCCGGGCGTCAGCAGCCCGAGCTGCGGATGGTTCCAGCGCAGCAGCACCTCGGCGCCGACCATCGTGCGATCGCGCAGGTCGACCTGCGGCTGGAAGTAGATCTCGAACTCGCGCCGCGAGAAGCCGCGGTGCAGCTCGGCCTGCATCGCGTGACGCGCCTCGACCGCGCGTTTGAGCCTCGGCGCGAAGAAGCTGACGCTGCCCTCGCCGCTGCGCTTGGCCTCGTACAGCGCGAGATCGGCATTGGACAGCAGCGTCTCGGCATCGGGCGCCTGCGCGCCGGACAGCGCGACGCCGATGCTGGTGTTGAGCTGGAACGTATTGCTGTCGATCGTGAACGCCTGCACGAACGCGCCCTGCAGCTCGGCGACGAGCGCGGCCGCGGCATCGGCATCGGCGCCCTCGACGAGCACCGCGAACTCGTCGCCGCCGAGCCGCGCGAGCAGGTGGCGGTCCTCGCTCCTGCGCCGCAGACGATGCGCGACCTGCGCCAGCACGAGATCGCCGGCCGAATGGCCGAGTGCGTCGTTGACGTCCTTGAAGCCGTCCAGGTCGAGCAGCAGCAGCGTGGTGCCGGCCGCCTGCGGCGTCGCCAGCCGGCGCTGCAGGCTGTCGAGGAACAGGATGCGGTTCGGCAGGCCGGTCAGCGGATCGAAATGTGCGAGCGAGCGCAGCCGGTCCTTGACGCGCTTGCGCTCGGTCAGATCGGAGACGACCACGGCCAGGCCCCAGTCCTCGCCGGTGCGCCAGCTCGAACGCGCGAGGCTGACCGGAAACGTGCTGCCGTCGGCGCGCCGCGCCGGCGTGTCCTCGAGCGCGCCGAGCAGGATCAGGGTGCCTTCGTCGTCGCGGCCGATCGCCGCGTCGGGCACCAGCGACACGAACGCGCGGCCGAGCAGGTCGCCGCGGCGATGATCGAACAGCGCCTCGGCCGACCGGTTCGCGTAGACGATCGTGCCGTCCGCGTCGAGGCAGAGCAGGGCACAGGGCTGCCGGTCGCAGATGCGGCGGAAGCGCTGCAGGCCCGCGATCACCTCGCGTGCGGCCCGCGTCCAGCTGCGCCGCCGCGCGACCGCCGCGGCGAGCCGCGCGAGCGCATCGGCGGCCGGGCCTTCGTAGCGGCGCGCGTGATGCTCGATCAGACACAGCAAGGCCGGAGCCGAGTCGCGGTCCGATGGGAGCCGCAGCGCGAGCGCGTAGCGCTGCGCGTCGGCGAGCCCGGCATCGGGCGGCAGCGGTCGCGCCACGAGCGCGCCGTCGTCGAGCGCCGCGATCGCCTCGCCGAACGCGAGCGGCGCCGCATCGCCGGCGTGCAGCCCGACCTGCGCCTCGACCGCGAAGCCGCCCTCGTGCCGCGCGATCACCGCGATCGCGGCGGCGCCGAGCTCGCGCCGGGCCCGCTCGAGCAGTTCGTCGAGATCGGCGTGGCCGGCGCCGCCGAGAATCGCGGCCGCCGTGATCGCCTCGCGTTCGATCGCCGACACGATCGTGGAGGGCGTATCGCCGTCGTGCAGGGTCATGCATCCATCCCCTCGGCCTTGCGGCCTTCGCTGCCGTGCCGACGCGCGCCGGCCCCGCAGATCCGATTCCTTGATGCGCGCGGCGGGCGGCCGTCGCGCAGTCCCTTGGGTCCTGGCCGCGATCGCCCGCGGCCAGCGGCGATCAGACGCCCCGGCAGGGCCGCGCGTCAAGCGGCGCTTGGCCGCTGCCGTGCCGGCGCGGCGGGCAGCCGCTTCGATGCGGGTTCCCGTGTCGCCGGCGTTCGGCCGAACCGGACGGCCGCTGCGCCGCGGAGCCGGTCCGCGCGGCCGCCCGCCTGCCTCACTCCGGTACGAACGCGACGCGTACGCAGCCCTCGCGCTTGTGCTTGAACAGCTCGTAGCCGCGCACGGCATCCTCCAGCGGCATCCGATGGGTCATCAGGAAACGCGTCGAGAGCCGGCCGCCGCGCGCGAGCTCGAGCAGCCGCGGCAGGTACTTCTGGCCGTGCTGCTGCGCGGTGCGGATCGTCAGACCCTTGTTCATGACGACGCCGATCGGGAACTTGTCCATCATGCCGTAGACGCCGAGCACCGAGACGACCCCGCCCTTGCGGCAGGCGGTGATCGCCTCGCGCAGCGCCTGGCCGCGATCGGTCTCCAGCCGCAGCGCCTGCTTGACGCGGTCGTATGCGTAGCCGAGGCCCTGGCCGTGCGCCTCCATGCCGACCGCGTCGATGCAGGCGTCCGGACCGCGGCCGCCGGTCATCTCGCGCAGGCAGTCGGTGACGCTGTCGACCGCGGTGTAGTCGATCGTCTCGGCGCCGACGCGCTCGCGCGCCATCGCCAGCCGCTCCGGAAAGCGGTCGATGCCGATCACGCGTTCGGCGCCGAGCACGAACGCGCTCTGCTGCGCCATCAGGCCGACGCCGCCGCAGCCCCAGACCGCGACGGTGTCGCCGGGCCGGATGTCGCAGAAGTCCGCGCCCATGTAGCCGGTCGGGCCGGCATCGGACAGGAACAATGCGTCCTCGTCGGCGATCTCGGGCGGAATCTCGAAGCAGCCGACGTCGGCGTGCGGCACGCGCACGTAGCTCGCGTGCGAGCCGGCATAGCCGCCGAACGCATGCGTGTAGCCGTAGATGCCGGCGGTCGGGTAGCCGAGCAGCGGCTCCTGCATCTCGGCGTTGGGATTGGTGTTGTCGCACAGCGAATACTCGTCGCGGCGGCAGTGCCAGCAGCGTCCGCACGAGATGAACGAAGGCACCACGACGCGCATGCCGCGGCGCACGCGGCGCACGCCGCTGCCGACCTCGACGACCTCGCCCATGAACTCGTGGCCGATTACGTCGCCGGCGCGCATCGTCGGGATGTAGCCGTCGATGAAGTGCAGATCCGATCCGCAGGTCGTCGTCAGGCCGACCTTGACGATCGCATCGCCCGGATTGACCGGGACCGGATCGGGGACGGTCTCCACTCGCAGGTCGTTGATGCCGTTCCAGCACAGGGCGCGCATGAGGTCGGTTCCTTCAGGTCGGGTCGTTCGCGTCTCGGCGCGCCGAGGGGTTGCGGTCGAGCGTCGGGATCTCGCCGGTCTCGAGCCAGGCCTTGAGCCGGCGCAGCACGCGGCCGGCGAGCAGGCGCGGCGTCGCGCCGGCGAGCTTGGCCGCGGCCTCGGCGACCAGACCGCCCGGCAGCGCATAGCCGACCTCGAGCATCGCCTCGGTGCCGAAGTCGCCGGGCGCCGGCTGCACGCTCAGCGCGGTCGCCACCTGCAGGCCGTGCGCGCCGGATCCGGCGTGACGGACGCAGCGGCCGGCGTCGACGTCGACGCGCCGCGATTCGAACGTCATCTCGTGGCCCCAGGGCCCGTGCAGCCGCCAGCGCATGCGTTCGGCGTCGCCTTCGAGCAGGGTCGCGACGTCGCCGAGCAGCCGGTCCTGCACCTGCGGGTCACACCAGGCATCGAGGATCGCCTGCGCCGGTACGCCGAAGGTCAGCGCGCGCCGCACCTGCGGGCCATTCTCGGCACCGTTCGGCTCGGCCGGCGTGCTCACGGCGCGGTCGCCACGGCCTTGCCGTGGGCCTCCTCGTCGATCGCGGCCGCGAGCCAGCCGCGCACGTTCGCCAGATGCCGGTTCTCGGCTTCGAGCGCGGCGCCGAAGCGCTGCACCGCCTCGTCGAGACCGAACGCCTCGGCCAGTTCGATCAGCAGCTCCCAGGACGCCACGTCGATCAGCTCGGCCGCCAGCAGCGTCTGCAGCGCCTGCGCCGGCGTCAGCCGCGGATCGTTCAACGCCTGCATCAGACCCATGCCCTGCACGGCGGTCACGTCGGCGCACGGTGTCTGCGTCGTCGAATCGCCGCCGAGGTCCTCGATCGTCGCGGCCAGCAGCTGGAAATGGCGCGCTTCCTCCTCGCGGATCTCCGACAGCGCCTCGATGCTCATGCCGGCCGGCAGCGCCAGCCCGGCGAAGCGGCGCAGCGCGGCGTCGTAGAGCCGGGTGCCGCTGCGCTCGTAGGCGGCGCGTTCGCCGAGCTTGTCGAGCAATACCTGCAGGCGATTGCCCGACAGCGCCTGCACGGCGCTGCCGAACAGGCCCTTGACCGTGACCGGCGGCGGCATCGAGCCGACCCGGTCGCCGCTGTCGCGATAGGACATGCGCAACTGGTCTGCGGTCACCGGCGGTGCCGCGGCGTCGATGCCGTCGATCGGGCCCATCTGGAGCGTCTCGAGCAGTTCACCGGCATCGATCGGGGACGCCTTGATGCCGGTCCGGTTGAGTCCGGTGGTGGTCTCTTTCATCGGAATCTCCTGTCAGAAGCCGGCCTGCGGCGGCGGCGGGCCGAGCTCGGTGCCGGGGCGCCAGCGGTAGCCGTCGGCGACCGCCTCGGTCGGCGAGCCTTCGGCGTTCATGTGCTCGCGGTAGTCGCGCGAGGCCGGCGTGTCCTGCGCGTCGCCGACGTACTCGGTGCCGTTCGCGCGCAGGTCCACCTCGCTCTGCAGCGTCTCGCGTACGAAATCGCGCTGGCTCGCGAACGGGATCGGATCGGGCAGCCGGTCCGGCAGCACTTCCTGCGGATCGCGCCGTTCGTGCTGCTTGAACAGATCGATCACGAACGCGAGCTGGCCCATCTCGTAGTCGAGGAAGCGTTCCCACAGCGCCTTGATGCGCGGGTCGCTCTCCTGCTGCACGCAGCCGTAGTAGCCGTAGACCTCCATCAGCTCGTGCTGCAGCCACTGCTCCATCCAGGTCTGGTCCGGATCGATGATCGACTCGTACTGCGTGACGTGCTGCTCCTCGATCGAGGCGATCTCCGCGTAGAGCAGGCGCGCGACCGGGTCGGAGAACAGCGGGCCGATGTTCATGTAGTAGTTGTGGGTCTGCTGCTCGGCGGCCATGATCGTCAGCGCGTGCAGCTTGGTCAGCGGCGCCGCGGTCGCCGCGTCGAACGGCCGGCGCAGGTCGTCCTCCGGCGCGCGGTGCTCGACCACGGTCGGCCGGCCCGGCAGGATGTCGCTGTAGCACTGCAGGATGTTGTTGGCGTCCTTGCCCTCGAGCCGGTCGAGCATCGCGGTGTAGCGGTACAGGTGGTCGAAGTCCTCGAGCAGGCCGAACCGGTAGGTCTGCGCCATGTACGGATCGGGCTCGCGCTGCGCGACGGCCGCGGTCACCTCGACGGCGACCTGCTCGTAGGCGATCGTCGTCTCCAGCGGCGAGTGGTCGGCGCCGATCAGCCAGTTGACGGCCGTGGCCTGGTGATGTTCGACGCGGCGCACGCGTGCCAGCGCCAGGCGCAGCTCGCGGTTCATGCGGGCCGCCGCGTGCTGGAAGCGCAGCGCCTCGAGCTCGAGCCCGTTCATCAGGATGATGCGCACGCGCGTGAACGCATCGGCGTCGAGCTTGCTGATCGGCCGCTGCACCAGCTCGCGCCAGGTGAAGCGCTGCCGGTCCAGCGGGCAACCCTTGATGTCGGCGAGGCTCAGACTCATCGCAATCTCCTGGTCGGTGACGTGGACCGGACCTACGCAACTGGCGTGCCCGGGCCGGGGTGTCGGGAGCGGGGGGCAGCGCCGCCGTTGGCGGGAACGATTTGCGCGCCGGACGTAGCGATTACCGGGCCCGCGCCGCTGCGCGAGGCGCCGCCGCAAGCTCGATGCGCCGCGCGCGGCATGTTCGGTGACGCCGATGCCGGGGAGCGGTCGACGGCGTCGCGCCCGACGCCACGAAGCGCGCGCAGCGACGCCGCGCGCCCCATGGCCTCGTACGGTTCGGCATCGCGCTCAGCGTTGCGCGGTCGACTTCGCGTCGAGCTGCCGGGCCTGCTCCAGATGCTGCGCGATATGCGTACGCGTCATCCGCAGATGCTCGGCGACGGCCGGATTCGTCGCGGCCGGCAGCAGCTCGTCGTCGATCTTCGCGAGCGCCTCGGCATGGCCCTTGACCATCGCGTCGATGAACGCGCGCTCGAACGCCTCGCCGTTCTGCGCGGCGAGGGCTTCGCGCTCGCGTTCGCTCTTGGTCTTGAGCGCCTCGACCGCCGGCGTATCGTTCGGATCGACGTCGGCCGACTTGGCGACCTCGCGCGTCTTGCGCTGGTTGTCGCCGTGCTCGCGCTCGAGCATCCTGGCGTACTGCGCGACCGGCTCGCTCGGCTTCTTCTTGAGCGCGAGCTTGGCGCTGGCGATCTCGTGTTCGTTGACGGCCATCAGCGTCGCCAGCGCTTCGGCGTCACCGCCGCGCTGAGCGGCGTCCGGCAGCGTGGCGCGGTCGTTCGGCATCGGGCGTCCGGTCTGCGCCGGCGCGTGCGCCGAGGCGGCGAGCAGCAGGCAGCCCAGCACGGCTGCGAGAGGGGCGGGTCGCGTCATGATCGATCTCCTGGCGATGGACGAGCGCCGGCACGGCGCAGCCGGCCCCGAGCAAGCCGCGTGCCGGCCCCGTCGCCTCGGCTGGCGCGGGCGCGCGGCACGGCGTGGTGCGAATGCGGGTCACGCGGCGGAAAGAGTTACCGGTGCGGCGCGGGCCGCGAGTCCCGTACGGATCGGCGCGCCGCGCCGCGCGCGGTATGATGGCCGGCAGTGCGCGGCCCCGCGGGGCCGCCGGCCCGGCCGACCGGCCGTCGCATGTGACGACGGCGCCGGCGATTCCGATTCGATCCCCATGCCCGGCACCGAAAGCGTCAGCAAACAAGCCGTCCTCGGAAGCATCGCCGGCATGCTCGTGCTCGCGTTCGCGCTGACCTATCGCTTCTTTCCGGGCGCGTTCCATCCGGCGCCGCGCGTCGAGCAGCCGACCGTGTCGGCGCCGCCGGCGCGTCCGGCGGCACCGTGGATCGCCGAGCAGCGGCCGCCGACCGAGCCGCTGCCGGCCGCCGACGGCGAGACCGCGTCCGAGCCGACGTCGCTGGCCGAGGCGGTCGCGATGGGGCCGCCGGCGCCGGTCACCGATGCGGTCGCCAGCCTGCTCAAGCGTGCGCGCGCGGCCGAGGCGCAGGGCCGCCTGGTCGAGTCGGCCGACGGCAGCGCGGTCGCGCTGTACCGCGAGGTGCTCGCGCAGGACGCCAACAACGCCGAGGCCGAGCAGGGCCTCAAGCGGATCGGCGGCGCGATGCGCGACTGGGCGATCGCCGCGATGGAGCGCGGCGAGAACGCCGAGGCGCGGCGCTTCGTCGCCGCGTTCGCCGAGCTGCCGCATGCCGATGCGGAGCTGGCCCAGCTCGAGGCGCGCCTGCGCGTGCTGAACCAGGTCATGCCGCTGCTGGCCGAGGCCGCCGAGCTGCTGAGGGCCGGCAAGGCGCTCGGCGACGGCGACGACAACGCGCTGGCGGTCTACCGCCGCGCCTGGGCGCTCGATCCCGGCAACGGCCTGGTCGATCAGGGACTGGCGCAGATCGAGCGTGGTTTCCTCGACCGCGCGCTGGCCGCCGCCGCCCAGGACGACTTCGACGGCGCCGACCGCATCCTGGCCGAGGCCGCCGCGGTGCGGCCCGGCTCGCAGGAACAGCAGGACACGCGCACGCGCATCGAAGGCCTGCGCCATCAGCGCGCCGAGAGCGTGCTGGCGCAGGCGCGATCGGCGCTCGACGCCGGCAACGCGGACCTCGCCGAATCGCTGCTGCAGCGCGCGCTGGCGGTCAGTCCGGACCTGCCCGGCGTCGACGACTTCAACCAGCGCCTCAGCAATGCGCGGCTGTACGCGAGCTTCCGCCCCGGCGAGGTGGTCCGCGACGCGTTCCTCGCGACCGCCGGCCAGGCGCCGCCGCTGGTCGTGATCCCGACCGGCAGCTTCGTGATGGGCTCGCCGGCCGACGAGGAAGGCCATCGCGACAACGAGGAGCCGCAGCGCCGCGTCGAGATCACGGCCGGCATCGCGTTCGGACAGAGCGAGGTGACCGTGGGCCAGTTCCGCGATTTCGTCAACGCGACCGGCTACGTGACCGAGGCCGAGCGCGCCGGCAGCGGCAGCTATTACGACGAGAACACCGGACGTCTGACCGACCGCCGCGGCATGAGCTGGAAGAACGACTACAGCGGCGGACGCGCCGGCGACGACCTGCCGGTCGTCAACGTATCGTGGAACGACGCGACCGCCTACCTGCAGTGGCTCTCGCAGCAGACCGGCAAGACCTACCGCCTGCCGAGCGAGGCCGAGTTCGAGTACGCGCTGCGCGCCGGCTCCTCCACGCGCTATCCGTGGGGCGAGGGCGATCCGCGCGATCCGGTCGGCAACTTCACCGGCGACGGCGACCGCTCGCCGAAGAAGCGCAGCTGGGCGCGCGCGTTCCTCGACTACAGCGACGGCTACTGGGGACCGGCGCCGGTGCGGCGCTATCCGGCCAACGCGTTCGGCCTCCACGACATGGTCGGCAACGTGTCCGAATGGGTCGAGGACTGCTGGCACGACAACTACACGCGCGCGCCGCGCGACCATCAGGCCTGGGTCAACCCGGGCTGCGCGACGCGCGTGATCCGCGGCGGCTCCTGGGGCAGCGCGCCGGACCAGGTGCGCTCGGCCTGGCGTGCCGGCCTGGCCGCCAGCGCCCGCAGCGCCCAGGTCGGCTTCCGCATCGTGCGCGAGCTCTGACGCGCGACAGCCGGAGCCGCGCCCCTGTCGCCGACCGCGCCGGCCGGCGTACGTGAAAACAGACCCCCTCCCATCTGTGGGAATCGACCCGCGATCGATCTCACTCGCGTCGAATGCTTTCGCTCTTGCTCTGGCTTTCGCTCTGGCTGTCGCTCTGGCTTTGGCTCTGGCTTTGGCTTTGGCTTTCCGCCTTTGCCGTTGGTGCGCCTAAAGCGAGCCGAGCATCGGAGGTCGACCAGGCCGAAGAGCTGCCCCGTGTCTGAGCGCAGCGAGTTGGGGCAGCGTGCCTGGGCGACCGAGAAGCGCAGGGGACCGGCGCGGCGCAGCCGCGCCGGCTCGCGTCGGCGCAGGCGGTTTTGGTGACTTTTCCCAAGAGAAAAGTCACCCGCTCGCGCAGCGAGCGGAAGCTCTTGCTCTGAATCTTTTCACTTGAGTTCTTCTGAAGATCGCCAGATCGAGAAGGGCAAGGTCAAGGCGGCATCGACATCGAAGCTCAAGTCCTTTGGCCCGCCCGAAAGCACAATCCGGTACGGACAGCAGTCGAAACCCAGCATCCCGTAAACGGGAATAGAACCTGAAAACAACCGTCACCGCGGTGCGCCGCACGCTGCGCATCGCGCGGCGTGGCGGTATGCTCGGCGCCTCGTCGATCGGGGAAGCAAGGCGATGGGTCCATTCGGTGATCGTTCCGCGGGCGGGATGCAGCGGCGTCGCGGCCTCAAGTTCTGGCCGATCCTGCTGTTCCTGGCGTATCTGGGCTATTACTACTTCAGCCATCAGCAGGAGGCGTCCTACACCGGCCGCAAGCAGCTGATCGACACCACGGCCGAGCAGGAGGCCGCGCTCGGCCTGCAGTCGTACCGGCAGATCCTGCAGGAGTCGCGCGTCGTCACCAGCGGCGACCTGCCGCAGCAGGTCCGCGCGATCGCGCAGCGGCTGATCGAGGCGGCGCCGAAGGTCGAGCAGTACCTGGCGCAGACCGCCAACGTGCCGGCGTCGACCGACTGGAGCGCGTTCGACTGGGACGTCAGCGTGATCGAGTCCGACCAGGTCAACGCGTTCTGCCTGCCCGGCGGCAAGATCGCGGTATACACCGGCATCATCCCGGTCGCCAAGAACAGCGACGGCCTGGCCGCGGTCATGGGCCACGAGATCGCGCACGCATTGCTGCGCCACGGCGGCGAGCGCATGGCCCAGCAGAAGCTCGTGCAGATCGGCACGATGGCCGCCAGCATGTCGGTCGGCGAGATGGATCCGCAGCAGCAGCGCATGGTCATGGCGGCGATCGGCGCCGGCGCGCAGTACGGCGTGCTGCTGCCGTTCTCGCGCGATCACGAGTCCGAAGCCGACAAGGTCGGCCTGCTGCTGGCCGCGGCGGCCTGCTTCAATCCGCAGGAGGCGCCGCGGCTGTGGGAGCGCATGGCCCAGCTCGGCAACCAGAAGCCGCCGGAATTCATGTCGACGCATCCGGCCGAGGCGACGCGCATCCAGCAGCTCAACGCCTGGATGCCCGAAGCCGAGCAGGTCCGCCAGCATTTCTGCGGCGCCCCCGCGCGCTGATCCGGCCGGTCCGGCACGGCCGGCCGGCGTCACCACCACGGAGGAGCCCACGCCCGATGAGCACCCTGGCCGATTTCAGCGCCGTCGACATCGACGGCCAGCCGCGCTCGCTGGCCGAGTACGCCGGCAAGCTGGTCCTGATCGTCAACGTCGCCTCGCGCTGCGGGTTCACGCCGCAGTACGCCGGACTCGAGCAGCTGTGGCGCGACTACCGCGACCGCGGACTGGTCGTGCTCGGCTTCCCGTGCGACCAGTTCGGCCATCAGGAGCCCGGCGACGAGGCGCAGATCCGGCAGTTCTGCTCGACGACCTACGACGTCACGTTCCCGATGTTCGCGAAGATCGACGTCAACGGCGCCGACACGCATCCGCTGTACCGCTGGCTCAAGGCCGAGCAGCCCGGCGTGCTCGGCACGCAGGGAATCAAGTGGAACTTCACGAAGTTCCTGGTCGGTCGCGACGGCCGCGTGCTCGAGCGCTACGCGCCGACCGACGCGCCGGCGTCGATCGCCGAGGACATCGCCGCGCAGCTGGCCTGAGCTCCGCTCAGGCCGGATCGGGACGTCGGCGCACCGGCAGCGGGATGTTGCACAGGTCGATCCTGCCGGCCGGTACCTGATACCACTCGTCGCGCCGGTTGCGGCGCGACTCGACCAGCGCCTGGAACGTCGCGGTATCGGTGCGCAGTGCCTCCAGCGGCAGACGCTGGTCCTCCGGCAGGTCGGCGGCCAGGCGCACGCTGCGGATCGGCAGGCGCTGCTCGGGCTTCTCGTAGAAGCCGAGCGGGCCGGTGCCGCGCGGCAGCGCCGAGAGCAGCTCGATGCCTTCGACGACACGGCCGACCAGCGCGATGTTGCGGTCGAGCTGGCGCGGCGCCTGGCCGATCACGACGTAGAGCTCGGCGCCGCTGCCCGATTCGGGATCGTTGTCGCGGCCGGCGCCGACCGCGCCGTAGCAGTGCGCGAGCCAGGCCCGGCCCGACGCCGGATCGCGCGCGGCCGCGAAGCCGTCCGAGAAGCCGGCCTCGGGCGCGTAGACGTCGCCGTCGGGCAGTGCCGTGAACGCGAGTCCCGCCGCCGCGCGCGTGAACTCCGCGGCGATGCGCCGTCCGGCCTTGCCGAGGCTGCGTGCCTTGTCGGCGTTCTCGCTGTCCGGATCGCCCCATTGCGTCACGAAGTTGTCCTGCACGCGTAGGATCGCCAGGCCGTCGAAGTAGCGCTGCCGGACCAGGGTGCGGATATTGGCCGCGTGCAGCGGCGCGAACGCCGGCGCCAGCTCGATCACGACGCGTCCGGCGGCTAGATCGAGATAGAGCGTGTTCTCCGGATCGAGCGCGCGCCAGTCGGCCGGCTTGGCCTCGGCCAGCACCTGCTGCGTCGTGCGGGCCGGCCGCGCCGGTTCGGCGGCTGCGGCGGGGACGGCGAGGGCGGCGAGCAGGACGGGGACGAGCATGCGCATGAGGGCGGCGCCTGGCGGGAAAGAGGAACGCCGATTGTGCGCCAGCAGGGCGCACCGCGTCGCGCTTGCGCGCGCAGGATGCGCCGATGTGCGGCCGGGGCGAGCGCCGCCCGCAGCCGGCCTGCGGTGCAGGTCGGGCACCCGCCGTACGCGCCGGCGGCCTCCGGCTCCGCGACCCGCTGCACGTCGATTGCCGACCGCTCGAGCATGAGCGGCGCGCCGGTCCGGCGTCGTGCCGCGCATCGTCTGCGCGAACCGGACATGGCCGGACCGCGGTCGGTCCCGCTAGCGTCGTCGTCGAGCCGGTGGTCCGGCGTGCCGACTCGATGCATGTCGCGAGCGACGCGGCGTGCAAAGGAAACAGTAGTGGCTGATGCGACTCGCGTCCGGGCGGGCGTCGCGCAGCCGCAGCCGGGTCGTCGATCGCGCGCTCAGGCGCTGGCGGCGTCGAGCTCGGCGCGGTCGGCCTCGCTCAGGTTCAGCCGCAGCGCACCGGCGAGCTCGTCGAGCTGGGCGACGCTGGTCGCGCTCGCGATCGGCGCGCTGACGCCGGGTCGCGCGATCAGCCAGGCCAGCGCGACCTGGGCCGGCGTCGCGCCGCGGCGCCGGCCGACCGCGTCGAGCGCGTCCAGGATGCGCAGGCCGCGCGCATCGAGATAGCGGCCGACGCGCGCCGCGCGCCGCGGACTGGCCGAGATCGGCCTCGCTGCGGTACTTGCCGCTCAGGAAGCCGCTGGCCAGTGCGTAGTAGCCGATCACGCCGAGCCCGTGCTCGCGTGCCAGCGGTTCGAGCTCGGCCTCGTAGCCGGCGCGGTCGTAGAGGTTGTACTCCGGCTGCAGCGTCTCGTAGCGCGGCAGGCCGTGGCGCGCGCTGACCGCGAGCGCTTCGGCGAGCCGCGGCGCGGTGGAGTTGGACGCGCCGATCGCGCGCACCTTGCCCTGTTCGATCAGCCGCGAGAACGCGCCGAGCGTCTCCTCGAGCGGCACCGAGGCATCGTCGGCGTGCGCCTGATACAGATCGATGTGATCGATGCCCAGACGTTGCAGCGACGCGTCGGCGGCGGCGCGGATCGTGTCCGGCGCGAGGCCGCGATGGCGCGCCCACTTGCCGACCTTGGTCGCGATCACGACGCGGTGGCGTCCGCCGCGCCTGCGCAGCCAGCGGCCGATCATCGTCTCGGACTCGCCGCCTTCGTTGCCGGGCACCCAGGCCGGATACGCGTCGGCGGTGTCGATCAGGTTCAGCCCGTGCGCGACGAACGCGTCGAGCAGCGCGTCGGCGCGATCGGCCGTGACGCTCCAGCCGAACACGTTGGCGCCGAACGCGAGCGGCGCCACGGCGATGCCGGAGCGGCCGAGCGGGCGTGTCTGCATGGCGGGTTTCCGGCTGCGCGGGCGACCGAGGCGTCCGGCCTCAGTCTTCGGCGTGTTCGTAGCGGCGGATGAACGCGCGCACTTCGGGATAGACCTTCTCGCGCCAGCGACGGCCGCTGAAGATGCCGTAGTGACCGGCGCCGGCGACCTCCAGATGGCGGCGCGCGTCCTCCGCGATGCCGGTGCACAGCGCATGCGCGGCCGCGGTCTGGCCGAGGCCGGAGATGTCGTCGAGCTCGCCTTCGATCGTCAGCAGCGCGGTGTCGCGGATCGCCTCGGGGCGCACCGGCTCGCCGTCGACCTTCCAGGTGCCGAGCGGCAGCGCGTGCTCCTTGAACACGACGCGGATCGTGTCGAGGTAGTACTCGGCCGGCATGTCGAGCACGGCGTTGTACTCGTCGTAGAAGCGCCGGTGCGACTCGGCGTCCTCGAGGTCGCCGCGCAGCAGGTTCTTGTAGAAATCCCAGTGCGACATCAGGTGCCGGCTCGGATTCATCGCGACGAAGCCGGCGTGCTGCAGGAAGCCCGGATAGACGCGCCGTCCGGCGCCCGGATAGTTCTCCGGCACGGTGTGGATCACGTGGTTCTGGAACCACGACAGCGGCTGCGTCGTCGCCAGGTCGTTGACCTTGGTCGGGCTCTCGCGCGTGTCGATCGGGCCGCCCATCATCGTCATCGTCGCCGGCGTCGGCTCGCCGGCCGCCGCCATCAGCGCGATCGCGGCCAGCACCGGCACGGTCGGCTGGCAGACCGAGATCACGTGCAGCTTCTCGGCGCCGATGTGGCGGATGAACGTGCGGATGTAGTCGACGTAGTCGTCGAGCCGGAACTCGCCCTGGTCGATCGGCACCATGCGCGCGTCGATCCAGTCGGTGATGTAGACCTTGTGGTCCTGCAGCAGGGTGCGTACGGTGTCGCGCAGCAGCGTGGCGTGATGGCCCGACAGCGGCGCGACCACCAGCACGCTCGGCTCCTTCTTGAGGGTCGCCAGATGGTCGGGGTCGTCGCTGAAGCGCTTGAAGCGGACCAGGTTGCAGAACGGCAGCGACAGCGCGACCTGCTCGGAGATCGGCGTCTCGTGACCGCCGGCGGTGACCGCCGGAATCCGGAACTCGGGCTTCTCGTACTCCTTGCCGAGCCGGTACAGCAGCTCCCAGCCGGCCGCCATGCGCTGCGCGCCGGGCAGGCTCGACATCCAGCTGTCCTGGCCGGAGAGCATGCGCGCGTTGGCGTCGGACAGCGCGACCAGCGGACGCAGCAGCGAACGCTGCAGTTCGTGGATCTGGTACAGCATCGGGGCCTGGCCTCCGCGGGGTGTCCGGTGATTTTATCGCATCGCAGCAAGCGGGGTCCGATCGGCGCGTCTCGACGATCGTCGTAGCCGGCGCAGCGCTTTCTTAACCGTATCGTGACGAGGACCGAATGAGCGACAAGCGCTACGACCAGGCCTATTTCGACCGCTGGTACCGCGATCCGGCGCGGCGCGTGCGCGCGCCGGCCAGCGTCGCGCGTACCGTCGCGATGGTCGTCGCGACGGCCGAGTACTACCTCGGCCATCCGCTGCGCAACGTGCTCGACGTCGGTTGCGGCGAGGGCGCGTGGCGCGCGCCGCTGCGGCGGCTGCGGCCGGACCTGGACTACCTCGGGCTCGATCCGAGCGAGTATGCGATCGCGCGCTACGGACGCGCGCGCAATCTGCGGCTGGCGCGCTTCGGCCAGCTCGAACAGCTGCGCTTCGACCGTCGCTTCGATCTGATCGTCTGTTCGGACGTGCTGCACTACGTGCCGTCGGCCGAGCTCAAGCGCGGCCTGTCGGGTTTCGCCGACCTGCTCGAAGGCCTGGCCTTCGTCGAGGTGTTCACGTCCGCGGACGATCCGGACGGCGATACCGAAGGCTTCATCGCGCGGCGGCCGGACTGGTACCGGGGCGTGTTCGCCGAGGCCGGGCTGATGGCCTGCGGCTCGCATTGCTATCTGGGGCCGCGCCTGCTGCGCACGGTCGCCGCGCTCGAACTGGCGGCGCCGTCAGCGCGGCGCTGAGCGGTGCCAGCACCAGTGCCAGGGTTCGTAGGCGATGCCGTGCCGGTTGCCGCGCGGATACGACAGCCGGAATCCGTAGCGCGCCGCGTGGCGCTGCAGCCACGCGAACGCCGGTGAACGCTCGAAGTCCTCCTCGAGCGCGGCGTAGCCGGGCGTGGTCAGGTCGAGCACGCGGCCGGAGTGGTGCTCGCTGTAGCCGGGCGCCGCGCTGACCTCGAGGATCCGTTCGATCGTCTGGCCGCGTTCGAGCTTGCGGCGCAGGATGCCGAGCTGGTACTCGGCCGAACGGAACGCCGAGACCACCTGCAGGACGATGCCGTCGGCCGCGGCCGCAGCGGCCATGCGCCGCCACGCGCGCGCGGCCCGCGGCGCCAGCCATTGCGGCCGGTCGTGCACGTCGGCGCCGATGTAGGCGAGCGCGCGCGGCTCGCGGACGATGCGCAGCGCGCGCCGGCGCCCGTAGTCGACCGGCACGCCGAGGCGGCGCGCCTCGCGCACGATCGCACGCCGTGCGGCGGCGTCGCAGCGGGGCGGCGGAACGGGCGGGGCGTCGCTCATCGCGCGAGCTTACAGCGCCGGTGGCGGTGACGGCAGCGCGGGCTCGCTGCTGCATCGGTCGCGGACGTCGCCGCGGGTCGATTGCAGCGCGCGATCCGCGTCTGGTCGCGCCGGCACCTCGCATGGTGTCGCATGCGCTATGGACCGCGGCGCCGGCGGATCGGTCTTGGCCTGCGGAGTGGGAAGGCGCGAAAAAAACTTCAGCGTCATGGGGTCGGACTCGCCGCGCCTGGTACTTCTCGCGGTCGACGTCGCCCAGTATCGGTGTCGGCGCCAGCGTCCACACCCTTCGTCATCCTGGGTGTCCTTCGGATCGGCGTCCGGCGGTCGCCGGCGTGGCGGGCAGGTCTGGCCGAGATCCGGCTCAGCCCTCGCCGGCGAGCCGTTCGGCGATCGTCGCGTCGCCGCCGAGCGCCTGGTAGATCGACACCTGGTTGTCGAGCCGCGCCAGGCGGTTCTCGGCCAGCGCGATCTCGGCCGCGCGGCGGCGCTCCTGCGCGTCGAGCCAGGCGCGCAGCGCGACTGCGCCGGCCTTGTAGCGCACCTCGTAGAGCCGCTCGGATTTCAGCGCGGCGACCAGCGAGGTCTCGAGCAGGCGTGCGCGCTCGGCCTGGGTCAGCCGCGCGGTCAGCGCATTGTCGACGTCGGCCAGCGCCTGATACAGCGTCTGCCGGAAGCCGACCACGGCCTCGGCGTACTGTGACTCGGACACCTGCGTGCTGAGCCGCATCTGGTTGAACTGCAGGAACGGCAGCGCGAGGCCGGCCCCGAGCGAGCCGATCGGATTGGCGAGGACGTCGCCGAGCGACACGCTCGATCCGCCGGCGCTGCCGGTCAGCGTCAGGCGCGGGTAGTAGCTCGCGCGCGTCGCGTCGGCATCGGCCAGGCTCGCGCGCAGGCGCAGCTCGGCGGCGCGCAGATCGGGCCGGCGCGCCAGCAGGTCGGCCGGCAGGCCGGCGTCGATCGCCGGCAGCTCGCCGTCCGGCAGCGTCTGCGGATCGACGTCGATCTCGCCGGGCGGACGGTCGAACAGGATCGCCCAGGCGTTGCGCGTCTCGCTGCGCTGCTGCTGCAGGCTGGCGTGGCTGGCCTCCTGGCTGGCGAGGTTCTGCTCGGCGTCGCTGACCTCCAGTGCCGACACCGCGCCGGCACGGTACTGCGCGCGCACGAAGTCCAGCGTGCGCCGCGCGACCTCGATGCTCATGCGGCTGGCCGCGAGGCGCTGGCTGACGTAGGCCAGCTCCCAGTACAGGCGCGCGGTCGTGCCGACCAGCGCGATCGCGGTCGCCTCGCGATCCTGCGCGGTCGCGAGCGCCTCCCAGACCGCCGCGTCGCGCTCGCTGCCGAGCCGGCCCCACAGGTCCACCTCGTAGCTGACCGACAGCGATGCGGCGTTCGAGCGCGACGACGGTCCGCCGTGGTCGAGACTGCGGCTGATGCCGCTGTTGACGCCGGCGCTGACCGCCGGCACGAACTGGTTGCGCGCCAGATCGGCCTGCAGCTGCGCGCGACGCACACGGATCGTCGCCGCGGCCAGATCGTTGTTGCGTGCGAGTACCGCATCGATCGCGTCGTCCAGCGCCGCATCGTCGAAGCGGCGCCACCACGCGTCGATCGCGACCGTGCCGTCCGGCGCCGTCGCCTGCCAGGCCGCCGGCAGCGCGACGTCGGGCCGGACGTACGGCGTGCGTACGGCCGCGCCGCACGCGCCCAGCGCGCCGACCGCCAGCGCCAGCAGCGCGCGGCGCGCGACGGGTCCGATGCGGCGTGAAATCCGAATCCAGAGCATGCGGGTTCTCCTTCAGTCGCGCGCCAGCGCGTCGACCGGATCCAGGCGGGCGGCGTTGCGCGCCGGCAGGAAGCCGAACACGACGCCGATCAGGGTCGAGCACGCGAACGCGACGACCATCGACGCCGGCGAATAGACCATGCGGAAGCTGCCGCCGACCTGCGCGAACAGCGCGCCGATGCCGATCGCGAGCAGCACGCCGAGCAGGCCGCCGAGCAGGCAGACCAGCACCGCCTCGATCAGGAACTGCTGCAGGATGTCGCCCTGGCGCGCGCCGACCGCCATGCGCGCCGATCTCGCGCGTGCGCTCGGTCACCGACACCAGCATGATGTTCATGACGCCGATGCCGCCGACGATCAGCGAGATCAGCGCGATCGAGGAGACCAGCAGCGTCATCGTCTGCGTGGTCTGCTCGATCGTCTGGCGCACCGAGTCGATGTTGGACACGTAGAAGTCCTGGCTGCCGTGGCGCTGCGTCAGCAGACTCGTGATGCCGGCCTCGGCGGCGTCCATCGCGACCGCGTCGTCGACGCGCACGGTGATGCTGCGCAGGTAGTTCTGGCCGAGCAGGCGGTACATCGCGGTCGTGTACGGCACGAACACGTTGAGGTTCTCGTTGCTGCCGAACGCCGAGTCCTTGCGCGCGGTCACGCCGATGATGCGGCTGGGCATGTTGTTGAGCAGGATCACCTGGCCGATCGGATCGGTGCCGGCCGCATCGGCGCCTTCGCCGAACAGCTTGCGATAGGTGTTGTCGTCGATCACGACGTCCTGCGACTGCCGGCGCACGCTGTCCTGGTCGAACGCGACGCCCGAGGCGATCTCGAAGCCGCGCACGCGGAAGTACTGGTCGCCGACGCCGTTGATCGAGGCGTTGACCGAGACGTTGCGGTAGCGCAGCGTCGCACTGCTCTGCACGGCCGGCGTCACGCTGTCGACGTAGTCCTGCTGCGCCAGCGCGTCGGCGTCGGCCGGCACCAGCGTGCGCACGCGTCCGGAGCGCATGTCGCCGAAACCGCTGCCCGGATAGATGTCGATGACGTTGGTGCCGATCGCGCTGATGTTGTCGAGGATCTGCTTCTGCGAGCCGGCGCCGAGCGCGACCACCGACACCACCGAGGCGATGCCGATGATGATGCCGAGCATCGTCAGGAACGTGCGCAGGCGGTGCGCGTTCATCGCCAGCAGCGCCATGCGCAGCGCCTCGCGCGAACGGTCCAGGCGCGCGCGCCACGATTCGCGCGCCGGCACGCGCGCGATCGGCGCGGCCGCCGGCGCGTCGTCGCGGCGGCGGTCGGCGACGATGCGTCCGTCGCTGATCTCGATCACGCGCGAGGCGTGCTCGGCCACGTGCATGTCGTGCGTGACCAGGACGATCGTATGGCCTTCGGCGTGCAGCGCCTGCAGCAGGCGCAGCATCTCCTCGCCGCTGCGGCTGTCGAGCGCGCCGGTCGGCTCGTCGGCGAGGATCACCTCGCCGCCGTTCATCAGCGCGCGCGCGATCGACACGCGCTGCTGCTGGCCGCCCGAGAGCTGGCCGGGCTTGTGGTCGAGGCGCTCGGACAGGCCGAGCCGGCCGAGCAGGTCGGCGGCGCGCGCGCGGCGGGCGGCCGGATCCTTGCCGGCGTAGATCGCGGGCGTCTCGACGTTGCCGAGCGCGGTCAGGTCGGCCAGCAGGTGATAGCGCTGGAACACGAAGCCGAAGTGCTCGCGGCGCAGCTCCGCCAGCTCGTCGGGCGCGAGCCGGCCGGTCTCGCGGCCGGCCACGCGGTAGCTGCCGGCGCTCGGACGGTCGAGGCAGCCGAGGATGTTCATCAGCGTCGACTTGCCCGATCCGGACGCGCCGACGATCGCGACGAACTCGCCGGCCTCGATCGTCAGGTCGACGTCGCGCAGCACGACGAGCGTCTGGTCGCCGGCCGGGTACTCGCGCCGGACCTGGCGCAGTTCGAGCAGCGGGGCCGCCACGCTCAGAATCCCGGCGGCGGGCGCATGCCCATGTTGCGGCGGTTCGGGTTGACCGCCGCGGCGTTGCCGGACTGGCCGAGCACGACCTGCTCGCCTTCGGACAGTCCTTCGAGGATCTCGGCCTGGATGTTGTTGTTGAGGCCGACCCGGACCGGCTTCTCGACGACCTCGCCGGCGGCGTCGAGCACGCGCACGAAGCGCGGCGCGGCCGCGCGCTCGCCGTCGCCGACACCGCCCTCGCGGCGCCGCCTCGGCCGTTCGCCGCCGGAGTCGCTGCCGCGCGCCGCCGTCGCGGCGTTCGGCGCTGCATTCGATGCGGCGGCACCGGCCGGGGCATCGGCCGTCGCGCCGGTGCCGGGCGAACGCCGCGGCGGGCCGCCCGCGCCGCCGCGGCCGCCGCCGGCGACGATCGCCGAGGACGGCACCAGCAGGGCGTCGTGCGCCTCGCCGAGCACGATGTTGACGGTCGCGGTCATCGAGATGCGCAGCCGCCCGTCGGGATTGGGTACGTCGAACAGGCCGTTGTAGTAGATCGCGGTCGAGGACGTGCTGCTCGAGTTGTTCGACGTCGTCTCGCTGGCGATCGACTCGGGCGCCGGCTCCACCGCGCGCAGCTGCGCGTAGTAGCGCCGGTCCGGCTCGCCGAGGATCGTGAACCAGACCTTCTGGTTCGGCGCGACCTTGACGACGTCGGCCTCGGAGATCTGCGCCTTGATCGTCAGCGTCGAGAGTTCCGCCAGCTTGACGATCGTCGGCGCCGACTGGTTCGCGTTGACGGTCTGGCCTTCCTTGGTCACGATCGCGACCACGGTGCCGTCGATCGGCGCGAGGATCTTCGTGTAGCCGAGATTGAGCTTGGCCGTGTCGACCTGGATCGAGCCCTGCTCGATCTGCGCGTCGAGCGCGCTGATGTCGGCGCGCGTCGAGGCCAGGCTGGCCTCGGCCGCCTCGTACTCGGCGCGCGAGGTCGCATCGGCGCTCATCATCTCCTGCTGGCGCTTGAAGGCGAGCTCGGCCTGCTTGAGCGCGGCGACGCGCGCGCTGCGCTGCGCACGCAGCGTCGCCAGGCCCGCTTCGGCGTTGCGCAGCGCGTTCTGCTGCGGCAGCGAGTCGATCTCGGCGATCAGCTGTCCCTGCTCGACCGCCTCGCCGAGGTCGACCTTCAGCGAGACGACGCGCCCGGAGACCTGGGCGCCGACGCTGACGAGGTTGCGCGCCTCGAGCGTGCCGGTCGCGATCACGGTCTGCTCGATGTCGCCGCGCGTGACCGCGGCGGTCACGTAACGCGTGGTGGCCGCTGCCGGAAACAGCCAGGCCTTGAGAAGGAATCCGGCCGCGATCAGGACGAGCGCGGCGACGGCGTAGCGGATCAGACGCGAAGGTGTTCTGGGCATGAGCGGGGCATGGCGGCGCGACGGCGTGCAGTGTGCCGGGAAGCCCCGTCAGCGTGAGCGGCGCGATTGCAAGGGAAATGCAAAGACCCCGGCAATCGCGCAGGCATCATGGAGAGGCCGGCGTCCGTGCGATCCAGTCGGCGACGTCGGCGATCACCGCGTCGGCGACGTGGCCGGCCTTCGCGTAGTCGGCGGGTCCGGGCCGGTCGCCGGCCGGCATCAGCAGGTGACTCAGTCCCGGATAGCCGATCAGCCGCACGCGTGGATCGGCGCCGAAGGCCTCGCGCCAGCGCGCGAAGTCGTCCTCGGGCGTGACCTGATAATCGGCCTCGCCCTGCACGATCAGCAGCGGCCGGCCGATCCGTCGCGCGGTCGCGATCGCATCGTAGTGGTCGAGGTCGAGCCAGTAGCGGCGCGGCAGGTTGAGCATCAGCGGCGTGCCGTCGTCGGGCTCGTCGGCCAGCCGGCGGATGCGGTCGCGCTGTTGTGCCAGCGTCGCCAGCGCCGCTTCGGTCTCTGCGTCGGGCGTGCCGTTCGACTGCGCCAGATAGCGGCTCTGGCGTAGGACTGCATCTTCCAGCCGCGTCGCCGGTGCGGCCAGCAGCACCAGGCCGGCGATGCGCGGATCGCGCTCGGCGATGCGCGGCGCCAGCATCGCGCCGAGGCTGTGGCCGACGACGAAGATGCGGGCCGGGTCGATCTCGGGCCGCGTGCGCAGCAGCGCGACCGCGGCCAGCGCGTCGGCGACGACCTCGTCCTCGACCGTGAAATCGCCACCGGCGAAACGCTGCGGCGCGACCTTCGTGCGCTTGTCGTAGCGCAGCACCGCGATGCCGCGTTCGGCCAGGCCGTGCGCGAGATCGCGGAACGGCTTGTTCGGGCCGATCGTCTCGTCGCGATCGTGCGGGCCGGAGCCGTGCACGAGCACGACGCCCGGTACGCGATCGGCGGCGGTCGGCAGCGTCAGCAGGCCGGGCAGGTCGCCGTCGGGACTGCCGACCGCGATCGCGGTCTCGGCATAGCGCTCGTTGCGCACCGGCTCGGCCGGCGTCGTCGGTGCCTGCGCGGGCACCAGACGGAAGCCGTCGATCAGGCCGTCGGCGTCGAACGCGATGCGCGCGTCGAGCGCGGTCAGGCCGAAGCGCAGGCTCGCGGTCAGGATCGGATGGCCGTCGATCGCCTCGCCGCGGATCGGTCCGCGCGCCTGGCGCGCACCGAGCTGCTGTGGCAGCGTCTCCCAGACCTTCTGCAGCTTGCCGCCGGCCAGCGCCTCGCGCAGCCGCGGCGAGCCCATCGCCAGGGCCTCCTCGTAGCGGCCGGCGTCGAGCAGGTCGAGGAACGCATCGGCGCGCTGCGCCTGCGCCGGATCGGCCGCGGCCGGCGTCGCCGCCGGCGGCAGCAGGTGGCGCACCAGCGCGACGCCGCCGCCGACCAGGAGCGCGGCCGCGAACAGCGCGATCAGCAGCGGCGATCGTCTCATCATCATCATCGCGGTACTCCCCGGTCCGTGGCTCAGCGGCGGCGCTTGAAGAACAGCAGCAGCGGCGTCGCCGGCGAGCTCTGCACGGCGTTGACGAGTTCCCAGCCGCCCTGGCCCTCGCGGCGCAGGACTTCGCCGAGGTCGGCGAGGAAGCTGTTGCGGAACAGCTTGGCCTTGACCTCGATGACCTTGTGTTCGAAGGAATGGATCGTGCTCATCGTCGAATGTCTCGATCAGGTGTCGTCGGCGGGATCGACGACCGGCTTGGGGCGGTCGGCGGCCTTGAGCCGCCCGGATTTGCGCAAGGCCTCGCGCAGCACGTACTCGATCTGCGCGTTGAGGCTGCGCAGCTCGTCGTCGGACCAGCGCTGCATCGCCTCCAGCACGGCCGCGCTGATGCGGAGCGGATAGGCCTTCTTGTCGGTCACGACGGGGCGCCGGCTCAGCCGTACAGCGAGCCGGCGTTGACGACGGGCTGGGTCGAGCGGTCGCCGCACAGCACGACCAGCAGATTGCTGACCATGCTGGCCTTGCGCTCGTTGTCGAGCTCGACGACGCCGCGCTGGCTGAGCTGCTCGAGCGCCATCTCGACCATGCTGACGGCGCCCTCGACGATGCGCTCGCGCGCGGCGACGATCGCGCCGGCCTGCTGGCGCTGCAGCATCGCCTGGGCGATCTCCTGCGCGTAGGCCAGATGGCTGATGCGCGCCTCGATGACGCTGACGCCGGCCTGAGCGAGGCGGTCCTGGATCTCCTCGCGCAGATGTACGTTGACCTTGCTGCCGTCGCCGCGCAGCGAGATCGTCTTGTCGTCGTGCGCGTCGTACGGATAGCTCGAGGCCATCTGGCGCAGCGCCGCCTCGGCCTGGATCTGCACGAAGTTCTCGTAGTCGTCGACCATGAAGACCGCCTCGGCGGTGTCGACGACCTGCCAGACGACGATCGCGCCGATCTCGATCGGATTGCCGTCGTTGTCGTTGACCTTGAGCTTGCCCGACTCGAAGTTGCGCACGCGCAGCGAGACGCTGTGGCGCGAGTAGAACGGATTGGTCCAGCGCAGGCCCGCCGTGCGCGCGGTACCGGCGTAGCGTCCGAACAGCTGCATGACGACGCCGAGGTTGGGCTGCACCTGGAAGAAGCCCTTGGTCAGGAACGCCAGCACCGCCATGACCAGAACCGGCGCGATCAGCGCGACCGGCTGCGAGGTCACCGTCGTCGTGTGCTTGATCCACAGCGCCGTGGCGGCCATCGCCACCAACAGGATCAGCAGGACCGGGATACCGGGGAGGGAGACGGCATTGCGTTCGTTCATGGCGGGGCTCCGGTTGGGTGACGATACGATATCAAAATGATATCAATCCGCAAGAGGGCGGCCACACGGCAACACGGCGTCAGCGCGGCATCGCTCGAGCGACCGGTGCCGGGCGCAGGCGCGCACAGGGCGACTCGGATCGAGCCGGCACAGTACGAATCATGCGCGCCACGCCGGCGCGGACTGGCCTGGCGTCGGAGATGACGCCGCACGGCGGCACGGCGGGGACGGTGCCGTGCGGATGCGTGCGCACCGGGCGACCCGGATCGAGGCGGACCGGTGCGAATCACGGCGCGATCGTGCGCCATGCCGGTGCGTCCGGCCTGGCGTAGCCCGTCACACGACGGGCGGATTCAGCGCGTGTCGACCGGCTCGATCCGCTCGAGCAGCAGATTGCCGAGCGTGCCGACGCCGGCGTAGAACCGCCACGGATCGCCGTCGCCGATCGACAGCGCGAGATGCCCGGCGTCGAACCCGTTCAGGGCCGCGTCGTAGCTGCGCCAGCGGTCGCCGGTCCAGGCCTGCACCCAGGCATGCGGCACGAACGCGTCGCGACTGCCGGCGAAGCCCGGCGCATAGGCCAGACCGGTCACGACGCGCGCCGGAATGTCGAGCGCGCGCGCCAGCGCCGCCAGCAGCACCGCGTGCTCGGTGCAGTCGCCGCGCGGATCGCGCGCGACGTCGAGCGCCGAGGCGTAGCCGACGTCGAGGTTCTTGGTCGCGATGTAGCCGCGCACGAAGGTCTCCAGCGCCTGCATGCGCGCGGCCGCGTCCGCGGCATCGCCGGCGCCGCGTCGCGCCAGCGCGACGATGTCCGGCGCCGTACTCTGCAGCCAGTCGGTCGCGGCGGTGTCGGCGGCGGTCGGGCGGTCGCCGGTCGAGCGCTGCGCATGCCGGTCGACGACGACCTCGACCTCGGCGCCGCGCAGCGTGACCTGCTGTTCGGTCGTCGTCGGCAGCAGCAGCGCGTCGGCCGCGCCGCTGCGCGGCTCGAGCGTGTAGCGCAGCGCGCCGGCCAGTTCGGCGGACGCGAGCGGGCGCGGCGAGCGCATCAGCAGCCGCGCGAAGACGTCGCTGCCCTGATTCGGCGCGCTCGCGCAGGCACGGTCGCAGGCGAGCAGGGTCAGCTCGGTGCTGAACACCGGCATCACCAGCTTCCAGGCGGTCAGGTCCTCGTCGACCCAGGCCTGGGTCGTGATCGGCGCGCCTGGAAAGTCCAGCGTCTGGTCGAGCCGGACCAGGTCGCGCGGGCCGCCCGGCAGTTCGACCGTCTCGCGCGCGCCGACGACGGTCACGATGTCGACCGCGTCCAGCGTCATGTCCTGGAACGCGCGCGAGACGTAGCGCGTGCCGGGCGCGAGGCCGGCCTTCAGCCCGGCCAGGCGCAGGCCTTCGGGCAGCAGCGCAGCGGCCGGCCAGGCCTGCTCGCGCGTGCTCTCGGCGTGGCCGTCGTGCAGCGTCGCGCGCAGCGTCGAGCCGCTCAGCGTGCCGGCGATCCGCGAGACGTTGCCGGACAGCCGGCTGCTGCCGGCGAACGACAGCGGCGTGCCGTCGTGCCGTTCGGTCGCTTCCGAGCGGCTCGACATCTCGACCTGGCTGCCGGCCCGCTCGAGCGTCAGCGACAGCTGCTGCATCGAGCGCACGACCTCGCCGTCGACCTCGCGCGTGGCCTCCATGCGACCGATCTTGCGGCCGTCGAGCAGGGCGGTGAACCATTGCTCGCGCGGTGGCTCGGCATGGACGGCAGCGGTCAGCAGGCACAGGACGGCGATCAGGACGAGACGCATGGCGGTACCGGGCAGCGGCATATCGTCGGCATTGTGCCGGAACGGTCCGGCCAGGGGACCGTGGCGCGGTGCCGGGCCGGCGATCGCCTCGCGACCGCGGGCCTGAAGCGGGCACGGCAGCAGCGGGCGAGCCGTTCTCCGGGCGCGGCGAGCCTGTTCGTCGCCGATTCGATCGGCGCACGGACGGGCACGTGTCGCGCGTTCTCTCGCGCGAGGCGCGGCCCGACCTGCGATGACCGATGCGATAGGCGTGCACGGACAGGCGCCGGTCGCGCGGCATCCTGCTAGAGTCGCGCGGTCTTCGCCGCATGCGTCATGGTCCGATCGATGCCCATCGTGTCTTCCCCGTCTCACCGCCGGCCGGCGCGACGCCGCCTCGGTCCGGCCGTCTGCTTCGCGCTGGTCTGCGCGACGCTCGCCGCGCCGGCCGGCGCGCAGCTGCTGATGCCGGCCAAGCCGGTACCGCCGCCGATCTACGACGTGCACGTCGTCAAGACCTATCCGCACGATCGCGAGGCGTTCACGCAGGGCCTGATCTTCCGCGACGGACACCTCTACGAGAGCACCGGTCTGAACGGCCGCTCGAGCGTGCGCAAGGTCGATCTGGAGACCGGGCGCGTGCTCAAGCAGCACAGCGTCGATCCGGCGCACTTCGCCGAAGGTCTCACCGACTGGAAGGACAGCCTGGTCCAGCTGACCTGGCGCACGCAGACCGGTTTCGTCTACGGCCTCGAGGACTTCGAGCAGAAGCGCACGTTCCGCTACGAAGGGGAGGGCTGGGGCCTGACCCACGACGGCAAGCGCCTGATCATGAGCGACGGCACCGCGCTGCTGCGCTTCCTCGATCCGCAGACGTTCCAGGAGACCGGCCGCGTCGAGGTCAACGTCAACGGCCGTCCGCTCAACGGCCTCAACGAGCTCGAGTACGTCAAGGGCCAGGTGCTCGCGAACGTCTGGCCGACCGATCACATCGTGATGATCGATCCGGCCACCGGTGCGGTCACCGGCCAGATGGAGGTGACCGGCCTGCTGACCGAGGCCGATCGCAAGCAGCCGGTCGACGTACTGAACGGCATCGCCTACGACGCGAAAGGCGACCGACTGTTCATCACCGGCAAGTGGTGGCCGAAGCTGTTCGAGATCCGGCTCGAACGACGCCCGTAACGGAATCGCGCGGCCTCCACGCCGCGGCCATGCAAGCGCGTGCCGAGGCCTGACCGCGTCGCCGGTCCGGGGCCGACCGTGCACGAGCACACGCATCGGCACGACCGGCAGGCGTGAATCCCGGCCGACCGTCGTGCGCGGGGGACGGCCGGTTCACCCGCGGCACAAGCGCCGGCGGGCCTACTGGACGCTCATCCGTCTTGCAGGAGAGCGTCATGTCCGTCACGCACAAACCTCTGGATCGTCAGGTCATCGTCGTCACCGGCGCGTCGAGCGGCATCGGCCGCGCGACGGCCGAGGAAGCCGCCCGGCGCGGCGCACAGGTCGTGATGATCGCGCGCAGCGCGGATGCGCTGGAGGCGATCGCAGGCATGATCGAGCGCGACGGCGGCGCCGTCGCCTGGTTCGCGGCCGATGTCGCCGACCGCGCCCAGCTCGAGCAGGCCGCCGACTTCGCGGTCGCGCGCTTCGGCGGCATCGACACCTGGGTCAACAATGCCGGCGTCGCGATCTACGGACGTCTGGAGGAGGTCGACGACGCCGACAGCCGGCGCCTGTTCGACGTCAACTTCTGGGGCGTCGTCAACGGATCGCTGGCCGCGCTGCCGTATCTGCGCATGCGCGGCGGCGCGCTGATCAACGTCGGCAGCGAGGTCTCCGACGCGGTCGTGCCGCTGCAGGGCATGTACTCGGCGTCCAAGCACGCGGTCAAGGGCTTCACCGACGCCTTGCGCGTGGAGGTCGAGCGGCTCGACGAGGCGCCGGTCACGATCACGCTGATCCAGCCGACCGCGGTCGATACGCCGTATCCGCAGCACGCGCGCAACTACATGGATCGCGAGCCGAAGCTGCCGACGCCGCAGATCGACCCGATGCGCGTGGTCGAGGCGATCCTCGAGGCGGCGACCTCGCACGTACGCGACGTCCGCGTCGGCGCGATGGCCAAGCTCAATACGACGATGGCGCAGCTGGCCCCGGGGCTGGCCGATCGCATGGCGGCCGGCCAGGCCGATCGCCAGCAGCACGACGAGCCGCCGCGCAATCCGCAGGGCGCGCTGCATGCGCCGTCCGGCGGCGGTGCGGTGCGCGGCAGCGAGGATCCGGCGCGCCCGGCCGGCGCGTGACCGGCCCTCGCGCGCAGAGCATGGTGGCGGGCCGCATGCGGCCCGCCGGCCGTACTCAGCCGGCCGGCTTCGCGGAGCGGCGCCGCTGCCGGCGTTTCGGTCGGCCGACGACCTCGTCCTCGACCTTCTCCGAATGCTCGAGGCTGCGCGGCCCGCGCCCCGACGCCTCGGCCAGATAGCGCGTCGCCGCGGCGCCGACCAGCACGATCAGCGAACTGTAGTAGACCCAGACCAGCAGCAGCATCAGCGAATTGGCCGCACCGTAGGCGTCGGCCGTGGTCGTCGTCGCGAGGTAGCGGCCGAGCGCCCACTTGCCGCCTTCGAACAGCAGCGCGGTCAGCGCGCCGCCGGCCAACGCGAAGCGCCGCCCGATGCGCGCATCGGGCACGAAGCGGAACAGGGCGGCGAAGGCGACCGTGAACACCGCCAGCGTCACCAGTTCGTTGGTGACGGTCCACAGCGTGCTGTCGCGACTCAGGATCAGCGCGACCGCCGTGCTCAGCACCAGCGTCACCATCAGCAGGAAGCCGACCACCGCGATCATGCCGAACGACAGCAGGCGGCGCCGGATCCACGACCACAGCGCATTGGTCGGCCGCGCCTCGACGCCCCAGATCGCATTGATCGCGGTCTGCAGCTGTGCGAAAGCGGTCGAGGCCGAGACCAGCAGGGCGCCCAGCCCGAACAGGCCGGCCAGGTCGATCGAAAACAGGCGGTTGCGGTCGGCGTGCTCGATCACGACGGTCGCGGTCTCGCGCACCTGGCTGCCGAGCAGCACGCCGAGCTGGTCGATCAGGCGCGCTTCGGAACCCGGCGCGAGCTGCGCCGCGGCCCAGAGGCTCAGCACGATGATCGGTGCGAACGACAACGCGCTGTAGAACGCGATCGACGCGGCCAGCGTCATCGGATCGTGCGCGAGGAAGTCGGTCAGTGCCGAGCGGATCGACGAGAACCCGCGCTTGACCGACGACATGACGGACGAAAACATCGAACCTCCCGAGCGGCGCGCCCCGTGGCGTCGCCGCGCAGTCTCGATGAACGCGCCTGAATCGTGTTCGAGCCGGAGACCGCGCCGCTGCCGGCGCCGTCTCAGTCCAGCGTCAGCAGCAGCGCACGCACCAGCTGGCCGGCCTGCTCGCGGTCGCGTGCGTCGATCGTGAAGACCGGCACCGGCACGCCGCGGAAGACGGCCGCCTCACGCACGCGGTCGATGCGGAAATCCGCCGCCAGGTCGGTGCGCGTGATGCCGATCACCACGGCCATCGCCGGGTCGATCTCGGCCACGATCGACAGCCAGTCCGCGCATTGCTCGGCGATCCGCGGATCGTCGCCGGGCAGCAGCACGATCACGCCGATCGCGCCGGCCATGACGATCGGGCGCATGTGCGAGAAATGCGCCTGGCCGGGCAGACCGAACAGCTGCAGCGGCGTGCCGTCCTCGAGCATGACCGCGGCGAAGTCGAGGGCGACCGTCGTCGTCGTCTTCTCGCCGATCGCGCCGTCGGTCAGCGGCATCTCGGTCGAGACCGGCGCGATGTCCGACAGCGCGCGCAGCACCGTGGTCTTGCCGGCACCGACCGGTCCGGCCAGGACGAGTTTCAGTTCGGCTGCTTGCACGGTCGCTCCGGTCGTGGAAGAGGCGGTCGGCGGTTCACTGCGGCAGCAGGCCGAAACGCCGCGCGAGGCTCGACCACAGGCCCGACTGCACGCGCGCCGGACGCTGCGGACGCGGCGGCGCCGCGCGCTGCGCGCCGGCCTCGGACAGCAGGTTGGCCGCGGCGAACGCCCAGAGGCAGGCGTCGACGCGGCGCCGGTCCGGCATGCCGTCGGCCTGCGCGAGCTCGTCGGGCGTCATCGCGTGGCGGATCAGCAGACGGGCCACCCGCATCGCGTCGAGATAGGTGGGCACGGAGCCGAGATCGGGCCAGGCATGCAGCCGATAGCGGCCATCGGCGAACGGCGGCAGCCGGTCGCCGGCACGCTGCGCGGTGCGCAGCAGGAACGACTCGATGCTCGCCGATACCAGATCGTGCGCATCGGTCATCCGGTCCGAGGGCTCGATCTGCCACGGCGAGCCGGACATGCCGTCGGCGACCGCGAGCAGGTCCGAGTGGCTGGCCGCATAGACGCGGCCGAGCTGCGGACGCAGCAGAATCGTGCGCCCGCTGCAGACCACGTCGACGGCGCGGCCGCGCAGCGGCGCGACGGCCAGCCGGCACAGCGGCGCGACCGGCTCGGCCTCGCCGACCGGCGCCGCGTCGGGCGCCGCGACTTGCAGCCGGTCGCGCATCAGCCGGGCCAGGACCGAGGCCGGACTGGCCGGACTGATCGGCTCGACGCCGATGTCGGCGATCGGCGCGCCGAGCGCCATGACCGGCGTGCCGCGGCGCCGCGCGAGCGACAGTGCGCGGTGGCCGTAGAGGTCGTCGGCGGCGGCGATCAGCAGATCGCAGCGCGTGCCGTCCCAGGCGCCGAGCCGGCCGCGCAGCCGGTACGCCGGCAGCAGCGAAACCGCCAGCCGGACGCGCTGTTCGGCCAGATCGTCGAGTGCGGCGGTTCTGATGTCGAGCAGCATCGGAGCCCTTGCGGAGAAGATCGGGAACGCGCCGGCGCCGCGTACCGGCGCGTGCCGGTGCGCGGCGATCGTCGCGCTCAGGAGAAGTCCAGCGTCTTCTCGAACGCGCGCAGCTCGTGGCGCGCCATCGCCAGGTTCGAGCGCGAGCGGTCGAGCACGACGTAGAGGAACAGGTTCTGGTTGGTCTCGAGCGGGCGGATCAGGTGGTACTGCTTGCTGAGCGTGATCAGGATGTCCTCGATCGCGTCGTTGAGCTTGAGCGACTCGGCGACGCGGCGCTTGGCGCGCACGACTTCGGTGTTGCCGGCCGCCGCCATCTCCAGGTCGACGGCGGTGCCGTCGCCGGCCAGCAGCATGCCGCTGTCGGAATCGACCAGTGCCGCGGCGAGGTAGCCGCCGAGGTCGCGCAGCGGTTCGAGGGAAAGCTTGGCCATGTGGAGGCTCCTGATTGCGTCGGGAAAGGAAAGGAATCGGATCGGCCCGGCGGCGCTGCCGCTCAGGCCGGTATCGGTGTCGCGGCGGGCGCGTCGATCGTCGCGGCGAGTTGGGCCGCCGTATCGAGCGCGAAGCGCAGCGTCACCGCGAACAGTTCGGAGCGGTCGGCCCAGACGCTCAACGCGTGGGCGCGCGCACGCGAGGGCACGCGCACGACGACGATCGTGCCGCGGTCGGTCGCGATGCTGTTGTACTGGACGTGGCCGCGCAGCGTCTCGCGGCTGAACGCCTCGGCCAGTGCCAGCAGCGAACTGGCGATCGCGCCGGCGCGCGCGGCGTCGAGGTCCTGGCCGTCGACCTGCGCATGTGCGAATGCACGCCCATCCACGGTGGCCATGACGGCGGCCCTGACGCCGGACGCGCCCGCGAGGCGCCGCTGCAGGACGGCTCGGCAGGCGGCTGCGGGCGGGGACGAGGGCAGGGCGGCTTCGGCGAAGGACGTCGAGTCGGGCGGCATCGGGGCGGACGGCTGCAGGGGCGGGGAGCGACAGCAATCCTTATGCCAAACTGAGATGCCGATCACATTCCGTGGCGGCGCGCAGTGTAGCGGCGAAACACCGGCCGGTTTGCATTCTTACAAATTGTTGCAATGCGGGCAGAAACTGACGCCCAGTGGCGATGCGCGTCAGCGATCGGCGTTGCGCGACAGGCGCCCGGGGTCCGACACGTCATCGCAGAGCGTCTTCGTGACGGTCGCTGGGGCCGCCGCACGCCGCGTGAGCACGGGTGCCGGACAGCGTCGGCGGTGCGGGAGGCGAGCCCGCATCCGAATGGTCACGCCCAGCCATGTCGATCGCGATTCGATGCGGCACGATCCGCCGGCACAGCGCTGCCGAACGCCGTCCGCATCGGCCCGGCACGGCCCGATCGCGGGCACGCGTCCACTCGTCCCCGGCGGCGCGAACGGACGATGGGCCACCTCGTCACCAAGCGGCGATCGCGACCGCGCGAACCGTCGACGCGTTTTCGTTCCGGCCGGCGCGCGAGCACGTCCGCAACGCGCGTGACAATCGTTGACAACTCCGCGGCGCGCCACGCACCGCGCAGCGCCTGCGTTTGCGGACCTTTCGTGAGGAATGGTGATTTTCGGCGATGCGAGGTGAGTGATTTGCGCGGAAGCGCCTTCCTAGACTCCGCGCGATCGATGCTGACGAGACGCCGCTTGCGGGTCCGTCGGCACGATTGTTGCGTCAAGAGCGCGACCACCGGGTGCCGTCGAGCCGTATATCGCTCGCGGTCCCGACCGATGCCAATCGCCGGCAGGCCTCTTCCTTACAAGGCCGCGTCCGGCGCAAGTGATTCTGGGGACCTATGTTCATGCGAATGTTCGATCGTGCACGCCGCCGGTGGATCACTGCGGCCTCCGTGCTGGCCATGGCGTCGCTCGCCGTGTCCTCCTCGCCGGCCTCGGCCGAAGGCACCCGCACGCTGCATCCCGACGGCGCGCTCGGCAACCGCGGCGTGATGGACGTCAGCGACTCCACGAACTTCGCGAGCGTCGCGCGCGGCCGCCAGTTCCTCTACGTCTACGCGCAGGCCGGCGAGTACATCCTGCTCGGCTCGCGCAATCGCGCCAACGGCGGCGACATCTTCGTCTACAACCCGCAATCGTTCGGCACGCCCGGCGACGAGACGATTCCGGCCACGGCCAGCTTCACGTGCAGTTCGCAGAGCGGCGGCCTGATCGCCAGCCGTGCGCAGGAGCTGGCCGGACCGAACAGTGCCGACGGCTCGGCGACGGTGACCGACGGCTTCACGCCGTGCTGGTACGTCGCGCCGACGACCGGCGTCTACGGCGTGCGCTTCACCGGCGCGAGCAGCGGCGGCCAGACCAATACGGCCTCGATCGCGACGCCGCCGATCCTGACCGGCAGTCTCGTCTCGGCCTGGGACGTCACCGTGCGCGCCAGCGCCGACTCGCTGACCGATCTCAACGGCCGCCTGTTCACGTACGCCTGGACGGTCTACCTGCAGAGCAACGGCCGCACGCTCAACAACAGCCTCTTCTACGTCTCGACCGACGGCTACCGCTACCGTCAGACCTTCCGCGGCCTCGACCCGAACCGCGCCGCGTTCTACGCCAATGCGCGCGGCTACATCGACACCAACGGCGCGCCGCTGTACCGCGACATCCGCGGCAGCAACGCCGCCGTGTCGGCCGGTCCCTCGATCAGTGCCGGCATCGTCGCGCAGCGACCGCAGTATCCGATCTTCTTCAGCGACATCACGCCGGGCGGCGCCAACGCCGCCGAGGTCAACCGCGTGCTGACCGCGCTGGCGATTCCGCTGGTGCCGGCGGTGCCGCAGCTGACCAATCCGATCTTCGTCGGCAACGTCGGCGGCAACACCTCCACGGTCTCGGCCGGCGGCGTGTTCACGTTCACGACGCAGAACACGCTGACCTACGAGATCGTCGTCAGCCGCGACGGCGTGAACTTCGACCCGGCCAACGTGCAGAACCGCGTGCTGACCGGCACCGCGCTGACCGGCAATCACAGCGTGTTGTGGAATGGCCTGGACAACAACGGCAATCCGTTCCCGGCCGGCGACTACCAGTTCCGGATCGTCGGCCGCAACGGCGAGATCCACTTCCCGATGATCGACGTCGAGGGCAACACGCGCGGCGGCCCGACGCTGACCAAGCTCAACGGATCGCAGGACAGCACCGTCTACTACGACGACCGCGGCTACCGTGCCGCCAACGGCACCCTGGTCGGCGCGCTCAACGGCCATCTGTGCGGAGCGTCCAGCCTGATCGCGCAGCCGGTGCCGAACCATTCGCTGATCGGCGTGGACTCGGCCAACGCCAACTTCAACGGTTCCGGCAACTACTACCGTTCCTGGGGCGGCTCGAGCGACAACAATACCGACTGCTTCAACAACGCCAACGAGTATTTCGCGACCGCCAAGGGCCTGGATCTGTGGGCGCTGGAGCGCTCGCCGACGTTCCAGGAGCCGATCGAGATCGTCGAGCCGACTCTCGGTGTCGACGTCGGCACGATGGTCAGCGTGACCTCGGCGGTGCTGCCCGGCGAGTCCGCGTTCGGCAACTTCGTGTTCTCCAATGCCGGCGACGTCACCGCGACCGGCGTGACCTACGCCGCGACGCTCGGCAATCCGGCCGTGCCGGCGACGTGTCCGGCAGCCGTCACCTTCACGATGGTGCCGTCCGGCGTCACCGCGACCTACCAGCCGGCGCCGCTGTGCTCGATCACGTTCACCGGCATGCCGGGCACGCTGACGCCGGGCCAGTCGCTGAACTTCAACTTCAACTACGTCGTGGCGTTGACCAATCCGGGCCCGATTCCGATCACGACCGTGATCGCGGCCGCCAACGAGACGCCCGGCGCGCCGGCGCCGAACACCGCCACCGCGCAGACCGTCGTCGCGCGGCCGGTCATCGGCGTCGTCAAGAGCTCCACGCCCGCAGCGGGCAGCGAGGTCGACGTCGGCGACACGATCACCTATACGCTCAGCACGACGATCGCCAATGCGCCGCTGACGACGACGCTGACGCTGGACGATCTGCTCGGACCGGGTCTGAGCTTCGGCGCCGTGACCGGCAGCCACCCCAGCTTCACCTGCAGCGGCGCGCTGGTCTGCACGCTGCCGCCCGGCACCGCGATCGGCACCTATACGGTGACCTACACCGCGACCGTGAACGCCTCGGCGACCGGCAGCGTCGCCAACAACGTGGTCGCCAGCGGTGGCGGCGGCGACACGCCGCCGACCTGCGCGCCGTGCCAGGTCGAGCATCCGCTGCCGCCGCCGCCCTCGTTCCCGTTCTGCCCGGCCGCCGGCGATCCGGCGCTGGTCTTCAGCCTCGCCAATGGCGTGAACATCTACGGCTACACGCCGCCGGGCGCCACGCCCGACGTGCTGCTGCCGCTGCTGCCGGCGACGATGTCCGGCGACCTCAACGCGCTGATGCTCGACACCGTCAACAACCGGCTGCTGATGATCCAGCGCTCGAGCTCGACCGAGTCGACGCTGTGGGCGTACGACGCCACCAACGGCGGCTGGTACGTCGCCGCCGGACCGTTCGTGTCGCCGGACTTCCCGCGCGGCGGCTTCAACGCCACCGGCACCGGCTATCTGCTCTCCGGCGCGGCGAGCCCCGAGGTCTGGACCGTCGTCGCCCAGCCTGCGTCGTACGCGTACACGGTGACGCGGATCGGCAACATGACCTACGACCAGACGCCGACCAACCTGACCTCGGGCGACATCGCGTTCGACGGTGACGGACGTGCCTGGCTGGCCGTCGGCCAGGATCTGTGGCAGCTCGACCTGGGCACGCTCGTCGCGGTGCGCCAGACCCGGCCGCTGCTCAACGGCGCGCCGAGCACGATCAACTGGGCCGGCATCGCGTTCGCGTCGAACGGCACGCTGATCCTCGCCAACAACAACAATCCGAGCGCGTACTACCAGTACGACCCGGCGACCGGCGTGATCACGCATCTGGTCGACACGATCGCCAACACCTCGCGCGACCTGGCCTCGTGCGCGTTCCCGGCGTTGGCGGCGCCCGAGCTGTCGGTCGTCAAGACGCTCGACCAGGTCAACGGCGCGGCGCCGGGCGCGTTCGTCCATCCGGGCGACGTGCTGCGCTACGCGATCACGATCAGCAACACCGGCGGCGCCGTCGCGACGCTGTATCCGGGCGACGTCGTCGAGACGCTGCCGACGCATACCACGGTCGTCGCCGCCGGCAACGATTTCACCTGCACCGGCAGCACCTGCCCGAACAGCGCCGCGGTCAACATTCCGGCGGGCGGCAGCGCGACGCTGTATTTCGTCGTGCAGCTGAACTCGCCGCTGCCGACCGCGCAGATCAGCAATGCGGTCGCGATCCCCGGCGAGGTCGACTGCTCGGTCGCGCCGAACGACTGCGGCGAGGAGACGCCGGTCGGTCCGCGCCTGACGATGAGCAAGACCCTGCAATCGGGCGGGCCGCTGGCCCAGCCGGGCGGCAGCCTGGTCTATGCGATCACGCTGACCAATCTGACCGGCGTCGCGGCCAGCGTGCCGGCCGGTGCGATCGGCGAGACCGTGCCGGTCGCGACGACGCATGCCGGTGCCGACAGCTTCAGCTGCGCCGCGATCACGGCAGGCTCGGCCTGTTCGAACAGCGCCGCGGTCGGCGTGCCGGCCAACGGCAGCACGGTGCTGACGTTCGCGGTCACCGTCGACGATCCGATCGCCGCCGGCGTGCTGTCGATCCAGAACACCGCGCTGCCGCCGCCGGACGTCGCCTGCCCGAGCTGCTCGGTGACGACGCCGACCGCGCCGCGCGTGACCCTGGTCAAGGCGCTGACCGCCGAGAGCGGCGCCCAGCCCGGCATCGCCGAGCCCGGCGAGACGCTGACCTACACGATCACGCTGAGCAACAGCGGTGGCACGGCCTTCACGAACTACGACTTCGTCGAGCACGTGCCGGCCGGTGCGACGCTGACCGCGGTCGGCGGCACCGGCGTGAGCGCCGGCTGCACACTGCCGGTCGCCGGCGCCGCGACCTGTCCGGTGACCGTGGCCAGCGTGCCGGCCGCCGGCGCGACGACCGTCTCGGTTTCGTTCGTGATCGCCAATCCGGTTCCGCCCGGCACCGCGACGATCGTCAATCTCGTCGACGGCGGCGACACGACCTGTCCTCAGGCCGGCAACGTCTGCTCGGTCACGACGCCGACCGCGCCGAGCGTGACCCTGGTCAAGGCGCTGACCGCCGAGAGCGGCAGCCAGGCCGGCGTCGCCGAGCCCGGCGAGACGCTGACCTATACGATCACGTTGACCAACAGCGGCGGCACCGCGTTCTCGAACTACGACTTCGTCGAGAACGTGCCGGCCGGCGCGAGCCTGGTCTCGATCGCCGGTGCCGGCGTGACGACCGGCTGCCCACTGCCGCTGACCGGTCCTGCCACCTGTGCGGTGACGGTCGCGGCCGTGCCGGCCAACGGCAGCACGACGGTCGCGGTCGCATTCGCGCTCGACGATCCGCTGCCGAACGGTGCGGCGTCGATCGTCAATCTCGTCAACGGCGGCGACACGACCTGTCCGCAGCCCGGCAACGTCTGCTCGGTGACGACGCCGACGGCGCCGCGCGTCACGCTGGTCAAGGCATTGACCGCCGAGAGCGGCAGCCAGGCCGGCGTCGCCGAACCCGGCGAGACGCTGACCTACACGATCACGCTGAGCAACAGCGGCGGCACCGCGTTCACGAACTACGACTTCGTCGAACACGTACCGGCCGGCGCGACGCTGACCACCGTCAGCGGCGCCGGCGTGACCAGCGGCTGCGCGATGCCGCTGGCCGGCGCGGCGACCTGCAACGTGACCGTCGCCAGCGTGCCGGCGAACGGCAGCGCCGCGGTCACGGTCGCGTTCGCGCTCGACGATCCGCTGCCGTCGGGCACGGCCTCGATCGTCAACCTCGTCGACGGCGGCGACACGACCTGTCCGCAGGCCGGCAACGTCTGCTCGGTGACGACGCCGACCGCGCCGAGCGTGACCCTGGTCAAGGCGCTGACCGCCGAGAGCGGCAGCCAGGCCGGCGTCGCCGAACCCGGCGAAACGCTGACCTACACGATCACGCTGACCAACAACGGCGGCACCGCCTTCACGAACTACGACTTCGTCGAGAACGTGCCGGCCGGTGCGACGCTGACGGCCGTGACCGGCACCGGCGTCACCTCGGCGTGCACGCTGCCGCTGGCCGGCGCGGGCACCTGCAACGTCACCGTCGCCAGCGTCCCGGCGAACGGCTCGACGACCGTCAGCGTCGTGTTCACGCTCGACGATCCGCTGCCGGCCGATACGGCGTCGATCGTCAACCTCGTCAACGGCGGCGACACGACCTGTCCGCAGACCGGCAACGTCTGCTCGGTCACGACGCCGACCGCACCGCGCGTCACGCTGGTCAAGGCGTTGACCGCCGAGAGCGGCAGCCAGAGCGGCGTGGCCGAACCCGGCGAGACGCTGACCTACACGATCACGCTGACCAACGACGGCGGCACCGCCTTCACGAACTACGACTTCGTCGAGAACGTGCCGGCCGGCGCAACGCTGACGGCGGTGACCGGCACCGGCGTCACCTCGGCGTGCACGCTGCCGCTGGCCGGCGCAGGCACCTGCGCGGTGACCGTCGCCAGCGTGCCGGCCAACGGCTCGACGACCGTCACGATCGTGTTCACGGTGGCCGACCCGATGCCTGCCGGCACGGCCTCGATCGTCAACCTCGTCGACGGCGGAGACACAACCTGTCCGCAGGCCGGCAACGTCTGCTCGGTCACGACGCCGACCGCGCCGAGCGTGACCCTGGTCAAGGCGCTGACCGCCGAGAGCGGCAGCCGGCCCGGCGTCGCCGAGCCCGGCGAGACGCTGACCTACACGATCACGCTGACCAACGACGGCGGCACCGCCTTCACGAACTACGACTTCGTCGAGAACGTGCCGGCCGGCGCGACGCTGACCGGCGTCAGCGGTACCGGCGTCACGGCCGCGTGCACGCTGCCGCTGGCCGGCACGGGCACCTGCAACGTGACCGTCGCCAGCGTGCCGGCCAACGGCTCGACGACCGTCACGGTCGTGTTCACGGTGGCCGACCCGATCCCGGCCGGCACCACCGCGATCACCAACCTCGTCAGCGGCGGCGACACGACCTGCCCGCAGACCGGCAACGTCTGTTCGGTCACGACGCCGACGCAGGGCCGCGTCACGATCGCCAAGTCGGTCGCCGATGCCAGCGGCAACGGCATCGCCGAGCCAGGCGAGACGCTGACCTGGACGATCACGCTCAGCAACAACGGCGGCAGCGCGGTCACCGGCTACGGCCTGACCGATCCGCTCGACCCGAACACGAGCTTCGTCAGCGCGAGCAACGGCGGCACGCATGCGGCCGGTACCGTGACCTGGACCGGACTGACGGTGCCGGCGCAGGTCGGCTCGACGCCGGGCACGCTGGTGCTGACGGTCGTCACGACGGTGCGTTCGCCGATCCCCGAGGGCGTGCGCGTGATCGCCAACCTCGCCTACGAGACCGGCGGCACGCCGCCGAACTGCTCGAGCACGCCGGTGCCGGCCAACTGCGCGTCGATCCCGACCGCGGCCAAGCTCAGCGTCGCCAAGGCGCTCAGCGGCGAGAGCCAGACCGCAGACGGCATCGCCGAGCCCGGCGAGCGCCTGACCTATACGATCACCGTGCGCAACCACGGCGGCACGCTGGCCGACGACGTCATTGTCAACGAGACCGTGCCGCTGCACACCACGTTCGTGTCCGGCTCGCCGGGCTGGAGCTGCGCGGCCGGTGCGCCGGCCGGCACGGCCTGCGTGTCGACGGTCGACGTGCCGGCGGCCGACGCGGGCGGTACGCCGGGCGTGGCGACGCTGACGTTCACGGTCCAGGTCGTCGATCCGCTGCCGGCCGGCGTGCGCCAGATCGCCAATGCGGTCGCGATCGACGACGGCGTACCGCCGGATTGCTCGGCCAATCCGACGCATCCGCAGTGCGTCGTCACGCCGACGATCAATCTGAACCTCGTCAAGAGCGTCGAGTCGGTCACCGCGACCGGCCCGGGCACCTACTGGGTCGCCTATCGCATCGACCTGGCCAATACCGGCGGCAGCCCGATCACCTACACGCTGACCGATACGCCGGACTTCACGCCGAACGGCGTGACCGTGACCGGCAACGGCATCGCGGCGACCAGCAGCGGCGTGCTGAATCCGGCGCTGCCGGGCGGTGCGTTCGGGGTCGTCAACGGCTCGCCGGTGCAGCTCTCGGCCAATGGCGTGACGCTCGCGGTCGGCGCCTCGCACAGCTATACCGTGCGCATTCCGATCGCGGTCACGGCCGGCAGCCTCGCCAATGCAGTCTGCACCGGCGCGCCGGGCCACGGCCTGTACAACCGCGCCTCGGTGGTCGGCTCGTTCGCGGGCGAGAGCAATGCCTGTGCGCCGGTGTCGGGCGAGCAGCCGCTGATCCGGCTGGTCAAGACCGTGCGCCTGGGCGTCGACGCCAACGGCGATCACTACGGCAATGTCGGCGACGTGCTGCACTACACGTTCCGGATCAGCAATCCCGGTACGCTGCCGCTGAGTGCGATCGACCTGATCGATCCGCGCGTGACCGACCTGCAGTGCGACGCGACGACCGCCTACGGCGAGCCGCTGCGGATCCTGCGCGGCGACGAGCTGTTCCTCGGTCCGTTCGAGCAGACGCTCGGCGGCTCGCTGGTGCCGGGCGACTCGATCACCTGCGGCGCGACCTATACGATCACCGCGCAGGACGTGCTGAACCGCCGCGTCGTCAACACCGCGACGACGCACGGCGCGGCGCCCGACGGGCAGGTCGTGACGTCGACCAGCACTGCGATCTACACGAACATCCGTTGAAGAAGAGGGCCCTGAGGCTATGGATACGATGAACAAGCTCGCCCTCGTCCTGGCGCTGGCAGCCACGCCCGCGATCGCCGACAGCGGTTTGGGCGTGGAGGCGACCGCGGCGGCGGGCGGCGGCGCGATCGGCTTCACGATCGTCAACGACGGCACCGAGGCGGTCAGCGGCGTGCGCTGGTACGCGGCACCGGGCTTCGCCGTGCATTGCGCGGTGCAGACCGATGCCGGCCGCGGCTTCGCGTCGGGCGCCGTGCTGCAGGCCGGCGACCGTGCCGCCTGCACGATGACGCCGCTCGGCACCTCGCCGGCGCTCGCACGCAGCGCGGCCGTCGTCGTCTCGGCGCACGAAGCCGACGGCACGGTCACGGTCCGCCACGCCGGCATGACCCTGCTCGGCGGCGCGACACCGGCACAGGGCATCGTCGTCGTCGCGGCCGGCGCCGTGCACGCCGACGCCGATCTCGACGGCGAGATCGATGCCGGCGAGGGCATCGCCTACGACTACACGATCGTCAATGCCGGCACACAGGCGCTGTCCGGCCTGATCGTCGCCGACCGCACCGGCGCGCTGGCGTGTCCGTCGAGCGCGCTCGCGGTCGACCAGGCGATGACCTGCACCAGCAGCTACGTGGCGGTTGCGGACGATGCGGCCGCCGGCTTCGTGCTCAACGAGGTCGAGGTCACCGGCAGTGCCGAGGACGGCCAGGCCGTGCAGGCCGCCGACGTGGTGCTGACGCTGAACCTCGCCGGCAGCGCCGGCATCCGCGTGTTCAAGAGTCCGCTGCTGCTCGACGACGCCGACGCCAGCGGCTATGCGAGTGCCGGTGACGTGCTCGGCTACACCTTCCTCGTCAAGAACAGCAACGCGCAGTCGCTGACGTCGGTCGATCTGGTCGAGCCCGATCCGAGCCTGATCGACGGGCCGATCGTCTGCGAGACCGAGACCCTCGTCGGCGGGCAGCCGTTCGCGGCGCTCGGCGCCGGCACGCTGGCGAGCCAGGACGTCCTGCGCTGCCGCGCGCAGCACACGATCACGGCCGCCGAGGCCGCCGCCGGCGAGGCGCTGAACCTCGTCGAGGCGACCGGCACCGCGGCGATCGGCGGCCAGGTCTGGGGCACCGGCGCATCGGCGGTCGCGATTCCGGGGCCTTCGCAGATCGTCGTGACCAAGTCGGTCGATACGCCGGTCTCGACGTTCGGGGCCGAGGTCACCTACACCGTCACCGTGCGCAACGCCGGCTCGACCGACATCCCGAACGTCACGATCAACGATCCGATCCCGAACGGCCTCTCGACGTTCGACTGGACCTGCGCCGGTACCGGCGTGGCCTGTCCGGCGGCCAGCGGCAGCGGTGCGATCGCGGCGACGGTGCCGCTGTTCCCGGCCGGTGCGCAGCTGGTCTATACGGTCCGCGCGACCGTCGCGCTGAACGCGCCGCAGCAGATCCTCAACACGGTCACCGTGACGCCCGAGGCCAACGTGTCGTGCGTGCCGGCCGGCACGCCGGCGCCGTGCAGCGCGACCGTACCGCTGGTCATGGGCGAGCCGCGCGCGGTGCCGGTCGGCGGCCTGCCGATGCAGCTGATCCTCGGCGCGCTGCTGGCGCTCGGCGCGGCATTCGGATTGCGGATGCGCGGCGTCTGATCGATCGCGCAGGAACCCGTGCGTGCGCAGGCACGCGCGGGCCGTGCGCGCATCGGCACGGCGGCTCGACACCTGCACCCTGCCTGGCGAAACCCCCGCCATCCGCTCGACACGGAATGCTCGAGTGCGATGGCGGGCTATCGGCGCCACGATCGCCGCGACGCGAGCATCGGCAAGCGCAGCGCCGCGTTGCCGTTTCGATGGCGTCGCCGGAACGCCCGGTCACCGCGGCGGCTGCCGCATCCCCGATGCTCGTCTCGGTCCTTCGGCGGACGGCTCTGCGGCCGGAGCGATGGTCGCGATCGCGCGGCCCCGGGTCCGGCCGGCGTCACGATCGTCGATGCCCGGGCACTGCCGATGTGTCGGACAGCCTTCCGGCGCGGCGAGATGGCCGCTCCGTCGTCGTGCGCATCGAGCCGATCGTCCTGATGCGCCTCTGACCGAACCGACGAAGGTTCGGCGCTCTCTCCGAATCATCGGCAGCCTGGCGCGAGGAAGGCGCCTCGCCGCTTCGCTCGGTGCGGCGGTCGATCGGCGAGAAGGCGAATCGCCTCGTGGTTCCAGACTCGTTGGTTCCGGAAGTGAGCCGGCACCGCGGTTCGACGCTGCGGTCCGGGCGGGCAGGCCCGTCCATGAAGGCCGCTGCCGATCTGGCGAGACGAATTCGCGTCGCTCGCGTGCTCCTTCCAGCGGCTCGGACCTCGCCGACATGCCTGCCTTCGAGGCACGCGCACAGACTCGGCGAGGCGCCTGTCTCGATCGGCCGCTGCCGTCGCCCGATCCGAACCACGCCGATCGCCGACGCCGCCGTTCGCGCGAACGGACGTCTGCGCCGCCGTCGCCACCGGAGGCCGGCCGTACGGCCGATATCGCATGCTCGCGTGCCATCGGTGAAGGCCTGACGCGTCGGCAGGATCGATGAGGAATAAAAAAGGGGGCGGAACATCTCCGCCCCCTGATTCGGGCCCCTTGCTCCGTCCCGCGGGACGGAGCAAGGGTTTCGCATCGCCGATCGGCGGTCAGCGCAGCGGCAGGTCGAAGCCGTCGGTGAACAGTGCATCGGGCTGGGCCAGCACCGAGATCGTCGCCGTGCTCGAGTTGTTGGCGGGCACCGGATCGGTCAATGCCGATCCGGACGGCAGCGATACGCTCGCGGTGTTGTCGAACGGCGTGAAGTCGTTCGCCGGATCGGCGGCCGGGATCACCACACCGTACAGCTCGAACTGCAGGCTGGCCTCGCGCGGCAGCAGCGGGATCACCAGATCCAGGTTGCCAGTGCCGGTCGCCGGCGTCGGGCAGCTGGTGCCGACCGCCGCCATGCACTGCCAGACCACGCTGGCCGGATCGATGCGCGCCGGAACCAGATCGAGCAGACGCACGTCGGCGGCATGCGCCGGGCCGAGGTTGCCGAGGTCGATCGAGTAGCCGACGGTGTCGCCCATGATCGCGGTGGCCTTCCACGCGGACTTCTCGATCCACAGATCGGCCTCGGTCGGCGTCACCAGCGTGACCTGCACGGTCACCTGGGCGGCCGCCGCGTAGTTGCCGTTGCCGGCCTGGTCGGCGGCGATCGTGCAGACGCCCTCGGCGACCATCGTCACGGTCGTGCCGCTGACCGAGCAGACGCCGCCGCTGAGCGAGGAGTAGACGATCGGCGTGCCCGCATTGGGCTCCGCGCTGCTGGCCAGCGGCGCGATCGCGAAGCTGCTGCCGGTCTTGAACCAGCGCGTCGTCACGGTCTGTGTCGGGAACGTCAGCGTCTGGTCGGCCTGGGCGATCGTCAGCGACTGCGTCGCCTGCGGCGCCGGGTTCCATGCGCCATCGCCGGCCTGGTCGGCGGTCAGCGTGCAGGTGCCGGCCGCGACGATCGAGACCGTGCTGCCGCTGACCGTGCACACGCCGGCCGTGGCCGATCCGTAGGTGACCGCCAGGCCGGAACTGGCGCTCGCCGGCGGGTCGATCGGGAACGTGCCGCCCGGGCTGTAGACGCGGTCGGCCTGCGCGCCGAACGTGATCGTCTGCTCGCCCATCGGCGTCACCGCGGCGCTGGGCGCGGACGCGGCACCGGTGCCGACGCCGTTGGTCGCCGCGACGCTGCAGGTGTAGGCGTTGCCGTTGGTCAGACCGGTCACGACGGCCGGTGCTGCGGGCACGGTCTGGCTGTGGCTGTCGGAACCGTCGGTGCAGGTCGCGGTGTAGCTGGAAATCGGACTACCGCCGTCGAGGGCCGGTGCGGTCCAGTTCACGCTGATCTGCGCGTCGCCCGCCATCGCCGAGACGGCCGTCGGCGCGCCCGGGACGTCGGACACGATCGTGATCGTACGGGACGCCGAACCGCTGCAGCCGCTGGCGTCGTTGACCGCCACGGTGAAGTTGAAGGTGCCCGAGCCGACCGGCGTGCCGGAGACGACGCCATTGGCCGCCAGCGTCAGGCCGGGCGGCAGGGCGCCGGCGACGATCGCGAAGTTCGGTGCGCCGAGCGCGCCGGTCTGTCCGAACGCGGCGCTGTAGGTCTGGCCCCAGGTGCCGTTCGGCGGTGTGCCGGTCACGGTCAGCGTCGGGCACACGTACGGCGTATAGACCGTGTTGTCGATGCCGATGTAATCGGAATTGGTGCCGGTCGGCCCTGCGCCGGTCACGAAGTAGCGGAACGCGATGCGGCCCGAGGTCGGCGCCGGCAGGCCCGAAATCGTCACCGTGTACTGCGTCCAGCTGTACGGATAGCCGCCGGAGACGAGGGTCGGATTGATCTCGAGCAGCAGGGTCGTGAAATCGCCGACCGCGTTGCCGCCGGTGCCGACGTTGCTGCTCGCGCCGTTCGTGCTCAGGCGCAGCTGCAGGCGATCGGGATAGTCGGTTCCGCCTGGCGGCGTGGCCGGCTTGCGGGTGTAGAACTGGAAAACGTCGCCATTGCGAAGGGTCCGGTTCGGGGTCAGCAGCCAGTTGCTGATCGTGCCGGTGCCGCCGGTCGTACTGTTGAAATTGACGCCGATGTAGGCGTTGGCCGCGCCGTTGTACGAATCGAACGGACCGCCGCCGGAGACGGGTGAGCCTTGAAACCACGACAGGATGCCGACCGGCGTGCTGTTGTTCTGCAGGAACCAGCCGTTGGCGGTCAGCGTCGTGATGTCGTCGAAGTTCTCGGTGAAAGGCTGGGCTCCGACCGGACCGGTCAGTGCCGTGCACAGCAGGATCGCCGCGAAGCGACTCCATGTCTTGCTCATGATGCTCCCCTTGTTGATCGTCAGTCGCGCGCGTGCCTCGCCGCGTGGACCGGCGAGTGCGTCACGGCCGTTCCCCCTGTGGTCGCGGCGGGTGTGAGTATGCGTGAACCGGCATGTGAAAAAAATGACGAAGCCGGCAGTACGGCACGCTCGATGCAGCTCGACACCGCGCGATCGCGCGAATCCGGTGCGGAGTCGCGCGAATCGGCGAGGAGCGTCGGTGCCGAACGAGTCGTGGGTCCGATCGGCCGGCCTGCGGCGGGCCGGCCGATCGCGGGTTCGCGCGTCAGTGCCGACGCGGCGACTCGGTCACGGCAGCGTGCGCAGCGTGGGCTCGCGCGCCCACTGCCGGGTCCTGGCTGCGGCGACGAAGGCGGCCACATCGGCGGCGTCGACGATGCCGGCATCGGCCTGCACGCCGGCCGCCTCGAGCACGGCCTGTGCGCCGCCGTCCGCGGCGATCGCCTTCAGATGGCCGAACGCGTCGCGTACCCAGTCGACCGCGGCGGCCTCGCGGGCGAGCCGGTCGCCGGCTTCGGCCGACAGCACCAGGGCGACCGCGTCGAACACGACCGACGGCGTGCCGTCGAGCTTGCCGTCGGCCGGCAGCCGCTTGCCGTTCCTGAGCTGCGCACCGCCGATCTTCGGCGCGACGATCGTGACCGCGGCGCCTTCGGCCTCCACCGCCTTGCGCAAGGCCGCGATCACGGCGCCGTTGGAACCCTCGTCGACGAGGATGCCGATCTGGCGGCCGGCCAGCATCGGCTCGTTCTTGTCGATCAGGCGCAGCGCCGGCGACGGCGGCATGTCGATCGGCTCGACCGCCGGCTTCGCGGCCGGCGGCATGCGCTCCAGGCCGAGGCCCGCGGCGACCCGGGCGGCCAGATCCGCGTCGACATTGCGCAGATGGCCGACCACGCGTTCGCGCACGGCCGGCGTTTCGACCTTCGACAGCTCAAAGACCAGCGCATAGGCCATGTGCGCCTGCTCGATCTCGCTCTGGCTGCGATAGAACAGGCGCGCCTGCGAGTAGTGGTCGGCGAAGCTCTCGGGGCGCAGGCGCGTCTTGGCGCCGTCCGCTCGCGTGGCGTGATGCGGGAAGCCGGCCGGCGTTTCGCGCGGACTGTCCGGGCCGAGCGAGTTGGGCTCGTAGTTGACGCGACCCTTCGGCTGCAGCATCTGCATGCGGCCGTCGCGCTGCAGGTTCGCGAACGGACACTTGGGCGCGTTGATCGGGATCTGGTGGAAGTTCGGGCCGCCCAGACGCAGCAGCTGCGTGTCCAGGTACGAGAACAGGCGGCCCTGCAGCAGCGGGTCCTCGCTGAAGTCGATGCCCGGCACGATGTTGGCGGGGCAGAACGCGACCTGTTCGGTCTCGGCGAAGAAATTGTCGGGCCAGCGGTCCAGCACCATGCGCCCGATGATCTGCAGCGGCACGAGTTCCTCGGGAATCAGCTTGGTCGGATCCAGGTGGTCGAACGGGAAGCGCGCCGCATCCGCTTCGGTGAACAGCTGAACGCCGAGATCCCACTCGGGGAAGTCGCCGCGCTGGATCGCCTCGAACAGGTCGCGCCGGTGGAAGTCCGGATCGGCGCCGGCGATCTTGACGGCCTCGTCCCAGCAGGTCGACTGCAGGCCGAGCCGCGGGCGCCAGTGGAACTTGACGAAGGTGGCGTTGCCGTTGCGGTCGAGCAGCCGGAAGCTGTGCACGCCGAAGCCCTCGATCATCCGCAGCGAGCGCGGGATCGTGCGGTCGCTCATCGCCCACATGATCATGTGCATCGACTCGGGCATCAGCGAGATGAAGTCCCAGAACGTGTCGTGCGCGGAAGCGGCCTGCGGAAAGCCGCGGTCCGGTTCCATCTTGACCGCGTGCACGAGATCCGGGAACTTCATCGCGTCCTGCACGAAGAAGACCGGGATGTTGTTGCCGACCAGGTCCCAATTGCCTTCGCCGGTGTAGAACTTCACCGCGAAGCCGCGTACGTCGCGCGGCGTGTCGATCGATCCGGCACCGCCGGCGACCGTCGAGAACCGGCAGAACACCGGCGTGCGGACGCCGACTTCCGTGAGAATCCGCGCAGTCGTGTATTTCTTGAGCGAACGCGTCAGCTCGAAATAGCCGTGCGCGGCCGAGCCACGCGCGTGCACGATGCGCTCGGGAATGCGCTCGTGGTCGAAGTGCGTGATCTTCTCGCGGAGGATGAAGTCCTCCAGCAGCGTCGGTCCGCGGCCGTAGGCGCGCAGCGAGTTCTGGTTATCGGCGACCGGGATGCCCTGATTGGTCGTCAGCGGCGGATGCGTGCCGCCGGCTTGCTGGTGGGTTTCGCCACCGGCGCCGACTCTCGATTTGGAGGGGCGAACGGCGAGCGGTGGAGCAGGGGCTTTGGTCTTCGCGGCCACGTGGGGATCTCCTGCGCGGGAAGAAGGACATCGGTCGGCGCTGGGCCGGCCGGCCGCAGCCGCTCCATCTTGCGTGCGCCGTTTTAACGCGAGCTGACCTCGGCGCGGAGCGGTGCCGGCAAGGCGTCGCCGCGCAGGCGCGTGCGAGGCCCTGCGCGCCGATCGACATGCCGCGGCGCGGCGCGTCCGGGCGCTGCGCCTCGTCACGCGCCGGGCCTGCGCGCCGGCCCGTGGGCCGAGCGCGCCGGGGTACTTACTTGCCCAGTTCGACGACCGCCTCGAAGCCGCCGAAGATCATGCGCTTGCCGTCGAACGGCATCGGTTCGTTGCCGGCGTTGGACGGGTCCATGCGCGGATCGGCCATGATCTGCTTCATGCCGGCGTCGCGGGTCTGCTTGTCGGGCCATTCCACCCACGAGAACGCGACCGTTTCCTCGGCGGTCGCCTGGATCGCCCGGCGAAAGTCGGTCACCTTGCCGTCCGGTACGTCCTCGCCCCAGCCTTCGACGACGCGGGTGGCGCCATACTCGAGGAATACCGCGTCGAGCCGGCGCGCGTGGTCGATGAAGGCCTGCTTGTTGGCGGTCGGGACCGCGATCACGAAACCGTCGATGTAGGACATGCGAATTCTCCTCGGAGTGGACGTTGCGAAGGCCGCGTCGGACGCAGACGGTGCGTCATGAGGACGACCTTCTTCTCCTGCCACGATCCGGCGGGGTGCAAATCGACATCGGCGACGCGATCGGTTCAGCCGCGCGCCGGGCGCGAGCGGCGCGCCATCGTGCGAGCCGCCATGCGGCAGGGCTCGGACTGGTCCGGGCCCGTGGCTGTCGATATGGAGCGGTCCCGCGACGTCGGCGCGTCGCGTCGCACCACGCGCGGCACCGGCCGCCAGGACGGTCCCGCCGACACGGCGGCGCTAGCGCCGCATGCAGCGCTGATAGCGCTCGTCGACCCGCGTGGCGAACCACGCCGTGGTCAGGTCGCGCGTGATCTTCGGGCTCTCGAGCTTGATGCCCGGCACGATCGCGCGCGGCAGCGGCTTGCGCGCACGCGCCTCGGCCAGCGCGAACACCTTCGCGTACAGATCGGTGTCGTCGAACTCGAGCCGGTCGCCGCGCTCGAGCGCGCGTCGGATCGCGCGGTCGTCCATGCCGAGTGACGCGCCGAGCGCGCGCACCGCGCGCTCGGTCTGGCCCGGATCGTCGAGCCGCGCGCCGGGCCGCAGCAGGTCGCCGTCGAGCGCCAGCGCAACGCCGGACGCCACGCTGACCGCGCTCTGGAACGCGGCGTTGCGGCTCGCGTACCAGCCGGCGTTGTAGTCGGCGAAGCGGTGCAGCTTGCGCGTATACGGCGTGCGATAGCCGAGCAGATGGGCGATGCCGAAATACAGGCCGCCGCGCCGGCTGAAGGCCTCGGCGCGGATCGAGCCGTCGATCGGGTACGGGTAGCCGCGCGCCTGCGACTCGGCGAACGCGATGCTGACCTGCATCGGTCCGGCGGTCTGCACCGGGTTCATGTCGGCGAACAGCCGCTTGCCGAGCGGCACGCGGCCGATCATGTCCTCGTAGATCTCGCTGAGCTCGCGTTCGGTGCGCGCGTTCTTCAGGCGCTGCGCATAAGTCCGGCCGTCGGTCGACTCGATCGCGAGCGCCGCGTCGACGAGCCGTTTAGGAATATGCAGGGACGCTGCGCGGCGATCGATCTCGCGGCGCGCGATCGCCGGCAGGCCGGCGACGACCGGATCGGCGCGATAGCCCGATTCCTGCTCGATCACGGCCAGCACCGCGCAGATGTTCTCGGCGTTCGGCTCGATGCGCTGCGCGCCGAACGCGATCTCGATGTCGGTCGCCCAGCCGGTGCGGTCGGCGGTCGTCGCCGGCATCCGGCGCGCGATCTCGGCGCGCACCGCGGCGGCATCGTGCGCGGGCCGCGGCGGCCCCTGCGTCGCGCAGGCGGTCAGCAGCACCGCCAGCAGCAGATGCAGTCCGTAGCGAGCGAAAGGTCGGTGGCCGCACCCGGTGCGGGTGTCGCCTGCGGCGGCGCGGGCCGGCCGGCGTGGCGTGTCGAGACGGTCGTCGTGCATCGGGCCAGCATACGGGGGCGGCCGCCGCGGCTCCAGCCGGCCGCTCCGCGCATCGGGGAGGTCACTCGACACGCGCCGCCCGGTCCGGTGCCGCCCGCGACGCGATCGCGCCGGTCCGGTCTTCGCCGGCGCGCGCGACCGGCGCATCGAGCCGGCGCAGGCGCGTCTGCCATTGCACGACGCGCGGATGATCGGCGCCGAGAGCGGCCTGCATGCGCGTCACCGCAGCGTCGAGCCGGTCGCGCGCCGCCTCGCGATCCTTGCCGCCGTACCAGTCGATATAGGCGTCGACGGCATCGCAGACGCCGAGCTGCCAGCTTGCCGGATCGACCGATGCGCCGAACATCGTCCGCGCCTCGACGACGCGGGAGCCGGCGAGGTCGCTGCGGCCGATGTCGAGCGCCGCCTCGGCCGTGCCGAGCATGATCCTCGCCAGCGCCAGCTTCGATGCATCGCCCATTGCGCGCAGCTCGCGCTCGGCGTGCTCGAATCGCGCGAACGCCTCCTGCGGACTGGCCGCCTTGAGCAGGGTCTCGCCCGCGATCTCCGCCTCGCGCAGTGCGGAGCGCAGGCGTGACTGCGCCGGCACCTCGAGCGCGTCGAGCGCCTCGTGGGTCTCGGCGATCTTCGCGGCGCGCAGGTGCTCCTCGCCGTTCAAGGTCGCGATGCGGCCCGCGAGGGCCGCCCACTGGATGCGAAAGCGCCTGGCCTGGTCGGGCGCGAAGTCGCGGACCATCGCCTGCGAGCGCTCGAGCAGCGCTGCCGCGTCCCGGGCACGCGCCAGATCCACGGTGATCTGCGCCTGTCCGTACAGCATCATCGCGATGTCCGCGGTAGGCCCGGTCGCTTCGAGGTTGAGCTCGACGACGCGCCGCATGTCCTCGAGCGCCTGGGCCGGCAGGCCGACACGGGCCGTGGCATAGGCCAGCTGGCCCAGCGTCGACAGCGCATCGGCGCTGTTCTCGCGTCCGAGCCGCGTATACATGTCGATCGATCGCCGCAGCTGCTTGCGCGCCTCGACCAGATCGTCGGTCATCGCCAGCTTGACGCCGTAGCTGCCGAGGAACAGCGCGTTCTTGCGTGTATCGGGCGGCACATCGCCCATCTCGGCGTCCGCCTGCCGATAGAACGCCAGCGTGTCGGCGAGCTTGCCCGACAGCAGTCGGTGCTCGGCCAGGATGCGCCGGCAGGCCGGCCGGATCTCGCGCGCCCGTTCCGGCTCCAGCGTCGCGGCCCGCTGCAGTCCGGCCTCGGCCCAGCGGCGCGCTTCGTCCCAGTTCTGGCTCGTCCAATGTAGATCGGCGAGCGAACACGACAGCTCGGCGGCGACCGTAGGCGGCAGCTTCCTGTCGGCATCGTTCAACAGCGAGGACAGCAGCGGTTCGAGCGCGCGTGCGTTGCCGCGCTGCTGATGGGCCTGGATCAAGGTGTCGAACAGCGGCGGATAGAGTTCCGGGCGATGCGCGGCGGCATCGGTGACGCGCCGCGAGGCCAGCGCGAGCAGATCGTCGATCCGGATCGCCTCGTTGTCCGGAGCGGCCGATCCGAGCACCGAGAGCAGGAAGTCGACCGTCATGTCCGATCGGGTCGCCTGCGTGCGCGCATTGGCGCGCTCGTTCTCGGCGACCGCGCGCGCCGCCTCCGCCGCGTCGCGCTGCCCGGACGCGAGGCGCGCCTGCCACAGCGCCAGCACGATGCCGGCCGTGAGGCTGGTGCCGACCGCGATCGCAACGGCCAGCGCCAGCGCGTGGCGGCGGACGTAGCGGCGCGCGCGATACAGGCCGCCGTCGAGCTTGCGCGCCTCGATCGGCCGGTGCGCGTAGGCCGCATCCAGATCGCGCAGCAGGTCCTCGACGTTGGCGTAGCGATCGTCCGGCGACTTCGCCAGCGCCTTCGATGCGATCGCATCGAGATCGGCGCTCAGGCCGCGCGGCAGGTTCGGCGCCTCGCCTGCGCGGCTCGGCCGGGTCGGCAGGTCTTCGCAGATCCGCTTGACGCAGGCGGCGATCGGCAGATCGTGAAAGTCGAACGGGGGCCTCCGGGCGATCAGGAAGTAGAGCAGGGCGCCGAGACCGTAGACGTCGGTGCGTACGCTGGCCAGGCCGCTGAGCACCTGTTCGGGCGCGGCGTACTCGAGCGTCAGCGGCTGCACGGTGTCGGCCCGGCGCTGCTCGTTGAGCAGACGCGCGACGCCGAAGTCGAGCAGATGCGCGCGGCCGTCGCGATCGACCAGGACGTTGTTCGGCTTGATGTCGCGATGCGCGACCGAGCGCTCGTGCGCATGCGCCAAGGCCGCCGCGACCTGGCGGAAGATGCCGATACGCGCATCGAGACCGGCCGCCGGATCGGTGCGGATCCACACGTCCAGCCGTGTGCCCTCGACGAAGTCGGTGACGAGGTAGGGCTGCCCGCCGGCCGTCACGCCGCCGTCGATGAGTCGCGGAATGTGCGGATGCTGCAGTTGCGCGAGCAGGTGCCGCTCCATTTCCAGGCGTGCGCGCAGCTGCGGCGTGTCGCCGTACAGGAACTTGATCGCGACGCGCTTCTCGTAGGTGCCGTCGCTGCGCTCGGCCATCCAGACGTCGCCCATGCCGCCGCGACCGAGGCGGTGCAGCGCGCGCCACGGTCCGACGCGCTCGCCGTCGTGGGTCTGTGCCAGCGGATCGCGTTCGGCCTGCTCGATGTCGGCCAGCCACTGGCGCAGAGCGCGCGCGTCCACCGGGTGGCTGAGATCGAGCTCGGCCAGCCGAGCCGCGCGTGGGCCCGGCGCCAGATCGAGCAGCGCGTCCAGCTGCTTCTCGAGCGATGGCCAGTCCAGTGAAGAAGGATGCGTCGACATGGAGGGATCGGTGATGGGCGAAGGCCAAGCAAGAATCGGAATTCGGTGCAAAAGACGGGCATCGGCTCAGGTCCGGAGCCTGTCGGAACGCAGCGCCAGCCGGACGTCCGGGGGCTGCCGGCCTCGTTCCGGCAGCCACGCCGCTCTGGGCGCGGTGCGATCAGGCGCGATGCGAGCCCTGCGCCATCCGCACCGGCGAGCCGCCCGACCCGCCGATCCCCAGGCGCGCGGTGGGTCGTCTGCGCGCCGCCCGTCGTGCCGCACATCTCCGCCGCCGTCCCGCCGTTCGGGTCGGCGGCCGCCGCGGCCTCAGTCGGCCTCGCGCAGGCGGCCGATCATCCAGCCGCGCGCCTTGATCCAGTCGCGGCGCACGGTCCTCTCGTCGATGCCGAGCGCGGCGCCGATTTCCGCGTCGCCCAGGCCGACGTAGAACCGCAGCGAGACGATCTGCGCCATGCGCGGAAAGATCCGGCCGAGCTGATCGATGACCTCGTTGATCTCGATCACCTGTTCGGCATGACGCCCGTCGACGTCCGGTGCGCCGTGCTCGTCGAGCGGCTCCAGCGGCACGGCGCTGCCGCGCTTGCGCGCGAGTTTCCTGCGCGCATGGTCGGTCAGCACGAAACGCATCGCGCGCGTCGCCAGGTAATAGAAGTGGTTGATGTCCGAAACCGCCAGATCGGGCGATTCCTGCAGTTTGAGATAGACCTCGTGGACCAGGGCCGTGGTCGACAGGGTCGGGCTCGCGCCGTGGCTATTGCGTTGCACGTGCGCGACGCGCAACAGGTTCCGGTACGCCTCGGTCATCATCGAGGCCAGGCTGTGGGACGGATCGCCGATCGCGCGGGTCAGCGTGTCCTGCAACCGATCGAGTACGACTTCATCCGCTGAATCGACGGCGCGCGACATGCGGCGTTCCAAAGTCCACTTTCGGCGATTGTAGCGAGGCGCCGCAGCGGCACGTGACCCAAATCCGCGAACGCCTTCTCACATTGCCGATGATCGTGTCCGGATTCGATCCGGTTTTGCGAATTACGCGGCACTGTCGGAGTGAACGGCAAAGCCTGGTTCTCGCGACCGGTCATGCGATCGACTGGATCCCGACCCGGTTCGGAAAGCCCGATCCCGCCGGGCGTCCGGGCGTCCGCGGCACGCAGGATCGCGAGCGGATGCGCATCGGGAACACGCATCGCGCGATCGCTCGCGCCGACGGGCAACCCCTGTTCGGACAGTTCGTCCATGCGGTCCAGGGAAGGACCGCTCCATGGCGTCTTCCGGTCGACAGCTCAGCGATCGGCCGGGTCGCGTGCGGCGCGTTCCGGATCGCGACTGCGCTGCCCCGACATCCGCGGCTGCATGGCCGCCGCCCGGTCATCGAGGCGGACCCTAGACCGCGGCACGGAGCGACCTGCGGGGAGGGGCGCCGGCTTGGGTCGGAGAAGCAGTCGCCTTCGTCTATCGCGCCTGCAGTGCGCGAGCCGGATCGACACGTGCGGCTCGCCGCGCCGGAAGCCAGCTCGCGAGCATCGCGGCGCCGAGCAGCACCAGCACGGCCACGATCAGCGTGAGCGGATCGCTCGTCCCGACGCCGAACAGGAACGCCTGCAGGAATGGCGCCGCCAGCGCGTACAGCAGAAGCCCGACGCCGATGCCGCCCACCGCCAGCGCCAGACCCTGCCCGGCGACCAGGCGCGCGATCCGGCCCGGAGCCGCGCCCAGCGCGCCGCGCACGCCGAGCTCGCGTTCGCGCAATGCGACGCCGTAGGCCATGACGCCGTACAGACCGATCGTGCCGAGCATCAACGTGATCGCGGCGGCGGCCGTCATCAGGCTCAGCACCAGCGAGAGCCGCGCCGTCGACGCGCGCATCACCTCGCTCATCGTCTCGACCTGGTAGACCGGCACCGTCGCGTCGAGCGCGTTCACGAGCTTTCTGATCTCGGGCACGATCGCCGCGGCGGCCTCGTCCGACCGGACGACCAGCGCCATGTTGCGCGGTGCAGCCGGCTCGACCGCGGGATCGGTCGCGACCGCCAGCGGCCGGTACACCATCGCCGCCGCCGGGCGCGCGAGATCCCGATCGCGCACGTCGCCGACGACACCGATGACCGTGTAGGCCGGTCCCGACGGTGCCAGCGTCAGCCGCCGACCGATCGATGCGGTTCCGGCCGAATCGTCGAACAGCGCCGCAGCGGCATGGCGGCTGATGACGAGACTCGTCCCGCTCTCCAGATCGAGGCTTCTGAAGCCGCGACCGGCCAGCAGCGGTATCGACATCGCCGCGAAGTAGCCGTCGTCGACGATGCCGACCGGCAGCGACCGCGTCCGTCCGTCCGCATCGGTCCGGAACGTCTGGTCGAGCGCGGCAGCGCTGCGCAGCGGCAGCTTCATCGTCAGCCCGGCGCCGTCGACGCCCGGCAGCTCGCGCACCCGCTCGGCCAGCCGCGCGTAGAACGCGACGGCGGCCGACTCGTCGTAGCGCGCGAACGGCAGCTGGGTGCGGAGCGTCGTCACCTGCGCGGGATCGAAACCCGGATCGACCCGATACAGTCCGTAGGCGCTGCGTATCAGCAAGGCCGCGCCGATCGTGACCGACAGCGCGATCGCGATCTGCAGCATCGTGACGGCCGCGCGAAAGCCGCTGCCGGCCTTGCCGGCCGACGCGCCGCGTCCGCCGTCGCGCAGATGCACGGACAGGGCCGATCGCCACGAGCGGACCATCGGCACCACCGCGGACGACACGGTTCCGATGGCGGCGACCAGCACGACGAACGCGACCACCGGCAGGCCGACGCCGAGCTCGGCGAGCCGCGGAATGCCGGCCGGCCCGAATGCGACCAGCGCGCGGACCGCGCCGGCGATCAGCATCAGCGCCAGCGCGGCCGACGCGGCTCCGAGCAGTGCCGCTTCGGCGACGAAATGGACGGCCGTTCGCACGCGGTCGGCGCCGAGCACCGCGCGAACCGCCAGTTCCGGCTGACGGGCGTCGGCGCGGATCAACAGGAGATTGGCCGTACTGGCCCAGGCCACGAGCAGGACCAGTCCCGCCGCGGCCGCCAGCAGCCACAGCGTGCGCGCGACGCCGCCGGTCATCGCCTCGCGCAACGGCTCCACGATCGGCGTTGGCCGCAGGTCGGCGAGCCAGGCCGCGGTCGATCCGCCCGAGGCCAGCTGCGGAAACGCCTCGGCGAGTCTCGGCAGCACCGCGCCGAGTTCTTGCCGGGCCTGCTCGATGCCGACGCCGGGCGCGAGGCGCGCCACGCCGGTGTAGGCGAACTCGCCGACCGTGGCGTCGTCGCTGCGCTTGGCCGGAAGCCAGATGCGCGTATCGGCGGTCGGGAACGCGAAGCGCGCCGGCATGACGCCGACGATCTGGCGCGCGACGCTGTTGACGATCACGGTCTTGCCGACGACGTCGGTCGCCGCATGGAAGCGGCCGCGCCATTCCGACTCGCTGAGCATGGCCGCATCCGGCCCTCCGCGGACTTCCTCCTCGGCCGAGAACGAACGGCCGAGCAGCGGAGAGACGCCGAGCAGCGGCATCATCGATGCGCTGACCCAGGTCGCGACGACGCTGTCGGCGCCTTCGCTGCTGCCTTCGACCCACAGGTTGCTGTTGCCGGTCCGGTAGAAGCCGACGCCGTCGAGCGTCCGGGAGAGCCCGGCATAGGTGACCTGCAGCGCCGGCGGCTGGCCCATCTCGCCCGACTCGGCGGTCTGCATGCGCAGGCTGACCAGGCGGTCGGGCTGGCCGTACGGCAGCGGCGCGAGCAGTACGCCGTACACGACCGCGAACATCGAGCCGACCGCGGCGACGCCGACGGCCAGCGTCAGCACCACCGCCAGCGCGAACGCGGGTGCGCGCTGCAGCGTTCTCAGTACGTAGCGTAGGGCCATCGGTCTCGGGTCCCGGGTCGTCGTCAGGCGCGCATCGGCTTTGGCCTGACGCTCGGCGCATAGGCTGCGCGCGTGGAAGCGATCCGTCCATGGCCGCGTTGTGGCTTTTCGGAGGCGTTGCCTGTTGCTCATCGCTTCCGGGTTCTTGCCATGCCGGCGATCGCGAGGCGCCGAAGGTCGCAGGCGCCCACGTTGCGCGCACGCTCGGCAACGGCGGGGCGCCGCCCCTGTGTGCACATGTGCCTCGGGCCTATGATGGGCGCAATGGACGAGGGCCTGCGAGCCCCCGCGCTTCATCGCCGGGTTCCGGCAAGAGGGCCGTTCGACGGATCGGCCGATGCAAGCGGACGCCTCCACTCTGACCCATACCGCGGATCGGGACCACCGATGAACGATGATTCCCTGCTGCTGGCGTTCGGCATCTCCCTGGAAGAGCAGATGGCCTACGAGTTTCTTCTGGCCAATCCCGGCAGCACCGCGGCCGACGTGGCGCGTGATACGTCCTGGTCGTCGCGGCGTGCAGGCCATGTCCTGCGGTCCCTGGAAACCAAGGGCATGGCCAGCTGCCTGCCCGAGCGGACGCCGCGATACGTGCCGACCTCGCCCGAGGTCGCCCTGGATCTGCTCACTGCCAGGAAGCAGAACGAGCTGCAGCGCGCGCGGACGATCGCCGGCCGCTGGCAGTCGAAGGTCCGGCGCAGCGCTTCGCAGGAGCAGCCGATCGAGCTGATCACGGGGCGCGAAGCGATCCTGCATATGTTCAGGCAGATGCATCGTTCGGCGCGACAGGAGGTCATCTGTCTCGAGCGCCCACCGTACGTGATGAAGCCGGTCTACGAGAATTTCGACGCGCAGAAGCACGCGCTGACACGCGGTGTCGTCCTGCGCACCATCGTCGATGCGTCGGCACTGGACCTGTCCGGCAGAGCCGAGGACCTGCGCAAGGAGGTCGACAGCGGCAACCGCATCCGCATCCTCGGCAGCCTGCCGATGAAACTGGTGGTCGCCGACCGTCGGATCGCGATGATTCCGTTGACGCTCGAGCAAGCCGGGGAGGTCGTCCTCATGCTGCGTCCTTCGCAGCTGCTCGACGCGCTGTGCGAGCTGTTCGAGATCCTGTGGGAGCGTGGAACGCCGTTCGGGATAGCGGCGGTGTCGGTTCGGCTCTCCGAGAAGTCTCGTCGTCCGATCGACGCCGACCGGCTGACTTCCCTGCTCGCCGCGGGCATGAACGACAAGTCGATCGCGCAGGAGCTGGACATCTCGGCGCGTACGCTCGAGCGCAGGATACTGGCGCTGATGAAGGAGTTGAACGCACGTACGCGCTTTCAGGCGGGCTGGCAGGCGGCGTTGCGGACCCTGGCGGCCGACGACTCGCGCGACCGGCACTAGATCCCGGCGCACGCATCACGGAAGCGTGCCGTCGATCTTTCGGGGCGTATGCGGTCCTTCAACCTGACAGCTGCGCTTCCGCGCGGCTGGCCAGGCGCAGCGCCGCACCGCTTCGACCGATGGGAGACTTCAAGTGGCGGATTTGTGCCATGGCAGAATCTGGCCGCCTTTTCGAGTTGACGCTTTTTCGTCATCGCGCCTACAGTCGAACGGACCCGAGAACGCCTCCCGGCTGCGCGATCTGCGCGCCGCGCAAGCGACAACGCAGCCGGACTCCAGCCGACGATGTCGGCTGCCGTCGGCACCCTTCAAGAGCAGAGGTCACCCATGTTTCGCCTTCACGGCATCGCAACGTCCATTTCGATAGCGCTCGGCACGTCGATCGCGCTGTTCGCTCATTCGGCCGCGTCGCAGGCGCTTCCCGCCGCCCCTCGAAACGTCGTCGGCATCTCGATCGGGTCCGATCTGACCGTCGACACGCGCTTCGGCACCGGCGGCTATACCACCGTCAACTACAACGACGCCGAGGGCACCTGGGACGAGGCGGTGCGCGTGATCGCGGCGGACGGCGGCGGCTTCTGGCTGGTCGGCTTCCATCGCACCGACGCACATGCCGACCGCGTGGCGATCTCCAAGCTCGATCCGGACGGCGTGCTCGACCCCTCGTTCGGTGTCGGCGGCAAGCTGCTGTCGCCGACCGGCGTCAGCATGGTCAAGGACGCCATCGTGGCAAACGGCCGGTTCTACGTCGCCGGCATCCACTATCTGGACACGCCGGGTCTCGGCATCGCCGCCGTCGCCTGCATCCAGCTCGACGGCACGGCGTGTACGGGCTTCGGCGAAGGCGGAACGGCCACGATCGCGGTCAACCAGCCCGGCTTCAACAGCGGCGCGACGCGCATCCTGCATCGCGACGGCTCGCTGTACGCGATCGGCGACACCGATCCGGGCGGCCCGTCGGGCCACAGCAGCGCGATCGCGATCGCCAAGCTCGACGCCGTCACCGGCGCACTCGACGCGAGCTTCGGCGACGGCAGCGGCCCGCTGCCCGGTACGAAGATCATCGATCCCAACCGCTATCCCAACGGCTACGACTTCCCGTACGCGGCCGCCTTCGCCGGCAACGGCAAGATTCTCGTCGGCGGCTCGGCGCAGAACAGCGCCGGGCCGGGCGCCGATGGCTTCGTTCTCGCGTTGGATCCGGCCACCAGCGCGCTCGATTCGTCGTTCGGCACCGGCGGCTACGCGTGGTTCTCGTTCGATGTGGGCGTCAACTACGATCAGGTCGCGGTGCGCGCGATCCGCGTGCAGGACGACGGCCGAATCCTCCTCGCCGGCGACGCGAACCACGACGACGAGTTCTTCAACACGGTCACCGATGTGCTGCTGGGTTCGCTTCAGCCCGACGGAACGCCCACTGCAGGTTTCGGCACCAATGGCGCCACCCACGTCAATGTCGCGTTGAACGGAGCGACGCAGGACCTGGCCGTCCGCGCGAACGGCGACCTGGTCGTGTCGATGGCGAGCAACGGCATCGTTCCAAACGAGTACACGCCGGCGACGCAGCAGTCGATCGTGCAGTTCGACGCGTCCGGCAACGGCCCGACCTCGACCGTTTCGATCGAGTATCCGTCGGCCCTCACGCCGAACGGCTACCCGTACTCGATGCTGGTCGACTCACGCGACCGCATCCTCGTCGCCGGCTTCGCGATGTGGGATTTCAATTTCCCGGTGCCCGATTCCGACCACTCGGTGACCCGACTGGTGCGCGATAGCATCTTCGCCGGCGGCTTCGAAGTGCCGAACCAAGCCGGAAAGTAGACGCAGGCTCGATCGGCCAGGCTCGTTCGTTGAACGGCCTGTGCCGGCGTTCCGCAAACGTCGTACGCGTGCGCCGCGTCGGCGGTCGGTCTTCGGTACCATCGCCGACCGGCGTGAGCAAGCGAGTGCGAAGGGCCGCTCCGGAATCCGGGGCGGTCCGGCAGATTCCGAGCGAGATCGTCTTGTGACCATGCGCGAAGCGCCAGTCTGGCGCCTCCGTTGGAGCCGTCTGGATTGGTAGCCGATAGATGCGCCAGGCATCGGCGCATGACGGCCGGTTCGCGGCGCAAGGGCTCTGCTGCCAGCCCGGGAGGGGATCGTCGCCCTGGGTGCACGCGCCGGAAAAAGAAAAGATTCTTCGTTAAACACTTGGGAAGGCCGAGCGGATTTTTTGAGGAAGAAATACTCCCGATCGCGACGTCGACTATGGCGTGGTTACCGCACCACAGGAACGTCGCGTCCCGATGCGGCTTCTGCAGCTGGCGATGCTGGCGCTGACTGATCTGCAAACTCGCATCGACGCTTGGCACGACTCGGCGATGGCATGGATTCGCCACGCCACAACCTGCGTTCGCTTCGTGCTCGTCAGCGTCGCCGACTAAGCGAAGCTCGCGCACGTGATGGACTGTCGAAGCGCATGCTGGCCTTCCTACGCGAACGGGGTCAGGCCACGCGCAGCCAGATCAGTGCCGAATGCTTCGCGGCAAGGTGTCCAAGGCGCGGATCAACGCTATTCCGGAGCATCTTGCTGGCCAGTACGCCGCAGGAGGTCTGCGAGCAGTGGATCGAGCGTCCCGCCGCCACGCCGAGCTATCGGCGCGCATCATTGCGCGGAAGCTTCATTCTGCATTTCGCCGCGCCAAAAAATGCGCGCAACTGTCTGTCAGACTTACCATTCTGCTGACGCCGCTGGACGAAACTGTTCGGGCATCCCGTGCCGATACTTGCCAGTTCATGCCAAGATTGCACAAGCCAACCACCGCCTGCCGGTTCCCTCAACGAACGAGCAGTCCGATGAAATTCTCACCAACGAGGAAGTCGTTGCCTACCTCAAGGCGGGACGACGTACGGTCTATCGTCTAGTAGCCAATGGCCAGATTCCGGCCTTTCACTGGGCGGCACATGGAGCTTCCGCCGTACCGAACTGGACAGGTGGACAGCTGCCCGTATCGGCACGCAGGACAAGTGCACGCCGAGCAAGGGGAAGTCATGAGCGGCACCTTCGCATCATCTGCTGGCGTCGCAAAGTTTCCTGTGCTCGACAAGCTCGAACGGCTGGTCGGGGGGATCGGCGAGCTTCAGACCAAGCTGATTCTACTGGTGTGCAACGGCATCGTTCTCCTGGTGGTTCGCATTGATGGGATCCGTGCTGAACGTCTTCTTTCTGTAGTGCAGTAATCGGGCGATGCGGAGGTATCGCATGACGAGCAGGGCGACCTTTTTCTTGTTTGCTGCGTTGCTGATGCCGGCTCCGGGTAAGGGAGAGGAGGCGCGGTGTGTGAAAGAGACAAGTCATCATCTTAGGGCGGATCTTGATGATGTCGACATGTTCGGTGCGGCGATCGTAAAAGTTATTTCCAACAGTTCTGTATTTTTTTCGGAGATATCGGATATTCTCGGTGAGCCTAGATGGATTGACGAGGTAAACGGGGTAAAAATTGCGAAATGGGTACACGGAAGTCAGGAAGTGACGGAGGAATTTTTTTGTAGTGAAGGTTCTAGAAAGATATATTCTACTGAGTATTACGTGATTGATGCATCGTTCAAGAAGGGTTCGATGGTTAAGTGTTCTTTTCTCGAGGATAGTTACATTTCTTTGGATCCGATTTCGTGGAGGGAAAGTGAGCGACCTCTGTTAAGGAAATCATTTAATTGCAGGGATTATTTTAGTAAATTGAAGTAATTTCTTTCGTCGGGGAAGGGGCGTGGAATGATCTTGAAAGGGCCCGGAATCGGTCGGCGAGCGGTTTTGTGGGCCGCGAGTCTTCTGGCCGTATCGTTTTCGCTGGCGCAGGCGGAAGTGCGCCTGCCGAACGGTGAGTGCCGCACGGGCCAGGCGGTTTTGAAGGTAAAGGCGCTGGGTGGTTGCGTGACGGTGGGGCACACGTGGCAGGCGGTGAACCTCAACAGGGGGCAGTACCGCTGGTACGTGATCCGGCCCGTGCGAAACTGGAACTGGATATCGACAGTGGCGACCAGCCGATCCGCTCGATCCAGCGCACGCCTGCGACGCTCTGGACCGCCTGAAGGGCGCGACGCCGCCGGTATCGTTGCAGCGGAGTCCGGCCAGCCCGAACGGGCTGACGGTGGAACAGTTGCACCTACGACCCCGGGCACAACCGGTGATGTTTCCTGCGTAAGGAAATATAGCGACGAACAGATCTTTTCTTTGGTGAAAGACAGATTGAGAATCGGTGGAGAGTACAAGATTTATATTAATTGGAGGAATTGTAAATATTATATTCTAATGTATCCCTTGCCGATCATTGTTGATAATCAAAAAATCGTTGTCGTGGACTCCGATGGAGTCATCGTTGAAGGGCCGAGGTAGGGATTCTGAAAGTTAGTTCGCTTCCAGTCGTATATTCCTACTAGCCAGGATGATGGGATGGGTTTTCTCCGATACCTCAACACCCTCCCCTGAAACGACGCCACTTTGTTCTCCGTCATCGCTGCCCGCGTTTCCTCCACCACATACCCTGCGTAGCACCTGGTTCATCAGCGCGTTGTTGCCCGCGGCCTGGATCGGCGGTGACGATTTTCCGCCTGATCCTTCGCGTGCCGCGCGAATACGGCAGCCAGTAGCTCGGCGTGACGCGAGATCCTAAAAAAAGCGACGGCGTTCTTCGCCAAGGAGTCCAAGTGAGGTACGCCTTCGTCGCGCGTGAACGGGCTCGCTATCCGCTTCGGTTGCTGTGCCGCGTGCTGTCAGCGTCGGTGTCCGGCTTTCATGCCTGGCTGGATCGCCAGGGCCGCCCCGGTCCGGAGGCGGCCCTGCGGATCGAGCTGCGCTCCCTACACATGGACAGTCGCGGCACCTACGGTCGACCGCGTCTGGTGCAGGCGCTACGCGCTCGCGCCCACAGGGTGGGTCACAAACGCGTGGCTCGGCTGATGCGCCAGGAAGGCTTGCGCGGCAAGGTCAAAGGCCGCTTCAAGCCGCGCACCACCGACAGTCGGCACGGCCGGCCCGTGGCCGGCAATCACCTGGATCGGCAGTTCGCGGTGGCGCATCCGCTACCGGCCTGGGTCGGTGACATCACCTATCTGCCGACCCGCGAGGGCTGGCTGTATCTAGCCGCGGTGATCGACCTGCGCACCCGGCAAGTCCTGGGCTACAGCCTGTCCGAACGGATGCCCGACGATCTGGTGCGTCAGGCGTTCCTCAATGCGTGGTCGGCTTCGCCGGTACCGCCGGGTGTGATCTTCCACTCCGACCGCGGTAGCCACCATCGAACCGGTAGTCGAGCCGCCACCACTTACAGCCATTGGAGCTGACCAGGACGTACAGGCCGCCGCTATCGGCCAGCTTGATGGACTTCGTGGCAGTCGCCTTGCGTATCGAGGCATCGGTCAGACGCATGTCGGACCTTCCTGACGGTAACTCGGATGAGGGCATTCAGTTACCGTCAAAGTTACCGTCGGGGCCCGCCGGATTTCAACAAACTCGGTCGTACTGCGTCGGACAACAAAAAGGCCGAAATCCAGTGTTTTAAGCTGAATTCCGGCCTACGTTGGACTGCCTTGGACCTGGCAAATGGTGGAGCGGAGGAGGATCGAACTCCCGACCTTCGCATTGCGAACGCGACGCTCTCCCAGCTGAGCTACCGCCCCGGTGTTGCCGTGTACGGATCCGTCTGCGCGGGCCCGTGCGGGGCGCGCATGATAGCCGGATGCGCCGGTGGCGCCAAGAGGTCGACGCACGGCGGCGCGCGAACCGCGGGGCGGGCGCTATTGCGGTGCAGCGCGTTTCCGGCTACGGTGCGCGCCAGCTTCTTGTCACCGCCTGCCGAGTCCCGACGTGCGCGCCTGCGAACTTGCTTCCAGCACCGGTCACCAGTCCAGCGCCCGCATGGCGTCGGGCATGACCTCGCGCGCGCGCCGAAACGAAACGGACATCCGCGCCGGGTAGGCTGTCGACCGCTGTATTGGAGTCTCGACCAGAACCCGGCCTCGTGCCGGGTTTTTTTGTTTCATTCCGTTCGTTCCGCTTCCGTCCGCCGCACCGCCGCCATAGGGATCGCCGATGACGCTTCGCCACTTTCTGACCACCCAGGACTGGAGCCGCAGCGAGCTCGACGCGCTGCTCGCGCAGGCCGCGGCGTTCAAGCGCACGCGCCAGGGCCGCGAGCTCGAAGGCAAGTCGATCGCGCTGTTGTTCTTCAATCCGTCGATGCGCACGCGCACCAGCTTCGAGCTCGGCGCGCACCAGCTCGGCGGCAAGGCGATCGTACTGTCGCCCGGCAAGGACGCCTGGCCGATCGAGTTCGAGGTCGGCACGGTCATGGACGGGGAGACCGAGGAGCACATCGCCGAGGTCGCGCGCGTGCTGAGCCGCTACGTGGACCTGATCGCGGTGCGCGCGTTCCCGAAGTTCCAGGACTGGTCGGTCGACCGCGAGGACCGCGTGATCCACGCATTCGCGAAGTACGCGACGGTACCGGTCATCAACATGGAGACGATCACGCATCCGTGCCAGGAACTGGCGCACGTAATGGCGCTCAAGGAGCACCTCGGTCCGGATCTGACCGGCCGCAAGTACGTGCTGACCTGGACCTACCATCCCAAGCCGCTCAATACCGCGGTCGCGAACTCGGCGCTGCTGATCGCGACGCGCTTCGGCATGGACGTGACGCTGCTGTGCCCGAACGAGGACTATCTGCTCGACCCGCGCTACATGGACTTCGCGCGGCAGAACGTCGCCGAGAGCGGCGGCCGGCTGACCGTCAGTCACGACATCCAGAGTGCGTATCGCGGCGCCGACGTCGTCTACGCCAAGAGCTGGGGCGCGCTGCCGTTCTTCGGCCGCTGGGACGAGGAGCGTCCGGTGCGCGAGGCCAGCAAGCACTTCATCGTCGACGAGGCGAAGATGGCGCTGACCAACGACGGCCTGTTCAGCCACTGCCTGCCGCTGCGCCGCAACGTCAAGGCGACCGATGCGGTCATGGACTCTCCGTCCTGCATCGCGATCGACGAGGCCGAGAACCGGCTGCACGTGCAGAAGGCGATCATGGCGACGCTGGCGGCGCAGGGCTGAGACGGACGTGTATCAGCCGGCCGCCTTCCGCGAGACGCGGGTCGAGCGCATCGACGATCTGCTGCAGGCGTATCCGCTGGCCGCGCTGACGGTCGCCGACGGGCAGGGCTTCGCGGTCGACCACGTACCGCTGCTGCGCAGCGGCGAGGTGCTGCGCGGCCACGTCGCGCGCGCCAATCCGCTCGCGCAGCGCGACGGCGCGGCCGTCGTCGCGGTGTTCCAGGGCCCGCAGGCCTACGTCAGTCCTAGCTGGTATCCGAGCAAGCACGAGACCGGCCGCGAAGTGCCGACCTGGAACTACGCGGTGGTCCATGTGCACGGACGGCTGCGCACGAGTACCGATCCGCTGTGGCTGCGTGCATTGCTGACCGAGCTGACCGATCGGCACGAGGCCGGCCAGCCGCAGCCGTGGTCGATCGACGACGCGCCGGCCGACCATACCGAGCGCCTGCTCGGCGCGATCACCGGTATCGAGATCGCGATCGAGCGCATCGAAGCCAAGCTCAAGCTCAGCCAGAACCATCCGCCGGCCAATCGCCTCGGCGTCGTCGAGGGCCTGCGCCGGCGCGGCCGCGCCGGCGACGCCGAGCTCGCGGCCTGGATGGCCCGCATCGAGGAGAGCCGCGCATGAGCCTGCATCGGTATGCAGTGGACGTGGTCTGGACCGGCAATCGCGGCGAGGGCACGCGCGGCTATCGCGGCTACGGCCGCGATCACGAGATCCGCATCGACGGCAAGCCGCCGATCGCCGGCTCGTCCGATCCGGCCTTTCTCGGCGATCCGGCTCGGCACAACCCGGAAGACCTGCTGGTCGCCGCGCTGTCGAGCTGCCACATGCTCTGGTATCTGCATCTGGCCGCGGTCGCCGGCATCGTCGTGACCGCCTATACCGATCGCGCCGCCGGCACGATGGCCAGCGACGCCGACGGCGGCCGCTTCACCGACGTGCTGCTGCGCCCGCGCGTCGTCGTCGCGGCCGGCGATCCGGCCCTGGCCGCCGCGCTGCACGAAGAAGCGCACCACGCCTGCTTCATCGCGCGCTCGGTCAATTTTCCGGTGCGCTGCGAGCCCGAGATCGTCACCGAATCCGTCTGATCCCTTTCCCCAGAGACCCTTCCCATGAGCCAAGACATCGTCCTCGCGTTCTCCGGCGGACTCGATACCAGCTTCTGCGTGCCGTATCTGAAGGAGCGCGGCTATGCCGTGCACACGGTGTTCGCCGACACCGGCGGCGTCGATGCGCAAGAGCGCGCGTTCATCGAGGCGCGCGCGGCCGAACTCGGCGTGGCCTCGCACGTCACCGTCGACGGCGGTCCGGCGATCTGGGAGGGCTTCGTCAAGCCGTTCGTGCGCGCCGGCGAGGGCTATCAGGGCCAGTATCCGCTGCTGGTCTCGGACCGTTACCTGATCGTCGAGGCGGCACTGCGCCGCGCCGAGGAACTCGGCACGCGCCATATCGCGCACGGCTGTACCGGCATGGGCAACGACCAGGTCCGTTTCGATCTGGCGGTCAAGGCGCTCGGCGACTACGTGATCGTCGCGCCGATCCGCGAGATCCAGAAGGAACACACGCATACGCGTGCCTACGAGCAGGCCTATCTCGAGGAGCGCGGCTTCGGCGTGCGCGCCAAGCAGAAGGCCTACACGATCAACGAGAACCTGCTCGGCGTGACGATGTCCGGCGGCGAGATCGATCGCTGGGAAGCGCCCGGCGAGGGCGCGCGCGGCTGGTGCGCGCCACGTGCCGAATGGCCGGCCGCACCGCTGCGCGTGCGAATCGGTTTCGAGGCCGGCGAGGCGGTCTCGATCGACGGCGAGCGCGTGCCCGGCCATCAGCTGCTGGCGCGGCTCAACCGCGCGTTCGCGCCGTACGGCGTCGGCCGCGGCCTCTACACCGGCGACACGACGATCGGCCTGAAGGGCCGCATCATCTTCGAGGCGCCCGGCCTGATCTCGCTGCTGACCGCGCATCGCGCGCTCGAGGAGGCCGTGCTGTCCAAGGCGCAGAACCGCTTCAAGCCGGCCGTCGCGCGGCAGTGGGTGGAGCTGGTCTACGAAGGCTTCTATCACGATCCGCTCAAGACCGATCTCGAAGCGTTCCTCGCCTCGAGCCAGCGCTGTGTCAACGGCGAGGTCGTGCTCGAGACCCACGGCGGCAGCGTGCAGGCGGTCGCGGTGAGCTCGCCGCATCTGCTCAACGCGAAGGGCGCGACCTACGCGCAGTCGGCCGACTGGGGCGTCGAGGAGGCCGAGGGCTTCATCAAGCTGTTCGGCATGAGCTCGACGCTGTGGGCCGAGGTCAACCGCCATGTCGAGCGCTGATCGCATCTCGCGCGGCCGGAGCGACGCGACGAGGCCGCCGGCATGACGGCGCTGCTCGACGCCACGCTGCGGCATCTGCGCGCGCTGGTCGCGTTCGACACGCGCAATCCGCCGCGCGCGATCGACGGCGGCGGCATCTTCGCGTACCTGCGCGCGCAGCTGCCGGGCTTCGACTGCGAGGTGATCGATCACGGCGCCGGCGCGGTCAGCCTGTACGCGAAGCGCGGGCGGCCGCGGCTGCTGTTCAACGTGCATCTGGATACCGTGCCCGATTCGCCGCACTGGTCGGCCAGTCCGTTCGAGCTGCGCGTGGACGATATGCGCGCGATCGGCCTCGGCGCCTGCGACATCAAGGGCGCCGCGGCCGCGCTGGTCGCGGCGGCCGCCGCCAGCGACGGCGACGCGGCGTTCCTGTTCACGTCGGACGAGGAAGCCAACGATCCGCGCTGCATCGCGGCGTTCCTCGCGCGTGGACTGCCGTACGAGGCCGTCCTGGTCGCCGAGCCGACCGGCGCCGAGGCCGTGCTCGCGCATCGCGGCATCAGCTCGGTGCTGATGCGCTTCGCCGGCCGCGCCGGGCATGCCTCGGGCCGGCAGTCGGCCGGCGACAGCGCGCTGCATCAGGCGATCGGCTGGGGTGCGCGCGCGCTGGCGCAGGTCGAAGCGCTCGCGCACGAGCGCTTCGGCGGCCTGACCGGCCTGCGCTTCAACATCGGCCGCATCGAGGGCGGCATCAAGGCCAACATGATCGCGCCGGCCGCCGAGCTGCGCTTCGGCTTCCGGCCGCTGCCCTCGACCGACGTCGATGCGCTGCTGGCGCGGTTCCGCGATCTGGCCGATCCGGCGCCGGCGCATTTCGAGGAGACATTCCGCGGTCCGAGCCTGCCGTCCGGCGCGATCGCCGATGCCGAGACGCGCCGGCTCGCCGCGCGCGACATCGCCGATGCGCTCGGCCTGCCGATCGGCAACGCGGTCGACTTCTGGACCGAAGCCTCGCTGTTCTCGCAGGCCGGCTACACCGCCCTGGTCTACGGCCCCGGCGACATCGCCCAGGCCCATAACGCCGACGAGTGGGTCGCACTCGACCAGCTCGCCCGCTACGCCACGACCGTACACGGAATCATCGACGATGCACGCGCATAAGCAGACCCGGCAGACCATCGTGCGCCTGCTCTCGAGCATGGCCAGCGCGAAGGAGATCAGCCAGTACCTCAAACGCTTCTCGCAGGTCGACGCCAAGCGCTTCGCCGTGGTCAAGGTCGGCGGCGCGGTGCTGCGTGACGACCTGGACGCGCTGACTTCGTCGCTGGCGTTCCTGCAGCAGGTCGGCCTGACGCCGATCGTCGTGCACGGTGCCGGACCGCAGCTCGACGAGGAACTCGCCGCGGCCGGCATCGAGAAGCGCACCGTCGACGGCCTGCGCGTGACCTCGCCGCAGGCGCTGGCGATCGTGCGGCGCGTGTTCCAGGCGCAGAACCTCAAGCTGGTCGAGGCGCTGCAGCAGACCGACGCGCGCGCGACCTCGATCACCTCCGGCGTGTTCGAGGCCGAATACCTCGACGAGGCGAACCTCGGCCTGGTCGGGCGCGTCACCGGCGTCAACCTGGCGCCGATCGAGGCCAGCCTGCACGCCGGCTCGATCCCGGTCATCGCGAGCATGGGCGAGACCGCCGGCGGCCAGATCCTCAACGTCAACGCCGACTTCGCTGCGAACGAACTCGTGCAGGTGCTGCAGCCGTACAAGATCATCTTCCTGACCGGCACCGGCGGCCTGCTCGACGCGGACGGCGCGGTGATCGACTCGATCAATCTCTCGACCGAGTACGAGCATCTGATCGCGCAGCCGTGGATCAACGGCGGCATGCGCGTGAAGATCGAGCAGATCAAGGATCTGCTCGACACGCTGCCGCTGACCAGCTCGGTCTCGATCACCAAGCCGGCCGAGCTCGCCAAGGAGCTGTTCACGCACAAGGGCTCCGGCACCCTGGTCCGGCGCGGCGAACGCGTGCTGCGCGTGACCGACTGGAGCGAGCTGGATCTGGCGCGCATGCGCGAGCTGATCGAGTCGAGCTTCGGGCGGACCCTGGTCGCCGACTACTTCGAGCGTACGCGGCTGTTCCGCGCCTACGTCAGCGAGAACTACCGCACCGCGCTGATCCTGACCGAGGAGGACGGCATCGCGTATCTGGACAAGTTCGCGGTGCTCGACGACGCGCAGGGCGAAGGCCTCGGCCGTGCGGTCTGGCAGGTCATGCGCGAGGAGAACCCGCGCCTGTTCTGGCGCTCGCGCCACGGCAACCTCGTCAATCATTTCTACTACGCCGAGTCCGACGGCTGCTACAAGCAGGAGCGCTGGAAGGTGTTCTGGTACGGCCTGCCGGACTTCGAAACGATCCAGCGCTGCGTCGCGCATTGTGCGACGCGCCCGCCGACGCTGGAAGGCTGAGCGATGGACGCGTTCCTGACGCCGCTCGTGCTCGAGGGTACTCATGTCGTGCTCGAGCCGCTGCAGGCCGGCCACGCCGATGCGCTCGCGGCGGCGGCCGCCGACGGCGAGCTGCACCGGCTCTGGTACACCAGCGTGCCGGCGCCCGACGCCGTCGCGGCCTACGTCGCCGGTTTCGTCGAGCAGCAGGCACACGGCACGGCGCTGCCGTTCGCGGTGCGGCTGCGCGCCGACGGCACGGTCGTCGGCCATACCGCGATCTGCAACGCCGACGGCCGCCACTGCCGGCTCGAGATCGGCTACACCTGGTATGCGACGCGCGTGCAGCGCACCGCGGTCAATACCGAAACCAAGCTCCTGTTGCTCGAGCACGCGTTCGGGGCACTCGGCTGCGTGCGCGTCGAGTTCCGCACGCACTGGTTCAACCACCGCTCGCGCGAGGCGATCGCGCGGCTCGGCGCCAAGCAGGAAGGCGTGCTGCGCAGCCATCAGACGCTCGCCGACGGCAGCCTGCGCGATACCGTCGTATTCTCGATCATCGAACCGGAATGGCCGGCGGTGCGCCGCCACCTGAGGTTCCGGCTGGAGCGTTCCGCATGACTTCGATCCACAGCGTCGGCATCGTCGGCGCACGCGGCCATACCGGTGCCGAGCTGATCGCGCTGATCGCCGGCCATCCGCATCTGGAGCTGGCGTTCGTGTCCTCACGCGAACTGGCCGGACAGCCGGTCGCCGAGCACGTCGGCGCCTACACCGGCGCGTTGCGCTACGAGCGGCTCGACCACGACGCGGTCGCCGCGAAGCGTGCCGATGCGGTCGTGCTGGCGCTGCCGAACGGCAAGTCCGGCGAGCTGGTCGCGGCGATCGATGCCGCAGCGCCGCAGACGCTGATCGTCGACCTGTCGGCCGATCATCGCTTCGATGCGGCCTGGTATTACGGCCTGCCGGAGCTGACGCGCACGCGCTATCGCGGCGAGCGCCGCATCGCCAACCCGGGCTGCTATGCGACCGCGATGCAGCTGGCGATCGCGCCGCTGCTCGAGGAACTCGCCGGGCCGCCGCAGTGCTTCGGCGTGTCGGGCTACTCGGGTGCGGGCACGACGCCGTCGGACCGCAACGATCCGGACAAGCTGCGCGACAACCTGATGCCGTACGCGCTGGTCGACCACGTCCACGAGCGCGAGGTGTCGCGCCGGCTCGGCATGCCGGTCGAGTTCATGCCGCACGTCGCGCCGCATTTCCGCGGCATCACGATGACGGTCAACCTGTGGCTGCGCGAGCCGATGACGCGCGAGGCGATCCGCGCGCGCTACGCCGGGCGCTACGCCGGCGAGCCGCTGCTGCACGTCGTCGACGAGGCGCCGTGGGTCAGCGCGATCGCGCATCGGCACGAGGTCGAGATCGGCGGTTTCGCGGTCGCGCCGGGCGGGCGCCGCGTCGTCGTCGTCGCGACGCTCGACAACCTGCTCAAGGGCGCCGCGACGCAGGCGCTGCAGAACCTCAACCAGGCGCTGGGCCTCGACGAGTTCGAAGGCATCGTGCGTTGAACGGCGGCGCCGCGGCGCCGCCTGAGAAATCCGTGGAGAGTCGACGATGAGCGATTTGTTGTGGCGGAAGGCCGGCACGCGTACCGACGAGCGCATCATGCGCTTCCTCGCCGGCGACGACGTCGTGCTCGACCGCGAGTTCTTCCTGCAGGACATCGCGGCCAGCAAGGCGCACGTGGAAGGCCTGGCCTCGATCGGCGTCGTCTCGGCCGAGGAGGGCGCGGCGCTGCTGCGCGAGCTCGACACGCTGGCGGCCGATTTCCATACCGGCGACTTCGTGCTCGATGAGCGCTACGAGGACGGCCACTCGGCGATCGAGGCGCGCCTGACCGAGCGGCTCGGCGACGCCGGCCGGCGCGTCCACACCGGCCGCAGCCGCAACGACCAGATCCTGGTCGCGACGCGGCTGTGGCTCAAGCAGCGCCTCGGCGAGCTCGCGGCGACCTGCCGCGAGGCGGCCGAGGTCTGCTTGCGCCGCGCCGCCGCCGAGGCGCTGCCGCTGCCGGGCTATACGCACATCCAGCGCGCGGTCGTGTCCTCGACCGCGATGTGGTTCGCCGGCTTCGCCGAGGCCTTCATCGACGATGCCGAGCGCGCGCGCCAGACGCTGGCCTGGATCGATGCCAATCCGCTCGGCACCGCCGCCGGCTACGGCGTCAACCTGCCGCTCGACCGCGAGCTGACGACGCGCGTGCTCGGCTTCGCGCGGCTGCAGGTCTCGCCGATCTATGCGCAGCTCTCGCGCGGCAAGTACGAGATCGCCGCGCTCGACGCGCTCGGCGCGGCCGTGCTCGACCTGCGCCGTCTGGCCTGGGACCTGTCGCTGTTCACGAGCGCGGAGTTCGGCTTCGTGACGTTGCCGGACGAGTACACGACCGGCAGCTCGATCATGCCGAACAAGCGCAATCCGGACGTCGTCGAGCTGATGCGCGCGAGCTATGCGGCCGTGGCCGCGGCACGCACCGAGATCGAGCAGCTGCTGTCGCTGCCGTCGGGCTATCAGCGCGATCTGCAGTTCAGCAAGGGCTCGCTGTTCCACGGGTTCTCGCGCGGCCTCGGCGCGCTGGACCTGCTGCCGGATCTGCTGGCGCGTTTCGAGTGGAACGCGGCGGCGATGCGCGCGGCGATCGAGCCGGCGATGTACGCGACCGACGTCGCGATCGAGCAGGCCGCGGCCGGCGTGCCGTTCCGCGACGCGTACCGCGCCGCCGCGGCGGCGGCCGGCGACCCGATGCGCACGCCCGAGGCCAGCCTGGCCGCGCGCGTATCGCCCGGTGCGGCAGCCGATCTGCGCCTGGACCTGCTGCACGAGCGGCTGGCCACGCTCGGCTGAGGCCGTGACCGCCGCGAGCGCCAGCACGGGCACGGCGCCGGCATTCGCGGCCGGCGATCGCGTGCTGATCGTCGCGGTGCATCCGGACGACGAGACGCTGGCGACGGGCGGCCTGATCCAGGCCGCGCAGGCCGCCGGCGCGGCGGTGCGCGTCGTGTTCGTGACCGACGGCGACGACAACCCCTGGCCGCAGCGCTGGATCGAGCGGCGCTGGCGCATCGACGCGGCCGCGCGTCGACGCTGGGGCGCGCGGCGCCGCGACGAGGCGCGCATCGCGCTGGCGACGCTCGGCGTCGCGGCCGAGGCAACGCGCTTCCTCGGCCTGCCCGATCAGGGCCTGACCGCGTTGCTGACGAGCGGCGACGTGCTCGAACGCGCGCTGCGGACGGAGATCGAGGCGTTCGACCCGACCTGGACCGCCGGTCCGTCGCGCGTCGACCGCCATCCCGATCACAGCGCGGTGGCCGTGGCGCTCGACCGGATCGGCCGCCTCGGCGGCCGGCCGGCGCCGGCGCGGCGACTGGCCGCGGTCGTGCACGGTGCGACCGACACGGCCGAGGTGGTACTTGCGCTCGATGCGGATACGCTGCGCCGCAAACGCGAGGCGCTGAGCGCATATCGGACCCAGCTCGCTCTGAGCCGTGGGCGGCTCGAGCGCATGGCCGCGGTGGTGGAGCGCTACACGAGCGAGGCGGCGCCGGCATCGCCTGGACTGCTGACGCTGCGGTTTCCGCCGCATCGGCGTCTGCTCGCCCGGCATGCGCTGCTGATCGTCGCCGAAGGCGAGGGCGGTGCGATCGAGCGGCGTCGTCTGGATCTGCCGGCGCATCCCAGTGCGGATGCCGATTCGGGCCTGCCGTTCGGCTGGCGGCTGACGGTCGAGCCGCGGGCGCTGACGCTATGGCCGGGCGCCGCGAGCGGTCCGCTGTACGCGAAGATCGAGCGGCTGGGGCCGCGCCTGATCGTGTTCGACGCCGACGGCTGGCATCGCTGGCTGCCGCGCTGAGCGCCTCAGCGGCGCCGGACCAGGATCACCGTGACGTTGTCCGAGCCGCCGCCCTCGAGCGCGGCGAGGATCAGGTGATCGACGCATTCCTGCGCCGACAGATCGGTGCGCGCGAGGATCGCGGCGATCTGCGTATCGTCGACTTCCTCGGTCAGACCGTCGCTGCACAGCAGCAGCTGCATGCCGGCCTCGAGCCGGCCGCGCACCGACTCGACGCGCAGCGACTGCGGATCGGTCACGCCGAGCGCCTGCGTGACGACGTTGCGGTGCGGATGGCGGCGCGCCTGCTCGCTGGTGATCGCGCCCTGGTCGATCAGCTCCTGCACGTAGGAGTGGTCCTGCGAGACCTGGCGCAGCGTCTGGTTCCACAGATACACGCGGCTGTCGCCGACCCAGGCCACCTCGAAGTCGGTCTCGCCGCCGAGCCGCAGCACCGCCACCGTCGTGCCCATCGGCAGCGCCTCGGAGCGGCGCGTCGAATGGCGGATGATCTCCTCGTCGGCGATCTGGATCGCGCGCACCAGCGGCGTGCCCTGGCCGATCTGCTGCACGAGCGTGTCGCGTGCGATCGAGCTGGCGACCTCGCCGTGCTCGTGCCCGCCCATGCCGTCGGCCACCAGCCACAGGCCGAGATCGGCATCGGCGTAGTAGGTGTCTTCGTTGTGTTCCCGGCGCAAGCCGACGTGGGTGCTGTGTCCGAACTCGATCATGCGCACGCCATGTCAAGATCCCGGGAGGAACGGTCGAAAGAGTGTCGCGAAGAAGACCGTCCGGCCGTCCTTGCGAGGTCGCGGCCGGCCCCCGGCCGGCGCCCGAAAGATAGCATGAAAGTTTGCGGCGACTCGCGCACGAATCGTCACGTACGGCCTGCGTTCACCGCTGCGCCGCAGCGATTCGCGGACGTTCGCGGCGCCGGCAATGCCGGATCGCCGCGAATGCGTGCGTCGATGCGAATCGTGCGCCGCAGCGACCCGCGCACGAACGGCCTCGGCCGTCGCGCATACGGGGCAGGCGCCGGTCAATCGGCGGTCGCGCGCGTCGTGTCGATCACGTCGAAGTCCACGCGCGGATCGACGTCGGCATCGTAGTCGACGTCGTCGCGGCCGAAGCCGAACAGCTTCAGGAACGCCTGCTTGTAGGCTGCGTAGTCGGTCAGCTCGAACAGGTTCTCGGTCGTCACCTGCGGCCACAGTTCGCGGCAGGCGCGCTGCACGTCCTCGCGCAGCTCCAGGTCGTCCAGGCGCATGCGGCCGGCCTCGTCGAGCGGCGGCGACTGCGTCGCGTAGAGATGCTCGCGGAACAGGCGGTCGGCCTGGTCGATCGGCTCCTCGTGCAGGCCGCGATCCTTCATCAGGCGGAACACCAGCGCGATGTACAGCGGCATGACCGGGATCGCCGCGCTGGCCTGCGTGACCACCGACTTGAGCACCGCGACGTTGGCCTGGCCGCCGCCGGCGCCGAGCCGCGCATCGATCGCGTGCGCGGCGCGGTCCAGATCCTCCTTGGCCTTGCCGAGCGCGCCGTGCCAGTAGATCGGCCAGGTGATCTCGGTGCCGATGTAGCTGAAGGCGACCGACTTGGCGTCGGGCGCGAGCACGCCGGCGCGCGCGAGCGCGTCGATCCACAGCTCCCAGTCCTCGCCGCCCATCACGCGGATCGTGTCGGCGACCTCTTCGGGCGTCGCCGGCTCGACCTCGGTCTCGATGATCTGGTCTCGGTTGGTGTCGACCGCGGTCGTGCGATAGCTCGCGCCGATCGGCTTGAGCGACGAACGCTTGATCTCGCCGGTGTCGGGCAGGCGGCGTACCGGCGAGGCCAGCGAGTAGACGATCAGGTCGACCGGTCCGCCCATCTCGTTGCGGATGATCTCGATCGCCTGATCGCGCACCTCGTCCGAGTACGCATCGCCGTTGATCGAGCGGCTGAACAGACCCGCTTCCTTGGCGTAGCGATCGAACGCGGCGGAGTTGTACCAGCCGGCCGTGCCGGGCTTCTTCTCGGCGCCGGGCTTCTCGAAGAACACGCCGAGCGTCGCGGCACCGTAGCCGAACGCGGCGGTGATGCGCGCGGCCAGGCCGTAGCCGGTCGACGCGCCGATCACCAGCACACGCTTGGGACCGCCCTCGTGCGGACCGCCGGCCTGCACCGTGCGGATCTGCTCCAGGACGTTCCTGGCGCAGCCTTCCGGGTGGGTCGTCGTGCAGATGAAGCCGCGAATTCGGGGGTGTATGACCACGGGAACCTCGGATGTCGATGGGTGGCGCGGCCGGAGCCGGCGCGCGGAGGCGGGCATTGTAGCCACGCGCGCCGTTCGCGGGCGCGCAGCGGCGCGTCGATGCGCGACGGTACGGACGAGGCGCGCGACGCCGCGGTCAGGCCGGCTCAAAAAACGAACGCCCCGCATGAGCGGGGCGTTCGACGGATGGTGCCCGAGGTCGGACTCGAACCGACAAGCCTTGCGGCGGAGGATTTTCTTCCCACTTCGGCTTTCGCCGCCGATGCCGTGGCATCGTTCGTGGTCTGGAGCACGCCTTCACCTTAGCCTTGCAGCCTTAGGTGCCCGCCGTCTGCTCTCTACACCTTCCCCGTGGCCGATCGCGGCGGCGGGGCTTGGCTCGGCACCAGCGCGGACGCTTTCGCGTCCAGGGCCTCCGCCGAGTTTGACGGGCTTCACCTCAGGGGTTTCCCCCGGAGGGCTCAAATTGGTCTGAGTCCTCTGCGTCTACCAATTCCACCACTCGGGCATGAGCGGTCGTATCGCGTCACTGCCGTCCGGCGAGCCGGATCGGCGCGGCGCGCAGCGGGGCGCGAGTATAAGGCAATCGCGTCAGTGCGTCCTGTCCAGCGAGAGCTGACGCTGGTCGCGCTCGCACCAGCCGTCGCCGACCGGGCGGAACACCGAGCACGAGGTCATCGCGCCGCGATAGATGTGCACGCTGACTGCGATCTTGTCGCGGCTCGGGTTGCGGATCGTGTGGTACTCGTGCGGCGGGATCAGGCTGCCGGCCGAGCCGGGCCCGGCGTTCATCGTGCCGCGCGGCTCGAAGCGGTAGCGGCCCTCGCGCTGCTCGACCAGCTCGTACGGCGTGATCTCGATCGCGCCGTGCCAGACGCCCTCGACGCACCACATGCCCGAGTGATCGTGGATCGGCGTGCCCTGGCCGGGACCCCAGGTCATCGCGATGACGCTGTAGCCGTGCTGGTCGCTGCGGTAGAGCTCGCGGCGCGCGTAGTGGTCGGCGGCGGACTGGAACACGCAGTCGGGCAGGCGGATCTCGGGGTCGTGCATGATCCGGCACAGGCTGTCGCGCAGCTGGTCGGTGATCGCGGCCGTGCAGTCGCGCCGTACCGCGGCGTCGACCGCCTCGACGAACCTTCGGGCGCCGGGGAACTCCAGGGCAAGCATCGAACGCTCCGTCATATGGATATGACGATAGTTTACATGCGGCCGAGGAAGGCCGCGATCGCCGCGCCGAAGCGCGCGATGTCGACGAGGAACGCATCGTGCCCCTGCGGGCTGTCGAGCGCGACCAGGTCCACGTCTGCGCCGCCGGCGGCCAGGCCGTCGGCGATCTCCTGCTGCTGCGTCAGCGGAAACAGGATGTCGGTCTCCACGCCGATCACCAGCGCGCGCTCGACCGCGATGCGCCTGAGTCCCGCCGCGACACTGCCGCCGTATTCGGCGATGTCGAACCAGTCGCTGGCGCGCGACAGGTACAGATAGCAGTTCGGATCGAAGCTGCGCACGAAGCGCCGCGCGTGGCCGGCCAGATACGACTCGATCTGGAACTCGACGCCGAACGGATCGTCCTCGCGCTGGTCGGACTCGAGCCGGATCCGCGCGAAGCGACCGACCCATTCCATCGCCGAGCGGTACGTGATCACGCCGAGCTTGCGCGCGATGCTCATGCCGGTCTCGGGGTAGTGCGCCTCGTCGTAGTGGCCTTCGTTCCAGTTCGGGTCGAGCCGGATCGCCTCGCGCTGCAGCGAGCGGATCGCGATCGCGAACGGTTGCGCCTGCGGCGCGGTCGAGATGCTGATGTGGCTGCGCACGCTGCCGGGATGCTGGATCAGATACGCCAGCGCGGTCATGCCGCCCATCGAGTTGCCGAGCAGGCAGGCCAGCCGCTCGATGCCGAGGCCGCGCACGAGCTCGAACGCCGCATTGGCGGCATCCTCGAGCGTCAGTTCCGGGAAGCGCAGGCGATACGGATCGCCGTCGGCCGGATCGATCGAGGCCGGCCCGGTCGAGCCCTTGCAGCTGCCGAGCGTGTTGACGCAGATGACGTACCAGCGGTCGGTGTCGACGTGCTTGCCGGGTCCGAGCATGTCCTGCCACCAGCCGGGGCTCGGATCGGCCTCGTTCGAGGCGGCATGCGCGCTCGGCGACAGGCCGGTCAGGATCAGGATCGCGTTGTCGCGCGCCGGCGACAGCGTGCCCCAGGTCTCGTAGGCGATCCGCGCGCCGTTCAGAGCGCCGCCGCGCTTCATCGGAAACGGCGAGGACAGGTCGAAATAGCGGCGTGCGTCTGCACTCATCGGTCGGCGGCGGCTCTGTGGCGGGTCGCCGGGCGCGGAGCGTCCTGCTCCTGCCTCGGACGGGTGCGGACGCGGCCGGGCCGCGTCATCTGTTCCGCGCGTCCGCGGCGCTGGCCGCCGACGCGCGGGCGATCGTTCCCGAGATCGCGCCAGCGGGCCGCACCTCGGCGGCCGCTGCGGGCGAGGCGACTGTAGCGAGACGCGCCGGACGAGCCAAGCGGTCCGAACCGCGGCCGGTGCGGCAGCGGGTCGATTCGAGGTGCGGGTCCGGCGGTCGCCGATCGATCCGGACGCCCGCTCGGAGCGGCTCGCGAAGGCCTCAGTCCATCAACGCCGCGACATGCGCGGCCGACGACAGCCGCAGCGCCGACAGGCTGTAGCCGCCTTCGAGACTCGAGACCAGGCGGCCGTGCGCGTGGCGCTCGGCGAGGTCGACCAGGCGCTCGGTGACCCAGCGGAAATCGGTCTCGTCCAGGCGCAGATTGGCCAGCGGATCGAGCCGGTGCGCATCGAAGCCGGCCGAAACCAGGATCAGCTCAGGCGCGAAGCGGTCGATCGCCGGCAGCAGCGTGTCCTCGTAAGCCGCGCGGAACGCGGCCGAATCGGCACCCGGATCGAGCGGCACGTTGAACACGTTGCCGGCGCCGGTCTCGCGCCTCGCACCGGTGTGCGGATACAGCGGCCACTGGTGCGTCGACGCGTACAGCACCTGCGGATCGGACCAGAAGATGTCCTGCGTGCCGTTGCCGTGATGGACGTCGAAGTCGACGATCGCCACGCGCTCCAGGCCGTGGGCCGCGATCGCGTGTGCCGCGCCGACCGCGACGTTGTTGAACAGGCAGAAGCCCATCGCGGTCTGCGTGGTCGCGTGGTGGCCGGGCGGGCGCACCGCGCAGAACGCGCGCCGCTGGCGGCCGTGCACGACGCCGTCGACGGCCGCGCAGACCGCGCCGGCCGCGCGCAGGGCGGCCTCGGCCGATCCGGGCGAGACCACGGTGTCGGGGTCCAGGCGCCGGAACGGATCGCCTTCGGCGTCGAGGATCTCGGCGATCAGCGACTGGCGATGCACGCGCGCGAGCTGCTCGCGTGTCGCGCGCGGCGCCTCGATGCGGTCGAGCAGCGCGAAGCGGTCGGCGCCGAGCGCCTCGAGCACGGCGGCCAGCCGCAGCGGCGACTCCGGATGGCCCGAGCCCGGGTCGTGGTCGAGGCAGGCGCGATGCGTGTAGAGCGCGACGGTCATGGAGAGCGGCGGCAGGCGGCGTCGGTCGGCGTCAGCGCTTGCGTCGCTCGTGCTGCCAGAGCACCTCGCCGTGGCCGGACGCACGCGCGAGCACGCGCGCGATCACGAACAGCAGGTCCGAGAGCCGGTTCAGATAGCGGATCGCCTCGCTGCGGACGGCTTCCTCGCGCGACAGCGCGATCGTCTCGCGCTCGGCGCGCCGGCAGACCGTGCGCGCCAGATGGCAGCTGGCCGCGGCCATGCCGCCGCCGGGCAGGATGAAATCCTTGAGCGGCGGCAGCGGCTCGTTGAGCGTATCGAGCTCCCGCTCGAGTCGCTCGACGTCGGCGTCGTGGACCATCGCCATGCCGGGGATGCACAGCTCTCCGCCGAGGTCGAACAGATCGTGCTGCACCTGGATCAGCAGCTCGCGGACCGGATCGGGCAGCTCGCAGGCCAGCACCATGCCGATCGTGCTGTTGAGCTCGTCGACGGTGCCGTACGCGCCGACGCGCGCCGAATCCTTGCCGGTGCGTGTGCCGTCGCCGAGGCCGGTGCTGCCGTCGTCGCCGGTGCGCGTGTAGATCTTCGAAAGGCGATTGCCCACGATGCGGCGCGGACGCTCAGTGCGGCAGCGCGCGGTCGCCGTGGGCGGCCAGCGTGCGGACCAGCAGGGCGCCGAGCAGATGCAGCGCGGCGGCGCCGGCCAGATACAGCGTCGTATTGGCCAGGTACGGCAGATACCAGTCGCCGAGGTTCTTGACCCAGCCGCCCAGGCTCGGATCGGCGACGCTCGGGCTCAGCCAGTAGAAGCTGCCGTTGGAGATCAGATAGCAGGCGCTGACCGCGACCAGCACGCTCGCCGCGGCCGCGCCGACGGCGGCCGGCGAGAGCTGCGCGTGCCGGCGGCCGAGCCAGAGGCCGCCGAGCCACAGTGCCAGATACGCCGGCGCCAGGAACCAGTAGGCCGGCGAGACGCAGTAGTGCGTCCAGAAGTTCAGGCCCTGACCGGTGATCACGAAATAGTCGACGCCGACCGCCAGTGCCAGCAGCAGCGGAAACGCCCAGCGCGTCCAGCCGCGCAGATAGAAGCCGCCGAGGAAGAAGACCGCCCAGGACGCGTCCGGGATCGCGGTGAAATGGTGGAAGCGCGTCGCGGCCATCACCAGCGCGAGTAGCGCGAGGATGCCGAGCCGCCGGGTCGTGAGATGGGTCATGGGACGTCCGCAGGTCGGTGATGCTCGCGACATTCTAGCGTGCCGCGGCGCCCGTGGCGCGGCTGCGGTCGATGCTGCGGTTCGCGTCGGTGCCCGGCGGCACGATGCGAAGCGCTGCAGCGTCGAAAGAAGCGTCCGCGATGCGCCCGTTCCGATCGGGATGGCCGGCGGGCGAACCGCGACGATCGGGCCGGGCGCGAGCGGACCGGATAGAATCGCCGCGATGAACGATCGCTTCGACATCGTGATCGCCGGCGGCGGCCTGGTCGGCTCCAGTCTCGCCATCGCGCTCGAGGACAGCGGCTGGCGCGTCGCGCTGGTCGAGGCCGCGGCCCCGCGTCTGGACCTCGAGCCGCGGCCCGACGAACGCAACCTCGCGCTCGCACGCGCCAGCGTCAATGCGCTCGAGTCGCTCGGCGTCTGGGCGCATGCCGCGGCGCGGGCGACCGCGATCGCGCGCGTGCACGTCAGCCGGCGCGGCGATTTCGGCGCGGTGCGGCTCGACGCCGCCGAACTCGGGCTGCCGGCACTCGGCGCGGTGCTGCCGGCACGCGAACTCGGCAATGCGCTGCTGCGGCGCCTCGACGCCTGCAGCGGCATCGCCCGGTTCGCGCCGGCCCAACTGGTCGCGGTCGAGGGCGGCCCCGACGCGCTCCGGATCGAACTGGCCGGCCCGGACGGCGCGTCGCGACGGCTGACGACGCGGCTCCTGGTCGGTGCCGACGGCACCGCCTCGTTCGTGCGCCGCGACGCCGGCATCGGCGTCGGCGAGACCGATTACCGGCAGACCGCGATCGTGACGACGCTGAGCGTCGAGCGGCCGCTCGGCGGTTGCGCCTACGAGCGCTTCACCGACAGCGGGCCGGTCGCGCTGCTGCCGATGGGCGAGCGCCGCGCCGGACTGGTCGCGACGGTGCCGCAGGAGCAGGCCGAGGCCGTGCTCGCGCTCGCCGACGACGCGTTCGTCGACTGGATCCACGCGCGCTTCGGCTATCGCGCCGGCCGCTTCTCGCGTCCGGGGCGCCGCTACGCGCATCCGTTGAAGCGCGTCCTGGCCGATGCGCTCGTCGCGCCGCGCCGCGTGCTGGTCGGCAATGCCGCGCAGACCGTGCATCCGCTCGGCGCGCAGGGTTTCAATCTGGGCCTGCGCGATGCGCTGACGCTGGCCGAGGTGCTCGGCACGGCTGGCGACGGCGCCGACCCCGGCGAAGCCGGGCGTCTGGCCGGGCACGCGCGGCGCCGCCGCGACGACCGCGAGGCGACCACCGCGTTCAGCGACGATCTGGTGCATCTGATGGGCAACGACCGGCTGCCGGTACGCCTGGCCCGCAGCGCGGCCTTCGCGCTGCTCGATCGCCTGCCGTCGCTGAAGCGCCGGATGGCATTGCGCGGCATGGGCTTTCGCGGCGATGCGCCGCAGCGGACGCTGTCGCGATGAACCGGCGCGGCGAACACGACGTCATCGTCGTCGGCGGCGGGCCGGTCGGCGCGACGCTGGCGCTCGCGCTGGCGCACGACGGATTCGACGTCGCCCTGGTCGAGACGCGCCAGCCGCAGTTCGGTGCGCGCGACGCCGCGCTCGATCCGCGCGTGGTCGCGCTGGCACCCGATGCGACGGCCCTGCTGCACGAGCTCGGCGCCTGGCCTCTGCCGTTCCCGGAGCGGGTCGGATCGTATCGGCACATGTGCGTCTGGGATGCCGCGGCGCCCGGCGAGCTGCGCGTCGATGCGGCCGAGCGCGGCGAGGCGGCGCTCGGCTGGATCGTCGAGAACCGCCATCTGCAGCACGGCGCCTGGTCGGCGTTCGCCGACCGCCTGACGCTGGTGTGTCCGGGGGAGGCGGTCGCGATCGAATCGGGCGCCACGACGATCGACGGGTCCGACGCGGCCGGCGCCGGTCCGGCCGCGAGCCGGGCCGTGCTCGAGCTCGCCGACGGTCGGCGGCTGCGCGCACGCGTGCTGGCGGCCGCCGAGGGCGCCGATTCGCCGATGCGTACGCGGCTCGGCATCGGTTTCGCCGGCCGCGACTACGCGCAGCGCGCCGTCGTCGCGCACGTCACGACCGAACGGCCGCATCAGGACACGGCCTGGCAGCGTTTCGTGCCGGGCGGTCCGCTGGCGTTCCTGCCGCTCGCCGACGGGCGCAGTTCGATCGTCTGGTCGCTGCCGTCGGCCGAGGCCGAGCGCGTGCTGGCGCTCGACGATGCCGCGTTCCGTGCCGAGCTCGGCGCGGCCTCCGATTTCCGGCTCGGATCCATTCTCGCGAGCAGTCCGCGCGCGGCGTTTCCGCTGCGCCTGCGCGAGGCCTCGCGCTACGTCGAAGGACGCTGCGTCCTGGTCGGCGACGCGGCCCACCTCGTCCATCCGCTGGCCGGGCAGGGCGTCAATCTGGGGCTGCGCGACGTGGCCTGCCTGCGCCGTGTGCTGGCCGAGGCGCGCCGTCGCGGTGCCGACATCGGCGCCGCGCACGTGCTGCGCCGCTACGCGCGCGAACGGCGCAGCGAGAACGCGCTCGCGGCGCACGCGTTCGATCTGATCGAGCGCACGTTCTCGTCCGGCTCGGTGCCGCTGGCCGCGCTGCGCGGCGCGGCGCTGAGCGCGGCCGGCCGCATCGCGCCGCTGCGCCGGCTGCTGGTCGACGCGGCGGCGGGGCGCATCTGATGGAACAGTCGATGAGCACGCTGTCGGCGGCGATCCTGCTGTTCCTGATCATGGATCCGATCGGCAACGTGCCGCTGTTCCTGAGCCTGCTCAAGCAGGTGCCGCCGGCGCGCCGCCAGCGCGTGATGGCACGCGAGCTGGTGATCGCGCTGATCGTGCTGTTCGCGTTCCTGTTCGGCGGCCAGTACCTGCTCAGGGCGCTGCAGCTCAAGCAGGAGTCGGTCGGCATCGCCGGCGGCATCGTGCTGTTCCTGATCGGCATCCGCATGATCTTTCCGCCGCCCAAGGGCGGCGTGTTCGGCGGCGAGGAAGGCGCCGAGCCGTTCATCGTGCCGATGGCGATTCCCGGCATCGCCGGCCCGTCGACGATGGCCGCGGTGATGCTGCTCGCCAACAGCAGCCCGGGCCGCACCGCGGACTGGAGCCTGGCGCTGTTCGCGGCCTGGCTCGCGACCGCGGCGATCCTGCTGTCGGCGACCTATCTGTTCCGCTGGCTCGGCAAGAGCGTGCTGGTCGCGCTGGAGCGGCTGATGGGCATGCTGCTGGTGGCGCTGTCGGTGCAGATGTTTCTGGATGGGGTGATGGCGTATCTGCGGGCGGCGGCTGGGCCGTAGCCGGGGGCAGTTCGTGCTTTTCTTTGCCGCGGCGCTGGAGTCTCGTGGGTGCGCTTCGGGTGTGCTCAGTTCGGGGCGATGCTGTCTGCTGGGTTTTGCTTTGTAGCGGGGCGGCCTCCTTAGCTTTCTCCGCTCGCCTCCGGCGAGCAGGCCGCTTTTCTTTGTGTGGTCGCTGCGCTGCAGGCGCGGTGCGAATAGCGAAGTCGGCTTGATAGTTGATGGTTGTTGCTTCGTAGGTGGTCGGCATCCCTGCCGCTTTTCCGCTCGCCTTCAGGCGAGCGGGTCACTTTTCTTTGATGGCCAAAGAAAAGTAACCAAAAGAAAGGCCACCCCGGTACCGCGGTCTCCGGGCATCCTGCCCTGCGACTGCGCGAAGGTGCTCCGGAGGTCTGCTGACAGCGCATCCTGCGCTGACAGCAGACTGGG